>Ga0078972_1000812_pt1 | contig 127888 bp, 111 predicted proteins | sample YelNatPaOPGAMG01_FD_67568 | JGI IMG/M metagenome (GOLD analysis project Ga0078972, IMG submission 67568) | Hot spring thermophilic microbial communities from Obsidian Pool, Yellowstone National Park, USA - OP-RAMG-01 (SPADES assembly) (version 2) | ecosystem: Environmental > Aquatic > Thermal...
CAGCTTCCGGGATCTGCTCACCCTCCTCAAAAAGTTGATGAATTTTTCCATCTTGGGATTTATCCTTTCCCCGAAACAGTGGTTCAACAAGGCACCCAAACATCCGGGCGAGTTCTAGACGCGGGATAATCTCCAATCACAATCCAACGAATCAAGGAACATTGTACCGCCGGACAAGCGGTCCCGCGGCGCAATGTTCCTTATCCCCCAGCAATGAGCGGTGAGGCGATGGACACCGAACCCAAGACCCTTGAAGGACTTCTCCGGGAATTGAATACCCTCCGCGAACGGGTTCGCGTGCTTGAGGCCTCAGCGAGCGCCCGGCATCAGACGGAAGAAGCCCTGCGGCAACAAGGGGAACGCCTTCAGGCACTCATCGCAAACTCGCTCGATGATGTGGCCGTGCTCAACAGCGATGGCACCGTTCGTTTCCACAGCCCTTCAATGGGTCAGGTGCTCGGCTATTCCCCCGATCAGCAATCATTGGGGAGCAATGCCCTCGACTTTCTCCATCCCGACGAAAGGCCCATGGCGGAGGAAATTCTAACGCAGGTAAGGGCCAAGCCCGGCGTTCCGTTCTCCTTTGAGATGCGGGCCCGGCATGCGGACGGCACATGGCACACGATGGAAGTGGTTTTGAAGAACCTGATCGATGATCCCAGTGTGGGCGGTATCCTTGCCAGCTTCCGCGATATCACGGAGCGCAAGCTGGGGGAAGAAGCGCGCATCCGGCACGCGGCGGCGTTGGCCCGGGCGGAAGAGTTGCACCGCTCGCGCCAGCGGATCGTCACCGTCCAAGAATCCGTCCGCCGGGATATCGCCCAGCAGCTTCATGGATCCGTGCAGAACCGATTGATCCTGATCATGCACCGCCTGACCGAACTGGAACGATCCGCACCAACGCCGGAAACGGCGGCTGCCATGAAAGACCTCCGCCAGAGAATCGAGGAGATCGTGGATGGATATGTGCGACCGATCAGTCACCGTCTCTATCCTTCGATCCTGCGCCGGGGATTGGTGGTGGCCCTCGAATCCCTCGCCGATCAATTCGAGGACACGCTTCCGATCGAGATGAATCTCGATCCTGAGCTTCAGAAGTTGGAACGGTCTGCCCCCCGCACGATCCCCGAACCCGTGAGACTGGCGGCTTATCGAATTGCTGAAGAAGCCCTCACCAATGCGGTCAAACATGCCGGCGGGAAACCAACGACAATCGAGCTCGCATTGTTTTCCCATGGGTGGCTCCGCCTCGTGGTGCAGGACTCGGGACCGGGTTTCGACCCGCAGCGGGTGGAGACGGGTCTGGGAACTCTGGCCATGCAAGACTACGCCGAAGTGGTGGGGGGGAGTTGCCTCATCCGCAGTTCAGAGGGATCAGGGACGGCTGTGATCGCTACCCTTCCCCTCTCAGTGCCCGACGCACTGCTTCCACCGAAAACGCTGCCTTCGGAATGAAGGTCAACGCCCCGGCATCCTTGGCTAACTTCTCGAACATGCGCTCGGCATGAGCACTGACCAGAATGGCTCTGGTGCCGGGAAACGTATCGTGAACATAACGCATCACTTCCAGACCATCGGGTTCCGGCATGTAGAGATCCGCAATGACCAGATCCGGGCGCAGGCGCGGGATGATATCCAGAGCCTCTGTGCCCGTTCCGGCCTCCCCGATCACCCGGAAATCCTCCGCCGCCTCGAGAAGAGACCGGACCCACGAGCGAAACTCGGGTTCATCATCGGCTACGATCACCCGCCATATACCCCTCTCGGATTCCGGACGGATTTCTTGCATGCTTAAAGAATAAGGCGCAAAAGATCCCCTCACTATGGTGCTACCTTGATAATGTGGGATAGCTACCCCCGCAGGTTCCGGCCGATCGTTCCTTCCAGATACATCAGGGTAGCCTTAACCCGGGCATGAATTCCCGGCTCGTTCGAAATCTGGAGCTCCTGATAAATGGTGTTGATATAGGTTTCCACCGATTTCTCGGAAAGCCCCAGCCGCCGTGCAATGGCGGCGTTGTTGAATCCCTGTGCAAGGAGTTCCAGCACCTCCTGATGACGGGGAGTCAATTTCATGATCGGGGATCCCCGCTTGGGACGAAGGTTGGCTACCACCGCCGGATCGAGCACCACCATGCCGGCCCTTGTCCCATGGATGGCACGCGTAACGGTGGCAATATCCGGCACCGTTTGCTTCAGAAGATAGGCCCATCCCCCCATCGTCTCGATCGGGAGACTCTGGACATACCGCCGCTCCTTATGGGAGGAAAGGATCACCACGCCCGTCTCCGGCCGCTCTTCCTTGATCTTGAGCGCCGCTTCTATCCCATCCATTTCACCCGGGAGCTCGATATCCATGAGAACCACATCGGGTTTTTGCTCATGGGCAAGCTCCACCGCCGCTTTGCCCGTTCCCGCCGTTCCCACCACTTCAAGATCCGGTTGAGCGGAAAGCGTATGCCTCAGAAGCTCCCGGAACAGATCCTCATCGTCCACTACGATGACGCGAATGGCGCTCATAGCCCCCTACCTTCCGGCCATCCCCCGGCCTTTTTATTATGTCAGCGTGAAGAGGGATTTGTCCACCCGCGAATTGACTCCCAAAAAGAGCGATTGAAGAAGCGCGTGCAAAACACACCTCTCGCGGGGGATCGGGGGTATCCCCGAGAAAATCCTTTGGGGGGTGGGATCGCTGTTTTGGGGAGACGGTGATAGGTTTACTATTCCGCAAGCATGCGGTATGATGTGTGATGAACGTGCGCCGCGGCTCCAAAGAGCACAGGCGGCAGAGGCTATTAACACGAGGAGCAGAGTACGGTGGCTATCGATATCGGGGATGTGCATAAGAATTCCAAGCTTCTGATCAACGGCGTGCCTTACAACGTAGACGAAATGGAGTTCATGAAACCGGGAAAGGGCCGCGCCGTGTATCGGCTGAGGCTGAGGAGCCTCATCGACGGCGTTGGAATCGATATGACATATCACTCCGGAGACCGTGTGGAAGAAGCCCCTGTCACCACATGCGAGATGCAGTACCTCTATAAAGAAGACGACCAGTACATCTTCATGAACAGCCAGACCTTCGAGCAACACCCTCTCAGCGATAAAGCCATCGGGGATAATAAATATTATCTCAAGGAAGGCGTGACCGTCACGGGTATGATGCTGGGCGATACGCTCATCGGGATTACCCCACCAACCTTCATCGAGCTCACCGCCGTCCAAGTGGCCGTCTCCACCAAGACGGATACCCACACCGCTCAAATGAAGACGGCGGTCATGGAAACGGGCCTCACCGTCGGCGTCCCCTCCTTCGTTACGGAGGGTGACATCATCAAGATCGATACCCGCACCGGCACATACGTGGAGCGAACCGGCAAAAAAAGGTAACCCGCCATGAATGAGCGGCAACGGCTTGGCCGGATCCGGGCCCATCTGGAGCGCCGCGCCCTCATTTTCGAATCGGTTCGTTCGTTCTTCCGCTCGGCGGGGTTCACCGAAATCGAAACACCGCTGCGCACCCCGGCCGTGGCCCCGGAATCACAGATCGTACCCTTCGAGAGCGAAGGATGGTACCTCTCCACTTCCCCCGAACTCTACATGAAACGGCTCCTCGCCGCCGGATACGATCGGATCTTTCAGATCAGCCGCTGTTTCCGCAAGGGCGAAAGGGGGCGATGGCACAATCCCGAGTTCGCTCTGCTGGAATGGTACCGGAAAGGGGGCAATCACCTTGACATGATCGCCGATACCGAGCAGTTGGTCGGCGCGGTCGCCCGATCCCTAGGGATGGGCCACACTTTGCCGTATCAGGGCCGGCGGATCGATCTTTCACCGCCCTGGCCGCTCTTTCCCATCCGCTCCCTCTTCCGAGAGATCGTCGGGTGGGATCCCCTTGTCGTGGATGACCCGGTTCGCTTCGATACCGATCTCGTGACCCGAATAATCCCGGCGCTCCCTCCGGAACGGCCGGCGGTGCTCACCGATTACCCCGCCTCCATGGCATCGCTGGCCCGCCTGAGCGCTGCCGACCCCGCCAGTGCCGAGCGCGCCGAGGTGTTCATCGGGGGATTGGAGATCGCCAACGCTTTCAGCGAGCTGACCGATCCCGGGGAGCAAAGAGAGCGATTCTCGAAGGAGAACGAAGAGATCCGCCGCCAAGGCCGCCGTCCCCCACCCGATCCCCACCCCTTCTTAGAGGCATTACCCTATCTTCCGCCTTCGGGGGGGATCGCTCTGGGGATGGATCGGCTCGTCATGCTCTTCTGCGATGCCGCCTCCATCGATGAGGTGATGGCATTTCCCCATGAGTGGGCCTGAACATTCAAAGGCCCAAGGCGATTCGGCGAGGCGGTTGCCTAGGAACTGAAGAGCGGAACACAGAGGTTCCAGAGGACGAGGCCGCTATAACAGAAAGCCATCCCCGAGGCCCCGATCACTGCCAACTTGGGCCAGCGCTTGTACATATCCCAGAGAAGGAGGGCGACCAGAAGCGCCCCCGCGATCTTCAGAATGATGAACGCCTTCTCCCCCACAAATCCTTCGAGGAACGGGTTGCCTTCCCGCCCGAAGCCGTTTCCGACCATGAATTCCGTCACGAGACCATCCGCAATGACCAGCGCCGCAAGAAGGACGATCAATCGCTTCATGTGGACCGGAGTGGTGGGGAAAAAGCGGAACATCTTCATTCACAGCCTTGCCGCAGAATTCGGGTGCTGCCCTTACCGTACCACACCTTATGTGAAAAATAAGTGAATTTTCGGTAAGAGAACGGTTAACATCGGTAAAAGGCGTATCTAGAAGCCGGTGCTCGGAATCTGACCGCTACGGCAAGGGCCTTCATGGGAAGCAGCCGAGTTGGCAAGAGGCGATCTTGATCTTCAGCCGATTGGCCATATCCCCCACTTTCCGAGGGTTCACCTTCAACTCCTCGGCGATCTTGAAGGCCACAGCGCACGGCAACTTCCCGTTCACCAACGAGGCCCGGATCTTCTCCTCGAGCATCTTCTCCGATGTCTCGCTCACCATCGGCATTCACCCCCGTTCGGATTCAGTTTTTCTCTGGATAAACTCGGCCAGAGATGTGAAATACTGCTGGGTTCCGGCCCAGAGAATGGTGTTATGATCGGCCCTCGGAATGGTGATCAACCGCTTATCCGCCGAGCCGAAGTTCTCGTGGAGGAGCAGAGCCTGCTCATAGGGAACGATCGTATCCTGATCACCGTGAATGATCAGGGCAGGCAAGGTGATGCGTTGGATCCGCGCAATAGCCGCCCGTTCGAACCGGCCCAGACGTTCGGGAGATACCCGAATACCGAAGAACCCCAGAAGGGGTCCGGAATGGGCAAAGCCGCTTTCGATGATGATCCCCGAGAGCTTCTCCGGATGATTTGCGGCCAGTTCGATCGCCGGCTGGCTTCCCAGCGAGCGGCCCATCACAAAAATCGGGCCGATGAGCCCCTCTTTTTTCTGTAACTCCAAAAAATACGCCAGTACCCGATGGGCATCGGCGGCCATGTTCGAAAAGGTCGGCTTGCCCCCGCTCCGGCCGTAGCCGCGGTAATCGGCCACGAAGAGGTTCACCCGAATGCGATGATACAGCGGGGCGATATCGTCATAGTCCGAGGCCACTTCCCCGTTGCCGTGAAAGTAAAGGATCGAAGGGGCTTCCCCATCCACCGGATAGAAGCGGCTCGATACAAAGACGCCATCTTCGACGGGAATCATGTGGTCACTTGCCCCCGAAGGCGGAGGCGGCCAATCGCTTCGGGGGTAAAAGACGAACTGGAGAAGCTCCGGGGTATCGAGCACCGAGAAATCGAGGGGAGCCCGCATGACTCTATCTTAGACCAGCCGATGGGCCTGCGCAACACAAAAGGGGAGGCCCAAAAACAGCGATCGAAGAGAAGCGTGTGCCAAGAGCCTCTCTCGGGGGGATTGGGGGTGTCCCCCAAAAACCTTTGGGCGGGTGGGAAGAAGGCGGATCGTTCATGAGGTGTGAGGGAATTCCGGGGCAAGGTCCGCAGTGGGGTGATCGAGGTCATTCACTCTGAGGATGAAGGCTCCAAAGCGAAATCGCTGTTTTGGGGGGAGGGATTGACCCTCACGCCGGAGAGGGGTAAGATAGTCGCAAGCTTGAATTCTCACAAAGCAAAGCTGAACTCCGGGAGAGTAGCCGTGTTTTGTGCGCATTGGGTTTTCGGGAGCCGCATCGTCCGGGCATTTGCGGCCTTCGCGCTGGGGCTCGGCGCGATCATCGCTGGCTCATCGCTCGCCTCGGCCGATTCTTCCGTGGGGGGAGCCATCACTACCGATACCGTCTGGGGCCCGGCGGGAAGCCCCTACATCGTGACCAGCGATATTTGCGTGTACGGCACGGACGGCCCGGATCACGTGACCACTCTTACCATCGAGCCCGGGGTGATCGTCGAGTTCCAATCGAACCGTTGCATGCGGATCGCGAACGGCGATATCCCCGGTGAACTTGTGGCCAAGGGTACGGCAAACGCCCCGATCACCTTTACCGGATTGGATACCCAGCCCGGATCATGGAAGGGGATCTTCTTCGATCCGGCGGCAAGCGATGGGAGCATCATCGACTACGGGATCATACGGTACGGTGGAAGAAACTCGAACGCCAATATCTATCTCAGCAATGCCTCCCCGACCGTTTCCAATACCACCATCCAGTACAGCGATTACTCCGGGGTCCTGTGCTCGGGAACCGATTCCCGCCCCATCATTGTTTGCAATCAGATCACCGAGAACCGCTACGGGATTTACACGCAGGGCGGCGCCGAACCGTTCGTTCGGTACAACACGATCGTCAAAAACTCAGAATACGCCCTTTACAACGCCTCGGCAGAGCCAACGATCAATGCCGAGAGGAACTGGTGGGGCAGCGCCGCCGGACCCAACACCTCGGGAAGCGGCCTCAACAAGATCGGCGGAGACGTGGACTTCGACCCATGGCTCACCGCTCAGCCGGTATGCCCCATCCCCGAATGGCCGGCATTCGCCTTGATAGTTCTCGGGATCGTGTTCGGGGCATTGCCCGCCTTCGCGAAGCGCCGCGCGCGCCCGTTCACCCGCTAGACGCGTCTCAATTCGAACACCACCGGACTCCCCGGATCCGGGCAGGCCACCGTCGTTTTCCCCTCTTCCGCTTCCCACGGGAAAGAACACCCCGATTGGAGCACCGTGGCAAAGGGAAAAACGGTGCAGAAGGCCCATGAGCACATGCCATGGGGGGTGATCTGCCCGATGATGAATTCGTCTCCCACCCTGTGCCCGGCCGAGCATGTTCCCTCTTGGGAAATGACTTTGGCGATCACATCACGCATCCTGCGCCCTCCTCCCGTTGATCCAAACCACCCCGAAGGCGGCTATCGGAACAGCCGTTTTTTCATGAGCAACTGAGCCAGAGAGAAAAACACCAACGTAACGCCGATGATCTCGGCCATCGATCCGATGAGTCTCCATTCCAGTTTTCCCTCCACCACCGCTCTCATGAGCCGGGCCACGGGTGTGAGCGGCGCGATCCAACTCAAGGTTCGCACCGTTTCGTTGAATGAACTCAGGGGAAAGAAGACCCCACTGAAATAGAACATGGGAGTGATGAAGAGGGTGAAGAAATAGTTGAATGTCGTGATGCCCGGCGCGACGGCTGTGAAGGTGAGTGAAATCGAGGCGAACATGAGTCCGGAAAGGACCCCTACCGGCAGGGCGAGAATGGCCATCGGCGAGTGAACGAGTCCGAAGGCAGCGGCCATGGCGAGCACGGTGGTGGTGGTGAGCAGGGCTCGCGTGGCCCCCCAGAGGATTTCCCCCGTGACGATATCGCCCACCCCCAGAGGGGTGGAGATGATGGCATCGAAGGTTTTCTGATAGTCGAGCCGGACAAAGCTCCCGTAAGTGCACTCGAAGGTGGCGGCGAACATGCCATACGCGGCGATGATCCCCGGGGCGATGAATTCCATGTAGTCCCTGCCGCCGATATCGCCTACATAGGCGCCGAGGCCGAGCCCCATGCTCAAAAGCACCAGAACCGGTTCGATGATCAGCCCCGGCATCTCGCTCTTGCCGAGGGCGAAGAAAACGTCCCGGTTCCGTTGCCACACCCTTAGCGCCCGGGGAGAAAGCCACATCATTCGATGAGCGCCCTCCCCGTGAGCCTCAGGAACACATCCTCCAAAGTGGGCACCCGCCGGCCCAAGATATCGAGACCCATCTCGGACAGTTGCGTGAGCCCATCGCCATCGCACCGAAAGATGTAAATGGTACGCCCCACTTCCTGCCAGTACACGCCCCGCTTGCGCAGTTCCGCGAGCACGGTCTCCCTTCGGTCCGAGCTCACCTGTGCCTCGATGATCTCCCTCCCGCCGTGCCGGGCGATAAGTTCGGCGGGAGTCCCGAGGGCCACAATCCGGCCCTCGTGCACCACTGCCAGACGGTCGGCCAATACCGCCGCTTCCTCCATGTTCTGTGTGGTGAGGAGCTGGGTTGTGCCGCGCTCTTTGAGGGTCCGGAGTCTCTCCCAGACGAGATGCTTGGTCTGCGGGTCGAGGCCTACGGTGGGCTCATCGAGTACGAGGATGGACGGTTCGTTCAGAAGGGCACGAGCGATCAGAAGCCGTCGCTTCATCCCGCCCGAGAGTTCCTTGATCTTGGCCCGCTGCCGAGCGGCAAGTTCGAAGAACTCGAGGATCGCCATGGCGCGGCGTCTGGCCTCTTTCGAAGGGATATCAAAGTACCGCGCGAACACCAGTAAATTCTTGAGGACGGTGAAATCGGGATCGAGGTTTTCCTCCTGAGGAACCACCCCGATGAGCGCTTTGACCTTGCTCGGCTCCCGGGTGACATCCATCCCCGCCACAAAGGCTTGCCCTTCCGTGATCGGCGAGACGGCGGTGATCATCCGGACGAGCGTGGTCTTGCCGGCGCCGTTGGGGCCGAGAAGTCCGAAACACTCCCCCGCCTCGATGGCAAGGTCTACACCCTTCACGGCCACGAACTCGCCGTATCGTTTGACCAAGTTTTTCGCTTCGATGATCGGCATCGGGATTTCGATCCTCTTTTCAGCGGGGGATGATGGGGCACCGACTCGTATTATAGCATGAGGTCATCGAGTCAACCGGTCCGGCGCGAAGCGCTCCCGGGATCTTCCGCACCGAGCCCTTCCAGAATTCTGTGGAAGGATTCGGGCAGGGGCGATTCAATGGTCACCGCTCGGCCGGAGGGCAGTTCGAATGCGATGGCCCGGGCATGGAGCATGAGGCGCGGGTAACGCCGTTGGATCTCCCGATTTCCATAGAGGGGATCGCCCACGATGGGATGGCCCTCGGAATAGAAGTGAGCGCGGATCTGATGCCGGCGGCCCGTCAGCGGATGCACTTCGACGAGGGTGTAGTCCGTGAACCTTCTGATCGCCTTGAATTCCGTGAGGCATGGTTTCCCGCGCTTCGAATCCACCCCCACCCGCCCCGATCCGAACTCGCGCAGGGGGCGGTCAATGATCCCCTCCCCCATCGAGCCATGTACCAATGCGATGTAGGTCTTTCGGACGGCACGCCCGGCGAACTGTCCATTCAGGTGCCGGTGGGCCGGCGCATTCTTTGCAAAGAGGATGACCCCGCTCACCTCTTTATCCAACCGGTGCACAATGTAGAACTTGTTTTGCCGGAGATCTTCAAGGAGCCGCATGAGCGAGGGCATGCCCTTCGCCCCCCCGCCCGGGATCGCCGCGAGCCCCTCCGGTTTCTCCACGGCCAGAACATCGGCGTCCTCGAAGAGCACCCGGATCGAGCCGATCGGTGTGAGAGGCTCCCCCTCTCTTCCGTTCTGCATAGACGACCTTTCCCGTTTCCTCTTGAACCACGGGATAGCTGAACCCATTATCGCAGAGCCCAACGTCACTTTCCATGGGGCGAGATCCGCCGATGAGCCCCCCTTTCGGGGGATGCCGATTCAATACTTTTTACGGTCCGGAAAACCCCCGATCGGGTCTACCGGTCGTGTCTTTCCCTTTGATACCTTAGAAACGTGCCGCGGGTACTCGTCATTTCCTCTGAAACGCTTAGTTCACAAGGCCTCAAGGCCCTTCTGGAACGATCGGGGGCCAGCGAGGTGCTGACCGCCTCCGAAGATGCGCTCGGCGCGTGGGCTTTGGCCGAGCTATCCCCCGAGGTGCTGATCGTCGATCGAACTTACTTCGAGGGGATCGAGTGCGCGGATCACCTCCCTTCCACGATCATCGTCCTGTGCCCGGGGGCGGAACAACTCGCCGTCTACTCCCGTCAAGAGATGCCGATGGCTACCGTTGACAATCTTCTCCGTGCGATTCGATCGTGCGGAAATCGCAAGGAAGACGGATAGGCTCGTCCCCCGATTTTTCCCGGGGAATCACTCAGCATTGGAGGTATCGATGAACATCAAAGAGGCCCTTTCCCGAATCGTGGGGCGGGAAAACGTTTCCGACGACCCCGAGGAGCTCGATGCTTACTCCCGGGATCACAGCCTTTCGCCGCCGCGGCGGCCGAGCTATATCGTGCGCCCCCGGACGGCCGAAGAGGTCCTCGCTCTGGTGAAATTCGCCGGAGAACACCGCCTTCCCCTCGTTCCCGCAAGCTCCGGCGTTCACTTTCACGGCGGAACGGTCCCTTCGCTCGGGGGGATCATCGTGGATCTCCGGCAAATGAATCGGGTGCTGGGCATCGATGAGCGCAACCGCAAGGTTCGCATCGAGCCGGGGGTCACGTGGGCACATCTTGCCACGGAGCTTGGGAAGCGCGGATTCATGCCGCTGTTTCCGCTGACCCCCCATCCCCTTAAATCGGCTCTCACGAGCCATCTTGAGCGCGAGCCCATTCTCATCCCCAAGTTCGAGTTCGGCGAGCCCCTCCTGACCACGGAGGTGGTGTGGGGTCGGGGTCAGATCTTCCGCACCGGCGCCGCCGCGGCGGGGATCGGGGAGGGGACGGGCAGCATCGCGCGGGGGGCTTTCCCCCATGGGCCGGGACTCGATTGGTGGCGCATTTTGCAGGGTGCTCAGGGCACGATGGGCATCCTCACATGGGGAAACGTCAAGATGGAAATCCTTCCCGAAGTGAACAAAGTCTTCTTCATGCCTTTCGCGGACGCCGCCGATGCCGTGGAGCTCATGTACCGCGTGGGCCGCAAGATGATCGGGTATGAATTCCTCATGCTCAATCGGATGAACATGGCCGCCATTCTCGCCGAGGACTGGTTCGAGGATTTCGATCGCCTCCGGGCGCTTCTTCCCGAGTGGACGGTGATCCTTGTCCTCTCCGGCGGGCCGGTCCGCCCCGGGGAACGGATCGAATACGAGGAGGAAGCCCTTCGCGAGATCGCCGCCGAGCTTTCCCTGCCCGAAGTGCGCTCGTCCCTTCCAGGCCTGCCCGGAGCCGCCGATCGGATCCTCCACATCTTGAGGCACGCTTGGCCGGAGGATAAGCTCTACTGGAAATGGGGGTTCCGCGGGGAATGTGCCGATCTCCCGTTCCTCACTACCCTCGACCGGATGCCGCGCTTCGTCCGGGCGATCTCGGATATCGCCGCGGCGCACGAATACCCGACCTCCGAGATGGGGATCTACGTTCAGCCGCTTGAATACGGCCGGGCCTGCCATTGCGAATTCTCTTTCTTCTTCGACCCCTTCGATGCGGAGGAAACCGACTTCATCCGCGCCCTCTATGCCGACGCGGCCAAGGGCGCCCTCGATCTCGGCGCGTTCTACTCGCGGCCCTATGGCATCCTGGCCGATCTCGTCTACGCCCGCGCCGGCGGATACACCATGATGCTCAAAAAGACCAAGGCCATTCTCGACCCCAATCACATTCTGAATCCGGGCAAGCTGTGCTTCTGATGGAGGAACGGAAATGACGGCGATCGACTATCAAATCTACAAATGGGATGCTCAGAACTGCATCCGCTGCACCAACTGCCGCTGGGTGGACTTCATCTGGATGGCCAGCCATCGCTTCTCGAAGCTCTGTCCCTCGAGCGCCCGATTTCTCTTCGATGCCTATGCCGCCCACGGCCGATACGATCTATCGCTGGCCATCGCCGAGGGCCGCCTCAAGTGGTCGCCGAAGATCCTCGAAGAAGTCTATGCATGTCAACTCTGCGGGGCCTGCGATGTCAAATGTCTGCGGAACGTCGGGCTGGAGCCTATGCAAGTTCTGGAATGGCTCCGGCAAAAGGCGGTAGAGGATGGAAAGGGCCCCCTCCCGGCGCATCGGAAGATCGCCGGGAAGATTGCCGAATCCCATAATCGTTACGGGGCGCCGAACGCCGATCGGCTCCGTTGGCTCCCGGAAGGCATCGAGCTTGCACCGAAAGCCGAGGTGCTCTACTTCGTGGGGTGCAATTCATCCTTCCGCCAGCAGAGGCTCGCCCGCGCTACTGCCCGCCTCTTGGCCGCAACGGGAACGGATTTCATGGTGCTCGGCCCGGAGGAGTGGTGCTGCGGCAACCCCCTCTATTCGGTGGGGTTGGTGGATGAGGCCCGCCGAACCGCCGAACATAATCTGAAAGCCATCCGCACCTCCGGCGCCAAAATGGTCATCGCCAGTTGCGCCGAGTGCTATCAGACCCTCAAGGTGACCTATCCGCGGCTCTTCGGATTCTCGACCCGCGATCTCGGGTTCGAAGTGCTTCACCTCACGGAGTTCTTGGACCGGCGCCTTCAGGAGGGCAAGCTCCGGTTCCCCTATCCGGTGGAGATGCGGGTCACCTATCAAGACCCCTGCCGCCTCGGCCGGATGAGCGAGCCGTGGGAACACTGGGAAGGGCGGCGGGGCAAATACGGCATCTTCGATCCCCCCAAGAAGCGTCGCAAGGGCACCTTCGGGGCCTACGATCCGGCGCGCCGCCTTCTCCAAGCCATTCCCGGGCTCCGGCTCGAGGAGATGGAGCGGCGGAAGGATCAGGCTTGGTGCTGCGGGGCGGGGGGTGGGGTGCGGGAGGCATTCAGGGATTTCGCCCTCTGGACCGCCCGGGAACGATTGGCGGAGGCCCTCGAGACCACCGGCGCCGAAGCGATCGTCACGGCATGCCCCTACTGCGGCGAGAACTTCGCCGAGGCGATCAAGTCCGGAGATTACCCCCTTCAGACCCTCGATATCGTCGAGATCATGGCGAAGGCGATCGCGCCGGAAGGAAAGGAGGATTGACGTGGCCATCTCAAAGGAAGCATATCGGGCGCTTGAGTCCATCGTCGGACCGGAGTTCATCTCCGATGATCCCGGCGTTCGGGAGTGTTACCGCAAGGGCGGCTACGGCAAGAATCGGCCGGCGCTCGAGGGGCAAGCCCTCAAGCCCGCGTGTGTAATCCTCCCCGGAAGCACCAAGGAGGTTCAGGAGATCCTCAAGGTGTGCCATCGCTACCGCATCCCGTTCGTACCGGTGGGATGTTTTATGATCGCCACCCAATCGCCCAAGGTGCCGGATGTGCTCACCATCGATCTCAAGCGCATGGACGATCTCGAGATCGACGAGAGGAACATGTATGCCGTCTGCGGGCCGGGCGTGATCTATGCTCAGCTCCAAGCCGAGGCGCTCAAGCGGGGACTGGCCACGGAGGGGCCGGGGTGCGGGGTGGGGGCCACGGTCATCGGCAACCATTTGAACGCCGGGGTCGGCCCGCTCGAATACCGGATGGGTTGGGCTCAGCGCCGGATGCTCGCGGTGGAGTGGGTCCTCCCCGATGGCGAGATCGTCAATTTGGGTTCGGCGGCCATGAACGAGGGGGATTTCTTCTGGGGAGAAGGACTGGGGCCGGATTTGCGTGGCGTGCTCCGGGGCACCTTCGGGTGGCAAGGGGGCTTGGGCATCGTAACAAAGATGGCCACCAAGCTCTTCCCCTTCCCCAGTCAGCGGTTGGAACGCACCGGCGTCTCACCGCACACGGGCTTCAACCTTCCCCCCGATCTCATCAAGTGGATCAACGTGTTCTACCCCGATATCGAGTCGGCGGCCAACGCCATGTCCGAGCTCTCCAAAGCTCAGGTGGGCATGGCCCTCATGACCGCACCCTTCACATGGCGCTACTTCTCCAGAGCGGAATCGAAGGAGGACTTCCACGAGAAGTGGCGGAGGGATCTCCCCGAACTTCAGAAGACCACCCCCCATATGATGCGCATCATGCTCGTCGGGCTGGCCGGTCCCAAGCAACTCGAATACGAGGAGCGGGTGGTCCGGGATGTGATCGCCCGGGTCGGCGGCGATTTGCGGGAAGGCCGTCCCTTCGATGAATCGTGGATCAACAACGCCGATGCCCACCGCATCTTCTTCCCCGGCGGCGCCGAGACTTCCATGAAGTTTCACTTCGATTCCCTCGATGCCTCCATGGAGTTGGCCAAGGCCGCGGCCGAACTCAAGAAGAAATACACTCCCCCGCTCATCGAGGATTACGGCATCCCCGGATGGCTTCAGATGGGGGATTTCGGACACGTGGCCTTCTGCGAGATCCTCGTCTATTTCGACCCCACCACCGATCCCAACGATTGCTACATGCACGAGGTGGGCTTCGTGGAATCGGTCCGGCAAGACCTTGCGCTGCGCGCCTATTGCGGGCTCCAAGGCTCCTACGGCCCCGAACCCCAGATCATCGGGCCGCACTACGGCAATTACCATTTGCTGGAGGAGGAGTTCAAGAAGGCCTTCGATCCGGAGAACATCTCGAACCCGCCCCGGCCGCTCGATTACGCCTACGGGGTGGACCTCAAAATTGATTTGAGTCCCATGCAGGGCGCCGGAGGAAACAGATAATGGCCAGCGAAAAAGACCGCTTCTTCAAGGAAGCCGAAGGGATCGTCGGGAAGGGAAATATCTCGGCGGAGAAAGAGGACATCGTCGTCTATTGCCGCGATGAGGTATCGCAGGCCCTCAAATCCTACATGGCCGACTTCGTGATCGTGCCGGAGAGTGTGGAGCAAATTCAGGCGATCGTCAAACTGGCCAACACGTACCGGATACCTCTCTACCCATACTCCTACGGGACAAACCTCAGCGGCGCGACTTCCCCGCGCAAGGGGGGCGCGGTAGTCGTCTTGCGGAAGCTCGACCGCATCCTCGAAATCAACGAGGAGACTCAGACCGCCACCATCGAGCCGGGCGTCACGTGGTCCAAGCTCATCTACGAGACGAAGAAACATGGATTGGAACCCCTCCCCCTCGGCGGGGGACCGCACACCGGCGGACCGATCGGGAACTACAGCCTCGGCGGTGGGCCGACCGGCGCCATCGACCTCAACGAAGTTGTCGGACTCGAGGTGGTCCTCGGCACCGGCGAGATCTTACGCACAGGTTCCGGCGCCTTCAGAGGACACGAAACGGTGAACCCTTACTTCCGGATCGCTTGGGGAATCAACCTGACCGAACTTTACCGCGGGGCCATGGGGACCTTCGGCATCATCACCAAGATGGTCCGGCGTCTGTATCCGATCCGGCCCATCGAGGAACCCATCCAGATCGCCTTTCCGGATCTCGTCTCGTGCGTGAACGGGATGAAAGCAATCGTCAAGCTGGGCATCGCCAAGCAAGTAGTGGGCCTCAACCGAATTCAGTCGGCGACCATCGCCGCCGATGCCGAGCTCATCAAGAACCCCTCGGCCTACAAGCAACTCGAGGATTCGCTCCCGCCGTGGCTCATGATGGTCAAGATCAGTTGCCATACCGAGGAACAAGCCGCCGTCTATCGGAAGCTCATCAAGGAAGCCGTGGAACGGGCCGGGGGAGCGTTCACCCGATTCGAGGGGACCACCCAATCCAACCTCACCAATCTCTGGGGCGGAAGCTCGGTGGCGGCGCTCCACTACTTGCGGCACGAGCCGAATCTGATGGCCTTCGTCTATGTGCCCCCCTCGCGGATCGTGGGGGCCTACGAGATGACGATGGACCTTCTCCGCAAGCTCGATTATCCCCTGACCTCATTCGCCGGCCCCGTGCCGGAGCCGCGGATGTATCTTGCCCCATGGGAACGCACGGAGACCTTCATGATCGAATTCGATATCGAGTTCAACCCGCTCGATCCCTCCTCCATCGAGAGATTTCGCCGCTTCATCGGGATGTACTTCGAGGCGACGCTCAAGTACGGCTCACCTCAGGCCAGCGCCGGCTTCCTCCGGAACATGGAGCCCGGATTCTTGCCATCTTATGTAAAGTTAATGCGGCAACTCAAGGAGGCTTTCGATCCCAATCACGTCATGGCGCCGGGGCAAGTGTTCAAGGATATGTGAGCCACAGCGCTTCGGCCCCGAAGGTTGAAGGCGGGGAACGGGCGACATTCAGTGGGAAGGAAATTGGGGCGCCGGCATTCCGGCCGCGGGGCAAAAATACGTAGCCTTACGTATTGAAGGGCCCGATCGGATATGCCAATATGAAACTCAAATTCCTGATACTTCACTGATGAAGCGAAGGGGAGAGGGGGTGATCGTTGTGCCGTTCCTATAGCGAGGATGCATAGAACTCGGGCTCGGAAGAGCGGCTTCTGGACTCGCCTTTGAGGATCGTTCCAAGAGAATCGCACAAGACCTGCAAGGAGGGTGAACCATGAACCGACCTAAGGCGATTGCAATTCTGCTCCTCGTCTCGGTGATGACTACCGTGCCGCTTTTGCTCACCGCCTGCGGTGAAGATAAGGAGGAAAAGGCCTCCCCCACCGCCACCCAACCGACGCCGACCACACCCGCAAAGGAGACGAAGATCACGATCGGGGTTCTCTCGGACCTCACGGGTCCGGCCTCTTCGGCGATGACCGTCGTGGATATGGCCCTCGCGGATATCGTCCGGTACTTCAACGAGAACAATCGCACGCCGGGGGCCAAGCTCGAAGTGCTCACCTACGATGAACAGTACAACCCATCCAACGATATCCCCGGCTACCAGTGGCTCAAGGAGAAGGGGGCTGACGTAATCCTCTCCGGTCTTCCACCCGTGCCCGTCTCGCTCAAACCGATCGTTGATAAGGACCGGATGGTTCTCTTTTCCCTCGTCACCATGCCCGACCTTGAGAACCCACCCGGATGGGTCTTCGCCATGAACGTGTTCGGCGAACCTTACAAGGCCGCGCTCCTCAAGTGGGTAGCCGAGAACGACCCGAATTTCCCCAAAGGCCGCCCCGCCAAGATCGGGGCCATCGGCCATAATGAGCCGTACGCCATTGCCATCCAGAACGGGATGAAGCAATATGCCCAAGCCCATCCCGATCAGTATCAATGGGTGGACGGGTTCCTCATCGACTGGACCACGGTGACCTTCGGGCCCTATGTGGAGGCGCTCAAGGATTGCGACTATGTGTTCCCGCCGACCACCGGTTTCTTCATCGGCGCGTTCATGAAGGAGTATCGAAACGCCGGCGGCAAAGCCACTTTCTTCGGCGATGATGCTACTCTGGCCTATCTCGGCAGCATGGTCGAGGTCGCCGGGTGGAAGAACCTCGATGGAACCATCATCAGCCTTTTGAACGGGTGGTGGAACGATGACTTTGAGCTTCCGAAGCTCGGGAATCAATTGCTCGCCCAGTACCATGGACAGGCCACCCTCGAGAAGACCCGGGCCGAATCGGGGATCTCCTATTTGGGTTCGTTCATGCAGCAGTACGGGGCGGTGAGCGTCATCGCTGAGGCGATCAACCGGGTGGGGCCGGAGAATTTCAACTCTCAGGCCCTCTACGATACCGCCACCTCGTTCAAGATGACCTACGGCGGTGGGGTGGAATGGAACTTCACCGAGACCAAGCGCACCGCGTGGAATGCATTCGGCATCTACCATGCCCGAGCGGATATTCAAGATATCATCCGCTGGGATCCCGAATGGGTACCTCTCCAATAACATCCGTTCCTTGCCCGCAAGGGCGGACGGGCGCCGGAAGCGTTGCGCGCCCCGATCGGGGCGCGCAACGCCGGGATGGCATGGGACCCAAAAGGAGCGATTGAAGAGGCGCGTGCAAAAGATACCTCTCTCGGGGGATTTTGGGGGTACCCCCAAAAAAACTCTGGGCGGGTGGGTGTGAGCGAAGAAGCCGGACCGTTCATGGGGGGTGGGGGAATTCCGGTACAAAGTCCGGATGCGGTGTTAATGGTTGTTCACCCGAGGGTGAAGACTGCAAAGCTGAACCCCTCTTTTTGGCTGGGACCGGACCATGAGCCGGGAGGTGATTTCGTATGGGAATCGGTTATCAAGGCAAAACCCTCCGGGAACTCGTTCGGGAGCGCGAAGATCTCTTCCGCAATACGGGTCGCGCCTACGGGATCGACCGGCTCGAGCTGATCGAACAGGACCCCGTTCGATTCATGCGCTTCCAGCGGAAGCTCGTTGCGGCCTGCATCAACGCCCGCGAGATGGCCAAGCTCATTTCCGCCAACCCCATGTCCTTGATCCAAGGAGAACTCCTCTTCATGCTCGCCGGCCCCGAAGGCGATGTGGTCTCCGCCTCTTACGGACTTGCCGGACACATTCAATGCATGCCCTTCATCATCAAGAGCATCGCCGATCTCGGTTTCGAGGAAGACCCCGGAATCCGGCCGGGGGACATTTTCTCGGTCAATGATCCGCTGTACGGTCCGCCGCACAACGCGGATTGTTACACTTTCCTTCCCATCTTTCGCGAGAACGAACTCATCGGGTGGACCGTGGGGTTGAATCATATCACCGATGTGGGCGGCATTCAGCCGGGGGGGCTGGGAACCATCTCCACCAGCGTCTTCACCGATGGCTTCACGTATCCGCCCACCAAGACGGGCGAGAACTTCAAGCAATTCAAGTGGTGGGATCTCCACTGGAAGCGCCGCACCCGCACCGAGATGTTCAACGTGCTCGATGACAAGATGCGCGCCGCCGGCATCGTGGTCCTTCACGACGCCATTCAGAAGATCGTGGATGAATTCGGGTTGGATTACTATCGCCGCGGCCTTCGCGAGATCATCGAACGCGAACGACTCCTCCTCGTTCAACGAATCAAAGCCCTCGCTGTTCCCGGGATCTACCGATATCTGCAGTTCAAGTCCGTCAATTATCGAGGAACCCTCGGGCGCCTCTGGCCCGCATCCAATCGAAATTGGATCTTGCACAAGCCGGCTCGGATGCACATCCGCCCCGATGGGTCCATTCTCACAGATCTCGAAGGCCTCAGCCGCGAGGGAGAGTTCCACTGTAATTGTTATGAGCCCGGCGTGCGCATGCTCACCTCTTTGGGGCTGTGGCCCATGTTCGCTCACACCGAGACGCTCAATACCGCGCTTCTGTATCTCACCGAATGGAATCTCCCGCCCGGATGCATGTTCAATCCCCAGAACCCGTGGGCCGCTACGGTGATGGGGCTCGGGGAAGTGGGGGGATATATCTTCATCTTTCAGAACTGCCTGAGTCTGGCCTACTTTGCCCGCGGCTTCCTCGAGGAAACGTTCCCTCAGGACGGCGTCGGCGTGGGATACGGTGTTCAGGGAATGCTGGCCGATGGCTTCCCGTGGGCGGGCGGCGATATGACCCTCATCACTTGCTCCTCCCAGGGCGGGACGCCGTACCGCGATGGCTTCTCAGCGGCGGTGTGCACCCCGAATCCCGCCTCCGATCTCGGCGAAGTGGAATTCTCCGAATTCCTCCAACCGACTCAGTTGAACATCGGCCGGAAGCTCATCCCCGATATGTGCGGCCATGGCAAGTTCCGCGGGGGGCTTGCGATCGGCACGCTCCAATTGGTCAACCATCCCGGCCGGGCGTTGATCATCGCGGCGTTCAGCGCCACCGCCGGAATGGGGGGCACTGCCCTCGGCATGTGCGGCGGATATCCCCGCGCCAACGATGTGGTGGCCTTCGCCCACGGCACCAACATCCGGGAGCTCATGGCCCGCGGCGAACACTACCCCCGGGATCTCGTGGAGATGACCAATTGGATCCGGGAGGGGAGGCTCCAGTGCCGGGAGCTCGAAATCTATACCGGCTCCACCCCGAGCATCCCCTGCGGCGACGGCGACCTCTTCGCTTGTACCTCCGGGTGCCGGATCGGCTGGGGAGATCCGCTGGAACGTTCCTACGCGCTGATCGAAGAGGACGTGCGCCACGGTTGGATCACACCCGAATGTGCCCGCACCGTTTACGGCGCCGTTTGCGATGCCGAAGGCCGCGTGGATACGGGAGCAAGCGACCGCCTCCGGAGCGAAATGCGCCGGCGCCGCAAGGAGCGCTCTCAGGAGGGGCGGGATTGGTGGAAGGCCGAGAGGCGGATCGTTCTCGAAAAGCAGTGGCATGAGGATATCCGCGCCATGTTCGCGGATATCCTCTCGTGGGAGAATCCCCGGCGGGAATTCCTTGCGATGTGGCAACTGCCGGAAGACTATTCGCTTTGATGAAAGGAGAAAACTGGTGATCCCGATCATCGATTTCCAGCGCCGCGCGCTGACCGGACCGGTCATGAAGCCGGATGAGTTCGATCTCGAATTCGCCATGAAGGTGCGCGAGCTCGCCGCCGAATACGAGATCAAGTTCAATCCGGAAGAACTCGTCGTGGACGATAAGACCGCCGACGCCGTCTTCGAGGCGGGAGTAAAACTTCTGACCGAGGTGGGCGTCTACCATCTGGGCACTCAGAGGGTCATCCGGTACACCGAGGAAGAGGTCCGCACCATCGCCCGGGAGCGGGCCGCAAGCCCCGGCGAGCACACGTTCGGTGAGGGCAAGGATCGGGTAACCGTGCGCTATCGCACCAGTACCGACACCCGTCCCCCGACCCTGTATGCGGGCCCTTGGGGCGTGGCCGAACAGGGTTGGTTCGAAGCGTACGTCCAATCCTTTGTCCAAGAGCCGACCGTGGAGGCGCTCGGCATCTGCGCCGGTGTGGGGGAGATCGACGGTATCAAGATCAAGGCCGGCACCCTTTCGGAGATATGGGGCGGGCTGTGGGAACAGTCCCGGATCAAAGAGGTGCTCCAGAGGGTGGGCCGGCCGGGCATGCATCTCGGGCTTCTGGCGACGGTCAGCACCCCCGGAGGCGTGATGGCCATGATCGGGCCGGGGCTCCGGGGTCCTCACAACACGCACATCGGTGTCCATATCATGCCGGAACAGAAGATCAACTGGGATCAGCTCGTTCTGGCCCAGTTCTGCGAGCTCCGGGGCATCGTTCCATGGCAGAGCGCCAACACGATGATCGGGGCACTTTGCCGCAACCCGGAAGAGGCCGCGATCACCCTCATCGCCAACATGCTCGGGCAGATGAGCTACGGGCACGGGCCGCTCTGTAGCCTCTGGTCGAGTCACATGGACGGAAAATCCGCTACTTGGCAGACCCAGTGGGCGTTCAGCGCCGCGGCGCGGGCTTCCGAACGGAACATCAAGGCGGCGGTGGGGGGATGCGCCTCGGGTGTGCTCGCCAAGACCCCCTTCACACTCCTTCAGGGGGCGGCCATGGTGGCCCTCTACACGGCAAGCGGCTACACTTACGGTTGGATCTGCGGGAATACCGGCATCGAGGCCCGATATCTCGGGGAGGTCATGCGGGGTATGGCCGGGATGGAGCGATCGAAGGCCAACGAGGTGATCCAGCGGATCATGCGCGCCACCGAATCGCACGCCCGAGAGGTCAAGGGCAATACCGCTCGATTCCCCGAAGTGTACGATCTCCGGATCGTTCGGCCGCAGCAATGGTACGTGGACATTCTCGAACGGGCCAAGGATGAACTGGCCCGCTGCGGGGTGCCGTACAGATAGCGGCCTTCCGGCGACCCGTATCAGCAGAGATCTAAACCCTCACAGAGGAGGCGGGAAAACACAAATGAAACCGAGCTCATGGAATCTCGAGACCGACGTCCTCGTGGTCGGCACCGGAGGGGCGGGACTCACGGCGGCCATCATCGCTCACGACGAAGGCGCCCAAGTCACGATCATCGAGAAGACGGATAAAGTGGGCGGTACCACCGCCGTCTCCGGCGGCATCCCATGGATACCCAACAACCACCACATGGCCGAGATCGGCGAGTCCGATTCCGAAGAAGAGGCCTTCACCTTCATGAAGATTCTGGCCCAGGGCCGGACCGATGATGCCCTCATCCGAACATTCGTCGAGACGGCCCCGAAGATGCTCCGATACCTCGAGGAGCACACTTCCCTCAAATGCGATGCCCTTCAGATGCCCGATTACAAAGCCGAGATCAGCGGGGGAAAGAAGAAGGGCCGGAGCGTCGGGCCTCACCCCTTCGATACGAACCTCCTCGGCCCATGGAAGAAGAAGCTCCGCAAGAGCGCCGTGGCCATCTTACCGATGGCTTGGGCCGAATACGAGAAATCCAATGCCATCAACTATGCCCCCAATCTCGACTACAAGATGCTCATGGAGCGGAGTTCCAAAGGGATCGTGGGGATGGGCATGGCGACCGTAGGGCACCTTCTCAAAGGGTGCCTCGACCGCGGAATCGAGCCCTTGCTCGAGACCCCCGCCCGCGAGCTCATCACCGAAAACGGGGGGGTGATCGGACTTCGGGCCGAGCGGGAGGGACGAGATTTCCTCATCCGCGCCCGAAAGGGCGTGATCTTGGCCACCGGAGGGTTCGAGTGGAGCGAGGAGCTCAAGAGCGCCTTCCTTCCCGGAGCTTACACCCACCCCCTTAGTCCGCCGGCGTGTGAAGGCGATGGACTGAAGATGAGCATGGCCATCGGAGCCGCGCTGGGCAACATGAGCGAGGTGTGGGGCGTTCCGGCATCCTTCATCCCCGGTGAAACCTACGATGGGCACCAACTCTACCGACTGAGCATGCCGGAACGATGCCTTCCCCACACCATCATGGTGAACCGCACCGGAAGGCGCTTCGTGGACGAATCCCACAACTACAACGACGTGGCCAAGGTGTTCCGAGTCTTCGATCCCGTTCCCTATCAGTTCAGCAATGTCCCCGCGTGGTGCATCTTCGATCAGCAATATCGGGAGAAATACTGGGTGCTATCGCTCATGCCCCGTGATCCGAAGATCCCCCAGTGGCTCACTGTTGCCGATTCCCTCGAAGCGCTGGGCGAGAAAACGGGCATCGCTCCGGCGGGATTGAAGGAGACGATCGAGCGCTTCAATCGCTTTGCCCGCGAAGGAAAAGACCCCGATTTCCAGCGCGGCGAGACCGCCTACGATCGCTACTGCGGCGATCCCGCCCATACGCCCAACCCATGTCTGGGGACGATCGAGAAGCCACCGTTCTATGCCCTGCCGGTGCATCTGGGATGTCTGGGGACCAAGGGTGGCCCGCGGACGGACGCGCACGGACGGGTGCTTCATATCTTCGGGCAGCCGATCGAGGGGCTCTACGCGGCGGGCAATGCAATGGCGGGGGTCAGCGGACCCGGCTATTGCGGCGGGGGATGCACCATTGGCCTCGGAATGACATGGGGATACATCGCCGCAAAACACGCCGCCCGAAAACCTTGTTAGAAGCCGCCCCGCCTCTTGCCGCTCATGCCGTCCGACCGCATGGGCGGCCGGTGCCTAAAGGATATCTTCAAAGCACCGGGCATCGTAGAAGTTGCATTCATTGGGATCGTGATTGGGATACCACACCTGCGCGAAGAAGGGGTTGCGCTTGGTGATCTCATCGTAATTCCACGGCGGGGGCTCACATTCCGGGCACCAATGGCCGGCAAGAAGTACCAACGTGGGGCTGGCATCGAATTCATGTCCGAAGGCGCAACGCCACTTGAGTTTCGTGGTCAGATCCCCCTTGACCATCGTCGGCGAGAGGCATTCTCCCCCGCGGAACCGGGCGGCATCCCGCATATCCTTGATGTCCAGCTCCGATTTCGGCTTGGATTCATCATATCCGTGGCTGAGGCGGATGGGTGTGATGTGATGGCAATCCGGCATGTCCACATCCCACGGCGGGATCTGCGCCCATTTCTCCTTAGACCCGAAGAAGGCGGTGATGCGGCCTTCGACATTGTTTCGAATCCAATACATCGTGCCGTCCTTCCCCCTCGTCAGCGGCTCGAAGACGAACTTCTTGAGAAGCGGCTTGGGAAGGAGGTGCCGAACACCGGGCAATCCGGCAAGCTTGACATACCATGCCGCGTGCTCCTTGATCTGCCGGAGGTGATCCTCGAGCGTATCCCGGCGGAAATGCAGATAGCTCTCCAGAACATCCGAGTCTTCGAACCACTGGCAATGGAAATTCCGGAGGGCAAACCAATTGCGATCCATGAGCTTGCGGTAATCCCCCAATCCCAACAATCGGAAGACCCGGTCGAGGTATTCGATATAGATCACCCGGCATTCCGGCCCCCCGCCGATATTGTAGATGCGGCGCCAGAATTCCTCGGGGACATTGTCCTCGCACGCGTTGGCCAGAAGACGCCCGGCGTCGCTAGGGGTGATGAACTCGATGTGCGTATTGATGGGTTGATGGAACATGATGGGGTCCATCAAGGAAAGGGTTTCGGGAATGGCGATATAGGTCTGACGGCACGAAACCCAGTAGCGAAGCCCCGATTCGATGACGATCCTTTCCGCCGCGATCTTGGTAGTAGCGTAGGCATCATACACGCTGGGCTTGAGGGGATCTCCCACCCGCCCGAGGTGAATGCACCCCAACCGATCCCCCGTCATGGCCACCGATCCGATGTTCACGAGCTTGATGCTGTTCGGATCCGGTTGCTCGTGAATCGCCCGCACGATGTTCTCGATGGAGCCCACATTGATCTTCCGCGCTAGATCCGGGTTATGGTCGGCTTCGGGGGCGATGAGCGCCGCCGGATGAAGCACATAATCCGCCCCTTTCACGCACTCCAGAACATCCCGGTACTCGGTCAGATCCCCCCACACGATCCGGACTCCCGGCTCGTTGAGATAGGGGGCCATCAGTTTCTTGTTCTTCTTTGAAGGCCGAACGAGGGTGACGATATTGAACCGATCGCGGCGCTTTAGGAGCTCCCGGAACCCCGCCCCACCCATCGAACCCGTGGTACCGGTGATGAAAACCGTCTTCTTAGCCATTCAACTCAAAACCCTCCGCGCGAAAAACTCGCTCAATTCGATCTCGAGCAAGACGCCATCGAGCGCCGGTGAGAGAGAAAGGGGAGCATGGGGATACTTCCGGAAGCGCCTTCCCTTCACTCCGCTCTGGAGTCACATGCGGGGGAAGGCCGGAGAAACCTTGCGCGCAACCCGGATCGTTCCCCTCGATGCTTACCAGTAATGTATACCATCTTCACCCTTCGCTGTCAACGAGGATTGAGTATCTCCGGAACACTGATTGAAGAAGAGAGTGCAAGGTGCCTCTCTCGGGGGATTAGGGGTGTCTCCCCAAGAAAACCCTTTGGGCGGATGGGATCGGAGAAGCCGGATCGTTCGTGGAGCGTGAGGGAATTCCGGGACGAAGTCCGGCTGAGGCGTCAACGGTTATTCACCCGAGGGTGAAGGCTGCAAAGCAAATCGCTATTTTGGGGAAAGCCGCCCGAAAGAACACATCGAAGGCGGAGGAATGGCACCGGAGAGGAGGGCAAGTGCATGTTCGGTGGAGAGAAGACCGGCTAATCCGGGGTGGCCTCAAAGGCCAACCATCCGATCCCGTCGAACTCCACCTCGGCCCAAGCATGTGCCCACGTGGAGTAGACCTTCTGGGGCTCCCCGTCATCTCCGGGCAGAAGATAATATCCGTATGCGAGCCTTGCCGGAATACCAGCGGCGCGCACTAGAACAACAAATGCGGAATTGAAATGGCCGCAAATCCCCTTGCGGCTTTCGAAAAGGAACCAATCGTTCGGCTCCCATCCCTCAGGAGCCACCGAATAGTCCAGATCATACCGGTACTTGACCTTCAGGAACTCTTGAATGGCTTTGACCTTTTCGTAGGGGGTGCTCATGTCCTTGGTAATCCGATAGGCCAATTCCCGGGTCCTCGCGGTGATGTTCTCCGGAAGCTTCAGACACTCCGGATCGTCCGGGACACCGAGACCGTTCATCACATCGCGATCGAAATCGCTTCCCAGAGGTGCGAAGTATTCTGCACTCAGCACCAGCGTTTCGTGGGTTTCCATGGCATGGTTCAATGCCTTATCCACTTCCGATATTCTCTGCAAATTCCAATCGCGGCCGTCATAGTAGATGCCCACGCCGTGCCGAAGGTAGCGGACATAGCGGCTGCCCTCGATGGTGAAAAGCTCGCGGCTGTTCAACGGGACCGCTTGCCTCAGCGAGATCACCGAGCTTTTCTTGCCGACCCCGTAGTCCACCACGGTGATCATGACGGTCGTGATCACCATGAAGATCATCAGCACGAGCAAGAGCGCACGGAAGTCTTTCCTCATTCGTCCCCACCGCGACGGAACTACGGCCGAAAATTACATCCCGGGAGAATGCCCCCGGATGGTCTACTGTACTCCGCGCCTCTGCGCTCGGCAATGACGTACAAGTCACCTCACGCATGAGAAGAAAGTCCCCTTTCCCTACGAAGCCTTGTGTAGGGGCTTTCCCTCAAAGGAAGTTACATGCCGGCACCGTTTCCCTTTGCGGCTCGATCCGGTACGCTGAAGATTGGAACCCGGTTTCCATCCCACGATCGCAAAATGCGGCGCTCGGCGGCGAGAGATCAATGGGCAACCACAAAGGCAATCAACAAACAAGGGATGTCGCTACATCCAAGGATTCCCGATCGCCCTGGCCTCAGAGTTCAAGACGCTTCGATGGAAACGAGGATGAAGGGCTGAGCTTCGGCGCCACGGATGAGATCGCGGGATATCTCGAGAATCCGCCGGGGGTCAATCCCGCGGAGGAGCATCCCGAGATCCCGCAAATCAACTGCATCGAGGATGAAGTGGAAAGATGCCGGGCGCTCCTTCTTGCCCTGCGGGGTATCGCCCGAATGCTCGTCACCCCCTCCCAATCCCCCCGAGATCTGAGCCGGAGCACATGCACAATCCTGATCGAATCCCAGTGCTACCGCTGCGCGTGGATTTGCCTCTTCGATCCCTCGGGCCGGCCGGAGGTTGCCGCCTTCTCCAACGGGCAGGGAATGTCCTCCGACTTCAACGAAACGGATCCCGGGGAGCCCTTCCCGTGCAACCGAAGTCTCTTTGCCGACCCCAACGCCGAAACGACCCCGGCGGCGGTCTCCGTGTGCGGGAAATGCCCCGTTGCGCACCGCGCCGATGGGCTGGGAACGGTCGGCATTCGGTTGGAATACGAGGGCCATGTACACGGGATCCTCTCGGTCTCCATCCCCATCGAATCCGTTTCAGATGAGGAAAAGGAACTATTGCTCGAAATCGCCCGGGGCGTCGGCTTTGCTCTACACCATCTCGCCCGTGAGCAAGATCACCATCGGCTTGTGCAAGAACGGACCCGGTGGGAACAGCACACCGCCGCCCTCGATGCCATCGCCGAGACGATCCGCCGGCTCGCCGATCCGAAAGATGCTCTCGGCGCGATCCTAGATACCATCCGGAAAACCCTCGCCGTCAAACATGCGATCATATCCGTGCGTGATCGAAAGAAGGTCGATGCGCCGGTGCTCGAGATCCGCCGGGAACTGACCCCGGAAGAAGCCGAGGCGATCTCAGCCATCGAATTGGACGGCCGAAGAGGAGCCGTCGCCGAGCCAATCCTCCTCCCGCTGGATCCTAATCCGGATTCGCCCGAGATCCTTCCCCCTCCCATCCGAAAAGACCTCGTCACCACCAAGAAAATACGGTCTCTGGTGCTGCTCCCCCTCGAGGCCCGGGGAGAGACCACCGGCAGGATGTGCCTCCTGATACGAGCGGATCACACCCTCGCCCCGGATGAGACGAGGTTCCTGACCATGACGGGAAAGATGGTCGGTCTGGCGTTCGAAAAGGCCTCCCTTCAGGAAATCGCCGCCCATGCCGAAAAGATGGAGGAGCTCGATCGGCTCCGGACAGGCCTCATGGCCAGCATCTCCCACGAGCTCCGCACCCCGCTCACTTCGATCAAGGGCATCGCCAGCACCCTCGTGCAATCCGATGTGAAATGGGATGCGGAAACGCAACGGGATTTCCTGAAAACGCTGGATCAGGAATCCGACAAGCTGACCCGGATCGTGAGCGATCTCCTGCAGATGTCGCAACTGGAGGCCGGCATCATGCGGCTGGAGAAGACGCACACGACCCTCTCTGCGATCACGGCGCAACTCAAGGACCAGTTGAAACATCTCGTGGACGGGCATCGCTTCGAAATGGATATCCCGCCGGACCTTCCGGAGATCTATGTGGACGAGGTTCGCATGGGGGAGGTGATCATCAACCTCATTTCCAACGCCGCCGCCTATTCGGATAAGGGCACGCGGATTGCCCTCAAAGCCCGCCGAGACGGCAACGAGATGGTGGTGAGCGTATCGGATGAAGGGATCGGCATCCCCAAAGAACACATCGGAAAGATATTCAGCCGCTTCTACCGGTTAGAGAGCGGGGCGGTGCGGCGGCGCGGCGGGACCGGACTGGGCCTAGCGATCAGCAAAGGGATCGTGGAGCAGCACGGAGGAAGGATATGGGTGGAAAGCGAGGTAGGCCGAGGGTCGACCTTCAGCTTCACCGTACCCATCGCCGGATGAACGAATCGCCCGCAAATGGGGACCGCCCTGTTCCGAAGGTCAAGAAGATGAGCAAAGAGCGCATTCTCGTGGTGGATGATGACCCGGTCATCGTCAAGTTCGTCAGCGCGAACCTGAAAGTTCGCGGGTTCGATGTCATCACGGCCGAAGACGGCGAAGCGGCCCTTGCCGCGATGGAGAAGAGCAACCCCAGCATCATTCTTCTCGATCTTTTGATGCCGCGGTTGGATGGGTTCGAAGTATGCCGGCGCATCCGACAGTTTTCCACGGTTCCGATCATCGTGCTCACCGCCATCGGCGAGGCGAGCACCAAATTCGAGCTCCTGAGCATGGGGGCCGATGACTACATCACCAAGCCCTTCGATATCGCCGATCTGCTCACCCGGGTTCGAGCGATCCTTCAAGCCCGAAGCTCCGGGGGATGTTCGGCCCGAAGCGATTCGTAGTCTCCTCGTCCCCCCGAAGGCCGCCCGATCCGCAAACGGACCGCATCGGACGCGTGAAGCAAGAGGTCTAGGGAGAGCCAAAAAGAGCGATTCGGCTTTGCCGTCTTCACCCTCGGGTGGAGGAACATTAATACCTCATCCGTATCTTGCCCCGGAATTCCCACACCCCCCATGAACGATCGGGCTTCTCCGATCCCACCCACCCGCCCTAAGGGTTTTTGGGGGGACACCCCCCCAATCCCCCGCAAGAGAGGTGCACAACCTCCCTGTTTTCGTGTCAGTCAAAAGTGCGGATTCTAAAAGACCTGAACGAACTGAATCCCTTGTGAATCTACGCACTTATGCATTTTCCGCTCCGGCGACCGGTTATGCCCAAGGTCACTCGGCAAACATCTCAGCAAGAACGTTGAGGACTGCCCTCTGCGTCGGTCTATCGAGTCTGCCCAGCCTCTTAGCCAATCGTGCCTTGTCAACCGTGCGGATTTGATCCAACACAATCTGGCCATCCTTGCCCTCGAACTGGCATGAGACACGGCTTGGGTAGCTGCGTCCCTTCGTCGTCATCGGAGCTACGATGACCGTTGCGATGTGCCGATTCATCTCATCGGGAGATATGATGACGCACGGTCTTATCTTCTTGATCTCTTTACCGATCGTTGGTTCGAGGTTGACCAGATAGACATCAAAGCGTCTCATTGCCATTCCCATTCATCCGCATCCCAGCCGGTGAGGTCCGTCGTTTCGGCATCGAGAAGCCGATCATCACCAGATTCGGACATTCTCCTGAACTGCTCATCCCAACCATAACGGGGGGGCCGAGATGGAAGAATCACCAGATGCCCATCCTCCACCTTTAGCTCTACTTCCTCGCCGAGATCCACCTGATCGAGGAGCACTTTTGGAATGCGGATACCTTGTGAGTTCCCTATCCTGACAATGCGTGCCTTTATGCCATTCCCCATGATCACGTCCTCCACTGCGTTACCCGGCAGGATGTAATCACATAGTAAATCCACCGAAGTTGCCTGTCAAGATAGCCGGCCTCAACCTTCGAATCAGCCCTACATGTATAATGGTCGCGCTCATCGCATCGCCGAAGGCGCTCCCGGCTCGCGACCTAAGGTCAGGCCGCCCGCTGCGATGATCAAATCTCCTCGTCCTCGGCAAAGTCCCGCGGCCGCTCATATATATCCCCAAAAACGACGATTTAAGAAGAGAGTGCAAAGGTTCCTCTTTCGGGGGGATTGGGAATGCCCCCAAGAAACCCTTTGGGCGGGTGGGATCGAAGAAGCCGGATCGTTCATGGGGGTGGGGGAATTCCGGGGCATGGTCCCGAATGAGATAATCAAGGTGATTCACGCGGAGAGTGAAGGCTACAAAGCGGGATCGCTGTTTTGGGGATGAGTTTTCACGCTCTTCAAAAAACGGCCGTCGTGGTCTATAATGCAACTACACGGAGGGATCGCATAGTGGTCTAGTGCGGGCGCCTGCTAAGCGCTTACCGGGGGAAACTTCGGTCGTGGGTTCGAATCCCACTCCCTCCGCCAATCTATCGAAGGGTGAATCCCTAATAGATCGCGATCTTGTAAGCTCCCCGTGGCTCCCATGAATTTCCTTACCCTGTTTTCCCTCTTCGGATGGCGGGCATCCCGCGAAGGTTGTGCTTCCCAATCGAGTCTCTCCCCGGCAATGCTCTTTATTTCGTTTGACTTACAGAATGGAGGTTTCGCATGAGACGAGCAAGCATATTCTTGATAAGCCTTTTTCTCGTTGTGGCGCTGATCCTCCCGGGATGCGATTCCGGGGAAGAAGGTCCGTCGTCCCCGGGTATCGTCCCCCCGCCGCAGACCACCTACGCCCCTCCCGTGCTCCAGAGCTTTAACTCCAATGGGGATCTCATTCAGGGGTGGTACTGGCTGCGGGACCGAGCGCTCAACCACTATGCGGAATGGACGTTCACCGGAGTCCCCTCGGGGAGCGAGGATCTTTCTCTGGAGATCACCGCGCTGGCCACCAATACCTACAGCGGGGGCCGCGGGTACAATGCCGATTTCCTTCTCCTCTACGGGAGCGGCCCCGATGCTTCCCTGAACTCCATGAAGGTGACCCTCCCCAACGTCTCCCCGCCTTCCGATCCGGTGGGCTACACATGCAAAGGCACGGTAGTGCTCCCTCGGAGTGCCCTCGGTGGGGGAACGACCCTCTTCCTCCGCGTGAAGCGCCAATCGCCTTCCGGAAATCACGTTGCCTTCAATGCCGAGAGCATGGGGGGCCTTACGCTTTCGGATGCGACCGCCTCCAATGATGAGGAGGCTCAGGGGTGGGGATCGTCCACCGCCGATGCCGATGGCGACGGCGTTTCCGACGAGATGGAAGCGTTCTTCGGGATGAATCCCAACACTGCCGATACCGATGGCGATGGTGTTTCCGACGGCGAGGATATCTCACCCCTCATCAATCCCACCGAGCCCCAGTGGCGGGAGATTCAAGAAGTGGGAATGATCCGGATCGAACAACCGATCGAAGCCTATGGCCTCGACGGATGGGCCGAGAAATACGATCTGGATCTTACGCTCACCGGCTTCGAGCTGAAGTTCGATGCCCGCTATGAATCGAGCGGTACTAAGAAGAGCGAGATGACCGAGAGCGCGTATAAAAAGGCGCTGAACCGAGTATTCGAGGCCGATCACTTCACCGCTTATGATGTCAAGAATATCGCCCCGGCGGATATCGGGGTGCAGAGCGAGGAATTGACGCATGACAAAGATCCCGAGAAATCGGTCATCTTCGAAGCGGATGTGCTTCACCCGAACGAGTACCGCTTCTACTATGACTATCTCACGGATTTTCAGATGGCCTATCTCAAGAATACCCTGGCCATGCGGTATCCGAACGATACGAATTTCTTCCGCTATCTCCTGTACCGAGTCCAACTCAAATCGGGATACGAGTCGGCGATCTCGTTCGAATTCAAAGACCCCGGCATGTACCAATGGTTGAGCTATACGGATGATTCTCACTATACGATCCCCGGATTCCTCTTCGCCTTCTACGCATCGAACGATTTCAACGCCGATTCCAATGTGCCCTACCATGAAGGTCTGGCTCTGGCCTTGATCAAGAGCGAGGGGGCCTTCCGGGTCAATATCCGCATCCCCAAGGAGAAAGCCACCCGCTCGTCGGCTTATCTGAAGATCACGCCTGTGCGGATCGAGCGGAAGGGGTTCAAGGTGCAGTACACGCCCATGGTTCCCTCATGGGATCTGACGGGCATCGTCCGGGAGACCATCTATCTTCAGGATGCGGCCGGCAACAGCAAAACGATCACCGAGGAAATGCTCAACTTCGATGGCCTCGGCACGGCTCCCGTGGCCATCAGCGTTCTGGCCTCGCCGTCCTCTTCATCGGGGGTGCAAACGAAGACCGGATGGATGGGGATCATCCGGAAAGATCCGAGGGAGGAAGAGGATTCGATCACCGTAATGGATGTGGCCCAGACCGTAGCCACTCTGGTGGATCGGAGCACGGGGCTCGTGGAGAAGGCGGTCACGTACACGGAGAACTTCGTTCAAGCGGTGAACAAAGTGGACGATCTCGATGATCTGCCGGAGACCCACTGGGCGCGTTCCCCCAAATATACGAACGCCACCACCGCTCTTTCGGCCGTCACCGGCATCATCTCCATCGTGACCGATGGCAAGGAGGTGTGGACCGCCTATCAAGAAGGGAGCGCGGTCAAAGTGGTCTATTACTCCATCAAGACGGTCTCATCGGCCGCGGGGGCCGCCCCCACGATGGTGAAGATTGCCGAGAAGACGCTGGGCTATACCGGCAAGGCGACCAAGCTCAAGGTGCTCTCTTCCAACAAGGCGTCGGTGGGGATTGCGATCGCCATAGGGGTGGTGGATGTGGCTTATCACTCGTATGAACTAGCCACCACCGATGATCCGATCTTGCAGACGGCTCATGCGGAGAGCATCGCCGCCGGTGTGATCGATACGGGGCTCTCGGTGGCGGCGGTGTTCTCGCCGCACGTTCTGGTCTTTCAACTGACGTGGACCCTCGAGGCGGAGATCTATTCGTGGATCTTCGGGGAGGACTTTGCCTACAAGGTGGCTCAATCTCCGGGCAGTGCGGTGGTGTTCCTCGCGGAATACTTCTTCTCGGATGTGATCCCCTCACAGATCGCCGAAGAGGCCTATCTGAGCGTTCGGGAGGATATCATCCGTCAGATCGAGAACATCAACTCCGTGGATCTGCCGTACCTTTGTATCTTCATTGACCCGGACCTCTAGGGCGGCGGCAAAGGGAGGTCCCTTTTGCTTCACCGGGGCTTCCGTTGGGATCGGCTTTCGCGAGTGGGCCGCGGCGGATAGGCGATGGCTTTCAGCAACCGCTGCCCCGCCTCCGAGAGGCCGTACTGCGCGATCTCCTTGGTGAACGTTTCGATCGTGCCGTATCCGCCGACGTGCCCGTTCACCCGCGCCAGAGCCGTGGAATCGGTGAAGCTCGTGGGATCGGGATACATCCGCCGGAACTCCATCTCGATAGGCGGAACGAGCCGCACGTAATATTTCTGATGGTAAGGCTCGGCTCGATAGAAGCGTTCGAACGGCATGATCCGGGTGAGGACCGGCCGGCCGGCCGCAGCCTCGAGCCGCTGTTTGCTTTCCATCGCCAAGCGCCGCTGTTCTTCGGTATGGTAGAAGATGATCGAGCGATACTGGCCTGAAGGTGCGGGCGTAAAGGGATCATGCCCGTGCCAAAAATGGTCCAGAAGCTCGGCATAGGTGAGCCTCCGGGGATCGTAATCGATTTGAATCGTCTCGGCATGATCGCCGATGGATTGGTACGTCGGCGAATCCGTGGTTCCTCCGGCGTACCCGACCCGTGTTCGGATCACGCCCTCGAGACTCCCGAACCGGGAGTCCGGACCCCAAAATCAGCCCATGGCGAAGGTAGCCGTCTCCATTTCCTCCGGTGGGGAAAGGTCCATGGGGGGGTGGGGGAGAGGATCGACCCCGAATGAAAGGTTGGCCGGGCGGTAACGGGCCTCATGTGCCAGAGTCTCTCCCATGGGTTTCCCTCCTCTCGAAGTCAAGGGCGGCGGAGTTGATGCAATACCGCATTCCTGTGGGTGGAGGGCCATCGGGGAACATGTGCCCGAGATGTGCCCCGCAGGCGGCGCACCGCACCTCGATCCGCTCCATGCCTAAACTCCGGTCCTCTTCCATGATGATTGCATCTTCGGATACGGGCTTCCAGAAGCTCGGCCAGCCCGTTCCGGAATCGAACTTGGTATCGGAGATGAATAGCTCCACGCCACAACACACGCACCGATAGGTTCCTTCTTCCTTGAGGTTCCAATAGCTTCCGGAAAAAGGCGGCTCGGTGGCCTTCTCCTGAGTAACCTTGTATTGCAACGGGGTCAGGGCCCCGAGCCGCTTCTTAGTGCGCCGGCCGACCATCGCTTCCCCCTTCAGTTGAGTATGATCCGTCCCACCATCTGAAGCGTATCGAAATCCGAACGCGGGAGCGGGTCCACCACCTTGTGGCAACAGTCCTTGCAGACCCCCTCGAACCAGAGGTAAAGATCGCCGTCCTTCAGACAGTGATCGAGCTCCAACTCTAAAGTGCGCCCGCATGCGGGGCAGGGCACGAACTCCACATGCCGGGTCATGCCCGTTTTGTTCTCTTCCATTTAGCTCACTCCCGGGGAAGGGATTAGATGGGATCCGGCTTGTCCCCGCCCCTGATATCCGGTATTTCCATTCTGAGGCATTGGCCCGGCGGGGTATGTGACCGGGGTCTCAAACCCCAAAAGAGCGATTCCGCTTTGTAACCTTCACCCTCAGGGTGAATGACCTTGATCACGTTACTGCGGACCTTGCTCCGGAATTCCTACACACCTCATGAGCGATCCGGCTTCTCCGATCCCCCACCCGCCCAAAGGGTTTTCTTGGAGGACACCCCCAATTCCCCGGCAGAGAAGTGTCTTTCTGCATGCTCTTCTTCAATCGCTCCTTTTGGGTCAAGGGGGTTGATTGACAAAGCCTTCCGGAAACCCTATCGTGGGGAGGGATGCCACTTGGAGGGAAGGCTTGCATGCGCATCGTTCGGTATGAGATTCGGGGGAGATCCCGGTATGGGGTGATGGAGGAAAATCGGATCCGGGGTATCCGCGGAAATCCTTTTGCCCGCAAGCGTGGAAAGGATTTCCGGTGGGATGGGACGGCGTATGATCCGGCGGAGGTGCGGCTTCTGGCGCCGTGCAAGCCCTCGAAGATCGTTTGTCTCGGTTTGAACTACCGGAGCCACGCCGAAGAAACGAAGCTCCCGATTCCGACCGTTCCTCTGCTTTTTCTGAAGCCGTCCACGGCGGTGATCGGGCCGGAAGAGACGATACTTCTGCCGCCGGGGGCCAAACGGGTGGATTACGAAGGAGAGTTGGGGGTGGTGATCGGCCGGCGGGCCAAGGCGGTGCCGGAGGAGCAAGCGGCGGGATATATCCTCGGGTATACGTGCTTCAACGATGTCTCCGATCGCTACGCGCAGAAGCACGATGGGCAATGGACGCGCGCCAAGGGATACGATACGTTTGCGCCGATCGGCCCGTGGATCGAGACGGAGGTTTCCCCCGATGATCTCAAGATCGAAACGCGGCTCAACGGCGAGCTCCGGCAATCGGCCCGAACGAGCGATCTCATCTTCAGCGTGCCCGAGATCCTTGCGTTCGTTTCGGGGGTGATGACGCTTTTGCCGGGGGATGTGATCGCCACGGGGACGCCCTCGGGCATCGGCCCGATGGCCGACGGGGACATCGTGGAAATCTGCATCGAGGGCATCGGAACGCTGCGGAATCGGGTGCAACGGCGGGCATCGAGTGCGGAATTTCAGGAAGAGAGGACAAATGCAAGAGGGGCTTCTTCGGGATCCGATCGATCTTGAAAGTAGAAAGGAGGACAAGCCATGGCGGACCTTGCGGAGATCGAAGCGAGGCTCAGAGTTCTGGAGGATATCGAGGCTATCCGAAAGTTGAAACACAAGTATCTGCGGTGTTTGGACGGCAAGCTTTTCGACGAAATGAGCGATTTGTTCACCGACGATGTCCGGACGAGTTATTTCAACGGGGAGATCCGGACGGAGGGGAAGCAAGCGACCCTCGATTTCTTCAAGATGGGGCTTATCGAAGATCTCGTGGCTCTCCATCATGGGCACCACGCCGAGATCGAGATTACCGGACCGACAACCGCCACCGGGATCTGGGGGCTTTACAACTATCTGATCGATAAGAAGCATAACAAGCGCCAGAGGGTCGGCGGCATTTACCATGAAACGTACGTCAAGATCGATGGGCAATGGAAGATCCGGTCGATCGTTTGCCGTCAGCTCTTTCAGGAGACGTGGGATCAAAGCGATATTCCGAGCACGCAAGTATTTTATCGAGGAACGCCCCGGTTCGCGGCTACCCCTGATCGGTAAGCATGGTACCCGAAAAGGGCGTGGAAGAGTTTGTATTGTGCACGGGTTTTTGGTATGATAATTTGCCGTGGGGCTGTAGCTCAATTGGGAGAGCGCTTGAATGGCATTCAAGAGGTCGGGGGTTCAAGTCCCCCCAGCTCCACCACGGGTTTCCAATAGGCAGAGCTTCTGTCTGTACGGATGATTGAACCTCATTTGTACCTCGTTGAGCTCGGCTTCAATCGCATCCAATCTCTTCCTCTCTTTTGGGGATGACCCCAAAACAGCGATTCAGCTTTGTAACCTTCACTCTCAGGGTGAATGACCTTGATCACGTCACTGCGGACCTTGTCCCGGAATCCCCCCACCCCCATGAACGATCGTGCTTCCCCGATCTCCCCCACCCAAAAAGTTTTCTTGGGGGATACCCCCGATCCCCCCGGCAGAGAGGGATCTTGTGCATTCTCTTCTTCAATCGCTCTTTTTGGCGGATGACTTTTCGGTACACAGGCTCATCTTCGTATGCTATAATGGCCAATGGGTGCGTGCTCAAAACGCACTCATTTGCTGGAGGAGGAACAGGAAATGCCCAGACGCAAGCGAGTTGCAATCATCGCCGCGGGAATCAACAAATGGGGAGCTCGACCGAACGCTTCCTTTAGGGACCTCATCGCAGAGGCCGGCAAGGCCTGCTTCGATAGCAATCCCCGTATCCGCAACAAGGATATCCAGGGGCTGGTGACATCCGGGGTTTACCCCCAGCGGTCCGGTCCGCAGTGCCATCCCTCGCCGGTCGCCTGCGAGGTGCTGGGGATCAAGCCGCGGCTCTTTCAGAACACCGATTGTCAGTGCCAGAGCGGTGCCGTGAATATGCGGATCATCTGGTCCGCGATCATGGCAGGGCTCATTGATATCGGCATGGCTATCGGCTGGGAACGAATCCTCATACCGAACCATGGCGAGCGCTATATCAATGCAGCGCTGGCCACCGATCACGATTGGGAGCAGGGCTTCGGCATGACGCCGCCGGCGCTCTTCGCTCTACCGGCCCTCTCCCACATGGAGAAGTACGGCACCACGGAGGAACAATTCGCCAAGATCGCCGTCAAGAATCATACCCATTCCACCAAGAATCCCAATGCCCACTTCCAGAAGGGACTGACTCTTCAGCAGGCCATGAGCGCCCGAGTGGTCGCCACACCCTTCAAACTCTTCGACTGTTGCGTCAATACGGATGGAGCGGCGGCGGTGATCCTGTGCTCCGAGAAACTGGCCTATGAATACTCAGACAATCCGGTGTGGATCCTAGGATGGGGGCAGGGATTCACCAACTGGACCATCGCCAACAATCCCAAGGATCTCACCAACTGGGAAGGAGTGCGCATCTCGGGCCAACTGGCATACAAGATGGCCGGAATCAAGCCCAAGGATGTGGAGATCGCAGAGCTACACGATTGTTTCACCGCCTCCGAACTGATCGAGTACGAGGAGCTCGGTTTCTGCCCCAAGGGGGAGGGGGGCCGGTGGGTGGATGACGGCAAGAACGACTACGGCGGAGAAGTCGTCACCCAAACGCGCGGCGGGCTCCTCGCATGCGGGCATCCCTTCGGTGCCACCAGCATTGCACAGGCTCATGAAATCTATCTGCAGTTGCGGGGCGAAGCCGGTCCCCGGCAGGTGAACCCCAGGCCCAATATCGGGCTGGCTCAAACCATGAGCGGGGTGGGCACGCAGAGCATGGTGACGATCTACGGCAGCGACGACACCGTCCACTAGACTCAGACTGGATTCGGAGGAAAATGACCATGGCAGAACAAATGCAGTACTATACGGCGATGGATCTCGTGGCCCAGCAGTATGAGGATACAGCCACGCTCCATTATTTCTACAAGGCGCTGCGGGAAGAGAATAAGCTTGTCACCACGAAGTGCAAAAAGTGCGGTCATATCCCATGGCCGCCACGGCAGATCTGTCCTGAGTGCCTCTCAACGGATTACGAATGGGTGGATATGCCCAAGGTGGGGACGGTCGCCTCATGGACGGCCGCCTATGCCGGCATGCCGCCGGAGCTTGCGGCCCGCGCTCCGATGGTCTATGCGCTCGTGGATTTCGAGAACGGCCTTCGTATGCCCACCGCCATCCTCGAATGCAAACCGGAGGAGGCCCGGACCGGAATGAAAGTGGAACTGGTCGTTTACGATGTGGCGCCCGACCAGCAGGGCAGAAGGCGCGTCGCCCCCTATTTCAAGCCCGTCGGCCGCTAAGCAAAGAGGGACCGGGGCACGGTATAATATGAGAAGCATCCCCGCTGCCGCTTTTGGCGGCAGCGGGCCCCTCCCCTTCAAAACCGCGGGAGTAGCTCAGTGGTAGAGCTCCTGCCTTCCAAGCAGGATGTCGCGGGTTCAAGTCCCGTCTCCCGCTCCAGAGATCCTGCACATTTTCCTCCCCCCGAAAAACGGCTTTCCCTGGCTTGCCTCTTGCACGGGTGCGAAGATAACTCCCGATTCTCAGGACCCGTTCAGAAGCAGAGGGAAAGGGGCACGCTGAGGAAAAGCAGCTCATACGAAAGGATTTTTTCAAGCGGAGGGGGTCTTCTTTCGATATTCCCCGATAGGCAGAATGCTGTAGCCCTGATATTTCTCTGCGAGAAGATCCACCGCCACTTTTACCGCGTCGAGGTAGGTGAAACAGGGGATCCGCCGCTCGGTGGCGGCACGACGGATCTGGAAGCCGTCTTGCAGGGATTCTCGGCCTCCGGTGGGCGTGTTGATGACCACATTGACCGTACCATCGTTGATGATATCCAGCACGTTGGGATGTCCTTCATGAATCTTCTTGCTGATCTTGGTCACCGGGATTCCCAGCGCCTCCACCATGGCAGCGGTGCCCTCGGTCGCATAGATCGCGTATTCCATTTGGGCCAGCTTCTTGATCATGGAGACCGCCTGCGGCTTGTCGCGATCGGCAAGGCTCAAGAGGATCGAACCCCTGCGGGGGGGGAGCATCGCGCCGGCAGCGATGAAAGCCTTGATCAGGGCTCCCGCAAAATCGCGGTCCACCCCCATCACCTCACCGGTGGACTTCATCTCGGGCCCTAGGTAGGTATCCACCCCGGGCAACTTGGCCATCGAGAAAACCGGGGCCTTGATACCCACCAGCGGTTGCCGCTTCCACAGGCCGTTCGGGTATCCCTGTTCGGCAAGGCTCTTGCCCAGCATCACATTAATGGCTATCTTGGTCATCGGCACGCCCGTCAGCTTGGAGATGAACGGCACCGTGCGGCTGGCCCGCGGGTTGACCTCGATCACATAGACCTCGGAACCCCTGCCGTCGCGCATGATCACGTATTGAACGTTCATGAGTCCACGTGTGCCCAGCGCCCGCCCGATGGCAGTGGAATAGCGGACAATCGTGCGGACCTCACTTTCCGTAAGGCCGAGTCCCGGATACATGGTCATGGCATCTCCGCTGTGAACCCCCGCCCGTTCGATGTGTTCCATGATGCCGGGAATCAGCACGTTCTCCCCATCGCAAACGGCATCCACCTCCACTTCTTTCCCTTCAAGATACTTGTCAATGAGCACCACCCGTTTCTCATCCAACTCGGTGGCTTTGCTCATGAACCGGGCCAACTCTGCCGGCGTGTTCACGATCTCCATGGCTCTGCCCCCGATCACATAGCTCGGCCGAACGAGAACGGGATAGCCGATCGCCTGCGCCGTGCTCAAAGCCTCTTCCACTGTATGAACCGCCGCTCCGGGCGGCTGCGGGATGCCGAGGGTATCGAGAAAATCGCTGAACCGACCCCGATCCTCCGCAATATCGATCGCCACGAAGCTCGATCCCAGAAGGGCCAGCCCGCTGCGCGTGAGCGGCTCGGCCAGATTGATGGCCGTCTGGCCGCCGAACTGGACGATGGAAGGCGGCGGACCGGTCTCTTCATCCGATTCGTTCTCGAGGATATCGCGCACGCTCTCCTCATCGAGGGGCTCGAAGTACAGCCGGTCACTGGCATCGAAATCGGTGGAGACCGTCTCCGGATTCGAGTTCACCATGATGCTTTTGACGCCCGCCTTTTGAAGCGCCCACGCCGCATGGATGCTGCAGTAATCGAACTCGATCCCTTGCCCGATGCGGATGGGCCCGCTCCCGATCACGAGGGCCTTTCGACCGCGCAGGGGAAGGGCTTCATTCTCTTGCTCATAGGTGCTGTAGAAGTAGGGGGTGACCGCATCGAACTCGGCGGCGCACGTATCCACCATCTTGTACACCGGACGGATGCCCCATTCCCGACGAAGCTCGCGCACTTGCTCCGGCAACTTGTCGGCGAGGGTCCCGATCACCCCATCGGGAAATCCCATGCGCTTGGCTTCCCGCAGAAGCTCGGGCGTGAGCGGTTCGGCAAGGAGCCGTTTTTCCATCTCCACGATGTTGCCGAACTTGTGGAGGAACCACGGATCGATGCCCGTGCGGACGGCGATCTCCTCCACCGGCACATTTCGGCGAAGGGCGGCGAGGATCGCCCAGAGCCGCTGGTCGGTGGGCTCGAAGGGCAACGGCCCCTCCTTCCAATTCGGGTCTTCCCAGAGGATGCTTCGCTTGCCGAACTCAAGGGAGCGCACCGCCTTCTGAAAAGCCGCTTCGAACGTCCGCTCGATAGCCATGGTCTCGCCGGTGGACTTCATCTGAGTGCCGAGGCCGCGATCGCCGGTGGCGAACTTGTCGAAAGGCCAGCGGGGAATCTTGACCACGCAATAGTCAAGAGCCGGTTCGAAGGCGGCGGTGGTCTTGCCGGTGACCCGATTGGTGATCTCGTCCAACCTTCGGCCCACGGCAATCTTCGCCGCGACTCTCGCGATGGGGTATCCGGTGGCCTTGCTGGCCAGAGCGGAGCTCCGCGACACGCGGGGATTGACCTCGATCACATAGTATGGGCTCTCATCCGGGGAACGGGAACCGATGAGGGGGTGAGGCTCGAGGGCAAACTGAATATTGCATCCCCCTTCGATCCCGAGAGCCCGGATGATCCGAATACTGGCCGAGCGCAGCATCTGATATTCCTTATCGGTAAGGGTTTGAGAGGGCGCCACCACGATGCTATCGCCGGTGTGAATGCCCATCGGGTCTATGTTCTCCATATTGCAGATGATGATGCAATTATCGGCCCGATCGCGCATCACCTCGTACTCGATCTCCTTCCATCCATTGAGGCACTTTTCGATCAATACTTGATGGATGGGGCTTGCGGCCATCCCGCCGGCGGCCACATGTTCCAACTCCTCTTCCGTGCGCGCGATGCCCCCGCCGGTCCCCCCGAGGGTGTAAGCCGGACGAATCACCACGGGAAAGCCGATCTCACGGACGGCACGGCGGGCGTCCTCCATCGTGGTAACCGTGAAGCTCAGCGGCACCGGCTCACCGATGTCTTGGAGCAACCGCTTGAAAAGCTCCCGATCCTCGGCCTTCCGAATGGTCTCGATGGGCGTGCCGAGAGAGCGAACGTTGTATTTATCGAGGATCCCCGCATCGGCCAGCGCCACGGCAAGGTTCAGCCCGGTTTGCCCTCCGAGCGTGGGAAGAAGGCCGTCCGGGCGCTCCCGCTCGATGATCCGCTCGATCGCTTCCACGGTCAGAGGCTCGATGTACACGATATCGGCCACATCTTCGTCAGTCATGATGGTCGCGGGATTGGAGTTCACCAGAACCGTGGTCACCCCTTCCTCCCGGAGGGAACGGCACGCTTGCGTGCCGGAGTAATCGAACTCCGCCGCTTGCCCGATGATGATCGGGCCCGAACCGATGACGAGGACTTTCTTGACTTCAGACATTCCTTATCCTCTGGCGAGATCCTCTCGATCCCCCTTTGGCGAAAAAGGAGCTAGCGGGATTTTTCCGCCTTTACCATCGCCACGAATCGCTCGAAAAGATAGGCATTGTCGAGCGGCCCGGGGGAAGCCTCCGAATGGTATTGAATCGTAAAGAGCGGCAGATCGCGATGTCTCAGGCCTTCCACCGTGCCATCGTTCAAATTGATCTGACTGACCTCGAGGCCGCCTTTGAGGGTATCGGCATCCACGGCATAGCCGTGGTTCTGCGCGGTGATATAGACCCGACCCGTCTCGAGGTCCTTCACGGGGTGATTGGCCCCCCGGTGGCCGAACTTGAGCTTGAAGGTCTTGCCCCCCAGCGCCCGAGCGATCAGTTGATGCCCCAGACAGATCCCCATGATCGGCTTCTTCTCGATGAGCGCCCGGATCGTTCCCATGAGGTAATCGAGCAAGGCCGGATCGCCCGGCCCCGGCGAAAAGAAGATGCCATCGGGATCGAGCTTCAAAATCTCATCCGCGGGCATGGTACACGGGACGACTTTCATCGAACATCCCAATCGCCCGAGATTGCGCAAGATGTTGAATTTGAGACCGGAATCGAGCACGACGATCCGGGGGCCGGATTCACCTCCGGGGCCGACCCACTCATACGGCTCGGCGGTCGTGACGAGTTTGACGTAGTCCACCGTATCATAACGCGGGATCGTCTTGAGCCGAAGGGCCGCCGTCTCCGCGCTCTCGGCAATGGCCCCCATCATCACGCCGTGCACGCGAAGCCGCCGCACCAAGGCCCGGGTATCGATCCCCCCGAGCCCCGGCACCCCCTGAGATCTGAGGTATTCGTCGAGCGTCCGCTCGCTCAAGCGATGGCTCGGCATGCGGCAATCCTCGCGAACGACGAATCCCGCCACTTGGATCCGGCTCGATTCAAAGTCCGTGGCATTGATGCCGTAGTTCCCGATCATCGGATAGGTAGGGACCACGATCTGGCCGGCAAACGAAGGATCGGTGAGCATCTCTTGATAGCCGGTCATGCTCGTGGAAAAGACGACTTCCCCATGCGCCGGGACCGTTGCCCCGAAAGCATAACCCTCATAGACCGAACCGTCTTCAAGCGCAAGGAAGGCTTTCATCGTATCCTTCTTCCATTCTTCCGGAGACACAAAAAATCCTCTTGCCTTCTGGAGGACAAGAGGATTCGCTCATCCTTCTCCGGGCCCATTCCCATTCATGCCCGAATCCCGAGGAGCTCAATTGTCTCTCCTTCCCGGCCTCACCGGACCGGCTTAAAGGTTTCACGCTTGACGCATTATATCAGGGTAAACAACTTTTGCCAAGATTCATTTTTCAAACTTCACCCGGAATGAATGGGAAACACACCTTCCCGAGGCGGACGTATCCTTGACAGTGGTTTTGAGGGGGTGATAGAATCCCGCAGAAGGCAAGGTATCCCCCCACAACTTGAGGACTGCGGGGGGAACCCCCACCGAAGGAGGACGATCTTGACAAAAGGGGCATTGGAAGGCGTTCGTGTCATCGAAATGGGGCACTTCTTGCTCGTGCCCACGGCCACCGCCATGCTCGCCGATTGGGGGGCAGAAGTCATCAAGGTCGAGAACTTCAAGATGGGGGGCGATGCGGTGCGATTCGCCACACCCATCGAAGGCGTGATGCCCCCGCCCGAGATCAAGCCGAGCATGTGGTTCCATTTCTTCAATCGCAATAAGAAGAGCATCGGCATTGACCTCCGGCAAGAGAAAGGCAAGCAAATCCTGTACAAGCTCATCGAGAAGGCGGATGTGTTCGCCACCAATTTCGATGCCGGGGCGATCGAACGGCAGAAGCTCGATTACGAAACCCTCCGCAAGATCAATCCCCGCCTCATCTACTGTCAGGGCACGGGTTACGGGACCAAAGGGCCCGATAAGTATAAGCCCGGGTTCGATTACGCGGCATGGTGGGCGCGAAGCGGGATGATGGATCGCATCTCCACCGCCGATGATCCCCGCCCGCAGCGGCCCGGCCTCGGGGATAATCAAGTTGCCCCTTGCATCGCCGGAGCCATTGCCGCCGCGCTCTATTGCCGGGAGAAGACGGGCATCGGACAGAAGGTGGAGGTCAATCTTTACCACTTTGCCGTGTTCGGCGCCGCGTTCGATATCGGCGCCGCGCTCAACATGAACGTGGATATCCCCCGGACCGACCGGCGCAAGGTGACCAACGCCTTCTGGAACATCTACAAGACCAAGGATAACCGGTGGATCATGTTCGTAATGCCTCAGACCGATCTCTTCTGGGATCGGATCTGCAAGGCGATCGGCCGGCCGGAATGGGAGAAGGATCCCCGGTTCGATAGCCACATGAAGCGGATGCAGCAGAATACCTTTCTCATTCCGGAGATGGATAAGATCGTTGCCCAGAAGACGGCTCAGGAGTGGGAGGAGATCGCTCAGAAGTTCGATATCGTTCTGGGACGGGTGCAAAGTCCCACCGAGGTGGCCAAAGACCGGCAGGCATGGGAAAACGGCTTCTTCGAGGAGGTGGAGTATTCCCCCGGCGTCAAATTCAAAATGATCCATAGCCCCGTCGTCTTCAGCCAGACCCCGGGCACGATCCGCACCCTCGCCCCCGAATTGGGCCAGCACACGGAGGAGATCCTCCTCGACATGGGCTACTCATGGGAAGAGCTTTCGAAATTGAAAGAAGAGAAGGTCATCATCTAAACTCTGCCAACAATTACGGAAAGGGAGGTCAGCGATAAGCGATGAAAGCAGGGTTCATAGGGCTGGGGGACATCGGCTTGCCGATGGCCAAGAACGTGGTAAAGAAGGGATTCCATACCACCGTTTGCGGGCATGTTCGGCGGGAACCCGTGGAGGAAATGAAGAAGCTGGGCGCGGTGGAGGTGAAGACACCCAAAGAAGTGGGCCAGAACTCGGACGCCGTCATCATCATGGTTCAGAATGATAAACAGGCGGAAGATGTCATCTTCGGAAAGGATGGCTTGCTCGAAGGCCTGAAGCCGGGATCGGGGATCATTCTCATGGGCACGTTCGCTCCGGCCTTCTGCCGCCGGGTGGCCGAGGCGGGCAAGCCCAAGGGCATCGATGTGCTCGACGCGCCCGTGGTGGGCGCTCGGATGGGTGCGGAGGCGGGAACGCTCGGCATCAGCGTGGGCGGGGAGAAAGAGGTGGTGGAAAAGTACCGCAAGCTCATCGAGACCATGGGCAAGATCACCTACTGCGGCCCCCTAGGGATGGGCCAGATCGTGAAATTGGTCAACAATATCTGCGCCACCATCAACTCATGGGTTCTGGCGGAAGCCATCAACTGGGGGATCGCCAACGGCGCGGATGAGAAGATGCTCATCGAGCACATCAAGATCGGTTCCGGCAACAGTTTCTCGGCACAGAACTGGGAGTGGCTCAAATCCATGTGGACCGATCCGCCGCCGCCCACCTATTACGTTGGGGCCAAGGATATGAGCCATGTGCTGAACATCGGATTGGAACTGCGGCAACCGTGTCCTTTCACGGCGCTGGCGTGTGAACTCTTGAAAGGCCCGCCCCCGAAGATCGGCGGGAAGACCATCAAAGCGCAAAAATAGCCGGTCTTGATCCCGGGGCAAAAGAAGGGAGGGGCCCACAGCCCGGCTTGGTGCAAGGGCGTGCGGCCCCTTCTGGTGAAGAAGAAGAAAAAAAAGGAGAGATAGCCATGGACTTTGAGCTCACCGAAGAACAGAAATTGCTCCAGAAGAACGTGCGGGCTTTCCTTGAGAAGGAGATCGCGCCGCTCGTGCCGGAATACGAGAGGAAATACGCTCCCTTCCCGCGGGAGATCATGGTGGACCTGATCAAGAAGCTCCTTCCCTGGGACTATTGCCTCGGTATCGTCCCGAAGAAGGACGGGGGCACGGAGATCGGATACATCAACAACGCCATCCTTCAAGAGGAACTGAGCCGCATCTGGCCGAGTCTGGCCGTATCGCTCGGGGCCGGCGGGGGCTTTGTGGTCGCCAAACTGGCCAATGAAGAGCAAAAGAAACGATATCTGCCCGGCCTCCAATCGCTGGAGCTTCTGGGGAGCTTCGCCCTCACCGAGCCGAACGTCGGCTCCGATCTCAGGGGAGTGGAGACGACCGCCGTCCTCAAGGGCGATTACTATGTGGTCAACGGGCAGAAGGCGTGGGTGACGGGCGGCAACATCGCCGAGATTTGCCTCCTTTTCGCCTCCGAAGACCGAAGCAAGGGGCTCGATGGGCTGGCCATTTTGCTGGTCGATCGGCGCGAATCCCCCTTTGAGGCAACCACCATCCCCAAGGTCGGCCTGAGATGCGCCCCGTCGGCTTTGATGACCTTCACCGATTGCAAGGTTCCCAAGCGGAATCTCGTTGCCGGTGCCGGAACGGGCGCATACATGAAACTCACTGGGGAATTGGGCTTCACCCGGGCGACGGTGGGCATCTTCTCGGTGGGCGTAGCCACTGCTTCGATTGAAGCGGCCATCAAATATGCCCAGCACCGCGTTCAGTTCGGCAAGAAGATCGGCAAGTTCCAGTTGATTCAAGAGATGGTCAGCGATATGTACATCGAAACCGAAGCGGCCCGTCTTCTGTGCTACAAGGCCTTCAACCTTCTCGAGAAGAAACAGGATGCTACCACGCTTGCTTCCGGGGCCAAGTACTTCGCCAATCAAGCAGCCCTCCGGGCCGCCTCGTGGGCGATGGAGATCCACGGGGCATGGGGGCTCTCCGAAGAATACCCGGTGGAGCGCTACTTCCGCGATGCGAGGGCGCTGTTCCAACCGGAGGGTAACCCGGAGATCCAGAAGCTGATGGTGGCCGGCAGGGTTCTGGGAATGAGCGCCCTCGTCTAGGGTCGAGAGGGGCTCGTAATATGGAACGAAGGGGGCGTCCGCGTTGCGGACGCCCCCTTCATATTTCCGGCACCCCGCACATCTCTATGGACTTGCAGAAACATGCCCCGAGGACGATGCCGAAATCTTCCGCACCTCTGATGAGGTGGCAACCGGGATACTGAAGCTGAACTTGGACCCCTTGCCCACTTTGCTCTCCAACCAGATCCTCCCCCCATGCTGCTCTACGATCCGTTTGCTGATGGAAAGGCCCAGACCCGTTCCGCCTCTGCGGCGGGCAACGCCGCTCTCCAGACGATAGAACCGATCGAACACCTTGCTCTGATGTTCCGGCGGAATGCCGATGCCTTCATCGGTCACGCTCACGATCACCTCACCCCCGGATTCCTTGGCCTCCAATAGGATCCGCGTCCCCGGCTCCGAGTACGCCGCCGCATTGGACACGAGATTGGTGATCACCTCCCCGATCCTCACCTCGTCCGCATAGATCGGTGGCAAGTTGCGCGGGACATTCACTTCGAAACGATGCTTGCTCACCAGATGGCCCAGTTGATCCCGGAGTTGGCTCACGATGGCGGCGATGGTGATGGGCATCTTTTCCATCCGCATCACGCCGGCTTCGATTTGGGACATCTCCATGAGATCCCCGACGATGTGGGCCAAGATGGTCGCTTCCTTATCGATGATCGCAAGGAATTCCCGTTGCGTCGCCGGATCCCACTGCACATCCGTCTGGGTGAGCGTGCTGGCCAGCCCTTTGATCGAAGTCAGCGGGGTACGAAGCTCGTGAGAGACGCTCGCCAGAAGCGCCGTCCTCAGCCGATCGAGCTCTTCCAGAGCTTTGGCCCGCGATGCCTCTTCTACAAGCTGAGCGCTCTTGACCGCCGTGCCGATCTGATTCCCGATGGTGATGATGAGGTTCCGCTCTTCCTCCGTGAAAACCCGTTCCCCCTCCGTGAGAACCGTCATGATCCCGATCACCTCTCCCCGGGACTTGAGCGGCACGAACATGGCCGATTTCAGATTGTGCTCCTGAATGAGCGGTACCGCATCTTGGCGGACCGACGAGAGGACATCGGAAAGAGACTCGATGAAGGTCGGCTCCCCTTTCTGAGCCACCTGCCCCATGATTCCCTCGCCGAGCCGGATGTCGCGGAGGGCCACAGCGTGCTCCGGTGATAGCCCTCGCTGGATTCGTGCCACCAGCGTCTCACCGTCTTTTTCCAGAAGATGAATGGCTCCCATCCGGATGCCGAGGATCTCCAGAGTCTTCTCGAACGCATTTTTCAGCATCTGATCGAGGTCAACGGATTCGTTGATGGTCTGGCCGATCGCGTAGAGTGCGGCGAGCTCCCGATTCCGCTGAAGCATCACCTCTTCGGCCCGCCGGCGTTCTGCGATCTCCTCCTCCAAAATGGCATTGGTTTTGGCGAGCTGTTCCGTGCGCTCTTCGACCCGTATTTCCAACTCGTCCCGCGCCTCCTGAAGGGCCTTCTCCGCTTGCTTCCGCTCGATGATCTCCCGGCTGAGCTCTTCGTTGGCCGCCGTCAGAGCCGCCGTCCTTTCTTCCACCTTGATCTCGAGCGACTCGCTGTACCGCTGCAGTTCCTCTTGGGAATGCCTCAATGAGGCCGTCATCTTGCTGAAAGCGCGGCAAAGATCGCCGATCTCATCTTTGGCGGCTGTGGAAACGTCCCAATTCCAGTTGCCCCGCATGACCTCCTCCGCCGCCCGGTGGAGCCGCATGATGGGCCGGGTGATGGTGCCTGAGATGACCAGAGCCGCCAGCGCGCCCAGAAGTACCACCCCCAAGAGAGACCAGCCCATGGTCTTCGTCAGTGTCGTGACGGGAGCGAAGGCCTCCGATGAACTTTTCTCCACCACCAGTGTCCATCCGACCCCCGGCAGCGGTTCACATACCCGAAGCACCTTCGAGCCCATGTAGTTGCGGGTGGAAACGAGAGTCAACGGCTCTTGAAGATGGCCGCCGGCGCTTCCCGCATCCGATGGGGCGCCCAGATCGATCCTTGCCATCAGGACCGCGTCCTCGAGGAAACGAGAAGGGGTCAACACGTAACCATCCCGGTTGACAAGATACACCTCACCGGTCTCGCCCATCCCCGATAGATCCGTGGTGATCGCAGCAAGTTTCTCCTCGCCGCCCAAGAAGATCAGCACGCCTTTGAGTGCATCCCCATGCCAGACCGGCACGGCGGTGGCCAAAACAAGCCGGGGAGCACCATCCCCGATAATGTATCTCCCGAATTCAGAACTCTGGATATCGCCCACGAAACCCTTGGAACTTCTCGCAGCAAAATCCGCGAAGACCTCCCATGAACTGGCATCGTAATTCAGCAAACGGTCGGAGGTGGAAGAGACCACCCTCCCGCTTGCATCGAGGTACAACGCTTCATCCACCTCTTGCATCGAGAGCGCGAGGCCGCTCAGCATGAAACCGATGGCATAGCGGTCCTCCACGAGAAGATTCGGGGTGTTGGCCGGCATGAAGGACATGTAGGTCTCAGCTTCGCGGGCCAATATCTCGAGGCCCTGGCGCTGGCTTTCCAAGGAGAGAAGGACGGCCTGAGAGCGAGAGCGGGCGGTGGTGATCAGATGGTCTCGAATCTCATCCTCAACGATGTGGGCAGCGATGATGCGCCCCACAATAGTGGTCACCGCGCCCGTACCGAGAATGATCGCAAAGATCAGAAGCAACGTCTTCTGACGGATCTTCATTCGGTCACTCCAACGCCCCGGGGTCTGGGAAACCCCATTGCCATGATAACAAAAGGGCTCTCGCTTACCGAGGGGGATTCCCCTGAAATTCCAATGGTGCCAGCACCCAAATCGAATAGGGGAAAAGGGCTATTCGCCGCGCTTTTTATGCCACGTTTATGCCGGCACCATTTTCCTACCGCCGAAAGCTCGAAGCGGGTTACTTTCGGGTCATTTTGGCAGTCCCCGATCAGTGCTACTTTTATTTAACCCAGATGGGTGCGCCCCTTCAAAGGACATGGTGGTAATCCCCTATTCAAGGAGGAAAGCCATGAGAACTTTCAGATGGACTTTCGCGTTAGCAGTATTGCTGGTGTGCCTCTTTTCCTTCCCGTCGGGAGCCCTCGGCGGGGGAAGCGATGATCCGGAAAGAGGATCCGGAACGGGGAACGAACGTATTTTGGTGAAGTTCAAGCCGGAGATCACCGTTTCCGTCACGGTGAAAGTCCCTCAGGAATACGAAGGCCGGGTCAAGGAGACCATTCCCGGGATCGGTGCTCAGGTGATCGAGGTGGAAAAGGGGAAAGGCGCTGCGAGCGTTGCCCAGTATCGCCTCCGTCCCGATGTGCTGTATGCCGAAGTGGATGCCGTTTGCACCGCGGCGGAGACTCCGAACGATACTTATGTGGGATACCAATGGGCGATCTCAAAAACCCAGGCGCCCATGGCATGGGAAATCACCAGAGGATCGAGGGGGGTGAAGATCGCGATCCTCGATACGGGAATTGATTTGGATCATCCGGATCTGGCATCAAAGATCGTGGGAGGGGCGAACTTCACCACGAGCGTCACCCTTGATGATCAGCATGGGCACGGCACACATGTGGCCGGAATCGCCGCAGCGCAAACCAACAATGGTTTGGGCGTGGCCGGCATGGGATATGAATCGCGCCTCCTGAACGTCAAGGTGTTGGGCGATACCGGGCAGGGATACATGTCTTGGGTAGCCAAAGGCATCATCTGGGCGGCCGATAACGGGGCCAACGTGATCAGTATGAGCCTCGGCACGACTTCCCCCTCATCGGCGGTGCAAGATGCCATCAACTACGCATGGAACAAAGGAGTAGTGGTGGTGGCGGCCGCCGGGAACAATGGAAGCTCCACTCCTTTCTATCCCGCCTATTATTCCAACTGCATCTCTGTTGCCGCCACCGATAGCGCCGATCGTCTGGCCTCATTTTCCAACCGGGGCGACTGGGTTGACGTGGCCGCCCCGGGGGTCAGCATCTATTCGACCACTCGCAATGGCAACTATGGCTACATGTCCGGAACATCCATGGCTGCGCCCCACGCAGCCGGACTGGCAGCTTTGATATTCTCGGCGGCCACGGATACGAACGGAAACGGCCGAGTCAACGACGAAGTCCGTTCGCTCCTCGAAGGGGGATGCGATAATCTCGGCTTGAGCGGCATCGGCAGTGGACGCATCAATGCTCTGAAATCACTTCAGGGCCTATCCCGAGCACCCGCCACCGGATCGCTCGCCGGAAGGGTGACGGATGCCACGGCACTCACCCCCATCGCCGGAGCCACCGTTTCCTGTGCCGGTAAATCGGCCGTCACCGATGCCAGCGGCGCCTATGCCATTCCCGATATCCCACGAGGCTCTTACACCGCTTCCGCCTCGGCCGCCGGCTATCTCGATCAATCCCTGACCGTCACCATCGCCGGAGGCCAAACGAGCTCCGCCGATTTCGCGCTGGCGCCGATTCCCCCCGCCACCGGATCGCTCGCCGGAAGGGTGACGGATGCCACGGCACTCACCCCCATCGCCGGAGCCACCGTTTCCTGTGCCGGTAAGTCGGCCGTCACCGATGCCAGCGGCGCCTATGCCATTCCCGATATCCCGCGGGGCTCTTACACCGCTTCCGCCTCGGCCGCCGGCTATCTCGATCAATCCCTGACCGTCACCATCGCCGGAGGTCAAACGAGCTCCGCCGATTTCGCGCTGACGCCGGCTTCCACACCGAATTCTAAAACGATGTGGGTTGAGAGTCTCACGCTCTATGTAAGCAGCGGCAATCTGTGGATACGGGCCACGGCGGTCGGAAGTGAAGGGCCTTTGAGCGGGGTAAACGTCCAGATTCAATTGACCCGTGATGGTGTAGCGACTCGGAGCTATATCGGTACTACGGATGCATCGGGAACCGCCCGCTTTGCTCTGAGAAATCCGCCCAAGGGTCTTTATACGGTTGCGGTCACCAACCTGACCTACAAAGATTATCTCTGGGATTCTTCGAGCGGTGTGATCGCATCGAGCTACAGCGTGAACAAGTAGAGAGAAAAACAAAGTCAGAGTATGCCAGAACCTATTGAAAGTGTCAAAATCAGGTGCTATAATACTTGCGTTTCCAGGTGACCATAGCGAGGTGGAACCACCCGTTCCCATCCCGAACACGGAAGTGAAACGCCTCAGCGCTGACGATACTGCCGGTCTCGGTGGGACAATAGGGCGTCGCCAGGAAACAAAAAAGCTCCGGCGCCTAATGGCGCCGGAGCTTTTTTAATTTTTGCCCCCCGCTCTATATGGCGCTTACGGCCAGTCGAAGAGGCTCCAGTACCCGTAAACAGCCACAAACCACGTCACGATCAAGCTCAGAATGGTGATCGGGAAGCCGTATTTGAAGAAATCGCCCACTGTTATCAGTCGCTCGTTCGTTTGGGGATCCCTCGACATGCTATAGGCGATGGCATTGTTCGGGGTACCCACGATCAGGCAGTTGGCAAACGAAGAAGAGAAGGAACAGGCAAGTCCGATCTGCCACATCGAAACCCCTGCGATGGCAGCCATGGGCAACACCACCGGCCCGATCGCACCCACGGTAGCGCCATCGCTCATGAAGTTGGTGATGGTGCCGGTCATGATCGTGACGCCGACGATCAGGCCGTTGCCATCAGCGAGGAAGCTGGGCAAAGCATCGGTGAACTCCCGGGCCATCCACAGAGCCCCGCCCGTAAGCGAGAGAGCCGTACCGATAGCGCATGCGGAGGCATACAATCCCACCACATCGATCGCGACACCCCTTTGAATATCCTGCCAAGTGATGATCCGGCACAAGAACATGGCCAATACCGCCATGATGGTCGGGCCGCCGATGGCGAAGTCCTCACCGAGCACAATCCAGCAAATCACCACGGCTACGAGGATCACGGCCATCGCTTTTTCCTTGAACCCCATTTTGGGAAGCTTGGCCACTTCTTGCTTCACTACGAGACTGGGATTGATGTTCTTCGATATGAATTTCCTCCTGAGCACAAGGAACATGAAAGTCGCAATCGAAAGCGAGAGCGAGATACAGAGGGGCATTCCGTACTTCACCCACTCCGCAAAACTGATGGGCATTCCGGCATCGGAAAGGTACCCGACCATGATAGCATTCCGCCCTCCGGCCGCCGGCGAGGCGGGACCGCCTACATTGGCGGCAAAACACAGTCCCAAGAAAAGAAAGACGGCGAGGGCTTTATCGCGCTTGACGCCGTTGGCAATGCAACTGGCCTTGTACACGCCCATGAGCACGGGGCACAGCAGGGCAACAAGGGCATGCTCCGAGAGGAAACCGGCAGTGAGGGAGATCAACGGAAGAAAGATAAAGGCGAACTTGACCGGGCTGTTTACCCGGCTCAGGAGGATCAGCCCGATCCGCTTATCGAGTCCCGTCTTGGCTACGCCCACCGCGATAGCCAGTATGCCGCCGATGAAGAATACGGCATCCTTCATGTAAGCCTTGGCGATCTGGTCCGGCTCAAGCACCATGAAAACATACATCAACACAGCTACGAGGATATTGGTAGCACCCAGCGGCAACGCCTCGGTACCCCACAGAAGGGCAGTACACAGGAGAATAACCAAAGCAATCAGGCCGAGCTTGGCCACCTTCTCGGGTGAGTAAAGATCTTTTTCCGCTTCCGCTCGGGCTTCGGCGGCTTTCTCCTTTTCCTCAGGGGTAGTGGCGGCCGCCTCTGCCTTGAGGGCGCTCTGATAGGCTTTCCATTCGTCCGGCTTGTTGGCCTTATTGACGCTTTCCGTGATGGTTGTGGTCCCCTCTTTGAGGCTGTATCCGGCCGGTTTCGTCTCCTTGACCATCGAGACCATGCTGTGGGGCGCCGGCAACAGCGCCACAGCGATATAAACAAGGGCTACGAATATGATGATGTACGGCTTATAGCCGGGTCCACCCCTCAAGAGCTCGCCGGGTCTCCGGTGAACCCGCAAACCGGCATAGTTGACGTTATAAATGACCCCGTTACTCATCTGCCAGCCCTTTCCCTAAAATATTCTGTTCGGAAGCTCTGCATGTCGACCTCATGGTGAAAGCGGCGCTCAAGCGCGATTGGCATGCAATCATCCCGTCTTGGCTACGCGGGCGATTTGATCGAACACATCGCTGAGGCGAAGTATGCCCACCACCTGTTCCGATCGCGTCACAAGAAGCGAACGGCTGCCCCCCATCACCATTTGATGGATGGCCGTCTCCAGCCGCTCGTTCTCTGCGATGTACTCATCCCGCCGGGGAACATGCATACACTCCTTCACGGGCATCCGGACCACGCGGCGGCACCTTTCCTCGAAGCTTTCCCCCCAGAGCGAATACCACTTCATCATGGATTTGAGGAGCTCCGGGCTGAGCCCGGCCGCTGAGGTGTAGCTTACGGCTTCATCCCCGCGTTCCGTCTTGTATTTGGGCTCCAGCGCCATCACCACATCCCGCTGACTCAACATCCCCACTACCCGGTTCTCCCGGTCCAGTACGATGAGTTGCCGCGGCTTGTACTCCTTTCCCTCCTCCTGATATCGGCGGCGCACTTTTTCGAGCACCTTGATCGCTTCCCCCACCGAGGTCTCATCCGGGACGGTCACGTAACTATCCACGGATACCATCAGGTCCTTCACGGTTTGCATCTCATCCCTCCTCTCAGGAATCGCCCGCGGTTCTTACCCAAACACGGCAACGCCGCCTTTAGAAGCCCCCGCTCTAATGGCCATGTCCGCCGGCCGAAACATCTTCGCGGGTCTCCTCCAGATGCGCCTCAACATCATGGATCTCCGGTTGCTTGGCCAAGAATCGGCGAATCTCGTGCGCATCCTCCACGGAGTGAACCGTCCCTTTGATGTTCACGACCCCGTCCTTGATCTCGATCACGAGATCATCATCTATGATCTCGCACTCCATCGCTATCTTGGCCCGGAGCTTTGCCGCTACGGCCAGATCTTCGATCGCTTTTTTCGACTCGGGAGTGGGTTGGAACTGCGGGAGCGATATCTGACTATGGATCATCTCGAAGGCATCCGGAATGCTCTTCTTGCTGAGATCGATGACCATGCTGTAAGCCGCGGCATCGTTCAAATCGGTCCCGTAAAGAAATTTGGACCATCTCTCGCGCTTCTGATCGATCCGGTTGATGATCCGGAGCGCCTCCTTGCGATCAATGGCATACTCGTTGCGCGCCATGACGGCCTTGATGCGGTATTCCAGATCCGCAACGCACTTGATGCTGAGCACATGAGGGAAATCGCGGAGCACGAGGTGCCCCTGATTGCCGTGATATACGAGCGCCTCCCCTTTGGCTTTCTCGGCCAGAACCGCCCGCAGACACGCAAGATAATGAATCCACTGCAGATTCATGCGCTCCATGATGCCCAGCTTCTTGTATCGGGCTTGATTGAGCTTTTCTTCTTCCCACCCGAGCTGGGCCAGCTCACCGATAAGGTCTTCCCGAGAAAGCAACGTGTACCCCAGATTCTTTGCCGTGTACTCGGCCAATTCCTTGGCCCCGCTGTAGGTTCCTCTTGTGAGTGTGATAATCGCCATTGGCACCTCCCTGAAGCTTTATGATTGCCCCTTTCCCGCAATTTCTGTTCCTTCTAGTGCAAGGTTTCTTGCTTACCTTTGATACTACTCTGCCTTGCCGTGAACCCGCATCGGCCGGTGAACGGAGTATGGCCCTCGCCGGCCAGCGTAAAATCTCCGCGGAAATCGCTTACGGGGGCTCTACGCCGATTCGTCAGGAAATCAACCGCCAAATCGACACAGATCATCAGCATTCACGAAGAAGGGTGAGCGGACCCAACGGTCACCCACTCACCCTTCCCGGGAAAACCCCGCTTTTTCGATCACTCTAGGGCGTTCGCTCACGTCTCACGACACGTGCATTCGGCCCCCTCGAACATGCGGTCACTGAAACCAGCGGTACGGCGAATCCATCTGAATCAGACGCTCATCATTCTGGAAAGTAACGAACTTACTTATCGCCCGGTTGATCCGGGAAAGCCGGCCGTTCGTTTCGACGGGCTTCGCCTCATGGATCGGTGCAACCTGAGATAGGCGCAATTTCAAATCGAGAATCGCTTGCATGATCTCCTCCTTCTGGATTTGCCATCCGATTCTGTGTCTTACTGAACCCACCGATAGGGGGATTCCACTCCCCGCAGAGCCCCATCATTATGGAAAGCAACAAACTTCAAAACCGCGCGATTGAACCGTGTCCACCGCCCCTCGCGTTCCCGGGGGATATTCCCCTGAACCGCAACTTCCTCCATGGGTCTCATCCTGAGCTCGAGATTGGCTTGCATGGCTTTCCTCCTTCCTTTTGTTCTATCCGTTCTTTGTTCTAAGAAACCCTACCGCTTGTGCTCCCAGAGATGCGGCCAATCCGGATCCTTGAAGATGGCATCCTTATCAAACACCACCCACTTGTTCAAGGTCCCCCGGATCCGCTCTACACGCCGCTTCCACCAGAGGCTGAGCCCGCCGGTTTGTCTTTCCAACGCCTTCTCTCTTTCAGTTGCGGGATATGCATCCATCTTCATGATCCCCTCCTTCAGCTTTCACGATTCTATTTTCCGGGAAGTCCGGTTTCGAAACATCGCCCAAACTGCGGCCGGAGGCATAGGGAAACACCGTTGAATTTGTTTCGCTCTTCGGAAAAACCGCCGGGCTTCCCTGAAATCCGCCATTACGCCGGGGGGAAACCAATGGAAAATGGCTCCGATATGCGCAGCAAAAAATCGCCATTCAGCGCAGAGACGATTGCACTTTCATACGATGCGGCGGAGCCTTTGACGAGTTAATCTATTTTCAGAGAGCGATCCGGCAAAGGCACGATTTTCGGAGGTGAACAGTGGGGAAAACACGGATATTGATTGCAGACGATCATGCCATGGTCCGGGAAGGCACCCGCAAGCTCCTCGAGCAAGAGCCGGATTTCGAGGTCGTAGCAGAAGTGGCCGATGGGGAAGCGGCCGTCAAAGCAGCGCAAGAACTGGCGCCCGATATCGCCTTGATCGATGTGGCCATGCCCAAGATGGACGGTATCGAGGCCACACGGCGCATCAAGTCCGTATGCCCCAACACGACTGTGCTCGTCCTCTCCGCATACGATGATGATCAATTCATCTTCAGTTTATTGGAAGCCGGTGCCGCCGGATACCTTCTGAAGCGGGCCCAGAGCCGGGAGTTGGTGGCCTCCATTCGAGCGGTGAGCGAGGGGGAATCCGTCCTCGACCCCGCCATACTCCGAAAGGTCGTGACCCGATTTGCTCCCTCCAAAGCCCGTGCCGCCGGTTCGGAATCCGGAGTTCCGGAGCTCACCGAACGTGAGATGAAAATCCTTCAGCTCATGACCCGGGGGCTTGGGAACAAAGAGATCGCCGCCGCGCTCAACCTCAGCATCCGCACCATCCAAACACATGTGGGGCAGATCTTCGAGAAGCTCAAGGTGAGTTCCCGCACGGAAGCGGTGGTCCTTGCCCTCAAGAAGAATCTAGTGACCCTCGATGCCCCGCCATCGGCGGGATAAGGGGAAGAAATCCATTCCGAATGCGAGGAGCCCCTCCGCCCCGACGGGGCGGAGGGGCTCCTCGCATTTTCCGGGCTTTTGCAGCCTCTACAGATCCGCTAGTACCGCACCAGCGCATGATATGTGGGGCGGACCTTAGAAATCACCTCGCTTACGCCGGGCACCTTTCGAGCGATCTCGGTGATCCTTTCTGACTCCTGAAGGGAGTGAACACTTCCCCTTACGATGATCTTCCCCGCATCCGCTTCGATCTCGAGATCATCGTCCCGAACCGAGCCGTCAAGGGCAATCTGTGCCCGAACTTCGGTGGCCAGAACCAGATCGGCAAGGGCCTTCCGCGATTCCGCCGTGGGCCGGAACTCTTCCCGCCCGGCAAGTAGCGCAATGCTCTCGCAGGCATGGGCCACACCGATCCTCTCGATGTTGAAGACCACATCATAGAGAGTGGGGTCCAAAATATCTACGTGATAAAGGAACTTGGTCCACTTGGCCCGATTCTCGTCGATGTGTTTGATGAAGTCTATGGCCTTCTGCCGGGGCAATTTCTTGCGTGCCATGGCGGCCTGAATGCGATATTCCATGCCCGCGATCACCCGAACCTTGAGCACATGCGGGACTCCCCGAAGGAGCAAATGACCGGCGTGCCCGTGATACACCAGTTTCTCGTCCCTTGCCGCTTTGGCCAGAGACGCCCGGATGAAGGCCAGATAATGCGCCCGCTCCAAGGTCATCCGCTCCAAGATGCCGGGCTTTTCCTCGATGGCCTGCTGAAGCTTTTCCAGCGGCACACCGTAGTGAGCGGCTGCATTCACGAGCACTTCGCGCGCCAGACACGGGTAACCGAGCTTCTTGGCCACACATTCGGCCAACTCTTTGCCTCCGCTGAAAGTCCCCCGCGAAATGGTGATAATTGCCATCGTGTTCCCCCTTCTGCGGCAAAGGGGGCCCCTTTTTGCGGCCCCCTTTGCTTAACGTGTCCCTATTCTAGATGTTTCCGAGGCCTGATTTCTAGTGTTTGGCCGCCAGCCCCCATCCCTCGAACATGTACATGAGACTGAAACCGTACCAGACCGTGTACACGACGTAGAACACCAGCGCAAAGGCCACCACGCCCATCTTGCTCGACATGCTCTTGGCCTCTATTTGGTAGAAGTTGTAGGCCGGCTCGATGGCGTTCTCCTTGACCTCCTGCACAAACTTCTTCTCGTCCTTGAGCCCTTGCTTTTCCAGATCCTTGCCCATCTTATCGAAACTCATCCACCAGTTGTACATCACCCGTTTCTCATCATATCCATACTTGGCCACCACGGCGGCGCCGTCATTCTGGTGCATGAGATCGGCGTCCGCGAGGACCCCTTGAGCGATCATAGCCAGATCTCCACGAACGGTGAGCTTGGCCTCGGAGGTCTCGGCCTCCGCGCCGGCCTGCCGGTAGAGGAGCGCCGTCTGATCCGCCTGTGCGGCGCTATCCATCTTGATCGTAACGTTCACCGCAGTCCCTTGATGCTCTGCCGCTTCCTCCAGCAAATCCGGCACTTGATAGGCGGAATCCTTCGACACCGAGTTGAAGAGCTCATCCGCGTAGGCCAGGGCGTTCTTGCCATCGAAGATCGGGGTGAACATCACCCCGAGCAGAACGAAGAAGCTTAGAAGCCCGAAGAGCCCGGTGTAGAACTTCTTCTTGTTCGCGATCATGCGCGCACCTCCTCTTGCTTGAGGGCCACGGGCGCTTCTTCAGGGCCCGCTCCCTTCAAGGTCTTGATATTCCGGATGAACGTGCCGATCACCCAGAACGCAAAGATGCCCATTACGAGGAAGAAGACCACGATCCCGATGTTCTCGATCGTATGAGTCGAGGACTTCGAGAGATCGATCCATTCCATCTTGCGGAGCTTATCCGGCAGGGCGAAGATCCGGTTGATGAACCCGCCCAGAACCGCTACCGCAAAGAATCCGCGGATGGTGCTGCCGGTCACCACCTTGGTCACCATGGCTCCGATCTGCACCCCGAGAAGGGAACCGAGCAACATCCCCATCGCCAGCGTGTAGAAGATGAAGCCATAGATGGCGTACTGGCTGATGGCCGCCCATGAGCCGGTGAAGATGATCTGGAAGATATCCGTTCCCACCGTCGTCGCCGCGGAAATGCCGAGCGTGTATACGAAGGCGGGGAAGGTGATGAATCCACCGCCCACCCCCATGATCGCCGCGGCGAACCCCACCACGAATCCGCAGATCACCAGAAACACCCATGAGATGCGCCGGCCGCCGGGGACCACCTGCGTATCGAACCGGATCATCGGCGGGATATGGATAGACTGAATCTTTTTGGGGAGTCCGCTCAGTTCGTCTTCCGCAGCCGCACTTCCATGCCCCCCGCCCCGAATCTGCGCCGCGGCGCTCTTGCGGCTCTTGAGGTAATCCATCAGAGCGTAAATTCCGAGGAACCCCAGCACCACCGAGTACACGATGGTGATGAAGAGATCGCTCAGGGTGGGATTGGCATTGTAAAGCCCGCGGTTGATCATCCCGCCGAGCGTGGCCCCCAAGAGCGAGCCGATCACGAACGTAATCGCGATCTTGACGCACACATTGCCGAGCTTGCGGTGGATCACGCTCCCCATAATCGCCTTGGCGAAAATATGGAAAAGATCCGTACCGACTGCCATGATGCCTTTGACGCCCATGCTCATGAGCGCCGGTGTGATCACGAACCCACCCCCCGCCCCGATACATCCGCTGATGAGCCCGGCGATGAGTCCCACCGCGATCGAGCCGCCGAAGATCATCAAGGAATACTCAGCGGGGCCGTAGGCTTCCTTGCCGCCCACCATTTCCGGGAGATTGCTCCCGATCTCATCGGCAAAGGCATAGCCGATGAGGAATATGGGGACGATCAGCATCGCCAAGATGAGGAGCCGTTTCCGATCTCTCAAGATGGTATCGGAGACGCTCTTATCCCAGCGCGCCTGATACCTCGCCCCCGCCATCATCCACTTGCCGCTTTCCGTAAACCAGCTCATTTTCGATTCACTCCTTTCGGGCTCCCGAAGGACGGCCCTTTCATTCCTTCTTGTGTTCCCAGAGATACGGCCAGTTCGGATCCTTGAGGATGGCTTCATGATCGAAGGTGACGTACTTGCCGAGCCACCGCTTGATCCGCGCCAAGATCCCCTTCTCCACCGTTTGTCCTGCCGTTTTCGCCCCTACGGGTCGCCCCCACCGGTCAACTTGCGTGTTCACTGTCGCCTCCTTTCCTTATTGATAAAAGCGCTTGTCTCCCGACGGCCCTCAACGTTTGTGTTCCCAGAGATGCGGCCAATTCGGATCCTTAAAAATGCCCTCGGAATCCATGGTCATGAGCTTGGAGAGGGCATTCCAGATCTTCTCCGCCGCCCGCTGCATCTCCCGCGAGAGGTCCTCGCTCGGACGAGGGGTGGACTTCAGCTCCTCTTCGCCCTTTGCCGGAATCGCGGGAACCCTTTGCATCTCCATGCATCCCTCCCCTTTCGGTTTCCTCATCTTTATTCTCCCCGAGTTTCCCTTCGGAAACATCGCCTGAAGTGCCGCCTGCGCCATAGGGAAATACCATTGAAATGGATTGCGCCGAAATGTTTCGCACCGGCGATGAAATGACATTCCGGCATGCGCCAAGAGGAAACCTCCTCTGCGCCATGTGGAAACACCATCCGTGTGATGGCGGAGGAGTGTATCGGAACGACTCAACGTCAGCGCACTTCCGAAGGGCTGAAGGTGCAATAAGCCACCATGGCGCTATCGAATGCGCAAATGGCGCATGACTTTCGCGCATTATTGCCCATGCGCCTTTGCGCATCTACCCGATGTCATCTAGGGAATGGCGCGTCATAATGAGATCATGGAGGTTTCCGTGGAAGAGAAGATCAAGGTGCTTATTGCCGATGACCACACTGTTCTTCGTCAGGGGACGCGCAATCTCTTGGAGAAGGAGGCGGATCTTGCGGTGGTGGGCGAAGCCTCCGATGGCGAGGAAGCGGTACGTTTGGCGCTGGAGCTCAAGCCGGATGTGGTGCTCATGGATATCGCCATGCCCAAGCTCGACGGCATCGCCGCCACGAAAGAGATCAAGAGCCGGGACCCGGAGATCAACGTGCTCGTTCTTTCCGCCTACGATGACGACCAATTCGTCTTCCGGCTGCTGCAAGCGGGGGCTGCGGGATACCTTCTCAAAAGTGTTCATTCCCGTGAGTTGGTCACCGCCATCCGGGCAGTGAGCCAGGGCGAATCCGTCTTGCATCCTTCGATCGCGCGAAAGGTGTTGAGCCGCTTCGTTCCCGCGGCCACAGGCCCGGCCGCCAAGGCGACACCGGCCCCCGGCACGCTCAGCGCCCGGGAAATGGATTTCCTCAAGCTCATGGCCCGGGGACTCAGCAACAAGGAGATCGCCGCGCAGACGGGGCTCAGCATCCGCACCGTGCAGGGACACCTGCGGCAAATCTTCAAGAAGCTGGGAGTGAACTCCCGCACCGAAGCGGTAGTCTATGCCCTCAAGGAGAACTGGGTGACTCTGGACGATCTCCCGCGCGCCGAACCACTGGGAAAGGCATAGCAAAATGGAAGTGCAATCCTCGTGGGACCGATGGAAGGGAGCCCTTCTGCGGCCCAGCACGTGGCTTCTGATCGCGCTGCTGGGGCTCATCACCTTCCTCCAGTACGCCGGTGAGATTCATCATCCCTCGTATCTCACCGACCTCAACGAACGCCTCGGCCTCACCCGATACACGCTGGAACGCATCCTGTATCTGGTCCCCATCATCTGGGCTGCGGCCATCTTCGGATTCAAAGGGGGCGCAACCGCTGCCTTTGTGGCCCTCGCCGGCATGCTCCCCCGTGCCATTATCATCTCCGAACATCCCGAAGATGCACTGGTGGAGACGATCGCCGTCTTTGTGGTGGGGAATCTGGCCGCCTATTCGGTGGAATCGCTCCGGAAGGAGCGCCGGCGCAGGGCGGAGCTCGAGGAAGCTCACCGGAAGCTCGAAGCGCAACTCCGCGTCATCGAGGAAAACGAAAGGCGGTTGGCGGCCCTCAATAAGACCTCGGAAGTGATCTCTCAATCGTTGGAGCTCGATGAAGTGCTCGAGAGCGCCATGACCAGCGTGCAGGAAGTGATGGGGGTCGAGGCGGTGCGGATCTATATCAAAGACGACGCAGAGGGAGTCCTTCGTCTGGCTGCCCATAGGGGCGTTTCCGATAATTTCGTCGAGGGCGTACAGGTTATCCGAATCGGGGAGGGGTTCAACGGTCAAGTAGCAATCAGCGGCGAGCCCATGTACGTGGAAGATGCCTCTGAAGATCCTCGCCTCACCCGGGAAGTCGTGCGGAAGGAGAACATCCGCTCTCAGATCATCGTCCCGATGACGGCCAAGGGCAAAGTGGTGGGCACGCTGGCCGCGGCCATGCACACCTACCGCCGGTTCCTTCCCCAAGAGGTAGAGCTCCTCACCGCCATCGCCAATCAGATCGGCGTAGCCGTGGACAACGCCCGTCTCTATCGGGAGCAGAAAACGGTGGCCGAAGCCCTCCGGGTTTCCGAACAGCGTTACCGGGGGCTCTTCGAGAACGCTCACGATGCCATCTGGGTGCACGATCTCGATGACCGGGTCATTGCCGCCAATGAAGCCTGTGTGCGCCTCACGGGATATACCCCTTCCGAGCTCGAGGGACTCAAGGTGGGCGACCTCATTTCGAAGGACACGCTGCCCATGGCGAAGAAGATCGAGGAACGGCTTCTCCGGGGGGAAGCGCCGGGCTCGATGGCCGAAGTGAAGATCGTGAAGAGAGACGGGAGCGAGGCCATCGTGCAATTGGCTTGCAGCGTGGTCAGCGGCGATGGCCGGCTTACCGCCTTTCAGAACATCGCCCGTGATGTCACGCTCGAGCGGCGCATGCAGGAGAACCTCCGGCATCTTGTAAGGCAAATCACCCGGGCGCAAGAGGAAGAAAGGAAGCGCATCGCCCAAGAGCTTCACGATGATACGGTCCAGGCCCTTGTCGTCCATGCCCGCCAGATCGAGGACCTCGGCTCCCGGCTTGACTCCCTGCCGAAAGAGGAAACCGCCAGATCCCTCGAGAAGCTCTACGAAGAGGCCAGCGCTATCATGCAAGGGGTTCAGCGGATGAGTCAGGACCTCCGCCCGGCCGCGCTCGATCGGCTCGGGCTCCTCCCCGCCCTCGAATGGCTCGCCTCACGAACGGCGAAGTATTCGGGCATCGATGTTCAGATGAAGGTCATCGGCACAGAGCGGAGGCTTCCCGACGAAGCAGAGGTTGTGCTCTTCCGAATCACTCAGGAGGCGCTTCGGAACGTTTGGAAGCACGCCAATGCCACCGCCGCCGAGGTCATCGTTTCGTTCGACCAAGACCGCACGCAAGTCACGATCAAAGACAACGGCCAGGGCTTCGAGCTGCCCCCAATGGTCAGCGATTTACCCCGGTCGGGCAAGCTGGGCCTTGCCGGAATGCAAGAACGGGCCGAACTCCTCGGCGGGACCCTTTCCATTTCCTCCGAGCCCGGCAAGGGCACCACAGTGACCGCTGAGTTGCCCGTCTAGGGAAAGTCAGGGGTCGGGCCGCCCGCGCTTTAGAGCGCGGGCGGCCCGACCGGGATCATCGCTCAGCACCGCATCGCATCCGAGCAAGCGGTATATCCCCATCCGCGAAACGGGCGAGGGATCCAAAGGACATACGAATTGCCCCCGGCGGTGGGCAATCTCGATATACAACGGGTTGACTATGAGGAGCGGCCACAGAAGACCCAGAAGCTCCACACCCCGAAGCGGCCAGGGATTCCGAAACGTGATCCATCCCGCGGGGATGTCCGGAGCCACCCTTTTGACCGCCCCTAAACGCGCCATCGAAAACGAGAGCACGATCGAACGATCCCGCACGCCGTACCCCTCCAGTTCACTCACGAGCCGCCGGCAAACCGCTTCTTCGAGAAAACGATCGGTCTTGAGCTCCAAGGCAATGCCCACATCCTTCGGAAGGATCGCGGCCAGTTCGCCGAGCCCCGGGATGCGCTCCGCTTCGAATTCTTTCCTCCCGTATCCCGCGCTCAAACGTCTGATCTCGGCAAGGGTCATCCGGGCCACCGGCCCGTGCCCATCGGTCGTCCGATCCACCGTCTCATCGTGAATGCACACGAACGCGCCATCGGCCGTAAGATGAAGATCGGTCTCGATGATATCCGCCCCGTCTTCGAGGGCCCGGCGAAACGCGGCCAGCGTGTTCTCCGGGCACAGGGCTTTGTTCCCGCGATGCGCAACGATCAGCGGCCTGGGTTTGGAAGCAAGCGGGGCTAGAATCGCGGTCTTCATGGGTTTCTATTATACCCTACCTAAGGCATGGTAGAATTAAGTCGGAAGATCGGATATGAAGGCATGTGTGCTCTCCGATTCCCATACCACGAGGATCGACGGCCTGCCGAAAGCGCTTCGGGAGGCGCTCTCACGGGCAGATCTGATCGTCCATGCGGGGGACTTCACCGAAATGGCCGTTCTGAAGGGTCTGCAAGCCATCGGTGAAGTGAGGGCGGTGTGCGGCAACATGGATTCACAGGATCTCCGGCTAACCCTACCGGCACGGGATACCTTTACCCTCGGGGGAAAACGAATCGGCCTCGTACATGGGAGCGGCGGCCGGGAGGGAATCGCCGAAAGGATTCGGGAGTTGTTCGAAGAGGTGGATATCATCATCTACGGCCATTCCCATGAAGCCGGGGTACAAACCCTCCGCGGGTGTCTCATGATCAATCCCGGTCCTTCCCGGAGATCCTTCGCCGTACTGACGATCGGGGAGAAAACCACAGCCGAGATCATCGAACTATGACGTCGAAAGGGCTTCGCATCTATCACCGACCGGAGTTAACCGCTCCCGAAATGATCGCGGCATGGCCGGGGATCGGCAACATCGGTCTTATCGCCGTGGATACACTTCGGCAGACGCTCCACGCCGAGTCCTTTGCCGAGATCGAGCCGTGGCGCTTCTTCTTCCCCCGCGGCATCGTGGTGGAGAAAGGCGAGCTGACCGATCTCCACTTTCCCCGGTGCCGTTTCTTCCATACGCGGATCGGCCAACGGGACCTCATCTTCTTCACCGGCGAGGAACAGCCGGCAAACGATCGGAAAAGCTACGAGATGGCTTCCCTCATCCTCGATCTTTGCGCGCTCTTAGGTTGCAAGCGGATTTACACCGCGGCGGCGGCAGTGACGGGGATTCACCATACCGCCAAACCCCGGGTGTGGGCCGTCCCCAATTCAGAAGATCTTTTCCCCGAGATAAAGCAATACCCCAATACCGTGCTTCTGAGCGATCTGGAAGATAAAGGCAATGGGGGCAATATCACCGGACTCAACGGCCTTCTGCTGGGCGTGGCTCGCAGTCGGGGCATCCGCGGGATATGTCTTCTAGGTGAAATACCGGTTTATGTCTCCGGACTTCTGACCCCGTACCCCAAGGCTTCGAGGTCCATTCTGGAGGTCTTCGGGCATATTCTGGGGATCGCGCCCGATCTCGGGAGGCTCGATGCCCTCGAGCAAGAAGTAGATCAGAACATCGCGCAATTTTACGATTTGCTTCCCGCGGAGATGAGGGCTCGACTCGATCAATTGAGGCCCAGAAGTGCGTCCGGGGAAACACCCGGCGGGATCACCGAAGACGATAAAAGGAAGATCCTGCAGGATATCGAGGAATATTTCAAGAAAGGCGGCAAGGGAGATTGAGCCCCGGTGAATCTCAACGATCCGCGTTGATCGTGGCTTGGCGGCAGGAGCCCGGCGCCGTCGGCCCGGATGTGGTCCGCTCGCTGAGGCGGCATTTCGGATTGGACACGGCCGCCGAGATCGAGCCCACCGACTTCTTCTCTCTCGAAGGGGTCGCCATCCGGAACGATGTCATTCAGTTCCCCGTGAGCCGCTTCTACACCTGTGGTCAGAGCGGGCCCCTCGTCTTTCTGAGCGATGCGCCCGAGGCCAACCATTACGAATTCCTGAGCAAGCTCCTCGATACGGCCACGGATCGCTTCGGGGTGACGGAGCTTTACACCGTGGGGGCCGTCATCTCGGCCATCTCCCATATCAGCCCCCGGCGGGTGTTCGGAATCGTGAACCGCCCCGAGCTCATCCCGCGCATCCTCGAAAGCGGTGTGGTGACGGGAATGGATTACGAGACCCCCCACGGCGGCGGGACCTCGATCAGCAATTTCTTGCTGTGGCTTGCCAAAGTCCGCGGACTTGCGGGGTGTTCCCTGTGGGTGGAGATCCCTTTCTATCTGGCCGCCACCGTTGATCCCATGGCATCCAAACGCATGATGGAAGCTCTCGACAAGGGACTTCATTTGAACGTGGATCTCAGGGCAATGGATATTCCCATCGCCGAGACCAACCAGAGGCTTTACGAGCTAAGAACTCAGAACAAAGAAGTCGCCCGATGTCTCGAGCTTTTGGAGAGGGGCATCATGCTCAGCGATGAGGAAAGCCGCACGCTGGCCGCCGAAGTCATCCGCTTTCTCCACCGCCGCTAGCGCGGCCGCCCGATGGCCAAGATGTAAAGCGCCTCCTCCCCCGTTTTGAACCCCAGCGCCCGGGCCACTTGCTCATCGTAGAAGGCCCCCACCGGCACAGCCGCCATTCCCAACGCCACGGCTTGAAGGAGAACATTCTGGGCCGCATGCCCGGCTTCCATGAGGGCATACCGTTTTCCCCTTTCACCATACCGGCGGGTGATCCTCTGAAACACCGCGGAGAACACGATATCCAGAGGCGCCCGTTCAATGAACCCCTGCCCGAGAGCGGCATCCGCCAAAGCTTTGCGCCGATCCTCCGTCTCAACCATCCCAAGGAAATGTCCCTTCGGCTCATATCGGTACACCGCAGGGGGCAAGTCCACGACCCTTCCTCCGAGGACATAAGTCTCGAGCGGATAGGTTGCCCCGCCCGAAGGGGCGGTGCGCCCGCCCCAACCCACCGTGACCCCTTGAGCGGCCCATAGGAGTTGCGAGACCTCCGCCAACGAAAGGGGGCTATCCGTGAAATCCCTGACCGATCGCCTTCTCAAAAGGGTGGCTTCGAGCGAAATGGGGCCATCGTATCGCGGGAGCGGAAGCTTGATCTCCATTTTCGCACCTCCGTTGGGAATCATGGGCTCCCGATGAGGAAGAGGCTCTGAGCGCCGATCACCCGAACCCTCGGTGAAGTCCGAACCCCCGGGCCATTTGGATCACTGCGCGGTACTCGGCCGGAGTGGGCCTTCGATTCAACTCCGCGTACGCCATCGCCCGGAAAAGCGGGCGGTATTGAAACATGATGTTCACATAGGTCTCCCGCGATATCTCTTCGGCGATGAACCGCAAGACCTCCCGGCTCCCCGCCAGATCGTTCGGCAACACCAGATGCCGCACCAACAAGCCATGTCGGGCGATGCCCCGATCATCGAGCACGAGGTCCCCCACCTGACGATGCATCTCCTTGATGGCCTCGCGGCAACGATCGAAATAGTCCGGAGCGTTCGAGTACCTCGCCGCGGGGACGGAATCCCCATATTTGATATCCGGCATGTAGATATCCACGATACCATCGAGCAACTGAAGGGTGCTCATGCTCTCGTATCCGCCGCAGTTGTAAACAAGGGGAATGGAGAGCCCGCCTTCGATGGCCGGCTTCAGACTTTGGACGATCCGGGGAGCATAATGAGTAGGGGTGACGAGGTTGATATTGTGGCAGCCCATGCGCTGAAGCTCGAGCATGCTTCGGGCGAGAGCCTCCGGAGGGGTGATCCGGCCCTCGCGGAAGAAGCTGATCTCGTAGTTCTGACAGTAGATACAAAGGAGATTGCAACCGGCGAAGAAGATCGTTCCCGATCCGCCCTCCCCCACCAACATATCCTCCTCCCCGAAGTGCGGGTGAACCGCCGAAACCACCGCCTCCGCCCCCGAACGGCAATACCCCGTCTCCCCCGCCAATCGGTTCTTTCGGCACTGCCGGGGACAGAGCACACAGGAGGCCAGAATCTCCTGAAGCCGGGAGATCCGCTCATCGAGTTCACCGGTGCGGTAGAGCTCCAAATAGCGCGGCGGCATGATCCATGCTCCAATGGAGGCGGGCAAGGCCGGAGGAACTCGCGGCGGGTTCAGCGGCCGTTCACCCCTGAGGATCGAGAAGGGCTTCGTAGGCCGCCCGGATATCGCCGGCAAGGGGGATCGCCTTGTTCGTCCGGCCGTCCACCATGGCAAAGGTCACATCGGCATCGGCCACGCGGGTATCACTCCCTTTGAAAACGATCTCCTGATGCATGACCGCGCTGGCCCTGCCCAGACGGGAAAGCCGGGTCCGCACTTCGAGCACATCCCCGAGGCCCGCGGGGCGGCGGTAGTTGATATTGATGTTCACCACCGAAAACACGATGCCCCGATCCTTCCACGCCGTAAGATCGAGATATTGATCCCCGTAGGCCCACCGGCCTTCCTCGAGAAATTCAAGGTATCGGGCATTGTTGACATGCCCGAAGACATCCAGATGATATCCGCGCACCTTGATCTCGACTACTGAGACGGGCATTTGTGGGAAACCCCTTCCTCACTCCAAACGGAATCCCCACTGACAGCACATATCGCGATAATCCGTCCGCGGGGGAACCTTGAGAGGGAGCACCTTGATCCGGGGATTGAAGTAATCGGTCATGAACTGAAGGCCCTTGGGGCAGACTTCCCGACACTGGTGCTTCTCACGGCCGCTGCCCTCCTTCTCCATGGCATACAGCGTGGGACAATCGTATTTGGTGAACACCCCGAAGTTCTCGTCCCTCATCTCGATCTTGTGATCGTAGGCCCATACCCACGGGCAGACTTGGAGATACTTCATGATGGTGGCCACATCGCTCCCGTGGAGATTCATCAGCTCAGAAAACACCTTCAATTCATAGCGCTTGATCTTCTCCCAAGCCTTGAGATCCGTTTTGATCGCTTCGGCGTTCCCCCACTTCTCCTTGACCGTCACGTACCACAGCCCATCGATACGGCGCATGTACTCGGCGTAGAAGCGCAAAAGCTCGACGAGGGTCTCCTTGGGAAGACGGTCATGGGTGAAGTGAGGGTCGAAAGGTCCGCTGTAGTCCACCACTGGCATAATCTCTTCCGGCTCGGCGCTGCCGCAGGCTCCTTAATGAGTCTATCAGATTTCCAAAAGATGCGATAGCGCGCTTCTTCGGCCCAAAAACAGCGATTGAAGAAGAGCGTGCAAAGATACCTCTCTCGGAGGATTGGAGAGGCCGGAACGTTAGTGGACGATCCTAGCGCCCCGTCGAACCATGCCCCCCGCTGCCGCGTTCCGTGGGAGAAAGCTCGGCAACTTCCTCTAGGGGCAAGTCTGCCAATTTGGTGATGACGAGCTGGGCGATCCGATCCCCGTGTTTGACCTCGAAGGATTCGGCATCTCCGAAAAGGTACATCGTGACCTTGACCTCGCCGCGGTAGTCGGAATCGATGGTTCCGAAGGTGACGCCTACGCCTCTGGCGGAAAGGCCCGAACGGGGGCGGACCTGCACATCATAGCCGGGGGGGATTTCGAGGGCAATGCCCGTCCCGATGAGCACGGGATGCTTTCCCAAGATCACGCTGCCCCCGCCGTCAAGGCAGGCATACAGATCGAGACCGCTCGCGCCCTGCGTACTGCGCCGGGGAAGGACGGCGGCGGGATGGAGTCGCTTGACCTTGAGGGAAGGAGGCTTCGGTCTCACACGCAAATCCGCCTTGATTTTAGTGGGAAAGGGCAAAATTGGCAACACCGATAAGAGCCCTAAAAAGAGCGACTCAGAGAAGAGCGTGCAGAGACACTTCTCTGCCGGGGGATTGGGGGTGTCCCCTAGGAAAACCATCGGTTGGGTGGAATCGGAGAAGCCGGACTGTTCATGGGGTGTGGGGCAATTCCGGGGCAAGGTCTGGAATGATGAGGAATAATGGCGATTCACCATGAGCCCGGGGGAGATATCCCTGTGTAGGCCTTTTGGCCTATTCGCTTGAAAAAAGCGAATGCGCCCTTTATAATCGCAGTTGGTCTGTGCCACAGGACGGGCCGAACGTAAATGAAAATCAAGACCTGATGGAAAACCAATGACCGTATCCCCCTGAGCAAACGTTGCCCCGTTGAGGACGCCGCGCAAGGTGAGCCTTCCCCGGGGAAGGCGTATTCCGCAGGAATCCAGAGCATTCAGGAGAGCATGCGGCATCGCAGGGATACCTTGAAGGAATAGCAAGGCAAATATGAGGGTCATCGCCGGAAAAGCCAAGGGGCATACCTTGAAGTGCCCGAAGATCTCCCGGATACGTCCCACTGCCGATCGGGTGAGAGAGGCCGTTTTTTCCGCTCTGGCTTCGCTCGGAGTAGAATGGTCTCCCACGCTGGATCTCTACGCAGGCACGGGGGCGATGGGGATCGAGGCGCTCAGCCGGGGTGCCGAAGAGGCGGATTTCGTGGAGCGGAATGCAACGTGTTGTGCGATCATCAAGGAGAATCTGAAAGCCACGGGGTTTGCCGAAAAGGGCCGGGTATATCGCATGGAGGCGCGCAAGGCTCTGTGCACTCTCGATCGGCAGTACGGCCTTATCTTTCTGGACCCCCCCTATGCAGAAGATATCGAAAGTGGCGTTCTTCCCCTATTGGTGGCTTCGCCCCTCGTTGGAAATGAAACAACCATCGTTGTGGAACACCGGAACACGACCGCACCGAGCGAGACGTACGGCAATTTTCGAATGGCCAAGCGCCTCCGCCACGGGGATACATGCGTCTCCATCTTTCAAAGTGGAGGAGGTGCCAATTGACCATCGCACTGTATCCGGGGAGCTTCGATCCGGTCACCTATGGGCATCTGGATATCGCCACACGGGCAGCACGGATCTTTGACGAAGTGGTGATGGGAGTCTTCCATACCCCCCAGAAAAATCTTCTCTTTACCACAGAGGAGCGCGTCGAGCTCATTCGAAAGGCCATCAAAGATGTGCCGAACCTGCGCGTGGATTTCTACACCGGCATGACGGTGGATTTCGCCCGCCAGTTGGGGGCGAAAGTCATCGTGAGGGGTCTCAGGATGAGCCCGGATTTCGAGCGCGAATTCGAGATGGCCCTCATGAATAAGAAGCAAGCGCCGGAGATCGAGGTCGTTTGCTTGATGGCCAGCGTTCAGTATCAGTTCTTGAGTTCGAGCTTGATGAAAGACGCCGCCCGTTATGGTGGGTACATCGCCGACTTGGTGCCGCCGCATGTGGCGGACGCCCTTCGCGCAAAGTTGGCACCTTCCACGATGCGAAAATGACGCTCATGCGATATCCTCACGAACAATCGAGAAATCTTCAAAGAAAAACATTGTAGTACGAGGAGGTAAACCCAAAATGGCCCTGACGATTACGGACGAATGCATTGCATGCGGCGCATGCGAAGGGGAATGCCCCGTCCACGCCATCTCGGAAGGGGATACAAAGTTCGTGATTGATCCCAACAAGTGCGTCGAGTGCAAGGGCTATCACGATGAGCCCCAGTGCGCCAGCGTTTGTCCCGTAGGCGCCCCTCAAAAGCTCTAGAAAACATGGAGTGTCCCCCAAGGCCTCTTTCCCGAGAGGCCTTTGGGGACCATAGGGCAGAAAGGAAACTTCACTCACCGCGGAGCGCTCTCTGCACTCGTTTCTCAAAAGCTCATAACGACGCAGTACAGATAGAACTCCCCGGGGTGATCCTCGCTTTAGCACATGAGATGAAGAAGCGTCCCGATTTTCGCATCGGGGGCTTGGAGCGAATTAAACTTCTCAGCGGCCTGCCGCGAAGGCAGAGCGAGGAGCTCGGCCTTGGATTCCCGGGCGAAGGCTCGGGCTTCCTCTGTCACTTTGGCCCACGAGAACACGCCGGTGCCGATCACCAAAGTCTTTGCCCCGGCTTCCACCAGAGGCGCTATATCGTCCTTTCCCAATCCGTGATGGTGCCATATCCAGCGCCGGAGCGCCCGGCGATGAACCGTGCCGTCGGGATAAATCAAGATATCCCGAATGCAGAGCCGGCGCTTGCCGATCTTTGCCGAACCGAACCGAACGGACTGAATCGTGACCATCGCACCCCCTTCGATGAACCCGAATAGAGCGATTCAGCTTTGCAGCCTTCACTCTCGGGTGACTAACCGTATGATCACCTCATTCCGGACCTAGTGCCGGAATTTCCCCACACCCCATGAACGATCACGCTTCTTCGATCCCACCCACCCGCCCAGAGGGGTTTCTTGGGGGGCACTCCCAATCCCCCCCCGGAGAGAGGTATCTCTGCACTCTCCTCTTCAATCCCTCTTTTTGGGAAGAAACTCCTTCGTTGGACGGCGCCGCTTTTTGATATAATTGGACTTACTTCTCTGCCGGCATCTTATCCGCGTGCGGGAGGAAAGTCAACGGGGGGTATCACCCATGTCAACACCATTGCTTTTGCTCTTCGATGGACATGCTCTGGTTCACCGGGCGTTCCATGCGCTTCCCGAGCTTTCCACAAAAGAAGGGCAACCGACGGGGGCGGTCTACGGCTTTGCCACCATGCTCCTCAAAACCCTCGAGGAATTCAAACCCACGCACTGCGCCGTGGCCTTCGATACCGCCGCCCCCACATTCCGGCACGTTCAGTTCGAGGAGTACAAGGCCCACCGTCCCAAAGCCCCGGATGAACTGACGGCTCAGTTCGGGCCGGTCCGCGATCTGGTCAAGGCTTTCAACCTCTTCATCCTCGAAAAAGAAGGGTTCGAGGCGGATGATCTCCTCGGTGCCGTCTCCCGAAAGGCCAGCGCCGAGGGCATCGAGACTGTGATCGTAACGGGGGATACGGATATGCTTCAATTGGTAGCCCCCCGCGTTCGCGTTCTCCTACCCAAACCGCGCCGTCCCTTCAGCGATACGCAACTCTACGATGAAGAGGCCGTCCGGAAACGATACGGGTTGAACCCATCTCAAATCGCGGACTTCAAAGGCCTGAAGGGAGACCCCTCCGATAACATCCCCGGCGTGCCCGGAATCGGGGAGAAAACCGCTCTCAAGCTCATCACCGAGTTCGGTAGCATCGAAGGCATCTTCGAACGGATCCACGAGGTGACCCCCACCAAGCTACGGGAAACCTTGCAGGCCAACGAGTCTCTGGCCCGCCAGAGCAAGGCGCTCGCCACCATCGCCACAGATGCACCGATCTCATTGAACCTCGACGACTGCCGGATCACGGGTTACGATCGGGAAAAGGTCATCGAGATCTTCCGGGCGCTGGAATTTCACTCGCTGCTGAGCAAATTGGAACCTCTGGGAACGAGGGATCGAACACCGGCCACCGTCCGCGGCGCGAACCCTTCGCAATACACGATCGTCAATGCGGAGGAATCCCTCGATCGAATGATCGAGGAAATATCGGCGGCCGAGATGATCGCTGTGGATACCGAGACCACCGGAACCGACCCGCGGCACGCAGGGCTCGTGGGAATCTCTCTCTCCCTCGGCGAGGGCAAGGCTTGGTACATCCCCGTCGGTCACCATGGAACCGAGCCCCAGCTCTCGCTGGCACAGGTGACCGCCAGACTTGGCCCCATCCTAGAGGATCCCCGCATCCGCAAGACGGCGCACAATGCCAAGTTCGATCTGACGGTCCTCGATCGGTACGGACTCCGGATAGCGAACCTCGATTTCGATACGATGATCGCCGCGCATCTCCTCGGAGAAAAATCATTGGGGCTCAAGCCGCTGGCCTTCGGCAAGCTCGGGGTCGAAATGACCCCGATCACCGCCCTCATTGGAACGGGAAACAAACAAATATCCATGGCAGAGGTAGCTATCTCCCAAGCCGGCCAGTATGCTTGCGCCGATGCGGAGATGACCGCCCGGCTGAGGCCCGTTCTGGAGTCTGAGATGAAGGCTCAGGAGGTCTGGCGGGTTTTCAGTGAGATCGAGATGCCGTTGGTGCCCATTCTCTGCCGTATGGAGAAGCACGGGGTAGCCCTGGATACCGGCATTCTGGAGAAGATGTCCGAAGATCTGGCCCGCCAGATCGCCCGGCTCGAGGCCGAAATCTACAGCGCCGTAGGGCACGAGTTCAACATCAATTCCAGCCAACAGCTCGGTAGCATCCTCTTCGAGGAACTCAAGCTGCCCACTTCTCGCAAGACAAAGAGCGGCTATTCCACCGATATTTCCGTACTGGAAGGACTCCGGGGGGAACACGTGGCGGTGGGGCTCATCATTGATTACCGGCAACTTACCAAACTCAAGTCCACCTATGTAGATGCTCTGCCGGCGCTCGTGGACCCGGATACGGGCCGCGTACACACGAGCTTCAACCAGACGGCCACGGCGACGGGGCGCCTTTCCTCGAGCGATCCCAATCTTCAGAATATCCCCGTCCGGAGCGAACTCGGCAAACGAATTCGGGAAGCATTCATTGCACCGGGAGAGCGCTCTCTCCTTCTCAGCGCGGACTATTCTCAGATCGAGCTCCGCGTGATGGCCCACCTATCACAGGACCCCGGGCTTCTGACCGCTTTCGCGCGGGATGAGGATATCCACACCGCCACGGCGGCCAGGGTTTTCGGAGTGGAACCGGCGAACGTCACTCCCGATATGAGGCGGATCGCCAAGGTGGTGAACTTCGGGGTGATCTACGGAATGAGCGATTATGGCTTGGAGCAAGCCACGGGGCTCACCCGGGAACAAGCGACCGCATTCATCAAGTCATACTTTCAGAAGTACGCCGGCGTCCAGACGTACATCGAATCCACGAAACAGCACGCCGTGGAGAAAGGATACGTTCAGACCCTTCTGGGGAGAAGGCGATACATCCCGGAGATCAAATCCTCGAATTACACCGTCCGGCAGGCCGCCGAACGGATGGCGATCAACATGCCGGTTCAGGGGACCGCCGCGGAGATCATGAAACTGGCGATGATCAAGATTCAAGCCGAGATGGATCGGCGGGGACTTTCGAGCAAGATGATCCTTCAAGTCCATGATGAGCTTCTGTTCGAAGTGCCGGCCGAAGAGCTCGAACCGCTGAAGCAAATCGTCGAAGGGGTCATGCCGAAAGCCATGGAACTGAGCGTGCCCTTGAAGATCGCCATCAAGACCGGTCGCAATTGGGGGGAGATCGAATAATCGCTTTTCCCATCGCGGGGTATAATCCTTGCATGAGCCGCAGGCGAAGGCAACCGCTCCACACGATCCGGCGGGGGATCAGACGAATCCGGACGCTCCTTCTTCTGTTCATCGCCGCTGTCATCGGGCTGAGTTACCTCGGCGTATCGGAGGCCGATATTGGACTTGTGGCGGCGGTATTCATCTGGCTCGTTGTGGCAACCGTCTTTTCGATCCTTGCCAGTGCCTTGGTGGAGGCCATCACCGGAGACATGCTCAAGCATAAGTATCTATGGTCAAAGACGGTTCGGTTGGGAGGGATAAGATTCCGGCTCTCGCTATCGGTATTCGCCATCGTATCTGCGGCCTTGGCCCTGGCGCTCCGGTACTGGATCATGGGATAGAGGATCAAGCTATTTTACCCGGTCCCCGCAGCTTGACTTTGCATTCGAAAGGCGGGATAATACTCGGCGGAGTTCAAGTCCCGCGGGCATTCCCCGATAGCTCAGCGGTAGAGCGGGCGGCTGTTAACCGCTAGGTCGTAGGTTCGAATCCTACTCGGGGAGCCATCCCCTACAAAAGGTAAACCCACTACCGTCTCCGATGGCGTGTTGTCCGGCGGGATGGGGATAGTATAAAATACCTTCATTTTCGAACCGTCCACTTCGATCCGGCCCACAAAGGACCTCAAGAAAGCCTTCCGCTCAAAAATCGATGACTCCCCGAGCAGTTTCTCAAGATCCTCCACGTATTCCTTTACCACCGTTGGATCCGCAAGCTCGATTTTCTGACATCTGAGGGCTTCTTCCGCCTCCGCTTTACCCCGCTGGAGCTGCTCTTTCCTTTCAAGGAGCAGCTTGATCCGGGGGGCAAGCTCCCCACCCTTAAATTCCCCCGTCTCCAATGCATTGTAGAGCTTCCCCAGTCGCCTATCCACATCCGCCATCTCGGCATTTATGGTATTGATCTTCTCCTGCTCATCGCGGCACTGTTGAGCCAGTTCCTCATTGGTCAGTCGTACCAGCTCCTTCAGGTTCTCTTCGGTCAGGATATACCGCTTGAGCTTCTCCAATACAAAATTCTCCACCTTCTCCTTGGGCAACAGAGGAGTCGGGCACCCTCTCCGCCCTCTCCTCCGGGCATTACCGCACATGTAGTAGAAGAACTTCCCCGATTTCACCGCGTGCCCGATCATGGCAGCGTTACAGGCCACGCAGCGCATGAGCCCGCTCAGGAGATACTCACTGTGAACCACCCGCGGGTGCGTGATTCGGGGGGACCTGACCCTGAGTTTCTCCTGTGCCCGTTTAAAGGTCTCCGGGTCGATGATCGGCGGCCATGCGTTCTCCACCCGGATTGGTGGCAGATCTCTATTTATACTCCTCCGCTTCTCCCGGTCCCAGATCAGCACGCCGGTATAGGTCTCGTTTTTGAGGATGTCGTACACCGCCGTTTTGCTCCACGGGTTCTTTTCCTGGGTGGTCAGTCCATCCTCGTTCAGCCCCCGGACAATCTCTATCAGCCCCTTGTCGGCTAGACACTCCTTGAAAATCCGCTTTACGATCGGCGCTGTTGCCGGATCAGGCTCGAGCTTCACCCGCGATACATTCCCATCCTGAACCTCTACTCTCCGGTAACCATAGGGCGGCCGCCCCCCCGGGTAAAAACCCCTGGAGGCACTCTCTCTCATTCCCCTCGTCACATCCTGAGACAGATTGGCCGAATAAAACTCATCAACGATCTCGATAACCCCTTCCAAGAGTCTCCCAGAGGGGGTATCATCCAGCGGCTCATTGATGGAGATCACTTGGATGCCCTGTTTTCGGAGTAGGGATTTGTAGATGATGGAGTCCTCCCTGTTCCGGGCAAATCGCGATAGTTTCCAAACTAGAATCGCCTCGAAAGGGGCAGGTTTCTGTCGGGCAGTGGCGATCATCTCTTTGAATTTCGGCCGGTCGATCGACCGCCCGCTCTCCGCTTCATCCACATACTCCTTCACGACAACGTGTCCATGGCGAGAGGCATATTCCTTCAGCGCCTTGATCTGGGCGGAGATGGAGAGATCAACATCCTGCCTTTCTGAGGATACCCGGGCGTAAATCGCTACTTTCATATCCACCTTCCTTCAAGAGATTTCCTGATCATCGTCGATCATCTTACATAAGGACCCCCGACCTTCTATCCAGGTTGGGCAGCCCATCGATCTGTTTCTGGGGCAAGTGCCCTTTCAGCCCGAACCACCATTAAGTCACCTTGGCCAGTCCATCATACCAGAGCACCGGCCGGGCAAGGAGCGCCATCCGATTGATGTCCGCTGAGTAGGTACCGGCTGGAGGCCCTCCGGGGGTGCATAATGGTGGGAGCGCGCTCCTTGAGCATGCGCTGGGCGGCCATGAAAGTCTCCCGGGTGACGATAGGTGCCCATGCCTTCTCGATGTGGATGGGGGGCAGCTTGCGGGTGCAGGACCGGCCCCAGACGGAGGTGCCGGTGTAGGCCTCGTTGTTCAGGATCAGATGAAGAGAGGTCTTGCACCATCCCCTGCCCCTGGGGCTGGCGATCCCTTCGTGATTCAGTTCTTTGGCTATCTCCATCAAGCCCTTTCCCTCGAGGGCCATGGCGAAGATGCGGCGCACCACTTCCGCTTCCTGAGGATCGGGCTGCAGACTGAACCTCTCCTTTGATCCATCCCGGACCTTGATCTTGCGGTAACCGTAGGGCGCCCTCGGCGATACATAGAATCCCCGGGATGCACTCTCCCGCATGCCGCGCCTGACCTCTTCCCCGAGGTTGGCGGAGTAGAATTCATCCAGGCTCTCGATGATGCCCTCGATAAGCCAGCCGATAGGGGTATCTTCCACCGGTTCGGTGATGGAAACGACCTGGATGCCTCGCTGGCGCAGCATCGTCTTGAAGGCAATGGAGTCGTGCCGGTTGCGGGCGAACCGGCTGTATTTCCACACCAGGATGATGTCGAAGGGCTTGGGGCGGTGCTTTGCCATGGCGATCATTTCTCGAAAGGCGGGCCGCTGCGAGGTGCGGCCGGTTTCCCCTTCGTCCACGAACTCCCTGACGATCTCGTAGCCGTTGCGGAGGGCGTATTCCCGCAGCGCCTTGAGTTGCGCCGAGATGGAGAGGTCCACATCCTGCTTCTCCGAACTTACCCGGCAATAGATGACTGCTCTCATGATTCACCTCCCGGTGGTTACCGATGGCCGTTTAGAACGGACAGTATCTGCAGCGACCCGGCACCACCCGTCTCAGGATGATCCGGGTGAGTTCCTCCTCGAGGTCTTTCCGGGTGTCCGCGGATTTGGCGATCTTCTGCCAAAGATCGACGGCCTCTTCCCACCTTTCCGCCTGGTCCATTATCGCATGAAACGAGGCCTTTATGCTGGGGGCCTGATCCGGGGGGACGTGCGCCAGGTGATAGGGCCCGAGCCGAACAATGACCCCCCGGGGGGTGGTTTCTTCTGTGTAGCGGGCCCCTTCCAGTCCCTTCCACCCCTGCCCCCGGGTCACCACGCGGAAGACGATCGCCTCGGTGAGCCCCTCCATGAGGCCGAACGTATCCGGCGATGAGGTGAACTCCCGGGAGAACGTCGCCGGGGCTTCCTTCTGGATCCGCGATTTCAGTCGGTCGAGGGCCGAGGCGACTTCCTCCGCCAGCGTCTCCCACTTGTGGATGTCCCGCCAGAGGGAGGCGTGGGCCAGGTGCTCCCGGAGAGCCGTCCACAGGGGGTCTTCCCTCAGCGCGGCGGGGATCTTTTTGGGGAGGTCGCCGGCGGGGAGTTCCGACCTGATCCTATCTGCAAAGCTACAGAGGTCCGCGTAGTGCTTCTCCAGGGCCTGCCGGAGCACGGCCTGTTTGGCCTCACGCCGCTCCCGTTCTTGGCGCATCAGATCCAGTTGTTTTCGCACCGTGCGCACGTCATAGCCGTCGGCCTTGGCGATCCGGGGCGGGGATTCGCCGTCCTCCTCGAATCTTTTCAGCCATTGCCGGGCCAGTTCGGGTGGGACGGCGGGTTTTTTGGTGCGTCGTGCCATGTTCTCCTCCTCATCGTAAGTGGACCCTTTTGCCACTATTATATTATCGTAAGTGGTGCTTGTCAAGTGCACTATTTATGAAGAAATCCAGTTGCAAATATGCTTTTATTGTGCTGAAATATTATTGTGGAGCACAAACGGTCTAGACCGCTGCCTTGCATCCCGGATGATCCGGCTCCCCGCCGGGCGGAAGCCTTGCGGCTTCTGGCCCGGTTGATCGCCCGTCACCGCCTGCGGCAACAAGGGGGTGGGTGCCGGACGAAGGACTGGGGTGGTGCCGGGGGGCGGCGGGGAGAGGAAAGCGGTGAATCCTGACCGTGGACCATGGAATCGGTCCGTTTTTTCCAAACCATCCGTCGCCCTTATCGGAGCCACAGGCCCCGACGAGGGCACCCTGAAGGAAGGTCGACCATGCCTTTCAAGAAGATCAAGATCCGGAACCCCTTCCACCGGGGCCGGAAGGTGCCCGAGCCTCGATCATCCCCGGTCCGAACCCCTGCGGCCCGTTCCTCCGGAAGGCCGGGGGGCCCATCGCTTCGGCGGAAGTGTTTCGAGGCCTTCGATCGCGGCGAGAGGCCAATGGCTTACGCTCGGGAGAACCATCTCAAACTCTCCACCGCCCTGACATACTTTCGGGATTGGAAGAGGATCCGCGGCCTCTCCCCAAAGGCCCCCGATCCCGCCCCGGCCCGGAGGACGTTCTTGGATGAGCTTCTCGACCGCATCCTTTCCGACATGATCGCCCGAGCCGCGCTCCGGGCCGTGCAACGAGGGGAGCCGATCGTCCCCGGGGCTTTTTCAGAGGAGGCCGAGCCTCCCCGCCGGACGAAGCGTCCGGCCGCCGGCGGAGGGCGGAGCCGGTCCCTGAGCCGAAGGGCGCATCTCTGTTTCGATCTCGGGCTCGGCCTCGAGGAGACGGCGGAGCTTCTGGATGCGGATCGGGACACGTTGCGCCGGTACCGCGGACGATGGAGGCACCTCCCGGCCTATTTTTGGGCCCGGTACGAGGTGCTCCGGAAGTGCTATCGTTCTCTGGGACCGGACGAGCGCAAGCTCATCGCCCGGGCGCTGGCTTCCGAGCTCGGCACGTCGTCTCTCCACGTCCTCGAGCGGCTCCGGAAGCCTTGGGCGCTGAGGGATATCGCCTCCGGCGGATGGATCCGGTGGGAACTTCCCTCCCCAAAATCCCCCCCTCTCCTCGGGATCGTGGAGCGGATATGCTTGGGGATGCGGCTCCTCCGTGCTTCTCCGGAGGTGAAAGCCGTTCTACAGCTTGCGCTCCGCCCCGATGAGGTTTCTTCGCCCGATCTCTTCGATTGAAAATTCCCCGCTGTCGCGGGGAATGCCGTCGTCCCCCCATTCTTTTCGCGGACGCCCCCATACGTTTGCAAGAGCTATCCCGCCGCGACCGCCGGACGAGGGTTCATTCCGATAGGAAGGGAAGATGTTTCCATCGGGAGGGAAGATGAGCACTAGCGCCGTCACGATCCTATTACCGGCCCGAAGATTGAGGGGATTTTGCCCGTGGCCGCCATTTTCGTTGTGTTGGAAGAGGGTGACCGACGAATCCGGAAGGGATTTTGGGGAAGGGGGTCATTTTTGCGCCCTTTCCTTCCCATTCCGGGAGGAAAATCGGGCCTCGAGGGAAGCGAAACGGATGCTTCGGGCAGCGGATGCGCCTTTGGGGCGCGGGAACAGTGCTTTATCGCAACCGAAACGACGCCGGAAGTCGGGGTTTTTCGGCGATGAGGGCCCGTTTTGCGCCGATCGGTGAAGCGGAATTGTCTATCCCAGTAGGACCCCAAAATTGCGATTGCCGGCTGGTCGGGGGAGAGGAGACTGAGAATCGGCTTGAAGCACTAGCCTGTCATTCTGGTCCCATCCTGGATGACGCCGGTTTCCCTTTTGGCCTTTTGTCTTGCCACCCGTGCCACATCCGCCTGCGGGAAAATCCCGATGGATGCTTTTGCTGCTAAAGAAACCGATTCCGCGCCTTAACGAATCACCCTGACCGCAATTTCCTCAGAGAAAGCCCTTCCCCCCACCTTGTCGGCCCAATGCTGGGACTCCCAACCTGCGAGCGATCCCCAGACACGCCCTATCCCCCAGGGGCAAGCATCTCTCGTCGGTTGCAGAGCGCAGCATGCTGGCGCCTTATCCACGTTTTTCGTCAAAGGAAACTGCCCCAATATGGTTTCCTCTGCCGCCACCCGGGCCCGAGTTCTTATGGTACCGCGGGATCATCTCCCCTTTGTGGTCTTGCCTATAAGTCCGGCCTGCCAATTCTCGATGAATCCGATCGTGAGCCCGTGCATGGTTGCCTTCATTTGAGCTTTCTTGGCACCGCATCTTGATTCGCGGCCAAGGCCCCGCTCGGCTGGCAATTGGGGCCAGCAGGGGTGGACTTGTTTTGGGGCTTCTCCGTGGATTTCAGTAACTCATTCCTCCAAGTCCGTTCACCAAATGTTGACCCTCAAGAATGCTGCACCAACGTTTTCGATTCTCATTTCTCGTGTTATACTGACTAGAAAATAACGAAAGGCACCCTGTTGTTCCGAGGCGCGCTAACAGCTCCAGCGCTCCTTTCACCATTCCTTTACGTCATATCGTGAGAAGGGGGTGAGTATGAGGGTCACTTGGTTTCAGTGTTCCGACCCAGCCAACGAGAGCGAGGGCAAAGCTATTACCCATCTCAACCATTATCTCAAGTCCACCCCTGGGGACGGACACTGGGTCCTTCTCTCAAACCTCATGTTTTCACTCGATACGCATTCACTCCCATCCAACGAGATTGATATCGTGGTCATCGGTCCTCCCGGTGTACGGGTAATCGAGGTCAAGCACTGGACAGCCCAATGGATGGCGAAAAACACGGAGGCCATTGGCCGTGAGATTGAATGCCTGGACGCCAAAGCCCGAAGGATCGGTACCACGCTGCGCAAGTATGTCCCTGACCTTCCATATGTTGATGGGGTGTTCCTACTCACGCAAGAACCCTCGAAGCTCAAGAATTTACCCCCATCGGCAAAACGCGGAGTCCGGTTCTTCACGTTGAAGGACATCCCCGATCTGGTACGTATAGAATCGCCTGCGACTCTTTCTGCAATTGATGTAGACAAGATCGCACGCGTACTGAAACCTGAGAGTGGTGTGGTTTTGGACGGATCCCTTCCCCGGCGACGCTTGGCGGGGTATGTGGATCTGAATCTGTTGAGCCCAAAGGACGAGCGATTCCATCGCGTTTACAAGGGCAAACACCCCGAACGACGTGATCGAGTTATCCTTCATCTCTATGACCTCTCCGCTACAGATGAGAAGGATGCTCAGGCCAGGGCGCGGCGGGAGTTCGATGCCTTGTGGCTGTTGCAGCGTTACAAGTGGGCACCGCGTATCATGGATTCTTGGAGAGAAGTCCCGGGATACGCCGAAGAAATGTTCTTCTTCACGATGGCCGATCCTGACGCCCCAACGCTTCAAGACCGGGTCGCTGACCGCAACTGGAAAATTTCAGATCGAATCCGCTTTGCCATAGAAGCGATCAAGGCGGTGATCGAGCTACACCAGGCGCTGCCCGAGGAAGGCCCGATCGTTCATCGAAATCTAACTCCGCAAACTCTCCTAGTGAAGTTTGATAGTACTCCCATTCTTTCGGGATTTGAGCGATCTCGGATACCGTCTGCGGGGAGCATCGGTTCGAGCGCCATGGGCGTTGATGCCGCTCACGCCGCATACGCTGCCCCGGAAGTCCGCCGAGCCGGTCTTGCCGCTGCTGATGTGCGCTCGGATATCTACTCCCTTTGCGCTACCCTCAAGCGGCTTTTTGAGGCTGACGGTACGAAACAGTGTCAGCAGGCCACACAAGCGCTCGATCATGGGCTGGCGGAAGTGCCAGAGGAACGTTCCTCCCTCAACGAAATCCGGGACTCCCTGCTTGCCTTGATCGGTGAACCTGTTCCCGACTCTAGTCCACCCCCAGCCCGCTTTTGGACAGAGGATCAGATCATTACCTTCCGGGATAACCAGTACCGGATCATCACCCGCCTCGGTTCCGGAAGCACAGGCACAGCTTTCAAAGTGATGCACATCAACGCAACTACCAAGGAGGACTCCGGAACGTATGTAGCGAAGGTGGTTTACGACGATCCAGATCTGGGGCAAAGGGTCCGGGATGCCTATGAACGAGTCAAACCATACTCGGCTAGGCATCGAGGACTCTCTGCAGTCTTTGAGGTAGCTAAGGAATGGCGGGACAATCAGTTCATCGCCGTAATGAGTTGGATTGAAGGCACCCCTCTCAGCGAATACGTAGAAGTGTTTCCTTTGTTAGCTGAGGAACTTGGGGAAACCTCAGCCGAAGCATTGGCAATCCGATGGATACGCGAAATCTGCGATGCGCTTGATGTGCTTCACCGTGCTGGCCTCGTCCACGGTGATGTGAGCCCGCGGAACCTTATCGTCTGTGGCAGTAGCATCGTACTCACTGATTACGATTGCGTCCGCAAGATTGGTGAGCCCCCTGCGTCCGCTGGCACCATCCAGTATTCATCGCCTTCGCTTCAGGAGTGCGGGAGCCCAGGATCGCCCTCCGATGATCTCTATGCCCTCGCAGCAAGCTTCTTTCACGTAATCTTTGGCCGCGAGCCGTTCCTGAGGCAAGGTTGCCGTGAGAAGACCAAAGGCCTGAACTGGGAGGGTATTGATACTACGGATTTCCCCCATCTCCAAAGTTTCCTCGATCGTGCCACGGACCCGAATCCTGACAGACGTTTCCCCTCAGCGACAGAAGCCATCAAGTTCCTCGAGGACCTCGGCGAAGAGAAGAAGGATATTACGGTGCAGGATATAGAACAGGCCCGAGAAGATTTGGGGGTTTTGGGTCTCCAACCGCGCGAACAAAAGGTGGACTGGCTTCTCCATTTGCTCCAATCCTATCCGGGATCCGCTTGGGGTAACCAAGAGACACGAGGGCTGGACTCCGATTTCGCGGATAAAACCTATATCGAGACCAAGCTGGAAGCGTCGCTTCTCCAAGATATCCAGCACCGCCGCGCTCAGCTCATCATCCTCTGCGGGAACGCCGGCGACGGCAAGACCGCTCTCCTCCAACACCTTGCCGATTCCCTGGGCTTGGGAAAGCACGCTTCCGCTGAGCGCGTTATTGAGGGACGACTCACCGATGGCCTCTATGTCCGAATAAACCTGGATGGGTCCGCTGCATGGCAGGGCCGGTCATCCGATGAAATCCTCGATCAGTTTCTTGGTCCTTTTCACGATGGACCACCCCACGATGGTGTCGTCCACCTATTGGCCATCAATGACGGCCGGTTATTGGAATGGATCGGTAGCGTACGGGAGCGGCGTTCGGGGGAAGAAGATACGGCATTGGTCCGCCAATTGCAAATGCTTTTGGACGGAGAACCCCCGACTTCGGAGAATTCTTATATCCGTCTTATTCATCTCAACCACCGTTCGCTGGTGGGGGATATCTCAAATGATGGTTCAGGCATCACTACAGAATTCATGGACCGTCTTGTGGACCGTCTTTATGGGGGTGAGCAGGCGGGCGAGATCTGGAAAGTATGCCTATCGTGCACGGCCAAGGAGAAATGCCGAGTTTTCGAAGCCGGGCAATATTTTGGGCCGCCGAGCTTTCCCGGGGAAAAGAAGAGCGCCCGTGGACATGCTCGTCAACAACTTTTCAAGGCATTGCAGGCGGTACACCTTAGAGGAGAGGTGCATATCACCATCCGGGAGTTGCGAGCCGCTTTGGTTTATATTCTCTTCGGTATCCACTACTGCGATGATTACCATCGCAAGCCGCTGTCAGAGGAGGAATGTCCCCCCTATTGGGATCGCGCTTTCGGGGCGGACACCCCCGGCCGGCAAGGCGAAGTTCTCCGAGAGCTCCCCTGGTTCGACCCGGCGCTTGAGGCACATCCCCAAATTGATCGTTACCTCCGAACCCGACCGGTAGCCGATACCAGTGATAGTGCCCCTCGGTATTCCACCCTTTCCCTCAAGTCCGCGCGGCGGCGCGCTTACTTTGAATGGACGTCCGAACACATCCAGCAAGTAGCCGGGGATGCCCAGGCGCTCGATCTCGCAGGGGGACGCTATCTCGACGAATTCCGCAACCTGCCCCTTATGGATGCTGATTCACGCGCCCGAGTGTGCCAGAGCCTTTGTCGGGGCATTTCTCGTTTGGAGCATCTCCCGCCTCAGGCGCTGGAATGCCAGAATGCGGTTCCTCTGGCTCTAACCCCGCGAACCCCCACCGAGACGGCCTTCTGGGTCAAAAAGCCCCTGACATCGTTTTCCATTGAGGCCGATTTGCCAGCGGCTGTTCAGGGGCTCGAGCGATTGCATCGGCACGTTTTCCTTCAGTACCGGTACTGGAATGGATCCTATGAACGCCTGCGCTTGGGGGCGGATCTCTTCCTGCGACTCCGCGAATTGGGTGAAGGGTTCCAGTTGGGGAATGAGTCCTCCGAGGATTTGTACGCCAACTTGAAGATATTCGTTCAGCGGCTGGTGCAGGAGGATGCCCAGGAGATATTTGCCTGGAATCCGATCGCCGAGAATCAGATATTCAGGCTTAGTGCCATAGTGCAGAACCGCGGCGGCGATCCGAGGCAGATACTGACCATCGCTCCATGGGAGGAAAATGATGCCAGAGAACACCCCTCGGTCAATCGTTGATTCAATATTCGGCTCCCCCATGAGACGGGAGATCTGGTCGGCCAACTATCGGAAGGCCCTTCCCGTGAGCGTCCAGGATTTCGACTTGCGGGCCGTTCTGCCCGCGGTATTTTATATGTTTCGCTTCGGTTACCGGCGAGGTAAAGGAAGGTTTGTGGATGCCTTCGCCGAGGGCGATGATGAGGATCGGAGGAAGGTCAACATTGAACGGGTGGCACAGGTTCTCTCGGGAAGAACGAATTGGTTTGAGGGTTTCGATGATGAGGTCCGGCAGGCCATCCTGGGGGATCTCATACTTTGCTTCTGCCTCGAGAATCGCGGCCATGCACCGGGTCGTACCGAACCCATCCAACGGGTTGCCCCCGCCCATTACATGGCGGGTTGGGTGGATCTTCCAGAGAATGTGGGGCATCTCCGTTTTGTGCCGGAGATGGTCGTCGCGCTCCTAGCTAATCAAGAAGGCGAATTCATTAGGGATTCCGGTGAAAACGAGAAGACGTGGTTTCCGGTGGCAAGGCGGTTCGATGAGAACGTTCTTCTCAAGGCGTTCAACCACGGCATTGTGCACCAGGGCCCAATCGGTGACCGGGCTGGCGCCGATCGTTTTCGGGAGGACACGCCGGTCGGGATCGATCAGCTCCTGATGATCCGCCTGGCCCAGGAGATCGGGCAAGCACCGGAAAAGCTGAGGGGGGAGGGCGGATCGCAGATTCCCAACCAGCTTCCCATTTGTGAGCAGGCAGTGAGGTGGTTCTCGGAGGATATTCGGAATTTTGTCCGCGGGTATTCCAACATCATCCCCCGGCAGGCCTTCTTGGAGCTTCTTGAATCGTGCATGGCGCTCGGGCTCACCACCGTGATCGCCGCCACAATTGATATTCTGTTCGAGTGGGCTGATACCGGAAAGATCCGGGTCAAGCATGAACAGCGCCCCGTGCCGTTCCTCGTGGATTGCTCCAAGGGAACCAACACGGCGTTGCGCGGGCTCGCCGAGCAATCGATGGACGACTTCATGCGGCGCATCGAGCGTTTCCCCGTAGTTTTCATGGCGCTGAGGCTGCTCGACTATCAAGCCCGGTATGATAGGAGCTTCAAGAACCGGATACCGACGAGCCACCCCTATGCCACGGCTTGGTTGGACACGCTGGGCGATATCCTGCACGATCGTGACGAGGGGGCAAGGTTGCTGTTTTACGATCTGGATAGGAAAGCACAAGAGCTGGCGGAGGCCGTCGGAGACGATTATCCGCACATCGCTGATATTCTGAGGGATGAGGAGTCACAACACAACCCGGTATGGCGCCTCGCCGAGGCTCTTACGGTCTTGCAGGGCCGCCAAAATGCTCAGCAAAACCTGATAGACCTCCTCGACTCTGCCCTGCTGATCAATCATCCCAACGGTTTGGCATCCAAACGCAAGGTTCTGCGGAGGGAGGGGGAAGGGGGAAAAAAGAAGTGGGGTGAGGCTCGATCCATCGTTCTCACGGATTCAGCCCTTGACTATCTCGTTCACCGTCATCTTTTGCGCAAGGGGACGAGATACCGATGGGTCTCGCTTCGCGAGTTCATCCGCTGCCTCAAGGAGCGGTACGGTTTCCATATCGATGAAGCGCCGCCGGGCATGCCCGTCTCTGCCGAACTCTTGGGCGCTAACCGCTCCATCCTGGAGCGGCGGCTACGGGATCTCGGGCTCCTTGTAAGTGTGAGCGATGCCGAGGCGATGAAGCACCTTCGCCCGCGATTCAAGGTTCCGGAGGAAGACCATGCAAACTTTGACTCCCCTGCACGGTGAACTCCTGGCACAGGCTTTCGGCAATATAATCGGAAGGGCCGAACCGGGGACGGTGGCATACGTTCGTTGCCTGCCCCCGGATGTGATCGAAGGCCTGGCTCGGAGCCCATCGTTCAAGATTCCCGGGTGGCAAGTGGAACGGGTAGCGAACGACTTGGATGAGGAGGCACGGACCATCACGGCGGATGTGGCCGTAGAACTCCGGGAAAGCAAAGGGGCCCCCCTGTTGCTCTTGGTGGACACCGTCCGAGCGGGCGCCGGAATGGACGGCATCTACAGTGCTGCCCGAGAGATCAAGGAGGGAGAGCTCTTCCCAGAAGCCCTCAAACTGGCGAAGGGGAAGTTGGAAAGGTCCCACCGCGATTATGCAGAACGGTCCCTCAAGAAAGCCGGCGGGCGCCGTCGAAAGCAACTTCTCTCCCCCTGGTCGCAGTTCGATTTCTTGGTTCGTGCGGCGGCTGAGAAACGCCATCCAGGGGAGCTCGTTTATCTCATAGGGCTGTGGCCTATCGAGCACCGGTCCGATCGAGAAGCCGATAAGGAACTGGCCGTCTCCCGACTATTCGTCGATCGCCTCCTGGAAAGGCAGGCGGCCGGTATGAATCCTGTGCAGCGGATTGAGTCCCTGCACCTACTTGGGCCCTCGCCGGAGCAGATCACCGCGCTGCGACGGTTCCTCACGGATGCTGCTGCAAATCCCTTGTTGCCCGCATTGGCCGAACTGGCCAATAGAAGGGAGATATGGGTGGGGCCGCTCTGGTGGGAGGAGGCCGAAGCACAGATCCAGAGTATCGAACTTGTTCCTTGGCGAACAGGACGTAATAATCGAATCGCCAAGTGGTCTGGCCTCGAGTTGAGTGATCCTGAGGATCTCCCACGGTTGATCTTGGATCCGGATGCAGAGGAGCAAGGTAAGAAATCGTCTTGGCTGGAAGTGCGATGGAAAGCACGACCGCAAAATCTTGCCAAGGGAGCAGTCCAATATTCTGTTCAAGTGATGACAGACAAAGGCGAGGAAATCACGTCGGAAACGGTGATTCACAGAGGGAGGGAACCGGAGAAGTGCCGCTTCACGATCGATGATTTCAGTTACTTGAAGGAAGAGGCCGTTATTACCGCCAAGGTGGTCATATCCGTCTTGGGCAATGACCGGATCAGCGAACAGGAGACCGAGGAGTTCAATATCAGCTTCGGCACTAGACCACCGGAGGCGCAAGGGAAAGGCAGACCGGTGCGCAGTTTCAGCGAGGGGCTGATTGAGCTGAGCGACAGGGAAGCGGTATCTCAGATAGCTTCCGAGCCAAGGTTGGAGGGTCCCGGCAAAGGCGGCCAGGTGGTGCTTCGTACAGGTGACCCGAAGAAGACGTTTCGGGTCTTTGCGCCGCTTCTTCTCCGTGATATCGGGCGGGCTTGGAGCGAACGCAAAGGAGAGGTGGGTCGGTGGAGCTTGCGCGTGAGAGAATCGGGGGAACGTGTGGGAGGGCCGGAGTTCATTCCGTTAGATATTTCCGGCAGCGTCACGCAGGATGAATGGGAAAGAGTCCGTAACTTGAGTGGTAAACTCGCGGATCGGTTCGACCGATGCGGCGGGGTGGATCACATCTATGATGAGAAATCTAAATCATTTGATGTTGTTCGGGACTACGTATTGGCCTGGGCTACTGTGCTCGAAAAGGGCGATCCCACCCTAGCGCTTGCCAACACAGTCGAGGTCAAGAGTCTCTCGGGCAGGACGATCGGGTTAATTGTCTTGCCGAGTCACCCGATACGGGTCGCGTGGTATGCCGCTTACGACAATCTCGTGTTTTATGCTCGATTCGACGAGAATGTTTCCCATACGCACATACGGAAGGAGTTCAAGGGCTTGGACGGGGCAATGTTTCCCGCATTCCTGCCAGGCATCGGAGAAAGTGGCACTTTTGTGTTCGCCGATACCCTCGGGTTTCACGCGGTGGGAATGGTCTCCGATAAGGACACGGAGCCCAAGGCAACCGTCGCCATCCTCGCTCGTGCCCTCGGGGAAGGCGATTCCCAAGAGTCTGCCCCCTCTGTGGGAAAACAGAGCGCGGAGGTACTTGGCAGGGAAATCCAAAAGTACTTGGATTGCCACGACCGAACCGGTCTTTTGCGCATTCATGCCCTGAGGCCTGGCGATGGGTTCACCGTGGCACGTGCGCTGGGGATCGTTAACAAGGCATATGAAACGGAGTCTGAAGACGATGAAGGGCATGAGGCGCCTTCGTTCATGTTGGAGCTCTATCCTTCCAACCAGCAAAGGGCTCTGTCAGGTCGGTATCTAATCGAACTGACGGGCCGCCGTCGCAAGGGCGTCGGCGGAATTTCTGAAAGTGACCTATGGATGTTCAAGTCGCAGGAATGGCCGGGAGGCATTCCAAGGCCCCGGTTGCGATGGGCTCGACGAGAAGTGTCCGAACCTCAGACCCCGGCCCATCTTTCGGTGGCATTCGATACGTTCGAAAGTCGCGTAACTCTGACTGATCCGGATTCTCTAAGGGAAAAGTCACCCTTCCATGTGTTCGGCTTGCTCTCATTCTACGAAAGAGAGTTTACTGTCTCTCCCATGCCGCACTGGTGCCACCGGCCGCTGATTCCCACTGAAGGAGACAAACACCCTTCCGACCGTCCCCACACCGACCGACTCATGCGGCTACAGCAGGGGATCCTTCGGTGCGTCTCTCGTAGCTTGGGCGAAGAGGGCAAGACGCCGGTATTGGAGACAGCAGTGACACCAGAGAAAGCCGATACTTTGCGCCGTCTGCACCGGCTCAGTGATTGGGTGATCACACTCGACAGGAATGCTGGCATCGAATACTTTGATTCCCCCAGAGATAACAAAGAGATCTACGATCACTACGTTATCGATTGTGTTCCGGAGCGTGAGGACCTCGGTTGTCTCCAACTCATCACGTCCACAAGCAATCTTGAGGAAGTCCGCTGTCTACTTGATGATGCGCTTGACCAAATGGGTCTCAGCCAATCGCGCCGCAATGCAGAGTTCCTCATGAACCACTTGAAAGCGCTCAGTGGACGGCTGGCCATTCGCCTGACGGGGAAAAAGGGCCCTACATCCGAACTAATAGCTTTGGCGCTTGCACACGCCCATGCCCTTGAGGCTACGAAAGACGAGCGATGTTGGACGCCCCTCAGCCACGGTTTCTTCGTCCCCATTGATGACGTACGAGACTTGCTGCCGCCCACTGGAGAGGAAGAGAAAAACGAAAATCAGGGGGCAACAGATTTGCGGCCCGATCTCATCTACGTTTCATTGGGAGCAAGAAAGGGCTTAAGCTTTCGTTTCATTGAGGTCAAGTATCGACGCCACCTCCGCTCGGCGAGAGACCCGGAATTGTTGACCAAGATCGGCGAACAAATCCGATCCCTCAGGGACCGATGGAATGATTGGTACAAGGGCGAGGGTGTGGGCCGGTCCCTGCAGGCAATAAGGCAGGCCAAACTGGCGCGGGTGCTGCGCTTCTATGCCGATAAGGCGCATCGCCATTACGATGATCAGGCACAGGTGGGGCTGTCAGATGAAGTCTATCGGAAGTTGCTCAAGGAGATCGACCGAATGGTATCCGTGGGACAGGAATCCCCGCCCGTCTTGACGGACACCGATCACCGAGGATGGATATTCTGTCCAGAGTATAGAGGCTCGGAGCCGCTGGAGATTTCCATCGGGGATAGTGATATCCGAGTCTTCATGTTCGGGCCTGAACGGTTACCGGATCTTCGCGCGGGCGAACACTCGGGCGGAAAGCCCGCATCGCAGCCGGCTCAAATCGCGACCCCGCAGCCAGCGGAGTCGACCAGCCCTCAGAAGAGCGGCGGTGGAGAGATCACACTCACGGTATCAACTCCAGGAGCAGAAACAGGTGGTGCATTGAGCCCCTCGAAGGCACGCGGGGTTCCTGTTGACGCAGTGATCCAAGAGAGTGGTCCGTCAGCAGCGGAGCCTGCGATCTGTTTGGGACAGAATCAAATCACGGGCGATCCCATATCATGGAAACTGACGGTGCGGGGGAATCCGCATTTGCTCATAGCGGGGTTATCGGGCATGGGCAAGACCACATGCCTCTTGAACATCTGTCACCAAGCGGCAGAGAATGGCGTGTGCCCGATTATCTTTTCCTATCATGAAGATATCGATCAGCGGTTGACACGGATCGTCCCGAAGGTCCGGTTCATCGACTTCGAGGGATTGGGATTCAACCCGTTGGAGATTGTGGAAAGAACCTCTCCGATGGCCTATCTTGACGTGGCAGGCGCGCTCCGCGATATTTTCGTTGCTATCTTCCCCGAATTAGGAGATATCCAGGGGGAACGCATCCGGGAGGCAATCAAGCAAAGCTTCATCGAGTTGGGATGGGGTGATTCCCATGACAATTATGAACTTCTGCGGGAACCTCCCTTCGGGCGCTTTCTTGAGATACTCCAAGCCACACCGAAGCCCGATCAAGGGATGCGCACATTGCTGCTGCGTTTGAATGAACTGGCTGACTACGGATTCTTCAGTCCGGCCACAACCTATGGCACGTTGTGGGAGGACGCCGGCCCGATCGTGATCCGTGTTCATAAGACCCAAAACGATCGCCTTCAGATAGCCTTCGCATCCCTCGTGTTTTACAAGCTTTACAAGGACATGTTTCGCCGCAATGTGCAGAGCCGCATCACTCACCTAGTGGTATTCGATGAAGCCCATCGCGCAGCCAAGCTCAAACTCATCCCCACGATGTCAAAGGAATGCCGCAAGTATGGGATTGCGCTGGTCCTGGCATCGCAGGAAGCCCGAGATTTTCATGCGTCGGTGTTCTCAAACATCGCCAACTATCTTGCCCTAAGACTTAATGAGGTTGACGCGAAAACGTTGGTCAGAAATGTGGTGTCCTCAGACCAAGAGCGTCTTCTGATCGATAAAATCAAGCAGCTCAGCAAGTTCACGGCATACTTCTTCGAGCTTGGGAAGAGACCCTCGCTGGTCAGTCTGAAAAATGTCCCTTGAAGTTGTGACCTTCTTCCCCCCGTAAACTGAACCACTTTCAATGAGAGGGTCCCGAGGGGTAAGAGAGGAGGGGGGATCCTTTCCTGAAGCAGAGACGGTACTCAAAGGAACAGATTGTAGGGATGTGAAAAGTGTGGGGGTCTGGAGATCTCGGATATCCAGCGCCTCCCCGTGGAGAAGGAGAGAGCCCACGGGAGATGTGGTCCAGAGAGCAGCGCATCAGAACCACGTGTGGCGCTATGACTTTACCATTTCCATTGAGCCCGGTAACCCTTGGGAGGACCCATATATCGAGAGTTTCAGCGGCAAGTCCGGGACGAATGTCTCAACGAAGAATACAATGAACCTGGGGCACACTGCAGTCTCGGGAACCTGACACCCCGGGAGTTTGCCGATTCCTTGCCTTGCCTGGGTCAGGCGATGCCGCAGGCATCGCCTTCCTCACCCGCAGTGCAGAAGGATGTTTCATCCTCTCATCAGAGTTGGTACATAAATTGGGGGTAGGTCAAAATTCATACTGAAAAATCCATTCTCCGAGCGAGACGCGAGATTGAAGTTCGTCTTTCCTTTGCCCGTTATGCTAGAGGATCATCCCTCATCGCCTCGAGCCAAGCGCGGCGGACAATATCGAACACTCGGCTGCGTTCCAAGTTCAGGCTTGAGGGTATAGGAATTCCGCTGGGACGCCCATTGTAGCGCAATAGCCGACGGGTCCGCGATGTCTCCGAACAGCATTGCCTCCATCTCGCAACATGATACGCAGAACGGGGCGAGCCCTTGATCAACCCGATGGGCGCAAAGGTTGCATTTCCAAACCCGGCTATTGGGGGAGTCGAAAGCCAGTGCATCGTATGGGCAAGCCTTGATACAAGCTTGACATTGATTGCATTTCTCTTCATCTATCAGCACAATTCCATCATCCCGTTTGTAGATGGCATCGGTGGGGCAAGAAGCAGCGCACGGGGGCTCGCCGCAATGCATGCAGGGTACCGGCAGATACGACATGCTCAGCGTTGGGTATTCCCCATCCGGGGTATCCCGGTGCGATCCTCCCACCGTTTCAACCCGGATTCCGGAAACCCCCGTCAAGCCATGCTCCATTTTGCACGCGATGGTGCATGTCTGACAACCTGTGCAACGATCCAAATCGATTACCAGACCATATTGCGTTACCATTGGTCAGACCTCCTTCACCACTTCGACCTCTGCGAGGACGTCGTACAACGCCGAATTAGGCTCGTAGATTATGGATTGTGCCTCGTTCACAACGCTGTGTGTCAACTCCTGGTGGTGTCCGTCAACAAAGTGCTCAGGCCACCATCCCTGGTTCACATTGACCGTTCCGGGCTTGATACCACTATGGACTTTCGCTTTCAGTGTCACCCTTCCACGGTCGTTGAAGACCTGTACCATATCCCCATCCCGGATGCTCCTGGCCTGAGCGTCCGGAGTACTTATCTCCAACACCGGTTCAGGCTCAAGCTGCCGCAGCCAGTCGACATTTGCCAGAGTCGAATGCGTGCGATATCTGGTGTGAGTGGACATGAAAACGAGCGGATATTTCTTTCCCAGAGGCTTTCGCGCGCTTTCCAAGGGTTCCATATAGCAGGGAAGAGCCTGTCCCAGATTCACGAGCCGTTCGCAGTAAAACTCCATCTTGCCCGATTGAGTGAGAAAAACCGGGTAGTTCGGTCGCTTGATGGCCTTGACCGGGCCTTTCTTGAGCTTCTCCATCGTGATACCCATCTCGGCCGGGTAGCCGACCGAGAGGAGCGATTGGATCAGTTCCTCATCGGTTTTCTTGAAGTATTCGCCTAGGTTCAAACGGCATGCCAGTTCCTTAACCATCTGGGCATCCGGTTTGGATTCATGAAGCGGCTCAATGGCCCTCTCCTGCAATTGAAAGTAGTCCGGCGCCGATGGAGTCACATTGATGGGCGGAATCAGATCAGTCTGCTCGTAGAAGGTGCAAGCCGGAAGCACGATATCGGCGTAACGGGCGCTCGCGCTCATGAAGATATCCGCCACCACAATGAAGTCGAGGTTTGGAAATATCTTTCCCGTAACCCGGTTGACATCGGGAAGCTGATTTACCCAGTTCTGTTTGGCGATCCAGAGGAACTTGATGGGATACGGATCACCTTTTTCAATGGCGTCATACGCTTTGAGAATCGGCATGAAGTTGCAGGTCGTGATGCCATGAAGATACATGTACAACTCATAGACCGGCAATTGCGGTGCTTCAAGATGGATATTGCCGGTAACAGCCCCGAGTGTGGCAATTGCACGGTATGCGAGATCACCGTGAAATGTGCGCTGCATTCCCATGCCCCGGAAAGAAGCAACCGGCTTCTTCCGTCCGTATTTGATGCCGAGTTGCCTGATGATGTCAGCGGGTATCTCCGTTATTTCAGAGACTCTCTTCAAGTCATATCCGCTGGCCACATCAATCAAAGCTTGAAAGGAAGGCTGACAATCGTTCCCATTGACCTTATAGTCGCCGATGATGGCGGGAGCGACGCCGGATTCGTCGGCGGGACGGGCGCTATTCGTTGCTGTATCCCAGACCATGTAGCGCTGCTCCGAGCCCCCCGGGATCACTTCTTTTTCCCTCAGGAAAAGGCCCGTTGCCCTCTTGACAAGGAAAGGCCCGACGGTATTGGAAATGATGAAGCCGCTATCGTAAAGGCCTTCCTTGATGACTACGTTGATCAGGGCCATGGCCAGTGCCGCATCCGTTCCGGGCCGAATTCGGATATACTGGTCCGCCTTGCTAGCCGTGGGAGTGAAGCGAGGATCAATCACGATCACGGAGGTACCGCGTTCGCGGAAGTCACGGATCGTGCGCATCATGAACGGGTTGGTCTCCGCGGGATTGGTACCCCAGAGGACGCACAATCCCGGGTTTTCAAACCCCGTCATGTAAATATCGCCCCAGACGACCCCGAAACTGGCCATATCTCCGCACGGACCCGCCGAGTCACCGTCGCCGATAATGCTGACAAAGCTGCCCCCCAACGATCCAGCCAAGCTGGCATAGGTCAGGTCCAGCCCGCCGAGGGGAGCAACGCACCACAACAACGAACGCGGGCCGTATCTTTCCGATATCTCGCGAATCTTGTGGGCGATGGTGTCCAGAGCTTCATCCCACGAGATGCGCGCCCATTTCCCCTGCCCCCTCTCCCCGACCCTTTTCATCGGGTATTTGAGCCTATCAGGATGATAGACCATTCGGATGGTAGAAAGGCCTCTGGCACAAATGTGCCGATACTTTTGCTCAGGGAAATCGGCTGGCTCAACTTTCGTGAGAATGCCATCTTTCACATGCGCCCGCAGTCCGCAGACCATTCCGCAAGCCGAATGACACACGGTTCGCACTTGTTTTTCGCTTGTTGCCATAGAGGCATCCATACTCTCCTCCTACGCAATGAATCGCTTACAAAAGCTCCTTCACCTAGCACCCATAACCTGATTGGACCACTCTGCTCCGCCGTCAATGGCGAAGAGTCTGCCGGTCACCCAGCAGGCGGCTGGCGATGCCAGATAGAGCGCTGCCAGCGCTATATCTTCCGGCGTGCCCATCCGATTCAAAGGACTCAGGCTGGCAAGCTGATCCTTTATCGGTTCAAAGATCGGTGCGTTCGTTTCCGTGATCACGGCCCCCGGCAAGATGGCGTTGACCCGAACGTGAGGGCCCAGTTCCCAGGCAAGGGTGAGAGTGAGGGAGTTCACGCCCGCCTTTGCCGCGGCGTAGGCAGAGAGTCCCATCGCCGGAACCTGCGATTCCCGCGTGGAGATGTTTATGATGCAACCGGATTTCTGCGCTAGCATGTGCGGGGCCACAGCCCGGCTACAGATGAACGTGCTCGTCAGGTTCTGATGGAGATCAGCCTCAAAGGTACTCCAGCTCATCCTGATCACGCCGCCGAAAGACCCGCCCCCGGCGTTGTTTACGAGGATATCGAGATGTCCCCATTCGCGGATAGCCGTTTCGACTAACCTCTCCACCTGTTCACTGTTCATCACATCACAGGGGATAGCCATCGCCTTTCGGCCCATCTCTCGAATCCGGTCCGCCGTGGCTTCTATTTGCCCGATCGTCCGAGCCGTGCAAACCACATCGGCGCCCGCCTCCCCAAAGGCGAGGGCAATGGCTTTGCCTATTCCTCTTCCAGAACCGGTGACGATGGCGGTCTTCCCCGAAAGCGAGAACAGATCCAGTATCACGCATGGCCTCCTTCCATTGGTGCGAGGAGTCTCCTTTTTTCCAAATCGTCGACGATATCGGCGAGATTGAGCCTTTGGAGCGTTTCCCTCTTTTGGAGCCCGGTTGTTATGTCCCAACCCCTCAGCTCATAATATTGAGTTCTCATACGCTCGTACTCTGTCCAATCAATAACCGAACCGATCCGCGATACCGGTTTCCCTTCCTTGCCGGGCACAAGACATTCCGGATCAACCACATGTCCTTGCAACGGAGTCGTGTACCACTCCTCCGGGAGAACATCATCTAGCACTGCTCGATGCCCTTCCCGTAAGAGAATCGCACGTTGGAGATTGAACACCCGTTCGCCGATCTCAGCCAGCCTCTGCGCATCCATCTCAATCCCCACGACGGCCGAGAAAACCTTGCTCTCAAAGGTTGGGTCACCAACGTGGTCTTGGGTATTCCGCACATCCAAAAGCGGATAGATCCAATCGCACACCATAAGCGCTTCTTTGGCATACTGTCGATCCTGTATGAGCTTGGCGGCCAGTGCTTTCCCTTCATACGTTGTGAAATCGGCTGCGGCTTCGCTGCCCCAGAACTCCCGGGCCACGCTCCGAAGCACTTCGGTGGACATGTAAGCACCCGGCGTATTCTTCACCCAGCTGACCCAGTGTGCCAGAGTAATACCAACTTCATGCAACTGCTGGATTGGCTCTCTCGGTTCAAAGGGAAAGACGAGTGTATTGCCAAGGCACAGCCTCGGTTCATAGGCATCCGCGTGCTTGATGAGCGCTTTAGCATCCTTCCCGAGTTCTGCCGCCGCCTTTTCCCGCCCTTTGGAGAGGATATCTCCAAAACCTTCTCTCAGCGAGATCATCCTAACCAGCCTCTCGATGAACTCAAGGCTGCCGATCTTTGAGAACGGGATGTTCGTCTGTTGCTCCGTGACCAGCCCGGCGCTGTAGCAGGCGAAGAGCCAATCCAACATGGTTTGCAGGGTCCATGTGTCCAATCCGCAGTCATCGCACATTTTGGTGGCATGGAAGGGAACGTCGTTTTCCTCTCCGTAGTAGCCCCACGCCCATGGCACATAGAAGAACCGCGATTGGCACATGAACTTGCCGCTTTCCCCATTCTGGGCCGTATAGCTAACCCTTAGGCAATCCCCAATACAGCCATAGCACGGCTCCTTCTTCGTGTTCGGGCCATATGCCTTGAAGTCAACGCCCCATACGGGCACGTTGCCCCGACCGAGGCTTCTGAAATATTTCGTCAGTTCCGCAAGCCGCTCGGGATTCGAGACCTTTATTCCCCTTTTGCCCCCGTGCACTGCAATCGCCTTGAGTTTCTTTGAGCCCATCACCGCCCCAAGACCGCCGGAACCACTGGCATCGTTCTCAGCGAGAAGGCTAGCCATGCTGACCATATTCTCACCCGCGGGCCCGATGGCAACCACTCGTACGGATTCCCCAAAAGATCGTTTCAAGAGCTCTCGCGTTCGAGCAGCGCCCTTGCCCCAAAGATCGGAAGCATCCCGCAGATCCGCCGTGCCATCGTGCAGATACAAGAGAAGGGGCTTTTCCGATTTCCCCTGAATGACGATTGCATCAAACCCGGCGAACTTGAGTTCCGCCCCCCACCGTCCGCCCATGTTGGCATAGCAGAATTTCTCCGGGGTAGGCAGAGATGACTTCCCGAACACCCCCAGCCGAGATGTCCCCAGCACGGGCAGACCAGCCAAGGGCCCCAGCGCGAACGTCAACCGGTTGCCTTCATCGAATGCGGATGCTGCGGGAGAAACCTCATCCCAATGAATCTTGGCGGCGATGCCACGCCCGCCAAGAAAACGCTCTGCATAATCCTTAGTGGGGACTGCATAGATCCTTCCCGATGACAGGTCGACCCTCAATATCCTTCCGGCATAGCCGAAGTTCTCCATTGCAACCTCCTGTGATTGCAGTCCTCCCGCTAGCGCACCACTTTCTCCGGCATCTTCACTTCCGGGCCTGGCATTCATCCGGATTCTCTAATGACTTCCATTGCGCTATCTGAGTTTGTTAGAAACGAATTGGACAGCATCGCCGGCATCATGACCTATGAGATTCTGGTGAACCTCAAGTTCGGTAAACTATCGACTGACTTTGCTAGCCAGATGATCATGGGGGCGGGGATACGCCCGTGAGATATGACCCGGGCCACAAATCGCTGTTCGATTTAAAAAAAGTGTCAGAGTAAGTCTAGACTAACACATCCGCTTCCGGCATGCCCTATCCCGGCTTCGGAGATCGTCGGTGTCTTTGGGACCATGCGTCAACAAGTTTGCCTCGGATTCAATTCATTGCATGGCTTCCGTGAGGTGGTGCGGGTCAGCCCTGCTTCGCCGCCCGCAGCGTACACAGGCACGGTTTCCCCAGAATCCCCTGTTCGACGCATCCGTTGCAGGAAATGCATTCGGACTGCGTGGCTAGTCCCTTCCGGAAATCACGCACGAGATGCGGGTTCATAATCAACGGGCGCGAGAGCGAAACCGCATCGGCCACATTATTCTCCACCACAGCCTCCATATCTGCGAGGGTTCGCATCCCGCACACCAAGATCAGCGGAATACGCAGCCTCGCCCTTGCCTGCCGGCATTCCTCGATGAAACACGGGTGCATTGCACTGGGCCGAATGTGATGCCCGGGTTCGAACTCGAAGCCTTCGCTCACCTCCAGCGCGTCGAGGCCCTCATCCGCCAGCGCGCTCGCCGTGGCGAGCCCCTCTTCGATCGGCTTCCCTTCAGGATGAGTATCCCGGAGCCCCAGCTTGGCCAGAATAGGATAATCCGGGCCGACCGCCCGGCGGATGCCCCGGTAGATTTCCATCAAGAACCTCGCTCGCTTCTCAGCGGAGCCGCCCCACTCATCATCTCTGTGGTTGGTGACCGGAGAAAGGAATTGGCTGATGAGATGGCTGTGTGCGGCGTGGATCTGCACAGCGTCGAAGCCGGCTTGCTTGATCCTCAGAGCGGCTTGGACGAACATTCCCACGAGCTCGTGGACCTCGTCTGCCGAAAGCTCTCTCACTTTCAACCCGGAATGCGGGCTGATCATCGACGAAGGTCCCTCGGCCTGGCACCCCGTCCACTCGGGCAAGCAGTGTCCGCCGCCATGGATGATCTGGGCGGCGACCTTCCCCCCTTCTTGATGGACAACCTCGGCGATCCTTGCCAGACCGGGAATTGCGCTGTCTGTATCGGCCCCCAACATGCCATGGAATATCCGTCCCGTTTTCTTCGGGAACAGACCGCCCGTTATGATCAAGCCGATTTCCCCGGCAGCCAGCTCGCGGTAAACCTCCACGAGCGCATCGGTAACCGTCCCCTCCTTGCCCAAATTGACACAGGTGGCGGAGCGAACGAACCGATTCGGGAGGCTCATTTTGCCGATGACAAAAGGTTGGAACAAGTCAGTCATACTGTGACTCCTTTTCGCTTGTGCGTGGGGTATTTGCCACCCATTGTACCACCATTGCACGGGGCCGGAAGTGAAGGCCACAGAGCATCCTGATCTCAGGGCATGTATCATCCGCCAGGGCTGGGAATCGATGGGGATTCGCGACCCAGTAATGGCGTTGCCCGGATTTTGCCTGCGAGGGAAGCCCCGGGCCAGACCTTCGGCACAGAGCAAGGATTTCTGTCGAGGGATTTGATCGAAAAATGCCGCTCTCTGAGGGATCTCCTTTCATCCCCGGGTTACCAGATTGAGATACCTATCGGGCACCGATATCCCCCCCGGCAGGACAGTTTTGCTTTGGAATTTGCGGAAAAAACATGTGCTGGACGAATATAAGTGCGCGCTATTGAGCTTGGGCGAGTCATTTTTAAGCCCCGGGCGCGTCGGCGACCTCTTCGCTTGCCAATTTTCATGGGTTTTGGATAGACACCAGACGGCACGGTTTCTCTTCCAGCCCGGATCCAAAAGTAGTCGGGGGAACCTCATTAAGAAAGGTATCGCATAATCCGAGACCCTCTTGACTGGAGAGGGATGTATCTCGATTGCAACGGCCCTTGTCGACGAGGAATTCTTGAAACTCGTCAATCATAGCGGTGAATCATACCGCTTCCGCAAAATCTTTATGTTAATGGGGTATTATGAAAACCTCAACTTTTTCTCGTCCGTCTTAAGCGAGCTTACTTGACCCTCAAACGTCGAATCATCCCTGCTAACAAAAATCCCCTTTCCGTCTGAAGGTCTGGAGTAAGACTTCTCTCACAAGCCAAAATCCGGACAATGTTCCAGAGCACTGCTCATGAAGTCCTTGCCCAGCACCGAGACCTCTGTCCGCCGTTTTTCGAGTTCCAGTTATAGTTCCGAAGAAAAAAACCGTATTCTCGGCATATTTCCTCGACTGCACCCACTTTGACTTCCTTCAGATTTGCACAATCCGATGCTCGCTGAACCTCGATCGTTTCAAGCCTCGGCGTTCCCCTTTCCTTTTTGTTCTGCCTGAGAACTCCACTTTTCGTCGGCACTATTTTAGGGGATAGTTACATCCCCTTTCGTCCATCTTTCCAGAAACTCCGCCGGCGTCACTATCTTCAACCCAGCAGTTTCGGCAATTTCTTGGTCGTCAAAGAAGTGCCTGTCGCCGGTAATGAAGTAGTCGGGCTGGCTAGATATCACTGCCGCCAAAATGGCCGCATCTCCGAGGTGCAGTTTCTTTGTCCAGCGCTCAATGTCCGGCAGATTTGGGTCAGCGACCACCTCGGGAGGCGTATTCAACAGGAGCGTCCTTAGAGAAGGCAAGGCCTCCGGGAGTTTTTCTTTAACAGCCCGGATCACTTCTTCCAGCACCTGCTGTGATACAACCACTCTGATTCTGCCTTCGATAAAGTGTTCAAGGATAATTCCCGGCGCTCCGTCTGAAGAATAAAGTCCGGAAAAGATTACGTTGCTATCCAGGAATACTCGCGGTTTAGGCTTTGACACCATAGCGCTCCGTGGCCACCTCCTGCCTTACTCGGCGGCCTGCTTTCTGGATCTCCTCCTCGGTGATGCCGGAACGCCGGAAAGCCTCCTGGATCTCCTTCAGCGCTTCCAGGGCAACCCGCTTCCTCGGCCTAGCGATAATGGTGGAATCCTCCACCGTCAGTTCCAGCACATCGCCGGGGCCAATGCCGATCTGATCGCATATCTCCCTTGGAAGGGTGACCTGGCGCTTCGGGCGAAGCATGACATCGGCTGACTTCTTCTTTGCCATATAGTAACCTCCGTTAGAAATAGGAAGTCTTACATCTGACGTCATAATTATCTCGAAGGTCATGACGGCTGTCAAGCTACCGCAAGTACCTCAGGAAGCCGCTTTCTCCTTGCTCCGGCTAGTAGAACTCACCGGCCGCTGAGGAAATCAATATCGACCCGCCACCGATCCGGGTAGGAGAATGCCCGGAGGCCGAGTATCGATCGGCTAGTCTGGTGAGATTCGAACCGGCGATTAAAACTCCAGTGGGAAGGTCTTCTCGAACATTTTACCTTTTAACGGCGGTAGCGAGCCAGAACTCAAGCCTTCCCCAGGAGTCAATCGACATCCTGCCCTTTACTCGAGCCGTTCAATCGTGGCCAATCGTTGTTTCAGATCGTTTCACTCTCAGTTGACTTCGTTTGCAGGCTTTGCTATAGTCCCCTATAACTAGGGACAATGCAATTGCGAGGTGATGCCTTGAAAGCGGAGCGCCGAATTTTGCGGCAAGCCTACGGATTTGAAGATATCGCTCTGGTTCCCGGCAATATCACCATCAATCCGGATCAAACGGATATCGGTTTTGACCTCTTGGACCTTCACTTCTCGATCCCAATCATCGCCGCCGCCATGGATGCGGTGGTGGACGTCAACTTCGCCATCGAGATGAGTAAACTGGGGGGATTGGCAGTGCTCAACCTCGAAGGCGTCCAAACCCGCTACGAGAACCCCGATGAGGTGCTTCAAGCCATTGCTTCGGCCTCCAATGAGGAGGTCACTCCTCTGATGCAGAAGATCTACTCCGCCCCCATCAAGGAAAAGCTCATCGGCGAGCGGGTTCAAGCGATTCGAAGGGGCGGAGGGATTTGCGCCGTCTCCGTCACCCCCGCCAACACCAAAAAACTGGCGCCTTTCGCCGTCGAAGCGGGCGCCCATGTGCTCGTGGTGCAATCCACGGTCACCACCGCGCGGCACATTTCAAAGAGCTATCACGGCCTCGTCTTCTCCGAGCTGCGGGAATGGGTTTCCATCCCCATCATCGTGGGGAATTGTGTCACCTACACAGCGGCGAAGGAGCTCATGGAAACCGGCATTACCGCTATTCTGGTAGGGGTTGGCCCCGGAGCGGCATGTACCTCCCGGGAAGTTCTGGGCATCGGCGTTCCCCAAGCTACCGCGACAATGGATTGTGCCGCCGCCCGGGATGACTACTTCCGCGAGACCGGCCGATACGTGCCCATCATCACCGATGGCGGCATCCGCGCCGGTGGAGATCTCTGCAAATCGTTCGCCTGCGGGGCCGATGCCGTCATGCTCGGCTCGATCATGGTTCAGACGGCGGAAGCGCCCGGCCGAGGGAATCACTGGGGAATGGCCACCCCCCACGCCGCCCTGCCCAGGGGCGTTCGCGTGAAGGTGCCTCAGAACAGCACCCTGAAGCAAACCCTTTTCGGTCCCGCCACGGTGACGGACGGCACCCAGAACCTTGTGGGCGCACTCCGCACTTCGATGGGCATGCTGGGCGTGCGCACCATCAAGGAAATGCACAACGTCGAGATCGTCATCGCCCCATCTATCAAGACCGAAGGCAAACAACTTCAGCGGGCACAGGTCTGTAAGTAAATCACCCCTCCGGCTCGCCCCGAGCAGGGCTTTGAATACATGCGCGCAATCCCGCCGCGGCGGAATTGCAGGGGTTCCGCTTATGCGCGAAGTGATGCTCTACCAGAAACTAGAGAGCGGGCAGGTGCGCTGTAACCTCTGTGCACACCGGTGCACCATCGCCCCCGGCAAGAAGGGGATATGCCATGTCCGGGAAAACCGCGAAGGGATTCTTCACACGCTCGTCTATGGCCGTACGATAGCTCAGAACATTGACCCCATCGAGAAGAAGCCGCTTTTCCATTTTCATCCCGGCAGCACGAGTTACTCCATCGCCACTCCCGGCTGCAACTTCCGCTGCGAGTGGTGCCAGAATTCCGATATCTCTCAGATGCCCCGCGAACAACACCGGATCATGGGGACCGAAGCCCTCCCTCAGGAGATCGTCTCGGCCGCCCTTGCTGCGGGATGCCGAAGCATTTCGTACACATACACCGAGCCGACCGTCTTCTTCGAATACACCTACGATACCGCGCGCCTTGCCCGGGAGAAGGGCCTCGCCAACGTGTACGTGACGAATGGGTACATGACCCCGGAAACACTGGAGACCATCCACCCCTATCTCGATGCCGCCAACGTGGACCTCAAGGCGTTCCGGGAACAAACCTACAAACGCTACATCGGAGCCAAACTTCAGCCGGTTCTCGAAAGCCTCAAACAGATGAGAAAGCTCGGTATCTGGGTCGAGGTGACCACACTGATCATCCCTACGATCAACGACGACCCGGGAGAGCTCAGGGAAGCAGCCCAGTTTTTGGCCCGGGAGCTGGGGCCTGAAACTCCTTGGCATCTGAGCCGCTTTTTCCCCATGTACCGCACCACCGGCATCCCGGCAACCCCCGTGGAGACCCTCCGCCGCGGCAGAGAGATCGGGATGCAAGAAGGGCTCCATTTCGTATATATCGGGAATGTGCCCGGCACCGAAGGAGCCCACACGATCTGCTACTCTTGCGGGAAGACCGTAGTGGAACGGATGGGATACCGCGTTCATGTAACCGGACTGGAAGGATCAAGGTGCAAATACTGCGGCACGGAACTTCACTTCATCCTCTGAGAGAGGAGGCGCCGATGGTTAGAAACCCGATAGCAGCGGGCCGGTTCTATCCCGGGATGGCAAGCGCCCTTCAGGCCGAGATCCAGAGGCTCGTATCCGGGGACACGCCCAAGGAAGAGGTCATCGGCATCGTCTCTCCCCATGCCGGATATCCCTATTCCGGCTTGGTAGCGGCGGCTACTCTCTCCCGCGTGGTATTCCGGCAGACTTTCGTCATTCTCGGCCCTAATCATACCGGAAGAGGTGCCCCCTTCAGCATCATGACCCAAGGGGCATGGCGCACCCCGCTGGGAGAAATTCCGATCGATGAAGAGATGGCTCACGCCATCCTCGAGCATTCCGACCTTCTGGAGGAAGATATCGAAGCTCACCGATATGAGCATTCCATCGAGGTTCAACTTCCATTCCTTCAGTACTTCAGAAAGGATGTGAAGTTCGTACCCATCGTACTGGTTCCCGCTGAGCGAAAGGCCTACAAAGCCATCGGGGAAAGCATCGCCGCCGCCGTACGCGATCGCGGCAATGAAGTCATCATCATGGCCAGCAGCGATATGACGCACTACGAACCTCATGATCGGGCCACGAAGAAAGACGCCCGGGCCCTCGAAGCCATTCTGAAATTGGATGAGGATATGTTGCTCGACCGGATCGAGGCCCATCATATCACCATGTGCGGCTTCGCCCCAACGGCCAGTCTTCTCGTGGCGGCGAAGGAGTTGGGCGCAACCAAGGCCGAACTGGTGCGCTATCAAACGAGCGGCGATACTACCGGAGACTACGAGAGTGTGGTAGGCTATGCGGGGGTGATCATCAAATGACTCAGGAGTTGCATCCGCTGGTGGCTCTGGCCAAGAAGGCGGTCGAAACGTACGTCCGCGATCGGGAGATCGCGCATCCCACCGAGCTCACCCCGGAAATGAAGGAGAGGGCCGGCGTATTCGTCTCCATTCACAAGCAAGGTCAGCTCCGGGGGTGCATCGGCACCTTCGAACCCACCCGTCCAAACGTGGCTCAGGAAATCATCTACAATGCCATCAGCTCCGCTACGCGGGATTACCGGTTCTCACCCGTCACCGAGAGCGAGCTCCCCGATCTCACCTACAAAGTGGATATCCTCACCCGCCCCGAGCCGGTCCGCGATCTTTCGGAACTCGACCCCAAGGTGTATGGCGTTCTGGCCGTGTACGGGAACAAGCGCGGAATTCTCCTTCCCGATCTGCCGGGCGTGACCTCCGTCGATCAGCAAATCGAGATCGCATGCAGCAAGGGGGGTATCCTTCCGGAGGAGCCGGCCAAGCTCTACAAATTCCGGGTCCGGCGCTTCGAGTGAACCGCCCGATGGCGCGGTTTACCGGGCCCGTCCATCGAAAAAATAGGGGGGCTCAGAAGTGTTCTGAGCCCCCCTATCGCAGTCATCCCTCCGGCTCCGCCGGCTTATGCTTCGGGCAACCATCTACGAGGCGGCCGACGGCTGACCCCGAAGCTCAGCACCGATTTCACGCTTGAGCTTGGCCAGAACCCTCTCTTGAATCCGGTCCACCTCTTCATCGGTCAGGGTCCGATCCGCGGCCTGATAGCGCAGAGCAAAGGCCAGTGACTTCTTGCCCGCCGGCACTTGCTTGCCCTGATAAACATCGAACAGTCTGGCCTCTCCAATCTCGCGGAAACTGCAAATCACGTCCAGCACTTTCTGGGCCGGCACATCGGCATCGACCACAAGCGCCAGATCGCGGTCCGTGCTCGGGAAGCGCGGAATCGGCCGGAAGGTGCGCAACCGCCTCACCATCGGGACGAGCCTTTCTAGTTCGACCTCGAAAAGACCGACCACGGGCGTTACGATATCGAAGGCACCGAGCACCTCAGGATGAACTTCACCCACGATCCCCACCCGCTCCCCGCCCACCATGATCGCCGCGCATCGGCCGCCAAGCAAGAGCTCATCTTCCGAAGGCTCGAAACGCCCTTCAAGGCCAAGATGCGTGAGAAGGGTTTCGAGAATGCCCTTGGCATGAAAGAAATCGAACGCCCCCCCGTCCCCGAAACGGGAGCGCCCGAAACGCAACCCACCCACCACACCGCCCAGCAGAGTACGCTCATCCGGCAATCCCTCCGGGCGTGGCCAATAGACCTTGCCCACCTCGAAGAGCTCGATCCCTTGCCGGTGGTGCCGCTCATTGGCGGCAAACGCCCCGAGAAGTCCGCCCCTCAGGCTTACGCGAAGCAATTCCTGTTCCCGACTCATGGGATTGGCGATCCGGATCGGCGGGCCGAACTGACCCCGGTACCGGATCTTTTCCAGAGTATCCGCACCGGTCATCGAATACGTGATGACCTCTTGCATCCCACAACCGACAAGGATATCTTTCACCCGATCCTTGAGAAGGGCCAGCGGCGAGGGTTCATGATGCGGGATCTGACCGCTCAGCATCGTCGTGGGGATCTCCTCGTATCCGATCACCCGGGCGACCTCCTCGATCAGATCATCGACCAAACTCACATCCGTGCGCCAGTAGGGAACCGAAACGACGAGATCGGAAGGACCCTTCCGTTCACACCCGAAGCCAAGGGATTCGAGCGTCCGTTGCACTCGCTCCAATCCGAAATCCACCCCCAAAACCTGATGGACTCGACCGATGGATAGCATGATCGGCTTCCGGGGCGAAGCGCCCGGATACACATCTACGATCCCCCGCGCCGCCCTCCCCCCCGCAAGCTCCACCATGAGCGCGATCGCCCGCCGGATGGCGGGCATGGGGAGATCGGGACTGAGCCCTTTATCGAAGCGCAGAGAGGCCTCGCTGACGAGTCCCAACCCGCGGGAAGTCCGACGAATGCTGATGTTATTGAAATTCGCCGATTCGAGGAGGATCGTCCGGGTGTTCTCGGTCACTTCGCTCTCCGCTCCACCCATCACCCCCGCAATCGCTACGGGGCGATGCGCATCGGCGATCACCAGTATCTCCCGGCTGAGCCGCCGCTCGACCCCATCCAGCGTGGTCATCACCTCCCCATCCCTCCCCCGCCGCACGATGATCTTGCGCTCCCCGATCTTCTCGTAGTCGAAGGCATGCAGCGGCTGACCGTATTCGAGCATCACGTAGTTCGTTATGTCAACTATATTGTTGATAGGCCGCATCCCGGCGGCGATCAATCGTTCTTGCATCCATGCCGGAGAGGGGCCGATCTTCACGTTCTCGATGATCCCGCCGCAATAACGGGCGCAGAGGTCCGGATCATGGATCTCGATCGCGACGAAGGAATCCGCGGGCGGGTCATATTCCGGATACCCTTCGGAAGGCAACCGTACCTTCGTTCCCGTGATCGCGGCCACTTCACGGGCAATGCCGATCATGCTGAGACAATCCGGACGGTTGGGGGTAACCGCAATATCGAAGATCGTATCGCCAAGGTAAGAGGCCAGCGGCTCTCCCACGGGCGCATCCGGCGGCAGCACCAAAATGCCCTCGTGGCTATCGGAGATGCCGAGCTCCCTTTCGGAGCATACCATCCCTTCCGAGTGAACCCCGCGGATCTTGGCCGGCTTGAGCTCGATATGCTTGCCCGTGTGGGGATCGAGGAGCCTTGCGCCCACCTTGGCAAAGGCCACTTTCTGCCCCACCGCCACATTCGGCGCCCCACACACCACCGTCTGTTGCTCACTGCCAAGGTTCACCGTGGGCAAACACAGCCGATCGGCATTGGGATGCTTCTCGATCCCGACCACCTCGCCGATGAACACGCGATCCCATTCCTTTCCCACGGTCTGGATCTCGCTCGTCTGAAGCCCCACCATCGTGAGTTTGGAGGAGAGCTCCTCGGGAGATATTTTTATGTCAACATACTGCTTGAGCCACTTGAGAGAAACCTTCATTTCAAAACCTCATCGAACAAGAGGCGCCATCGGACGGGATTGCGTCCCGGCGCCCCCTATCCCCAATAGGCATATGCCCCTCGTCCGGCCGTTTGCGCTCCCCGGAGATGGCGCATCACAAATTGGCCGCAATTCGATCCGATCCGATTCTCTTCCACTTCGCCGATGCTCAAGATCACTTCGTATCCCGCAGAGCGGAGCGCTTCCACCGTTTCATAAGTCCGATTCCCATCGTACGGATCCACATAGGACGAGAGCCCGTTCTCCATCGCCCGATGGGTGGGATTGATCGGCGTGATCTTGATAACGAATTTCTCCGGAGAGAAATGCGCCCTGAGAACCCCGGCATCCACCGGCATGCCCTCCGCAAGGGCGAAATTGAGGGTCACTTTTTTGTCGCCTTCGGTATGGAAGCGATCCACATACTGAGCGATCCGATCGAAGCCCCATTTCTTCACCGGCACCATCCGATCCCGCTGGGTCTGATCGGTGGTATGAATGGAGAATTGCAGTTGGAATCGCCCTCCCGAGTATTTCCGGCGTTTTACATCGAGCAAGCGCTCGAAGAAGCCATCGGTCCCCATCGGCGCCACCGTGGAGATCGAAGGAAGGAATCCCGGGATGCGGTACCGATCCTGAATCTCGTCGAGCACATCGAGCACGGCCGTATTGAGCGCCGGCTCTCCCATCCGGGCAAACTGAATCTTGAATTTCTCCACCGGCACGTCACCCTGGGGGAAGCGTTTCCGCACCAAATAATCTATCTGTGCGAAGAGTTCCTCTTTGGAGAGCTTGCCCTTGTAATCATCCCCGGCATCGCACATGAGGCACTTCACCGGGCAGCCGAAGAGAACGGAGACGATCAGCACCCATTTCCGCTCCCGGGGCAGGGGGGGCTGGGTGGATTCGACGAATTCCACCAATTTGCCCGATCCCAGATCGGCGATGTACACCGTGGCGATATCCTCTCTTCCGGTAGCGCTGACGATCCGCATCAATGATCTCCGAACCTTTCACAAATGCTCATGGCGGCCCGAATTCCATCGCCCACAGCGATCGCCGTCTGACGGTAGAGGCCGTTCTTCACATCTCCAATTCGATAAAGCATGCCTTCCCCTTCGAGACGGTCGATCTGTGCCTTGATCCTTTCCGAAAGGAAATCAAGGCAAGGAATTCTGCCAATAGCAAATATAACATAGTCCGCCTCAAGTTCCCAAGCCCCGCCGCGCCCGGTCACGATGAGCCTCAACCGCTCCCCCGCGGCGTGCACCGCCGAGAGGATCGTGTCCTCTTTGTACACGATTCGGGAGGTTCTTTGAACCCGCTCCCAGAGAAGCGGCAGACATCGCCGCCGCACCGTTCGATTCAGAAGAACGACATCATTGCGGCGGGAAAGATTGAGCGCATAGTCGAAAGCCGCATCCCCCGCGCCCACAATGGCCACCGTTTTCCCCGCCACCTCGGCGATGGGATGAACCTCAAAGAAGACACGGGCCTTGGCATTGGCGGGGATTTCGATGCCTTCCGGTGAGCGGGGTCGGGTTCCGGTGGCGATCACCACCGAACGGGCACCGAACTCCCGCCGCGAGGTCTTCAGCACAAACGTTTCGGCGTAATCGAGCGCCACGACCTCTTCGAAGCTCACCCGAACGCCGACCCGCTGAAGTTGCGCTTCGAAGAGACGGACCAAATCCACTCCCCGGATGCCCGAGGGAAAGCCCGGGTAATTCTCCACGAGATTGGCATTGACCAGAAGGCCGCCGATCCGCTCGCGTTCGATCACCGCCGGCTCGAGCCCGAAACGCTTGAGCTGAATGGCGGCGGCGATGCCCGCCGGCCCCGCCCCGATCACGGCCACATCCACAACCGGCATCTTCATCGTGGAACCGCCTCTTCAGAAGCCGGATGCCCGAAGGCACTGAGGATTTCGTTCACCAATACCGGCACAGCGAATCCATGGGCAAGGTTCAAAAGCGCGGCGCGATGAAAAGCCTCCGTGTAGGAGGCGGTGCCGTCAATCGTAAAGAACACCTCGAACCCCCGCACGAACGCCGAACGGGCGGTGGTCTCGCAGCAAAGATGCGTCATGACCCCGCACACAACGATTTGCGCCACACCCCGCTCCCGAAGGATACGCTCCAGAGGAGTGCCGTAGAACGCGTCGTACTCCCCTTTCTCCACGATCGGTCCGAAAAGGCGGACCTCGGGGATGATCTCGCTCGAAGGGGACCCGGGGCGGATCACATCCCGCCACCATCGCGGCATCATCCCGTTATCCCCCTCGGAATTCGAGTGGCGCGTCAGAACGATCGGCAACCCCCGACTTCGGTACGCCTCGGCCACCCTCACAATGCGGGGCACGATTGCTTTGGCCGAAGGCACATAGGCGTGGGAAGTTTCTTCGAGAAAGTACCGCTGTAAATCGAGGATGAGCAATACTGAACGTTCGGGCACGAACGGCAAGCGGTGCCGCGAACGGAGAGGCTCGATCTCCCGAAGCATTTCACCGGAGACCCGCTCGATGGAATCGGAATCGAAATAGGCGGATTTCCTCACAGAGGCGATCATCCCGCTCGTTCAATGGCCTGAATCATGCGCACCGCATCGCGCAGGGGTTGCGGTTCATGGGTGCGGATATAAGTAGCGCCCTGCAGATATGCCCAGAGCTCCACAGCGAGCGTGCCGATTCCGCGCTCATGAACGGGACGGTCCAACACCCGGCCGATAAAGGATTTGCGAGAAGCGGAGAGATAGATCTCCCGACCGAACCGCTTGAGCTCTGCAAGCCGCCTCAGAACCACCAAACTCGGTTCCGGCGTGCCCCCGAGAAACAGTCCCATGCCCGGATCGATGAGAATGCGATCATCCGGAATGCCGCATTCGTGGAGCGCCCGCAACCGCTCTGAAAAGAACCGCTCGACCTCATCCATCACGGTGAGATGGTCACGGTAGGTTCTCTCCGCATGCGGCCCCTGATTCCGGGCGAACATGACCACCACCGGAACGGAGCTCTTTCGGATCACTTCCACGGAGGCGGGATCCCGGAGGCCCGTGATATCGTTGATCATGTCCACGCCGAGGGAGATCACATGCGCCATAACCTCCGGCTTGTAAGTATCCACGGAGATGCGCACGCCTTTCTCCTTAAGGCCTTCGATCACCGGCGTGAGGCGCCGAATCTCCTCGGCGGCGGGGATCCTTTCGCCATCGGGGTTGCTCGATTCGGCCCCGATATCCACCATATCCGCTCCCTGTGCCGCCAGACTCAGCCCTTTCGCGATCGCCGCATGAGGATCGAGATACCGGTTGCCATCTGAAAAGGAATCGGTAGTCACATTGAGGATTCCCACAATGGTGAGCCGGGACACCTTGCTTCCTCCGTCGCGATGGATCAAACATGCATCATTAGGCACGATCGAAAACCGCCCCCATGGTACCACACATCGCAGGAGCAAGCAATCGGGGCACCGGCCCCAAAAACAGCGATTGAAGGAGCGCGTGCCAAGACGCCGCTTAAGCCGGGGGATTGGGGGTATCCCCCAAGAAAACCTTTCGGGTGGGTGGGATCGAAGAAGCCGGATCGCTCATGGGTTGTGGAGGAATTCCGGGGCAAGGTCCGCAGTGAGGTGATCAAGTTCATTCACCCTGAGGGGTGAAGGCTCCAAAGCGGAATCGCTGTTTTCGTGCCGGCAGAGGGACTCGGGGGACTCCCGGCCGCGGGGGCCTTACCCCCGAGTCATGAACACCGGAGCAGAAGAATACACAGAGGGGATACCCTCAGAGGAAGCACCGACTATATCTTCTTGGGAACATCCTGACGAAGCTGTCCGCTGGCCCTCAGATAGGAGAGCGCCGCCTCCACGCGCGGGTGCTTGAGCTCGCTATCACCGTTGATAAGCTTACTGAAGATATTGCTGATGTGCCGTTCTACAGTCTTGGGTTCCAAGCAAAGGGTCTGGGCGATGGCCGAATTCTTGTATCCCATCGCCAACCAGCCCAGCACCTCCAATTCGCGCGCGGTCAGTTCGGACATTCGGGAATCCGCCATATCGCTATCTTGGATCAATCCCGCAAACACCTGCGGATCGAGGATGATCTGGCCGCTGGCCACATCGGTGATCACCCGCACGATCTCCCGGGCGGTGCTGATCGAGTATTTGAGCAAATATGCACCCCGCGTATTGTTCTTGGCGAATCCCTTCAACCGCCCGATCCCCTCCGCATCGTAATGAGCCGATAATAGAACAATGCCGATCTTGGGGAAATCCACCCGCACCACTTCCAGTCCTTCGATAGTGGCCGATTGAACCAGACGGGTGCCCAGAAGAACGATATCGGGCTGGGTCTCCCCCAACACCTTCTCGATATCCTCCCTGTTGCCGCTGCCGATGCACGGTCGATCGCAGATTCCCACGATCTCGATTGAAGGCTCTTTGGACAAGATGTTTCGGTAGGCTTCCCGGAGTATCTCTTGCTCTTCCTCGATGAGTACTTTGATCTTACTCATGTCCGTCCCCCTTGATCTGAAGTGGTATCCCGCGTTCGCCCGCCCCGGAGGGTATCTCGAGCTGCGGGGGTGTTGAGTAGTACCATCGTACCAGCAAAGCATAAAAAGTGCATAAATGATCTAATCGTACCGGGATAAAGAAATCCTAAATCACCGCCGGGGCATCCGAGGAGAGCAAAGGGACACATCTGCCGGGGGAGGGACTCGAACCCTCACGGCCCAGAGGGCCAGTGGATTTTAAGTCCACTGCGTCTGCCGTTCCGCCACCCCGGCAAGAGGGCTCATGGAGAGGTGGTCCAAATCATCGGGCCGGTAAATTACATAGATTGTAACGTGTCCCGCAAGATGAATCAACTTCGGCCGTCTTACCCGAAAAGAGCGATCCCGCTTTGCCGTCTTCACTTTCAGGGGGAATCACCATGATCACCTCACTCCGGACCTCTTGACCGCACCCCCCATATCCTCCGAACGATCGTGCTCCTCTGATCCCACCCACCCGCCCAAAGGGTTTTCTTGGGGGACACCCCCAATCCCCCGAGAGCGGCATCTCTGCCCGCGCTTCTCCATTCAATCCCTTTTTAGGCCTAACCCCGGACGGGACAGGACAGGTCCTGTACATTTTTTGCTCAGCTATGGTATAGTGCGAGCATCGCTTTCTGTGGTATCCTGTGTAAAGAGGGCAATCGACCCGGGCAAGACTCACAGACCGAGAACACAGATGCGCAACGAAACAAAGTCCAAACGGCAACTGATTGAAGAAACGGAGCAATTGCGCCGGAGGATCGCGGAACTTGAAGGGGCAACCGCGAAGAGCGATCGGGTGCATCAAGCCCTCCGGGATAGCGAAGCCCGCTGGCGGGCCATGATCGAGCACGCCTTCGACGGGATCTCGATCGTCAGCCCCGAGGGGGTAACCCTCTACACCAGCCCATCCGCGTATCGACTAATGGGCGTCACGCCGGAGGAGGTCACCGGCAAGAGCATCTTGGAGGCGATCCATCCCGAGGATCGGCCCCGCCTCATTCAGAACATGGAACGCCTCCTCCAAACGCCGGGAGGCATGCACTCCGATTCGTATCGTTTCCTCCACAAGGACGGTTCGTGGCATGTGATCGAGAGCACGGGGAAAAACCTTGTGGACGATCCGCGAATCGGCGGGATCGTGGTCAACTACCGGGACATCACCGAGCGCCGCAAGGCTGAGGAAGCCATCAAGAGACTCAACGAAGGCCTTGAGGCCCAGATCGCCGAACGGACCGCCGAGCTCCGAAAAGCCATCGCCGAGCTCGATTCCTTCGCCTACGCGGTCTCCCATGACCTCCGTTCCCCTTTGAACGTGATCCAGAACTACGCTCAAATGCTGCTCGAGAGCGAACCCATCCGGCACGATCCCCGCGCCGGTGAAAGGCTCCAGCACATCCTATCCGCAACGCGGCGGATGGCCGCAATCATCGAAGGGCTTCTGGTGCTCTCGCGCGCCACGCGCGCTGAGATGATGATCGAACCGGTGGACCTCGGCGCGATCGCCAGAGAGATAGATGCTCAGCTACGCATGGAACAGCCGGAGCGAAAGGTCACCTTTCTCGTTTCCGGGGATCTCCGCGCAGCGGGCGACGAAAGGCTCCTGCGGATCGCCCTCGAGAACCTTCTGAGGAACGCATGGAAATTCACCTCGAAGTCCCCCTCGGCCCGAATTGAATTCGGGGTCATGGATCAGGCAGGGGAAAAGGTGTATTACGTGCGCGATGACGGGGTGGGATTCAACATGGAGCAAGCCGATACGATGTTCGAGGCCTTCAAGCGCCTCCATCCCCGAACCCAGTTCGAAGGAGCGGGGATCGGGCTGGCAACCGTCAAGCGGGTCATCTTGCGTCACGGGGGACGCATATGGGCCCACGGCTCACCCGGTGAGGGGGCAACCTTTTACTTCACGCTGCCGCCGGCACAGCGCTCGCCCCTTGGATGAAGCTCTCCGCTTCCGGAAGCCGCCGCCCCTCCGCCGATAAGCCCTCTCCCTCACCCAAAAGGAACCGGTACCCCACGCCGGGGACCGTCTGAATATATCGCGGATTCATCGGGTCGTCGCCGAGCTTCTTGCGCAGCCGGTTGACGATCACCCGTATGTATTCCTTCTCATCGCCGTATTCCGGACCCCAAACCCGCTGCAAGAGCACCCGATGGGTGAGAAGCTGCCCACATTTGAGAACGAACTCCCTTAAAACATCGAACTCGATGGAGGTGAGCTCCACGTCCTTCCCACCCAGAGTCGCCCGCCGCCCCCGGAAATCCACCCGCAGATCCCCGCTGACAAACGGCGGCTGATCCGAGGCGCTTTCCCGCCATCGCGCCCGGCGCAAGGCCGCTTCCACCCGCGCCAAAAGCTCCTTCTGGGAGAAGGGCTTGACGACATAGTCGTCCGCCCCGCAGCGGAGCATGCCCGTCTTCAAATCCTCATCCGCCACCGCACTCAACACGATTACCGGAACGTAAGACCACTCGCGGACCCGTTGGCAAACCTCGAAGCCATCGTATCCGGTCATCATCACATCAAGGATCAACAAATCCACCGATTCTTTCCGGGAGCGTTCAAGGGCCGTGCTTCCGTCTCGGGCTTCAATGACTTCATAACCGGAAAAGCGAAGGAGACAAGAGAGAGATCGAAGGATGGCGGGGTCATCATCGGCGATCAGTATGCGCGCTTTCGGCATGGTTCGTGCTCCTTGCCGGTCCTTGCCCTATAGGGCATCATCCCAATGATAAGAAACGAAGACCGCCAAGGAAACCGAGCCAACCCCCTTTCCGGATGAGGGCTAACCCCCAAAGCATCTTCCCCCATGGGGCATACCCCGAAAAGAGCGATTCCGCTTTGGAGCCTTCACCCTCAGGGTGAATACCATGATCACCTCACTCCGGACCTTGCCCCTCAGTCCCCCATATCCGCCGAACGATCCGGCTTCTTCGATCCCACCCACTCGAAAAGGTTTTCTTGGGAGACACCCCCAATCCCCCGAGAGAGGTTTCTTTGGCACTCTCTTCTTCAATCGCTGTTTTTGGGCATCCCGCCGCCATTGCCGAGGGCGGCGATTGCGGCTACAATGGGTGCAAAAGCAACGCCGGAAGGAGGGCCCATGATGTACCACAAGATGCTCGTCCCGTTGGATGGATCGGAACTGGCGGAGTTTGCTCTCCCTTATGCAGAGGAACTGGCGGGAAAACTGGGGACGGAGATCATCCTCGCCGAAGCGGTGAATTCGCCGAAAGAGGCCCTTGATACGGCGCTCCAAGTATACCTGCGCGGCGTCGCCGACGCCACCTCCGGGAACGTGATGAAACATGTGCCCGAACCGGGCGCCCCCGAGATCCGCGTCCGTACGGAAATTCTGGTGGGAGACCCGGCCGAAGCAATTCTGAACTATGTGGAAGAAAGGGGTATCGATCTCATCGTCATGGCAACCCACGGCCGAACCGGCATCCGGAGATGGGCTCTGGGAAGCGTGGCCACCAAGATCGCCACCGCCGCCGATTGCCCTGTGGTGCTCATCCGGGCCAAGGGCGCCCGAGAGGATGTCCGGGAGAAGGGCGCCATCCGCCGGATTCTGGTGCCGCTGGACGGCACAGCGGCCAGTGAGAAGATCCTCCCACATGCTCAGGAGCTCGTCACTCACTTCAAGGCTGAGGTCACCTTCTTTCAGGCGATCCAACCCCTTTACAATGCCGTGGCCACCACCGACGGGATCGTTTACGTTCCTTACACCCCCGAAGAGATGAAATCCTTCGTGACCAGTGCCGAAAACTATTTAACCCGCGTGAGCGCTCCCTTTCGCGAACTCGGGGTGCCGGTTCAGCAGAAGGTGACACTGGGAGACCCGGCGGAGGCGATCATCCGGTTTGCCGATGAGATCGGCGCTGATCTCGTGGCCATGGCGACCCACGGGCGCACCGGCGTCTATCGGTGGATGATCGGGAGCGTGGCGGATAAGGTCCTTCATGCGGGCAACACCCCGCTTTTCATGGTGAGGACCAAGGCAGAAGCCCCCGCATGAGGCGGAAGTGCGCGGTAAGGTCACCTAAGATGCATCGGTCACGAGCATGCGCCCATCCACAACCACATATCCTTGCCCCTGACCGAGCACCTTCACGGGATTGAGATCGAGCTCCTTGATCTGCGGCAGATCTTCCACCATGGCCGAGACCCTCAGCAAAAGTTCTTCCACGGATTCGATATCGGCGCGCTCGGAGCCGCGCCATCCTTCGAGGAGCTGATAGATCTTCACCGAACGCATCATCTCGCGCACGTCCACATCGGTGAGGGGATGGATGCGGAAGGTCACATCCTTGTAAAGCTCCGCATAGATGCCTCCCGTCCCGAAGAGGATGAGGGGACCGAATGAGGGGTCTTGAGTCAGGCCGATGAGCACCTCCACCCCCTCTTCGACCATCTCCTGAACCACCACTCCCTGCATCTCTCCAATCCTGCCGAGTTGCTCGATGCGGTCCTTGATCTGGGTAAAGGCCATTTCCACCTCATCGCGGGAATGGAGATCGAGGATCACCCCACCCACCTCCGTCTTGTGGGTGATGGTATCGGAAAGGAGCTTGACCGCCACCGGGAAGCGGATCTCCCTTGCCCGTTCCCCCGCCTCACGGGCGGTGTGGGCCACGGCGGAACGAACGAAGCGGATCCCGTAGCATTCCAAGACGCTGGCCAGCGCCCGGGCATCAAGCCAGAGGGGACGGGCGGGACTTCGAGAGAGGGCCTCTTCGATGATCCGGACCGCTTTTCGCCGATCGATATCGGTGAAAGCGGGGATCGTTCCTTCCGGACGTCTCAGCCACTCGCTGTACTGGCAAGCCTTCGCCAGAGCGGTGGCCGTATCTTCCGGGAAGGTGAACGAAGGAACCCGTCCTTCCCGATCCGAGCCGAGCTCATCGGGGGCGCCGCGCCATCCCATGAACGATGCCACGAGCGTCTTGCCCCGCTCGCGATAGCGCGGGGCGATCTCCCGAATGGCGGCGGCCACATCTTCCGCCCGGGTTCTGACCGGCGGGATGAAAATGACGATCAGCGTATCGATATTCTCTTCTTCGAGCAGCACCTCGAGCGCCTGACGGTACTCTTTCGCGCCCGGTCCGGGGGTCATATCGATGGGATTGGCCACACTGGCCTCGGCGGGCAGAAACTCGCGAAGCCGGGCGATCGTCTTTTCGGAAAGGGTGGGAAGGACGAGGTTCCGCGCCGCACATGCATCGGCGGTGAGGATACCCGGCCCTCCACCATTGGTGAGGATGGCCACCCGGCGCCCCTTCGGGAGGGGCTGATGGCAGAGCAAGCTGGCCACATCGAAGAGTTCTTCGAGGGTATCCACCCGGATGATGCCCGCCTGCCGGAAGAGGGCATCGGACCCCACTTCGGCGGTGGCCAAAGCCCCCGTATGAGAAGCCGCCGCACGGGAGCCCGCCGGGGTACGTCCGCTCTTGACCGCTACGATCGGCTTGACCTTGGAGACGCTCCGGGCGATCCGGGCGAATTTGATCGGGTTCCCGAAGGATTCCAGATAGAGCAAGATGACCTTGGTCATCGGGTCATCCATCCAGTACTGGAGGAGATCGTTACTGGAGACATCCGCCCTGTTGCCGATGCTCACAAAAGTTGAAAGCCCAAGGTTCAGGTCATCGGCGTATTCCAGAATCGCCAGCCCGAGCGCACCGCTCTGAGTGGCGAAGGCCACATTTCCGCGGGGCGGGAACACGGGAGAAAAAGTGGCGTTCATGCTCACGTCGGGATCGGTGTTGATCACGCCCATGCAGTTCGGCCCCACCATCCGCATGCCGTGGCTCCGCGCAAGATCGAGGAGCTTCTTCTGGCGCTGAGCCCCCTCGGGGCCGGTCTCCGCAAATCCGGCGGAGATGACCACCACCCCCCGCACCCCTTTCCGCCCGCACTGGCGCACCACATCGGGCACCATCTTGGCCGGAACGATCACGATGGCCAGATCCACATCCCCCGGAATATCTAGAACCGAAGGATAGGTCTTCACTGAAGCCACCACCGGGACCGTCGGATTCACAGGGTAAAGGACCCCGTTGAAGCCGCCCAATAGAAGGTTCTTGAAAACCTTGTTCCCGATCGTCCCCTCCCGATGCGAAGCCCCGATCACCGCAATCGAGCGCGGCCGCAGAAACGCTTGAAGGGAAGCAATGGACGCCAGTTTCTCCCGCTCGGCGGATTTGGCCTCCACCGCCGGAGTCGGGGCAAGGTCCATCACCATCTGATAGAGCCCCCCTTGCAATTCTTCCCCGATGTGAAATCCGCTGTGCTCGAACATCTCGATCATCTCTTTGTTCTCGGCCAGAACCTCGGCCTCGAACATCTTGATGCCCATCTCCCGGGCCCGAGCCACCAGATGTTCCAAGAGATGCGCCCCGATCCCCTTCCCCTGATAGGCGTCTTCCACCATGAACGCCACCTCGGCCCGATCTTGATTCGGGAAGCGGTAGAAATGCCCCAGCGCCACGATCTTCTCCTCTTCCCCCTCCCCGAGAGTGGCCGCGAGCGCAAAATCGTTATCGTAATCCACCGTGCAGAAACGCCGTGCTTCCTCCCGCGACATCTGGCTCAGTACATGGTGGAAACGGAGGTAAATCGTATGGCGGCTGAGGCGCGAAAATAGACCCATCAACCGCTCTTCATCCTCCGGAATGACCGGTCGAAGGTGCAGGGTGGATCCGTCTCGAAGGACCACTGCCGTAGTATGTTTGGCCAGAAACTCGGGAGTGACCGCCATCACGCTCCTCCTTCATCGGATAGCTGAAATCTTCCCACATCCACGAGGCCCTTATCCGTGAGCCGCAGTTCCGGAATCACCGGAAGGGAGAGAAAAGAAAGCAAAGTAAAGGGGGATTCAAGTGGGCATCCCAGATTGGCCACGATGCCTTTGAGGCCCTCAAGTTTCATGACCACAGCGCTCAAGGGTTCATCCGAGAGGAGACCCGCGATCGGCAGAGCCAGAGATCCCAGTATCCTCCCCTCGGCGGCCACCGCAATGCCCCCTTGCAAACGTTCCACTTCCTTGATGGCCGCGAAGATCTCATCATCATCGGCGCCGATGGCGATTACATTGTGCGCATCGTGAGCCACCGATGAAGCGATGGCCCCCTTCTTCAAACCGAATCCCCGGACGAGTCCCCTTCCGATATTGCCCGTGGCCTGATGTCTTTCCACCACCACGAGCTTGAGGAGGTCCTTTTCCACGTCCGGTTGAACGAATCCGCCGCGGACGGTGACTTCAACCTCGATCTTTCGGGTGATGATCTGCCCCGGCACGATTTGGATGGCGAAAGCCGTCGCCCCCTTTGCCGGCATCCGGAGGGCAAGCGGATCGAACGGCTTGATGTTCACCGTTCGGGAGAGCTTGGGATCGGAATAGGGATTCAAGGGAACGGCGATTCTTCCCTCCTGAGCCACCATCACGCCGTTGTAGAACACCCGATCGGCTTCGAACTTCTTCAAATCGTTGAAGACCACAAGATTGGCGCGGTAACCCGGCGCCACCGCGCCGAGTCCGTTCAGCCGATAGTGCTCCGCGGGGATGATTGTGGCCATCTGAATCGCCCTCACCGGATCGAGGCCGAGGGAGACGGCTTTGCGAACCACATCGTCCACATCGCCGTTCTTGAGGAGGTCCGCACAATCCCGTTCGTCCACCACGAAGAAACACCGCCGGTAGGTTTGATCGGTGACCAGCGGGAGAAGGGCTTCGAGGTTCTTCTCCGAAGACCCCTCCCGAATCATGATGTACATCCCGCGGGCAAGTTTTTCCCGCGCCTCTTCGAGAGAGGTGCACTCGTGGTCGGAAGAAATCCCGGCGGCCAGATATGCATTCAATTTCTTGCCGCCAAGTCCGGGGGCATGGCCGTCCAGAATCCGGCCGCGGAAAAGGTCGATCGTTGCCCAGAGCGAAGGTTCCCCGAACACGATGCCCGGGAAATTCATCATCTCCCCGAGCCCGATGATCATATCCATAGCCATGAGTTTGCGGAAGTCATCGGGTTCGATGCGGGCGCCGGCGGATTCGAGATGAGAAGACGGCACACATGAGGGAGCCATGCCGAAGATATCCAGAGGAAGCCGCTCCCCGAAATTGAGGATATACTTGATGCCGGCAACCCCGCACACGTTGGCCATTTCATGGCAATCGGTGATCACCCCCAGAACCCCTCGGGGCACCACGGCCCGGGCATACTCCATCGGATTCAGAAAAGAGCTTTCAATGTGAACGTGCCCGTCAATGAGTCCGGGACTGAGATACTTACCTTCGAGATCAATCACTTGTTGGCCCTCGCGATAATCCCCCACCCCGGCGATCCGCCCCTGTGAGATGGCCACATTGCCTTCCTCGATAGCGGCGGTGAAGGTATTGATGATCCGGGCGTTGGTCAACAAGAGATCGGCGGGCGCATCCCCGCGGGCGACAGCGGCCATTTTCTGCGCATCCATCACGCACCATCCTCCAGAACACATATATCCGGCAGATTTCGGTAATGCTCGTTGAAGTCCAAGCCGTAGCCGACGATGAATTTGTTCGGCACGGTGAATCCGAGATAGTCGATGGTCACCGGTACGCTTCGGCGCGAAGGCTTATCGAGGAGGGCACAGACCTTGATCGAAGCCGGCCCCTTGCGTCTCACATGTTCGATGATGAACGAGAGGGTAAGGCCGGTATCCACGATATCCTCCACCACGAGGACATGCCGCCCTTGGATGGGGCCTTTGAAATCATGGAGGAGCCGGACTTCCCCTGAGCTTTGGGTTCCCCCGCCATAGCTTGCCACTCCGAGGAAATCCACACTGAGCGGCATATTTAGGGCCCGCACGAGATCGGACATGAAGATAAAGCACCCCTTGAGCGCGCCGATGAGCACCGGGTCCCTGCCCTCGTAATCCGCCTGTATCCGAGCCGCGAGCGCGTTCACGGTTCGGGCAATTTCCGCCCGATTGATGAGCACCTGCGGATAAGCCACGGGCCCCCTCGCCCCGAAGTGTTTGCGTACCTAGACTAACAAAGTTGATCACGGTTGGCAAGCAAGTTCACATTGACTTCGGCCACTTGCCTTGTTACAATCGGAAGCTTGAGGCCCGGTATTCGCCCCCGGCCAAAGGTCCTTATCGGAGGGCGCCGGAAGGAGGGTTTGACGGATCATGTCCTCTCGCATCAAGACAAAGATTTGTGAAGTCAAGGATTTCCCCAAGCCGGGGATCGGCTTCAAGGATATCACCCCGGTCCTTCAAGACCCGGGGACGTTCCGCCACGCACTTCTGCTCATGGCCTCATGGGCATCCACCAAGAATGCCGATGTCATTGTGGGGATCGAAAGCCGCGGATTTATCTTCGGTGCGCCCATCGCGTTCCTCGTCAATGCCGGATTCGTGCCCGTCCGCAAGAAAGGGAAGCTTCCCCGTAAGACCGTTCGAGCTCAGGCGCCCAACGAGTATGCCGTGGAGCAATTCGAGATTCACGCAGAGGATATCCGCCCGGGTCAGCGAGTGATCATCGTGGATGATCTCGTGGCCACCGGCGGCTCACTGGCCAGTTCCATCGAGCTCGTGCGCAAGCTTCAGGGAGAAGTGATCGGAGCTCTGGCCGTGGTCGAACTCCGCTTCCTGAAAGGCGTGGAAAAGATCAAGTCCACTTACCCCGAAGTAGAGGTGTTCACCCTCGTCCAATACGACGAGGCGTAAGGAGAACCGGCTTTGTTCATCCTCTTCGAAGGTGTGGAAGGCAGCGGGAAAACGACTCAGGCGCGGCGGCTCTACCGCCGCCTTTCTCACCGGGGGCAAGAGGTGCTTCTCGTTCGGGAGCCGGGGGGGACGGCGGTAGGGAATGCCATCCGGCGGATCCTCAAACACAGGCTCGAGATCGAGTTAAGCCCCCTCACTGAGCTTCTCCTCTTCGCTGCGGCACGCGCCCAACTCGTCTCTCAGGCGATCCGTCCCGCCCTTGAAAGAGGGACCATCGTGATCGGGGATCGGTATGCCGAGTCGACGCTCGCATATCAGGGGTACGGACGGGGGATTGATCTCGAGGTAGTGCGAACGATCAACACGATCGCCACCGGAGGGCTACAGGCCGATCTGATCATTCTTCTGGATCTCGATCCGGAAAAGGGGCTCCTTCGAAAGGGGTCGGGGTATGGGAACGACCGGTTTGAAAGGGAAGCCCTCGATTTCCATCACCGGGTGCGGCAAGGATATCTTGAGATGGCCCGCTCCGAGCCGAAACGCTGGTTGATCCTCGATGCTTCTGCCTCCCCTCAGATCATCGCCGACACGGTGTGGGAACGGGTCCAATCCGCCCTCGGGAAGGAATGACTCCCCCGCGGGTCCACGATCCGAAGCAAGAATGGTTCGCTGAGGATTCGCAGTTGGAGAAGCCCGATCGTTCAGGGAGTAACGAGAGGGGGGTCTCTCGGCCGCATGCGGCCGAGAGACCCCCCTCAGAAGACCTCGAAAGCCCGAACTCGCTAGAACGGTGGATTGAAGGTGCTCTCGCTGATGCCCGGAGCGATCTCGACCACCGAGAAAGTCTGAGTCACCCGGCTCACGGCGGTCGGCTTCTCGCCGTACGATTCCCGCCCGTACACCACCTGATCCATCACGGAACGGCCGTCGACCCGGTACTCGATCTTGGTCACATAGTACCCCTTCTCTGCGTTCGGGTTCTTGTAGAAGGCATCGATATCGAGGGAGAAAACGGCGGATTTCCCGTCCTCGGAGATGCGGCCGCTCGCTTTGCCGGCGTCCTGACCACCGAAAAGGTTCTCGTAATATTCAGCCGGCATGATGGATGGAACGGTATTCCTCGTTCCATACATATAGAAGAGCGCCTTCCCCTCCGAGACGATCAGGGTCCGGTAGAGGCTTCCCCCTCGGTAGTAGTCGATCCGCATTCGGTTGCCCTTCCGCCAGATCTCGAACGGCGTGGGCCCATCCTTCGTCCCATCCGCATAGACGCTCGAGTATTCCCCTTTCAAGTGGAGCTCCGCCGCCGAGAGGAACGTGGCAAGCACAGCCCTTGCACTTTCGAGGTCGAGCGTCTCCGCCTCGGCAGAGGGGGAAGGGGATTCGGTGGGGGAGGGGGTCACACTTTTCGCCTCTCCCGTCGGGGAAGCGATCGTTCCCGCCGGCGTCGTCATAGATGTGGTCTTTGTCGGCTCCGGAGTGGTGCCGCCCTCTCCGGAAGACCCACAGCCGATCGCCGGTAAGATGGTCACAACCCCTATAGCAACCATCAATAGAATCGCGCTCCAACTCCATCTCGATCTCATCGATGCACCTCCGCTCAAGGCCGGTTCCTCCGAAGTCTACCCGGCGCCTATTTTAGCATCGGAAGGGGATATTTTGGAAGAAGCTCCGGATCGGGCACCATCGAACGCAAAAGGGGTTTCGCGTTCCATCCCCTTGGAACCATCTTTCCGACCCGGAGGCTCGGTGTTTGTGGTGGAGACGGGGGAGGCCCCGCTCCAAGCCTTCAGCACGGAGCGGGGATTTCAGTTGGGGGATTAGATTGAAAATACCGCTCCCCATTCCGGGGCTGCAAGATTGAGATGACTATGGAGCGCCGATATCCCACAGGGCAAGGCAGTTTTGCCTTGGAATTTGCGGGGAAAAACCTGTGTCGGACATCGCCACAATCCCTTACTCCCACCCCAATCGCTGTTTTGGTCACAACTTTTAAGCTGACCTATATTACAAACTTGTTATTATAGCCGTAGCGTAGCATAGTGGCGATTGAATGGAGGTGAAAATATGCCCCAACAATATTTAGCTGACTATGAAGAAACCCAAATACGAGGACTCCTTGATGAGCTTGACCTACCTCCCGTAAACTGAACCACTTTCAATGAGAGGATCCGGAAGTTAAGATGTAGGAGAGAAGGAGGGATCCTTTCGTGAAGCAGAGACGGCACACAGAGGAACAGATCGTGGGGATAGTGAAGAGCGTGGAAGGGGGGAAAGGATTGTGGGGTGTGCCTGTACTCATTCCCTAAATAGAGTCCCGGCGGAAAGAGGAGTTCTCAGGCAAAACAGAGCTTGGTCGTTGGGGCTCTCCAAAGTATTTGGGTGCAACGCTTACCTGGTGTTCATAACGCTTGACGTTATTATCGCAACGAGTTATCATAACCACATGATCCAGAGCTTCGGCGACAAAGAAACCGAAAGGATCTTTTCGCGACAAGGCTCACGAAAGCTGCCAAAGGCTGTCCAGCGGATCGCTCTGCGTAAGCTTGCCCTGCTCGATGCAGCAGATTCACTCAAGGACCTTGTACTTCCTCCAGGTAATCGGCTGGAGCAGTTGAGTGGTGATCGCGCTGGTCAGCACAGCATTAGGATCAATGATCAATGGAGAATCTGCTTCCGTTGGAGCAACGGCGACGCTTATGACGTTGAGATAGTGGACTATCATTAGGGGGCAATATGTCTGAGCAAAAGCTACCACCAGTACATCCTGGCGAAATTCTGTTGGAGGAGTTCCTGAAGCCTATGGGCATCAGCCAGTATCGTCTTGCCAAGGACATTAATGTGCCTCCACGCCGCATCAACGAGATCATCCATGGTACACGATCTGTTACTGCCGACACAGCTCTCCGGCTCTCCCGATACTTTGGCACTTCGGAGCGATTCTGGCTCAACCTCCAAACTCGCTATGACATCGAAGTGGAGAAAGACCGCCTCGGCGACAGTCTAGAAAGAGAAATCCCTTCGCTGGTTGGTTCAAAAAGGACATAGCCGACACAGAGCCCCAACCATTCACTGCCAACCGACCTTGGGGCCGGGCCTTAATATGAATGAGTAAGTACCGGCCCAAGGGCAGGCTGGGCTTGGTCGTTAGGCGGGCGCTAGCGAGGTGAAGGTGAAACCAAGGCGAATTGAGGTCAATGACCTGATGCAACGGGGCTACGTATATTGGTTGACGGAGCCTATGGGTCGGAATTTCCACCCGGACTTCCGCCCCGAACTCACGCCCAAGGAGATGTTAGAGCTTGGCGTCTTCGGCGGCAAATACATGACTGACTGTGCCGCGGAGTACCCTGAAGACTGGTTCACGAACGCCAAGCTGTGCCATGAGAGACACAATCCCGAGCTGAACTTCTTCGGCGTGAACGCGTCACAGCCCCTTTCAGTGTGGAGGGCCAGGGGGTGGATTTACCATGAAGACCCGCGAGGCTGGTTTCAATGGTATTGCCGTTACTTCTTGGGGAGGCGCTGTCCCGATGATGAGCGGCAGATTCGACGGTGGCAGGCCATGCGACGGCACGTGGTTCAACTGGCCAAGAGCTGCCGACCGCGTGATTTAAACTGTCGCCGCAAGCAGCGACAGGCGCTCCTCCATTGGGCCTACGATTCGCGTAAGATTTGAGTGAGGGTAATCACATCCTATGATCGAACACAAGGCCGGATTATGCAGCGCAAGTCGCCTGACACAAACGGTTGCAGCGGAGGGCGTTTCGCTGCTGCTGGACTGACGCGTTAGGCCGTGATCGAATCGGTTCGCAGCATGAGGAGATTCCCCGAATGGACATTCCCCGGATCTTCAACATCACCGAAAGCGCTCACCGCATCCACAACCCGTTCACACCCGAAAAGCTCGCCACTCTCGGTGCGGCGCTGCGTCTGGAAAGGGGGGCCCGAGTGCTCGACCTCGGCAGCGGCTCGGGGGAGATGCTGTGCACATGGGCACGCGATTACGGAGTCATCGGCGTCACCGATCGTGTCAAGTTCATCCATGGCGATGCTACCGGCTATGTCTCTGACGTGAAGGTCGATGTGGCGGCCTGTGTCGGTGCCACGTGGATCGGCGGGGGGGGAGGCCCGGCGATCCAGGCTCTGTCATGAAGACTGCGCCCCCGGA
>Ga0078972_1000813_pt1 | contig 127728 bp, 92 predicted proteins | sample YelNatPaOPGAMG01_FD_67568 | JGI IMG/M metagenome (GOLD analysis project Ga0078972, IMG submission 67568) | Hot spring thermophilic microbial communities from Obsidian Pool, Yellowstone National Park, USA - OP-RAMG-01 (SPADES assembly) (version 2) | ecosystem: Environmental > Aquatic > Thermal...
CCGGCCCCAAAACAAAATCGCAATCAGTCGTTCTGAACAGAATTTACAGAAAGGATGTTACACCAACGAGTCTCTTCAACCGGTAATTGCCGGTTTCGAAAACCAACTACGGGATACTTCCGAACTCGTGCGAACTCAGATACAGCCGCTCGAAGGGGCGATTTCCGGCTTCACAGCAGCCGTCGAGAACCTCGGGCCGACAGCGTCGTCACTCCGGGCCGCTGCCAATGCGCTGGCGCCGGCGCTGCAGCGGGTTACGGAAATTCAGCTTGAATCGCATCATCAGCTTGAGCGTATGCACCAGATGATTGACGCGACTGGGGTTGCGCTCGAAGCTGCTTCGAATAAGATGAACGACGCTGCTGGTGCCCTGGAACGCCTGCCTGAACGATTGGAGGGAAGGCTGGCCCAAGAACTCGTCGCGATGTCAGATGGCGTAAAGGATCTCTTCCGCCCGGTGGCGGAGTCGCTGAGCGGGTCCGCCAGATCGCTGTCAGAATCGGCAGCCGAGTTGGACTGCGTACCCGCGCGGCTGACAGCCACGTTCCAGACCGAGCTGGCCGGCATGACGGAAAACGCGCTGAAGGCGTGGGACAAGACAACCCAGGAGTTTACGCGGACGGTGTCCGATTCCGCACTCGGGTACATATCCGCTATTGCAAAAGCAGCAGCCGATGCGACGGGCGAACTCGTCTCCGCAGCGCACGATATGAGGGAGGTCAGCCTCGCGGCGAAAGCAACGTTGGAGGGAGCGCTTACGCGTTTTCTGGAATCCGGCAAGGAAATGCTTCGGCCCGTTGTGCGGGACATCGATGAAGCTGTCCAGAGAAGGATGCCGGCCGTTCTCGCGAGCCTGAGGACTGCTGTCGAGTCGGCCAAAGATCTCGAAACCTCAGCCGAGCAGGTCAAGAACACGATCACGGCGCTGACGGGAACTTTAGACGGCGCCAACTCCTCGTGGCGCGCGCTTATAGTGCAAGTCGAAAGTGCGATCGCAAAGCTCGACAGGACTCTTCCACCACCCGCACCAGTACTCGTTCCGTCATGCCCGAATGGACAGGCGGATGACATCAAGCAGATTCGCGCCGACGTGGGCCGAATCTCGGCTAAATTGGATCGCCGGCGCCGATGGTGGCTATTCCCGTGCGCGAGAACGGGGGCCAATGTATGAATCGGCTTCTAGACCCATGGCCAGCTATCTCGGATCTGTTCGCAGGGCTCGTTATCGCTACGTTTGGCGCTTTGATATTGTTCACCTATGTGGCCGGTCGCCCAGATCCGGTGGACGTCAAAGCGAAGGAAATCCAGGCGGACGTCGAGCATAGCCTCCAGCAAGCCCTCGGTGGCGTAAGCCGGCCCTGTGGAGAGGACGTGTGCCTGGATGTGACGATCGAGTTCGAACTGAACAAGGACGGCATCCTGCCGGCTTTTCGCGAGCGACTGGCACGAGCATGTTCGGCCCTTCACTCCACCCTTCGTGACCCAGCCAGACGCGATCTGATCGAAATCTTCGTTGAGGGGCACACAGATAAGACGCAGCCGCAAGGAGCCGCGACAAACCGTGAGGCGTATTTGTACAACTGGCGACTGAGCGCGAGCAGGGCAAGCTCGGTTCTATATGAGTTTCGGGCCTGCGGCGTGCAAGCACCTGAGTATCGCATTGTTGCTGTCGGGCACGCGGAGACCGAGCCGCTCTGTTTCGACAGCACGCCAGATTGCCTTCAGAAAAACCGCCGAACAACGTTCCGCCTTCGACCTGATCGGATCAAGATCGCCAACCTCCTCAAGACATCCCAAAGTGCGCCACCTTCGGAGTAGCGCGACCCCGGCGTTCGCCAACCGATCGATTCAGAATTCCTGGATGGTGGCCGCGGACCACGACACCCCGCGTGCCGAGCCGGGCTCGCCGCGGGCCGTTCAGGCCTGCTCGAAGGCGAGCTTTTCACCCCAGAATTTCTCGATGAGCGGCAGGGCGCCGTTGCAGAATCCGGTCGAAAGGAACAGGCGCCGGCCGGCATTGCCGGTGTCGTATTCGGGATGGCGGTCGAGATACGACTTCAGGGCGCGGGCGGTCGCCTGGGGCTGGTCGATGACAGGAACGCCGCACGGCAGGGCGCCGGCGAAGAGTTCCCTCACCAAGGGGTAGTGCGTGCAGCCGAGAATCGCGCAGTCGGGAGCGCCGGCTCTCCGCCGCAGTTCGCCGACGTATTGTTCGACGAGGGCGCGAAGGTCGCTGCCGGGCGCGCCCTGCTCGATCGCTCCGGCCAACTCGGGGCAGGCCTGCTGCACAACCGTAATCTCAGGGCAGCGCTTCCGAATTTCAATCGGGTAGCAGTCCGTCTCCACCGTGCGGCGAGTCGCAAAAACCGCCATGGTGCTCGACGGCTTCGCCCTGGACCGCTTGGCCCGCGGCGGAGGCGCCGCGTCAGGGTCCCAACGGAACCCGGTGGCCGCCTCGATCGTCGGCACTACAATGCCGAGCACGTTGCGCAGCACTCCATCCTGACGCCGACGCGCGGGCAGCCACTGCTGCTGGATCCAGCGCAGCGCCACCACGGAGGCGGTGTTGCAGGCCAGAATGACGAGCGTGCAGCCCGCGCCGAACAGGCGCTCGATCCCCTGGCAGGTCAGGTTGAGCACGTCGATGGGCGGCTTTTCTCCATAAGGCGCGTTCCGGTTATCGCCCAGATAAACGAAATCCCGCTCGGGCATGGTGTCTACGAGCGCGCGATGCACCGTCAATCCGCCGAAGCCGCTGTCGAATACTCCGATCATCCGAATACCTTTTCGTCGCGGGCGCGGGCCCGGCGCCCGCACACGATCACCTCTGATTCTTCGATTATGGCACTCGGGGGCGCAAAGGCTCATCGGCCGGCCCTCGCGTTACCATGTAGAACTGCGCCATGGAGTTCGTCGAGCAGCTCAAGTCGTCGGTCGATATCGTGGAGGTCGTCGGGCAGTACGTGCGGCTGAAGAAGGCCGGCACGCGCTGGGTCGGGCTGTGCCCGTTCCACACCGAGAAAACGCCGTCGTTCGGCGTTCACGCCGTGCACCAGTTCTACAAGTGCTTCGGGTGCGGGGCGGGCGGCGACGTGATCCGCTTCGTGATGGAGATCGAGGGGCTCACGTTCTACGAGGCGCTGAAGCAGCTTGCCGAGCGGCACGGCATCCCGATGCCGAAGCGCTCGGATTACTCCGACCCGCAGACGAAGCTCCGGGCGGCGCTCTACCGGATGCACGAGATCGCGCGGGACGTGTTCCGCTCGGCGCTGGCGTCAGGCGCGGGAGACGAGGCGCGCGCGTATCTGGCCAAGCGCGGCGTCGCGCCGGCCACGGCGGCGGAGTTCGAGCTTGGCTACGCGGACGGCGGCGGCCAGGCGCTGGTGCGCGCGTTTGAAAAGGAGCGCTTCGCGCCCGAGGAGATGGAGGCCTCCGGGCTGGTCCTCAAGCGCGAGCAAGGCAGCGGCTTTTTCGACCGTTTCCGCAACCGGCTGATGTTCCCCATCCGCAACGAGGCGGGCAAGATCATCGCTTTCGGCGGGCGCGCGCTCGCCGCCGGGCAGGAGCCCAAGTACCTGAACTCGCCGGAGACGGAGATTTACCGCAAGGGCCGCGTGCTTTACAACCTGGATCGCGCGAAGGAGTCGATCCGAAAGGGCGACCGCGCGGTGCTGGTGGAAGGCTACATGGACGTGATCGGGGTGTGGGCGGCGGGCGTGCACCAGGCGGTGGCCACCTGCGGCACGGCGCTCCGGCCGGAGCAGGTGCGGCTCCTCAGGCGGCATACCGAGCGCATCGTGGTGAACTTCGACCCCGACGAGGCCGGGATGAAAGCGGCCGAGCGCTCGATCGAGACGCTGCTCGAAGAGCGGATGCGCGTGCGGGTGCTCGAGCTCGAGGGCGGGCTCGATCCGGACGAGTACGTGAAGGCGAACGGCGCCGAAGCCTACCGCGCGCATCTCGACAAAGCGCCCGGCTACTTCAACTGGCTGGCGGACCGTGCGCGGGCGCGCTTCGACATGAACACGGTGGAGGGGCGCGTGGCCGGGCTGCAGTTTCTGCTGCCGGCCATCCAGCGGCTGTCGGACAAACTGGAGCGCGCCGCCGTGGCGGACGAGGTGGCGGGCTACCTGCGCCTGGAGCGCGGGCTGGTGCTCGAGAATTTCCGCAGGGCCGCGGCGGAGCGGCGCGAGAAAACGATCGAGCAGCCGAAGGAGCCGGCGAGGCCGGTGGAGCGCATCCTGATCAATGCGATCCTGTCGAGCGAAGAGGCGTGCCGGGCGGTGCTGCCGCGCCTCAAATCGATGGCTGCCGTCCAGCAGTTTGCAACGCGGCGCATCTTTCATGCACTATTCGCTATGCAGGACGCCGGCGCGCCGATCCGCTTTTCGGAACTGAGCGGGCGGCTTGAGGAGCAGGACCAGAATTTGCTGGCGGCGGTGGTTTTTTCCGATAAAGGGGAACAGGAGGACCATTCGCCGGAGCGCGCGCTGGAGTGCCTGCGCACGCTGGAGGGACAGGAGATGGAATCGCGGCGCGCGGCGCTCAAGGCGCAAATCCGCGAGGCCGAGCGGGCGGGTATGCTGGAAGAAGCGATGCGCCTGATGTCGGACCTGAATCACCTCGACCGGGCGTGAATTTTCAGTTGTTGTACAATGGCGCGTGGACCGATAGTTCGTTTGCCGGGTGATGGGGGGTAGGTGGCGATAGAGGACAAATTCGACCGGCTCAGGGAACTCGTGGACGCGGGGAAGCAGAAGGGCTATGTCCTGTACGACGAGGTCAGCGAACTTCTGCCCGACGACATCAGCGGCCCGGCCGAACTGGACGACCTGCTGGTAAACCTGGACGGCGCCGGGGTGGAAATCCTGGAAGAGCCCAAGCTCGAAAAGATGGAGGAAAGCGATGAGCTTGGCGACATCGACCTGGGCCAGGACTACGGCGACAAGACGAACGATCCGGTCCGCATGTACCTGCGCGAGATGGGGACGGTGCCGCTGCTGACGCGCGAGGGCGAGATCGAACTGGCCAAGCGCATCGAGCGCGGCCAGAACGCGGTGCGCAAGTCGCTGTCGCGTTCGCCGCTGATCACGCGGGAAATCCTGGCGGCCGGCGAGGACCTGAACCGCGGGCTCATCTCGATCCGCGACATGCTCATCCTGCCGGACCTGGTGGTGAACGAGGACTCGCTGGAGACGCAGAAGCGGGAACTGCTCGGCACGCTGGAGGAGATCGACCGGCATTATCGCAAGGCGCAGCAGATCCGGCAGAGGCTGCACGCGGTGCCGCGCACCTCGAAGCCGAAGCAGCACCGCGCGCTGCGCTACAGCCTGGCGCGCGCGACGGTGAAGGTTTCGCGTCTGGTGCGGGAAATCCCCTGGAGCGGGCTGGTGCAGCGGCGGCTGGTGGACTGCGTGCGCCGCGCGGTGGAGGATTTCAAGCCGGTGGAGCGCGAGATCGCGCGCATCCAGCGCAAGCTCGAGGAGGCGGAAAACGCGGCGCCGGCGGCGCAGAAAGAGCTGCGCAAGGAATTCCGCGTTTACAACCAGCGCATGCAGCAGCTCGAAGAAGACTGCGGGGCCAGCGCCACCGAGTTGCGGCGCACGCTGCAGATCATCGAACGCGGCGAATGCGAGGCGGAGACGGCCAAGAAGCAGCTCATCGAAGCGAACCTTCGGCTGGTGGTCTCGATCGCCAAGCGCTACACAAACCGCGGGCTGCAGTTCCTGGATCTGATCCAGGAAGGCAACATCGGGCTGATGAAGGCGGTGGACAAGTTCAATTACCGCCGCGGGTACAAGTTCTCGACGTACGCGACATGGTGGGTGCGGCAGGCGATTACGCGCGCGATCGCGGACCAGGCGCGCACCATCCGCATTCCGGTGCACATGATCGAGACCATCAACAAGCTCGTGCGCACGCAGCGGAAGCTGCAGCAGGAGCTGGGCCGCGAGCCCTCCACCGAGGAACTGGCGAAGAAGATGGACCTGCCGGTGACGAAGATCCGCAAGGTGCTGCGCATCGCGCAGGAGCCCATCTCGCTCGAAACGCCGGTGGGCGAGGAAGAGGAGTCGCACCTCGGGGATTTCATCATCGACCGCCGCGTGGTTTCCCCGTCCGAAGCGGTGATCAATCTGAACCTGCGCGAGCAGACGGCGGAAGTGCTGAAGACGCTGAGCCCGCGCGAGGAGAAGATCATCAAGATGCGTTTCGGGCTGATGGACGGCAGCGAGCATACGCTCGAAGAGGTGGGGCAGCACTTCGCGGTGACCCGCGAGCGCATCCGGCAGATAGAAGCGAAGGCGCTCAGGAAGCTGCGTCATCCCAGCCGCAGCCACCGCCTGCGCGCCTTCCTCGACACGAATCTTCAGGAGTAACCGCTCCCTCAGGGTCGTGGCTCTGTCCGTTCAACCCTGTCGTCTGTCCAGAGCCGTGACCGTAAGGGAGCGGAGGGAGCCCGCGCTCCCCTTTACGCTCCCGCTTCCAGCCCGCGCCTCAGCCGCCGGGCCTTTGCCTGCAACTCATGCAGCCGGACGGCATCGCTGGTAGCCGAGGCGATGCGCGCGGAATCGACCGCCAGCGCATCCACCGGGTTGCGGAAACCCGGAGCCCAGAACTCGCCCTGGTACTTGTTGAGGTAATTGAGCGCCTCCGTGGTGTTGGCGGCCAGGGCGGGCAGCCATTCGGCGGCCTTGTCGATCGCGGCCCGTTCGGCCGGCGTCGCCGAGTCGCGCATCTCCTGCAGGTTCGCCAGCATCTTCCCCATGCGGTTCACATCGTTGCGCACGGCCGTCAGATAGGAGCCGTTGACGACCCAATCGGTCTGGTCGCTCTCGGCCAGCGCTTGCAGCTTGTCGGCCTGCCTAGCGGCGTCGTCGGCCACTCTGCGGAAATTCTCGAGCGCCTTGAAGGTGTTGTCATTGGTCTTTGCCAGCCCGGGAACGGCCATCGCCGCGGCCAGGCACCCAGTCATCGCGAGAGCTTTGATCTTCATTTCCGTCTTCCTTTCCGGGATCCGAGTGTTACCTTCTGTCTGAGAAGACGATGCGAGCTGGACTCCGAAATTGAAGAAATGTAAATGTTGTGTAAAAGGAGGTTTACGGAAACCGCGGACAGGATCCTCAATTTCCGCTTGCGGGGTGGGCAGGAGCCGGCCCTCTACGCGCGGGGCGAATAGACGGATTCCACGATGCCGGCAATTGCTTCCGGCACGAGGTGGCGCCACGGCAGACCGGCGCGGATGCGGTCGCGCACCTCGGTGGCTGAGAACGCGTCGTAATCGCCTTCCATCGCCAGCGGATGGATGCGCGAGCGGAACTCGGGCGGCGGCTCGTAAGGCCCGCCGCGCGGCGCGACCAGCAACTGGTACTCGCGAAGCTGCGCGGCGAAGGCGCCCGGACGGCCGTAATCCCAATTGACGATGCGCTCGGCGGCATCCCGGCCGCAGAGGAAGTAAAGCTCGACGCTCTCGCCGTAAGCCGCGCGGCACTCGCGCGCGATGTCGATGAAGAGGCCCTGGGCGGTGGATGCGATGGAGATGCGCGGCTCGGCGTCGAGGGCGATTTCGAGCATGCGGATGCGCTCGGCGAAGCCGGCGCCCGCGTATTCCTTGTGCGGGAAGACGCGGGGCAGCACGAACACGACTTCATCGACCACGTTCAGAGCGGCGCGGGCCAGGGCGAGGTGCGCCTTCGTGGGCGGGTTGAACGTGCCCGGAAAGACGCCGAGCGAGGCGGGCGTCCCGGCGGCGCGGCGGAAGAACTCCATGTTAAACCCGCGCGAGCGCGGCTTCGAGGTCGGCGGCGAGGTCGCCGGCATCTTCGAGGCCGACCGAGATGCGGATCAGGTCCGGCGTGATGCCCATCTTTTGGAGCACGCCGGGCGGAACCGAGGCGTGCGTCATCGTGACCGGATGCTCGATGAGCGATTCGACTCCGCCGAGCGATTCGGCGAGCGTGAACACCTCGACGGCGCCGAGCAGGCGGAACGCTTCTTCCTGACCGCCGCGGACGCGGAACGAAAAGGTGCCGCCGTAGCCCGACATCTGCCGCTTCGCCAGCGCGTGCTGAGGATGGCTGGGCAGGCCCGGATGGTGCACGGCGCGGATCTTGGGATGCCGCTCGAGCCGGCACGCGATTTCAAGCGCGTTCCGGTTGTGCTCCTCCATGCGCACCGGCAGGGTCTTGATGCCGCGCAGCACGAGGAACGAATCGAAGGGCGCGGCGCAGGTGCCGAGCGATTTCTGCAGGTACGCGAGCCGCTCCGCCAACGCCTCATCATTCACGACCAGCGCGCCGCCGACGACGTCCGAGTGGCCGTTGATGTACTTCGTGGTCGAGTGGAGGACGACGTCGATGCCCCATTCGAGCGGCCGCTGGAAGTACGGCGAGAGGAACGTGTTGTCGCAGACGGTCAGCACGCGGCGCTCGCGCGCGATTTTCGCGACGGCCTCGAGGTCCACCAGGTTCATGCAGGGATTCGTGGGCGACTCGATCCAGATCGCCTTCGCCGCGGGCGTGATCGCCGCGCGGAGCGCGTCCAGATCGCGCAGGTCCACGTATTCGGCTTCGATGCCGCGGTCGCGGAGGATGGCGAGCAGGCGGTAGGTGCCGCCGTAAAGATCGTTGTGGACGATCAGGCGGTCGCCTTGCGCGAAGAGCATCAGCAGCGTCGTTTCCGCGGCCATGCCGGTGGCGAAGGCGAAGCCGAAGCGGCCCGACTCCAGCTCGGCCAGGCTCTGCTCGAGCGCGCGCCGCGTCGGGTTTCCGCTGCGCGAGTAGTCGAACGGCCCCGGCTTATTTACATCCTCGAAGGCGAAGGTGGAGGTTTGATAGATCGGCGGCATCACGGCGCCGAAAGCGCGATCGGCCGCGAGGCCGGCATGGACGGCAATGGTTTTGAAGCTGCGTCGTTTCCAGGTCAAGATATATCGATTGTAGCTTGACGCTCTATGGCTTCACTTCGGTCTTGCCGGGCTCCTCGGGCGCGATCAGCTTCAGGCGGGCGTCGATGGCCGCGGCCTCGGCGTCGCGGCCCAACTGCGCCAGCAGGTCGCGGTAATTTTCGAGCGTGGCGACGAGCAGCGCGAACATCGAATCCGACGGCTACGAAGGGGTGAAATGGGCGCGGCGGAAGAACTCGCGGGCGCGGGCGGCGTCGTGCAGGATCTGCGCCTTCAGCGCCTCGGGGCTCGGGAACCTGCGCTCGTCGCGAAGGCGCATCAGAAACTCGACCTGAATCGCGCGCGGCGTCTCGCCTTCGAGCGGCTCGAGCAAGTACGTTTCGACGGACAGGGACGCGTCGCCGCCGAACGTGGGGCGGTTGCCGATGTTGGTGACCGAAGGCCATACGCGGCCGTCGTTGAGCGAGCGCGTGCAGGTGACGTAGACGCCGGGCGCGGGCAGCATTTCCGTATCGGGCGCGAGGTTCAGCGTCGGCACGGTCTGCTTCGAGCCGATGCCGTGGCCGGGCACTACCCTGCCCTGGAGGGTGAACAGGCTTTCGAGCATGCGGCCGGCCAGCGAGACGTTGCCCTCGCCGAGCAGTCTTCGCACCTGGCTGCTCGAAACGATGCGGCCGCGCAGGCGCACCGCCGGAATCACTTCCGTCACGAATCCGTACTTCGCACCGAGCTTTTCCAGAAGCGCCGTATCGCCGGCGTGGCGGTGGCCGAAACGGAAGTTTTCGCCGACCAGCACGGCGCGGGCCTGCAGGCGCCGCACCAGCACCTCGGAGACAAAGTCTTCCGGCTCCAGTTGAGAAACTTCGCGCGTGAATGGAAGAATGAGCACGTGCTCGATGCCTTCCTGCTTCATCAACAGCGCGCGCTGTTCCGGTGCGGTGATCAGGCGAGGGGCGCGCTCGGGCGCGACCACCGTGGTGGGATGGGGGTGAAACGTGAGCACGGCGGGCTTCCAGCCATGCTCGCGCGCCACGGCGACGACGCGGCGCATAATGCGGCGGTGCCCGGCATGCACGCCATCGAAGTTCCCGATGGTGAGGGCGCACGGGCCGAACCGGCCGGCCGCCTCTTCGAGGCTGTGGAAGACGTGGAACGCGGAATCGATCATTCGGAGCAACCTACCAGGATTTCCAGGCCGTCATAAGCGATGCGCACATGGGGCGGCAGCGAGCTTTCGGTGTGCGCGTGCGGCAGGTCGTGCGAGATATGCGTGAGGAAGGCGCGGCGGGGGCGAAGCTCCTCGACGTGGCGCAGCGCGCGGGCGACGGTGGTGTGCGTCGGATGCGGGCGGTGCCGCAGCGCATCGAGGAACAGCACGTCGAGTGCGCGGAGCTTTTCGGCCGAGTCCTCCGGGATGGCGCTGTGGTCGGTGAGATAAGCGGCGCCGCCGAACCGGTAGCCGAAGATCACCTGGCGCCCGTGCATGAGCTGCACGGGGATGAATTCGAGGCCGAACAGGTCGAACGGGGAGCCGTCCAGCACGTGCGGCTCGATCTGCGGGATGTGCGACTCGGCGTCTCCGCTGCTGAAGATGTATTCGAAAACGCGCTGGAGTGCGCCCATGGTGCTGTGCGACGCGTAGATGGGGATGGGCGATTTCTGGCGGAAATTGAACGGCCGCACGTCGTCGAGGCCCATGATGTGATCGGCGTGCGCGTGCGTGAAGACGACGGCGTCGAGGCGCTCGATGCGCGCGCGCAGGGCCTGCTGGCGGAAATCGGGCGTCGTATCGATCAGAACATTGCGGCCCGCATAGCTCACCAGGACGGAGGGGCGGAGGCGCATGTCGCGCGGATCGGTCGAGGTGCAGACCAGGCAGTGGCAGCCGATGGTCGGCACGCCGACGCTGGTGCCGGATCCGAGCACGGTGATCTTCAGACCCTCCGCCGGAAACGCCATCTACTTCGAGCCGCTTTCGCCGGAAACCTGAACGAAACGGAACTGCAGTTCGGTGAGCGAGTTCTCCAGGTAGCGCTGCTCCTCGAGGGTAAGATTGCCCCTGGTCTTATCGCGAAGCATGGCAAGCATGTCGATGGCGTGCCGCGCCAGGCGCAGATCGGGCTTGGGCCGGTCTTTTTCTTCGCCGAAATGGAGCAGGCCCAGGTGAAGCTCAGCCTGCGCGCCGAGCGAGAAAACGAGGTACTCGAACGTCGGCGGCGGCAGAGGAACTTCGACGCCTGGGGATTCCGGAGCCGTGGTTTCGGAAGGTGTGGGTTTATCGTTTTCGCTCATCAAGTACTTATTCTACAGACAGAACCGCTCGGATGCGCCATACGGAAGCGGCCGTAGCGGCGCGCGCCGGTGCGTGCAGAACCGCGCGGATGGGATAGGTGAGCGGCTGCGACGTGGGCGCCCGTGCTGCATTACCGCTCCGATGCGGCATACGGCGAGCGGCTGCCGCGCGCGCGCCCGTGCTGCAGAACTGCTCGGCTGCGCCATACGGCGAGCGGCCGTGACGTGAGCGCCCGTGCTGCATTACCGCTCCGATGCGCCATACGGAAGCGGCTGCGGCGTGGGCGCCCGTGCGTGCAGAACCGCGCGGATGCGATAGGCGAGCGGCTGTGGGGCGAGCGCCCGTGTTGCAGAACCGCTCCGATGCGAGAGGCGAGCGGCTGCGGCGCGCGCCCGCGTGCCGCAGCCAATTCCGGCGGCGCAACGTGCGCCGGCTGCGCGGGCGCTTTCGCCCGCCGCGTCCGCGCCGGTTCTGCGATAATCGCAGCAGCACTCGGCGGGAGGCACGTGATGCGCCTGCACTGGCCAGGGTACGGTTGGGCTTTCGTCGCTGTCGGCGCCGCCGTCCTGATTCGGGAACTGATGGATCCGCTTCTGGGGATGAAAGCTCCCTACGCCTTATACTATGCCGCGGTAGTCTTTACCGCGTTCACCGGCGGGACGGGACCGGCGATTCTGGCAGTCTTACTGAGCGGGGTTGCCGCTGCGTATTTCGTGCTGCCGCCGGAGCACTCTTTAGCGATTCGCGGAGCGGAAGATCAATTCGGATTCGGGGTCTTCCTGCTGGTCTCGGCGGCGCTGGTATTGCTGTCGCACCTCGAGCGAAGGGCGTCGTTTCGCGCCGCGCTCGCGGAAGCGGAACAGCGCAGGCTGAGGCAGCGGTTCGAAATCACGCTGGCGAGCATCGGCGACGGGGTGATCGCCACGGACATCGACGGACGGATCACTTTTCTGAACCGCGCGGCGGCGGAACTGACGGGCTGGAATCCGGAGGAAGCCCGCGGCCGCCCGATCGGGAACGTGTTCCGGATACGCAATGAGGAAACCGGGGAGGCGGTCGAGAACCCGGCTTTGCGGGCGATGCGCGAAGGGCGTGTTACGGGGCTGGCGAACCACTCGGTATTGCTCGAAAAGAACGGGGCGGAGATTCCGATCGACGACAGCGGCGCGCCGATTCAGGACGAGTCCGGCGCTGTCTCCGGCGCCGTGCTGGTCTTTCGCGACGTTCGGGCGGCCCGGGCGCGGGAGGCCGAGCTGAAAGACCGCGACCGCATGATCGAGCTGGCCCGCGATGCGATCATCGTGACGGACGAGACACGGCGGATCAGAAGCTGGAACACGGGCGCGCGCGAGATATACGGGTACACTCCCGAGGAGGCGATCGGCAGGACGACGCACGAATTGCTGCAGACGCGGGCCTCCGGGGCGCGGGAGAAACTCGCAAGCGCCGCAAGCTGGGAGGGCGAAGTCATCCAGCGGTCGAAAGACGGCCGCACGCTGATTGTGGAAAGCAGGCGCGTGGTGCTGCGCGACCGGGCGGGGCGCATCACGGGGATCCTCGATATCAACCGGGACATGACGGAGCGCAAGCGCGCGGCGGAGGAGGCCGAAGAGGGGCGCCGCACGCTCGAAGCTCTGATGGAGAACATCCCGGAGGGGATCGCGATCGCCGATGCTCCGGACGCGCGGGTGCGAATGATCAGCCGGCACGGGCTCGAAATGACGGGAAGGAGCGCGGCGGAGCTGGCCGGGCTGGCGGCGCCCGAGCATCCGGCCGCCTGGCAGATCCGGAGGCCCGGGCGGCTGGCGCCGGCCGCGGCCTCGGAACTGCCGCTGGCGCGCGCAGTCCTTCACGGAGAGGTCACGGCGGATGAGGAATGGGAGTTGTCCCGGCCGGACGGAACCGCCGTGCCGATATTGTGCAACGCCGCGCCGATCCGCGACCGGCAGGGCCGGATCACGGGCGGGCTGATCGCGTGGCGGGACATCACGCAGCGCAAGAAGCTCGAAGCCAAGCTGCTCGAGGCGGCCAAGCTGGAAAGCCTGGGCGTGCTGGCGGGCGGGATCGCGCACGACTTCAACAATCTCCTCACGGGCGTCCTGGGAAACGCCAGCCTGCTGCAGGACGATCTTCCGCCCGCCAGCGCGGCATGGGGATACGCGCGGAACATCGCGTTCGCGGCGGAACAGGCGGCCAGGCTGACGCAGCAGATGCTGGCCTACGCGGGCCGCGGCCGGTTCGTGATCGAGCGGGTGAACCTTTCCGAGCACGTGCGGCGCATCGCGGCGCTGCTGCACTCCCTGGCGCCGAGGAATGTGCGCCTGGTGTTCAATCTGGAGCCGGACGTGCCGCCGCTCGATGCGGACCCGGCGCAGATGCAGCAGATCGTGATGAACCTCGTGATGAACGCCGCCGAGGCGATTGGGGACGCGCCGGGGCAGGTCACCATCACCACGCGGACGGAGGAGGCCGGGGGCGGGCTGTTCGCGGCGCTCGAGGTTGCCGACGACGGGTGCGGCATGGACGCCGCGACGCTGCCGAAGATCTTCGACCCGTTCTTCACCACAAAATTCACCGGCCGGGGGCTGGGGCTGGCGGCCGTACAGGGAATCGTGCGCGCGCACAAGGGCGCCATCACCGTCCAGAGCGCGCCTGGCGCGGGGACGAAGTTTCGCATCCTGCTTCCGGCAGGCGCGGCCGCCGAGACCGAGGCGGCAGGGTGAAGCGCCCGCCGGCCGTCTACCGCCCGTTGGTGGTGAACACGGCGCGCATCATGCCGTCCTGCTTGGTTTTGAACATCTGATAGGCGAGCGGGGCGTCCTCGAGCGGCATGCGGTGCGTGGCCAGATAGCTCGGGTCGATTTTGCCCTCCCTGATGATGTTCAGCAGGCGCTCGGCGTAGCGCTGCCCGTGCTGCTGGCCCATGCGGAACGTGAGGGCCTTGTTCATGGCGGCGCCGATCGGGAATTTATCCACGAAGCCGCCATAGACGCCGACGATCGAGACCGTGCCGCCCTTGCGGCAGGCGTGAATCACCTGGCGCAGCACGATCGGCCGGTCGGTTTCCAGGCGCACGGTCTGCTTCGCCTTGTCATACCAGTATTCCGGGCCGCTCTCATGCGCTTCCATGCCGACGCAATCGATGCAGGCGTCGGGCCCGCGGCCGCCGGTCATCTCCTTCAGCGCTTCCAGAATATCCACCTCTTCGTAGTTGAGGACCTCGGCGGTGCCGCGGTGCTGGGCCATGCGGAGGCGGTCCGGGAAGCGGTCGATGGCGATGACGCGGCTGGCGCCGAGCAGGTACGCGCTGCGGATCGCCATCTGGCCGACGCCGCCGCAACCCCAGATCGCGACCACTTCCCCGCCCTTCAGATCGCAGAGATCGGCGGCCATGTAGCCGGTCGGGAACGCGTCGGAGACGAACAGCGCCTGCTCATCCGTGACGCCCTCGGGAATTTTGAAGCAGCCGTTGTCGGCGAAGGGCACGCGCACGTACTCGGCGTGGGAGCCGGCATAGCCGCCGAGCATGTGCGAATAGCCGAAGATGCCGGCGACGCTCTGGCCCCAGAGCCTTTCCGGAATGCCGGCGTTCGGATTCGTGTTGTCGCACAGCGACCAGAGCTGGTTTTCGCAGAACCAGCATTGCCCGCAGCCGATCACGGGGGTGACCACGACGCGGTCGCCCCGCTTCACCTTCCTGACCTCGGGCCCGGTTTCGACGATCTCGCCCATGAATTCGTGGCCGATGATGTCGCCCTTCTGCATGGTCGGGATGTAGCCGTCGAGCAGGTGCAGATCGGAACCGCAGGTCGTCGTCAGCCGCACGCGCACAATGGCGTCGTGCGGGTTGAGGATTTTGGGATCGGGGACGTTCTCGACTTCGAGATGGTTGACCCCCCGGTAACATACAGCGCGCATGGAATTCCTCCTTCAGTTCATGGCTGGTTGGCGTGGCGCGCGCTCTGGCGGGGCAGGCGGAAGCGCCTGCCCCACTGAAGCGCCACGCGCTACACGCCCCTGGGCTGATCCCTGGTGGTCGGGATCTCGCCGGCTTCGACGACCTGCTTGAAGCGGCGCAGCATTCCGGAAACCATGGTTCCGGGATCGCGCCCGCGCAGCTTGCCGATGAACCGGCCGGCCTCGCCGATCGCCGAGCGGTACGACATCTCGAAGATCACTTCGCATCCGCGGTTGCCGGGCGCCGGGCGGAACGCGACCGCGCCCGCGTGGCTCTTGATGCCGCCCGCGGTGTGCCAGGAAATGTACTGGCCGGGGACGTCGCGGTCCACGACGAGATCGAGTTCCATCGGGTGACCGTCGTGCCGGCGCGCGGTCAGGTGGACGCGGTCGCCGGACACGGTGGCCGACACCAGGTGGCGCATGAAGCGCGGCAGATTTTCCGGGCTGTGCCAGAAGCGGTACGTCTCCTCCGGCGATTTGTTGATGGTGACCGACCGCTGAATGCGGACCGGCGCGAGAATTACGTCGCGGTAGACGGGCGCGACGGCGGCCGCGGCGCGGACGGCCAGCGCTCCGCCGGCCAGGGCCGCCATTTTCCCCACCACGCCTTTGCGGCGCATGCCCCAGACGACCAGCGCGCCCGCGCCGATGCCCGAAGCGATGCTTCCGGCGGCATGCATGTACGCCGGCGCCATCGCGCGCGGGCGGCGCCAGGCGGCCACCGGCGATTCGGCCGGCAGCGCCCTCATCGCAGTTCCCATGGTTGCCTCCTCGAGTCAGGCGGCCGGCCTCGATCAGCCGCACACTCGCGGCGACGACGTGATTGCAGGAGCCGAACCGCGCCCGTCCCCCTCTCTGACGGGTTGTCGGTTTCAGTATAGCTCGGCGGCCCGGCCCGCCATGACGGTTGCGCGATGGCGGAGGATCGGGCCTTTTTGGGCGAGTGTGACTGAAGTCATATTGCCGCAGGAGGCCGCCCCCTTACTCTGGTCCTGATATGAAACCGCAACACGAAAACAGCTCAGGCTTGTGGAAGCACGGATTACTGATTACACTCCTGTTCGGATTCACGGTGATGATCGTCGGCGGCATCTCCATGTACCGCAGTCGCGCGCCGATTCCGAACGCCGTCGTAGACCCCGAAGGGCGCACTTTGTTCACCGCTGAAGACATTCAGAAAGGCCAGGATCTCTTCCGCAAACGCGATCTGATGGATTACGGCTCGGTGCTGGGACACGGCGCCTATCTCGGCCCCGACTACACAGCCGACGCGCTGCACACGATGGCGGACGCCATGCGCGCGGTGAAGTCGAACGGCCGGTACGGCTCGCTCGGCGCCGGCGAGAAGGCCGCCGTGGATGCCGAGGTGGCGGCCGAAATGAAAGCGAACCGCTACGACCCGGCGACCGGCAGGCTGCCGTTTAGCGCCGCGCAGACGGCGGGCTGGAAGGCGGTGGTGGAACGCTACACGCAGACGTTCGCGAGCGCGAAGCCCGAGTGGTCGCTGCCGGCCGGCGCGCTGCTGCCGCCCGCGGAGGGCGGCAACCAGCCGCATCTGGAAGCCGGCGCGGCGCGGCAACTGGCGGCCTTCGCGACCTGGACCGCCTGGCTCGGCGCGGCGAACCGTCCGGGCGGCGACTACTCATACACGAACAACTGGCCGTTCGACAAGTCGGTCGGCAATACGGCGACGGGCGGCGCCATGATCTGGTCGGCCGCGAGCGTCGCCGGACTGCTGCTGATGCTGGCCTTCATCCTCTTCCTGCAGCACCGCTACGCGCTCTCGCCGGTCGATGCCGAGAACCCCAATCTGCGGTTCGACGTCGCGTCGAATCCGCTGACGCCTTCGCAGCGGGCTACGGCAAAATTCTTCCTGGTCGCGATGCTGCTGTTCTTCGTGCAGTGCCTGCTGGGAGCGAAGATGGCTCACGATTACGCGCAGCCCGGCACGTTCTTCGGGCTGCACATCGCCGACTGGCTGCCGTTCAACATCGCGCGCACCTGGCACCTGCAGACGGCGATCTTCTGGATCGCGACGGCCTGGCTCGGCATGGGCATCTTCGTGGCGCCGCTGGTGAGCGGGAAGGAGCCCAAGGGCCAGAAACATTTAGTGAACATTCTGTTTGGGGCGCTGGTGATCGTGGTCGCCGGGAGCCTGGCGGGCGAGTACCTGTCGGTGAAGGGCCTGCTCGGGAATCTCTGGTGGTGGCTGGGCACGCAGGGCTGGGAGTATCTCGAGCTGGGCCGGCTGTGGATGCTGCTGCTGGTGGCCGGCATGGGGATCTGGCTGTTCATCGTGGCCCGCGGGCTGCGCTCCGCGCTGAAGGCGGAAACCGACCGCGGCGGCCTGACGCACCTGCTGCTCTACTCGGCGGCCGCGATCCCGGTTTTCTACTGCTTCGGGCTGCTGGTCAACCGCGATACGCACATTACGATGGCCGATTACTGGCGCTGGTGGCTCATCCACCTGTGGGTGGAAGGCATGTTCGAAGTGTTCGCGGTGGTGGTGATCGGGTTCCTGATGGTGCGGCTCGGCCTGGTTACAGCTCGCTCGACGCTTCGCGCCATTTACTTCCAGTTAGTCATTCTGCTCGGCAGCGGGATCATCGGAACCGGGCATCATTATTACTGGATCGGCGCGCCGGAAGGCTGGATGGCGCTCGGGGCTATCTTCTCCGCGCTCGAAGTGATTCCGCTTTCGCTGCTGATGGTGGAAGCATACAGTCAATACCGCGTGATCAAGGCCGGAGGCATCGAGTTTCCGTACAAGGCCTCGTTCTGGTTCCTGGTGGCGACAGCCTTCTGGAACCTGGTGGGCGCGGGCGTGCTGGGATTTTTCATCAACCTTCCGTTCGTGAGTTACTTCGAGCACGGCTCGTTCCTGACGGCGGCGCACGGGCACGGCGCGCTGATGGGAGTCTACGGCATGCTCGCGATCGCGCTGGCGCTGTTCTCGCTGCGCAACATCGTCGAGCCGCGCTACTGGAAAGAGAAGTGGCTTATGGCGGGCTTCTGGGGCCTGAACATCGGGCTGGCGGGGATGATCGCCGTGACGGTGTTCCCGGTCGGCGTCATGCAGGCGATGGAATCGTTCCGCAACGGGTTCTGGTCGGCGCGGTCGTTCGAGTTCTACCAGCAGCCGGTCGTGAACCTGCTGCTATGGCTCCGCATCGTCCCGGACACGATCTTCATCGCCGCCGGCGTTGTGCCGGTGCTTGGGGCAGTAACCTGGGGCTATCTGCACCTGCGGAAAGAGCGCACGTTCACAGTCGTCGAGAAGGAAGATCGGCGCGAACTGATCGGCGCATAATCCAACCTGCATATCTTAGTAAGTGGACAGCAGACGGACCGTTACGCCGCCCGCAACAGGACGGCGCGGCGGTCCGTCTGCTTTGTAAATGAGAGTTCGATGCGAATACAAAAAACGATACCCTGAAAATAGTGTTGTTCGACATCAAGCCCGGGCTGTTCCTTCTGCCCTCCTCAGGAAACGCGAGTCTTCCCGCCGCGATGCTCCTGATCTTCGGAGCCGCCAAACTCTTTTCGGAAATTCTGGAGGCTTTCGGTCAACCGGGAATTGTAGGCGAGATCATCGCGGGCGCGGTGATCGGGCCGAGCGTCCTGAACCTGGTGCATCCCAACGAGGTGCTGTCCACGCTGGCCGAGCTGGGCGTGATGTTTCTGCTGTTCCGCGTGGGCCTGGAGGTGAAGGCGTCCGAACTGATGCGGGTGGGCGGAGTCGCGGCGCTGGTCGCGGCCCTCGGGGTAATCGCTCCGTTCTTTTGCGGCTGGGGCATCATGCTGGCGGCGGGCTCGCCGCACACGGAAGCAATTTTCGTGGGAGCGGCGATGGTGGCGACGAGCGTGGGAATCACGGCCCAGGTGCTGGCTTCAAAAGGCCTGCTGGATGCGAAGGCAAGCCGCGTCATCCTTGCCGCGGCCGTGATCGACGACGTGCTGGGCCTGATCGTGCTGGCCCTGGTCAGCAATCTGGCGCGGGGCCGCGTCAACGTGCCGGGCCTGATTACGACGGCGGCCGCCGCGATCGGGTTCACGCTGATCATCGCGGTCTTCGGCAGGCACACGATCGGGCGCGTCGTGCCGAAGATCGAAGAGAAACTGAGCGCCGCCGAAGCGCAGTTCACGCTCGCGCTGGTGCTGATGTTCGGGCTTTCGCTGCTCGCCGTGTATGCCGGCGTGGCGGCGATCATCGGCGCCTTTCTCGCCGGAATGGCCTTGAGCGAAGCCGTCGGCGAGCGCGTCCATGAACTGACCACGGGAGTCAGCGAGTTGCTGGTTCCGTTCTTCCTGGCCGGCATCGGCCTGCACCTCGACGTCGCCGTGTTTAAAGACCGCGCCACGCTCGTGCTTGCGGCGGTCGTTCTCATTGCCGCGATTCTCTCGAAGCTGTTCGGCTGCGGCCTGGGCGCCGCATCGCTGGGCTGGGCGAACATGCTGCGCGTCGGCTCCGGGATGGTGCCGCGGGGCGAGGTCGGCATGGTGGTGGCGCAATTGGGCCTCTCGCTCGGAGTGGTGCCCGAGCCGATCTACGCGGTCGTGGTCGTGATGTCCGTAGCGACCACTCTGGTGGCGCCGCCGATGCTGAAGGCCGCGTTCCGGGGCGTCAAGCCCGGCAGGGTCGAAGAGCATTTCGAGCTCGGCTGAGCGCCCGCATCCGGCGATCCGGCGCCGGTTTGACGACCCCTGGCCGGCCCGGCCCGCGATCCGCGAACCGGCCGGACCGGAGGACCGCCTCCCCACTAATTGCGCCGTTGCTGCTGCTGGCCCCGCTGCTGCTCGATGCGGTTCTGGGCCTTGTTGCCCGACTGCTCCTTTTCGGTATTCAGCTCCCAGATATCCACGGTCTGGCTGAAATCCCCGAGCAGGTACTTTGCAAAGTAATCCGCGCGGATCCAGAAGAAGTAGTCCGCGTCAGGGCCGTAGCTGTGCCGCTGGCCGGGCAGCAGGACGAAATCGAAGCGCTTGTTCGCTTTGATCAGCGCATCCGCCATGCGAATCGTATTCGCCGGATGCACGTTGTTGTCGATGTCGCCGGTTGAAAGCAGCAGGTGCCCCTTCAGGTTCTTCGCCAGTTCCGAGTTCCTGTCGATGCTGTACTGGAAGCTCACTTCGCCGTTGCCGTTGGTGACCTCCCGCACGCCGTGGTGCCGCTCGCTCCAGGCGCGGTTGTAAACGTTGTTCTCGTGGTTGCCGGACTCGGAAACCGCCACCTTGAAGAAATCCGGATATACCAGCATCGCCGCGGTGGACATGAAGCCGCCGCCCGAATGGCCCCAGATGCCCACGCGATCGATGTCGATGAACGGGTACCGCCGCGCAAGCTGCTCGATGGCGGCCTTCTTATCAGCCAGGCCGTAGTCGCGCAGGTTGCCGTAACCGTAGGTGTGATACCACTTCGACCGCAGCGGGTTCCCGCCTCGGTTGCCCACCTGAATGACGATGAAACCAAGCTGCGCCAGCGCGATGTTCTGGTCGCGCGGGTTGAAGTTGAGGGTGACGCTCTCCGTCTGCGGGCCCGGATAGACGTACGCGATGATCGGATACTTCTTGTCCGGATCGAAATCGAACGGCTTGTACATCACGCCGTAGAGATCGGTGATGCCGTCGTCGGCCTTCACCTTGAACGGCTCGGGAAATTTGAATCCGGCCTCGACCAGCGCGGAAACATCCGTCGTCTCCAGCTCGGCGATGGTGGCGCCCTGCGCATCCATGAGCACCGACTTCGGCGCGGCGTCCACGCGCGAGGCGGTGTCGATGAAATACTTGCCGTCGTCGGAGATCACGGTGGCGTGCGTCGCATCGCCCGGATCGAGCAGTTTCATGCCGCTGCCGTCCAAATTCACCTTGTAGACGTGCGTGTAATAGACGTTCTCGCCCTCCTCGCGCCCGGCCGCCGTGATCAGCGCGGTGCGGGCCTTCTCGTCCACGGCCAGCAGATCGGCGGTCACGAACTCGCCCTGCGTGATCCGGTTCTTCAGCTTGCCGGCGGAATCATAGAGGTAATAGTGGCCCCAGCCGTCCCGCTCGGACCAGTGGATCATCTCCGTGCCGTTGTTGATCAGGCGCAGCGGCTTGGTGTCGATGTAGACGTTCATGCGCTCTTCGATCAGCGGCTTGACCTCGCCGGTGGCGCTGTCGGCCACGCAGACGTCGAGCTTGTGCTCATCGCGGCTCAGGCGCGTGAAGTAGAGCTTGTCGGAGGTGGGGCTGACCCACTGCGGCTCGGTTTTATCGATCTCGCGGCCGCGCGCGCTCGGGGGCGCCGTCGAGATGCGCAGCGTCTGGTCCTTGAACGCCGCGGCCTTCACTTCCAGGCGCTCCCTGGTGTCGCGGTCGAACAGCTCCAGGTGATACTGATCGACGTCGGCTTCGCCGGGCATCGCATAGCGGTAGGTTTCGAGCGTCGGCCGGGGGTTGGCGAGCGAGTTGATGACCCAGAGATCTTTGACCTTGCGCTGATCGTCGCGCACGAGCGCGAACTTCTTGGAATCCTGCGACCAGACGATCATCACCGCCGGCACGCGCGGGTTCTTCTCCGTCGTCCGCTCGGCCTGCTCCTGGCCCTGCTGGTCCTGCTGCTGCTCCTCGATCCCGCCGGGCATGATCCGGCGCGCGTAGCTGTAATGCTCCTCGCCGTCTTTGGTGAGCTGAACTTCCACGATCGACGGGTCGTCGGCCTTCTTCCTGGCCTTCTCGTAGTTTTCGGCGTCCATCATGTACAGGTTGTGATTGCGCGCGAAAACGACGGTCTTGCCGTCGGGCGAAACGGAGGCCCAGCGGGGCTTGGCCTCGGGCTTATCGACGATAGTGAGCTTGTCGGTTCCGAGTTCGTACTCGAAGTAAATCGATTTCATGTTGGCCGGGGTCCCCTGAGCCGGAGGCCCGCCGGCACGCTGCCCGCCGCCCTGACGTCCCTGCTGTTGTTGCTGCTGGCCCTCGGCCGGCTTCTTCTCGCCGGGGATGACGGCATCGCGCGGCACCTGCACCTCGAACTGCGCCACCGTGTCGTTCTTGATCAGCTTCAGGTTCCGGATCGGCAGGTGTTCCGAGTCGTAGGGAATCCCGGTCGCGGCCGTGAGGATGCCGGCCATCTTCGCGTGGTCGAACATCGAGATCTTGGCCTTCTTCGCGGGATCGACGATATAAAACCGCGTGCCTTTCGGCGTCTGGTAGCTGTACCAGAAGCGGTCGCCGGTTTCCATCCAGTGCGGCGTCACGGCGCCGTCGAAGACCAGCTTGCGCACCTTCGCCGCCATCCAGCGCGCCGCAAGTTCGTAGTTGGCCTTAGGCGCGCCCTCGCCTGCGGCAGCGGCCGGGATCGGGACCGGCATCGCGAGCAGGATGGCGGCTGAAGACGTTATGAGGGCGACGCGCGCAGCAGCGCGCCGGTTCAGCGGGAACGGGTATTTCATCGAGCGCTCCTTCGGGTATTCAGGGTTGCGATGGGGAATCATATAACCGATGGCGCGGCCAATGCAAGCGTTTGCCTTGCCCGCGCTATTGACCACTCTTGGGCGCCTGTCTTAAGCTGTGTGAGAATCGGCGCCGGGCAACTGCGGTGCCCGCGGTGTCGTTCCGGCGCCGGGAAGCGCTATGGTACGAAATATTGCTTTTGTCTTGTTCTGCACCGCATCACAACTTCTCAGCGCTGCCGGAGGCGTGCCCTGCTCCATCCAGCGCGCGGCCGCCGCCGGGGCCAACCTGTGGATCCTCTGTGATCGCGATCAACTGCTCGCTTCAACGGACAACGGCGCCACCTGGCAAACCAGGAGCCTGCCTTCCGGCTCGAGATTCCGTTCCATCGCGTTCATAGACGAGCGCCGCGGCTTCATCGCCGGCGATGCCGGAACATTGCTCGGAACCACCGACGGCGGAGCCACCTGGCAGCCCGTCCAGGTTCCGACCGGGGAAAACCTCACCGACATCACCTTTGCCGGCGAAAACGGCTGGATCGCCGGCTGGTCCGGCCTGGTCCTGAATTCCCGTGACGGCGGTAAGACGTGGGTACAACAGCAGAGCGGCATCCGGCAGGGCCTGGAAGACATCTACTTCGCCGACGCCGATCATGGATGGGCCGCCGGCTGGATCGGCGTGATCATCCGCACCACTGACGGCGGGAAGAGCTGGCAGAAGGCCCAGACTCCTGAGGGAGTCTGGTCGCTGAATTCCATCTGGTTCCGCGACGCCAATAACGGCTGGGCGGTCGGCTTCGAGGGCCAGATACTCAGGAGCCGCGACGGCGGAGCTACCTGGGAGAAGCAGAAAAGCCCGGTGCAAACCTGGCTGCGGTCCGTGGCGTTCGACAGTTCCGGCCGCGGGTGGATGACCACCGACAACGAGCTGCTGGTGAGCGAGGATCGCGGCGAAACCTGGCGGTCCGTGCCCGTCGAAGCGCCCGCGTTCCTGAAACAGGTCCTCCCGTTGCAGGACTCGGTTTGGGTGCTGGGCCAGTTCAGCGTCTGGAAGCAGACCGGGCGCGACATCAAACTCACGGCCGTCTCCACGCTGCCCCAGGACACTTTGCCCGGGCAAACCGGCAACTGAGCGCCGCCGGGGCGGGAGCTTTCTCGCTGGAGGAGTTTACTCCTCTATGAGCCAACCTGCCTCGCTCAGCCGCGGCAATCTGTTTTTCGATCGGTCCCGCGGTATGCGCTGCCGGGCGCTTCCCTCGCCGGACGGCGGGGCCGGATCGCTTGAAGCGGCCGGCCCACCGCCCTGTGTTAAATTGAAGGGTTCACCCAACCGGATGAGATCCGAAAACAGTCCCGATCCGTCCGCCCCAACAGGGCCGGCGGGAGAGAAATTTGAGCGGCTGACCGGGATCATGGCGCGGCTCCGCGCGCCCGCGGGCTGCCCCTGGGACCGCGAGCAAACGTTCGAGACCATCAAGCCCTATCTGCTCGAAGAGACCTACGAGGTGCTCGACGCCATCGACGCGCGCGACTGGCGCGCGCTCGCCGAGGAGCTCGGCGACCTGCTGCTCGAAACCGTCTTCTTCGCGCAGATGGCCGCCGAGCAGAACCTGTTCCGCATCGAGGATTCCCTCGACGCCATCAACGAGAAGCTGGTGCGGCGCCACCCGCACGTCTTCGGCGAGGGCACGGCGAAGACGGCCGACGACGTGAAACAGCGCTGGGACGAGATCAAGGCGGACGAGCGCAAGGAACGCGGCGACGAAGCCGGGCTGCTCGACAAGGTGCCGCGCGCCATGCCCGCGCTGGTCGAAGCCACACAGCTCACCTCGCGCGCCGCGGGCGTCGGTTTCGATTGGCCCGATATCGGCCAGGTGATCGAAAAGCTGAACGAAGAGCTGAAGGAGCTGGAGGAAGCTCGCGAGACCGCCGGCCGCGAGCGGCTCGAAGACGAATTGGGCGACGTGCTGTTTGTGCTCGTGAACCTGGCGCGGTTTCTCAAAGTGGACCCGGAGCAGGCCCTCCGGCGCACCAACCTCAAGTTCCGCGAGCGGTTCGCGTACATCGAAAAGAAGCTTGCCGAGGCCGGCAAATCGCCTGCCGGGTCCTCGCTCGCGGAAATGGATGCGTTATGGGATCAAGCGAAACGGAAGTTATGACCGAAATATCTACCCGGCCGCTGTCCACGCATGATGAACTGCGCGAAGCCGTGCGGCTGCAAAAGGTGATCTGGGGGTTTGCGGATTACGAGTCGCTGCCGCTGCGCCTGTTCGTGGTGGCGACGAAGATCGGCGGGCAGGTCTACGGCGCCTTCGACGGGCCGAACATGATCGCGTACTGCCTGGCGATTCCCGGCGTGAAGCCCGGCGCGAAGGCGTATCTGCACAGCCACATGCTCGGCGTGCTGCCCGCATATCAGAACCTGCACATCGGCCGCACGCTGAAGCTGGAGCAGCGCAAGGACGCGATCGCGCGCGGCCTCGACCTGATCGAGTGGACCTTCGATCCGCTGGAGATCAAGAACGCGTACTTCAACATCGTGAAGCTCGGCGCCATCGTGCGGCGCTTCGTGCTCAATAACTACGGCACCACCACCAGCCACCTGCACGGCGGCCTGCCGACGGACCGCTGCTTCGCCGAGTGGTGGCTGCTCTCGAAGCGCGTCGAGACCGTGCTCGCCGGCGGCCAGCCCGACTGGGGCAGGATCGAGGAACGCATCGCCGTCCCCGCCGACATCGCCGAAATCCGCGCGAACGACACCAAGCGCGCCCGCGAAATCCAGAAATCCATCAGCGAGCGCTTCATCCAATATTTCGACCGCGGCCTGGCCGTGGTCGGTTTCGAACGATCCGAGCAGGCCGGAACCTACCTGTTCGGGCAATGGAAACCGGAGTGACGCTTGGGGCTGCCGATCGCGAACACCGGTGGCCGGCGAAAACCGGTGGCTGGCGCCTCTGTCCCAAGCGTTTTCTTGCGAAAACCGGTGGCTGGCGCCGCTGTCCCAAGCGCCTTTTTGCGAAAACCGGTGGCTGGCGCCGCTGTCCCAAGCGCCTTTTGCGCGTGGACAGCGGCGCCTGTCACCGGTTTTCCCTCTCACCGGTTTTCCCTCTCCCACAAAGGTCCTTTACACAAATGGCAATCAAAATAGAGAAAGTCATACTGCGGCAGATCTCGATGCCGCTGGTGCACTTCTTCGAGACGAGCTTCGGGCGCACGACGGCGCGGCACATGGTGCTGGTGGAAGCGGTCGGCGACGGCATCTCCGGCTGGGGCGAGGTCACGGCCGGCGAGAATCCTTTCTATAACGAGGAGTGGACCGAGTCGGCGTGGCTGATCCTGAAGCACTACGCCGCGCCGCGCGTGCTCGGCCAGACCATCGCGAGCGCCTGCGAGGTGGCGCCGCTCTTCTCGCACATCCGCGGCCACCAGATGGCCTGGGGCGCCCTGGAAACCGCGTCCTGGGACCTCGAAGCGCGCATGGCCGGAAAGCCGCTCTGGCGCCACCTCGGCGGCACGCGCACCGAGATCGCCTCCGGCGTCTCGATCGGCATCCAGGAATCCGTGCCCGCGCTCATCAAGAAGATCGAGACCGAGCTCGCCGCGGGCTACCAGCGCATCAAAATCAAGATCAAGCCCGGCAAGGACATCGAGACCGTGCGCGAAGTGCGCCGCGCATTTCCGAACATCAAGCTTTCCGTGGACGCCAACTCCGCCTACACGCTCGCCGACGTCGAACATCTCAAGAAGCTCGACGAGTTCTACCTGATGATGATCGAGCAGCCGCTGGCGCACGACGACATCATCGACCACGCCACGCTCCAGGCGCAGCTTCAGACGCCGATCTGCCTCGACGAGTGCATCCGTTCCGCCCACCACGCCGAGCAGGCCATCCGCATGCGCGCCTGCAAGATCATCAACATCAAGCTGGGGCGCGTGGGCGGCTTCCGCGGCGCCAGGCAGGTGCACGATGTGGCGCAGCAGGCCGGCGTGCCGGTGTGGTGCGGCGGCATGCTCGAATCCGGCATCGGCCGCGCCCACAACATCGCGCTCTCGACATTGCCGAACTTCATCCTGCCCGGCGACGTCTCGGCCAGCAAGCGCTACTGGGCGCGCGACGTGATCGTGCCGCCGGTCGAGGTGAGCGCGAGCGGAACCATCGCCGTGCGCGAGGAGCCCGGCTTCGGCTACGCCATCGACCACGACTTCCTGCGCCGGATCACCGTTCGAGAGGAAACGATTGAGCGATAGCGCAGTGGAAGACGCGCCCGCCGGGAAGGCGGCGGGCGCGCCGCGGAAGCCCTCCGGCGCGCTGCTCTACGCGGTGCTCTCCTTCATGGCGCTCTGTTGGGCGGTGAACTTCATCACCGGCAAGATCGCGCTGCGCGAGTTCCCCGCCCTGCTGCTCGCCGGCCTGCGCGTCTCCTTCGCGGCCGTGCTCATGGCGCCTGTTTATTGGTGGGACGTGCGCCGCAACGGCGGCCATCGCTGGGGCTGGAGCGACCTGCCGCTGCTGATCTTTCTGGGCTCGGTCGGCGTGGCTCTCAATCAGCTCTTTTTCGTGCTGGGCTTGAGCAAGACCAGCGTCGCGCACGCGGCCCTCATCGTAGGCCTCGGGCCGATTCTGGTGCTGCTGAGCGCGTCGGCCCTGCGTATGGAGCGTCTGACGCCGCTCAAGCTGGCCGGCATGCTGATCTCTTTCGCCGGCGTCGCCGTCCTTCAGGGGATGCGCTCGAGCGCCACGCCCGCAACGCTCGTCGGGGATGTCACCGTCTTCCTCGGCTCCTCGATGTTCGCGATCTTCACGGTGGCGGGCAAGCGCGCCACGGCATCGCACGGCAGCATTGTGGTGAATTCGTTCGCCTATATCGGCGGCGCCCTGTTCCTGTCGCCGCTGACGATCTGGCAGTCGGCCGGCTTCGATTTCGCGCGCGTGAGCGCGGCCGCCTGGGCGAGCCTGCTTTTCATGTCGATCTTCCCCTCGGTGGTCTGTTACCTGATCTACTACTGGGCGCTCAAGCACTGCTCGGCCTCGCGGGTCTCCGCATTTTCGTATCTTCAGACGCCGGGCGCCATGGCGCTGGCCGTGCTCTTCATGGGCGAACCGCTGACGTGGGCGCTGGTCGCCGGCGCCGCGCTGGTCTTCGCGGGCGTGTACACCATACAACGCGTGGCCGCGGCGCAGGGAGCGTGATGTCGGGCTTCACCCAACTGCTTCGCCGGAACCGCAGCTATCGCTACACTTGGATGGGGCAGGTGGTCAGCGAGATCGGCGACCACTTCAACAACGTCGCGGTGTTCAGCCTGGCGCTGGGCGCGACGCATTCGGGGCTGGTGGTGAGCGGCATCATGCTGGCGCGCGCCGTGCCGGCGATCGCGGCGGGGCCGCTGGCGGGCGTCGTGCTCGATCGCATGGACCGCAAGCGCATCATGATCGCCAGCGACCTCGCCCGCGCCGTCGTCGCCGCCGGTTTCATCTACACCGTGCGCCATCCCGAGCCCTGGCTGCTCTACGTCCTCAGCGGCCTGCTCATGCTCGCCTCGCCGTTCTTCACCAGCGGGCGCGCCTCCATTCTGCCGGCCATCGCGAGCGAAGAGGAGCTGCACACCGCAAACTCGCTCACCCAGACCACGCAGTGGACCACGCTGACCCTCGGCACGCTCTTCGCCGGCGCTGCCGTCATGCAGTTCGGTTACGAGTGGGCGTTCCTGCTGAATGCGCTCTCGTTCCTCTTCTCCGCCTGGGCCATCTCGCACCTGCGCCCGCCCCGGGGCGGCTTCCGCGCCCAACGCGAAGCGCTCACCGAAGCCGGCACGGTGCGGCCCTGGCGCGACTACACCGAGGGCCTCAAGTACATGCGCGCGGCCCCGCTCTTGCTCGGCATCGCCGTCATCAACATCGGCTGGGCTTCCGGCGGCGGCGCGGCGCAGATCCTGTTCAGCATCTTCGGCGAGCTCGTTTTCGGAAGAGGCGCGGCCGGCATCGGGCAGATCTGGGCGTGCGCCGGGGTAGGCCTGCTCGCCGGCGGCGCCTTCGGCCACTGGTTCGGCAAGCGCGCCGGCTTCGCCGCCTACAAGCGCTCCATCATAATCTGCTATATCATTCACGGCGGAGCGTATGTGATTTTCAGCCAGATGCGGCAATATTGGCTGGCGCTTGTCTTTATCGCGCTTTCGCGCGCCGCGGTCGGCGTGAGCTCGGTCCTGAATATGTCACAACTGTTGCGTCATGTCGCGAATGAGTACCGCGGCCGCGTTTTTTCGACGATTGATTCGCTCACCTGGGCCGTCATGATGCTCTCGATGATGGGCGCGGGCGTCGCTTCGCAGTATTACGACCCGCGCACTATCGGCGCGTGGTCTGGCATTTTAAGCTCCACCACCGCCCTTGCCTGGGGCTTCCTCAACTGGACCGGCCGCCTGCCCGAGCCCAGGCCCGAAGGCGTCGAACCCGACGCCGTCGAGGTGCACCGCGCCCAGGCGATCGGGGAGGAATTCTGATGCTCGCGGTTCCGATTCTGCTGCTCCTGGTGGCGCGGGCGCCCTCGTCTGCGGCCGATCCCCCGGCGCAAACCGCGCGGCCTGCCCCCCAAAAGAACCTCTCCCTCCGCGAACTCGCCGCCCGGCCCATCGACGTCCGCCCCGGCCGCACTTTCATCGGCGCAGACAGCGCATCGCATACGGTCTTCTTTTACGAGAACCGCCGCGCCACCGTTTTCCGCGTCAACGCCGACAGCGGCGACACGCTCGAATTGACGCTCGAAGACGCGCCGGGATTTTCGAGTAATTCCGTATCGCCCGCGCGGGGCGCGCTGCTCGATGGACACGGGGAAACTCTGATTCCGGCGCGCTGGCGCGGCCACGCCGGCATTTTCGTGTTCTCGAACTCCGGCCGATACCTGAACACAATCCTGCTGAATCCCCCCGTCGAAATCGAAAACATGGCCCGCGGCTCCGACGGCAGCCTCTACATTCTGGGCGTGGATCCGTCATCGCGGCTGCTCGTTCACAAGTACGCCGGCGACGGCAGGCGCACGACTGCGTTCTCCAGCGGCGGACCGGCCGAAGCGCAGCAGGGACTTCTGTGGACCGACGGCGGCCTGATCTACCAGATCTCCCCCGCCTCCAGGCGCTTGCGGGTATTTGACGCCTCCGGGAAGACGCTGCGCGATGTCGCGATCGAATGCCCCCCTGACGCGCCCGCTTCCATCCAAACCGCCGTCCCCGCCGCCGGCGGCCGTTTCGTGGTGGAATGGGCCGCGGCCGGCACCTCTGTTGCACAACGATATTTATCGCTGCACGACGAAAGTGGCCGGGCCATTTCCGCCGCTACCCCCGAATCCGGCCGTTCCGCCGTGATTTTTTCCGATTCCGCCGGAATTCTCTACTCTTTGCGCTATACGCCCGCCGGCCGGCAGGAAATCGTCAGGACCCGCTTCACACAAACCGCTCCCGGCCGATAAAAATTTCAGATACGGTTATTGCGATCCGTCTGCGCCGTGAGATATGCTGGCGAAGCCTGCACGCAAGGAGCGTGAAATGAGCCCGTCGAAGGGGAGCCGGCAAAAAGGGCGGCGGCGCGCAATGCAAGACGATTATCGCATCCTATTTCTCCGCACCGCCCACCCGATGTGGGTATTCGACGTTTGCACGCTGAGATTTCTTGCCGTAAACGACGCCGCGGTCAGGCTTTACGGCTACTCGCAGCAGGAATTTCTCTCGATGACCGTTGCGGATCTGCACGCGCCGGAGGACGTCGCGGCGGTCACGGAGAAGCTGCGGTCCGCCGGCAACCGGCCCTGCCATGGATTGTACCGGCACCGCCGGCGCGACGGCTCCCTGCTCGAGGTTGAGATCACTTCCAACCGGCTCACGTTTCAGGGCCACAAGGCGCGCGCCGCCATCGCGGCCGATATCACCGCGCGCCGGCACGCTGAAAACGCTCTCCGCGAAACCAACCAGACCGTCGGCGCGCTGATCGAAGCCCTGCCCCTTGCCGTCATCGGCCTGGATTTCGACGGCAAGGTCGTGGGCTGGAATCGCGCCGCGCGCGAGATGTTCGGCTGGGCCGAAGCGGAAGCGCTCGGCAAGCCGCTTCCCATCGTTCCCGAAGACCAGGTGGATCACTTCCGGGACGAACTGGAGCGCGCCAAACGCGGGGAATCGCTCGCCGGCATCGAGCGGCAAGCGGTCACCAGGGATGGATCCGTAATCGATATCGTCCTCTGGACCGCGGTGCAGCGCGACATTTCGGGCGCGCCCACAGGCGTCATTTCCGTCATCGAGAACACAACCGAAGCCAAGCGCCTTCAGGAACAGCTTCGCCAGTCGCAGAAGATGGAGGCCATCGGGCGCCTGGCCGGCGGCGTCGCGCACGACTTCAACAACCTGCTCACCGTCGTGACGGGATTCAGCCAGTACATGCTGGACAGCCTGAACCTGGACGACGCGGCGCGCGGCGCCGTCGAGGAGATCCTCAAGGCCGGCAATCGCGCCGCCAGCCTCACCAACCAGTTGCTCGCCTTCGGACGCCGCCAGATGATCCAGCCTCGTATGCTCGATCTGAACCGCGTCATTTGCGATATCGAACGCATGCTGCGGCGCGTCATTATCGAGGAGATCGAACTCAAGCTCGCGCTGGCGCCTTCGTTGTGGAAGGTGAAGGCCGACGCCGGACAGATCGAGCAGATCATGATGAACCTGGTGCTGAACGCGCGCGACGCGCTGCCTCACGGCGGCCGGATCACGATCGAGACGGCGAACGTGGAGCTGACGCGCAAGGAGGCGCGCGCCCACCAGGACCTGAAGCCGGGCCGCCATGTAATCATCCGCGTCGCCGACAACGGCCTCGGCATGGACGCCGAGACGCAGCGCCGGCTCTTCGAGCCCTTTTTCACCACCAAGGGGCTGGGCCGCGGCACCGGCCTCGGGCTGAGCACCGTCTACGGAATCGTCAAACAGAACAGCGGCGACATCACTGTCGCAAGCGCGCCCGGCCGCGGTTCCACCTTCACCATCCACCTTCCCGCGGCCCAGGGCGACGAGGAAGCGCCGGAAGTCCCGGCCCCGGCGGAAATGTCCGGCGGCAGCGAAACCATTCTCGTCGTCGAAGACGAACAGGGCGTGCGGCGCATGGCCGTCGAGCTGCTGCGGCGCCAGGGCTACACGGTCATCGAGGCCTCCAACGGCCGCGCCGCGCTCGACCTTGCCCGGCGTTACGCCGGACCGATTCACGTTCTGCTGACCGACGTCATCATGCCCCAGATGAGCGGGCACGACCTCGCCCGCCGCCTCACCGCGCTGCGCCCGGGACTGAAGACCGTCTTTCTCTCCGGCTACGCCGACGATTTTCTGGCGCGGCGCGGCATGTGCGATTCCGACGGCTTCGTGCAGAAGCCGTTCACGCCGGATGCGCTCGCGCGAGCGCTCCGCGCGGCTCTGGAGCCAGGCTCAAAGCTGCGGCGCGTGGTCCGATAAGAACTGCGTGAGCCCGTTTTTCGAGAACGCGCGCAGCCTCTTCGAAGCGGCGGAATCGGCCTCCCTGGCGGGACATGCCCCCAGCCACTTGACGATTCTCATCGCCGCCGACGGCGCCATTCGGATGATGGCGGATTCCGACTGGCCGCTCGATCGCCTGCTGGCCCACAACGGCGGGCGCATGGCGTACCGGGTCTCGGAGCAGGCGGGCAAGCTGCGGGTCGAAGGCCGCGCCGCGAGCGCCGCCTGCCGCTTCGAGGCCGATTCGCCGCGCAACGCGCCCCGGCGCCTGGCCGCCCTCGCCAGTCCCCTGCCGGCCCTGCTTGCCCCAGGGCTCTCCGCCGGCCTCTGAGCGCCCCTCACCCCCAGCCCGGATTCAAAGCGCACGCCGGACGGCCGCAAAGAACGCAATGAAGGCCGCGAGCGCCGCCGGCCGCTTCGAGGCCGATTCGCCGCGCAACACGCCTCGGTCCTGGTCGCCGGCCTCTGAGCGCCCCTCACCCCCAGCCCGGATTCAACGCGCGCACCGGACGGCCGCAAGGAACGCAATGAAGGCCGCGCCGCGCGCCCCGGCGCCTGGCCGCCCTCGCCAATCCCCTGCCGGCCTCTGAGCGCTCAGCCCCAGCCCGGATTCAACGCGCGCGCCGGAAAGGCCGCAAGGAACGCAATGAAGGCCACGCAACGCGCCCCTGCCGGCCCTGCTTGCCCCAGGGCTCTCCGCCGGCCTCTGAGCGCCCCTCACCCCCAGCCCGGATTCACCGCGCGCGCCGGGCGGCCGCAAAGAACGCAATGAACAAAAAATGTTTTCTTTGTGTCTTTGTGATCTTTGTGCCTTGGTGCGAAAAAGACGGCCGGGTGCGTCCCGCCCCGGGTTCTAAACGGCCTTTACGCCAGCCCCGCTTCCCGCAGGAATCTCGCGGCTTCCTCCGGCGGCGTCGGATTGATGTAAAAGCCCGTCCCCCACTCGAATCCCGCCACCTTCGTCAGCTTCGGAATCAGCTCGATGTGCCAGTGATAGTAATCCAGGTCCGGCTCCTGCAGCGGCGCCGTGTGGATCATCATATTGTAGGCCGGCTTTTCGAGTACCTTGTCCACCGCTCGCAGCAACGCCTGCATCACCCAGCCGAGATTTCCGAACTCCGCCAGATCCGACGTCTCGTAATGCGAAATGTGCCGCCGCGGCAGAATCCAGGTCTCGAACGGGAACCGCGCCGCGTAAGGGCAGAAGACCACGAACTGCCCGGTCTCGAGCACCACGCGCGTGCCGGTATTGATCTCCTGCCGCATGATGTCGCAGAAGATGCAGCGTTCCTTCAGGTCGTAGTAGCGTTTGCTGCCCTCCAGTTCCTCCTGCACCGTGCGCGGCACCACCGGCAGCGCGATCAACTGCGAATGCGTGTGCTCCAGACTCGCACCCGCGGATTCCCCGTGGTTCTTGAACGCCAGGATGTAGCGCATCCTCCGGTCTTTCTTCAGATCGAGCATGCGGTCGCGAATGGCCCAGAAGACGTCCTGGATCTCCTTCTCGCCGAGGCTGGCGAGCGTGGCCTGGTGCTCCGGCGTTTCGATGACAACCTCATGCGCGCCGATGCCGTTCATCTTGTCGTAGAGGCCCTCGGCCTGGCGGTCGAAATCGCCTTCCACCCGCAGCGCCGGGAACTTGTTCGGCACCACGCGCACCGTCCAGCCGGGCTGGTTCGGGCCTCCGCTCTGCCGGTAGGCAAGCACTTCGGGCGGGGTCTTCGACTCGTTACCGGGGCAGAACGGGCAGAAGCGGCCGCCTTTGGGAACGACCTGCTCGCGGGAGAAATCCGCCGGACGGCGGGCGCGGTCGGTAGCGATGATCACCCACCGGCCCGTCACGGGGTCTTTTCGAAACTCAGGCAACGAAACACTCCTTCAATCTCACCCTCCCTCCACGCGTCACAGCTCTGTAGGAGCGTTCGCAGGCAGTTTCCGAGCCGCGACCGTAAGGGAGCCGTAATGTAACCCTCGGGAATTGATAATTATAGCTTTCGGACGGGCGCGAAAGCATCCGTGAAGTGCTCGATCGCGGGCGGATCCGAGAACAGGATAGAGACGATGTCAAAGCGCACCGCGTCCCAGGGCGCGTCCGCGCGGCGGGCATAGTCGCGGGCCGCACGGACCAAAGCCGCGCGCTTCGCCTTCCCTACGTTGCGCTCCGGCGCGCCGAATTCGTCCGACATGCGTGATTTCACCTCGACGAACACCAGTTTCCCTCCGTCGCGCGCCACAAGGTCGATCTCTCCACCTCCCGACGGCGGCCGGTAGTTCCGCGCCACTACCGTAAGGCCCTTCTGTTCCAGGTAACGGTGCGCCAGGTCCTCGCCGCGCCGCCCCAGCCTCTGCTCATCGTTCCACCAGCGCGCGCGCCCTCGATCCCGCGCACGGTCAGCCAGCCGGCACAACCAGCCCATCACTTCAGCACCTCGAACTCGAACTCCATCACCTTTCCCCGCGCCACATAACAAAGGTAATGTTCCCAGAACAACCGCATCCGCCGCGAGCGGTTCACCAGAAACTCCATCCCGAGCAGTCTCCAGAATGCCAGTAGGCGCAGCCGCACGGAAATCTCACGCAACCTCGCGCCCGAATAGTAGCCGAAGCCGCCGTGGTCTTCCCCGAAGTAGCGGAACGAGAAGCTGTTCAGGTGCCAGCGATGCGTCGGGTCGCAGAACGAGCTGAAGTCGGTGTAATGGGGCGTGACCACCCGCACCCGCCCGCCCGGCCGCACCAGGCGGTGGAACTCCTCCATGGTGCGGATCACGTCGGCGACGTGCTCGATGACGTGTATCGCGCGCAAGACGTCGAAGGAGTTGTCCGCAAAGGGGTACGGGAAGCGGTCGAGGTCGCATAGCACGTCGGCCGCGCTGGCCGGGTTGCGGTCGATACCGATCGCGCCGGGATACTTGCGGATACCGCAGCCTACGTCCAGGATTCTCAAGCTGATATGGTAACGCACGCCGGTGGTGGGGCAGGCGCTTTCGGCTGCCTAAATCAGATAAACAGCGCCTAATGCCCAATACGTTGGGGGAAATTGCGCAACCAGAACTGTTGCAGAACACCGCATAAGACTGCAATATCAGGCCTTAACATCTGGTACTCCGATTGCTCCCTCCCCCGCGACGTGAACTTGCTACGCGATTGCCTTCTGCTGCTTGCCCTCGCAGTCACTTCCTCCTTCGCTGCCCAGCAGCAGGCCAAGCCCCTGCCCGGCTCCGAGGATTGCCTGAGTTGCCACGAAGCCGGGCGCGGGACCGCCAGGCGCGAGCCCGGCGTCCCACCCCAATTCGACGCCGCCGGATTGCGCGCCTCCCCACATGCCGAACTTGAGTGCCGGAACTGCCACGAAGTCGGCAAAGACCTCCCTCACCCCGATAAAGTGCCGTCCGTGAACTGCGGCAACTGCCACGCCGACGAGCAGGCCCAGTATACCCAGAGCCTTCACGGCCAGGCCGCCAGGCGCGGCGACAAGCTGGCCCCCAGTTGCAAGCTCTGCCACGGAACGCACAACATCCTGCGCCCGTCGGCTCCGAACTCCCCCACTTCGACCGTGAACGTCCCGCGGCTTTGCGGCCAGTGCCACCACGAAGGCTCGCCGGTCTCGCTGAACTACAACATCCCCCAGCAGAACATTCTCGAAAACTACACCGAAAGCATTCACGGTGAAGGACTTTTCAAGCGCGGGCTCACCGTGGTCGCGGTCTGCACGAGCTGCCACACCGCACACTTCGTCCTGCCGCACACGGATCCGCGCTCCTCCATCTCCAAGCAGAAGATCGCCGCTACCTGCACCAAGTGTCACTCGCAGATCGAAACCGTGCACCGCAAGGTAATCCGCGGCGAGCTGTGGGAGAAGCAGCCGCACCTGATCCCGGCCTGCGTCGATTGTCACGAGCCGCACAAAGTCCGCCGCGCCTATTACACCCAGGGCATGGCCGACCAGGACTGCATGCGCTGCCACGGCGACCGCAACCTGAAAGTGGTGCGCGGGGGCCAAACCGTCTCCCTTTTCGTCGATCAGAACCAGCTCCAGCACTCGCGGCACACCCGCGAGGCCTGCGTGCAGTGCCATACCGGGGGCAACCCGGCCGACGTCCGGCCCTGCAGCACGATCAACAAGCCGGTAGACTGCTCGATCTGCCATGAAGCCGTTGTCGAGCAGTACAAGCAGAGCACCCACGGCATGCTGGTCGCCAAGGGCAACCCGGATGCCCCGGCCTGCCAGGACTGCCATGGCCACGCGCACGGCGTCGCCACGCGCAACGACACGCAGTCGCCCACCTTCTCCCGCAACGTGCCCGCCCTTTGCGCCAAGTGCCACCGCACCGGCCAGAAGGCCGCCGTCCGCTACGCCAGCCACAACGGCGTCGAAAAGAATATTATCGAGAACTACACCGAGAGCATCCACGGCAAAGGCCTGCTGCAGAGCGGCCTCACCGTAACGGCCGACTGCTCGGATTGCCACGGCGCTCACAGCGAGCTTCCGGCCAGCAATCCGGCCTCGAAGGTGAACCGCAACAACGTCGCGCGCACCTGCGCCCAGTGCCACCGCGGCATCTACGACCAGTTCACTCACAGCGTCCATTCGCCCGAGGTCACCAAAACCAACAAGCCCCTGCCCGTCTGCAGCGATTGCCACTCCGCTCACAGCATCGAGCGCACCGATTTTGCCGACTTCCGCCTGCACATCATGGATCAGTGCGGCCGCTGCCACGAGAAGATCACCGAGAGCTACTTTGAGACCTACCACGGCAAGGTATCCAAGCTCGGCTATTTGAAGACGGCCAAGTGCTACGACTGCCACGGCTCGCACGACATCCTGCCGGTAACCGACATCCGCTCCCGCCTCAGCCGCGAGAACATCGTGAAGACCTGCGCGAAGTGCCACCCCGGCTCGAACCGCCGGTTCGCGGGCTACCTCACCCACGCCACGCACCACGACCCGGCCCGCTACCCGTTCCTCTTCTACACGTTCTGGGGCATGACCTCGCTGCTCGTGGTCACCCTGGTGGTTTCCGGCGCCCACACCGCGGCCTGGCTGCCGCGCTCGCTCAAGTACGCCCGCGAATTGAAGGCCTCACGCAACGGGCACGACGGCCACGAGCAGAAGTACGTGCGCCGCTTCTCGAATTATCAGCGCAACCTGCACCTCATGGTGATCACCAGCTTCCTGGGCCTGGCCACCACCGGCATGGTGCTGAAGTTTTCCTACGCGCCCTGGGCCTCGGTGCTCGCCGGCCTGCTGGGCGGCTTCGAGGGCGCCGGCTGGATTCATCGCGGCTGCGCTCTGGTCACCTTCTCCTATTTCGGGCTGCACCTGTTCGATCTCTACCGGCACCGCAACCGCTCCGGGCACTCCTGGACCGGCTTTGTGCTGAATCCGCGCGGTATGATGTTCAACCGCACGGACCTTCGCGAGCTGATCGGCTCCGTGAAATGGTTCCTGGGCCGCGGTCCCCGGCCGCAGTACGGCCGTTGGACGTACTGGGAGAAGTTCGACTACTTCGCCGTGTTCTGGGGCGTCGCCGTCATCGGCTCCACCGGCCTGCTGCTGTGGTTCCCGGCGTTCTTCACGCGCCTGCTGCCGGGCTGGATGATCAACGTCGCCACCACCATCCACAGCGACGAAGCGCTGCTCGCGGTCGGCTTTATCTTTACGGTGCACTTCTTCAACACGCACTTCCGGCCCGAGAAATTCCCCATGGATCCGGTGATCTTCACCACCGGCATGCCTCTGGAGGAATTCAAGAACGACCGCCCGCGCGAGTATCAGGAACTGCTCGAAAGCGGCCAGCTCGAATCCCGCTTCATGGATCCTCCGCAGCCGCTGGCCCTGAAGCTCTGGAAGCGCTTTGGCTTTACCGCGCTCGCCATCGGCCTGCTGCTGATCGGGCTCATCCTGTACGCGGAAATCTTCGCCTACAAATAGAGCGACAGGCGCCTCTGTCCGGCCACCGGTTTCCCGATCGGCACACGGAAACCGGTGACAGGCGCCTCTGTCCACGCGCAAAAGGCGCTTGGGACAGAGGAGCCAGCCACCGGTTTCCTACTCGGCACACCGCGCAAAAGGCGCTTGGGACAGAGGAGCCGGCCACCGGTTTCCTGATCGGTCCAGAGGCGCCGGCCACCGGTGTCGCGGCCGGCGCCGCGGATCGGTCACACGCTCACTACCGGGCAGGGCGATTCCCGGATGATCGCGTAGGCGTTCGTCCGCAGGCGTCCGAAGGCGCCCGCCGCCGAGCCCCGCCCGATCACGAGCACGTCCGCGCCGCCTTCGGCCGCCGCGCGGCTGACCGCCTTCGGAGCATCGCCGTGCGCCACCACGATCTCCGCCTCGGCCTTCAAGTCCGCCACATGCTTCCCCAACTCCGACCGCGCTGCTTCCTCCACTTCCCGCCCGAGATTCGTGTCGAAATATTCCCCCACCCCCACTTCGATCGCAGGCAGCGCGTGCAGCACGGTGAGCCTCGCCTCGAATTCCCGCGCGAATTTCGCCGCCCAGCAGATCGCCTTGCGGCTCTCCGGGCCCAGATCCACGGCGCAAAGCACCCGGCGGAAACTGATCGGCTCCACGGCGCGCGCCTCCTCGATGTGCACGCCGGTCCACACCGGGCAGTCGGCGTCGTGCAGCACTTTGGCCGCCACCGACCCCAGAATGAATCGCCGGAACGGTCCGAAGCCATGCGTCGGCAGCGTGATCAGGTCCACGCGCTCCCGGTCGGCAAACTCGACGATGCTCTTGGCCGGATCGCCTTCGAGCAGCACCCGCCGGATGCGCGCCGCCTTGAACTCGCGCTTCTGGCACGTCTCCAGCTCTTTGCTCGCCTCCTCGTGGCGCTTGCGGGCGAGCCGCTCGATCACCGGCGCCCCGAGTTCCGTCGTGGCCTGGTCGTAGCGCAGAGGCTCGAGCACATGCAGCAGGATGACTTCGCAGTGGAAGTGGGCGCCCAGCGCGTCGGCGTAGCTCATCGCCCCGACGCACCGCTCGGAGAAATCCACCGGCGTCAGGATCTTCGATAGCGGCAGCAGCATGCAGGGATCCATCACCCGCAGTCTACTATGGCGCTGCTCTGAATGGCCGGGAAAATTTCCGACGAATGGATGGACCCGGCGGGGCAGGCGCTTCGCCCGCCCCACCGCCGCCCGGATCTGCTATTTGCCCGCCGCCGGCTGTTGCGCCGCAGGCGACTGCCCCTGGCTCGTAATGCCGAGGTCCGTCAGGATCTTCGGGTTTGCCTCGTCCATGGCCAGGATGTGGTGGCACGTATCGCAGTCGTTGGGAATCGTGTTCTTGCCCGATGCGCTCGTGTGGTCGCCGTCGTGGCAGCGGAAGCAACCCGGAAAGTCCATGTGCCCGAGGTTGTTCGGGTACGTTCCCCAGGTGATCTTCATCGCGGGGAAGATATTCCGGTCGTAAATAGCCACAATCGCCTGTCCGGCCCCGGCGATCGCCGCACGGTTCTTCGCGTACACGTCCGGGTATTTCTGCTGGTAGAACTTGTCCAGGCCGGCCGGAATCGCCGCCTCGGCTTCCTCGCGGCTGGCGTATGTCTTCTGCAGGAGATCGATGGCCTCCTTCTTGACGTACGGCAGCGATGTCGAGATCAGGCCGTTGGCCATGGCCGCATTCACCGCGGGGCTGGCAAGCTGGAAGGTGTGCGTCGGCCGGTTGTGGCAGTCCATGCAGTCCATCAACCGGGTCGGCAGATTCTTGAGGGCTTCCGGCTTCACGCCGGAGGCCGTGTACACCGTCTTCCGGCCGGTCCGGTCGTTGGTGTACTCCACGCGCGGGATCGTCTGCCGGCTTTCGTCCGAGGGGTTGTAGTAAATCCGGACGCCCGGCGCCAGGTGCGCGCCGTGAATGCCCGGGAAATCCGGGCGGCCGCCGCCCATTCGCATCAACAGCACGGTCTTGGTGAGCGAATTCGTTTCATCGTCGGCGTAGCTCGGAATGATGCGCAGGCGATCCTCGGTGAATTTCGTGGGCCAGTGGCACGCCTCGCAAGTCTCGCGCGCGGGGCGCAGATTCTTGACCGGCGTCGGGATCGGCCGCGGATACGTGTTGAAGGCGACCGCAAAGACCTGGCCCAAACCGGAAAGCTTGCTCTTGACGAACCAGGAAGCCCCCGCGCCGATGTGGCAGGCTACGCAATCCACGCGGGAGTGCGGCGAATTCTGGTAGGCCGTGAACTCCGGCTGCATGACGGTGTGGCAGGTCTGGCCGCAAAAGCTCACCGTCTCCATGAACGTCACCGCCTGGTAGGTGAAGATGCTGCCCAGCACCAGGTTGATCAGCGTCGTGATGCCGACGAAGATTCCCAGCCGCTTCAGCTCCACGCTTCGCAGCGTCAGCGGCGCGAAGCTCGATGGATAGGCATGGTGTTTCTGCTCGCGTCGCCGGCGCAGCAGGATACCGATCGGTATCAGCCCGAGCCCCATGAAAAAGACGCCCGGCAGAATCAGGAATGTGAGAATTCCGATGTACGGGTGCTGAGCCGCGCCCGCAAACGTGGACGGCAGCAGGAACAACCAGAACACGGTCGCGGTAGTCACCAGCACCACGCCGATCCTGCTGATCAGGTTCGAACTCAAATAGACAACCGGCGATAGCCAGCTGCGGATCCCCTCAGTCCGGATAACCATAGTGTGATTTTTTTCTATTTCGCTTCGGATCCCTCCGCGGCATCCGCAAATTCCCGATGAGTTCCGCCCGCCGCCGGCGTCCCGCCGGCATGGCCGTCCGGGCCGTGTTCCTTAACGGAAACGCCGGTCAGAAACGCAGTCTCGAGCGGATACACATCCGGATCGAAAATTACCGAATAAAAGTGCCAGACCACAATCGCCATGGTGGCCAACACGGCCTCGTAGAAGTGGATCGAGGTCGCCACGTCGATGACGCTCTTCGGCAGCCAGCGCAGCGCGTAATTGATGCCCCACAGCAGCAAACCGGTGACGCCCATCACCACGCCGCCCCAGATTACCGCCCAATATTCCATCTTTTCGATGTAGCTGTGCGAGGAAATCCGCGGCTTCCGGTTCGTCAGCCCCATGTTGTAGGCGAAGTTCAGCACGATCTCCGGCACGTCGTTGCGCCGGGGAATCATCTCCTTCCAATGGTCGCGCAAACGCCGGCTCGCGATCAGCGACCCGGCATGCAGCGCGGCGGCGGCCAGGAAAACGCCCGCCGCGATGCGGTGCACGACCCCGCGGACCGGGAAGTAATGCTCCCACATTACCAGCGGCCTCGCCCACCACTGATCCGGATACTTCAGCGCGAAGCCGGTCCAGGCCAGGACAATAAACGAGCTGGCCAGAAGCGCGTGCTGCACCCGTTCGAGACCGTACATCCGGACCTCGCGCGGCCCCTGCTGCGCCGCGCCCCGCACGGGCCGGCCCGCGAAGCGCCGCTTGAGGAGCTTGCGGAACCAGTCGCCCAGGTTGTGCAGCAGCATGTAGCCGATCGTCAGCGGAATCAGGATCAGGTACGCCAGCCGCACCCACTTCACCGCCTCCGGTTCCTTCCCGCCGGCTTCGGCCTGGTGAATCGGGCCCAGGGCGAACCGCGTGCCCGCCCCGGGATGGCACTGGCCGCAGGTCTTCGGCAGGTTCTTCGGGTTCGTGCTCGAGCTCGGATCCGACGAGGCTTTGATGTCGTGGAAGCCGTGGCAGCTTGCGCAGTTCGCCACCGACTGCGAGCCCGCCTTCGCGGCCAGACCGTGGTAGGAAGCGTCGAAGCTCACCAGCCGGTCTTCCGGCAGACCGAAGCGCCGCGACAACTGCACGTTGCCGTGACACTGGCCGCAGGTCTCGCGGATATGTCCGGCATTGACCGGCGACGCTTTGTCCTTCGGCGCAAGGATCGAATGCTCGCCGTGGCAGTTGGTGCATACCGGCGCGGCGGCAATTCCTTCCGCGACGGCTTTGCCGTGCACGCTCTCGCGGAACTGTGCGGCAATCTCGGAGTGGCACATGCCGCAGATCTCCGGAACGCCCTTGTGAAATTCCGCGGATTTGGTGAACTTCACCTCGTGCGCGCTGCCGTGGCACACCGAGCAGTCCGGAGCGGCCGTGTTGCCGTTCTTAATCGCCTGGCCATGCACGCTCTCGGCGTGTTTCGCCGCGATGTCGGCGTGGCAGTCGGCGCACTTGGGCTTGGGAACGTTGGCCGGGTGCGGATAGGATTCGTGCTTCTCGTGGCAGCCCGTGCAGCCCAGCGCCGCGTGAGGCGAGCCCTGGATCTGCCTGGCCTGCTCGTGACATCCGGCGCAGGCCTCGTCGCCGCTCTGGGCGAGCGCCGTTGAAATCGCACCTAGGAATGCGAATATCAGTAATAAGACAGGTATTCGAGCGCGCATCGTAATCCATCAGCTCTTTTCGTCGGGTATTTGTATTAAGCGAGCCTGGCGCCGGTGCGCAGGCTCCGGCCGGTCGCCTCTTCAATCGCCTCGACGATCGCGCCGAGGTAGGCGTCCAGCGCGCACGACATCGTCTCCCGCTGCGGGCAGGACCCGTCCAGCCGCTGCTCGATGCACACCGGGCAGACATTCTCGCGAATGGCGGCCGCGTATGCGCCGATGTCGTTCCCGCCGGTCGCCCGAATCGCCTGCGCAACCAGCGGCAAAAGCTCAAACAGACTGCAATGCTTATCCTGCTCGCGCCCGCAGGCGCCTTCGAAAGTCCGCTCGCTGCAAAGCGCGCAAATCCGCGCCCTTAAAATCGCTTCGAGCTCGTCCATCCTGGTATTCATCTCAGCCCCTCCTTTCACGGGGCCTCGGCTGGATGCTGTGAGCCGGCGGGCTCAACGGCGTCAGACCGGCTTTGTGACCGGCGCCCGCCGTGCCGCAGGCCGGCGGTGCGGAACACGAACTCGAATACGGCGGCACAGCGCACCGCGGCTCGGATCGCGACGCCCGTAGCTGGGCGGCCAGGATCGCCAGCACCGCGGTGCTCAACGGATCTTCATGAAACACCACCGAGCGGATTCCCGCGTTCCAGGCCTTGGCCAGGTGCTGCGGGTCGTTCTTGGTGATCAAGACCACCCGCTCGGGGTTCCTGAGCGGCAAAGGAAGGCGGTCCAACCCCTCCGAATCCACGACGATCACGCCCTCCTGCCGCGGGTCGGGATGGTCCACACTACGGATATCCCTGCTCCCATGGCGCTCGAGCATGTCCCGGAGCGCCGAAGCGTACGGAGTATCGTTGAGGGTGAGTTGAACCGTCTCCATAAACCGACTCCGATTACGGAGCCAAGGCTCCTACTTCGTTTCGCAGCCGTCCAACTTGTGAGTCTTGCCGTAGCACTCGCCGATCTTGTTCAGATCCTTCGAGCCGGCTTTGGTATGACAATACGTGCACGCTTTCTTTTCCTTGGCGGTGTATTCCTTCTTGGCGAAGGACACCGTGGCCGGAAGGGTAAGACCACCGATAAGAACAGCAGCGGGAACAATGAACTTGAATTTACGCATCTTGCCTCCAGATTTAGTGTGTTAGCAATCGAATAGCCACATCTCCGCCTCACGTGGAGCTATTGTAACTGATTACGGAGAAACAGCCGCGAGGCGATGAGGGGGGCGTGGCGGCCCGAGGCGTCGGGGGCAAAGTACCCAATTCTCAAGGCGTTGCGTGAGCTGCCCCAATCAGAAAAAGTCCTTAATTATCAGATCCGATTCACTGTGTTGCAAAATATCGCTGCGATCTGCAGGCCGCCTCGCCGTCGCTTCGCGGGTGAGAATGCGCTCCCGCCCGCCGCTTCCCCCCGTCCCGCCTCTTCATTTGCCCCTGCGCCAAATCCCTCCTCGAAAAGATTTCACGGCCCTCTGCTGTCCCATCTGGGTGATTTCACCCAATCTGTGCGGTAGAATGTAATGTAAGTTTTCAATGTCAAGCGCCTTCATGTCTAAACTTGTACCGAAATGGCAGCAGTCCCGGGTCCTCGAAGCGGTCTTCGACCAGCTCTCCGATGCGCTGGTCCTGTACGACAGCGACCAGTTCATCACCGGCGTCAATCGAGCGGCCGAGCGGCTCTTCGGAACCAGCGCCGAGGAAATGATCGGCAAGCATTGCCGTGAGGTCTTCCGCTGCGCGGTCTGCGAGGCCAACTGCGGCGTCGTGGAGGGACTGAACTCGGCCGCGGCGGTCCCGCACAGCACGATACGCCTCCACACCGAGGACGGCCGCGAGCGCCTCGTCCTCATCCGCACCGCACAGATCGCCAATGATGACGGGGAGACCGAGGGCGTGGTCGCCACCATCAAGGACGTGACCGAAGAGATGGCGCCGATGAAGCGCGAGGTGATCGCCGAGTCGGCGGCCATGCGCGAGGTGCTCAGTTTCGTGCGCAAAGTGGCCGCCAGCGAGGCCACCACCGTGCTGCTCGAAGGCGAGAACGGAACCGGGAAAGACCTGATCGCGAAAACGCTGCACTACGAGAGCGCGCGCCAGGCCGAGCCCTTCATCGCCATCAACTGCGCCGCCATTCCCGAAACGCTGCTCGAAAGCGAGCTGTTCGGCTACGAGAAAGGCGCTTTCACCGACGCCCGCTCCCAGAAGCGCGGCCTGTTCGAGCTGGCCGACAAGGGCACGCTGTTCCTGGACGAGATCGGCGAGATTCCGCTGACGCTGCAGGCCAAGCTGCTGCGCGTTCTCGAAGAGCAGTCCTTCCGGCGGCTGGGCGGCCTCAAGGACATTCACGTCGATCTGCGCTTCATCGCCGCCACCAACAAGAATCTGCGCGAAGCGGTGAAGGAAGGCGCCTTCCGCCAGGATCTGTATTTCCGGCTGAACGTCATCCAGATCATGATTCCGGCGCTGCGCGAGCGGATCGAAGACGTTCTCCCGCTGGCCCGGTTCTTCATCGAGCACTACAACCGGAAATTCAAGCGGCGCATCGAAGGGCTGTCGCCCGAGGCCGAGGCGCTGCTGATGAGCCACGACTGGCCGGGAAACGTTCGCGAGCTGCGCAACGCCATCGAGCGCGCGATGATTCTGGAGGAGTCCTCTTCCATCACGCCCCCGAGCCTTCCCATCTCGATCAGCCACTCCGAGTTCCGGCCGATGGCGGCGCCCGAGCCGGCGCTGGAAATCCCCGACTCGGGCCTCTCGCTGGTGGACAGCGAACGGCAGTTGCTGGCCCGCGCCCTCGAAAAGACCGGCGGCAACCAGACCCAGGCCGCCCGCCTGCTCCGCATCACGCGCGACACCCTGCGCTACAAAATGAAGAAGTACAACCTGCGGTAGGCGGCGCTGCCCGGCTCGCTACGTCGCGCGGCGCGCAATCGCCGTCGGCGAGAGGAGCTCTTCAAAGACCGGCGCGCTTTCGGTGTGCTGGAAATAGGAGACCTTCGCGGCGGGGCCGTCCAGCTCGAGGATGGCGTAGCCCTGGTTATAAAAATCGCCGGCGCGGCCGAGCTTCGCGCTCTCGTTCACGCGGACCTCGGGCCAGAGCGGCGTATCGCTCTGCTCGGATACCTGAACCGGAAAGCCGCCGCAGCCGATCACGCGGCCCCGTTTGAGCGTGGCCCCCAGCGCGTTGAACTCCTCGTAGACGGCAAGCCGGTGCTCATGGCCCCAGAACCACACGTCGATCCTGTCGAGCAGCGGCGCAAGCTGCTCGTAGAGCGGCTCGTTGTAAAAAGTCTCCCCGATGCTTTCGTAAGCCGAGAACAGCGGATGGTGCGACAGGAGCACGGTCTGGCGGCCGCCCGCGTTCAGCAGCTTGCCGGAGAGCCACTCGACCTCGGACGTTTCCAGGTAAGGCGGGCCGCCGCCCGGTATGCGGCTGTGCAGCGCCGTGTCGATGGCGACGACCTGCCAGTGCTCGTTCCGGAGACAGAAATGGCTGGCGGGCTGCTTCAGGCGCGGCAGCAGTTCCGAATAATACCCCTGGCCGGCCGAATACATATCGTGCTCGCCGGCCAGCGAAAACACCGGCGTCGCGTTCAGATCGATCCGCTCGCCGAGCGGGCCCAGGAAATAGCGTTGGATCTCGAAGGGGGTGCCGGAATAGTAGATGTCGCCGAGGTGAATCAGCAGGGCCGGGCGGCGCGCGGCAATTTGGGAGAGGACCTCGCGCGCGGGGGCTGCGCCGGTTCCCCAGTCGGAGAACAGCGCCACGCTGCCGCGTTCCGGAAGCACTCCTTCGAGCACGAAATCGTCGAGGGCCGCGTGCGCCTTGTAAGGCACGTCGCTGAGGCGCAGCACGAGCTTGCGCGCGAACTCCTCGGCCACCTCCTCCCAATCGGAATCGCAATCGCTGTTGGCCGAGTCGAGCTCCTCGCGATAGCGGTTCACCTCGCGCGCGCGTCCCGAGGCGCGCGCATCGCCGAGCTCCATGGCGAGGCGGGCACAATGCAGCGTGGGATCGGCCGGGCCCTGCGTGAGCGCGGTGGGCAGGAGGCTCGGCAACTCGGCGCCGGCATCGATGCGCGAAGCCAGCTCGGTGGCGGCCTCAACGATGGGGTGGTCGCTATCGGGCCGCACGCCCCGGCGCGCGCCGCGTTCGCCGGATGCGGAGTTCCTTGCGAGCACCTCGTCCACCGCGGACTGCCACAGCGACAGCCGTGGATTCTGAAATTCCTTGATCCTTCCCATAGCCCCCCTTGCGCACGGCGGGACAGGCGCTTGCGCCTGAAGCCCAACCTTGCTCTCCAGTACAAGGGTAACTGTTCCGCACCGAGTAATAAAGAGCCCCCCTGATCCGGCCGGCGCGGAGCCGGAGGCGCCGGAAATTTTCCGCGACGGAGAGTATGTATCGCGAATCCAATGAGTAACAGATGGGGCTGCTCTCGGGACGATCTGGCGTGCGGATTGCTCACCAAGTTGCAAAGGCTGCCGGGGGAGAACGGCAGCAGCCGCTTCTTAAGGAGAAGATCATGACAGCGTTTGTGACCGTGAGCCTTGCCACACTGCTCGCGTTGCCCGGCGTGAGTTGTGCCCAAGAATCATCCGCCTCCAGTGGGCGGTTTCCCGTACGCGCCCACAAAGCGAGCGACACAACGCGCGCTCAAGACGAGCAGCAGCCTGGCGGCCCGGGGCAGTCGAATTCGCAAACGCCACGGCGGCTGGAATCGGTCAGTTGGAATCCGGTGAAGCACGAGCTCACCTGGGTCGTCTCGCGGGGCCAGTTGACAGGCAGCGACTACAAGCCGCTCGCCACGGAGAACTACCTGATCAACATGGACGACGCCACCATGACCTATAACGGCGAGACGCGCCGGTTCAGCAGGCAGGAAGCCGACAACGTGACGGTCCTGATGGACCTGCTCTCGAAGTACGCGGTGGACTCGACCGTGTGGTGGGACCAGGGCCACGGCCAGCCCGTGGACGGCAGCAGCCCGGCGCCGGCCACTCCGACGCCCGCGAAGCGAAAGAAGGCCAATGTGCTCCACGTCTCCGCGCCCAGGCGCGACCAGGCGCTCGAACGGCGGATCATGGCCCAGTTGGACCGCCTGCAGCAGGCGGTGTTTCCCGCTTACTGAGGACAACGGAACCGGCGGCGTGCGGGGCTGGGTAGCGCACGCAGCGTCATGCGGGGCACGCCGCCGGGCTGCCCGCGGCCTGGCGGCCGGGCAAGCTCGCACATAGCAAGCAGGGCCGAACCGGGGGCCTCCGCAGACGAGGGCGTCCGAGGGGCGGCCTTGCGGGAGCCCCCGCCTCTTCCTTTCCTTCCCCTGCCCGTCCTCCCCTGCCCGAAAGAGAGGGCAACCACCCGGCCGGCAACTTACGTCGTGATCTCAGTCATGACGGCAACCAGAGTTCTGTCCTGGAGCTGGGCGTTCGCCCTGGCAATTGCAGTTCCGCAACTGCGCGCCGCGGCACAGCAGCAGAAGACGGCGCCGCAAAACACAGCGCAACCGGCCGCCAACAACGACAAAACGACGGCGAAACCGCTGAGCGCGAAGGAGAAGCGCAAGCGCGAGGAAAAGCTGCGCCAGGAACTGGAGACTCCCTACAAGAAGTGGCTGGACGAGGACGTCGCCTACATCATCACCGACGAGGAGCGGGCGGCGTTCAAGCGGCTGCAAACCGACGAGGAGCGGGAGCAGTTCATCGAGCAGTTCTGGCTGCGGCGCGACCCCACCCCGGATACGGTCGAGAACGAGTACAAGGAAGAGCATTACCGCCGTATCGCCTACGCCAACGAGCACTTCTCCTCGGGAATTCCCGGCTGGAAGACCGACCGCGGCCGGATTTACATCATGTACGGCCCGCCGGACGAGATCGATTCGCATCCCTCGGGCGGGTCCTATGAGCGGCCGATCGAGGAAGGCGGCGGGGAAACCTCCACGTACCCGTTCGAGGACTGGCGCTACCGCTACATCGAGGGCATCGGCACGGACGTGAACATCGAGTTCGTGGACCCGACCATGACGGGCGAATATCACATGACGATGGATCCGTCGGAGAAGGACGCCCTGTTGTACGTGCCCGGCGCCGGCCTGACGCTGTACGAAGAGATGGGCCTGGCGGACAAGACGGACCGCTTTACCCGCAGCGACGGCACGCACCTGGGCACCGGGAACCAGCCGCTGCCGGAGAGCATGGACGAGTTCTCGCGACTGGAGCAGTTCGCCAAGCTGCAAAAGCCGCCCGAGATCAAGTTCAAGGATCTGGAAGCGGTGGTCAATTCCCGCATCACCTTCAACCTGCTGCCGGTCAAGGTGCGGGTGGACTACCTGCGGATCACCGATTCGACGGTCATGACGACGGTCACCGTCCAGCTCGACAACAAGGATCTGCAGTTCCAGGAGAAGGACGGGGTGGCGAAGGCGAACGTGAACATGTACACGCAGGTCACCTCGATGACGCGGCGGCCGGTGGGCCACTGGGAAGATCCCGTGGTCATCGAGATGCCGCAGGAGATGCTGGCCGAAGCCAGCAAGCACTCCTCGGTGTATCAGCATCCGTTCTTCCTGGCGCCGGGGTTGTACCGCTTGAACGTGGTGGTGAAGGACACGGTCGGCGGGACGATGAACAACTACGAGATGGCGCTGCACGTGCCGCATTTCGACGATGAAAAGCTGGCTGCGAGCAGCCTCATCCTGGCCGACCTGATCGAACCGGTGCCGACGAGCAGCATCGGGACGGGGCAGTTCGTGATCGGCGACTACAAGGTGCGGCCGCGGATCAACGATACGTTCAATCGCGACGAGAAGCTGGGCATTTACCTCCAGCTCTACAATTTCCAGACCGACGAACACACGCGCAAGCCGAGCGGCGAAATCGAATATCAGGTGCTGAGGAACGGCACGAACGAGAAGGTGTTCGATTACACCGAGGACGTGAAGGACCTGCCGGGAGCGTCCGGCACGCAGGTGACGATCGAGAAACTGCTTCCGCTGGCGACGTTGAAGCCCGGGCAGTACACGCTGAAGATGACGGTGAAGGACAAGCTGAGAAATCAGGAGTTGACGCCGACAGCCACGTTTACAGTGCATTAAGCTCCCTCGGGGAGAGGCGGAGGAACCGCTTCCCCGCGACCCGGCGGGGCGCTCCCGCCGGTTGACGCTTCGGACACCGGAGCCTAGAATTGTGAGTAGCGCAGAGTGTCCGAATGCGGGAGTGGTGTACATGACGGCAAGCAGATTTCTCACGTGGTGCTGGGCTTTCAGTCTGGCGGCGTCCGTTCCAGGCATTTATGCCGCCCAGCAGCAGAAGGATCAGGGCAAATCGGGAGCCGTCCCGACACAGCGCGAGACAGTTGCGAAGCCGCTGAGCGAAAAAGAGCAGCGCAAACGCAATGAAAAGCTCCGCAAGGAACTGGAGACGCCGTACAAGAAATGGCTGGACGAGGACGTCACCTACATCATCACCGACGAGGAGCGTGCGGCCTTCAAGCGCCTGGCGACGGACGAGGAGCGAGAGCAGTTCATCGAACAGTTCTGGCTGCGGCGCGACCCCACCCCGGACACGGTCGAGAACGAGTACAAGGAAGAGCATTACCGCCGCATCGCGTATGCCAATGAGCATTTCGCCTCGGGCATTCCGGGCTGGAAGACCGACCGCGGGCGCATCTACATCACCTTCGGGCCGGCCGACGAGGTGGAGTCGCATCCCTCGGGCGGATCGTATCAGCGGCCGATCGAGGAAGGCGGCGGCGAGACCTCCACGTACCCGTTCGAGAAATGGCGCTACCGCTACATCGAGGGGATCGGCACGGACGTGAACATCGAGTTTGTGGATCCCACGATGACGGGCGAGTATCACATGACGATGGATCCGTCGGAAAAGGACGCGCTGATGATGGTGCCCGGCGCCGGCCTGACGCTGTACGAGCAGATGGGCCTGGCGGACAAGACGGACCGCTTCACGCGCAGCGACGGAACGCGCCTGGGGGTCGGCAACCAGCCGCTGCCCGAAAGCATGAACCAGTTCTCGCGGCTGGAACAATACGCGAAACTTCAGAAGCCGCCCGCCATCAAATTCAAGGATCTTGAAGCGGTGGTAAATACGCGGATCACGTTCAACCTGCTGCCGATCAAGGTGCGGGCGGACTACATCCGGATCACCGATTCCACGGTGATGACGACGATCACGGTGCAGCTTGACAACAAGGACCTGCAATTCCAGCAGAAGGACGGGGTGGCGAAGGCGAGCGTGAACATGTACACGCGAATCACGTCGATGTCGCGCCGCCCGGTCGGCACTTGGGAGGACCCGGTCGTCATCGAGACGCCGCAGGAGATGCTCGCCGAATCGAGCAAGCGCTCGTCGATTTACCAGCACCCGTTCTTCCTGGCTCCGGGCACCTACCGCCTGAACGTGGTCGCCAAGGACACGATCGGCGGGACCATGAATAATTACGAGATGGCGCTGCACGTGCCGCGGTTCGAGGAAGAAAAACTGGCGGCCAGCAGCCTGATTCTGGCGGACCTGATCGAGCCCGTGCCCACGCGGAGCATCGGCTCGGGGCAGTTCGTCATCGGCGACTACAAGGTGCGGCCGCGCCTGACGGAGACCTTTACCCGGGACGAGAAGCTTGGCATTTACCTGCAGCTTTATAATTTCCAGACCGACGAGCAGACCCGCAAGCCGGACGGCGAGATCGCCTACGAGGTCGTCAAGAACGGCACGAACGAGAAGGTGTTCGAGTACACCGAACCTCTCAAGGACCTGCCCGGTGCTTCCGCGTCGCAGGTGACGGTGGAGAAACTGCTGCCGCTGGCGTCGCTGACGCCGGGACAGTACACCCTGAAGATGAAGGTGACGGATCGTCTGCGGAACCAGGTGCTGACACCCACCGCGACGTTTACTGTACACTAAGGTAAGCACCCTAGCGGTGCAGGATTCCGTTGTGCGGATGCGAGCCATGATGCCCAAGAAGGCGGTCGGTTTCATCGCCGGAACATTGTGGGCAGCCTCCCTTGGCTTCTCAGCCAGTCCGGCGAAATTGTCGGGCAGCATTGTCGGGCTTGTGAGCGATGCTTCGGGTATCCCGCAGATGGGCGCTACAGTCCTGCTCTACAACCGGTTCGACAAGCTGATCCATAAAGTACTGACGAACGAAAACGGCACTTTCGGGTTCGATGCGCTCTCTCCGGAAGTGTATGCAATCCGGGTTTCTGTGCCGAGTTTCCTGCCCGCCCTGAAACGGAACATCGTGGTGCAACCGGGCATGCAGAGCCTGCTGAACGTGAACCTGGCGAGCGTGTTCAGCTCGATCGAGCTGGTGGCGATCGCGCCGGGGGAAAGTTCGCTGATGAGCGAGGAGTGGAAGTGGGTGCTCAGAAGCTCGAGCGCGACGCGCCCGATCCTGCGATACCTGCCGAAGCTGAGCGAGCCGAAGGTCGCGGCGTCGAAGCCGCACACGCCGGCGTTCTCCTCGACGCGCGGGCTGGTGCAGGTGTCGGCGGGCGACCAGACGACCTCATCGGCGCTCGGAAATTCGCCGGACCTCGGCACGGCTTTCGCGCTGGCGACCTCCTTCATGGGCAAGAACAAGGTGCAGGTCAGCGGCAACGTGGGCTACGCCTCGGCGTCCGGGATGCCGACGGCGGCCTTCCGCACCAGCTTCCAGCGCGAGATGCCGGATGGGACGGCGCCCGAAGTCCAGGTGACGATGCGGCAGGTGCTGCTGTCGAACCGGGCGGGAGGCGAGCCGATCGGCGAAGCGCAGGGCGCGCCGGTGATGCGGACGCTTTCGGCCTCGCTCTCCGATGAAGCCAGGCTGGGCGGCATGGCGCGCCTGGAATACGGTTTCACGATGGACTCGGTGAGCTTCCTGGACCGGCTGAATTATTTCAGCCCGTGGGCGCGCTTGACTTACAACCTCGGCCACAACCAGGCGCTCGAGGTGGGCTACGCTTCGGGCGCGCCGCCGCTGCAATTGCTGGCCAGGGACGGCGAATCCGGAGCGGAGATGCAGCAGGACCTGACGGGCCTGGCGATGTTTCCGCGGATCTCGCTGGGCGCCGGCAGCGTGAGAGTGCAGCGCACGGAGACGATCGAGGCGGGCTATCGCAAGACGGCCGGCTCGCGGACGTTCTCGGCCTCGGTATATCGGGATCGCGTGGGGAACGCGGCGGTGACGATGATGGGCGTGCCCGACGCGGCCTCGGCCTCGAACCTTCTGCCGGACATCTTCTCCGATAGCTGGACCTTGAACGCGGGGCACTACCGCGGCCTCGGATACCGGCTCGCGTTCACGCAGAATCTCGGCGGGCACCTGGATTTCACGGCCGCCTATGGCGGCGGGGACGCGCTGGCGATAGACCGGGCGGCGGCGCCGCGGCCGGAAGACCTGCAGGGATCGATCCGCGAGGCGCGCAGGCATTCGGTGACCGCGCGGGTTTCGGGCTCGGTGCCGGGCGCGGGCACGCGGTTCGCGGTCAGCTACCAGATCGCCAGCATCCGCACCCTGACGCCGGAGCACATGTACCTGACGCAATCGACGCTGGACGGGATCGGGCTGAACATCCACGTGCGGCAGCCGCTGCCGTACCTGGGCGGCCTGCCGGGCCACGTCGAGGCGATGGCCGACCTGAGCAACCTGCTGGCGGACGGTTACGTTCCGATCAACGCGGACGGCCGGCAGATGTGCCTGATGCACACCCCGCGCACCGTGCGCGGCGGCTTCAACTTCGTGTTCTAAAAACCGGGTAGAGCATACCTGGGCGTCGAGGGGCGACCCGCCGGCGTGTGCGACTGCCCTGCCATTCACGGCGCCGAAACATTTTTTTTGCTTCCAGTTTGAGCGGTTTGCGAGCCGGGTGATCGGGTTCGCGCGGGTTGCGGCGTGTATTGTGATAGCGCGAGAGAGAGCCGGTCCCAACCGGCAGTTACCTCAAGACAGCCCCAGATTCCTTTCCGTTATCCTCAAAGCGCTCTTTCGGGAGCGTCATCCCCCATGCGCCGGCTCCCCTCGCCCAATCAGGTCACATCAGAATGCAGAGCGAGAGTTGGCGCGCTCGTTTGCTCATCGGCTCATCGGCGCTTCAGAAGCACGAAGGTTTGGCCTTGTGCGGCGGTCAGACGCCCCCCTCTCCAGGCGTGAAGGCTTTACGAGCGGCGAAAGCGGTACCCAAACAGGATCAAACCCGCGCCCACCAGGAGGAAGGTCGCCGGCTCCGGCGCGTTGCCCGACCTGTCAACGGAGACGCTGTCGAGGGCGATGAAGGCGGGATCGTCGCGGAAGTGGAACGAGATCGTGTCATTGCCGGATCCCGTCTGCGTGAATGAGAGGAGGCCGGTCCCGATCTGGGTCCAGGCGCCATCTGTAGTGGGATCGCTCAGACTCACCAACGGCACCGCATTCCAGTAAGCCGCAAAATCACTGTATTGATCCCCGATCGCATTGATCCAAAAACTGAAGTTGTAGGTCTCGCCGGCGATATCGGCAAAGCTCTGGCTCAGGATTCCATCGCTGCCGACGGGGCCCATGACGGCATAATAATCGCCCGCCTGAGCGCCCGTGTAGGCGTAGAAACCGCCCGAAACGACGTACGTGAACTCGAAATTGCCGCTCGTGGTCCAGCCGGTGAAGTCGCCGGTCTCGAACCCCGGGTTGATCAGGATATTGCCGGCGCATAAAGGCAGCGCCAAGACCAGCAGCGCAGATAGCAAGCGGCACAGGTTTTTCTGCATGTAGGAAGGCTATCATACCCGCTTCTGCGGGAAGCATGATCTATGCGCGCAAAAGGGCGCAAAAGTACTGCGAAACACCCGCAAAAGTACTGTACCGGTATTATCTTTGCTGCCGAGGTTACCCAGGCTAACGAAGGTATTGGCCGGGCGGCGGGTGGCAACGAGCGGATCGATCTGGAGCCGGCCCCGAGCATAGGGCGGCTGTAATATGGGATGCTGGCCGTTGGCGGAAATGGCGAAACGGAACGTAAGTTCATTAGTTTGCATTACGACCGTCGTGTTGTTCCTGACAGCGCCGGCTCCGGCGCAAACCTCGCTGGTCAGCGCAGCGCTGGAAGGCGCGGTCAGCGATTCCAGCGGAGCCCGGATTCCGGGTGTTCCGGTCATCGTGACAGACGTGTCCACAAACCAGGCGCGGCGCGTCACGACGAACGCGGAAGGGACATTTCGCGTGCCGGAACTGGCTCCGGGCACCTACGAGGTAACGGCCACGCATCCCGGATTCGCGATCTATAAGCACGCCGGCATCGCCGTCCAGCTTGGCTCGACGGTGCATCTGGATATCGTGCTGAAGTTCGAGAACGTGTCCGAACAGGTGACCGTGAGCGCGCAGCCGCCGGCCCTGGATCCGGCGCAAACCTCGATGAGCGCCGCCGTAGACAAGGAACGCATTGAAGAGTTGCCGGTAGAGAGCCGGAACTATCTGAACTTCGCGCTGCTGGCGCCAGGCGTGGCCGCCAGCGCGCAGCAGGCCGGAAGACAGACAGCGGCGCCGCTTCCCGACAGCGGTTTCACATTCGGCGGCCTGCGCGGGCGCAGCAACAACGTCACCGTGGACGGGCTCGACAACAACGACGAATATGTGGGTTCGAGCCGCACGGAGCTGTCGCTCGAAACGGTGCAGGAATTCCAGGTGATCAATTCGGGGCTGTCGGCGGAAACCGGCGGCGCCTCGGGCGGCTCCATCAATGTGATTACCCGCGCGGGCTCGAACGCCTTTCATGGAGACGCGTTTGTCTTCGTGCAGGACGGGTCGCTCGATGCGCGTAATCCGTTCGAGTCGGAGGGCGCGCGGCCGGACTTGCGCCGCTACCGCACCGGGTTCGCGCTGGGCGGGCCAATCGTCAAGGACCGCACGTTTTTTTACGCGGGTTTCGAACAGGAGCACAACCGCTCGCTGGAGGATTCGTTCCTGAGCGCGGCGGCGGCGGGGGAGATCAACAGCGTGCTCGCGAGCGGCGCGTATCCGGGGCTGGCGACCCAGCGGGTGACGGACGCGCTCTTCCCCGCCTCGCGCGCGGAGACCGAGGCTTCGGGCAAACTCAACCACCAGCTCACGCCCCGAAACGGTCTGATGCTGCGATACGCGTTCACGAATAACCGCGAGGCGGGCGACGCCTTCCAGACCTCCGGCTGGACCGACCCCAGCGCGCGCGGCAGCAGCTTCACGAAGGACGGGGCGGTGGTGGGCGCGCTGACCACGCTGTTCGACCCGGCATCGGTGGGCGACCTGCGGTTTCAGTTCGCGGACCGCCGCGCCGTGCTGCGCACGAACGACGCGGTTGGCCCGGGGGTCGAGATCGCGGGCGTCGCGGAATTCGGCCGCCCCTACGACGGCAACGGGCGCCGCACGGAGAGGCACGAGCAGGCCGCCTACACGTATTCGCACAGCGCGGGACGCCACCTCTGGAAGGCGGGGCTCACGGTGAACCGCATTCACGAAAATGCGGTCATGGCGGACGGTTTCGGTGGCCTGTACATCTTCGGCGGCCTGGCCGATTTCGCCGCGGGCCGTTTCGACGAATTCCGCCGGGCCTTCGGAACGGCCGGGACGGATTACGCGGTGACGACGTTCGGCGCGTTCGTGACGGATCATTGGACAATCGGGCGGAAGCTGGCGGCGGATTTCGGCGTGCGGTACGACATCGAGCGATTGCCTGCGCCGTTCCGGCAGGATGCAAATAACGTCAGCCCGCGGGTGGGGCTGGCGTATCACGCGGCTCCGAGCTGGGTGCTGAGGGCCGGCTATGGAATCTTCTTCGACCGCTACGTGCTGGCGAGCCTGAACAACGCGTTGCAGTTGGATGGAGTGCACGGGTTCGAGCAGGTGCTTTCAGGCGCGGGAGTTTCGGCCGCCCCGTCGATCTACCGCGCGGATCGCGGCCTGGCGACGCCCTACAGCCAGCAGACGAGCTTCGCGGCCGAGCATCTGCTGACGCGCGATCTGACCGCGAGCGCGTCGTATCTGTTCGTGCGCGGGGTGAAGCTGTTCCGCACGCGGAACGTGAACCTGCTGCCGCCGGGGCCGGTGTTCGGGCCGGGCCGCGCGGATCCGCGATTCAACGGCATTTATCAGCTCGAGAGCTCGGCCAGCTCGACCTACCAGGGCTTGAGTTTCGTGCTGACTGAGCGTATGTCGAACGAGCTGGCGTTCTCGGCCGGCTATACCGTGTCGAAGACCTACGACAACGCCTCCGATTTCGATGAACAGCCGCAGAATCCGTTCGATCTGGCGAGCGAGTGGGCGCTATCGCGGCAGCACCAGGGGCAGCGGCTGGCGTTCAACATGCTCTGGGAGCTGCCGATCGGCGATGCGGAGAACGGCAAGCCGGCCGGCAACGGCCTGCTGACGCGCATGTTCAAGAACATCGAGATCGCGCCGATCGTGACGGTGGACAGCGGCCGTCCGGTGGATCCGCTGACGGGAGTCGATTCGAATGGCAGCCAGGCGTTCCCGCTTTCGGCGCGGCCGGCGGGCTGGGGGCGCAATTCGCTGCGCTCGCCGATGATTGCCAACGTGGATTTCCGCGCGGTGAAATTTTTCCCGGTCGCGAAAGTGAACGAAAGCGCGCGGCTCGATCTGGTGGCGGAGGCGTTCAATCTGCTGAACCGGGCGAATGTGGCTCAGATCAACCCGGTCTTCGGAACGGGCGCCGTGCCCGCCTCCGGCTTTCTGCAGCCGGTGACGGGGGCGGGGGCGCGCCGGATAGAGTTTTCGCTGGATTTCGAGTTTTAAGTGAGGCAGACGCCTTCACCTGCCGCCGCCCGCGGCCGGCTGAAGGCGCCCGGCGCCTGTCCCACGTGCGCCTTACTTGCGGGCGCCGCGTTGCGGGCTTTTCACTCGCGACTGGCGGAGCTTCGCGCGCTTGCGCTTGGGTTTACTGATGATGAAGGTGCCGCTGCCGACGTACGTGGCGGAATAGAGCTTTTCTTCGGCCAAATCGATATCTCCTGGAAATTCTGACGCTAACGGGCAGACGCGCGGTCCGGGCGCCGGTAGCTTTTTTCGATTGTACCGCAGGTGCATTATCCTAAGTACTTGAGGGTACCCGAGCCTCCTTTCCAATCCCCTGAAGACCTGGCAGCAGCACCCGCGCAGGCGGCGGGCCAGGGCCTGTCGCATCTCTTCCGGGCCTTGCGGCACCGGAATTTCCGGCTGTTCGTGGCCGGGCAGAGCGTTTCGCTGATCGGGACTTTCATGCAGACGGTCGCGCAGAGCTGGCTGGTTTACCGGCTGACGCATTCGGAATGGCTGCTGGGAGCGACCTGGTTCTGCGCGCAGATACCGATCTTCGTGCTGGGGCCGCTGGGGGGCCTGGCGTCGGACCGCTACTCGCGGCACCGGGTGGTGATCGCGACGCAGGCGCTGTCGATGCTGCAGGCGCTGGCGCTGGCGGCGCTGACGCTGACCGGCGTGGTCCAGGTCTGGCACGTGATGCTGCTGGCCGTGGGCCTGGGCGTGGTGAACGCGTTCGACATGCCGGGGCGGCAATCGCTGCTGATCCAGATGACCGGCAAGGAGGACCTGCTGAACGCGATCTCGCTGAACTCGGCGATGTTCAACTCGGCGCGGATTGTGGGGCCGGCGGTCGCGGGAGTGCTGGTGGCGGCGATCGGCGAGGGGCGATGCTTTCTGCTGAACGGGCTGAGTTTCCTGGCGGTGATCGGGTCGCTGCTGGCGATGCGGCTGCCGCCGTTCGTGCCGCAGGCGCAGAACTCTCCGTGGCGGCACCTGGTGGAAGGCTTCCGGTACGCGCACCGCACGCCGATGCTGCGGCGGCTGTTGATGCTGGTGGCGGCGACCGCGGTGGGCAGCATGCCGGTGGTGGTGCTGGCGCCGGTGTTCGCGAACGACATCTTCCACGTGGGACCGCAGGGCCTCGGGTTTCTGATGGGCGGCATGGGGGCGGGCGCGGTGGTGGGCACGCTGGTGCTGGCGAAGCGCACGCGGACGGCGGGACTGGGCAGGGTGGTTTTCCTGGGCGCGGTGACGCTCGGCTGCGGGCTGCTGGCGTTCGCGTACTCGCATTCGTTCTGGCTGACGCTGCTTGCGGCGGCTCCGCTGATCGGGTTCAGCGTGATGCGGCAGAACGCGGCGGCGAACACGCTGATCCAGGTGGTGATTCCGGACGAGTACCGCGGCCGCATCATGTCGCTGTACGTGATCATGGCGGTCGGGCTGAGCCCGTTCGCGAGCCTCGCGTCGGGCGCGCTGGCGGCGCGCATCGGGGTACGGTGGACGGTGGCGCTGGGCGCGTCGATCGCGCTGGCGGCGGCCGCCGTCTTCAAATTGCAGGGCCGCGGCAAGGAGTTGGAGCCGGCATGAAACGAAGCATTCTCCTGGGCGCGGCGCTGGCCGCGTGCGCGTTTTACGCCGCGGCGGCCGGGCAGACGAAGGCGGCGCCGCCGGCGGAGATCGATGAGATCGCCGGCGAGCTGAGCCGTATTTCGGGATTGAAGCAGTTGCATAAAATCGACTCCGCCCGGATCTCGCGGGAACAGGTGAAGGCGTACATTGCGGCGCGCGTGAAGGAGGAAGTGAAGCCCGCGGAGCTGCGCGCCGAGGAACTGGCGCTCAAGAAGTTCGGCTTCGTTCCGCAGGATTTCGACCTGAAGCAGACCACCATCGACCTGCTTTCCGAGCAGGCGGCCGCGTTTTACGACTACCGCAAGAAGAAGCTGTTCATCATCGATTCGACGCCGGACGCGATGCAGGAGCCGGCGCTCGCGCACGAACTGGCGCACGCGCTGGCGGACCAGAATTTCCATCTCGACAAGTTCACCGGCAAGGCCAGGGATGACGACGACAGCTCGCTGGCGCGTCTGGCGGTAATGGAGGGCCAGGCGACGTGGCTGATGTCGGAGTACATGGCGCGGAAGATGGGGCATTCGATCGAAGATTCGCCCATGATGCTCGATATGATGGCGAAGGCGACCGAGGCGGCGAGCACGCAGTATCCGGTGTTCGCGAAGGCGCCGCTGTATCTGCGCGAGACGCTGCTGTTTCCATATTCGCAGGGGCTGCTGTTCCAGCAGGCGGTGGTGAAGAAGATGGGCAAGGCGGGGTTTGCCGAGGTGTTTCGCAGGCCGCCGGAAACGACAGCGCAGGTGCTCCATCCGGAGCGCTACTTCGCGGGCGAGCGGCCGCGGAGGCCGGAGCTCGGGCCGTTGGCGCGCGGCTGGAAGCTGGTGGACGAGGCCGAGTTCGGCGAACTCGACGCGTCGATCCTGCTGCGGCAGTATGCGGGGCCGGACGAGGCGGCGAAGATCGCGCCGGAGTGGAACGGCGGATCGTACCGGCTGGCGGAGGAGGCCGGCCGCGTGGCGCTCGAGTGGGCGACCGAGTGGCGCAGCCCGGAGGCGGCGCGCGCGTACTTCGAGGCATATCGGAAGGCGCTGGCGGGCAAGTGGAAGAACCTGCGCGTCGATTCCGAGAGCGGCGTGGAGCTGGCCGGGCGCGGCGATGACGGGTATTTCCTGCTCCGGGTGGCAGGGTCGCGGGTCTCGGGCGTCGAAGGGCTGGCCGAGCCGGCGGCCGCTTCGGCTGCCGGGCGCTGACATGGTGGGCGACAGGCGCGTCTGTTCCAAAACCGGTGACAGGCAGCTCTGTCCACGCGCAAAAGACGCTTGGGACAGAGATGCCTGTCACCGGTTTTAAAGACGCTTGGGACAGAGGCGCCTGTCACCGGTTTTTTGTCCACGCGCAAAAGACGCTTGGGACAGAGGCGCCTGTCACCGGTTTCGTTTTCCGGGATAAACTGAGGGTAATGCGTCAAGATTGGACTCGCCGATTCGCGGTCGTGATGGTATGCGGCCTGGGGCTGGCCGCGCTGTCGTTTGCCCAGCAGGCGCCGCGGGAATCGCCGGAGTTTGCGGCGAAGCTGCCGAATGGCCAGCAACTCCTGCTCAGCCAATACCGGGGCAAGGTGGTGGCGCTCACGTTTATCCACACCACGTGCCCGCACTGCCAGGAGACTTCGAGAGTTCTCGAGAAGCTGTACCACGAGTACGGGCCGAAGGGATTCCAGCCGATCGCGGTGGCGTTCGATCAGTACGCGATGATACGCGTGCCGGAGTTCAAAAGCCAATTGGGCATCACGTTTCCGATCGCCGTGGCGAACTACGACGAGGTGCAGAATTATCTGCAGATGCCGATCCGGTACGTGCCGGACATCGCGTTTATCGACCGCAAGGGCGTGATCCGGGCGCAGTACGCGGGCGAGAGCAATTTTTTCGAGAACCAGGAGCCGAACATGCGCCGGGAAATCGAGACGCTGCTGAACGAATCGACGGCGCAAAAATCGCGGGCTCCGGCAAAAAAAGCGAAGCCGCCGGCGAAGTCCGCTTCCATTAGCGCCGCGCGCGGGCTAAAATAGTCGTTGCGCGCCCGTAGCTCAGCTGGATAGAGCGCTTGCCTCCGGAGCAAGAGGTCGGCCGTTCGAATCGGCCCGGGCGTACCAGTTTCCCGCCTTTTCTCGCGCATACCATGCCATAACCGCGAACTGCCCAGGTGATATGCTAAGGAACTTCCGCGCCTGAACGCGGGCTCCTTCGGCGATGAAAAAAATCTTGAAATCTCGCTTCCTCGGGTACGGCTGGGCGGGCTTGGGCACTGCCGCCGCGGTGGTTTGCCGCGAACTGATTCCTTCGGAGCGTGGGACCGGAACTCTGGTCTTTTACGGAATCCTGTTCGTGTCCATCACGGCGTCGGGCGTGGGCGGAGTCGGGCCGGCCATTGCCGCGACGCTGCTCGGGGCTCTTGCCTCGGACTATTACATGCTTTCACCCGAGCATGCGTTCAGCGCCTCTGCCGCTTCCGAGGTCGGGCTGGCGCTGTTCCTGATTCTGGGAGCGATTCTGATTAGCTTCGCCGAGATGCAGCGCAGGAGACAGCAGGCGCAAATCGACGCCGTCAGGCGTTTCGAGATGGAATCGGTGCGCGCCAGCCAGGAAAGGTTCCGGCGATTGGTGGAAGTGAGCGCGCAAACGGTATGGGTGGCGAATAAGCAAGGCGAGGTCATGCTCGCGAATTCGCCATCGTCTCCCGAGCAGGCGGCGCAACCGTTCGTAATGTGGTCCGGCGTCTCCAACTGGCTCGAAGCGGTGCATCCGGAAGATCGCGAGAGGGTAGAGGCGGCGTGGAGGCGGTCGCTGGAGACGGCCACCCCATACCGCATGGAACTCCGTTTCCTGCAGCCGTCCGGCGAGTACCGCTACATGGCTTCCCACGCCGCGCCGGTTTTCAACGCGGACGGCACGGTGCGGGAGTGGATCGGCATGAGTTCGGACATCACCGCCCGCAAGGAGGCGGAACGCGCCCTTGCCGAAGCGATTCAACGTCTGGACGCGCACATGGACAACTCGCCGCTGGCGGTGGTCGAGTTCGACCGGCAAATGCGGATTATACGCTGGTCGAAGGAAGCCGAGAGGTTGTTCGGATGGGAGGCGCGGGAAGTCCGGGGGCGGGCGATTTTCGATTTCCGCTGGATCCACGATGAGGACGCTCAGATCGTTTCCGAAATTGCTCGCGACATGATCGACGGCAAGCGCCCCCGCAACATGTGCCCCAATCGAAACTACCGCAAGGACGGTTCGGTGGTGGAGTGCGAATGGTATAACTCAGCCATTTACGACCGGGACGGAAAACTGAGTTCTATTCTTTCCCAGGGGCTGGACATAACGAATCGAAAGCGCACGGAGGAGAGGCTGAGGCAGGCGCAGAAGATGGAAAGCGTCGCTGTGCTCGTGGGCGGGGTGGCGCACGATTTCAACAATCTTCTGGTCAGCGTGATCGGCAATGCAAGCCTGGCGCTCGAGGTGCTGCCCCCGGAAAGCCCGGCCGTGGAGTTGTTGCAATCAGTCATCAACTCAGGCGAGCATGCGGCGCACTTGACCAGGCAGATGCTCGATTACTCCGGTAAAGGACGTTACGTCGTCCGACCGGTGGACCTCTCGGAAGTCGTGCGCGAAGTAAGCGAGCTGATAAGAGCGTCGGCGCCGAAGAACATCGCAATCGAACTGGATCTGGATCCGAAACTGCCTGCGATCGAGGCGGACCGGACCCAGATTCACCAGGTGCTCATGAACCTGGTGATCAACGCGACGGAGGCCATCGGCGGCAAGGCAGGTCTGATCCTGCTGCGGACCGGCGTCCGGCGCCTGGATGAGGCGGCCGTCCGGGAACTGGGCGATGCCGGCATCGCGCCCGGAAGGTACGTGTTCCTTCAAGTCCGGGACGACGGCTGCGGAATGGACGAGGCGACCAAAGCGAGAATTTTCGACCCGTTTTTCACGACGAAATTTACAGGCCGCGGATTGGGCCTCGCGGCGGTGTCCGGAATCGTGCGGGGGCACAAGGGCGCGATCGAGGTCTCGACAAATCCCGGCCAGGGGACAACGTTCACGGTTTTCCTGCCTGCGGCGGAAGGCGCACCGGAAACCGTCGTGCCGGCGCCCGCCGCGGAACGGGGCATTGAGGGGACGGGGAAGGTGCTGGTCGTTGATGACGAGAACGCCGTGTGCGAACTGGCCAGGCGGGGGCTTGAACACTACGGATACGAGGTTCTGGTCGCCCGCGACGCGCTTGAAGCTTCCCGTGCGCTCAGCGCGGCGGGCGGCAGCATAAGCGCGATCGTGCTCGACCTGAGCATGCCGGGAAAGAGTGGGCAGGACCTGCTCCTGGAACTCCAGGAGATTCAGCCGGGGGTTCCGGTTCTGATTTCCAGCGGGTACAGCGAGGAAGAAGTCCTGAAGAAGTTCGACGGTTCGGCCATTGCGGGTTTTGTTCCGAAGCCGTACACCGTCCAGCAACTTGTGCGCACGGTGAATGCGTTGACGTCCGGGGCCGGCGGGGCGCGGTCGATGCCGCCCGTGAAACAATGAGGGCCGGTTTTTCCAGGCACGCCGTCGGACCGGCGATCGCGGCGTTCCTTCTGCGCGGCGTCTTAATCGCGTCGAGCAGCCGCTGTGGGCTGTGCTTACCGGCTCGCGCTCGATGCGCCGGCGTGCCGCGGTTCCGATCCTTGTGATTACCGGCGGCGTGGCCGGGGCTTCGGCCGTGATCGCCGCGTGGGCGGCATATCTTTTCGCCACGGCGATGCCGGCCGCGGGCCCGGCCTTGATTTTTCATCGCGCGTTGGGTTGCGGGACAGCGCGGGAACCTCAGACTTTACACAGCTTAACGAACCTACGGGCGCTGAGAGGAGTCTCTGCTTTAGAGGCGCGCGAGTCGGACCGACCGGCGCCCGCAGCAATCTCCATGCAGAGGTAAAGCACAATGCGAGCAAGAATTTCGAAGGCTGCGATTGCAGCGGCCCTGTTTGCAACCGTCGTGATGGCGCAGCGCATGCGTCCTATGGGCAACGCCAGCGGCACGCCCCCGGATCCCACGACGATGGTAGCGCGGCGCGTGAGCCGCCTGCAGACTCTCCTGAACCTCACCGACGCGCAGGCGGCACAGGCGACGACGATATTCACGAATGCGGCGACGGCCGAATCGCCGCTGCGCACGAGTCTGATGACGGCGCACAGCGCGCTCCAGGACGCGATCAAGGCCAACAACACCGCCGTGATCGATCAGCAGGCGGCGACGATCGGCAACCTGAGCGGGCAGATTACGGGTATTCAGGCGAAAGCGGACGCCGCATTCTATGCGCTGCTGACGCCGGATCAGCAGACGAAGTACAACCAGCTTGGCAGGGGCTTTGGAATGCCCGGGCGCTTCGGCATGGGGCCCGGCGGTCCACCTCCCGGCCGCTAGGAGCCGTCGGGGCGCCGGGCGGCGCCCCGCCGCCCGGTTCGACTTACTCCGGGTTACTGAAGTCGCGACGCACTTACTTAGAGTTATAGCGCGCGGATAACCTGCGACGAGGCCGCCCGTGGGAAGGGCCGAGGATATCGTGCAGCGACAGGCTCTTGACAATTCTTTACTAACCGCTCGCGGGGCACGGCGCGTCAGATCTCTGGACGGAACATGACTGCAGTATTTCCAATCGGAAGCCTGGCGGCGGCCGGCGGCGAACGCGCGCGGGAGGACGGCGCCGAGAGCATCCTGGTACGGCGCGCGCGGGCCGGCGACGAGGCGGCGTTCCAGTCGATCGTCGAGCTGTACCAGTCGAAGGTGCTTGCGACGATTCGCGGCATTATCCATCAGGCGAACGATGCCGACGACATCGCGCAACAGGTCTTCGTCAAGGCATACTTTGCGCTACGCCGGTTCGACGGCCGGAGCTCGTTTTGGTCCTGGCTGTACCGCATCACGGTGAACGAATCCTACGATTACCTCCGGAAGAGGAAGGTGCGCCCGCTGGTGTACGAGAGCGATTTGAATTCGACGGAGGATCAGTGTCTGGGAATCGTCAACGCACGGGCGCCGGAGGATGCGATCGATTCGGTCCTGGCGCGCCGGCAATTGGCCAACTGGCTGCTGCAGCACGTTTCCGAAGAGGAGCGGTTTCTTCTTCTCATGAAGGAAGTGGAAGGCTGCTCGGTCGCGGAATTGGCCGCGATGACGGGGGTTTCGGACAACTGCGTCAAGATCCGGCTGTTCCGGGCGCGGCGGAAGATGGTCGAGGCCGCCCGGTCCCGTTCGGCGCGCCGGGCGCAACCGGCGTAGCGCTCCCGGCCGCCGGCCGGGCGGAGGCGAGAAACCGGTGGTCGGCGCCTCTGTCCAAGCGCGGAAACCGGTGGCAGGCGCCTCTGTCCCAAGCGTCTTTTGCGCGTGGACAGAGGCGCCTGTCGCCGGTTTCCTGTCATCGGTTTCCCGTGGACAGAGCCGAGGTTTTTTGCCCCGCTCTCATGCGACATAATTTAAGAGAAACGGATGGATAGCGACAGACGCCGGGCCGTGCTTTCGTGGGTGGTTGTGTGCGCGCTGTTTGCGCTGTGCGGCATCCTGGGCGTTCTGCAGTACCGCTGGATCGGACAGGTCAGCCGCGCCGAACGCGACCGCCTGAAGAGCAGCCTGCAGGCAAGCCTGAACCGGCTGGTGCAGGACTTCAATTCCGAAATTGCGGGGGCCTGCCGGTCGCTGCTGCCGGCCGCGCAGGCTTCCGGCGGCGCGGCGGAGGCGGAAGTGGCGGCGCGATACGCCCAGTGGCGGAAATCGAATCAGCCGGCGCTGTTCCACCGCATTGCGATTGCGACTGCCGGCAAAGACGAACTCGTGCTGCGCATGCTGAACGCCGAAACGGGCGTGTTCGAGCCGGCGGCGTGGCCGGCCCAATGGGTGCGGATCAAGGACCGGCTTGAAGCGCGTTTCTCGCCCGGGCTGTGGCGCGATCGGCGGCGTCTGGAGCCCGCGCCGGACGCGCTGCAGCCGGTAGTGGAACTGCCGCTGTTCGGTGCAACTCAATTCGCGCCCTTCCCTCCGGCATTCGGAATGCGCGCGCCCGGCTCTGCCGTGCCCGCGCCGGGCAGAGCCGAATCCCAATGGCTGCTGGTCGAACTGAACCTGCGCCCGATTCGAGAGACCATCCTGCCCGAACTGATTCATCGCCATCTGGGCTTCGGCGCGGCTTCGGAATACGAAGTGGAGGTAGTTACCAGAGGCGAGCCCGCCGAGGTCATCTACCGCACCGATCCGGCCGGGAGGGATCCGGTCGCGGCTAATGCGGACGCGTCGGCGGGCTTGTTCGACATCCGCGCGGATCAGACTCTGCGGCGCCGCCTGTTCGGATTCGGGCCCGAGCGAGGCCCCGGGCCGGGAAGAGCGCCGGGAGCGGACCTCGGCCGCTGGGAAATCTTCGCGCGGCACCGGGCCGGTTCGCTGGACATCGCCGTGGCGCGCACGCGCCGGCGAAATCTCGCTGTAACGGCGGGCGTGCTGCTGATGATGATCGCGAGCGTGCTGGCGCTGATTCACTTCACGCGCCGCGCGCAGAGGCTGGCGGAGCTGCAGATGGAGTTCGTCGCCGGGGTGTCCCATGAGTTGAGAACGCCGCTGACCGTCATCCACACGGCCGCTTACAATCTGCGCGGCAAAGTCGCCGCCAATGCCAGCCAGGTGGAGCGGTATGGCGCGCTCATCCAGCAGGAAAGCGCCCGGCTGAAGAGTCTGGTCGAGCAGGTGCTCCGGTTCGCGAGCGTCAATGCGGGCCGCGTGATTCATAGGCCCGAGCCCTTGTCGGTGGAGAGCGTTATCCGGGAAACCATGGAATCGAGCGGCGCGATTATCGACGGGCACACCGTGGAAACGCGGATCGGCGGGAACTTACCCTTGATACTCGGAGACCGCACCGCTATCAAGCAGGCGATTCAGAACTTACTTAGTAATGCGGCTAAGTATGGGACGGAGGGCAGCAACTGGATCGGCGTGTACGCCTCGGCGATTGACGATGACAAGCGGCCCGCGGTTCAGATTCGCGTCGCCGACCGCGGCCCCGGCATTCCGGAAAAAGAGCAGCAGCAGATCTTCGAACCGTTCTTCCGCGGGCGCAGGGCCGTAGCGGACCAGGTGCACGGTACGGGGCTGGGCCTGACCCTCGTCAAGAGGATCGTCGAGGCGCACGGCGGCAGCATTCGTGTGAAGAGCGGGCCGGCCATCGGGACGGAGTTTATCGTGACCATTCCGGCCGCGCCTGCGGAAGCAGCATCGGCATGAATTCGCGCATCTTACTAATTGAGGATGAGCCGGGTCTGGTACTTACATTGTCGGATCTTCTGAGCGGACAAGGTTACGACGTTGAAAGCGCCACGGACGGGCCCTCGGGGTTTTCCAGGGCGTTGAAAGAACCTTTCGACCTGATCATTCTGGATATCATGCTGCCCGGCAAGAGCGGGCTGGAGGTGTGCCGCGAGCTGCGCGAGCAGGGCAAGGATGTGGCCGTTCTCATGCTGACCGCGCGCACGCAGGTGATCGATCGCGTGATCGGGCTCAAGCTCGGAGCCGACGATTATCTCACCAAGCCGTTCGAACCGCCGGAGCTGCTTGCCAGGGTCGAGGCCCTGTTGCGGCGTGTGAAGAAGATCAATCTGCCCGCGGTGGCGCGATTTGAATTCGGAAACGTCAAAATCGATTTCGAGAACGGCGGCGTGCTGAAGGGCGGCGTCCCCGTCAATCTGGCGGCAAAGGAGCTGGAGCTTCTGCGCTATCTGATCGATCACCGGGGCAGCGTTGTTTCGCGGGACGAGTTACTCGAAGCCGTGTGGCAGTACCAGCCGGGTGTAAGTTCGCGGACCATCGACGTGCACGTAGCCTGGGTTCGCCAGAAGCTCGAGCAGAATCCGCAGGCGCCGAAACACATACGCACCGTGCGCGGCATCGGCTACCGCTTCGTGCCGTGAGCGGGCGCGGTCATGATCGCCTGCTGTCTGCCGCCGTGCTGTGCTATGGCGTCCTGAACGCCTGTCTCTACGCGGCGCTGCTGCCGCTGTGGGAAGGCTTCGACGAGCCATTTCATTACGGCTACGTGCGGGCTTTGTCGTCGGCGGCCGGGTTTCCCGTGCTGGGCAGGTCTTTCCTGTCCCGCGACATAGCCGCCTCGCTGAGCCTCGCGCCCGCAAGCGCCGCGGTGAAACGGAACCTGCCCTTCGTGCGAACTTACGACCAGTTTCTGCGCCTGGACACGGATCGGCAAAGAGAGCTGCGAACCAAGTTAGAGGATCTGGAGGCGGACGCGAGGGATTCGCAACTGCTGAACTACGAAGCGCAGCAGCCTCCGCTGGCGTACGCGCTGCTTGCCCCGGCGGACCTTGCGCTGGGCAGCGTTCCTTTCCTTACGCGCGTTCTGCTGCTGCGCCTGCTCGCCGCCATCGCGGCGGCGGGGGCCACGGGGCTGCTGGTATCCCGCCTCGGCCATCAACTGGGACTGCCGGTTGCGTCGCAAGCCGCGGCCGGATTTGTGATTTTCTCCTCGCAGATGTTCTACGCCGCGACGGCGCACATCTCGGACGACTGGCTGGCGATCCCGCTGTTCACCTTTGTGGCGACGAGCGCGATCGCGCTGTGGGTTCGGCCGTCGGCCGTGGCGGCGGCCGTCTTCGGCGCCGCGCTTGCGGCCGGGCTGCTGGCGAAGTCGTACATGCTCGCGCTGGCGCCGTTCGCGGCGGGAGTCGTGCTGTGGCTGGCGCTGCAGCGGCGGCTGCGCGCACGGGCGGTTGCCGCGTTCGCCGCGGCTCTGCTGGCCGCCGCCGGGCCGTGGTACGCGCGAAACCTGTTTCTATACGGGAATGTCAGCGGGATGCAGGAAACCACGGGAGGCGTGCCGCTGGGCGCGCTGGTCTCCGCGGCGAAAGCTCTGCCGTGGTTCCGGATGGCGGGGCGCGCCGCGCGGGCGGCGCTCTGGACCGGCAACAACTCGTTCGTCTCGTTCGGCGCGACGGCCGTCACGCTGCAACTTGCGCTCATCACAGCCGGATGCGCGCTGTATATTTGGGCGCGCCGGAAGGGCGTGCCGGCGGCGGAACGCCTGGTGATCGCGGCATGCCTGTGCTTCGCGCTGGGGCTGATCTACGCGGCCGTGGTGGCGTTCTGGAGCAGCGGGGGCGAGGCGATGACGCCCGCGCCGTGGTACACGCAGGCGCTGCTCGCGCCGGCGTGGTGCCTGATTTTTGCGGGGCTGAACGCATCGGGCCGCGCGGGCGCCGCGCTGCGCGCCGCGATCGTCTGGCTCTGGGCATACATGCTGTGCGCCACGTATTTCGCGAAACTGATTCCGCTGTACGCCGGCTATCAGCCCGGCCCGGTGCGGCTGCTTCCGCTCGTGAAATGGTACGCGACGAGCCGGCGCGCCATCAGTGACAAGCTGAGCCTGCTCGCGATGCTGCCGGCATGGGCACTGCTCGCGATGGCCGGGCTGGCGGCGATTGCCGCGTTGGCCCTGGCCGCGCGCCTGACCGTTACAGCCCCAGGCCTAACAGAAAGATGCCCTGGCTCGGCTGCACGCAGCGGAGCGTAGCGCAGCCGCTGCCGGCCGGCCAGATCGTGTAACGGCCCTCCAGGATCAGCCGCGCACGCCCGACCCTCGGCTCCAGCCCGAAGCCGGCCGTGAAGCCCGCAGTGGAATCGCTTCCCGCAATCCTGCCCGCTATCGGGACGAAGCTCGGCGAACCGTCCGGATTCGTGACGGTAGTCGTTCCGGTCCAATCCGTGTGCGTCCGCTGCCACTCGAACGCGGGCCCGGCGCACACATAGGGCCTCATTTCACGCCAGCCGAATGGCAGCCGATACTTGCCCACGAGCGGAAACTCCCATTTGTAACCGCGCTCGCGATCGGAGAACGGGTAAAACGAATAACCGCCTCCCGCATCGCGGCCGATCCGGCTGTAGAGGCCGCTCGCTTCGACGGCCAGACGTTCGGTGAGCCGCAGCTCGACTGCCGGTCCCAACGCGAACAGGTTGCTCTGATCGCCGGCGTGTTCGCGCCCCTGGACCTGTTGGAACCACCCGCTCAGATACCCGCCGAACTTGATTGCAACGCCGATCCGCGGCTGATCGGCGGCGATTGCGGGCAGCGCCGCGATCGCGAGGAGTGCGAGCCAGCGCCGCATGCTACTTCCCCGCCCCGAACGAGAGTTTTTCCGAGAAGAATGGGATCATCTTTGTCTCGACGCGATCGGCGATGTGATTGAGATGGTCGCCGTCGTAGATCTCGAATCCGTGCGCTATGCCGTAATCGTTCAGAATTTGATCCAGCACCTTGATGCTGGCGGCGATCGATTTGTCGCTCGCGCCGGCGTCGAATGCGAGACCCCTCAGCCGCTTCAGATTGGCGATGTACTGATCGATCATCGCGAGCGGCGCGTTGGCGGCCCACTTCGCCGCGATCGCCGGCTGGAACTGCCCGTCTCGCGTCAGGAGGTCGAAATAAAGCGGCGGGTTTTTGGGGTTCGGCGACCACGCCGCGGCCGATGCCAGCGCGGCCTTGACGCCGAAATCCGCTTTGTCCACTTCGGCCGGATCCTTGATCGCCTCGGCGCGCGCGATGTTCGCCGCGGGCTGCCGCAGATCCGGCGGGGTCATGCAGCACGGGCTGAGCAGGTAAACGGCCGAGAACACGCCGGGATGCCGCATGCCGATGCGCGCCGCGCCGTAGCCGCCCATCGAGTGCCCTGCCAGGCCGCGGCTTTCCGCGCGCGCGAGCGTACGGTAGCGGCTGTCGATGTACGCCACCAGATCGCCGGCGACGAAGTCTTCCCAATTCCCCGTCGTAACCGAGTTCGAGTACATGCTGCCCTGATAGCGCGTGTACGCGTTCGGCATAACGACGATCATCTGGCGCGCGCCGGGCCGGGCGAACGATTTGTCGAGCACCTGCGGAAGGTTGATCCAGTGCTGGCCGCGGAGGCCGAACCACCGGTCGTCGCTGTCGGTGAAGCCGTGCAGCATGTAGATCACGGGGTAACGCCGGGCCTTGTCGATCCTGTAGCCCGGCGGCAGGTAAATGGAAACGTCGCGGTCCGGCGAGTCGCCTTCCAGGTTGCCCTCGAGCGCCTTGCCGTGAACCTTGATGCGCTCGATCGTGCCGGTGGATTGCGCGCACGTCAACGCGGCGAAGATCAGCGCGGCGCATGCCAGCTTTATCATCGGGAGAGTCCTCCGTCGAAATCCCCATGCTACAGCAGAACGCGCCGGGTCTGTCATACTCGCCAATAGGGGGGCGCTTGCGCTACCTGGGAATTCTGGATTTCGGCGAGCCTGAGATCGATCAGGACGTCGATGCTCCGATCCGGCTGTGGCGGCTGACGCTGGTCGCGGCGTTGACCGGCGCGCTGACCGGGTGCATCAATCTGGGGCTCACCTTGCTGTTCCACCTGATTACGAATGCGGCCTATTACCTCGAACTGTCGCTCAAACAGGCGAGCTTCGGCATGCGCCCCGGAGCGGCGTGGTGGTTTCTGCTGCCCGCGGCCGGGGGGCTGGCTGTCGGCCTGATCGAAAAATACTGGTCGAAGAGCGTCACGGGCGGCGGCATCGCGGCCGTGCAGGCGCACGCGCTGGGAGTGGAGCGCGAAGCGAGGCCGAAGCTCGTCTGGCTGAAGCCGCTGGCCGCCGCGATCGCGATCGGAACAGGCGCGCCGCTCGGCCGAGAGGGTCCGACGATGCAGGCGGCCGATGCCGCGGGAACGACATTGTCGCCGTGGTTCGGGCTCTCGCGGGCGGAGCGGCGGCTGCTGATCGGCTGCGCGGCCTCGGCCGCGATGGCCGCCACGTATCGCACCGCGATTGCAGCCGTGCTGGTCGGCATCGAGATCGCTCTGTTCAAGATCCGCTCGCGCGCGTTGGTTCCCCTGCTGGCCTCGGCGGCTGCGGCGGAGGCGGTATCGTTATTTGTCCTCGGCCCCGGCATGCTGGTTAGCGTGCCGCCGATCCACAACTACGGCCCTCCCGAGGCGCTGCCCTTGTACGCTCTGCTGGGAGCGGGCTGCGGCCTGCTGGGCGCCGGCATCTATCATGGGCTCGACTGGGCTCGCAGGCTGTTCAATCTGCTCCGGATCGAAAGGCCGTGGAGGCCGGCCCTGGCGGGGCTTGCGGTCGGCATCATCGGTCTGGCGCTGCCGCTGATCCTGGGCACCGGCTATGCCACGGACACGCAGATCTTTTATAACCAGCTCGACGCCGGCACGCTCGGTCTGCTGCTGCCGCTGAAGCTGCTCGCATTCGTGATCGCATCCGGAGGAGGCATGGCCGGCGGAATGTTCTCGCCGAATTTCATGATCGGAGCGTCGCTGGGCTCGCTGTTCGCGCGCGGCTTCAACGCGGCTGCCCCGGGCCTGCGACTGGATCCCACGGCATTCGCCCTGGCCGGGGCGGGAGCGATCTTCGGCTCCGCATCCCGCGCGCCTTTGGCGTTCATGACGCTCACGTTCGAGCTGGCCGGCGAGAGCAAGGCGATCGTGCCGTTTGCAGTCGCCAACCTGGTGGCGGTGTGGGTCGCGACGCTGTTGTTGGAATACCCCTTGCAAGCGCGGCGCTTCCTGCGGGAGCGGTGAGCGGTCGCGAATGCGGCTACTCGTAGCGCAGCGCAGTGTTGGGTGCCACCCGGGTGGCGCGGCGAGCGGGAAGGAAGCACGCCAGCGCGGCCGCGGCTCCCAGCACGAGCGCGCCGGCGACGACGGTGGCGGGGTCCTGCGCGCCGACGCCGAAGAGCAGCGTTTTCACGAGCCGGGTCGCGGCCAGCGCCGCGGGGATGCCGATCGCGGCGCCCAGGCCCACCAGCAGAGCCGCGTCGCGCAGCACCAGCCACAGCACCGCGCCACGCTGCGCGCCGAGCGCCATGCGAATGCCGATCTCGCGCGTGCGCCGCGCTACCGAATACGAGACCACGCCGTAGAGCCCGATGCCCGCCAGCATCACCGCGAGCAGCCCGAAAAAGCTCGCGAGCTTCGCGACCACGCGTTCCTGCAGAATGTCTTCGTCGATCTGCCGCTCGACGGTGCGCGTCCGCAGAACGGGGACCGCCGGATCGATTGCGGCCGTCACGCGCCGGATGCCGTCGATCAGGCCGGGCGCTTCGCGGCCGGCCCGCACGCATAATGCTGCTCCGGTGGGTATCATCCGCCACAACGGCACGTAGACCATCGGCTCGGGCGCTTCCCGCAGGCCGAAATAGTGGGCGTCCTTCACCAGGCCCACGATCTCGTATGCGCGCGCAGCATCGTATTCTTTTTGCAGGCACAAGCGCGCGCCCACAGGGCTCCGTCCGGCCAGAAAGCGTTTGGCGAAGGATTCATTTACGATCGCGACGCGCGGGCCGGGCAGTTCCGGCGCCTGCAGGCGCTCGAGAAGCGTCTTGGGCGGATCCGGCGAGTACGGCGGGTTATCCTCGTCGCGAAAATCGCGGCCGAGCAGCAGGGGAATGCCGACGGTCTCGAAATAGCGCGGCGAGACCGCGTTCATATCGACGCTTTGCATCGCGCGCCTGCCGGCTTCGGTGGCGGGCTGATAGCCCTCGACGCTCAAATCGCCGTTCCAGCGCGAGCCGGAGAGCGGAGTGATCCGCGCCAGACTCACCGATTCGACGCCGGGCAGCCGGGCCGCGTCCGCGCGCAGCCGCTCGTAGAAATTTCGGAGCCGCTGGCCTTCGTAACGGCTCGCACTCGGGTCGATCGTCGCGATGACGGTGCGCTCGGAGCGGAAGCCCAAGTCGATGTCGCGCAGATTGCTGAGGCTGCGCACGAAGAGGCCCGCGCCCACCAGCAGGAGCAGCGACAGCGCCACCTGAACGACGACCAGGCCCTTGCGCAGCGTGATGCGCGCCGCGCCGGTTGCGCCCGCCGCGTCTTCCTTGAGCGCGGGAGCCAGGTCCGGCCGAGCCGCGCGCAGGGCCGGCACGATGCCGAACAGCACGGCCGTCAGCAGCGTCACGCCGAACGTGAACCCGAGCAGCCGCAGATCGGGCGACACGGTGATGCTCACCTGCATCCAACTCGTTTGCGGCATCATGCCAAGCAGCGCCCGGATGCCGAAATAAGCAAATGCCAGCCCGGCGGCGCCTCCGGCGAGCGCGATCAGCAGGCTTTCGGCGAACATCTGGCCCGCCAGGCGGGAACGAGCGGCGCCGAGAGCCAGCCGCACCGCGGTCTCCCGCTGCCGCGCCGCCCCGCGCGCCAGCATAAGGCTGGCGAGATTCGCGCAGGCGATCAGCAGCACCACCCCGACCACCACCATCACGATCACCAGCGGCCTCTCGATCTGGCTGCGCGTATAAGAGTAGCCGTGGGCCGCCGGAAGCAGGATTGCCGCGCGCGCGCTGGCGCCGCCGCCGGAGCGCGCGCGACGATCCTCGTCTTCCGCCGCTTTGCCGATCGCCGTCATCTCCGCTTCCGCCTGTTTCAGATCGACGCCCGGCTTGATCCGGCCGATGACGGCGAGCCACCAGTAATCCCGCGTATTCCAAATGGTGTACGGCATGCCGAGCACTTCGGTGCGCATCATGATCGGGATGAAGATGTCGGGCGAACTCGTCACGTCCGCGCCGCGGAAGCCGCGCCGGCTGACGCCGATGATGGTGAACGGATGGCCGTTGAGCCGCAGTTCGCGGCCGATAACGCCGGGGTCGGAGCCGAACCGCCGCCGCCAGTAGTCGTAGCTCAGCACTGCGTAGGGCGAAGCACCGGGAGCCGCATCGACTTCCGGCGTCAGCAGCCGCCCGATAGCGGCGCCCGCGCCGAGTACCTCGAAATAGTTGCCCGAGACCAGGGAGGTGTAAGCGAGTTCCGCGACCGAGCCCGCGCCAGCGCCGGCCAACTGCATGCCCATCGCCTGCGTTGCCCAGCTATAGGCGGCGATGCCGTTGAAACTGCGGCTGCGTCCGGCGAGCGCGCGGTAATCCGGATAGTTCCACGAGGTGCCGGGGCGGGATCGCTGGCCCCGCGCGGCCTGGTAGAGTTCCTCGGGCGCCTTGACCGGCAGTTGCTTCAGCAGCATCGCGTCCACCAGCGAAAAAATCGCGGTGTTGGCGCCGATGCCGAGCGCGAGCGAGATCACCGCTACGGCCGTGACTCCCGGAGTCTTCCGCAGCATGCGCAGCGCATAGCGGAGCTCCGCCGCGCGATTGTCCAGCCATACCGGCAGCGCCATCGAACACCTCCGGCGAGGTTGAGCTTTACCACCCAGTTAACTATACGGCGACGCCGGCCGGCTGTTCCCCGCTTTTTGCGCTAATCGTCGCGGCGCCTCGTAAAGTCCTGCGAGACCTGCCAGACGAACAGCGCGGCCACCAGCACGCCGGGCATGATGAACTCAACCGGCCGGGGATTGGTCGCGAGCCACAGGATGAGGCAAATTACAGTGGTCATCCAGATGATGAGCCACTGGAGTTTCGAAGGGTACCACATGCGGAATTTCTATTGTAACGTCCAGGTCCGATAAACTTCCCTTCACGCAAAAAGGAACGGGCGCAATTCCCGGCGCTCGCCTGAAATCGATGGGTCTGTTCCCTTTTGGGTAGAATAGGCAGCCAATGGTGCGTCCTCAAAGACGCGTGGTTCGAGCAGGTGCGAGTCCTGTCCGGGTAAGCGCCGGAGCGCCCGGTAGCAGACTCCGGCCGGGGGGAGAGATCCGAACAGCAGCCCGGACCGGAACGGGCGTTGGACCTTCCCCGGGGTGCCGGGCGGCAGCACGTTGGGACAGAGCCGCTTCGCGACCGGGAGGTCAAGAAGACGGACGGTTTCGTGGCGAAAAGCCTGCGCCGCCGGCAATACCGGCGGGGCGGGCGCCGACCCACAAAACGCGGGCCATTCACCGCGATCAGCTCTGCGGGATGGGTCTGCACAAGTTGATGGGCACGGTGAAATACCCGGCGCAAGCCACGCCGGGAAGAGCATCGTTAAGCCGTGTGCCGGGAAACGGCACGCACGGTTTGAAAGGGGGTTGTATGGAAACGGGCCAGCCGTAATGGCTGGAACCGCGCCATAATCTACCAATGGCCTACCCGCTCGTAGCCCTGCGAATTCTGCTCGGCGCCCTGGCCCTCTTTTTCGGATACTTTCTCGGGCGCGCCGCAACGCGCCTGCGCGTTCAGGAGCAGCCGTTCGCCAAAGCCATCACGTGGGTGCTGCGGACTGTCGTCTGCCTGCTTGGGGTGCTATGGGGCCGCGGGTTCGACGTCATCTCGATCGCCGCGCTCATCCTTACCGCGGCCGCGATCGCTGCGGGCGTTTACGCGGAACTGCACCCGCGGCGGGCCGAGCAGATTCACCTCTTCAAAGAGTGATGCCGCTTGGCGATCTCCGCGAGCACGATCAGCACGAGGCCGAACGCAAGCATCCCGATTGCCGCCGGCTCCGGAACCTCGAACCGCGCGAGCCAGTTGCCGATCAACGGGTCCGCCACATTCTCGTGGCCGGAGATGTATTCGACGCCGGTCTGGTAGTTCGAGCCGGGCCGCGGTAAATTTCCATAAGCGGCGATACCCAGAATCTGGCCGTTGAACAGCATGGGTCCGCCGGAATCGCCGGCGTTGATCATGCCGCTGCCGCCGGCTGTCGAATCGCCGAAGACGAGCGTCATCTGGAGCGGGTGGTCCGGCGCCGGCGCGCCGTCGAGCGAATCGAGCGCACCATCGAGGACGCCGGTCGCGTGCCGCCTCGTGCCCGCGCTGAGGAACCCGGCCGCGGGACTGCCGCCCAGGCCGTAGCCCACAATGTCCACCGTGCTGGTAGGAAGCACGTCGTCGAGCGTGAGGTGCAGCCCGTAAACCTGCGCGCCGGCGGGCGCCGGCGAGGCAAGCTGCAGCACGGCGACGTCGTATTGGTACAGATTGCCTACCGGCGACGGCCTCGGCGCGAAGTCCGGGTGCAGGAATGATGCATTCACGCCGATTACCAGCGGGCTGAAGCCGGGCGTCTCGAACGCCACTTCCCAGTTCGATGCGCCGGAGACGCAGTGGCCCGCGGTGACCACATACATCGGGTTGATCAGCGCGCCGGAGCACAGGAAATTGCTCCCGTCGGCGCCCTCGTAGACGATCCGGGTGACTCCCGTGAAACTTTCCGCTCCCGTGATATAGCCGGGAGTGGCGACATTATTGATGGCGATGGCCGCGAGCGGCAGCGGGCAGGCGATGATCCCGAGCCAGGCGGCGGCAGCCAGGAGGCGTGAGTATGGGGAAAAGAACATTTCGGCCCGATCCTGTTCGCAAAAAACAAGTGCCGAAGATCGGGCCGAATTCTCAGGTTATTTCCGGGGCCGTATCATGATGCCGAGCTCCCGTAATTGCCGCTCAGGCACGGGTGAAGGAGCGTCGCACATGAGGTCGGTGCCGCGCGCGGTCTTGGGGAACGGGATTACATCCCGGATCGAGCTTTCCCCCGCCAGGATCATGACGAGCCGGTCCAGGCCGAGCGCGATGCCGCCGTGCGGCGGGGCGCCGTACTCGAGCGCGTCGAGCAGGAACCCGAACCGCCGCCGCGCTTCCTCGTCGCTGAAGCCGAGCGCCGCGAAGACCTTCGTCTGCACATCGCGGCGATGAATACGGATGGAACCCGAGCCGAGCTCGACTCCGTTCAGGACCAGGTCATAGGATTTCGCGCGGCAGTGCGCGGGATCGGCCACCAGCTTGTCCAGATCCTCGTCATGCACCGAGGTGAACGGGTGGTGCGCCGCGTCCCAGCGGTTCTCTTCCTCGTTCCACTCAAACATGGGGAAATCCACTACCCAGAGGAAGCGGAAATCGGCGGGATCGAGCAGCTTGTGCCTGTCGCTATACTTTTGCCCGGCGTAAAGCCTGAGCTGTCCGGCCGCCTGGAAAACGGCCTCCTCGGGCCGGTTGCCTTTCGGCGCTCCGGGCCAGCCGGCCAGGATCAGCAGGTCGTCCGCGCTCGCGCCGGTGCGCTTGCGGACCTCGCTCATCGGCCCGGGATAGTCGCGGTCCAGCCGCTTCACGTCCTCGTAAACGCGCAGCCCGCGCTCGGCGCCGAACGCCTTCAGTTCGTCGCGCTCCTTGCGGCTGGCGCCCCCCGCCTTCGGAACCACAATCGCCACCAGCGGCAGGTTCGGGCCGGTCAGCATCGCTCCCGGGAACAGATCCTCGACGGCGTGGAACGGCGGCAGGCGCAGGTCCGGCTTGTCGCTGCCGTAGCTGCGCATCGCCTCGGCGTAGGTGAGGCGCGGGAACGGCGCCTTCACGTTGTGGCCCGCCACCGCACAGATCCGCTCCACCAGCGGCTCCACTACCTCATAGATCCGCTCCTGCTGCGGGAACGACATCTCCAGGTCGATCTGCGTAAACTCGGGCTGGCGGTCGGCGCGCAGGTCCTCATCGCGGAAGCAGCGCACGATCTGGAAATATTTTTCGTAGCCGCTCACCATCAGCAATTGCTTGAAGATCTGCGGCGATTGCGGCAGCGCGTAAAAGCTTCCGGGCTGCACGCGGCTCGGCACCAGGTAGTCGCGCGCGCCTTCCGGCGTCGAGCGCGTCATGAACGGCGTCTCGATTTCGAGGAAGCCCTGCGAGTACAGAAATTCGCGAACCGCGAATGCGATCTTCGAGCGCAGGATGATGTTGCGCTGCATGTGCGGGCGGCGCAGATCCACATAGCGGTATTTCAGGCGCACGTCCTCGGCGACATCGACCTTCTCTTCCATCGGGAACGGCGGCGTGCGCGACTCGTTCAGGATCCAGATCTTTTCGGCCACCAGCTCGACTTCGCCCGTCGCGAGGTTCGGATTCACCGTCTCCGGCGTGCGCTTCGCCACCGTGCCCTCGACCGCGATGACGTACTCCGAGCGCACCATCTCCGCCTTGGCGTGCGTCGCCGCGTCCACGTCCTGGTGGAACACCACCTGCGTGACGCCCTCGCGGTCGCGCAGATGGATGAAGATCACGCCGCCCAGGTCGCGGCGGCGGTAGACCCAACCCATGAGCACCGCGCGCGTGCCCGCGTCGGAGGCGCGCAACTGGCCGCAGGTATGCGTGCGGCGCAGGTCCCCGAGAAAATCCAGGGGGACACTCGTCATTTCCTGTCGTTCAGAACTCTCCGCCATGTCTTTCAGCTTGCCCTTCCAGAAGCCGTGAAATATCCGTGGAGGCGCCTGCCCGGGCCGAACCCGGAGACGTCGCCGGATCCGCCCGGAATGTCTCCGGATTTTTCACATCTTCTCAGCTTGCCCTTCCGAGCCGTTCGATGAGCTCGCCGCGGGTGAGGCTTTCCTGCGTTCCGGCCGCCATGTCTTTCAGCGTGTATTTGCCCGCGTTCATTTCATCTTCGCCCAGGATGAGCGTGTAGCGCGCGGCCAGCTTGTTGGCCAGCTCCATCAGCCGCTTCAGCTTGCCCTCGGCCGGCACTTCCACGGACACGTTCCGCCGCCGCAGTTCCCGAGCCAGCAAACCCGCTTCCTGGAGCGCCCGGTCGCCCATCGCGGCCACCAAGACGTCCGGCGCGGCTTTGGGCTCGCCCTGCGTTTCCTCGAGCGTTAACACCAGCCGGTCCTCGCCGATCGAAAAGCCGATGCCCGGCGCAGGAATCTTCGAGCCCAGGTCCTCGGCCAGACCGTCGTAGCGCCCGCCGCCCATCACCGAGTTCTGGGCTCCGAGCGCGCCATGCACGATCTCGAACGTGGTGCGCCGGTAATAATCGAGCCCGCGCACCAGCCGCGGCCTCACCTCGAAATCGATCCTCCGTTCCGTCAGATATCCCTTCGCGGCCTCGAAATGCGCCCGGCACTCTTCGCACAGGTTGTCGAGTATCGACGGCAGTCCTTCAATAATCGGCTGATCTTCGGGAACTTTACAGTCCAGCACGCGCAGGGGATTCGTTTCGGCGCGGCGACGGCAGTCGGCGCACATGCGCGGCGCCACGGCCGCGAGTTCCCGGCGCAGCCGGGCCAGGAACTGCGGGCGGCATTTGGGGCAGCCGACCGAGTTCAACAACAACTTGAACTCCTTCAGTCCAAGTGCGCAGAAAAGCTCGACTACCATCTCGATGACCTCGGCGTCCACGAAGGGCGATTCCGAGCCGATCGCCTCCGCCCCGATCTGGTAGAACTGGCGATAGCGTCCCTTCTGCGGGCGTTCGCGGCGGAACATCGGGCCGATGTAGTAGAGCTTCTGGAGGCCGGGCCGCTGATCGAGCCGATGCTCGATGTAGGCGCGCATCACCGACGCCGTGGCTTCGGGCCTGAGCGTCAGCGAGGCGCCGTCACGGTCCTCGAAGGTGTACATCTCCTTGGTGACGATGTCGGTCTCTTCGCCGACGCCGCGGGCGAAAAGCTGTGTCTCCTCGAGAATGGGCGTACGGATCTCGTAGTAGTTGTAAGCGCGAAAAATGCGCCGCGCGGCCTCTTCCACCCGGTTCCACAGCTCGGTGGACGGCGGCAGCAGGTCACGTGTTCCTTTAACGGCCCTGATCAAAATGTCTCTTCCTTATAGACTTTCCTGTATTCGACGTAATTGGCGGCGCCCTGAAGGATGCGCTGCTTTTCCTCGGGGGTCACCTGGCGGCGGATGCGGGCGGGCACGCCCATCACCATGCTGCCGGGCGGCACCTGCATGCCCTCGGGAACGAGCGCGCCGGCGGCAACCACCGAGCCCCGGCCGATGCGCGCGCCATTCAGCAGGGTGGCGCCGATGCCGATGAGGCATTCATCTTCGACCACGCATCCGTGCAGCGTCACCGAATGCCCGACCACGACGCGATTGCCGATGATTGTCGGGAACAGGTCCTTCTCGACGTGCACGACGGAGTTGTCCTGGATGCTGGTCTCTTCGCCGATGCGGATAAAGTGGACATCGCCGCGGATGGTCACATTAGCCCAAATGCTCGAACGTTCGCCGATGGCGACCTGGCCGATGACCTGGGCGCTAGGATCTACGTAAGCGGAAACGGCAATTGCGGGAAGAGTTCCGCGAAAGGCGCGAATCATGAATGTCGTGTGAAATCACCATCCTAGCACGATTGCAGAAAACGAGTATTCACCCCGGGCAGCAGCATGGCGTTTTTGGGCGGCCTGTTCGGCTGCTTGAGCCGGGTGTCCTGGCCTGCTGCGGCATGCCGGGCGGCCGGGTCGCCCGGGTGCAGCGCTGCCGAAAGCGCATTGGGGATGCTCAATCACGGCGAAAACTTCCGTCACCCGCGTTTGCCCGTATCCGCTACAATTCTGGATATGTTCGTCTTTGTTCTCCTCTGCGTCCTTGGTCTCCCCGCGTTTGCGCAAAAGCAGCCATTCGATGTGCAGGCGCTCATGAAGCTGGCGCGCATCAGCGATCCCCAGGTCTCTCCGGACGGCCGCATGGTCGCCTTCACGGCGCAGACCGTCGATCTGGACGGCAACAAGAAGACGACGCACATCTACGTCGAGCCGATCACGGGCGGCGCCCCGCTCCAGATCACGCACGAGGGATCGACGAATGAGCGGCCGCGCTGGTCGCCGGATTCGAAGTCGATCGCGTTCATCTCCGACCGCGGCGGCTCTTCGCAGATCTGGCTGATGGCACCCGACGGCACCAACGCCAGGCAGGTCTCCAATCTTTCCACCGAAGCCGGCGGCGAGTTGTTCTCGCCCGATGGAAAGAACCTGGTGTTCACGAGCAACGTCTTTCCCGAATGCGGCGCCGACGACGCGTGCAACAAGAAGCAGCTTGAGGCGGCCAAAAACGCCAAATCAAAAGCGCGCGTTTATGATTCGCTGCTGTACCGGCACTGGACCCAGTGGCAGACGAAGCAGCGCAGCCATTTGCTGGTGGTGCCGGTCGAAGGCGGAGCGCCGCTTGACCTGACGCCCGGCACGCACGACGTTCCGCCGTTCTCCCTGGGCGGCGGCGGCGACGATTACGCAATCTCGCCCGACGGCGCCGAAGTCTGCTACGTGATGAACGCCGAACCCGAGCCCGCCGTGAGCACGAATTCCGATCTCTACGTGGTTCCGATCCGCGGCGGCGAGGCGAAGAAGATCACGGTGAATCCGGGCGCGGACAACTCGCCCGCGTACTCGCCGGACAAGAAATACCTGGCCTGGCGGATGCAGGCGCGCGCCGGCTATGAAAGCGACCGCTGGCGGCTGGTGGTGCTCGACCGCACCACCGGGAAGCTCACGAACCTCACCGACGGCGTGGACCGCTGGGTTACGGGCTTTCAATGGTCGCCGGATTCCAGCCGGATCTTTTTCACCGTAGAGGATCGCGGGCGGCAGATGGTCCAGATGGTGCCGGTTACCGGCGGCGGCGCGCTGAATATTGTGTCGCCGCGCGGCACGGTGGACGAGCTGCAGCTCACGCCGGACGGCAAGACCCTGGTTTACACGGAGGCGACCGGCTCGCACCCGGCCGAGATCTACGCGGCGCAGAGCGGCGGCACGCCGGTCGCGCTCACTCACCTGAATGACGCGCTGCTGGCGAATTACGACCTGCCGGCGCTTGAGGAGTTCTGGGTGGATGGCGCCGAGGGCGCGCGCGTGCACAGCTTCATGGTCAAGCCGCCGTCTTTCACGGCGGGGAAAAAGTATCCGGTGCTGTTCCTGATTCACGGCGGACCGCAGGGCGCCTGGGGCGAGAGCTGGACCTACCGCTGGAACGCCCAGGTGTTTGCGAACGCCGGATTCGTCGTGGTGATGCCAAACCCGCGCGGATCAACCGGGTACGGGCAGAAGTTCATCGACGACATCAACGGCGACTGGGGCGGCCGGGCTTATCTGGATATCATGAACGTGGTCGATTACGTCGCGCAGCAGCCCTGGGCCGATTCCGAAAAAATGGAAGCGGCCGGCGCTTCCTATGGCGGGTACATGATCGACTGGCTGCTCGGCCACACGCAGCGCTTCAAAGCGCTGGTCTCCCACGCCGGCGTTTACGACCTGCGCAGCGAGTTCGGCGCAACCGAGGAACTGTGGTTCCCGCTCTGGGAATTCAAGGGCACGCCGTGGGACAACCCGGACATGTATGCGAAGTGGTCGCCGAGCTTCTATGCCAAGGACTTCCACACGCCGACCCTGGTGACCTGCGGGGAGCTTGATTTCCGCGTGCCATACACCCAGGGCCTGCAGCTTTTCACGGCGCTGCAGTTACAGAAAGTGCCGTCGAAGCTGATCGTGTTCCCGGATGAAGGCCACTGGATCAACAAGCCTCAGAACGCGCTGCTGTGGTACAACGCGGTGATCGACTGGCTGAAGGAGTGGGTGAACAAGCCGGCGGCGGCTCCGGCTGAGCCCGCGAAGTAGCCTTGAGGAGCGCGGATCCCCTGATCCGGCCTGCGCGGGAATCCCGGCAGGCCGGCCGGGCGCGGACGGGGGCTTCCGCGCTCCTGATTACTGATTCCCTTTTCCTTTCCCGTTATTGCCCTTCGGGCCACCGCCGTTTCCGGGGTTGCCGCTGTTTCCGGCGGGCGGCTTCAGGAACTGCCGCAACTCATCGGCTTTCTTCTGCTGATCCGGCGTGAGCAGGTTCCAGATCCGGTTCATCGCCTTCAACCGGATCGCCATTTCCTGGGCCTCGGCCGAAATATAGGTCGAGATCAGAGCCTGAATTCCGGCGTCGAATTCGGCGGTGGACTTCTGGACCAGGTCCCGGATCTGTTGCTGCACGTCCTGAGTCTGGGTGGCGAGCTTTTCCTCGTCGGCCCGCGCCTGGTCCACGATGGCCTGCGCGTCCTTCAATTGCTGATCGCTGAAACCCAGGAACGCGGCCAGCCGTTCCAGTTGCACGCTGCTGAGACCGAAACCGCCCAGGCCTTTCATGCCCGTGGCTTCGGGGGGCTTTCCTTGTCCTTGTCCTTGCGCGAAGATGACGGCGGCGGTGACCGCGGTCAGCATCATGAATTTGAGCATTCGGGCTACGTGCATGGGGGTTCTCCTGTCCGAGTTTAACGGACCTTCATGTCGGGATACGAAAGCAAATGTATAACGATTAATCGCGGGCGTCAAGACCCGGCGCAGGTTGCCGCGGGTCGCCGGGCGCGGGTCACGGGCGGCGGCAGCGCTGTCCGCTACTGCTGCGGCAGGTCCGCCCGCACGATCATCGCCGCGGTCTTCTCGTACGGAACGTGGGATTCAGCGGAGGAACGCGGCTCCGGAGAAAAGCGCCGCCAGCGTGCCGGTACAGGCGCGCTCGTCCAGGTCGGCCGGCAGACGCATGGCATGGACGGAAGCGGGGGAACGCCGTCGGAGAGAGCCGGCCCGGCAAACATCTGCCGGATCGTCTGTTCCGTCTCGTTCATTGGGTTTCAAAAAGAAGATATATTAGCTACAACAATGTCGAGCGTTGTCAAAACCGCGAAGGCCATGATTCTCTGGAGCGCGAAGGCGACACGGCTTTCCCGTGTCGTTCGGGACAGTCGCTGGCGTTCGCGGCGGCTCCTCATCCTGGCCTATCACGGAATCTCGCTCGATGACGAACACGAATGGGACAGCGCGCTCTACATGGCCCAGGATTTTTTTCGGCGGCGGATGCGATCGCTGCGCGACGGAGGGTACTCCGTGTTGCCCTATGAGGAAGCGGTGGAGCGCCTCTATGCGGGCGACCTTCCTCCCCGGGCGGTGGCGTTGACATTTGACGACGGAATGCGCGATTTTCGCGTTCGCGCCTGTCCGGTCCTGGCTGAGTTCGGCTATCCGGCCACCGTGTATGTCACCACATACTTCTCCGGGCAGCGTTATCCCGTGTTCAACATTTTCTTTTCGTATCTGCTGTGGAAGGGGAGGGGCAAGACGGTTGATCTTTCCGATATCGTTCCCCGCCTCGGCCGGCACGCGCTCGACGCGGGCGGCCGCGCGGCGGTGCTTCGTCTGATTCGCGACTACCGCGAAAGCGCGAAGCCGGACAACGCGGAGCTTGCACAGATTGCCCGCAGGCTGGCGAACGCGGTCGGCGAGGACTACGACCGGCTCTGCGACCGCGGCATTCTTCACGTCATGAGCCCGCAGGAACTGGCTGAACTCCCGCGCTTCGGCATCAGCGTGCAACTGCACACGCACCGGCACCGCACGCCCGCCGAACGAGCGCCCTTTCTCCGCGAGATTCAAGACAACCGGCGGCACCTGGCTTCGGCAGGCATATCTCCGGAACATCTGAATCACTTCTGCTATCCGAGCGGCGTGCACCGCAGCGAGTTGTTCGGTTGGCTGAGGTCGGAGAACATCCGCACGGCCACTACCTGCATCGCGGGCCTGGCCTCGCGAAGAAGCCCATCGCTGGCTCTGCCGCGCCTGATCGATACCTGCAACATCACGCCGCTGGAATTCGAGGGCTGGCTGACCGGAGTGAACCAGTTTCTGCCCAGACGCCGGCACGATAGATTTTGAGAGCGACATTGCGCTCCCGCCTCACAGACGCGGGTGAACCGATCGCGCCCGGAATGCAGGGACATCACGGCTGCTGCCGGTGACCTGCCTCTATGACGCGGGCGTTTCCAAATCGCGTCACGATGGCCGGCGCGAGCGCGGATGGCCATCGTCCCGGCGCCGCAGGATTCGATACGACACGCCCAAGCGCTTGAAATGCCGTGTTGAACGAAACGTTTTTGGGCTAGAATGGCTCCTGTCATGTCCGAAAGTGTGCTCGCCCTTGTGCTCCTTGTGGTCGCGGGAGCGATGAATGGCAGCTTCACGCTGCCGATGAAATTCACGGGCAAGTGGGCTTGGGAAAACACCTGGCTTGCCTGGACGATCTTTGCGCTCGCGTTGTTTCCCGTGAGCGTCACTCTGCTGACGGTACCGCGGCTTGGCGAGGTGTACTCGCAGGCGGGCACGGGCGCGGCGGCCGTCGTGGCCGCGTGCGGCGCCGGTTGGGGCATCTCGCAGGTGTTCTTCGGCCTGGCGGTGGACACGGTCGGAATCGGTCTGGCGTTCTCGGTGATCCTCGGCATCTCGACCGTGGTGGGCGCGATGGTGCCGCTGTTCCGCAAAGGCCTTGCGGGCACGCATAGCGGGCTCACCGTGATCGCGGGCATCGCGCTGGTGCTGATCGGCGTGGGCGTATGCGCGGTAGCGGGCCGGAGGCGCGAGGCGGCGCTCGGCACGGGCCCGAAGTCCGGCCGGTCGGTGATGACGGGCCTGCTGTTTTGCCTGTTCAGCGGACTGGGCTCCGCGCTCACGAACCTGGGCCTCGACTTCGGCGAGCCGATCAAGCAGACGGCGATGACGCTCGGCGCGGATCCCATCTGGGCTCCGAATGCGGCCTGGCTGCTGGTGATGTGCGCGGGCTGCCTGCCGAACCTGCTCTACTGCCTGTACCTGATCCGCAAGAACGGCACCGGGAAAGCGTTCAACGCGCCGAGGACCGGCTCCTACTGGCTGCTGGCGGCGCTGATGGCGTTCTTCTGGTTCGGCAGCACGGTCATGTACGGCGTGTCCACGGTGAAGCTCGGCACGCTGGGCACGGTGGTCGGCTGGCCGCTGTTCATGTCGCTCATCATTATTACCGCGAGCGCATGGGGCGTGATCATGGGCGAGTGGAAGAACACGGGCAAGACGCCGCTGCGGATTCAGGTGAGCGGAGTGGCGGTGCTGGTGCTCGCGATCGTGGTGCTTTCGAGGGCATAGACGATGAAGATCGGAATCGATATCGGCGGCACGAAGGTGGCCGCGGGCCTGGTGGACGAACGGGGCGAGATCGTTTTCAAGACGCGCGTGCCGATGACGGCGACGGGCGACGCGGCCGCCGGCTTCGCTTGCGTGCGCAGCGCGATCGAGGCCGCGTTGTGCGCGCAACCGGGCGCGGCGATCTCCGGCATCGGCATCTGCTCGCCGGGGCCGCTCGATCCGGAAGCCGGCGTGGTGTTGAACCCGCCGAATCTGCCGTGCTGGCGCGATTTTCCGCTGGCGGCGGAGGTGGAACGCGCGTTCGGCGTGAAGGCGCGCGTGGATAACGATGCGAACGCAGCGGCGCTGGCGGAGGCGATCTGGGGCGCGGGCATCGGATACCGGAACGTGTTTTACGGCACGCTGGGCACGGGCATCGGGACGGGCATCATCTTCGACCGCGCGATCTATCACGGGCGGACGGGCAGCGCGGCCGAGGGCGGGCACATGTCGATCGACTACCGCGGCGCGAAGTGCGGCTGCGGCAAGCGCGGCTGCATCGAGGCGCTGGCGTCGGGGCCGGCGATCGCGGCGCGGGCGCAGGACAAAGCCTCGGAATCGGCGGCCGAATGCGCGCGGATGATCGAGCTGGCGGGCAGCGTCGAAGCGATCCGCGCCGAGCACGTGGGCGAGGCGTTCCGCGCGGGCGATGTCGCGGCGGCCGAGGTGCTGTGCGAGACGGCGGACCTGCTGACGGTCTGGCTCGGCAACGTCGTCGATCTGCTCGAGCCGGACGTCATCATCATCGGCGGCGGCGTCGCGGAGCTGATGAGCGCGTTCTTCGACCGCATCGCGCGGCAGATGCCGCAGTGGTCGATCAATCCGCGGTGCGGCGAGATTCCCTTATTGAAGGCGAAATACAGCGCGGACGCGGGCATCGCGGGCGCGGCGGCGCTGGTGTAGGGCCATCCGGAGAGAACATGTTGCGTAGGAAATGTTTGTTAAAGCTGGCGCTCGCCGCGGTGTTGACGGCGGCGGGCGCGCGGGCGCAGGTCAAACCCGCCGCCCCGGACATCACGAAGCAGCCGACGCTGTACGTCGTCGGCTATGCCCACCTCGACACGCAGTGGCGCTGGGATTACCCCACCACCATCCGGGAATATCTCACCAAGACCATGCGGGTCAATTTCGATTTCTTCGAAAAGTATCCGCACTACATCTTCAACTTCAGCGGCGCGAACCGCTACCGGATGATGAAGGAGTATTACCCGGCCGATTACGAGAAGGTGAAGCAGTACGTGAAGGCGGGCCGCTGGTTCCCCTCGGGTTCCTCGATGGAGGAGGAGGACGTGAACTCGCCGTCGGCCGAGTCGATCATCCGGCAGATCCTGTACGGCAAGCAGTATTTCCGGAAGGAATTCGGCAAGACGAGCGCGGAATTCGAGCTGCCGGACTGCTTTGGCTTCCCGTCTTCCCTGCCCACGATCCTGGCGCACACGGGCATTAAGGGCTTCTCGACGCAGAAGCTGGTGTGGGGATCGTCGGCGCCGGCCGGAGGTCCGAACTCGCCGGAGCGGACGCCGCTCGGCACGCCGTTCAACGTGGGCGTGTGGGAAGGACCGGACGGCAGGAGCGTGCTCGCGGCGCTGAATCCGGGCAGCTACAGCCAGCAGGTGGAATACGACTTGAGCAAGAGCCCGGCGCCTCCGGCGAACCCGCGGCAGCAGCGGGTGGACTGGCCCGCGCGCATCGAGCGCAACGGCCGGGTGAGCGGCCTGTTCGCCGATTACATGTACTACGGCACCGGGGACACGGGCGGCGCGGCCGAGGAATATTCCGTGAAGCTGATGGAGGCGATCGCGACGCGCAGCGAGACCGTGCTTCCGGCGCCACAGCGCCGCGGCCGGCAGCAGCAGACCGAACCGCCGCCGCAGCCGGGTCCGCCGGTGCGCGTGGGCGATGGGCCGGTGCACGTCATTCCCGCGACGGCCGAGCAGATGTTCCTCGACATCACGCCCGCGATGGCGGCGAAGCTGCCGCGCTACAAAGGCGAGCTGGAGTTGACGAACCACTCGGCCGGCTCGATCACCTCCGAAGCTTATCTGAAACGCTGGAACCGGAAGAACGAACTGCTGGCGGATGCGGCGGAGAAGGCGTCGGTGGCCGCGGAATGGCTTGGCGGGCGGGCCTATCCGCGCGAGCGGCTGAACGACGCCTGGACGCTGGTCATGGGCGGCCAGTTCCATGACATCATTCCCGGCACGTCGATCCCGAAGGCGTACGAGTATTCCTGGAACGACGAGTTGCTGGCGCTGAACCAGTTCGGCGGCGTGATGACGAGCGCCGTCGAAGCGGTGGCTTCCGCGATGAACACGCAGGCGAAGGGCGCGGCGGTGGTGGTCTATAACCCGCTCGCGATCGCGCGCGAGGACGTGGTGGAAGCCGAAGTGGCATTCCCGAACGGCGCGCCGAAGGCGGTACGCGTGTTCGGGCCGGACGGCAAGGAAACGCCGGCGCAGATCGAGAACGGCAAGGTGCTGTTCGTGGCGAAGGTTCCCTCGGCCGGCTACGCCGTTTACGACGTGCAGGCCGCCGATGCGCCCGCGGCCTCGACGCTGAAGGCTTCGGAGAACTCGATCGAGAACGCCCGCTATCGCGTGACGGTGGATGCGCACGGCGACGTGGCGAGCATCTTCGATAAGACGCTGGGCCGCGACCTGCTGCTGACGCCGGCGCGTCTGGAGATCAAGACCGACAATCCGGCGCAGTGGCCGGCCTGGAACATGGATTTCGAGGACCAGGTGCGCGCGCCGCGCGCGTATGTCGGGGGGACGCCGCAGATTCGCATCAGCGAGAACGGCCCGGCGCGCGTGTCGCTGGAGGTGACGCGCGAGACCGAGGGTTCCAGGTTCGTGCAGAGGGTCAGCCTGTCGGCGGGCGATGCGGGCAACCGGGTCGAGTTCCGCGATTCGATCGACTGGGCGACGAAGGAAGCGCACCTCAAGGCCGTCTTCCCGCTCAGCGCCACCAACGCGCTCGCAACTTACAACTGGGACATCGGGACGATCCAGCGCGGCACGGACAACCCGAAGAAGTTCGAGGTGCCTTCGCACCAGTGGGTGGACCTTACCGATAATTCCGGCGCGTTCGGCGCGACCATGCTGACCGACTGCAAGTTCGCCTCCGACAAGCCGGACGAGAACACGCTGCGGCTGACGCTAATCCGCACGCCGGGCGTGCGCGGCGGCTATCCGGACCAGGCGACGCAGGACATCGGGCACCACGAGATTCTGTACGGCCTCGCGGGGCACAAGGGCGACTGGCGGCAGGGGCAGACCGACTGGCAGGCCCTGCGGCTGAACCAGCCGCTGATCGCGCTGGAGAGCTCGAAACATGCGGGCGCCCTGGGGAAAACATTCTCGCTCGTGAATGTTTCCAGCAGCCGCGTGCGCGTAATGGCGCTCAAGAAGGCCGAGCAGGGCGATGAATATGTGATCCGGCTGGTCGAAGTGGACGGCAGGGCCGAGCCGGGAGTGCAGGTGAAGTTCGCCGCGCCGGTGACCGCGGCGCGCGAGGTGAACGGCGCCGAGGAGCCGGTCGGGCCGGCAACCATCGCCAACGGCGCGCTGGTCGCGTCGTTCACGGCGTTCCAGCCGCGCACGTTTGCGGTGAAGCTGGCCGCCCCGGCGGTGAAGGCCGCGGCGGTGCAGTCGCAGCAGGTCAAGCTGGCCGGCGATGTCGTCGTCGCGACGAAGGACGGCGAGAAGGCGCCCGGCGGCTTCGCCCTGCCGGCCGAGATGCTGCCTTCGGAAATCACCTGGGCGGGCGTGAAGTTTGCGCTCGGCACGAAGGCGCTGGCGGCGAACGGCCAGACGATCGATCTGCCGGCGGGCGAATTCAACCGCGTGTACGTCATCGCGGCCTCGACAGACGGCGACCAGACGGCCACGTTCAAGGCCGGGGAGAAGGCGGTGGACCTGACGATTGAAAACTGGACCGGCTACATCGGCCAGTGGGACAACCGCATCTGGCAGGGCAAGGAGATGACGGGCCTGACGCCGGGCTACATCAAGCCGGCGCATGTCGCGTGGTTCGCCTCGCACCACCATGACGCCGAAGGCGCGAATGAGCCTTATCAGTATTCGTATCTGTTCGCGTATCCGATCGATCTGCCGGCGGGCGCGAAGACGCTGACGCTGCCGGCGAACGACAAGATCCGGATCATGGCCATTTCGGTGGCGAAGGAACCGGGAGTTGTGGCGGATACGTTTGTGGCCGACAGACTGAGATAGAACATCCGCTCCCTCGCGGTCGCCGCTCTGTTACGGAGCAGCGACCGTGGGGGAGGTGATTACTGCACATACTTGGTGAACCAGTCCAGGGTGCGGCGGTAGCGGTCGAGGATGTGCTTCTCTTCCCGCAGGCCGTGGGGTTCGCGCGGGTAGACCACAAACTCCGAGGTCACGTTGTAGTGCTTCAGGGCGCGGTAAAAGATCTGGCTCTGCGAAATCGGGTCGGTGGTGTCGGCTTCGCCTTGCAGGATCAGCGTCGGCGTCTTCGCGTTCCTGACGTAAGTGATGGGCGAGCACTTCTGGAAGACGGCCAGGTTTTCGTAGGGCACGCCGAAGAACCACTCGTCGTACATCGGCCCGTTCTCGGTGCCGAATTCCGCGGCGAGGTCGGAAAGGCCCGCGCCCGCGACCGCGGCCTTGAACCGGTTGGTCTGCGTGACGGCCCACGCGGACATATAGCCGCCGTAGGACCAGCCGCCGATGCCGAGGCGCTCCGGATCGGCGATCTTGCGGCGGATCATCTCGTCGACACCCGCCATCACGTCCTTGAAATCGCCGCCGCCCCAATCGGCGCGGTTCGCCTCGATGAACTTGTGGCCGTAGCCGGATGAACCGCGGATGTTGGGCAGCAGCACGGCGAAGCCGCGGGCGACGAGCATCTGCGTAAGCGGCTCGAAGCGATTGGTCCACGCGCCGGTCGGCCCGCCGTGCACGTGCACGATGAGCGGCAGCAGCTTGCCTGCGGAGCCGGCCGGCCGGAACAGCGCCGCTTCGATCGGCGTGCCGTCGAAGCTCTTGTACTCGATGATCTCGGGCTTGACGAGCCCCGCGGCCGCGACCTCGTCGTTGAAGTGGCTGACGCGCTTGCCGTCCACGTACAACTCCTCCGGGATCGAAGCCGCGCCCGCCACGGCCGCGAACGTCCCTGTTTTGCTCACGGCGAACGAGGTCACATCAACGCCTTCGATGCGCGGAAAATTCGCCAGCTCGCTGCGGAAGCCCTCGTTAAAGAGCACGGCGGGCTCGCCGTTGCCGAGCCATTCGAAACCCGCCACCGGCCGGTCCTTGGTCGGGCCGGTGACGTTGACGGGCTTGCCGTCGAGCGGGCAGACGAACAGGTCGTGCTCGCTCGGCCCGTCGACGCGCGAGCCGATGAACGCGAACTTCGCGCCGCCGGGCGCGACGCGAATGCGGCCGAAAGGCCCGCGCGGCGCAAGCACCTCGGACATCGCGCCGGTATCGAGCGCCAGCGTGAAGATGCGTTCGGTGTACTTCTCGACGGCGGGCTGGTCCGTCGCCACGATGAGCACGCGCTTGCCGTCGGGCAGCCAGTCGAAATCGCGCACGGCCCACGGGTCCTTGGTCTCGGCGCGCACGGCGCCGCTCGCAACGTCGACGGTCCACAATCGCGCCGGCTTTTCGTCGCGATCGATGACGCGCGCGTCGTCGAAATCCTTCTCCTTCTTCTCCTCGGCGTCGGTCTTCGGATCGTTCGCGATGAACGCGATGCGGCTGCCGTCCGGCGACCACCGGAACGCGCGCACCGAGTTCTTCGCTTTCGTGGGCTTCCAGGCTTCCCCGCCCTGCGTGGACAGAAGCCAGATCTGCGAGCCCTCCTCGCGATCGGAGCGGAAAGCGAGCGTGCGGCCGTCGGGCGACCAGTGCGGCGAGGATTCCGACTTGGCCGAGTTCGTCCACTTGCGCAGCTCGTTCGTGTCGCGGTCGAAAACCCAGATGTGCGAGGCTTGCGTTCGACCCGAGGGCGGCTCGCGCAGCGTAAACGCGAGCCGCTTGCCGTCGGGCGAGAATTCAAGCTCGGAGAGGGAACGCGTGCGGATGGCCAGCTCGGGCTTGAGCTGCGCCGACGCGAGCAGAGGCAGCAACAGAAATGCGAATCGCCGTATGCGCATGGGTCAGTTCTTCTGCCTGGCGAGCAGCGCGTCGAGCGCGCGCTTCGCCTGTTCGAACACCGTGTAAGCCTGCGCGGGCGGAATGCGGTCCGCGCTTTCGGAAACGCTCAGCGCCGAATTCAATTCGCCGGTGATGGTGGCAAGCTCGCGGGCGGCCGAACTGCCGAGCCGGCGCCGCGCCTCGGCGGCACGCGCCAATTCCCGCGAAGCCGAAAGACTCAGATCGAAACGCTTCTGAAGATCGGCGGCAGAAACGCGCGCGCGCGGATCGAGCACGACTTCGAGCGGCTGCGTGTAAGTGCGGCCGGCCGCGGTCAGCCGGACAGTGTAAGTGCCGGGGAGCGCGCGCGGGCCCGGCGGCGCGTAGCCGAGGTCCCACACAAAGCGGTTCATGCCGGCGTTCGCGGTGAGGCGGGCCGGCGGCTGTATCCACGCATCCGCGATCGCCTGCGGGCGCCGCGGCGCCTCGGGCGCGCGGTCTTCCGTCGAGAAGCGCCGCACCACCTGGTTTTTCGCGTCCAGAATCTCGAGCGTCACCTCGCCCGCGGGCGCCGATTTGAAGTAGTAATCGATGATCGCGCCGTTGGGCGGGTTCTTCGCTTTCGGCTCCTCGACCGGGAACGGCGTGCCGGAGAATCCTTCCGGTGTCACGCGGATCGCCTTCGCGGGCTTATAGAGCCACGCATCGGCCGCGGCGACCTTCGCGTCGATCTGCCGCAAGGGTGAGATGTCGTCGAGCACCCAGAAGCCGCGCCCGTGCGTCGCCACGATGAGATCGTCGCCGTGCACGGCCAGATCCCGCATCGAGGACACCGGCAGATTGAGCTGCAGCGATTGCCAGTGGTCGCCGTCGTCGAAGGAGAAATAAACGCCCAGTTCGGTGGCCGCGAACAGCAGGCCCTTGCGCGCCGGATCCTCGCGGATCGCGTTGAGGAACGCGGGTTCCTCGATGCCGCTGTGAACTTCGGTCCAGGTCTTGCCGAAGTCGCGCGTGCGATAGAGGTACGGGCGGTAATCTTCCATGCGGTGGCGATCCACCGCGGCGTAGGCGGTCGCGGCGTCGAAGTGCGAGGCCTCGATGTGCGTCACCTTGCTCCAGTCCGGCAGGCCTTTCGGCGTCACGTTCGCCCAGGTCTTGCCGCCATCGCGCGTGAGATGGATGAGGCCGGTGTCGCTGCCGACCCAGATCATGCCGCGCTCCAGGGGCGAGGGCGCGATCGAGTAGATGACGCCGAAGCCGCGGGCCCTGGCGTTCTCCGTGGTCACAGGTCCCGCGGCAGGCGATTTATCGGCGCCGGTCAGATCCGGGCTGATCTCCTGCCAGGTTGTGCCGCCGTCGGTCGTCTTCAAGAGATACTGCGAGCCGTAGTAGAGCGTGTCCGGTTCGATGCTCGAGAAGACGAGCGGCGCGGTCCACGGGAACCTGTACTTCAGTTGCGAGATGTCGCTGTTCGGCCCGCCGCCGCGCACCGGCCACGGCGTGATGTTCTGGCCCTGTCCCGAGCGCCGGTCGAAGCGCGTGATGCTGCCGTTGGTGTTGCCGACGTAGAAAATGTCCTCGTCCTTGGGATCGATCGCGATGTAGCCGCTCTCGGCGCCGCCGACCGAATGCCAGTCGCGCGCGTCGATGAAGTTGTGATCCGTGCGGCTGGCGATGGCGACGGTGCCGCTGTCCTGCTGGCAGCCGTAGACGAAGTAGGGGAAGCGGTTGTCGGCGACGACGTGGTAGAACTGCGCGGTCGGCTGGTTGTACCAGGTGCTCCAGGTGTCGCCGCCGTCGAGGCTGATGGTAGTGCCCTGGTCCGTGCCGAGCACCATGCGCCGCGAATCGGTCGGGTCGATCCAAAGGATGTGATAGTCGTCGCCGCCGGGCGCGCCGCGAACGATCGTGAAATTCCTGCCGCCATCGGTGGAGCGATACATGGCCACGTTAGGCACATAGACGATGTCGGCGTTGTTCGGGTCCACGGTGACGGTGCCGAAATACCAGCCGCGGCCGAAGATGCGGGAATCGCTGCTGACGCGCGCCCAGGTTTCGCCCGCGTCGTCGGAGCGGAACAGGCCGCCGTTCTGCGATTCGAGCAGGAGGTAGACGCGCCGGCCGCCGCCGGCGACCGCGACGCTTGCGCGGCCCCATTGTTCTTCGGGGAGGCCGTGGCCCGAGATCTGGGTCCAGTGGTCGCCGCCGTCGGTCGATTTGTAGAGGCCGCTGCCCGGGCCTTCGATGGGCGCGTAGACGCTCCATGGCGGGCGCCTGGCGTTCCACATGGTCGCGTAGATCACCCTGGAATTCGAGGGATCGAAGGCGAGGTCCGCGGCGCCGGTTTCCGGGCCCTTGTCGAGCACCTTGCGCCAGGTGGCGCCGCCGTCGGCCGAACGATAGACGCCGCGCTCGGCATTGGGCCCATAGGCGTGGCCCAGCGCCGCCACATAGACGAGGTTGGGATCTTTCGGATCCACCAGCATGCGCGCGATCTGCCGCGAGTCGCGCAGGCCGACGTTCTTCCACGTCTTGCCGGCATCTGTCGATTTGTAGACGCCGTCGCCGAAGCCGATGTCGGAGCGCATGTCGGCCTCGCCGGATCCGACGTAGACCACGTTGGGGTTCGACGGCGCGACGGCGATGGCGCCGATGGAGGCGATATGCTCGCTGTCGAAGATCGGGTTCCAGACCATGCCGGCGCTGGTGGTCTTCCATACGCCGCCGCCGACCGAGCCGAAGTAGAACGTGTTCGGATCTCCGGGCACGCCTGCGACCGCCACCACGCGCCCGGCGCGGAACGGCCCGATGAGGCGCCACTGCATTTGATTGAAGAGACCGGCCGGGTAGGGCTGTGCCAAGCCCGCCGCCGCAGACAGAAGGACTACCGCAAGTAACCTTTTCATTTGACCCCTCAAACTCTAGAGAGTACCACCGGGAGCACCGGGCTCCTCAGCCGACGCAGGCGCTTCGCCGCCCGCCGAGGCCGCGGCCGCGGACGCCTGCACATCGGCGGGCGCTTCGGGCGCGGCGGGCCCGGCAGGCGAAAGCGCCTGCCCTACCAATGCTTCGGGCCGCGGCGCGATGGCGAGGTACATTTCGGCCTCGCCCGCGTAGAACAGCAACTTGATCCAGATGCGGCTCACGACGTACGCCTGCGCGAGGACGATCGACTGCACGACCCAATTGCCGAGCGCGCCGCGAAGCAATGTATACACGCCCCACAACATACCGCCGAGCACAAGCACGCCGGCAAAAGTTCCCGCGGTGCGCCGGAAGTTGCGGAACACGAGCGCGACGGAGCCGAGTGCGGCGCGCCAGGTTTCGCGGCGGTCGCGCGCGACCAGGCGGATCTTCGCGTAGTCGAAGATCATGTTCACGAGGAAGAGCAGAAGCAGAACCACGCCAAGGCGGCACCAGCCGTAAACGCGCAAGGGGCGCTCCTCCATGCCCTCGCCCCACAGCGACTGCCCGACCTTCGCCAGGCCCGCGCTCACCGCCAGCACGGCGGCGTAGAACAGCAGCGAGATCAGCGAGAGGCGGAACAAGCGGGCGAAGTTCTTCCCGCAGCCGGCCCAAAACAGGCCGGGCGAGTAAGCGCGATCTTCCGACGTGAAAACCGCGATGGCGCCGCCGGCGAGGAAGGTGCCGAGCAGCACGAACGCCGCGGCCAGCGCCAGCGCCGCCGGAGCCATCGCGGAGAGCACGGCCGCCGGAGTGGCCGACGCGAGTTCCACTGCGAACTGCGGATCGAACTCGTTCATCAGGCGGTCCGCCCAGAGGCTATGGCCTAAAGTCGAAGACACCAGCATCCACACCGGCAGCGCGCAGACGAGCGCGAAGATGGTGGTCGCGAGCCAGTAAACGAGCCACATCCGCTTCGTGCGGTTGACGGCTCGAATGCCTTGCGCAATTGCATGGAGCGGGCTCATCGGTTCCTCCTAGCTGAGCGAACTCGCCGCGAGCAGCAGGTTCTGCACCCAGGACAGAACATTCGCCGCCCACTTCACCGCGAGGCCGTAGACGGGCTCCGCGCGATAGCTGTTGTTCGCGAAATTCACGTCGAGCAGCAGCTTGTGCTCGGGGTCGATCTCGACCGACTCGATGGCTGCCGGCCCGGTGAACTCGTATTTCACCCAGCGGTACGCGCCGTCCCACTGCCGGTTTTCGACGCGGCCGTTCTTGAACCGGATGCGAATATCGACCGGCCAGACGGCCTCGCCCTCGCGCCGGATCTTGACGGTCGATTCGTAAATCTTGCCTTTCTTATTCGAGCTGACGTCGCCCACTTTGTAATCGAGGATGTTCGAGCCGTAGAGGAACTGGTCGAAGAACGGCTTCATGTCGCGGCCCGAGACCTCGTTCACGACGGCGATGAAATCCGGCGTGGCCGGATGCCGGTAGCGCCAGCGCTGCTGGTAAGTGCGCATGACGCGCGCCATCACGGGCTCGCCCAGGACACGCTCGAGCGTGCGCAACATCAGCGCCGGATGCATGTACGAATTGAGGCCGTAACTCGTGCCGTTGTAAAACTCCCACGCGTTGCGCACAATCGAGTCGCTCTTGGGCAGGAACAGGTACGCCATGCGGTTGGCCTGGTCCCAGTCGATGCGCGGCAGGCCCGCCCAGCGCGCCACCGGCAGGCCCCACGGGCGCACCGGCAGATCCCAGCTTCCATAGACCTTGTCGAGGATCTTGCTGGTCGAGTAGCTGTTGATGCCCTCGTCGAGCCAGGCTTCCTCGAACTCGTTGTTGCCGACCATGCCATACCAGAACTGGTGCCCGAACTCGTGCACGATGACCATCTCGGGGTTGCCGGTGTGCTCGGGCTCATGCCAATTCGTGCCCGCGGTGATCAGGGTGGGGTACTCCATGCCGCCGGCCTGGCCGCCGCCGAACGGCGGATCGACCACGGTGATGGTGCGGTACGGGTAAGCGCCGTACATCAGGCCGAAGTATTTGAGGCCCGTGCTCAGCGCCCGGAAGTGCCGCTCGATCTGATCGGCGTGCTCGGGCTGGATGAGCAGGATCATCCGGACGGGCTGGAGCGCCGCGTCGGCCTCCGGGATGCCTTCCAGAGCGGCGTAGGCGGCCAGCTCGCGGGCGCTCACCTCGCGCGCCGGATCGAAGGTGCGCTCGATGCGCAGGAAGCGCGGCGAGGCCGTCCAGGCGAAATCGTGCACGTCCTCCTGAACGAAGGTGCGCGTGGTGGTGTTCGCCGCCGCGTCGTCGCGCCGGCTTTCCAAGACGCCCGTCGCGCCGACCACGTAATCCGAAGGCGTCGTCAGCGTGACCGAGTAGCGGCCGTAATCGGCGAAGAACTCGCTGTTCGCGTGGAACTGGTGGCAGTTCCAGCCCGCGGGCTGCAGCACGCCGATCTTCGGGAACCACTGGCCGGCCATGTAGAAATCGCCGTGATAGCCGGTGCGGGAGACCACGTGCGGCAGCCTGGTATAGAAATCGATTTGCAGCGTGATGGATTGGCCGGGTTTGACCGGCCGCGGCAACGGAACGGAGGCGACGGTGCGGTCGTCGGCGTTGTCGTCGTCCGGGTGCACAAAATGGATGGATTTCGTGAGATCCGCGCCGCCCGCGATCTGCATGCGGCGCACGTCGATCCACCCCCAGCCGCCGTCCTTCAGCCGGTCGGGCACGCCGCCCTCGCGCAGGAACGTGCTCCTGTCGTTGCGGAAGGCGTTCATATACAGGTGGAAGCGCAACTCGCTCACCTCGGCGGCGGACGTGTTCAGCCACGTAAGCGTCTCGCTGCCCTGGATGGCGCGCGCTTTCGTATCGAGGCGCGCCGAGATTTCGTAGCTGACAATCCGTGGGCCGCCGGCGAAGGCGGTTTCGAGCAGGCACACGAGGGGCACGGCAAGCAGGAATCGGCCAGGTCGCATGATTGGGGCGAGAATATCACAATTGCAGAGCGGCGCGCCGCCTGAGGACGGGGCGAAGGGGCCTAATAAGGGCCTTCGGTGCCGGTGCTTCGCTGGCGTTGAGGCCGGAACCGGTCAAGAATGCGCCGGAGCCTCTTTTCACCCGGCCGTCTTTCGCCCGCGAGGCGCGCATCGGGCTCGCCGGCCTCGGCCGCGGCGTTTTCGATCTCCGAATTCACCTCTGCGCCGATCAGGATCGCAATGCTGGTGATGTAAAACCAGAGCATCAGGATGATGACCGCGCCCAGGGAACCGTAGGTTCTGTTGTACGAGTTGAAGTAATGAAGATAGTACCGAAATCCGAGAGAAGCGACGATCCACAGCGCGACGGCGATGAGCGCACCCGGAGTGATCCACCGCCAGCGCCAGTCCTTGAGGTCGGGCGCGAAACGATAGAGCAGGTCCACCGCCACAAGCACCGTCAGGACGGCCACCGGCCAGCGCGCCGCGCTCCAGGCGATCGCAAAGGCGTGGCGGTAACCGGCGAGGGACGCCAGCAGCATGCCGATCTCGCTGCCGGCCAGAACCAGCGCCAACGCGGACACGGTGAAGACCGCGAAAGCCAGCGTCAGGCCGATGGCGATCAGCCGCCTCTTCCACCACGGGCGCCCGTCGTCGATCTCATAGGCCGCGTTCAACCCCGCCGAAACGGCCGCCATGCCGTTCGACGCCGCCCAGAGCGCCGCCAGAATGCCGAGGGACAGCTTGCCGCCGCCCGCGCCGGCGGTCACCTGATCCAGCGTGCCGGCAACGAGCTGGAATGCCGAACGCGGCAGCACGGTCCGGAAATATTCGAGCAGGCTGGCGCGAAGTTCGCCGCTGTGCGCGAAATAGCCGAAGAAGTCTGTAAGAATAAGCAGGAGCGGAAAGAGCGCAAGCAGGAAAAAGAAAGACATTTTCGCAGCCTGGCCAAAAACATCGTCGGCGCCGATCTCACGGCAGACGCGTTTCCCGAGCTGCCCCCAGCTCAAGCCTCCCCGATGCCAGAAATTGGGCATGAATACTGCGATTACCTGGAACCATTATCGCCCAGGTTCGGCCGGAACTCCGGATTTATGCAGGCGTGTTCAGGCGCGGGGCGCGGCGCGGCTCAGCCCATCCGGCGGACCTGCTCGCGGGCGCGGCTGAAGACCTCGATCATGGCGCGATTGAACGCCGGGATGTCGTCGGGCTTGCGGGCGGATACGAGGTTGCCGTCCACCACCGCCTCCTGATCCATCCACTCGGCGCCGGCATTGCGGAGATCGGTCTTGAGCGACGGCCAGGAGGCGATCTTGCGCCCCCGCGCCTGGCCCGCCTCGACGATCATCCACGGCCCGTGGCAGATGACGGCCACCGGTTTTCCGGCGTCGAAGAAGGCGCGCACGAACTCGACCGCCCTCGGCTGCATTCGCAGTCTGTCCGGGTTCATGACGCCGCCCGGGAGAAGCAGCGCATCGAAATCGTCGGGATCGGCGCGATCGAGCGGGCGGCGGACCGGCAGCTCGTCTCCCCATTGCCCGTGGTTCCAGCCGCGCACGCGGTCGCTCTTCGGCGAAACGATGCTGGTTTCCGCACCCGCCTGATCGAGCGCCTTTTTCGGCTCCACCAGTTCCACCTGCTCGAAGCCGTCTTCGACCAGGATGGCCACTCTGAGTCCCTTCAGTTCCTCCATGATTGCCCCCTTTTAAACAAACCGCCGAGGCGGCGGGCTTCATCCCTTGATTACGCCCATGGGCCGGAGCCTCGCCACCTTGCGCGCGAGGCCGGCCTCGTGGACCACCTCGATGACTTCGTCCACGTCCTTATAGGCCTCGGGCACTTCCTCCAGAATTCCGTCGCGCGTCTCGCTGCGCACCAGAATGCCCTCGGCCTCGAGTTTCTTCTGCACCTCGCGCGCGTCGCGTCCCTTTTTCGCGGCGGTGCGGCTCATCAGCCGGCCGGCGCCGTGGCAGACGCTGCCGAAGGTCTCCTTCATCGCGCCTTCGGCGCCCACGAGCACCCAGGAAGCCGTGCCCATGCTGCCGGGAATGAGGACCGGCTGGCCCGTCGCGCGGTATGCCGGCGGAAGCTCGGGATTGCCGGGAGCGAACGCGCGCGTGGCGCCCTTGCGGTGCACCAGCACGTCGCGCATTTTGCCGTCCACTTCGTGCCGTTCGCGCTTGGCGATGTTGTGGCAGACGTCGTAGACCAGCTCGAGCCGCACGTCCTTTCCAAAGATGCGGGCGAAAGAGCCGCGCAGGAAATGCAGAATCGCCTGGCGGTTCGCCCACGCGAAATTGGCGGAAGCGCGCATGGCCGCGAGATAGGACCGGCCTTCGGGCGACTGCGTCGGCACGCAGGCGAGCTGCCGGTCGGGCAGCGTGATGCCGTAACGCTGCATCGCGGCGCCCATTTGCGCGAGGTAATCGGTGCAGACCTGGTGGCCCAGGCCGCGCGAACCGCAGTGGACGAGCACCGTTACGCGGTTCTTCTCGAGACCCATGGCGCGCGCGGCCGCCTCGTCGTGCACCGCTTCGACAAACTGCACCTCGAGGAAATGATTGCCGCTGCCGAGCGTTCCGATCTGCGGCTGCCCGCGCTCCTTTGCGCGCGAGGAGACCTTATCGGGGTCGGCGCCGGCGAGCTCGCCCCGCTCTTCGGTGAACTCGGCGTCGCGCTCGTCGCCGTAGCCGTGCTCGACCATCCAGCGCGAGCCCCGCACCAGCACCTGGTCGAGCTGCGGCTTCGTGACCTTCAGCGAGCTCTCGCTGCCGGTGCCGCAGGGCACGTCGCGGAACACCTGGTTCACCAGGTCGCGGATGCGCGGGCGCACGTCATCGGCGAACAAATCCGTGCGCACCAGGCGCACGCCGCAATTGATGTCGAAGCCGACGCCGCCCGGCGAGACGACGCCCGACTCCCAGTCCGTCCCGGCCACGCCGCCGATCGGAAAGCCGTAGCCCTGGTGTATGTCCGGCATGGCGAGACTGTGGCCCACGATGCCGGGCAGAGTGGCCACGTTTATCGCCTGCTGGAGCGACAGGTCGCGCGCGATCTGCTCGAGCAGGCGGTCACTGGCATACACGATGACGTCGGTGCGCATGCCGCGGCGTTCGTCGCGCGGTATGCGATGACGGAGCGCGTCGAGCCTTTCGACGGGAATTTTTGCCGGGCGTGCCATGATTTATACATCCAAAAAAACTTCGGCGGCCCATTCGCCGTTCCGCCGGGAGATGCGGAGCTGGTGGTAGGTAACTCCCTTCACGTCCAGTTTCCCACCGTGCCGGGCGGGATTCCGCGGCTCTCCTTCGGCTTCGGCGGTAACGCGCGCAGGGCCGAGTTCGCGGACGTGGAAGCGGCGGAAGGCGACGCGCTTTCCGTCGAGCCAGTAGAGCACTTCGCTCAACCAGTTGACGAGCAGCGACTCGCGATCTTCGCCCTCGGCCGAGAGCTCGTAGCGCTCGCGCGCCTCGACAGTGCCGGTGTCGAGCACGATGCCGGTGAGCGCCTCGGCGGCAGCTTCGAACAGCTCCTCCAGTGTCGCGCCGCGGGCGCGGAAGCCGATGTCGGCGGTATGTTCCAGGATTTCGTACATCCCCGGATATTGTGGGGCAAATGGAGGGCCAATTTCACTGCGGAGGCGCGGAGCCGCCGGGAAAACCTTTCGAGTTCCCCTGCGTTCTCCGCGCCTCGCGGCCAGGTTTTAGAAGCGCAGGCGCAGGCCGAACTGCATCCTGCGCGGCGTGTTTGCCTGGCCGGTAATGACGCCGAACGAGGCGACGTTATCGATGCTCAGCGTCGGGTTCGACGGTTGGAAATGGTTCAGGACATTGGTGAACTGGAACATCAGGGTAGCGCCGATCCGCTCGGTCGCCCGGATCTCCTTCGAGGCTGTCGCGTCGAGGTTCCAGGTGTTGAAGCCGCGGACGATACCCCAACCGCCGGCGTTGTGATCGACGCCGAGCAGCAGCCGCCGGAACTCCGACGCGATCGCGTTTGGGTCGGCGAACATGTTCATGCCGGAGCCGCCGCGGTCCGGATTCCCGTTCACGCCAGCGCCGCTTGGTACGGTGACGTTGTAATGAACGGAGTTGCCGCCGGTGAACGGCACGGCCAGCACGGCGCCTTCGCAATCCGCGCTGCCGCTCGAGGAGAAGATCTCGCCGAAAGCCCCGGAGTTGCCGTTCGATGTGGTCACGCGCAGGGGCGCGCCGGTCTGGGCCGTGAATATGGGAGCGATTGCCCAACCGCCGAGGAGATGCCCCAGGATGCCGCGCTGGTCGGCAAAGGGCTTGGGCTGCCAGGTCATCGAGAGGTTGTAGATGTACTTGTAGTCGAAAGGCTGCACGCCGTAATTGGCGTGGAAGTCCCATTGGTCGAGGACGGTTCGTTGCGTGTTGGACTGGTTCAGGAACCCGGTCCCGAGCGCCCGTCCCCAGGTGAAGTTCGAGCGCGCCACAATGCCGTGGAAATCGTTCGACGTAAACGAGACGAACAGGGCGTTGTAGTTGCCGAATCCGAGGCTGGTGTACTGGATCAGCGAGGTCACCTGGGCGGGATTCGAGCTGGGCTGGGTGCGACCCAGGGTCCAGGAATTATCTCTGGCCAGGGCGGCCCAGAAGTCGTACACGCGAGTGCCGGTGATGTTGGTCTTCTGCTTGGCGGCAACAGCCGCCGTGCAACTGGCGTACCCGGTGCAGTAAGCCGAGCCCGCGCCGCCCATCGCCGCTTCGAACCATGGCTGCGCGGCCGGCGTGCCGCCCGCATTCACCGCGTTATACAGGTTGGCCCAGGCCTTGTCGAAGCTCTGTCCGTTCAGGGTCAGCATATACGGCACGGCATCCAGATTTACCGGCAGGAACTCGTGGGTGATTTTCCGGCCGATGTAGCCGGCCTCCAACATGAATCTGTGGCGGATGGAGCGCTGGATGGAGAAGGTCACCTGATCCGACTGGCTGGGCCTGAAATCCTGGTCGATGCCCGCGCCGTCGCCGGCCATCGGATTCACGCCCACGCCCGGGAAGTACGGCTGCGGCAGGGTCTTGGTGAGCGTCGGCATGGGAGCGGTCATTCCATCCGTCCCGATGCGAAACGCCGTCGTCGGGTCCACGCCCTGGTTACCGAGGCACCGCATGTCCCGGCTCGCGCCGATGCAGGTTGTGGGCTGCCCCACGCCGGTGTTGTTGACCAGCGACATGACCTGCTTGACGCCGTTCAGCCGGCCGAAGATCCGGCTGTAGCCGCCGCGCAGGACCGTATTGTTGCCTCCGAACAGCTTGCCGAGAATGCCATCGGTGAAGTTCGGATTCCAGGCGATCGCAATGCGCGGGCTGAGGCCGCCGAAAAAGTCCTTGTACGGGTACTTCAGACCGCCGCCGGCGACGTTTCGCACCAGGGTCATGCCGATCGTGGGATTGTAAACCTGCCCTTTGAGGGCTGCGTCTTTCTTGGCCTGGAGGTATTGTGTCACGCTAAGCGGCTTGTTATCGGGGCCCACCGTGATCACCTGCTGTCCGGTAAGTTCGTACGGCGGCCGTTCCAACATATAGCCCAAACCGTAAGTGACTGTAAGTGTCGGTTTCACGTGCCAGGTATCGGTGACATACGCGTTATAAAACGGAATGACGGCCCGCGGAAACATCGGCGTTCCGACCGGGTTCAGTTCCAGGCTCGGCAGCTTGCGCGTGTAAAGGACTTGCGGCTGGTTCACCATGCCCAGCACCTCTGCATAAAGGTGATTCCAGGTGGTGGCCTGAGAGCTGGCCATGGAGGCGGGTTGATACTGCGACCCGATCGCGATGCCTGTGTCGTAGACCTGATAAACCAGCGCGGACATCATCGCCGCGCCGTTATCGGTGCGGTACATCTGGTCGAAGTTGCGCTGATAGCTGCCGCCGAACTGGAACAGGTGATTGCCCCGGAGATAACTCAGGTCGTCCTTCACCTGCTTATCCTGCCCATTCCATTCGCGCGCGCGGACGCTCTGGTTGTTCACGTTGTAGGGAATCAGGGCGCTCGACGTTTCGCCGCCGATCTCGAGCGCGCCGGGCAGCCCGGGCAGTTGCGGCGGCGCCATCGCCGAACCATAAGCCCAGAGGTTGCGAACGTAGGAGGCGCGAAAATCGTTGGTCAGGTGCGGCGTCAGGATCGTCGTCAATCCGACCACCCAGGTCCAGGGATGGTTCGGCGTCGTATAGACCGAGCAGGCCACCCCGAAGGTGCAGCCGGGCAGCACTCCGCCGACATCCACCTGGCCCGTATCAAAGGCATTGCTCGCGTAATAGCGGTACGAGGCCATGAAGTGCCACTTGGGACCAAAGTCGTGATCGATTCTGGAGACCACCGTGGTGGAACTCTCCGGCAGCCGGATCTGTGAGATATAACCTTGCGTGTTGTAGCCGTCCCCGTTTTGGGGATCGTTCGGCAGCGGCATATACTTCGACCAAAGCTGGCTGATCACCGGGTTCAGGCCGATGCCGCGCGGGTCGCAGGGCGTTCCGGAGCCGCAAGTCGCCGGCTGGTACGTCACGCCGTTCACCGTCACCGGGTAGGGATTGATGTTGTACGCGGCGTATTTGCCGGTCTTGTCCTGCACCTGAATCACTCCGGCGCGCATCAGCGCCGTCGGCACAACCTTGTTGAACGTGGTATTGTTCGGGCGGCGGTAGCCTTCGTAGTTGACGAAGCCGAACCATTTCCCGCCGAGGAATTCCGGCCCGATGGGCCCGCCGAGGGTGCCGCCGAAGCGGTTGTAGTGGCTCTTGGGCAGCGGCGTGTACGGCAGGGTGCCCGACTTCGTGTGATTGTTCTTCCAGGAGTTGGCCGCGCCGATGTTGCTGGCGAAGTAATATTCGTACACCGACCCGTGCACCTGGTTGGTGCCGCGCTTGGTGATCATCTGCACCTGGCTGCCGGCTGAGTTCGCGAAGTCCGCGGTCTGGTTGCTGGTGGACATTTTGAACTCTTCGACGCTCTCGACCGGGGTTGGAATCACGCCGGTGGAGATGCTCGTGAGATTGGACATCGAGTTGTAACTGAGGTTGCCGGAGTTATCGTCGGTCACGTTGGCCCCGTCCACGACGTAAGTGTTCTGGTCGTTGCGGGTCCCGGCCACCTCGCCGGACGGCGTCACGCCCACGTTCAGCGTCTGGAGCGCGTACGCGTCGCGGGATAGGTTCGGCAGCAGGATCACCGAGTTGCCGGTGATGGTCGCGCCCACGGTCGCGTTCATGGTCTGCAACTGGGCCGCGCCTGTGGCCACCACTTCGACCGACTCGGCCTGGGTGCCGACGGTCAGCGTTACGTCAAGAGTCAGTTCCTGCCCGACCGTCACTTTTTGCGCCGATACCTTCGCGGATTGGAAACCCGTCCGGGAAACCAGCAAGTCATAGGTGCCCGGCGCCACACTGACGAAAATGTAGCGGCCCACCTCGTTGCTGCTGGCCGTGCGTTTGGCGCCCGTGGTGACGTCCACCAACGTCACCTCCGCCGCCGGTATGACGGCCCCTTGTTGATCCAGCACGCGGCCGGACACCGTTCCCGTTGAAGTTGTTTGTGCCCAGGCCGGGCGCGGCAGAATTCCCATGCACATGAGCAACAGCCCAACGCACAGTATGCCCATACACACGTGTCTTATGGTGTTGATGCGGTTCATCGTTTGCTCCCCCCCTTTATTGGGAGCAATGGATTCACGGAATTCCCCTTTTATGGCAGGCGCCGCGAACCGTCCGCGGGCGCGAGCCACACGTATCGGTTTCTGGTTGGCGCCCTGCGGCGAACTCGCCTGTGGGCGCGGAAGGAATGCACGCTGAAGACCCCCGACCGGCTCACCCAACCGGCGGCACTCTGGTCCTCGTGCAGTAAACTATACATCCAAAGATAGTGCCGCGGCAATGAAAATTTAAGGGGTTAGGAACCGCAGGTTCCAATTCGCGCGGCGTTCGTTTACAATCGGCGAAAGCCGGAGGAAAGCGATGAAAAGAGTTTCAGCTATCGTGGCCGCCGCGCTGCTTGCGCTCCCGCTGCCGGCGCAGGACAGCGCGTGGAAACAGGAATTCGCGAAGCATCTGAAGACTTCGCGGGAGTTCACCATCGCCGTCGCCGAGGCCATGCCCGCCGACGGGTACGATTTCAAGCCTAACCCGGAGGAGATGAGCTTCGGGGTTTTGATGGCGCACATCGCCATCGCGCAGGCCACGACTTTCGGGCGCGTCGCGGGCATGGATTCGCCGCTTCCGGCAAAGCAGCCGGAGAAGGTGGACAGGGCGACCGCGCTCAAGATGCTGAACGACTCCTTCGATTTCTGCGAGAAGGCGCTGGCATCGGCGACGCCCGCGCAGTTGGATGCGGTGACGGGGCCGGAGGGCCGCCAGACGTCCGGGCGCGAGAAGATGTGGTCGTATTTCACCCACACCGCGCACCACCGCGGGCAGGCCGAGGTCTACCTCCGCGTGAAAGGGATCAAGCCGCCGCCATACCGGTTTTAGGGTGTCGCCGGCGGCCTTCACGACGCCCGCCGCGTTCGCAGGCGCGCCCGCGCTGTCGCGCCGGCTCCGTTTCGCTTTACAATGGGCGGACGAGCAATTTATGGTTGACAACGACCGGATTGCCGGCCTCGCCCGCCAGATTGACGCCGCCAGGAAACGCGAGCGCCTCGCCGCCAGTGCGGATCAGTTTGCGGCGTTGCAGCGGCAGGGGGCCTCCGAGCTGCATTCGATCTGCGCCAGTTTCGTCAAGTCGGTGAACAGCAGGCTGCCGGCCGAGGCCGCGCTCGAGCTCTCGCCTCCCTCGCATAATTCTGAGGCGTTCCGGAGCGCCGGCGTGAATCTGATACAGATCGGCTCGGGCGGGCGCGAGGTGCACATCGCATTCCAGGCGCCGCGCGAGGCGCTCTCCACGGAGAAGTTCCTCATCCCTTACGTGCTGGAAGGAGAGGTGCGCGCCTTCAATCAGCAGATGCTCGACCGTTTCGAGATCCGCAGCCAGATGCTGTTCTATTGTCTCGAGGAAAACCGCGCTTGCTGGCGCTTCTTCGACTGGCGGACCAGGCACACCGGCCTGTTCGGCGAGGAATTTCTTCTGGGTGTGATGGAAAGTCTCTTCGCCTGACTTCGGCGGAGGCAGCGCGCCTGCCGGTTTGCCCCTTCCATTCGGGCTTCGGCTGTTATATCCTTCACCAGAAGCGGATCTCATATTCTCGTTGATGGTTGGAGACCTCATGAAGATATCTACGCGGTTCCTGCTGTTGTTGGCGTGCGGCGCGGCGGCGCTGCTCGCCGAAGATTTCTGGGTAAAGAAGCCCTTTACGGAGTGGACCCCTAAAGAAATATCGAAGCTGGTCAGCGACTCGCCATGGGCGAAGGAAGTGGCCGTCCCGCTCGGCGAAGGCCGGGGTGGCATGCGCGGCGGCGGAGCGCCGGGCGGCCGTGGGGGCAGCGACACCGGCGCCTTCGGCGATGCGTCGGGCGGGGGCGATACGGGCGGCGGAGGGCGCAGCGGCGGCGGACGCGGCGGGCGTGGCGGCAGCGGCGCGGGCGACACCAGCGAAGCGCCCGGCGGGCAGATGGTCCAGGCGGCCGCTGTCGTGGTTCGCTGGCAGACCGCTCTTCCGGTCCGGGAGGCGCTGATCCTGGACAAGTACGGCGCCGAGAAGGCCGGCTCCGAAGAGGCGAAGAAAGTCCTCGCTCAGGATCCTCCGAATTACGTGATCGTGATGGTCGGTCTCCCTTCCGGGATGCTGCGGAGCGCGGCACAAGGTCTCAAGGAAGGCACCTCGCTGGTGGTGAAGGGTAAAGACCCGATCATGGCCGAGAACGTTCAAGCCAGCCAGCGCGGCCCGGTGTCGGACGTCTATCTTGTCTTCCCCCGGAAGACGCCGCTGACGCTCGAAGACAAGGAAGTCGAGTTCAAGTGCAAGTTAGGCAAGACCCTGGTCCAGAAGAAGTTCAAGCTGAAGGACATGGTGGTAGCCGGCAGACTGGAGTTGTAGGCGCCCAAGCCGCGCGCCTGCCGCGCCAGGGTTGGGCGGCAGGCGCGTCCTCCCCCGAAACGTTTTGGAAAACGCTTACATATGTGATTGACGGGCCATCTCGCTGCCTTGACACCGCGGCAGAGCCCTGCTATTTTTAGCCTTCGCACCTGATACCGCAACGAATTCCTGACTGGAGGACATTCATGAAGCGAAGGCTCTTCTCTTCCGGCTTGCTGGCGGGGTTTGCGATCCTGGGCGTGCTGGCGCAAAGCGCTTCCGCGCAGCGTTTCAACGAGACCCTGCTCAACGGGCTGTCCTACCGCAATCTCGGGCCGTTTCGCGCCGGCTCCTGGACCATCGGCGTCGCCATTCCCGAAACCCCCGCAAAAGCGCATCGCAACGTAATCTATGCGGCCGTCCGCAGCGGCGGCGTATGGAAATCCATCAACGGCGGCACGACGTTCGAGCCGGTGTTCGACCAGCAGAACGTTTACTCGATGGGCGCGATCGCGGTAGCGCCGTCGGACGAGAACACGGTCTGGGTGGGCACCGGCGACAACTCGGCGACCCGCAGCGCGTATTGGGGCGACGGCGTCTACAAGTCGGCCGACGGCGGCAGGAGCTGGCGGAACATGGGGCTCAAGGACACCGAGCACATCGCGCGGATCGTGATCCACCCGACGAAACCGGACATCGTCTACGTGGCGGCGCTCGGCCATCTGCACACGCCCAATGCGGAGCGCGGCGTGTTCAAGACCACCGACGGCGGCAAGACCTGGAAGAAGGTGCTGTTCGAAGGCGACCGCATCGGCGCGGTGGACCTGGTCATGGACCCGCGCAACCCCGACGTGCTTTACGCCGCCACTTACGAACACCAGCGCCTGCCCTGGGAGCTCCAGGACGGGGGGCCCGGCACCGCTATTTACAAGACGACCGACGGCGGCGCCAACTGGACCAGACTGGCCAACGGCCTGCCCTCGGGGCCCATGGGCCGCATCGGCCTGACCATCTGCCGCAGCAAGCCCGACGTGCTTTACGCCGTCTACGACAACCACAACTTGAAGCCCGGGGCGACGAATCCCGACACCACCATCAACGGTCAGGTGTTCCGCACCGACGATGCGGGCAGGACGTGGCGCCAGGTAAATCCGGATAACGTGGACGTGAGCGGCAAGGCGGGCTACTCGTTCAACCAGATCGTCGTCGATCCGAATAACCCCGACCGCATCTGGATCACCGGCGCGAGCCTGAGTTACTCCGGCGACGGCGGCAAGACCTGGAGCGGACGCGGCGGGCCACGCTTCTTCGGGCGCGCGTTCGGCGACTATCGCTCGATGTGGATCGACCCGCAGGATTCCGACCGGATGATCGTGACCTCCGACGGCGGCGTGTTCCAGTCCTTCGACGGCGGCAAGACCTGCGAGCACTACTTCAACATCCGGGGCGGCGAAGTTTACGCGCTTACCACGGACATGGAGGACCCTTACAACATCTACGCGGGGCTCCAGGACCATGACAACTGGAAGGGGCCGAGCAACGGCGTCAACGGCAGCGTGGGTATCGAGGACTGGGTGGTGACCACCGGCGGCGACGGCATGTACAACGCTGTCGATCCGACGGACAGCCGCTGGGTGTACAACACGCGCGAGTTCGGCAACCACAGCCGCTTCGACCAGAAGACGCGTGAGCGCACCGTGATCACGCCGCGGCGCGCACAGGGCGAAACGCCGCTGCGCTACAACTGGATCGACCCGATCGTGCTTTCCCCGCACAACCCGATGACCGTCTACGCGGGCGCGCAGGTGCTGTTCCGCTCGGTGGACCGCGGCGAGCACTGGCAGGAGATCAGCCCGGACCTCACCACTAATGACCCGACGAAAATCAACCGGCCTCCGCGCGGCTCGATTCAGTTCTGCACCATCACCACGATTTCGGAATCGCCCGTTACGCCCGGCATCATCTGGGTGGGCACGGATGACGGCAAGGTGCAGGTGACCAGGAACGGCGGAGCCAACTGGACCGACGTGACGAAGAACATCGCGGCGGCGGGCGGCCCCGAGGACGTGTGGGTGAACCGCGTGTACGCGTCGCGTTTCGCGCCGGGCACGGCCTATATCGCCAAAGGCGGGCGGCGGCAGGACAACTTCAAGCCGTATGTGTTCAAGACGACGGACTACGGCGCCACGTGGACCTCTGTGGCCGGAAACCTTCCGGATTGGCCGGTGAACGTCATCATCGAAGACACCCGGAAACCCAACCTGCTTTACCTCGGCAATGACATCGGCGTGTTCGTTTCGAATAACGGCGGCGAGCAGTGGCATCAGTTCAAGAGCAACATGCCGCCCGCGGCGGTCACGGACATGGTGATGCAGCCGCGCGAGGGCGACCTGGTGGTAGGTACTTACGGCCGCGGCATCTGGGTGACCAACGTGACGCCGCTGCGCGAGGCGACCGAGGAGAACCTGAACAAGGATGCGTTCCTGTTTCCGGTGATGCCGAAGCCGATCCGTCGCGAGGGCATCCTCGGCGGCTACGGCCCGTACAGCGACAGCCCGGTGATTACCCGCAACGAGCCCAACGGGCTGCACATTTATTACTACCTGAAGCAGGACGGCGCGCAGCCGGTAACGATCACCATCGCCGACCTTTCCGGCAAAGTGGTCCGCACGCTGCAAGGCCCGGCCAAGGCCGGCATCAATATGGTGAGCTCGGAAAGCTTCGGCCGCTTCGGAGGCGGCGGGCGCGGCCCCGCGCGCGTCGAGATGAAACCCGGCGACTACATAGTGACACTCGAAGCAGCAGGCACGAAGCTCACGCAGCCCGCGCATCTGCTCGAAACGCCGGCGTTGCAGTAATGAAGCTTTAGGTGGGGCAGGCGCTTTCGCCTGCCGTTCCGGTCCGGAAGCGGCAGGCCGGCAGGCGAAAGCGCCTGCCCCACCAGGCTCAGACGGAGGTCTTCCATGTCCCGCAAGCCGCTCATTTCTCTCATTGCCATCCTGACAATTCTCCTGCCCTGCGCGCCGGCGCAACCACTCAATGACAAGCTGCTGAGCGCCATCGAATACCGCAACCTCGGCCCGTTCCGCGCCGGAGCGTGGATCTCGGCCATTGCCGTGCCCGAAGGCGCGGCGAACGCCGGCGCCGCCACCTTCTACGTCGCGGCGCGCAGCGGAGGCATCTGGAAGACCACCAACCACGGCACCACGTTCGAGCCGGTGTTCGACAAGCAGGACGTGTACTCGATGGGCGCGCTGGCGGTGGCGCCGTCGAATCCCGAGATCGTCTGGGCCGGAACCGGCGACAACTCCTACACGCGCAGCGCGTACTGGGGCGACGGCGTGTATAAGACCACCGACGGCGGGAAGACGTGGCGGCACATGGGACTGGCCGATTCCCAGCACGTCACGCGCATCGTGGTGCATCCTACGAATCCCGAGATCGTGTACGTCGCCGCGGCAGGGCACCTGCATACGCCGAACGCCGAGCGCGGCGTGTTCAAGACCGCCGACGGCGGCAAGACGTGGAAAAAGGTGCTGTTCACGGGCGATCGCATCGGCGCGGTGGACCTGGTGATCGACCGCAGCAACCCCGAGGTGCTCTATGCCGCGATGTACGAGTGCATCCGCCTGCCGTGGGCACTCAATGACGGCGGCCCGGGCAGCGGCATTTACAAGACCACCGACGGCGGCGCGAACTGGACGCGGATCGAGAACGGGCTGCCAACCGGCGCGATCGGGCGCATCGGCATCGATATCGCGCGCTCGAAGCCGCAGACGCTCTACGCGTTAATCGACAACCGCAACCCCAAAGGCAGCGGGCTGATGGGTGGCGAGGTGTATCGCACCGACAACGCGGGCGCCTCCTGGCACAAGGTGAATCCGGACAACGTCGATGTCAGCGGCAAGGCGGGCTACTCGTTCAACCAGATTCGGGTCGATCCGGCGAACCCCGAGCGCGTGTACATCACCGGCATCGGAATGGCGGATTCCAAAGACGGCGGGCGCACCTGGCGCGGCACCTCGTGGGAAGGCCCGCGGATGATGCAGAGGGCCTTCGGCGATTACCGCACGCTGTGGATCGATCCCAACGATTCGAAGCACCTGATCGTAGGCTCCGACGGCGGCGTGTTCCAGAGCTACGACGGCGGCGAGACCTGCGACCATCACATGAACCTGAAGCTCGGCGAGATGTACGCCGTCTCGGCCGACATGGACCAGCCCTACAACGTCTACGCGGGCCTGCAGGACCACGAGAACTGGAAGGGGCCGAGCAACGGGCGCAACGGCTACGTCGGCATCGAGGACTGGGTGACGGTCGGCGAGGGCGACGGCATGTACACGGTGGCGGACCCGGCTGACAGCCGCTGGGTCTACACGACGGGGCAGTTCGGCGACCAGGCGCGGTTCGACACGAAGACGCGCGTGCGCACTCGCATCGCGCCGAAGCCCGCGGCCGGCCAGCCCCCGCTGCGGTATAACTGGATCGCGCCGATCGTGCTTTCGCCGCACGATCCGAACACGCTTTACACCGGCGCGCAGGTGCTGTTCCGCTCGACCGACCGCGGCGACCATTGGCAGGAGATCAGTCCCGACCTCACCACCAATGACCCGGCGAAAATCAGCAAGCCGGGGCAGTCGATCCAGTTCTGCACCATCACCACGATTTCCGAATCGCCAGTGACGGCCGGAATCATTTGGGTGGGCACGGACGACGGCAAGGTGCAGGTGACTCGCGACGGCGGCGCGAGCTGGACCGACGTGACGAAGAACATCGCTGCCGCGGGCGGGCCGGAAGACGTCTGGACCAGCCGCGTCTACGCATCGCGGTTCGCGCCCGGCACCGCCTACGTCACAAAAGCCGGACGCCGCCAAGACGATTTCAGGCCGTACGTTTTCAAGACCACCGACTTCGGCGCCACGTGGACGGCGATTGCGCACAACCTGCCCGAGCGGCCGGTGAACGTCATCCTTGAGGACACCGTGAAGCCGAATCTGCTGTTCGCAGGCACCGACCTTGGCGTGTATGTTTCGAACGACGGCGGCGCGCAATGGGCGGCGCTGAAGGGCAACATGCCGCCGGCCGCCGTTACGGACATGGTGATTCAGCCGCGCGAGAACGATCTCGTCGCGGGCACCTACGGGCGCGGCATGTGGATCGCGAACATCGCGGCGCTGCGCGAGGCTACTGAAGACAACCTTGCACAGCCGGCATACCTTTTCGAGCCGCAGGTGAAGCTGCGCGGGCCCGAAGGCGCTGCCGGCAACTTCAGGCTTTACGGCGACCGGATTCCTGTGACGGAAAACGAGCCGAACGGCATCGTGGTCAGATACTATCTCCAGTCCGCCGGCCACAATATTGCGGTCACGCTCTCGGATGCAACGGGCAAGGTGGTGCGCGAAGCCCGGGGCGCGCCGTCGAAAGCGGGCTTGAACACCGCCGTGCTGCCGGCCGGCACCGGCAGCGCCCGCCGCGGCGCGAGCCAGCCGCTCGCTGCCGGCGAATACGTGGTTACCTTGCAGGCAGACGATACGAAACTGACGCGCACGGTGCGCGTTCCGGTACATCCCGCGGAGGAGTAGCGCGGCCCGACGCAGGGCGAACGAAGAAAGCGGCGATGCGCCGGTGGATCTCAACGACCCCGTCCGGCGTATAAACTGAAATTCTGCCCGAAGGAGGCAGCTCGTCAGATGATCCAGATCGCACCGGCGGTGCAGGCGCCGCTCGATCCGGCGTTCCTGCCGGCTTCGCTATTCAACCGGAACTACCGCGAACTCGCGAAGGCGCGCGGCGTTCCCCTGAAACTCGCGCTCGAGCGGGGCGACGGCTCGGTTTCGGTGTGGTGCACTTCCGTGCTGCCGGAACACGCAGCCACACCGATGTACGTCGAGCGCGCGGTGAAATTCCTGCTTTGGCAGCGCGGCGGCTGGCGCGTCTACGTGGGCGGCCCGGCGCGGATCGGCGAGTACATCAGGGCCGCGTACTCCGCCTCGGGCGCGCGCCGCTTCGACGCGGAATTCATGAGCGGCGTTTACGAGCATCCGTTCGAGGTGGTCGTGACGACGCCGGAGGGCGTGCCGGAGATGCGCGAAAGCCCGGCGCCGCTGGGCCGCAACCTGGACGGCTGCCGCGTGGGATTCGATCTCGGCGGCAGCGACCGCAAGGCCAGTGCGGTAATCGACGGCGAGGCGGTGTGGAGCGAAGAGGTCGCCTGGGATCCGCGCAACGCGAGCGATCCCGCCTATCACTACGCCGGCGTGATGGATTCGATCCGCCGCGCGGCTGCGCACCTTCCGCGTCTCGATGCCGTGGGCGGCAGCGCGGCCGGCGTCTACATCAACAACCGCGTGCGCATCGGCTCGCTCTATCGCGGCGTGCCGCGCGAAGTGTTCGCCGAGAAGATCGCGCCGCTGTTTCTGCGGATTCGCGACGAGCTGGGCGTGCCGCTTGAGGTAGTGAACGACGGCGAGGTGACGGCGCTCGCGGGCTCGATGTCGATCGGCGAAAATCCCGTGCTCGGCGTTGCGATGGGCACCAGCCAGGCCGCGGGCTATGTCAACTCGCAGGGCAACATTACGGGCTGGCTGAACGAGCTTGCGTTTGTGCCGGTGGATTACCGCGCGGACGCCCCGGTGGACGAGTGGTCGGGCGATGCCGGCTGCGGCGTGCAGTATTTCTCGCAGAACGGCGCGATCCGCCTGGCCGCGGGCGCAGGCATGCAGTTCGCCCCGGGCCTCTCGCTCGCCGAAAAGCTGGTCGCGCTGCAGGCGAAGATGCAGGCCGGTGACGAGGTGGCGCACAAAGTGTACGAGACCCTCGGCGTCTACCTGGGCTACGGCATCGCGCATTATGCCGATTTTTACGAACTGAAGCACGTGCTGATTCTGGGCAGGGTGACGACCGGCCCCGGCGGCGAAGTGATGCTCGAGAAAGCCCGGCAGGTGCTGCGCAAGGAATTCCCGCAGCTTGCCGAACGCATCGCAATCGCACTGCCGGACGAGGCGAATCGCCGCGTCGGGCAATCGATTGCCGCCGCCAGCCTGCCCTCGATCACGAAAAAGGATAGCCAATGAAGCTCACACAAACCAGCGCGGAAATCTGGACTCCGGACGGAACGGAAGCGGGCGCGGCGCTCGCGCGCACCACGCACATGGGCATCTCGGCCCACCAGGACGATATCGAGATCATGGCGATGGACGGCATTCTGGCCTGTTTCGGCAGCGCCGAAAAGTGGTTCACGGCCGTTATCGCGACCAACGGCGCAGGCAGCCCGCGGGACGGCCTCTACGCCGCTTACACCGACGAGGAAATGCAGCGCGTTCGCCGCGTCGAGCAGAAGAAGGCCGCGTTCGTGGGCGAATACTCCGCGGTCGCGTTTCTCGATCATCCGAGTTCGGTGGTGAAGAACGCCGCCGACCCGCGCCCCAGGCAGGACCTGAAAGCGCTGCTCGCCGCCGCGCGCCCGCAGATCGTCTACACGCACAACCTCGCCGACAAGCACGACACGCACGTCTCGACCGCCCTGCGCGCCATCGCGGCCATCCGCGAACTGCCGCCCGCCGAACGGCCGCGCAAGCTCTACGGCTGCGAGGTCTGGCGCGACCTGGACTGGATGCCCGACGGCGACAAAGTCGTGTTTTGCCTGGATGCGCACGAGAACATCGCGGCCTCGCTCGTTGGCGTGTTCGATTCGCAGATCGCCGGCGGCAAGCGCTACGACCTGGCGACGCTCTGCCGCCGCAAAGCGCACGCCACCTATCACGAGAGCCACGCCGTCGATGCCGCGCAGATGATCAATTTCGCCATGGATCTGACGCCGCTGGTGACCGATGAAACGCTCGATCCGGCCGCCTACGTGCAGGAAACGATTGCGCGGTTCGCCGCCGAAGTCGGCGCGAGAATCACAAAATTCGCTTAGTCCGGCGGCGGGCAGGCCGGTTTCCTGGGGCACGCACTCGTGCGCTCCGCGCGGGCCAACTTCCGAGGAAGCATCTGTCCGCCACATAAGCTTTCGGCCGCCATCTCTTGCCCCAAACGGAACTTACCTGCTAAACAGGAGGTATGGGGGGCAAATCTGGGGCGGCGTTTCTGCTCGCGCTGCTGAGCGCGCTCTGTGCCCGCGCCCAGATTCCGGAGCTGCGCGCCTTCGAAGGACAGCGCATTGTTTCCGTGCGATTTGAGCCGGCTGAGCAGCCGCTCAGCCCGGACCAGCTTTCCGGATTTGTGCTTGTAAAGCCCGACACGCTCTACCGCGCGGCGGACCTGCGCGCCTCGATCAAGCGGCTGTATGAAACCGGCCAGTACGAGTACATCGAGGCGGACGGGGAGCCTGCCAACGGCGGCGTCGCGATCGTATTTCGCACGGCCGCCCGGTGGTTTATCGGTTGGCTGCATATCGCAAGCAGCATTAAGCGCTCGCCGACCCGGGGTGAAATCGCGGGCGCGGCCGACCTCGAACTGGGTCAGCCCTTCAGCGCCGAGGGCCTCAAGGCCGCCGTGGACCGCGTGCGTCCGGTGCTCGAGGAGAACGGCTTTTTTGAGGCGAAGGTCTCTTCCCAGCTCACCCGGGATCCCAGGCACCAGCAGATGAATATCCGGATCATCGTCGATCCCGGCAAACGCGCCAGGTTCAGCGAACCGGTCGTCACCGGCCAACCCGGCATGGAGGCCGAAGAGATCTCCGAAGCCACCCACTGGCATCGGCTCCTGTTCGGCTGGAAGCCGGTTACGGCGGCGAACACGCAAAACGGGCTGCAGCGGCTCCGCAAGAAATACACGGATGCGGGCCGCCTGATGGCCTCCATCTCAATCGCCAAGATGGAATATCACCCGGAGACCGGCACGGTGACGCCGTTCCTCCATGTCCTGGCCGGTCCCAAGGTGCACGTCCTCACGGAAGGAGCGAGCGTTTCGAGTAAGAAGCTCAAGCGATACGTGCCGGTGTACGACGAACGCGCGGTGTACGAGGACCTGCTGCTGGAAGGCGCGCGCAACCTTCGCGATTACTTCCAGCTTCAAGGCTATTTCGATGCGAAGGTAAGTTACAGCGTCCGGCCGGTCGAGGCCGGCCACGAGGACATCATTTATAAGATCGCGCCCGGCCTGCGGCGGAAGCTTGTGCATGTGGGCGTCGAGGGCAACCACTACTTCTCCGTGCAGTCCATCCGCGATCGCATGCTCATCCAGCCGGCGGGCTGGCTCTGGTTCGAACACGGCAAATACAACGAGGCTTTCGTGCGCAACGATATCGCGGCAATCCAGGGCCTCTATCAATCGAATGGATTCCGCGACGCCCGCGTGCGCATCGTTCTCATGGAGAACTATGCCGGCAAGCGGAACCAGGTAGCCGCGCTCGTGCGCATCGTGGAAGGGCCGCAGTATCTCGTCTCGAAACTGACCATCACGGGGATGAAACAGATCAGGGAATCGGAGGTCGTGCCTAACCTGAGCTCGGCCGAGGGCCAGCCGTTCAGCGAACTGAACGTGGCGATCGACCGGAACTACATTATCAGGTTGTACAACCGGTCCGGTTACCCCAACGCGGCCTTCTCCTGGACCATGGAGCCGGGCCCCGGGCCGCACCAGATGCGCATCGACTACCGGATCGTCGAAGGCGAGCGGCAGTGGGTCCGGGACGTGCTCGTGGGAGGCGTCGAGCGCACCTCGCCGGGGCTGCTCGCCTCCGCGTTCGAGATTCACCGCGGCGATCCGCTTTCGCCGCAGGCCATGACCGGAACGCAGGAAAAGCTTTACAACCTGGGCATCTTCGACATGGTCAACACGGCGGTGCAAAATCCGGACGGCGAGACGGCGGACAAATACGTTCTCTACCAGGTCCGCGAGGGCGCGCCCTGGCAGATCGCCGGCGGCGTCGGCGCCGAAATTGCCCGCATTGGCGGCGGCAACCAGTTGGATTTCACGGCGCCGGCCGGGAAAACCGGATTCAGCCCGCGCGTAAGCGTCAACGCGACCCGCATCAATACCTGGGGTCTCGGCCAGACCATCACGCTCAGCGGCCTGCTATCGACCATCGAGCAGACCGGGCAGGTGAACTACCTCATACCGCGGTTTCGCAACGCGACGGGCCGGGATATCACGCTGACCGGGCTCTACGACAGGTCGTTCAACGTGAACACCTTCAACTCCGAGCGGCTCCTGGGGCAGGTCCAGATGTCGCAGCCGCTGTCGAGGGCGAGCACGCTGCTATGGTCCTTCAGTTACAGCCGCACCGGGATCTCCAACCTGAAAATCAATCCGCTGCTCGTTCCGCTGCTGTCGCAGCCCGCGCGGATCGGCCTGCTCTCGGGCAATTACGTTCAGGACCGGCGCGACGACCCGGTGAACCCCCGCCGCGGAATATATAACACGCTCAACCTCGGAGTATCTTCCAGTATCTTTGGATCGCAGAGCAGCTTCACGCGTTTACTTGGAAATAATGCAACTTACTACACACTCAGGCGGAACTTAGTAATCGCGAGGCGTATCCAGTTCGGCTGGATCGCGCCGTTCGCGGTCGCCTCCGGCATCCCCGCGGCCCAATCCGTGCCGCTGTCCCAGCGCTTCTTTGCCGGCGGCAGCATGACCAACCGGGGCTTCCCGGAAAACCAGGCCGGCCCGCGCGATCTGCTCACCGGTTTCCCGCTCGGCGGAAACGCGCTGCTGTTCCACAACACGGAATTCCGTTTCCCGCTTTACGGCAATGTCGGCGGCGTGCTGTTCCATGACATGGGCAACGTGTACACGAGCATTTCGGACATCTCCTTCCGCGTCCACCAGCCGAGCCTCGTCGATTTCAACTACATGGTCCACGCCGTCGGGTTCGGATTGCGCTACGCGACTCCGATCGGTCCCGTGCGCGCCGACTTCGCTTACAGCATCAATCCTCCGAGGTTTTTCGGGCTGACAGGCACGCCGCAACAGTTGCTGGCGGGCACCGCGCCCCGCGTGCTCACCGGCATCAGCCATTTTCAGTTCTTTATTTCGCTCGGGCAGGCGTTCTGATGAAGCTTTGGGCACAATCCGGCGAAAGCGCGGCGCAGACGCTCCAGTGGCGCACGTTCTTAACGCGCCGCGTGCGGGCTCTTGCGCGCACCTCGGCCGCCGGCAGCCGCGCCGCGAAACGCACGCATGCGCGCCGCGCCGCATTGGTCGCGGCTGTGCTGCTCTGTGCCGCCGCCGGCCAGGCCGCAATCGTCCTCGATCGCATTGCGGCCACCGTCGGTAAGCACGTCATTACGGAAAGCGAGGTCATCGAGGAAATCCGCATCACCGCATTCCTGAACGGCCAAAGACCCGATTTCGGACCTGCGGCGCGCCGCGCCGCGGCCGAGCGGCTGGTGGATCAGGAACTGCTGCGCGAGCAGATGCAACTGACCGGCTTTTCCGCCTCGACCGGCGGCGCCGGCAAGCTGCTCGACGACATCAGGCGGCATTACCCGAACGAAGCGGAATTCCAGCACGCCCTGGCGCGCGACGGGATCACGCTCGATCAGCTCAAGTCGCACCTCGCCTGGCAGCTCGCCGTCCTGAAATTCACCGATTACCTGTTCCGGCCCAATATTCCCGGTTTTCAGAACGGCAAAACCGCCGCGGCAGCCTCCAACATCGATCAGCAGCTCGATGCCTGGCTGAAGCAGGCGCGCAGCCAGGCGCAGATCCGGTTCTTTAAGGAGGCTTTCGAATGAGCCGCCCACAGCGCATCGCTTTGATCGCCCTTGCGGCGCTCGCCGGCCTCGTCGTCGCGCTCATCCTCGCCGCGATCGTCGTGATTCAGACGCCCTGGTTCGGCAACGCCGTGCGCAGCCGCGTCGTCAGCGCGCTCGAACAATCGACCGGCGGCAACGCGGCCGTGGGTTCGGTCTCGCTGTCGCCTTCGAACTCGAACCTGGTGCTCACAAACGTGGTCCTGAGCGGCAGGCAGCCCGGCGCGCCGCCATTTCTCCGCGCGAAGTCCGTCGTGCTGCATCTGGACCGTTCCGCCATGCTGCATGGAAACGTGAACATCCGGTCGGCGGTGATCAACGATCCGCATGTCTACCTCGAGGTCACGCCGGCCGGAACCACGAACGTGCCGCATCAGCCCGGTCCCGCCCGGCCCGGCCCCGATCCGATCGAGAGCCTCATGAATGCCGCCATGGACCGCGTCGCCGTCAACAACGGCCTCGTCGATGTCCAGGACAGCCGGAATCACCTGAACGTGCGCGGGCGGAATTTGCAGGCGAATCTGGTCTACAACGCCGGCGTGCCGCAGTACACCGGGAATATTTCGATGGATCCGATCTACGTGCAGTCCGGCAATCGCCGGCCCGTCGCCTGGCAATTGAGCCTGCCGCTGCGCATCTGGGACGACTCGGTCGCGGTGTCGAACGGCAAGCTCGTCAGCGCGCAATCGGACCTCGACATCTCCGGCCAGGTAGCCCACGCGGCCGCGCCGTCCGGATCGTTTCGCCTGAGCGGCGTCATCGATCTGAGCGAGATCGCGAAGGCCTTCGGCGCAAAGATTCCGGCGGGACTGCTGAACCTGCCGCCGGTGAAGGTGGACGCGCTGGCGCGGCTGCGCAACAACCAGGTGGAAGTGACCAGCGCGAAGCTCACGCTGGGCAAATCGACGCTCGACATCACCGGCGCGTTGCGGCTGAGCGCTTTCAGCGGCTCCGTGCGATTCGACGGCGCCTTCGACCTGGCCCAGCTCGGACGCATCCTCCGGTTCCCCGGCCGCCCGCAAGGCGCGCTGCGCGTCGCGGGCACGGCCGTACTCGCCGGCGCGCGTAACTACAGGATCACCGCGCGGGCCGGCGCCGCCGGTGTGGCCTTCGACGCCGGTCCGGCGCGCATCACCGGCGTCAATGCGGTTTCGCTGGTGGAGGCGGTCCCCAACAGAATCACCTTCAGCAACGCTCAAATCGCCGCGCTCGGCGGCACGTTCACAGGCGGCGGCGAGATCACCGGCATGCAGCGGTTCCGAGTGGATGGCGCCATCCGCGGGCTCAGCACGCACGACCTGGCGGCCGTGTATTCCTCGAAGCCGTTCGTCTGGGACGGCGTCGTCTCCGGGTCCGTCCACGCGCAGGGCGCCCTGCGCGCGCCCATCCTGCGGCGGCTCATTGCCGGCGCCCAGCTCGTCATCGCGCCGGGCAGTCGCGGCGTACCGCTCTCGGGCCGGGTGCAGGTCGCCTACGACGGCCCGAGCGATTCCGTGAGTTTCGGCAGCTCGTGGCTCGCTCTTCCGCACACGCGCGTCGATCTTTCGGGAACGCTCGGCAAGGTCCTCCAGGTGCGGTTCGACTCGAGCGACCTGGACGAACTGCTCCCCGCGATCGCGCTCGCTTCGCCGTCCGCGCCCGCCTCTTTGCCCGTGACCCTCGTCAACGGCGCAGCCGGATTCAACGGAACCGTTGCGGGCCCGCTCTCGAGTCCCGTCATTACCGGCCAGACCACGCTCACGAATTTCGTTGTGAACGGCGAAAAGTTCGATCGCTTCGAGGCCGGAGTCGAAGCCTCGAAGGCCGGCCTCGCGGTGCGCGACGCATCCCTGAGGCAGGGAGCCATGCTGGCGAAGTTTCAGGGCGCGGTGGGCCTGGACAACTGGAAGCCTCTGCCGGCCGAGCCGTTGTCGGCGAGCGGCACGCTGCGCGACGGCGATGTTCACGCGCTGCTGGCGGCGGCCGGCCGCGGCGCAATGAACGTCACGGGGCGGCTGGACGCGGACGCGCAGGTGAGCGGAACCCTCGGCGCGCCGCTTGCGGCCGCCGCGATTTCCGCGGCGTCGGGAGAAGTTTACGGTGAGCCTTACACCCGTATCCAGGCAAGCTTGAAATACACACCCGTTCGCATTCAACTGCTCTCGGCGGATATCGAGGCGCCGGCCGGCAGGCTCGCCGCCGCGGCGCTTTACACGCACGCCCCGAACCAGCCCGGCATCGGAACGCTCGAGTTCAACGCATCGACGCGCGGCCTCGAGCTCGGCAAGCTGCGCACGCTCGCGCAGCGGCAGCCGGGACTCGCCGGCACGCTCCGCTTTAACGCCGACGGCACCGCCGTCGTCGATCGCACACCCGGAGCGCCGCCGTTCCGGCTGACCGCGCTCCAGGCCGGCGTCGTTGCCCGCGCGGTCCGCATCGGCGATCGACCGGCCGGCGATCTCGCCCTGACCGCCGCGACCCGCGGGCAGCAGCTCGCCTTCCAGTTCGAATCCGATGTGGCCGGCTCGAACGTCCGCGGCGGCGGTGTCTGGACGCTGGCGGGCGATTATTCAATCGACGCGCAGGCGTCCTTTACGCCGCTGAACGTGGCGAGCGCGCTCCAGTTGATCGCCGGGCCCGGCGCCGCGGGCGGCCTCGGCGGCATCGTCCAGGGCAGCGCGCGAGTGGCGGGCCCCGTGTTCCGCCCGCGCGACCTGCGGGGTTCGGTCGAGTTGACGCGCGTCAGCCTTACCGAGCCGGCTCCCGGCGGCCGCGCGTTGACGATCGAGAACGCCGGCCCCGTCACCGCGACGCTCGACCACCTGACGCTCCGGATACAGCGAGCGGACTTCGCAGGCCCTTCGACGGATATTTCGCTGACCGGCGGCATCAGCCTGAGCGCCCCCATGACGGCCGATCTCCGCGCGAACGGCGCCGTGGCGCTGGCCGCCATAGAGACCTTCGACCCCGACCTCTCCGCATCCGGCCGCGTGCTCGTGAATGCCACGGTGCAGGGGCCGCTCGCGAACCCTGCGGTGAACGGCAGCCTCCGGCTCGAGCGCGCTTCGATCGCCTCCGAAAACCTGCCCGTCGGTTTTTCCAACGCGAGCGGGACCATTCTGTTCAGCGGCCGCCAGGCCACAATTGAAAACATCGCCGGAGAAGCAGGCGGCGGGAAGTTCACCATTACGGGCGTGGTCGGGTACGCGGGGAAGCAGTTGAACTTCCGCGTGCAGGCTAAGGCGGAACGTGTGCGGGTGCGCTATCCCTCGCAGATCACCACCAGCGTCAATGCCGACCTGAACCTCGCCGGCTCCAGCAACAGCAGTCTGCTTTCCGGCAACGTGAGCATCCTCGACGTCGCGGTGCATTCGCACGCCGATTTCGGCAGCCTGCTGGCCTCGACCACCACGCCGGCGCGCGTCCCGATCTCGCCGGCGGGCGTGCTGGCGGGAATGCGGTTCGACGTGCGCATCGTCACCGCGCCCGGCGTCCAGTTTGAGAGCGCGCTGACGGAAAACCTGGAGGGCGTGGCAAATCTGCAGCTCAGGGGCACGCCGCTCAGCCCCGGCATGCTCGGGCGCGTAAACGTCACACAGGGCGCCATCCTCTTCTTCGGCATAAAGTACACGATCACGCGCGGTATCGTGTCGTTCTACAACTCCGAGCGGGTCCAGCCGATTCTCAATGCGGCGTTGGAGACGAAGGTGCAAGGCGTCGACGTAACACTCACGCTCACCGGACCGATGGATCACCTGAAGCTGAGTTATTCCTCGAGCCCGCCGATGCAGTTCTCCGACATCGTTTCGCTGCTGGCGACGGGGCGGCTGCCCAGTTCGGATCCGCTTCTGGCGGCGACGCAGCCGCAATTGCCGGAACAGAACTGGGAACAAATGGGAGCGTCGGCTATCCTCAGCCAGGCCATCGCCAGCCCGGTATCGGGGCGCCTGGAGCGACTGTTCGGCATCACGAGCCTGCAGATCTCGCCGCAGATCGCAGGCCCGGCGAACCAGCCGCAGACCACGGTGACGCTGTACCAGCAGGTCACGAGCAATCTCAATATCATGTACCAGCAGGATATTCAGCAGGCCAACCCGCAAGCCGTGCAACTGCAATGGGCGATCAACCCCACGTGGGCGGCCGTCGCCAGCCGCCAGTGGGACGGCACCTTCGCGATAGATTTTTATTACAAGATCCGGGTCCGTTGACGCGCCCCGCCGCGTAGATTTTTCACCGATCCGGAGTAGCTTCGCCCGGCGCCGCACAGCGATCCAGGGACTTACCGGCGATGGCAGCACGAGTGCATTTACCCTGCTATGAAAGCGCGCCTCGGACGCTTCGTCCCCGCAACCGCTCTGCTGGCCGTTCTTACTTGTCCTCCGGCTCTACCCGCAGTCGCGAAGAAGACGACGGAAACCAGAACTTACAAACGTTTTCTCGCGACCGCATATTGCCGGAAAGGCATTACTAAATCCGGCAAGCACACGCGGCGCGGGATTGTCGCCGCCGATCCGCGCGTGCTTCCGCTCGGCTCGCTGATTCGCGTCTATAATGCCCCCGGATATTCAGGCGAGTACGAAGTGCTCGATACGGGCGCAAAAGTCAAGGGGCGCCACATCGACATCTACATGCCGCGCAGACGCGAGGCGCTCGAGTTCGGCCGGCATCACGTGATCGTAGAAGTGCTGCGATACGGTGGTCGCTTCGAATTCGCCGGCGCACACGAAGAGCGCAGCGTCAGCAGCTAAGGGGAAACTCGACGGATTAGCACAGAGACAACATGGGAAATCTCGGAGGGGGGCCGGTCAGTTCTGTTCCTCTTCGTCGTACGCGGGCATCGCTTCCAGGTCCTCGGCCTCGAAGATCTGCCGGCAGTCCAGGCACTCGACGTACTCGACGCCGTCACGACGAGCAATCACTTCCGTTCGGGTGTGTTTGCAATTCGGTTCCATAAAAACATGGAGGTTATTCCTTATTTTATTCGAGGCAATCGCCATGTCAAGCGGCCAAAATGGCGCGCTGCGGCGAGGTTTGCAATTAGCGCGTGCGCTCCGTTGATCGGTTACAATTTGGGGGAGAAACCACCGCCGGCATGCCCTTCCCTGCCCCTGAAATCGTCCCCGTCGAGCCCGGGTTCGACGCCGCCCTCGACGCCGTCCCGGACCGGCCTGCCGTGTTCCTGGTGTGGCCCCGGGAAGGCGCTCCGTACCTGGCGCGCACGAACCTGCTGCGGCGCCGCCTGCGCCGCCTGCTCGGCAAGCGCGCCACACCCACCCGCCTGCTGAACCTCGGGCCCCTCGCCGCGCGGGTCGAGTACTGGCTTGCGGGATCGCGTCTGGAAGCGACCCTGCTGCTTTACGAGCTCGCCCGGCGGCACTTTCCCGAAAATTACCTCGATCACCTCAAGCTCCGCATGCCGCCCTACGTCAAGGTGATCCTCGCCAATCCGTTCCCGCGCACCCAGGTCACCACGCGCCTCGGCGGCAGCCGCTCCCTTTATTACGGCCCCTTCCGTACGCGCGCTTCGGCCGAGGAATTCGAAGGCCGCATGCTCGACCTGTTCCAGGTGCGGCGCTGCCAGGAGGACCTCGACCCCTCGCCTTCGCATCCCGGCTGCATCTACGGCGAGATGAACATGTGCCTGCGCCCCTGCCAATCGGCCGTGAGCGCCGAAGAGTACCGCAGCGAGGTGGACCGGCTCGTCGAGTTCCTCTCGACCGAGGGCCGCTCGCTCATGGAACCGCTGGCCTCCGCGCGCGACCGGCTGAGCGACGAGATGAACTTCGAGGACGCCGCGAGGCAGCACAGGCAACTCGAGAAAGTGCAGCAGGTAGTGAAGCTGCGCGACGACCTCGTCCGCGACATCGATGCGCTGAACGGCGTCGCGGTGGCGCCCTCGGCCGTTCCCACCGCGGTCGAGCTGTTCTTCCTCATCCGCGGTTGCTGGCAGCCTCCGCTGCGCTTCGGCTTCGAGGTGGTGGAGGGCAAGACGATCTCGCTCGATCACCGGCTGCACGATATCGTCGCCGCCCTCTCGCCCGAGCCGCTGCCGGCCGCGCGCCGTCAGGAGCACCTGGCGCTGCTCGCGCGCTGGTATTACGCGAGCTGGCGCGACGGCGAGTGGCTGCCGTTCGAGGATTTGGAGCACGTGCCCTACCGCAAGCTGGTCCGCGCCCTTTCCCGCGCCGCCGCGCCAAGACCGTGATCGCGCTACTTGAGCGCGCCGACGTTCACCGTGTACTTGTCGCGCCAGTTCGCCGGGTCGTTCCTGAGCATGTTCTCCGCCTCCGCCTCGAGCTTGCCGGCTTCCTTCTTCCGGCCGGTGCTCCGCAGCAGGCGAGCGTAGTTCTTCAGGCAAACGGCCACCTTGCCGATTTCGCGATCCGGGTGCCTGGCCCAGATCTCGATCGCGCGGCGGAAATCCGCCTCGGCCGTGCCCATGATGCCCTGGCGAAAGGCCATCACCGCCAGGTTGTTCATGACGTGCGCAATCTCGATATAATCCGGACCCAGCGCCTTTTCCCAAATTGCCGCCGCCCGCGCATAGAGTTCCCGCGCTTCGCCGTACCGCTTGCCCGCTTGCGCCAGAACGCCCAGGTTGTTCAGGTCGTGCGCCAGGTCCGGATGCTCCGGCCCGAGCTTTTTCAGCCGGATGGCGAGCGCGCGACGATACAGGGCGTCCGCCTCGCCGGCCTTGTCCTCGGACTGGCAGATTTCGGCGAGGTTGCTGAATGCCGCCGCCAGTTTCAGGTCGTCCGCGGCCAGCCCGGCTTCGCGCAAGGCAAGCGCACGGCGGCCGAGTTCGTGCGCTTTAGCGAAATTGTGCTCCCGCGCATACACATGCGAAAGATTGAGCAGAACCCCGCTCGATTCCAGATTATCCGGCCCGAACATCCGGTCGCGTGCCGCCAGCGCCGACTCGAACAACGGCTTCGCGGCCTCTTCCCTGCCCATCGCGAAATAAACCGCTCCGAGATTGTTGCGAAACGTCGCCAGGCTTGCTTCGTCCCGATCCTCGGACGCCAGCGCTACCAGCAGCTTGTAGATTACCTCGGCTTCGCCGTATCGCCCCTCGAGGCGATACAGATCGGCAAGATTGGCCAGCAGCGCCGCATCGGGCCCTGCACTCTCGCATGCAGCCTCCCCGGCTGCAAGAAGATAGGTGCTTTCGGCCTCCGGATAGCGGCCCTCCGCGGCATAGGTGAGCGCCAGATTGTTCAGCACCGACGGCACCACGCCTTGCGGCAGGTCCGTACCGGCGCTTTCGTAAATCGCAAGCGCTTCTTTGTACAATCGCTCCGCCTCGTCATAGCGGGCGCTCTGGTATAGCGACTTGGCTTGAAAGCTCAACGCGCCGGCCTGCTCGACGTCCACACTCCCGGAAGCGGCAGTAGCGCAAATGAACAAAGCGCAGCTTGTTCCCAGTCCCAGAGACAACATGGTGATTGGATGAGGGCCCGCGCGAAAAGACTCTCCGTTCGGGAACGCGATCCTTACGCCGGTCCCAGGCGCCCCCGGCGGACGCCGCGCTTCAAAACGCGCGCCACAGGATTATTTCTTCGCGGCCACCTCAATCACCGCGCGCCAGAGGAACTCGGCCATCTTCACCAGCGATGTTTCCGCAAGGCGCTCATCGTCGGCATGCGCGCCGTGCCGGCCCTC
>Ga0078972_1000814_pt1 | contig 127646 bp, 114 predicted proteins | sample YelNatPaOPGAMG01_FD_67568 | JGI IMG/M metagenome (GOLD analysis project Ga0078972, IMG submission 67568) | Hot spring thermophilic microbial communities from Obsidian Pool, Yellowstone National Park, USA - OP-RAMG-01 (SPADES assembly) (version 2) | ecosystem: Environmental > Aquatic > Thermal...
GCACAGTGGTTGCTTCGAAAGTGGGGATTCACACGCCGGCGCAGGTTGCGGTATGGCTAGCGCACAGGCTTGCGGCAGGAGATGAGCGCATAAAGCTTCCGCGGATACCTCCTGAGCCATATAAAGACTGGCAAAGCTGGGTAAGAGACTTCTCTACTGAGGAATATGCGCGTCAGCTCGAGGATGAGGGGATACTGCCGAAGCGGTCTGCTCGGTGAAACAGAGAGAGGTTTGTGAGACCGCGCACGGTGGACGGACGACGGCAGGCTTCTCCCAATGTGCCGCGGCGGGCGGTAATGGGCGAAACAGGCACGGGTCTCGGTTCAAAGACTTTTTCAGAGCCGAACAGACACCGAAGGCGGCAGCATCAAGGCTCATTGCCTCGGCAAAGGGCCGCCGGTGAACCCCGGTTTCACTTCCACCCCATGGCCGGATTGGCGGGACCAACCCCTCGCTAATCCACAGCCCTCTCCGAGAACACCAGCTTCCCAAATCTGCCCACCACATGCGGCCACCCGCGTCGGTACGGCGGTGACCATGCGTAGTGCTGCAACTCGCCGCTTGGGGGGTCCGGCCTGTCGTAGCGGGTAACAGCCGCACGCCACACACTGCCACCCTTCGGCGGGCTTAACTGCCACGGAAAACTGCTGAAAGGCACAGCAAGCTCCACCGTCCACACGCCCGCTTTGCGGTCTATCCAGGCCGCAACTCTGCAGGCCTTCATGTCCCAATCCAAAAGGCTGATTGAAGGGGCATCCCCGGCTTCGTTCGTCACCTGATAGGCGTCGAAAAGCACACCTTTCGGGTTAACGATCACTTCCGCATAGTGCTTCAAATCGCCGGCGGCATCCAGAAAAACCTCCACCACATCATCAGAAGAGTACAAAGGCTCATCGCGGCGGCGGAACTTGGCCGTGATTTCCTTATCGCGGCACTCAAACGCCACATAAAGGTAGCGGTTATCCCAAAGCATTCGGCACACGGTGATATCCGGCGCACCGATTCCATCCCACATAAGAAACGGCGAAAGCCTGGGTGCATGCTTCCACGCAGATTCGCTCAGCCGGCCGTCCACCCGAATCGGCGTGTTGGCACGCATCACGGTGTACTCCGGCAGGGGAACCTGTTCCGCCGCCCACAAGTTGACCAGGAAAACCGCCGCCAGGACCACACTAAACCCCACGGAGCATCCCACCCTTCGCGCGGCGAGAAACCGCGCACCACCTTACCCGGTTTCAGCGTTCAAGCCGGATATCAGGCGAACTTTGGATCCGTTATGCGCTGTTCGCGCACCACCGTTTTTCTCCGCGAAGTGGCCTTAAGCTCTTCGATGAGCTGATCGTACGCCTTCCTATCGACTGGAACATCAACCGGAACCCCGCGCTTGCCGGAAAGGATAATTCCGTTAATCAGCTCAACCGCGTTCAGGCCTTCCTCGCCGGGGGTAATCTGCGGCTCGCCGTACAGGATTGCGCGCGCAAAGTTCTGCGTAACCACCCCGTGTCCGCTCGGCTTTTCCTCGATTTCAACCTCCACTTCGCTGGCCTTCGGGCTGGCCCACATCTCGGTGCAGGTCTTTGTGAACTCCTTGATGGGTGTTTCAAGCTCCCAGAAGCGCAGTTTGCCATCCTGTATCATCAGCTTGCCTTTATCGCCGCAAATCTCTATGTATTCCACGCCGGGGGCTTCGGTAACGCTTGTGTGGATGTACCCATGCGCGCCGTTCGGATACTCCAAAATGGCAAAGGCTTCGTCCTCCACCTCGATATCGTGAATGCGTGTTGCAACGCCTCCCGTGATTTTGCTGGGCAGTCCGGCCAGCCATGCAAACAGATCGAGGAGATGCGGCGATTGGTTTATCAAAACGCCGCCGCCCTCACCTGCCCAGGTTGCGCGCCAACCGCCGGAGTCGTAATAGGCTTGACTGCGGTACCAACCCATAATCAGGCAGGTGCGGTATATCTCACCGATTCTACCTTCATCTATAAGCTTCTTGGCGGCCTGGTTAACCGGAGAAGTCCGCATTTGGTACATCACGCCGAACTTCGCGCCCGACTTGCGCCACGCGTCGATCATTGCATCCGCTTCAGACACCGTAACGGAAATCGGCTTTTCGGACATCACGTGGATGCCCCGTTGAAACGCGTCAATCGCAATCGGGGGATGGAAGTAGTGCGGGGTGGCAATGATAACCATGTCCACCAACCCGCTGTCCAACAGCTCTTTGTGGTTTGTGAAACCCGGCACGCCGTACTTTTCGGATATCGACTTGCAAACCTCTGGGTCGATATCGCAAACCGCGGTCAGCTCAACCTCTGGGATGTCCTGTATCATTCGGCAGTGCGCACTGCCCATACCGCCCGTACCTATAACACCGCATCTTACCTTGTCCACGAAAATCCTCCTTTCGATGCACCATAACACAGAACAGCGCTCCACCGCGCTTTTAAAAATTGGGAACCGGACTTGGAGGCGTAAGCGCCCGGAACCATATATCGCGGAACCTCACCGCGAGGGCGCTGGTGTCTCCACCAGCGTGCACTTGCAGGGCAATTCCACCCCTGTTCGGCAGGCGCTTTTTGGTGTCGGTGAACTCCGTTATCAGGCGCCCGTTCAGCCACACGGTTATAGTAGGCGGGTTGCCCCAAATGCGTATGCGAAGGCGGTTCCAATCGTCGCGCTTCCAAACCCTTGGCCAATCCTCCGGCTTGAAGCGGAGCGGCTCGCCCCCGGAAAGAGCTTTGTTCGGCACGACCTCACCGCGTTCATTCAAGTCGTAGGTGCGGTGGTGCAAGCCGTTCGGAAGCCCCTCCCCGTAAATGCCGCCTATGTTGCCGCCAGCGTGATAATCCACCATCACCTGATAACACTGGCCCTGCTCGTTGCTTCTCAGAAAGATGCCGCTGTCGATGCCCCAATCCGGCTTTACCTCGATAATAAGCTCGAAGTCCTCGAATTGTTTATCGGTGATCAAGATGCCACCTTGGCCGGGTGGGTCCTGTCTTCCAACAATCGCTCCATCAACAACCTCCCACCTTCCGCCGGAGCCGTGCGGGGTTTTACTGCTGACGTGCCACCCGCTCAGCGTTTTGCCATCGAACAACGGCACAAACCCTCTTCCAGGGCGCACCTGCGCGCAAACAGATTTGCAGGAATAGCCGAGCAAGAACAACCCGCAAAACGCGGCCAACGCCGCATAGTCCCGGAAGCGCCTCATTTGAATCACCTCCCAACTCCGCGCGGAAACCCATTCTTGTATTTAGCCAATTCGGAGAAATATCCTACGAAGATTGCCCAAAATCTGGCAACTTGGAACTCTATTGGCGCAGTTGGGCGTATCTGTCCCTAAAAAGCCGTGGATTCGAAGCGGAGTGCTTTGGTTAGGGAAGTCTTAAGCGGATTGAGCGCCGCATCCGATGCTCAAACGGCATTTTTGGTTTTGGAGCCGTGCCTGCCCTCTCTATCTTTTGTAAGCGCTGCATCGGCGGCTTTTATCAGCTCCACCGCGCTGGTACCGTTGCTCGGATAAGAGGCAAACCCCAGGCTCAACCACAGGCCATCCGGGTCGTCGGCAACAAACCCTCGTACTCTTGCCGCCAACGCTGCAGCTCCTTCGGGACCGGTTTCCGGAAGCAGAACTGCAAAACCATCTCCACCGTAGCGTGCAACAACATCCACCGAACGGCAGTTTGCGCCCAACGCGTCGGCAATGCGCTTCAAGGCCGCATCGCCGGCCGCTGTGCCGCGCGCGTTGTTCAACCTCCGAAGCCCGTTCACCTCAATCAAAAGCACCGAAAGGGGGCGGTTATATCTGCGTGCACGGATCAGCTCGTCGTTCAACCTATCGTCGAAGTACCGGCGGTCGTACAGCCCAGTTAAGCTGTCCCTTATTGCAAGCTCGCGCAGCAAAACCGCCTGCTCTTGCAATTTTTTGTGCGCCTCATCCAAACGGCTGAGAGCCAAACGGTAATTTCGCGTTTCGCGCGCCAGCAGTCCGAAGAAAAGCGCAACAGCCACCAGCAAACCATCAATTAGAACAAGGCGCCAGAACAGCGGCTCGGATGATCTTGCCAGAACGGCAAGATACCAGGTGAGAAGGATTGCCAGCGCGGTGGTGGCCATTCCATCGCGCAACCGCATTGTTGCGCTGGCTCTCAAAACCGGCAGAAAGTACAGCGCCAAATACCCGCTGAAAATCCCTCCGGTTACCTGCACTATCAGCGTAACGAAAATGAGATCCAGGGCAAGCACTATGTAGGTAAAGCGGCGGGGGTCCCTCACTCCCAGCGGCATAAGGCCGGCAGCCAGGATATAAATGCACCCAGCGACCACCAGCGGCACAAACAGGCGGGAGTACTGAGGCTGCAGCACCTGCGGACGCAGCGTAAGCACCACGATTAAAAGCGCGGCGGAACGAACCAAAGAGGCCTTTCGCTCCAAATCGTTTTGCCGAGACAAATCATGATTTATCGAACCGGCAGAACGATTTGCTGAGGATTCAGACGCAGTTGGATGCGCCAAACCTGGACCGTGTTCCTGCTCCCTCTCGCTCATTGTCTTAACACCAAATTGATTTCTCCTGCCCACCTAAAAAGAGGCCGCTTTGCTTCCGAAAATGCTACAGGAGGTGGTGTACATGGAAGCCTACTGCGTAAAATGCAAAAGCAAGAAGATCATGCGCGATCCCGTTCGAGTTATCATGAAGAACAACAAACCTGCCACCCAAGGCACATGCCCGGACTGCGGTACAAAGCTCACCAGACTGGGCACATGACTGCACACCTGCTTTCTCCGCGAAGCTCGTCTCACCCTGTTTGCCGTTGGGACGAGCTTCGTGGGGTTATCCCCGGAAGTCTCTGCAGAATCTGAAGCTGTACCTCAAGATTCCTTATATTGTCTTTTGCGCTTACCAGCGGCTCGGCTTCGCCGCGCACAGCCGCGATAAACCGCCGAATTGAAATGCGAACCAGGTCGTCCCACCGCACTTCGCTTTCGCCGTGCCGCAAAACCGTTTTGTAAACCCCGTCTTCTCGCACAGCGCCGATATCAACAACAAAACCATTGATGCCAAATCTGCGCTTAGGCTGTCCCTCGCGAATACAGCGCGTTAGTATGGTCACATCGCAGGGCGCAGCGCCCCCATCTACCCATCGGAAGCGCACGTTTACGTAATCCCTGTCCATCTCGGCTTCCAGGGTGTTCATATCTATTTTCCCATACGGCAACGCACCCAACAGCAGGCTGAGGGCATGCGGTCCCAACTCTCTCCAAATGTCTTCATACTCGTTTGGCCCCCTGCGGCTCCCCTTTGACTCCATCTCGAAGAGGAAGCTTTCAATCCGCTCGAGCTGGCCGCGCTCTCTGCTGTAAATCGCGAAGAAAGGCTCCAGCGCCGCCGTGTATTGGGTGTTCACCGCAAGGATACGACCGCAGGATTGGGCTGCGTCCACCATCTGTTTTGCGCCGGATAAGATGCTGTTGGCGTCGAGATCCTCTCTCCAATGCAGAGGCTTTTCGCACATAACGTGAACACCGGCCTGCAAGCATTTCAAGACCGGCTCCAGGTGGGAATCCGGCGGGGTGCACACACTAACGCAGTTCGGAGCTTCTCTTTCCAGCATCTCGTCCAAGCTGTGGTAGCCGCGAGCCTGAATGCCGAACAAGCTTTTAAGGTTTTCCGCGGCTTCGGCGGCGCTTTGCGGCGTGGTGCCCACAACCGCGGTTACCTCACACCCTTCAGCGGCGTACCACTGAGCGTGGTACTTACCTATGCCTGCCGCGCCAACAACAGCCGCTTTCAAAGGACCGGGCATGCGCTCCTCCGCTTCTTGAAAATCGCCTTGCGATTTATTTTTCCACAACCGCGGCATTTCATCCTGTAGCGGATTCGGCTTTCAAACCTGTTTTTGGTACCCTGTCCCAATTTGGTTATATTTTTGAGCAGGGATTTTCAAAAGTGGATAGTTTGCTTGCCCTCACCCCTGGCCCCTCTCCCGTGGCTTTGCGCGGGCGAGGGGAAGCGTGTGCCCCCTTCTCCCTTGAATGGGAGAAGGACCGGGGATGAGGGGGGCCCCGGGAAAAGGGCTGGGAATGGGTACCACTGGTCAAGCGATGGGTTTCGAGCGGCGGTGTTCAGAACCTTGAAAAGCCCTGATTTTTGAGCCAAAAGGCTTGCGAACGGTTTTTGATAATGCTATACTAACAATGTAGTGAAATACCTCACATTATCACTTACGGAGCCAAACTGATGGCGTATTCTCTGCGCTTGGGAGAAGAGAGCGATGCGTTTGTGCGCCGCGTGGCCGAAATATCCGGCCAAGATCCCATGCGCTGTTACCAGTGCGGCAAATGCACGGCCGGTTGCCCACTCGCCTTCGCCATGGACATCGATCCCGCGCGCACCATGAGGCTCGTCCAGCTCGGTCTGGAAGATGCGGCCCTGGACAGCAAATCGTTCTGGGTGTGTTCCTCCTGCGAAACATGCGCCACCCGCTGCCCCCAGGAGGTTGACCTGCCGCGGGTAATGGATGCTCTCCGCGCATTGGCCCTGCGCGCGGGCCGCACTGCCGACCCCAACGTTGCTCACTTCAACACCAGCTTCCTGAACAGCGTGCGCAGGCGCGGCCGGGCCTTCGAGATGGAAACAATCATGGGATACAAGATGCGTTCGCGGCGCTTGTTCCAGGATGTGGATAAGGGATTGGCGATGTTCCTGCACCGCAAACTGCCGCTTCTGCCGCACCGTGCCCCCGACGCGGACAAGGTGCGGCGCATCTTTGAAGCTGTGGAATCTCTGGAGCGTGAGCGATGAACGCCTATCAGTATTTTCCCGGATGTTCGCTGTACGGAACCGCCAGGGAGTACGACATCTCTGTCCGCGCCGTTTTCCGGGCTCTGGACATCCCCCTCGAAGAGCTAGAAGGCTGGATATGCTGCGGCGCTACTCCAGCTCACGCCACCAGCCATCTGCTGGCAACATCCCTCGCGGCCGAAAATTTGGCCAAAGCCGCCAGAAAATCCGACCGGCTTATCACTGCCTGCGCCGCCTGTTACAGCCGCCTCCTGCACGCAAAACACGACCTGGACTCCGACCCGTCTTTGGTGGAGAAGGTTCGAAGAGTTGGCGTGGACTACCGCAACGGCGTGGAAGTTCTGCACATAATGGACGTTTTGCTTGACGACTTTGGCGTGGAGGCGCTTCAATCGCGCACCCAGGAAAGGCTTAAGGGCCTCAAGGTGGCGTGCTACTACGGCTGTTTGCTTTCCAGACCGGCAAAGCTCATCCCGCGCGAAGATTCCGAGCGCCCGCACAGAATGGACGATGTTCTGCGCGCATGCGGGGCAGAAACAGTGGAGTGGCCTTACGCCATCGAGTGCTGTGGTGCCGGCCTTGCCATGGCCCATCCGGAGATTATTGCCCAGCTTTCGCACAAGATTTTAACCAGCGCAAAGAATGCCGGTGCGGACGTAATAGCGGTGGGATGTCCGCTGTGCCAAACCAACCTGGAGATTCGCCAGCCGGACATACAAAAGGCTTTTGGTGTTAAACACGACATGCCGGTTGTTTATTTCACCCAACTTTTGGGGATTGCCCTGGGCTTACAACCGAAAGAGCTCGGCATCGACCGTCTAATTCTCAACCCAATGCCGAAGCTTTCCGCCGCGCTTGCGCGTCAGGCGGCAAGCGTAAGTGGTTAATCTTAAGAGGGATTGGATAAATGCCACGTATAGGCGTGTTTGTATGCCACTGTGGAGAGAATATAGCCCGCACGGTTGACGTTCAGCGTGTGGCTCGCGAGGCGGCGGAGTTCCGCGGAGTTGCCCACGCCGTCGACTACCGCTACATGTGCTCGGATCCGGGCCAGCGCCTGATTCAAGAAGCAATCCGCGAGAAAAATCTAACCGCGGTTGTGGTTGCCGCCTGCAGTCCCCACATGCACGAAAGCACATTCCGCCAAGCAGTTGCCGCCGCCGGACTAAACCCCTACCGCTGTGAAATGGCCAACATCCGAGAGCAGTGCTCTTGGGTTCACGAGGACAAAGAGGCGGCCACGGCAAAGGCCATCGATTTGGTCCGCGCTGTCGTGGAACGCGTTAGGTGGAACGCGCCGCTTGAACCCATCAGGGTGCCGGTAACAAAGCGCGCCCTTGTTATAGGCGGGGGCATTGCCGGCATACAGGCGGCGCTGGATATCGCCGCCGGCGGCTGCGAAGTTATCCTTGTAGAACGCCAGCCTTCCATCGGCGGGCATATGTCTCAGCTCTCGGAAACCTTCCCCACCCTCGACTGCTCGCAGTGCATCCTCACGCCAAAGATGGTGGAGGTTAAGAAAAACCCCAACATCAAGCTTTACACTTACTCTGAGGTGGAGAAGGTTGAAGGCTACCTGGGCAACTTCGACGTAACCATCCGCAAGAAGGCGCGCTACGTCGACGAGGAGAAATGCACCGGCTGCGGCCTCTGCCAAGAGAAGTGTGCATCGCGCAACATCCCAAGCGAATTCGAACGGGGATTGGGCACGCGCCGCGCCATCTATATCCCGTTCCCGCAGGCAGTGCCGAACGTGCCGGTAATCGATACCGAACACTGCTTCTACTTCCAGAGGGGCAGGTGCGGTCTGTGCCAGAAGATATGCGCCGCTAAAGCGATCGACTACGAACAGCAGGATGTGCTGATTACGGAAAGGGTGGGGGCCATAGTGGTTGCCACCGGCTACGAAACCGCCCCGCGCAGCGAATACGGAGAATACGGCCAGGGGCGGTACGCGGATGTAATCGACGGCCTGCAGTTCGAGCGGCTGTTGAGTGCGTCGGGCCCCACCGGCGGGAGGATTTTGCGCCCGTCCGACGGCAAAGAGGCGAAGAGCATCGTTTTCATCTCATGCGTTGGCTCGCGAGACCCGGCGCACGGCAGGGAATACTGCTCGAAGATATGCTGTATGTACGCCGCCAAGCACGCCATGCTTTACCGCCACAAGGTGCACGACGGCCGCGCTTATGTGTTCTACATGGATATCCGCGCGGGCGGCAAGAACTACGAAGAGTTTGTGCGCAGAGCCATCGAGGAAGAAGGGGCCGTATACCTGCGCGGCCGGGTATCGCGCGTGTACCAGGATGGCGACAAGCTGATTGTGAAAGGCGCAGACACGCTTTCGGGAACGCAGGTTGAGATTGCAGCAGACATGGTGGTTTTGGCAACCGCCGTTGTGCCCCAAGATGATGCGCCGAGCATGGCCCAGAAGCTTAACATTTCTTACGACCGCTACGGCTTTATGAGTGAGGCCCACCCGAAACTGCGCCCGGTGGAAACCAGCCGCGCCGGCGTGTTCCTTGCAGGAGCATGTCAGGCCCCCAAAGATATTCCAGAGACGGTTGCGCAGGCCAGCGCGGCGGCATCAAAAGTCCTTTCCATGTTCTCCACAACGGAGCTCGAGCGCGAGCCGCTGGTGGCCTCAGTGGATGAGCGAACGTGCGCGGGGTGCTTTGAATGCAAGCGCGTGTGCCCTTCAGGCGCCATCGAAGAGCATATCCTGCAGGTGAAGGGCAAGCCTGACCGCCGTGTTGCCCGCGTGAACCCGGGTGTGTGCACGGGCTGTGGCACCTGCGTCGCCGCCTGCCGAAGCCGCTCGATAGAGCTGGCCGGATTTACAGATAATCAGATATACGCGCAGATCGGAGCATTGGTTGGCGAAGACCTCGCGGCAGTAGGGTCTTCGGTTGAATGAAAGCGGAGGACTGCGTTGGCTGATACCTGGGAACCTCGCATAGTTGCTTTTGTTTGCAACTGGTGCACATATGCCGGAGCGGATCTGGCCGGCACCAGCCGCCGCACATACGCCCCAAACGTGCGGATAGTCCGCCTGCCCTGCAGCGGGCGCATCGACCCGCGCTTCATACTGCGCGCTCTGGAGATGGGTGCAGATGGAGTCCTCGTTTCCGGTTGCCACCCCGGGGACTGCCACTACACCAAGGGCAACTACTACGCCAGGCGCAGATACATCGTTTTCAATTCGCTTCTGGATTTCCTTGGCATCGAGCCGGACCGCGTGCGTTTTGCTTGGGTCTCGGCCGCCGAAGGGGGGAAATGGGCAGAACTGGTGGACTTAACCGTGCAGGCCGTCCGCGCACTTGGCCCACTGAAGCTGTTCTCTCAGGAAGCTTCCCTTCCCCCAGAGCTGGAACCCATCGAGCCACAAAAGCCTCAGTCAACTGCACCGGATCCGCGGCAGGAGTTGGCCCTGCGCCAAACCGCGCGGGAAATGCTTGCCTCCGGCGAGGTGGAGCTTGTTGTGGGTTACGGGCGCACGTCCTTCGGCAAGGTGGTCCCGTTCTTCGCCTCTTCTCCCGAGCAGGCTGAAGAGCTGGTTTGGAACGATATGTGCGTCCACAACCTCACCACCTATCTGACAGGGGAAAGACCAGCGGCAACCGGAAAGGTGGCCGTTGTGGTAAAGGGGTGCGATGCCAGAGCTGCCGTTGGGCTCATCCAGGAAGGGCAGCTCGACAGAGAGCGTGTGAAGCTAATCGGAATGGAGTGCCACGGCGTGCAGAGCGAGTGCGGACAGGTGGCAGATAAATGCACAGCCTGCGAGGTTACCACCCCACACCTATGCGATGTGCTCATCGCATCCGATGGGTCGGTATGGAAGACGAACGAAGCTGCATCCACGCCAACCCGGTTCCCTGCTTCAGATGCGTTGCGCTCGGAAGTGCAGCGGATTGCAAGCCTGCCGCGCGAACAGCGACTTGCCTTCTGGCGCTCAGAGCTTTCCAGATGCGTACGCTGTTACGCATGCCGCGCCGTTTGCCCGCTGTGTTACTGCCAAACCTGCGCCGCTGACCGCACGCGTCCCCAATACGTTACCCCCGGCTGCGATTGGCGCGGAGCGTTTTCTTGGGGGGTTACGCGCGCGCTTCACGTTGCCGGACGCTGTGTGGGCTGCGGAGAATGCGTCCGCGCGTGCCCTCAGGGCATACGTTTGGATATCCTGCAGGCCTTTTTGGCCGATGTGGTTGCGCGTGAGCTGGGCTACGTGGCCGGCACCAATCCAGAGGCACTTCCACCGCTTTCCACCTTCCGCCCAGACGACCGACAGGATTTCATACTATGAGCGAGAAGCTTTTGTTGCTAAACGATCTTCATTCCTTTGCTGATGCCTTAATCAAAAGCGGCTTTTCGGTAGTAGCACCCTCTAAGGGTCCGGGACCGTCTCGCTTCCGCCGCATCGGTTCCGCATCCGAACTCCTAATGCCAGATGTGAACACCGAAATTCCGCCAAAGGAGCATCTGTTCCCCCCCACGGAACCCCTGCTTTTCTTCCGCTTTCACGGAACCGATGTGGAGCTTTTGGATCCCCCGCTTCCGGCGGAAGAAACGGTTTTCTTGGGCCTTCGACCGTGCGACGCCGCCGGAATAGCGCTTTTGGACGCGGTTTTCCTGGCCGATCCGAAAGACTCCTTTTACGAGGCGCGCCGAAGCAAAACAACGCTGGTATCCGTGGCGTGCACCAAGGTCGGCGAGAACTGTTTCTGCTCCGCGGTTGGCTTGTCTCCCCATTCCAGAACGGGAAGCGATGTGTTGCTCATACCGGTAGAAGGCGGCTTTTTAACAGAGGCGGTAACCGAAAAGGGGCGCACTTTGCTTGAGAAGCACTCCGGACTGTTCCAACCCACAGACGCAAGCACCCCGAAACCGCCGGAGGTGCCACGCTCCGCCGCGCCTGAAGGGCTGGATAAAGACTTTGCAGAGCTTTTTGCCGCTCCATACTGGCAGGACGCTGCAAAGCGCTGTTTGGGTTGCGGGGCCTGTGCCTCTGTGTGCCCAACGTGCCACTGCTTCGATATTGTGGACGACAGCGGCGCTCGGGGCGGTGTTAGGCTTCGATGCTGGGATGCCTGCGGCCTGGAACTTTTCACAAGGCATGCCTCTGGGCACAACCCGCGCCCAAACCAACCCGCGAGATTCCGGCAAAGGCTTCTGCACAAATTCGCTTACTCCCGCAAGTCGTTGGGTAGGCCGCTGTGCGTGGGTTGCGGCAGATGTGTTGATACCTGCCCAGTTGGAATGGATATCTACGAAGTTGCGGTTTTGATGTCTCAGGGTGTGTGACCATGGAGAATGCTTACAAACCTCATCTTGTAACGATTGAATCCATTCGGGACGAGACGCCGGATGTGCGCACCCTGCGTTTGGCGTTCAGAGACCCAGAAGTTGCCGAATCGTTTACCTTCCGCGCCGGTCAGTTTGCGGAGTACTCCGTCTTCGGCGAAGGAGAGTGCGTGTTCTGCATTGCCAGCCCGCCAACCAGACACGGTTACGTGGAGTGCAGTTTCAAACTTATGGGCAAGGTTACCAGCGCCCTCCGCGACATGGAAGTGGGAGACGTGATAGGCTTCCGCGGGCCTTACGGCAACTGGTTCCCCATAGAGGAGTTCTTCGGTCACAACATGCTGTTTATAGGCGGCGGTATCGGCATGGCACCTGTGCGCTCCATACTTCTCAACTGTTTGGACCTGCGCGACCAGTTCCGCGAGATAACCATTTTAAACGGCGCAAGAAGCGTCGCGGATATAGTCTACAAAGAAGAGGTTGCCGAGTGGCAGAAGCGGCCAGACATTACCTGCGTATGCACGGTTGACCCGGGTGGCGAGGATCCATCCTGGACCGGCGAAATCGGCTTCATCCCAACCGTTTTGGAGAAGATGGCGCCTTCTGCGGAAGACACCTACGCCGTTCTGTGCGGCCCGCCGATTATGATAAAACTCACGCTCCAGGTGCTTGAAAAGCTTGGATTTCCGCCGGAGCGCGTTTACACTACGCTGGAAAACAAAATGAAGTGCGGTTTTGGAAAGTGCGGCCGGTGCAACGTGGGCCCCGTATATGTGTGCAAAGACGGGCCGGTGTTCACCGCGGCACAGCTCCAGCAGCTTCCGCCGGATTTTTAAGCGTTCCGCAAAGCCGGACCTTTGACGCAGTTCCTGCTACAATCCAGCGCACGCCAGATTTCTAAATTCCCCAACTTCCACTGCCGCCTGCCGCAAATCCCTCCCGCGGGAAGCCGGGGGCATTCGGTTTCCAAAGCCAAGCCGCTGTATAAGTACAAATGCGCAATGTGATATAATGAATACGAGAGACGGTGCACTTATCATGAAGACAGCGCGGCGAGATACCACTGGGAACTTTAGTGCGTTTAGCGAGTCTTTACTCTCGGAGGTTTGTACTAAAAATGGACGTTCGCAGTAATACCAATCTTCTTCAAGAGGGCTTTGCCGCGTTGAGAGAAAACCGGGTTGATGAGGCCATACGCCTTATCACCGAGTTCCTGAGTGAACAGCCGAACAACGGCAAGGCAAGAGAGCTTCTGGGAATTGCTTACAGCCAGAAGAAGATGTACCCGGAAGCGGTGGAAGAGTTCCGTAAAGCGGTAGCCCTGATGCCAAGGTCGGCTTCGGTCCATTTCAACCTCGGGACCGCATACGAAAAGATGGGTCGGTCGGACTTGGCCAAGGGCGAATATTACCAAACACTGCAGTATGACCCGAAGCACGTACGCGCCAGACAGCGCTTAGAGGCCCTCGGTGCACCGCCTCCGCAAACAGACGCGGAGGTTTCTTTAAAGCGCATTTCTTGCCCGCGCTGCCGCACTCTCAACACAGAGGGCGAGCTGACCTGTTTCGCGTGCGGACAGCCGCTGGTATCCAAACCGCCAACGGTTGCCCCTGGGGTCGCCGCAACTGGCATCCCACGCGGCGCGGTGGTGCAAAGCACCGATTCTGGTTCGGATTTCCCTTGGGGAATACTTATCGGTGTTGTGGTTGCGGTGTTGGCGGCCGTTGTGGGCTACTTCGTGATATGGCCCAAACTGGCCGGCGGATAACACCCGAAAACATCGGTGTACCGCTAAACCAAATTAAAAAGGCGGGGTTGAGTACCTCGCCTTTTATTTTTATTGCCTCGTAGCCTTAAACCTTTACGCAGAAGCCGCGGCCTGCGAAGATGGGTCCTTGAAGTACTTGAAAACGATTACAGATGCCGCCGTAATCAAAACCGCCGCTCCGTAGAACGGCCAGCTTGGGCTCCAATCGTACAAGCGCCCGCCAATGGCCGGCGATACCATGGCCCCAATTCCTTGAGCGGTGGAGACAGCTCCCACCACCATGCCCTGCTGGCCCTGGGGCGCGGCTTCCGTTACCATCGCCATCCATGCAGGAGTTGCCATCAGAAAACCAACCACAAGCGGGGCGATTACCATCGACACTGTTGCAACCGATCTGGTGTGCGGCAGTATCCACATGGCTATTGCCGCCACGGTTATCCCAAACCTTACGGATTTCAGGCGCCCCCACTTCCCGCCAAGCCACCCCAGCGGCACGGCCAGCGCCACTATAACCAAGCCCGGTATCAGGAAGATGAACCCTATCCTCTCCTCCCTCAAACCAAGAACCTCTTTCGCCCACAAGCTGATCGTTCCGGAAAGCAGATTTATACCGAGTGTATACACAAGGGAAAGCACCATCATCAGCATAATCGTGCGGTTGGAGGCCGCCAGCTTCAGCATAAGCCTAACGGACGTGCTTTGCTGCGCACCGGCTTCGGAGCTTTCCTCTCCGTTTGCCAATCCCCTCGGGATTTTGGGCACGAAAGCCACTGAAAGCACCGCGGCCACCAAAAAGACTCCGCTGACCACCAAAAACACGTTCGCGTGGTGCTTGGCGTGTGCAAACACAAGCGAGTACATCGGCAGAGCCAATGACGCGCCTATCAGGTAAGTCATGTTGAAAATACTCATGGCGGCAACGCGGCGCTCGCTGGATGTAAGCGCGGCCACCGACGCAAAAACCGTTGGCCACAAAGCCGCCGCCCCAATGCCATCGATTGCGCGAAGCGGGAGAAACCAGTAAGGGGAGTTAGCAACCCGCATTCCCAACGGCGTCAAGCCAGAAATCAGCGTGCCGAGAACTATGAACGGTTTTCTGCCATATCGGTCGCTTAAAATCCCGAACGGAACCTTGAGAAAGGTTTCGGCCACGAGGAAGGTGGATACCACAATGCCGATGATCCAGGCATCCAGAGGACGTCCATCGGGCATGCGGAACGTGGAGCGCAGGTAAAGCGGCAGGGCGGCCATCTGCATAATGGCATATCCCATCTCCGCAAAGAGGGCCACAAGCGCCAGCCCCAAAAGCCTGCCGAAGAGATAAGATATGTCCTCCAGCAGATGCCCCAGTGCGCGCCGGATTGAGGTTAGCAAAGAGTGAGAAGGACAGCCGTTGGTTTGGTTAGCGGCTGTCCCCCCATCATCGAATTCGCGCGTCTCTTTCAACCCTTCACCACGCCTATTGGGCGCATTCGGGCCACTTTTCTGGATATGCCAGCCCCATCAACGGCCTCTATCACGTCCTGAACGTCTTTGTAGGCAACCGGCGCCTCCTCGGCCAGGGTCTCCCGGCTGGCGGCTTTTACCGTGATGCCTTGGTCGGCCAGCTCTTTGGTGATATTCATGCCTTTGGTGCGCTTGATCGCCTGATGCCGGCTGAGCACACGCCCGGCTCCATGGCAGGTTGACCCGAACGTCTCCTTCATGGCACGCTCGGTGCCGACAAGCAGGTACGAATAGCGGCCCATATCTCCGGGAACAAGCACGGGCTGTCCGATCGCCCTGTACTGCTCCGGAATGTGCGGGCTACCGGGCGGGAATGCTCGCGTTGCACCCTTGCGGTGGACGCAGACCAGGCGCTTTTCGCCGTTTATCTCGTGCTCCTCGATCTTGGCGATGTTGTGGGCCACGTCGTATATCTGGCGCATACCCAGCTTGCGCGCGCTGGTACCGAAAACGTGCTCAAACGCCTCGCGAGTCCAGTGGGCAATGGCTTGGCGGTTGGCCCAAGCGTAGTTGGCGGCGCAGGCCATCGCAGCCAGATACCTCTTGCCCTCGGGGGATTCCAGCGGAGCGCAGGCAAGCTGGCGGTCCGGCAGAGATAAACCGTATTTTTGAACCGCGGACTGCATAACAACAAGGTAATCGTCGCATATCTGGTAGCCGAAGCCGCGGGAACCGGTGTGAATCATCACGGTAATCTGGCCCACCTGCTCTATACCCAGAACCCGTGCCGTATCCGGGTCGTAGATTTCGTCAACAACCTGTATCTCAAGGAAGTGGTTTCCGGCACCAAGGGTTCCGAGCTGTGGGCGACCGCGCTTCATAGCCTTGTCGCTTATGGTAGATGGGTCTGCTCCCTCCAGCTTCCCGCCCTGCTCGGTAACCTCCAGGTCCTCCGGCCAGCCGTACCCGTTCTCAACAGCCCACTCGGCGCCCTTCTTCGCCACTTTAGCAAGCTCGGCTTCGGATATGCGGATGCGGCCCTCCGAACCAACTCCAGACGGCACGTCCTTAAAGAGCTGGTTAACCAAATCCTGAATGCGGGGCTTAACCTCTTTCAAAGTCAGGTCTGTGCGAAGCATGCGCACCCCGCAGTTTATGTCGTACCCAACTCCACCAGGAGAGACCACCCCGCTTTTGACGTCCATCGCAGCCACGCCGCCGATTGGAAAGCCGTAGCCCCAATGGATATCCGGCATCGCCATCGAAACGCCGACTATGCCCGGCAGGCACGCAACGTTGGCAACCTGCTCGGGAGCCTGATCGGCGCGGATATGCTCCATCATCTCCTCGGTGGCGTATATCACGCCGTCGGTGAGCATTCCACTCTTGTACGTGCGCGGAACACGCCACCGGTAATCATCGATTTTCTCGAGTGGTCCACCCCATTCTTCCGCCATACGAGACTCTCCTCCAGTGCCTTTGAAGGCCGGATTAGATTATGCCATTGAGCATTGTTGTTGTCAAATGAATACGCTCAAGTGGCAGGATTTTTCAAAGCTTGGACAGAGAAGCCGAGAGATACTGAGAAAAGCGTCGGGTGCGTTCCTTATCTCCCGAGAATCGGGCGCGGAAGCAGAGCGGTGCTTCGCCGCCCGAAAACCTTTCCCTTTATCATTTACCCTCATCCCCAACAATTCTCCCACCGCGAGAAGAAAAGAGCGCTCGTTTCCCCTCGCCAGTGCAAAGGCACGGGAGAGGGAGCCGGGGCGAGTGCAAGGCATTCAAGCCACAGATTGCTAGCTTATTTGCGCTTTTTGTAAACCACCAACGCAGCGCCGGGCTGTTTGGAAATCTCCACCCTGAGGCCGGCCTCCATCAACTCTTTGCCGGTGTAAGTGCGCCCGCGGCGCGAATCGAGATCGCGCACCACGTACACAGCGGATGGTTCCAAACCCCTCAGCCGGAACCTAGCTGCTTCGTAACTGCTCTCGCGCCTCCTGAAGGCTTGAACCATCCCTTCACCCAGGTCTGGCCGATTGAACTGCCATGCAATCCACACATCGTTGGCAGTGCTGTACGGTGTCAGCGGATAGTAGTCGCCAAGGTAGTAATGCGCCACAGACTTTCTCTGCCGGTACATCCGCCTCAGGAATGCGTAGTCCAGGTCGCGGCGCCGAACATCCCAACAACCGGTGTTCCAAGGACACATCTGACTGCGGAAGGTATACTCGTCTGTGCCGTTTACGCCGGCGCCGTAGAACGGAATCCAGAAAGAGATGCCGTACGTATGCTGTTGCTGGGCCTCGGGATCGATAATGAAGTCCGATCGGTGAAGCGGCACCGACCGACGCAAAGTCTCAATATCATTGCGCCTGCCGCCCGACGCGCATGTATCTATCAGCATGCCCGGATGCCGCCGCCTCAGTTCATCCCAATACGCCAGGAATCCGACGATATACGCATTCTCCGTCATGCCCTGGCGATCCGGTGCGTCGCACGCGCGCCACAGATCCAGAGGATCTATGTTGAAATCGTGGCGGTACAGATCTATACCCTCCTCGCGCAGCAACCGATCAACATGCTCGACCAACCAGCGCCATGCATCCTTGTTGCCCAGATTGAGCAGTTTCTGCTGACCGTCGGGCCCGATAAGCCACTCCGGGTGGTTCTCGTAGAGCCAAGTTCCGGGTGTCACACGCTCTGGCTCGAACCAAAGAAGACATTTCACACCCTTGCGGTGCGCGTGATCGGTTATGGCGCGCAGGCTGTTCGGGAAGCGGGTGCGGTCAACCTCCCACGTTCCCGTGTTGGGCCAACCGGTTTTGTTCACATACCAGCCGGCGTCCATCCACCAGTAGTCCAGCTTCAACCCCTCCTGCAGATATCGGTCTATAAACTCTATCTGGCTCCGCTCGTCCGCGTGTACCATCTCGCCGAACTGGTGCGAACTGCATCCGGCGAAGTAAGGCCTCAGCGGTTCCCCGTTCGGGCGCGGCATGTTGTGGCGAAGCATCCAGCGGCGCCACAGATTCTGCGCATCCAGCCGGTCGCCCTCCCACTTCATCAAAACTATCAGCGGTGTTCGGATCGATTCTCCCGGGTACAAGCGCAGATGCGTAAGCTCTTGCCCCGCCCGAATGCTCAGCGTGCCGTCTTCACCGCGGGCGAACAATGCGCTCCACTGGCCCGGCCATCCTATAGCCAAGATCAGACCCCTGGTTCCGCTTTGCACATTGAAATAAGGCAGAACGCTGTTCGACGAGCGCCCGCCGGAGGTTGCGATCGGTAAGCGCCCGCCCGCCGGCAGTGCCGTGAACAAAGGCATGTAATCCGTGGGGGTGCAGGGGCTTCCAACATGGTGGTGGACCACCATATCGTCAGATTTTGCAGACGCTACACGGATGTCCAGTGCCTGCACCTGCTCCAGCACCGGCGTGTTTGACCTCCCCTCGTTGGAAAACCACACCGTCCACTCCACAACAGGAAAGTCGCGGTACAGCACCGAAGTGCACCGCACCGCAAGCCCCGTTTTCGGATCGATATAGCCGATAGTGTGCTCGATAGAGTGCCCGCCAACCTCCCGCGAGGAGCGCGAACACTCCCAGTTCGAAATAAGCTCTTCCGAGGGCCTCCCGTCATAGATAAAGGAAAACGGCGGCTCAACCGCCAAACGGTTCAGATCGATGTCCATGTCAAACCTCCGAAGCCCTGATTCGATACGGCAGTCCGCTGGCGCGCTGATCAGCAACCATGAAACAAGCACCAGCAGGACCAATTGACAGCAACGCGCTTTGCAACAGCCTGCGCCCCATTTCATCATGCTTTCACCCTGGGGTTTCTCTCAGTCCAGCAGTTTACAACCTGCCTCACAAGGTTCCCCTTGTTTCTTTCTGGCTTTCCACCTGTTTACCTGCGCGCCGTAGGATGCAACCATCCCAACGCAAGTTCGGATTAAGGGGTAAATCCTCCGGAATCCTCTGAACCCATTTATTTTGCGCAAAGTTGACTTGCAGGCAAGCCAGCGGTTATAATGCCTCGGAGCTTGTTTTAACATTTCCCCTTGCAACGGAGGCTGACGCGTATAATGGTTGTTTCCTCCCCAGACCTCGGGGCGCTGGCGCCGGAAATAATTGTAACCTTAGGCGCATTGGTTGTCCTCGTTCTCGACTTCGCCTTGCCCAGAAAGTACCTTTTTCTTCTTCCCTACGTAAGTTTGGTTTTTGTGGCTTTGGCCGGGTGGTCCTGCCTTTCGCTCTGGGGAAGGCAGGAGTACCATATGTACAATATGCTGGCGCTGGACAACCTCCGCCTGATAATGAGCCTGATTGTTTTGGCAGGAACCGCGCTGGCACTGCTTATGTCTCCGCCTTACCTCAAACGGGAGGAGATAGAATACGGCGAGTATTACGCTCTCGTTCTCTTCGCCGCCCTCGGGATGATGGTGATGGCGGCCGGGCTTAATCTGGTGGTTATCTTTGTCGGTTTGGAGACTTTTTCCATCTCCGTTTATATCCTCTCGGCGTTTGCAAGGGGGAGACTGCCTTCCTACGAAGCCGGCATGAAGTACCTGCTCATAGGTTCTTTTGCCACCGCCTTTCTTTTGTACGGAATGGTACTCATCTACGCTGCCACGGGAAGCCTGTTCCTCACCGATATAAAGCGATTTTTGATGACCCGCCCCGTGCTCGGCGATAAACTTCTTACAGCCGGCCTCGCTTTGATGATAGTGGGTTTTGGGTTCAAAGTAGCGGCGTTCCCGTTCCACGTGTGGACTCCGGATGTTTACGAGGGCGCGCCAACGCCGGTTACCGCGTTCATGGCTGCTGCCGTGAAAACCGCGGCGTTTGCGGCGTTTGCTCGTGTTTTCATGACGGCGCTGTCTCCAATACAACCGCTTTGGGAGCCAATTTTGTGGTGGCTGGCAGTGCTGACCATGACGTTTGGCAACTTTGTGGCCATAGCGCAAACAAACGTTAAGAGGATGCTGGCTTACTCAAGCATTGCCCACGCCGGATATGCGTTGATCGCCCTCGTCGCTGGCACACCGGAGGCTTTAGCGGCGCTCTCTTTTTATATGCTGGCGTACACATTGATGACCGCCGGAGCATTTGGCGCGGTTGTTTTGCTGTCTGGGAAAGGTGATACCAATTCCAACATCTACGACATCTGCGGACTCGGCTTTCGGTTCCCGTGGCTTGGTGCCGCTGTGACGGTGTTCATGGTTTCGCTTGCCGGGATTCCCCCAACTGCAGGCTTCTTTGCCAAGTTCTACCTCTTCAGCGCCGCCGTGAACCGCGGATTGGTCTCTTTGGCCGTTGTGGCGGTTATCAACTCTGTTGTGTCGGTTTACTACTACTTCCGAGTTGTGGTTATGATGTACATGCATCGGCGTGAGCAGGAAGCTCCTTCCGTGCCGCTTAGGACCTATGCCCCGGCCGCTGTATCGGTTGGCATAGCCGCGGTTGCGGTTCTGGTGATTGGAATCCTACCGTCTGAGGTTTTGGAACTTGCCAAAACATCGGTGGTGCTAGCGCTTACCCCACGCTGATATCTGCTTTTGTGTTAAATTCCCCCTTTTTGCGCGTAAGTATATTGGCGCCGTGCCCGCATTGCGTGAAACCAAATAGCCCTTTGCAACGTCTTATTTGTGCAAAAAGAAAACACGGGCTAAGCACAAAAAAGACGAATTCCTGCTCATTTTTTGCGTTTAAACAAACGTACTACACCGGCGCCATAGGAGAAACGAAGATGAAAGACGGAATCATAGAGCAGGATCTGCGCGAAACCATCGCATTGGATCCGCGGGGGGATTACTGGAACGTTCAGGTTCAGGTTAGAGATGGAGTTGTGCACATCTCGGGGCGTGTGCCAACATACCGAAAGCTGATGGATCTGCATCTGCTTGCCGCTGAGACCCCAGGCGTTAAACTGGTGGTCAACAAGGCGATTGTGGACGGTGATAGGTCGCACCACCGTCCGGTGGTGATTGGGTAGACGCGCGGCCCTATCGCCGCTTATAAAAAGCCCCCGAGCTGAAACCCAGCACGGGGGCTTGTGTTACTTTAGGCAAAGAGCAACCGCTATTTCAGCTCCACCGTTGCGCCCTGCTCCTCCAACTTGGCCTTCATCGCCTCGGCCTCTTCCTTGCTGACGCCCTCGCGCAAAGTCTGAGGAGCGCTGTCCACCAAGTCCTTAGCCTCCTTCAGGCCCAGACCCATAAGCTCGCGCACCACCTTGATGACGTTGATCTTCTTCTCTCCGGCCGAAGCGAGAATTACGTCAAAGGTGGTCTTCTCCTCAGCAGCGGGAGCGGCCTCAGCGGCAGGAGCGGCCGCGGCTGGGCCGGCTGCCACGGCAGCAACAGGAGCGGCGGTTACACCGTACTTCTCCTGGAGTGCCTTAACAAACTCGGAAAGCTCCAGAACCGTCATGTTGTCTATAGCTTCCAGCAGTTCCTGTGTACTCAGTGCCATTTTCATTCCTCCTTAAGCGCAAATTTAGGCTTTTGCAGCCTCTGCTTTCTTGTCAACCAATGCCTGTAAGGTGTAAACCAAATTGGATATGATACCCTGCAGGCTTCCAACCAATCCGGTAAGCGGAGATTGAAGCCCCGCCAGCATTTGGGCCACCAATACCTCACGGGGCGGGATTTTCGACAGCGCCTCGAACTGTTCGGCGGTTATGGGCCGCCCTTCCACAAATCCGCCTTTGGGAACCGGAATCTTGTTCTCCTGCATGTACTCCATAAGGACTTTTGCTGGGCCAACAGGGTCGTTCATTGCGAAGGCGGCGGCTGTGGGTCCCTCCAAGGTGCCCACGTCGTAGCCCACTTCCTTAGCGGCGCGCGCGAACAGCGTGTTCTTAACAACATGGTACTCGGCGTTGACCTCTCGAAGCCTCCTCCGGAGGTCCGAGATTTGCGCCACCGTCAGGCCTCGGTAGTCGGTAAGCAAAACCGCTTTCGACCGCTTCAGCGCATCCGCTATATTGGCCACCAGCTTTTCTTTTCTCGGGTTCGGCAAGCTATCACCTCCTTAAAAGACCATGGCCGCATAGGAACCCTATGCGCAACAAACAAAAACGCCCTGCCGAAAGACAGGGCGCAGGGCATAAGCTTTATTCAAAGGCGCAGTTGCGCGGTGAAATCGAATACATCCGCTTAAACCGCACCGTTGCTTGCACTTGCCACTACCTCGGCAGGCGGAACTCGTCTCTTATGCCGCATCAGGCACCTGCTGTCTTCGGCGTCGGCACTACACTATTCAGTTTTTCAGTAAGAGCGGTTTTCACACCGCTCAAAGCGATTTAAATCAGCGTCCGTCCGCTAATGCCTGGGCTTTCTGCACATCAACCTTAATACCAGGGCCCATAGTCGAGGATAAGGTTATACTGCGCAGGTAGCGCCCTTTCGCCGCGGGCGGTTTTGCCTTCAAAAGAGCCTGAATCAGCGTACCAAGGTTGGCCAAGAGGTGCTCATCCGGGAATGAAACTTTCCCAATGGGCATATGAACAATTCCCGCCTTTTCCACTCGGAACTCAACTCTGGATGCGGACTTGATGTCGCGCACAAGCTGCCCGATATCCATGGTTACCGTTCCGGAACGCGGGCTTGGCATTCTTGGTCCCAGCAGTCGGCCAAGCTGACCGACAAGTCTCATCATATCTGGGGTAGCGCACAGCACATCAAAATCGCGCCACCCATTTTTTATACGCTCCACCAAATCCTCGGCACCGACGACATCAGCCCCTGCGGCTTCGGCCTCCGCAGCCTTCTCACCCTTGGCGAAAACCGCTACTCGGCGTACCTTCCCAGTTCCGTAAGGGAGGTTGGTAGTGCCGCGCACCATTTGGTCTCCATGGCGGGGATCCACGCCCAGTCGCACAGCAACATCCACCGTTTCATCGAATTTTGCGGTGGCCGTTTTCTTTACCAATTGAATTGCTTCAAGAGGATCATACTCTTTCTGCTTGTCAACCAGGGCCACCACTTCTTTATAGCGCTTACCGTGAGACATTTTACCTCCTCAACACACTAGGGGGTGATCTCGATGCCCATGGAGCGCGCCGTACCTTCTATTATGCGCATGGCGGCTTCCAAGGAGTCGGTATTCAGGTCCGGCATTTTGATTTTGGCAATCTCCTCAAGTTGTTGCCGCGTTATCTTGCCGACCTTTACGCGTCTGTTCTGGCCGGAGCCTTTTTCAACACCGGCGGCCTTCCTCAGCAAGTCCGAAGCCGGTGGGGCTTTGGTAACGAAAGTGAAAGATCTGTCTTCGTATATTGTTATTTCGGCAGGCACTATCGAGCCAGCCATGGAGGCGGTTCGCTCGTTGTAACTGCGAACGAACTCCATGATGTTAATGCCGTACTGGCCCAACGCTGGTCCCACCGGAGGAGCAGGCGTTGCCTTGCCTGCCGGCATCTGAAGCTTAACAACCGCTATAACTTTCTTCGCCATATGAAAGTCTCTCCCACATTCTGCGGCCGCGCCGCTTGTTGAACTACTCGATCTTCTCCACTTGGTTGAAATCCAACTCCACGGGGGTGTCGCGGCCGAAAAGCTCTATCATCACTTTCAGCTTTTCCTTATCGAGGTTTACCTCTTCGATCTTCCCTGTAAGCTCGGCAAAAGGTCCGGTAAGCACCCGCACGTTATCGCCCTTGTTCCAGCGGATCTTGGGCTTTTCGCGGCTGGCCTCCACGCTTCTGAGGATGTTTTCCACCTCTTCTTTTTGGAGGCGAATCGGCTTGTTGCCCGAGCTGACAAAGCCCGTCACCCCAATGGTGTTTCTTACCAGGTGCCAGGTGTCATCATCGAGCACCATCTCGATGAGGACGTACCCAGGGAAGATTTTGCGGCGGACAGAGGTGCGTTTCCCACCCCTAACTCTTAACTCCTCTTCGGTGGGAACCAGAATGCGAGAGATCTTATCGGCCAACCCCATCGATCGAGCACGCCGCTCGATATTGGTTTTGACCTTGTTTTCGTGGCCAGAATAGGTGTGAATTGCGTACCAGTGTTTTTCCATGATCCCTCCCGCACCTTTCTGCAGCCAAGGCGCGGTCCTAACGGGAAGCCGCGCTTAGCGAAGCAGAGGTCTTGTAATCGCCGCTACTATTATATCTGCAAGGCCAATATACGCAGCAACTATTATAACAACCGCAACAACCAGAACCGTGGAGCGGAACAGCTCATCCTTTTTGGGCCACGTGGTTTTCCAGCGCAGTTCCACCCACGTTTCCCTCAGGAATTCAGCAATGTTCCTTTTAGCCCTTGCCAATCGGCTTTCGGTTCGGGATGCACCGCCCTTACCTTCCTTTGAAGTTGCCGATTTTGCACCTTTGCTGGTAACAACGTTACCCATGGAAGAACCTCTTTTGGGACGCCGCTCTCTGCTTTTAACCAGCAGTTAGTGGACGGCCCACCCTTTTACTCAAAAGATATGCCCAACGCCCTTTTGATCGGGCTGTTGGACGGTTCCCCGTGCCCAAAAATATAATAAAACGTTGGCGCCCCCGACAGGAATCGAACCTGTGACCCACTGCTTAGAAGGCAGTTGCTCTATCCGCTGAGCTACGGAGGCCCAACGTACATAAGCGTGGTTGCAGGGGGCTCCACCGCGCTTTGATTATACCACAGGAGTTTGGAGCTGTCAAACAAACGCATTGCCTCACCAAAAATCTAAACGAAAAGGGAACGTTGCGTCATTAAAAAATCTAAACGAAATCGAACTGTGGCTCCTTCCTCGCTACGCTACATATGGGAGCTTCGCTCGTCAGTCGCCACCGGCCTGGGTCACTCTTTCGACAGCGAATATCTCTTCTGAATGGAAATCTTCAGAAGAGAAAAGATGCCTGGCTACAACAGGACCTGTGCGTCTTACCCTGGCTCAGAAGTGACTGCAGCGAGAGTGCTCCGGGATGGATAGAGAGGTTAAAGCACGGAGTGCTCACGTTTAGAATTTTATGTGAGGCAACGAATGCGTTTCGTTTAGATTCTTAAATGATGCAATACGCCGCGAGCACGTTTTTGCCAATTCCGACGTGCAAATTTGATTTAGGCCCACTCTTCCCATCTCTCGTTGCCCAATTTTCCTTCAATTGAGTAAACGCCCCCCGACCCGCACTACGGGCGGCAGAATTCACCCGCAGTTTTTGCCCCAAAACCCGGATTTGCAGTCCAAACGAGACCCGTTCTTGTGGAATATTCTCAATAGGCACGGTTAAGCTTCCCGATTTGTATGTCGATACAGTATCTGCGGCGCCTGCTTCAACGCCGTCTTCTTTGCCTCAAACGGCGTTTTCGGGCTCTCTAAAAGAAAGGGGGGAGAGGGCTTGCTGTCGCTGAGCCGCACCGAATTCGAAGAAATCCGCGCGCTTGTTCACAAAGTAAGCGGCATCAACCTGCATCAGGGCAAAGAAGAACTGGTAAAAGCACGCCTCGCCAAGCGGCTGCGGGCGCTTAACATAAACAGCTTCTCGGAATACCTAAGTTACATAAAACATAAAAAGGAAGAGCTGGCTGCAATGGTGGAAGCACTGACCACCAACAAAACCAACTTCTTCCGAGAGCCGCAGCACTTCGAGTTCCTCCGTAAAGAGATAATTCCCAAACTGCGCGGCAAAGAGATGCGAATATGGAGCGCTGGTTGTTCGTCAGGAGAAGAGCCTTACTCTATAGCTATGCTACTTTTGGACGAATTAACAAATGAGGAGATAAAAGAGGTGCGTATCCTGGCCACAGATATTTCAGAGCGCGTTCTGGCGAAAGCCAGGTCGGCCACTTATCACCAGTACGAGCTGGACGGCGTTCCGCCACAAATGTTGCAGAAGCACTTCATCTGCATCGACCCCAAACCGCCGCGCACATATCAGCTTTCAGAAAGGGTTACTTCCTTGGTTCGGATAGCCAGATTGAACCTGATGGATCATTGGCCCATGAGAGGCGGCTTCGACCTAATCTTCTGCCGCAACGTTATGATTTATTTCGACAAAAACACTCAACGAGAGCTGGTAAACCGCTTTTGGGAAATCCTAAAACCCGGCGGCTATCTTTTTGTGGGTCACTCCGAAAGCCTGGCCGCAGCTTCTCATCCGTTTAAATACCTGCGGCCGGCGGTTTATATTAAGCAAGTTTAAACAGAAAAACATGGTACACGTAGTTAGCATAGCCGACATGAAAGTGTCCGGCAACAGCGGTGATGTTCTTATAACGCATGCTCTTGGTAGCTGTTTGGGAATAGCCGTTTACGATCCGATAGCCCGGGTGGGAGGCTTACTGCATGTTATGCTTCCGCTTTCCACCGTGGATCCAGAGCGTGCAAAAGAAAACCCTTACATGTTTGTGGATACGGGTGTGCCCAGGCTGTTCTTGGAGTGCTACAAAGCCGGCGCTAAAAAACAGCGAATAATCGTGAAGGTGGCTGGAGGTGCCACCTCCTACGGTACCGAAGAAGACGATGTTTTTCAAATCGGCAAGCGGAACATGATAATGCTGAGAAAGCTTCTTTGGAAGAACGGCATTCTGATAGAAGCCTGCGACGTTGGCGGCACAGAGTCGCGCACAATGAGCTTGGAAATCGGCACCGGAGTCGTTACCGTTAGGAGCAACGGCCTGGTGAAAACCCTATAGAGTGAATCCTTTCACTTTTGGAACGTGGGAACGGTGATAATGGATATGTCGCTTAACGTGCTTATTGTTGACGACAGCGCAGTAATGCGCGCCATGGTAGCGCGAACGCTTAGGCTGTCTGGATTGCCGGTGGGTGAGATATACGAGGCATCCAACGGTGCCGAAGCGCTTGATATGCTGGATAAATACTGGATCGACCTCGCGCTTGTGGATATACACATGCCGGTCATGAACGGCGAGCAGATGATTGAGCGGGTCAAAGAGCGCCCTGATACAGCCGATCTGCCGATTGTTGTTGTATCCAGCGAGGGAAGCATAGAGCGCGTGGAAAACCTGCGCAACCAGGGTGTGCTGTTTATCCAAAAGCCTTTCACACCGGAAACGCTTAAGCATGTCGTAGAAAACGTGGTGGGAGTGAAACATGACACTGATAGAACGGGAGCTTTTCAAAGCAACGGCGCGGACTTTTGAAGAGGCTGCCTTTCTGCTTCCTGAGGAAGAGCCAGGACCCGAGCACCTTTCTGCACCGCCGGAGGCATCCGCCGTGGTGGAGTTCGAAGGGCCGCTGAAAGGCCGCTTGGTAATAAACTGCTACGGAAGTTTGCTCCCTGTGCTTGCGGCCAACATGCTGGGCAGCGAAGAGTGCACGGAGTTGGAAACCCAAAAAGACGCCCTGAGAGAGGTCGCCAACATGATTTGCGGAAACACACTGCCGCGCATCGCTGGAAGCTCCTCGTCATTTCACATACAAACACCTCTGGTTTTGGAACCAGGAGCACCTTTTCCGACAGATGAAGAAGCAGGGGAACCAACAGCCTCCGTTTGCATAGGACTGGAAGGTGGAAGGGTGGAAGTTCAGCTCTTTTTGAAAAGCTAATGCAATGCAATAGGGGAAACTGGGCATGATTCGGGTTTTAATAGTTGATGATTCGGCTTTGGTGCGCAAAGTCTTATCCGAAGAGCTTTCCAAATTCCACGACATCGAAGTGGTTGGAACGGCAGTGGATCCTTACGTCGCTCGGGAAAAGATAGTCAAAACAAAACCCGATGTCATCACGCTGGACTTGGAGATGCCGCGGATGGACGGCCTTTCCTTCCTGGCAAAGCTTATGAAGCACCATCCACTGCCGGTTGTTGTTGTTAGCTCCCAGGCGCCAGCGAACAGCAGAAACGCTATGATGGCATTGGAACTCGGCGCTGTGGAGGTCATACCGAAACCGGGATCCAGCTATACGGTCCCGGACGTATCGCGCCAACTGGTGCGCGCCATAAGGGCGGCCGCTTCGGCCCGCATCCTCCCGACGGCTCAAGCCAAGCAAGAGCCCGCATCGGCTCCCAAAGAGCAAAAAGAAAACTTCCACCTCCAGACCACCCACAAAGTTCTCGCCATAGGCGCATCCACGGGCGGTACGAAAGCCATCGAAGCCGTTCTTAAGCAGCTTCCACCGAACACCCCCGGCACCGTGATCGTTCAGCACATGCCTGAAAACTTCACCGCCGCCTTTGCAGAAAGGCTGAACAACATATGCCCAATGGAGGTCCGAGAAGCCAAGGACGATGATCCCGTGGTGCCGGGTGTTGCACTGATAGCTCCCGGAAATAAACATTTGGTCCTGCAGAAAAGCGGTGCAAGATACTATGTTCGAGTGAAAGACGGGCCTCCGGTTCACTTCCAAAGGCCAAGCGTCGATGTTCTCTTCAACTCTGTGGCCCACGCCGCCGGACCAAACGCCGTTGGCGTCCTCATGACCGGAATGGGAGCCGACGGCGCACAGGGACTGCTGGCAATGAGGCAGAACGGTGCCAGAACCATCGCTGAGGATGAGTCTACCTGCGTCGTTTACGGCATGCCAAAGGAGGCGGTAAAGCTGGGCGCCGCCGAAAAAGTAGTGCCCCTGCACCAAATTCCAGCCACCGTTTTGGAGTTTTTATCATGAAATGGAACCCGCTGCTACGTGGAGGATAACCTATGCTAGTTACTGAAAAGCAGTTTATGCCAGGGGTTACACCTTATGTAACCCAGGAAACCATAGCAGTTGTTTCGAAGCGGTTGGATGCTGTGGGCCAGCTTTCGCCTGTTTGCTTTCAATTCGCCGCAGCTCTGGCCGACCCCGACTTCCCCCTGGAAAAAGCTGTGAAGATTGTCGGAACGGATCCGGTATTGGCGGCAACCATCCTTCGCGTGGTGAATTCCCCCGCATTTGGACTAAGGGTTAAAGTCGCCGAGTTGGGTCGCGCCATCAGCCTTCTTGGATATTTGGAAGTGAAAAACCTTGCAATGCGCGCCTATGTGTGCCGCGCTTTCAAGGGAACTTTGGGAACATTGGGAGATGCACTCTGGCAGCATGCATACGTATCCTCGGTAGCCGCTTTTCATCTGGCGCAGTGCACTAATCCATCCATAAGGGCAACTGCATCCACTGCCGCACTTCTGCATGATGTTGGCCGCATTGCTATTGCTCATTTATCTATGCAGGATTTTCAATATCTAGAGCAAAATATGCCCGAAGAAGACGGCGCCGAGCGCTTGGCCGCGGAGGAAACCCGCCTCGGAGCCAACCACTGCATAATAGGCGCCATCCTGGCCCGAAAATGGAACCTGGCCGAAGAGTTGGAGCACGTAATCGGCTACCACGCCCTCTGCCATCTTAAACCCCCAGACGCCTTGCCAGAAGAGCACAAGCAACTGCTTATTATAACCCACTGTGCCGACCTCACTGCCCATTGGCTGGAGCGAGCCATATCCGCCAACCCCGCGGCTCCCTGGGCCGTGGAATGGGAGATACCCCAGGAGTACAAGGAAGCCCTATTCCCCAAAGGAACCATAGGACCCGCAATCCCGCCGGAAGTTGTTCGGCAGTTGATACGCACAAGGGATATAGCAACTTTGTAACCCTGCGTGCCTCCTTTGCAATTTTCCAAACGGAGGCGCAGCCGAATTACCTGCGCCTCCAAAAGCAAATTCGTAGTCCCCTAAAAGCTCTTGCAAAGAAGTTCCTTTTCACCACCCCTCATCCAAGGCCCTTCTTCCACCGCGGGGAAAAGAGAGCATGCGGTTCCCTCCGCACACGTGAAGCGCGTAAAAGGATTAGAGGCGAGGATAAGTGCGCTTCCTGATTTTGAAAAACCTCAGCACTGGTGCTTCCGCCATTCGCCCTCTTAAGCCCGCCGAGTCTTTGTCGAATAAACGGATGAGGCTTGGCTATGTTCAGCGGTGTGTACCATGCAGCAGCGGGAATGAGGGTCAGAGAGCACCTCCTTGACCTCACCGCAAACAACTTAGCAAACGGGGCTGCGTCAGGCTACCGAAGGGATATCCCTTGTTTCGAAATAATTGTGCCATCCCGCGTGCAAACAGCCGGGGCGCAGCCTGCCTCTTTACCTTACGAACTTGTTGCGCGCACCGCGGTCGATCTATCTCCCGGGCCTATCCGCCAAACCGACAATCCGCTGGACCTTGCGCTGGATGGCCCCGGATTCTTCGCGGTGCAGACCCCAAACGGAATTCTTTACACAAGAGCTGGATGCTTTACGCGAGACGCAAACGGCCAACTGATAACCCAAGACGGATATCCGGTGCTTACGGATAAAGGCCCCGTTGTAATAGCCGGAACAAGCGTAAGGGTCGATGAAAACGGCAACATCACTGTCGACGGCACTGCGGTTGGCAAACTTCTCATAGCCGTTTTTAGGCCCACAGCGCAGTTCACCAAGGTGGGAGCGGGGCTGCTTTCGGCTTCGGAACAGCCGGACACCAACCAGAACGCTCCGCGGGTTCTTCAGGGCTTCCTGGAGGAATCCAACACAAACGTGATAACTGAAATGGTCAACCTCATACGCGCGCAGAGAGCTTACGAAGCCGGCCACAAGGTTATACAGGCTTTCGATGATGTGCTGCAGCGCGCCTCTTCCGATATCGGCCGCGTATAAGCGGTTATTCCCAAAGCTAAGAGTGAATAATTCACCAAGCATTTAAACCAGGCTCGGAGGTAAAAAGATGATTAGAGCTCTTTACACTGCGGCCACAGGCATGATGGCCCAACAGCTGAATTTGGACGTTGTATCCAACAACCTCGCCAATGTGAACACGGCTGGTTTCAAGCGCAGCCGGTCGGACTTTCAGGATCTGCTTTACCAAACGGTGCGCGAGGCAGGAACCGCAGTGGCAACGGGCGCCCAGGTGCCGAGCGGCATACAGGTAGGTTTGGGCACCCGCGCGGCCTCGGTCCAAAAGCTCTTCACCCAAGGCGATTTCCAGCACACCGAAAACCCGCTGGATCTTGTCATAGAGGGTCCCGGATTCTTCACCGTGCTGGCCGCCGACGGCCGCCCCGCATACACCCGAGACGGCTCTTTCAAGCTGGACAGCCAAGGGCGCATAGTAACCTCCGACGGCTTCCCAATACAGCCTGAAATCGTAATACCTCAGGAGGCCACATCCATATCCGTCGGGGCGGACGGCACGGTAACGGTAACCATGCCCGGTCAGGACGAACCGCAGGAGGTTGGAAAGATCGAGATAGTGCGCTTTGTAAACCCCTCTGGATTGGCAGCAATCGGAAGGAACCTGTTCCGCCCCACAGCGGCCTCCGGAGAAGCGGTTTCGGGAACACCGGGAATGGCCGGATTCGGCACAATCGGTCAGGGTTTCATTGAGATGTCCAACGTAAAAGTGGTTGAGGAGATGGTGAACCTCATCACCGCCCAGCGCGCCTACGAAATCAACTCCAAAACTATTCAGGCGGCGGATGAAATGCTCAACATCGCCAGCAACCTGAGGCGGTAGTAATTAACCCTGCCCAATGCGAGGTGTAATATGGTGCTTCTGGCTCTTCTTGCAGGCCTGCTTACAGCCGCGGTTCCCAAAGCCGAGGTTATCTTCCGCGAGGAAGCCGTCGTGCGCGGACCGCAAATCCTCCTGGCAGACGTTGCCGAAATCCGCTCTGCCGATTTGGCCTTTGCGCAGGCGCTTTCGGCTCTCGACCTGGGGAGGGCGCCGCTTCCTGGATCCTCTCGCATTTTGCCAGCCTCCTCGCTTATCGTGGCCATGCGCCGAGAAAATCTGGATCCAGCCGGTGTTAAAATCGGCGGAGCCACCAAAACGCGCGTCGTCGGCGAAAGCCAAACCATAACTAAGGAGGCTGTACTCCAAGCCGCGGAGGAAGAGCTTAAGCGCAAACTGCAGGAGTTGGGGCTGGAAGCCGATATTCGGCCCAAACAAGCTCCTGCAGGCGTAACAGCCCCTCCCGGGGAGGTTTCTATCTGCGCCACACCAACACTGGCAGGCAACGGGGCCATAGTTAGGGTGCAGGTTCAGGTAAACGGCAAACCGTGCGCCAACATCCAAATCCCGTACGAGGTGGAACTGCGCACTCCGGTGCTGGTGGCCGCCCGCGACATGGACAGAGGCCAGGTAATCCAGCCGGATTCGGTGCGCCTGGAGAAGAGAAAAGGCATCAACATCCCCAAAGACGCATGCCTGAAACCTGAAGACGCACAGGGAATGAGGCTGAAGAGCATTGTGAAGCAGGGCGATGTGATTGCGCGCAGTATGCTGGAGCCGGTGCCCCTTGTCAACGCCAGAAGCCCGGTGGAGGTTGTTTGCCTTTACAAAAATGTTAGGGTTTCGGTAAAGGGAACCGCCCTTGAGGACGGTGCTTTGGACCAAGCGGTGCGCGTAAGGCTGGACAGAAACCGCGAAGTGGTGGGAATTGTGAAAAGCCAGGGCTTGGTGGAGGTGAAAGCAGAATGAAGCGAACCGTTTTTCTGTTGATATGCATTTTGCTCGCGGCCGCGCTCAGATGCTGGGCAGACTCGCTCTGGTCGGAATCGTCCAAATCGCTCTTTGCCGACCGCCGAGCCAGGGCAGTTGGCGACATCGTAACGGTTTTGGTGATGGAGTCCACTTCCTCGTCGCAGTCGGCCTCGGTTACAGGAGACAGCTCTGTCAAATCTTCTTCGGCCTCAACCGCCGGACCGTTCAAGCTGATACCGAAGCTCAACTTTGAGGGCCAGGATACATCCGAATCCAAAGGCTCCACTTCCAGAACCGCAAGCCTCACTGCCAGGATTGCCGCAAGGGTTGTGCGCATACTCCCCAACGGCGACTTCGAAATTGAAGGCGTCAGAACTGTTACCACCAACGGGGAGAAGCAGGAGCTGAGAATAAGGGGCATTGTGAGACCGGAGGACATCTCACCGGACAACACCGTTCCCTCCACCGTTATCGCCAACGCGGAGATCTCGTACTCCGGCAAGGGCGTCATCGGAATGCGACAGCGGGTTGGCATCATCACACGGCTTATTAGGCTTATATGGTAGCTGTTATGAGGTGTAAAATGCGCTTTAGCAAACTTACATCTGCACTGGCAATACTAACGCTAACATCAGCCCTTGGTGCCTGCGCCCAAACGGTGCGCATAAAGGACATCGCAACGGTAGACGGAGTGCGTACCAATCAGCTTGTTGGTTACGGCTTGGTGGTTGGGCTTAACGGAACCGGAGACAGCCAGCAGGTGCGCTATACTGCTCAATCGATATCCAACATGCTTCAGCGCTTCGGCATGCAGATACCGCCGTCGAGCTCTCGTGCGAAAAACGTGGCGGCGGTTATGGTAACGGCAGATCTGCCGCCGTTTGCCCGCCCCGGAAGTCGCATAGACGTAACAGTGTCATCCATTGGGGATGCCTCCAGTTTGCAGGGCGGAACGCTTCTGCAAACCCCGCTTGTGGGAGCCGACGGTCAGGTTTACGCAGTGGCTCAGGGACCAATCTCCGTAGGCGGATTTACGGCTGGCGGTGGAGGCGCCGCGGTAACTAAGAACCACGTAACCGCAGGCAGAATCCCAGGTGGAGCGCTGGTGGAAAAGGAGGTCCCCATGCCGTTTGGCAAAGGCGGGGCCATTACGTTGGCGCTTGGTGCAGGCGATTTTGCCACAGCATCCAGGGTTGCCAAAGCCATAAACAACATCCTGCCGGGCTGTGCCTTCGCTGTTGATGCGGCCACCGTACGAGTTAACGTTCCGCCCAACAAAGCCTCGGATATTGTGGGCTTAATCGCCGAGATAGAGGAGCTTCCCGTGGAGCCGGACGCCGCCGCCAAAGTTGCCGTAAACGAACGCACGGGAACCGTGGTGGTTGGCGGTGCGGTGAGAATCTCCGCCGCGGCCGTTACCCACGGAGATTTGCACGTGGAGATTGGTGTCAACACAGTGGTGGCTCAACCGCCGCCCCTTTCGGGTGGAACTACAACGGTTGTAACCCAGCCCACGGTTTCCGCAACCGAAGAAACTCGGGCCGTGGTTGGTCTTAAGCCAACCGCCTCAGTTGACGATTTAGTAAAGGCACTGAATGCGTTGAAGGTTACCCCGCGGGATGTAATCGCCATTCTGCAGGCGCTTAAACAAGCGGGGGCACTGCACGCCGTTTTGGAGGTTTTCTGAAAGTGAGCTCCGTAGAAAGTGTTGAGAAAAGCACAAACGCCCTTTCAAAATCCGACCTCTGGAAGCTGAGGCGTGCATGCCAGGACTTCGAGGCTATCCTTGTGGCCAGCTTGCTTCGAACCGCCAGGCGGACAGCGCAGTCGGAACCGACAGACGGGGTATCAGGACTGTATCTGGATATGGCAGATACGGCCCTGGCGGACGCAATTGCGCGCAACGGCGGCCTTGGAATTGCTAAACTCCTGGAGCAGGAGCTTACCAAGCTCGCAGGCCGGTCAAAATCCGAGAGCCAGCGATGAAGCCGCCGGAGCAAGAGTTATGGAGGACTCAAAACATGCAGGTCAATAAGACCAACTGGCACAACATCGAACCGGTGAACTCGATACAGCATACTGCCAGCGCCGGTTCCCAAGGGGTTTCGCCCTCGTCGGACGCGGACGAGCTGTCTCTATCTCCAGCGGCCACCGAACTTCAAGAACTCCGCGAGGAATACGACAAAATTCCCGAAGTTAGGGAAGAACTTGTTGAAAAACTGCGCAAGCAGATCCAAAACGGCCAGTATCAAGTTCGCGATGACGTGGTGGCCGACAAGCTGTTGAAAAACGGGGTAATTCCACCGGAGTGAAATCCATGGATGCACAAATCAATCCCACCGAGTGGGAAGAAAAACTGGAGACGGCTTTGATCTGCCTTATCAGCCTGTGCCGCGATATGGGGCAAGCTTTGGCGTCCAGAGATGCCAATTCCGTGCTTGAAATATCGAAAAAGCAGGAAAAGGCGGTTGAAAATGTGCAGAACCTGCTGGATAAAGCCCCCAACGCCGCTTCGCGCAATCTGCGTGAGCTGGCCAAGGAGTTGTGCCTGCTGAACGACCTCAACGTGAGAATGCTTTTGGACGAGCTTGAAACAACAAGGTTTCTACTGCATGCTTACGGTGCGGCGCAGTCACCGGTTTACACCGAAAGCGGTCAAACCGACCTAAGAGGCGATCCAATCGCCATAAACATCGTGGGATGAGGGAAATCCGGCTAGCTGGAGGAGCGCGTGGGCACCTTCACCGGTTTGAGAATAGGGCTTAGTTCTCTGCAGTCGCAACAGGCGGCCATCGAGGTAACCTCTGGCAACGTTGCCAACGTGAACACGCCCGGCTATCACCGCCGCCGGGTGGTAATGTCCGAGTCTCCAACCACCCCGGGCGGTGTTGCTGTGGTCGACGTAACCCGCATCAAAAGCAACTACCTGTACGCCCGAATTGAAGCCGCAGAGGCGGAAAAAGCGGCGGCTCAGGTTTCCAGCGAAATCATGCAGCAGGTGGAGTTTATCCTGGGCGCAACTCCCGATAAATCCCTTTCCTCAATACTGGACCGCTTCTTCAACGCCCTCAGAGAGCTGAGTGCAAAGCCGGAAGACCCATCCCTCCGAACGGTGGTGGTGGAAACCGGACGCGACGTAGCAGCCGCATTCAACAGCCTCCACTCCGCACTGTCGGAGCTCCAAAAGAGTTTGGGGGCCCAGGCCGACCAGCTTGTGGAACAAGCCCTGAAATCCGCCAGAACAGCGGCTGAAGCCAATGCCAAGGCCGCCCAGGCCGGTTCCAAACACCCGGAGCTGGCTGACCGCCGTGACCAAGCGCTCCGAGAGCTGGCCCAAGTGCTGGGAACAAAATCCTCTCCGGACGGCTCAGCGGCTTTCATAGGCGGAACATCGGTTGTTCAAGACGGATGGCTCAGGGAGTTTGGATTGACTTACAGCGCCGACGGAACACAGCTTATCTGGTTGGAAAGCGGCGGAGCTGTTCAAAATGTTAAAGGCTCCCTCGGCGAAACGCTCAGGCTCCGCAACGAGGTCCTCCCCGCATACATAAAACAGCTTGACGACTTGGCACTTTCCTTTGCGAACGCCGTGAACGAGCTTCACAAACAAGGAATCGACCTCGATGGAAATGCGGGCTCCGAACTGTTCTTCGCCTCCACAGCGGCAGATATACGCATCAACCCCGATATTGCGTCTTCTCCACGCAAGCTGGCTGTGTCGGAATCCGGCGCACCGGGAGACGGCGGCATCGCAAGGCGCATAGCCGACCTTGCGGACACCGTGGGAGAGCAATACCGCACAATGCTCGGTCGGCTTGGAGCCGAGGTACGCGCCTCGCGCGAAAGAGCCGAGCTGGCCGAAACATCTCTTCAAACACTTACCGTGCAGGAGCAGTCTGTATCCGGGGTATCTTTGGACGAAGAGCTCTCAAACCTAATTCAGTTCCAAAGGGCCTACGAGGCCGCCGCACGCATAGTATCCATAAGCAACGAACTGGCACTTACAATACTTAGAATGGCAGAAAGCTAGCGGGAGTTAGCTATGAGAATCTCTAACAAGCAAATCCATGAAACGGTTCGCACAGCCGTAAGCAAAGCGTCATCTGCGCTGGCCAAGGCACAAGAAACGGCCATCACCGGCAAGAAACTGGTCCATCCTTCGGATGACCCGTCCGGCGCCGCAATGGCAAACGCCATCCGCTCGGCGGTGGCCGCAAACGACGCGTATACCCGCAACGCCTCGAGGGCCAAAGAGCTGTTAACCGCCACCGAAGCGGCCCTTTCCGACATAATGTCCGTGCTTCAAGAAGCAAGACAGCTTGCCATGCAAACCAACAACGAAACGATAACGCCGGAAGGCCGCGCCGCCTTGGTAGCCCACGTTCAAAGCCTGCAGAAGCGGCTGAGGCTTATCGCCAACACAAGCGCGGACGGGATTTACGTTTTCGGCGGCGCACAGACCGAGGAGCCGTATCCGGAAACCTCGAACCCTGTTCCCTCTTACAAAGGAGATTTGGGGGAACGCTTGATAGAAATCGGCCCTAATACAGTTGTGGCTGGCAACGTACCCGGCACCAAGGTTTTCAACGTGCAGGTTGAAGACAAGCCGACCAACCTTTTTGCAATTCTCGAAGAGCTTTCGGACGGGGTGAAGTCGGCTGTGGAACCGAGCGACCTGCTGAAGCAGATCGACAAAGCGCTGGAAAACGTGCTCGCCGTTCGAACCGAAATCGGCGGGCGCCTGCAAAGGGTGGAGCTGGCCACTTCACGCTTAAGCGACGCAGAAATAAATCTGAAAACTTCTCTGTCTAAATTGGAAGATGCTGATCTTTCCGAAGCCATACTGGAGCTGAAACAGCGCGAGCTCGCCTACGAAGCCGCCCTGGCAGTTGCATCAAGAGTTGGAAACCTCAGCCTGCTCGATTACCTCAGATAAGGAGTCGGTAATGTTGGTAGAGACCACCAGATTTGGTCAAATAGAAGTTAGAGAGGAAAACATTATACGCCTGGAACCGGGACTGCTGGGCTTTGATAATATTAATCGATACTGCCTCTTGGAATGGAAGCCAGGTTCACCGATCAAGTGGCTTCAAGCGGTGGATTGCCCGTCTCTGGCTTTCCTGGTGGCAGACCCATTCGAGTTCTTCCCAGACTACGAAATAGAGGTTCCCGATGAGATTGCCGAAGCGCTTGGCCTGAAGGACTCGCGCGACCTGGCCGCTTTTGTTACGCTTACTGTAAGCCCCTCCACAAAACAGATAACTGCAAACCTCCTGGGCCCAATTCTCGTAAATATGTCCTCGCGAGTGGGAAGGCAAGTCGTCCTGCAGAGCGAAAAGTATACAACGAAACACGCCATAGGGAACTCTTGCCAGCAGGCGGCATAATATGCTCGTTCTCACTCGCAAAGTTGGACAAGCCTTAATAGTTGGTGATTCCGTAGAAATCACCGTGCTGGAAGTGAAAGGTGAGTCCGTGCGCCTTGGAATTTCGGCGCCGCGCTCCATTTGTGTGCTTCGCAAGGAGGTTCGAGACCAAGTTAGGGAGGAGAACATCCAAGCCGCGGCCAGCGCCGCCCAAGCTGATGAAATCCTCGGAACTGCCGATGCATCACCAACCCAGGATTCCGAGAAAAGCGCCCAGCAAGGTCCGGCTTGACGAAAACCCTCCGCAGAAAACGCTGCCACAGCGGGGTCTCACTCCTTGCCCAGAAAACTTGCAGAACCAATGCCTGCCGGTTGGCTCGGCAATTCTTCAAGCGCACGGAGCGTGGCCAAGTGAACCGCCCGGATGAACCTTTCCCAAACAGCTCGGCTCAACAGCCGCATCCCAACCCTTCCGTTGCGCTTGAAGATGCCATCCCAGGCGCAGAGGTCGTTTCGCCGATAGGCGGCCGGGCCTACCTCGTTGAGACCAATCTGATTGAACTGTCGGATGCCGCCGATGTGCTTTCATCCGCCCTCAAAAGCACTCTTGAGCGCCTGAACCTGAGAAATCTCCCAGCAGGCCGCATCATCAGGCCGGAAGATATAATAATTCTGGATTTGGAAACAACCGGCCTAAGCAACGTCCCCCTTTTCCTTGCAGGCACCTTGGTAAGCGAGCTCGGAAGCCTCACAATCCGCCAATTTCTGGCGCGCAGCTACAGCGAGGAAGCCGCCGTTGTTTCTCTCCTTTTCCGAGAGATAGCCGAAAAGAGGCTTCTCATCTCTTTCAACGGCGAGAAGTTCGACCTGCCGTTTGCTCTATCGCGTGCGGCAGAGCTGGGCATCGAGCCGCCGGAGATTCCCATGCATCTGGACCTGCTTCCCTTATCGCGCCGAAAGTGGGGGGCCTACCTGCCGAACTGCAAACTGCGCACACTCGAAACCGCAGTGTGCGGAAGAAGGCGCTTCGGCGACATCCCAAGCTACCTGATACCGGATGCCTACAAGCGCTTCCTACGAACCGGCGACGCCAGCGAAATGGCTGTGATACTGCGCCACAACGCATTGGATATAATCACAACCCTGGAGCTGTTTCTGCGCCTGCTGGAACCTGAATAAAAACGTGTTCTCCACCTGCCATTCGCGGTGTTATCTTTGTCCCCTGACTTCCCGCGAAAGGATTTCTTGGGCAGTGGTGTCGAATTATTCACTTTTGGTACTGTATTTCTTTTGGTCAGCAAGGAAAGGGTTTGAAGGCTTATGCGGTTTAGACTGTACTTTTTGCTGATTATCTCGGTTGCGTTACTAACCTTCGGGTTTAACCTGGCTCTCGGAGCGCCTCCTGCTGGCGTTCCGATCGGAAAGGCGTTTGTGGACAACTTCGATAACCCCAAAGCTCTCTCGGATCCCAAATCCAGGTGGCAGGTAAGCGGCACCGTGGTGGCCGGCAGAGGAATAGTGACCGTGGGCAATCCCAAAGACAATATGGAGAACACCTGGATCGCCACAAAAGCGTTCTACACCGGTGATTTCACGCTGGAGGTTCGCGCGCGCCTTATAAGCGAACCCAGACTCTGGGGCGGCTACGGCATCTGGTTCCGCATGCAGTCGCTTACGGGAATTTACCGCGACGGCGGCCAGGGATATGTGTTGGGATATGTTTACGGAGACCGCGGTTTAACACTGCAAAGGTGGCCCGGAGTTCACCCTGTTGCCCCAAGGGTGCGTATGAACCTGGACCGAAATTGGCACAACATCAAAATTGTGGTCAGGGGAAACCGCATAACTGCGTACTTCGACGGCAAGCAGGTGTTCGACGCGCAGGACTCCGAGTACAAAGAAGGGCATATCGGCATTGGAACATGCTACCGCGGAGTGGTAGAGGTAGACTACGTAAAAGTATCTGTGCCTTAAGCCATGCCGCCTTGGCCGTCGAATCTCAGGGAAGAGAAGCCGTTTCCTTGTGGTTTGTAGATCCACCCGCTTCGGCAAGCTTTTCGAGGCCGAGCGAACAAAGAAGGATTCGAGTGGAGGCTTTTTCCCTGCTTCCGCGTCTAATTTTTCTGAGATAAGGAGCATTCTCGCCGCCCTGTCTATCGGCTCCTTTGTGAAAACTTTGAAAAACCTTGGCAAAAACGCAACGTGTTGCACAAGTTGCCTGCCCGTTTGTATAATTCTCTCCGTTGAGCTTGAGAGGCTACGGTCTGAGGATTCATACTGCGAAACGGCTCCAAAAGAAAACAAGGAGGTGTGTAACGTTGCTCCGATGCAAACCGCATCCCGCGGCCCGAACAGCATGGCTAACAGCCGCTATCATGGTGTTATCTGTTTTCTTCGCAAACCGGGCCGCACCTCAGGCCCCAACACCCCCGCGAAACAACAATGCTGCACCAACAAACAACACAAAATCCCCCTCTCTGGAGGTTCAGGTTACGTCTGAAGGGGTTTCGGTGTTTGCCCTGGGTGTTGATGCCGCCGAGCTCTTCACAGAGCTTGGCAAAAAAACCGGAACAAAAATAGTTGTGGACGACCTGGTCAACCGAAAGCTCACTGTAAACCTAGTCAACCGCAAAGTAGCCGACGTAATCGGCGATATAGCGGCCGCCTACGGTCTGTCTGCAGTTCAACAACCCAACGGCGTTTTCATGATAAGCGAAGGCATCGCGCGCAATCCATCCTCTTACCTGCTGGCCGACATAGATACCATAACCACCAAGTACGTGCTTGCCCCAAACGCCAAAAGCCTCCTGCCGGTCTTCCTACAGGACCACGTGAAGATAAACCAAGAGCAAAACGCCGTGATTTTGTCCGCACCCAAAGACGTTCTAACGAAATTCAGGGAGGATATCCAACAGTTTGACATTCCGGCGGCTCAAATCATGATAGAAACCCTGATGGTGGAGCTTACGAACTCCGGAGCCAAGGACCTGAACGCCGTGCTCTCCCTTTCAAACGCCAGCGACATGGCCACCACCGACTCCCTGCTGGGTCAGATTACCTACAGGTCCGTTGGACAGCTTCCGAAGGAGTTCTCTGCCAAGCTAAAAGCGCTGGTAGAAACCGGCCAGGCTAAGGTAAGGGCCAACCCGAGAATTGCCACCGTAAGCGGCCAGCCCGCAGACATATTCATAGGCCGCCAGAGGTTCCTCAGCACCCCTGTGGAGGTGCGCCGAGGCGGTGGAGGCGATTTCGGAGGCGGCCAGGTGAACTTCATCGACGCGGGAATTCGTCTCCGGCTTACACCTTACACCGGCGGTGAGGGCGAAATCATCGCCGAAGTAAGGCCGGAAATATCCGTGTTTGGCGCCCTCGACCCCATAACCCGACTGCCCGAAAAAAGCACAAGGCAGGCCGAAACTGTGGTCCGCGTTAAAGACGGCGAAACCATCATCATAGGCGGCCTCACCCAGATGGAGGAGCGCACCATTCAAACCAAGATTCCGATTTTGGGGGATATACCGATACTGGGGCATTTCTTCCGCTCATCCATCGTTCGCACAACGCAAACCGAGCTGGCTATATTTATAACCCCGCGCATACTCAGCCAAACAGGGCATATGAATCCCGAAGAGGAGCGCCGCTTGAAGGAGAAGTTCAAAATCGAAGATGGTATGCCGCAGCCGAGCGAGGTGATGGGGGATGCGCAGAATGCCCAGGCGATGCCATCCAAGTAGCCTGCCGCCGAAATCCAAGCGAATCTGGTGCCTCACTGCGGTAGCGGCGCTGCTGACCGCTCTTTGCGTATGCCAAAACCCCGCGCAGTCGCAGCAGAGAAACGGCCCTTTGGCCCCTCCCGGAAGCGCCTTCATCAATTTGACATCCGTAAGAAGCACAAGGCTGTCCAACGCGGTTCGCGTGGAGCTGAGGTTCGACGGCACCGTGCAGGTCTTTGCCGACCCCATCGCCAACGGGTGGATAGACTTCCCAAACGATGAGCTGAAGCTTTTTCCCGTTTCGGTTATAAAGTTTCGCGTGGTCAACGCCCGTTCGCAGGCAGGCGCCTTTTTCGATATCAGCGTCTATCCTGTAAGCCACGTGGAAGTCTCCATACCCATAGGCGCGAAAGAGGGAGTTGGGCTCGACGTGGCCATACCGCTCTACACCCCTGCTTGGTTCAAAGGCATCGAAACGCGGGAGAATAGCTGGAGCGGCTGGGAAACCGAAAAACTGCCCACTTTCTACATCCAAGAAAGCCAAGACCACCGCAGTATAATCGTAACGGTGGCAAGCGACCGCCAATCGGAACCTCCCCTGCGCCTCAAAACCCCGGAAGATGCTGCCAGCCTCCACCAAGAGCTTGACGTTGCTTTGGTTGACGGTGTTCTGCAGGTTAGTGCTTTGAACGTCAGCTTGCACTCTTTCGCGGAAGCCCTGTCCGCCGCCACCGGCATCCGCATCACGGTCGACGACGAAGTCCGCAAAACTGTAAGCCTCTATCTTCCCGCAACCGATGTTGAGGAAGTTATCGATACGCTGTGCCGCGGCTACGGCCTCTCCGCCGCCCAGGTTGGGGATTCCATCGTCATTTCGCAGGCGTCTCCAAGCTCTGGAAGCCGATTCGCAACGGTACAAACGCGCCTTATTCCCCTGAACTACCTCAAAGCACGAGACGCGGTGGACCTTCTTCCCACTTTCACAAGGCGATTCGTGCGCGAATCAGACGAGCACAACGCCATAATGGTAAGCGCTCCAGACTACCTTGCCGACAAAATCCAGGCCGACCTGAGCAAACTCGACAAACCCGCACCCCAAATCAGCGTTCAGCTTACCGCCGTGGAGTTCTCCGATAGAAGCGATATCGAAGCCGCCTTCGGAATAACAGCCAAGGCCCAAAGCCTCACCGCAGCAACGGATTCGAACACCGGAGATGTATGGTTCAGCACCCTTGGCAATGCAGTTGAGGAGTATTCCGCTCGCATACGCGGGTTGTGCCAATCAGGGAAGGCAAAACTCGTTGCTTCATCCCAAGCCACGGTCCTCAACGGGGAAAAAGCCACCTTGTTCGTGGGAGCCAAGAAGCTTATTCAGGTACGCGTTACCACCTGGCGCGGAAGACAGGAGGAAATTCTTATGGATGTGAACATAGGAACACGGCTCAATGTGGTGCCTTGGACCGGCGGCAGCGGCGATATAACTGTGAAGCTTACTCCGGAAGTGTCGAACGTTGTTTCTTTGGATCCGCAAACCGGTATGCCCACGCTTCAAATTCGGCGCTACGAAGGCACCATGCGCGTTGCTGATGGAGACACGGTTGTTATCGGCGGCTTGAAACAAACTGTGGATATCCCTTCGCGAAGGCGCATACCGTTCCTGGGGCATATACCAATAATCGGCGCCCTGTTTACCAAGAAAACTCGCAGCATTGATAGGTCTGAGATGGTATTGCTTCTTACAGCCAAAGTGGTAAACCCAGAAAAAATCTCGCCAAAAGCAAACCAAACGCCAACCGAACCAGCGAAACCGCAGTGAAGTTGGATTGAAAAGAGGTGGAACCGACGATGCGAAAGCACGCACTTATAATCTTGTGCACGATACTGGCGCTTTGCAGTGTCTCGGCCGTGTATGCGGCTGTTTACACAAACATCACAGATATTACCGCCAGACAGCTCTCCAACGGGGTCCAAATCACCGTTCAGTCGGACGGGGTTTTGGAGTGGATGCCGGAAGGCCGAACCAGCCGCTGGGACTTCGGCGAACGGAAGATGGAGCGGTTCACCATCCGCTTCCCCGGCGCAAGGTACAGCGGGCGGTCCTTCATAGATGTGTCTATGTTCCCTGTTTCCTTTGTGCAGATGTCGGTGCCGCAGGATGCCAAGGAGGGCGTGGGTGTTTTGATGACGGTTATGCTGTTCCAGCCCTCAACATTCTCGGTAACCCAAAGCCCGGACCAGCAAAGCGTTATCGTCACCGTTAACAGCGAAAGAACACTCGAAACTTCCCGCCGCAGAACCGCTGGAGGCGGCGCTAACGCCGGGGAAACCAAGCTTGAAGTTACCTATGAAGACGGCCTGCTTACCGTAATCGCCACCCGTGCGAATCTCCACGTGGTTATGGCCGAAATAGCGCGCAAAACCGGTGTGGAGATTGCCATCGACGACCGGGACCTGATTTATACCGACGAAGAGCGCAAAACCGGCGGGAAATTGGTGAGCTGCTACCTTGAGAAAATGCCAGTTGAGGAGGTAATTCGCAGCATTGCCACCGGATACGGTCTTGCTCTCTCCAAAGTTCGCGGCGTGTACATGCTGGCTCAGGGTCTGCCGCAGGATTTGGCCACATACCACCTTTCCGGCACCCGCTCCTTCCCGATGAAATACCTAAGGGCGCAGGCCGCATCCGGTCTGCTTCCCACGTTCCTGTTCCAGTACCTCCACACAAACAACGAGCAAAACGCCGTCGTTGCCACGGCACCCAACCAAATGCTGGATAAAATCGGCCGGGACCTGCAAAAGGTGGACATCGCCTCGCCGCAGATCATGATAGAGGCCCTGGCGGTTGAGTTCACCGATACATCCGACCTTAAACAAGCCTTGGGGATTCAATTCACCAGCCCAACCGGTGAAGCATCCATGGACACCGCCACTGGAGATCTCACCTACCGCACCATAGGCCAGCTCCCGAGGGATTTTTCGGCAAGGCTGGAAGCCCTTGTGCAGAAAGGAAGGGCCAGAATACGCTCAAGGCCGAGAATGGCCGCGCTAAACGGGCAAACCGCTCGGCTGTTCATCGGCGCTCAGAAGTTCATATTGGTGAAGTACACCCAATTCGGAGGCACAACGGAGCGCATACAAGGGGTGGACGTTGGTGTAAAGCTCGACGTAACGCCGTGGACCGGCGGCAACGGCGAGGTGACAACCCGCATCGAGCCGGAGGTCAGCAACATCAGCGAGGTGGATCCCGTATCCGGACTGCCAGTGTTGTCCACCCGACGCGCAGAAACTACGGTGCGGGTTAAAGACGGGGAAACCGTGGTGATAGGCGGCTTGGTTCTGAAGCAGGAGTTCAACACCAAGCGGAAAATCCCAATCCTCGGAGACATTCCGTTCTTGGGTTACATGTTCCGCAGTCAAAGCAAAAGCGAGCAGAACACCGAACTGGCCATCTTCATCACGCCGCATATACTCACAGACCAGGGCCGCCTGAAGAACGAGAAGGAGGAAGAGCGCATTCGCCAGCAACTGCACCAGCAGGAAGAGTAACCCGCTTGAGAGGAACCGAAAATCCACGCCCGGAACAAATCGCTCTGCTGAGCGGTTTTGCAACGCATGGGCTTTGGCCAGCAATCCAACTGAAAAATTCGGCCTTGGAAGCGAGTGGGCTTCCAAGGCCTTTGCATCACGAGTTACTCAACCGCTAAGCCGACTGTGTTAGCCTCCTCCGGCCGTTCCACCGCCTGTGCCGGTTGTTGTTCCGCCAGTAAGAGGAATGCCGAGCGCTAGCGAAAGCACAGCGGTTGCATCCGGGATAGTAACCCTACCGTCGCCGCGGGTGCCGTCCGGATTAAGCGGAACCACATCGGCGAAGTGGAGGGCCTTGGTAAACTGATCGGCTGTAAGCGGTGCCGGCGATGCCGCTGTGATCTGCCCGATGGCAATCCGTATGGCAAGAATGGCATCGCCAACCGTCACATAGCCATCGCCGTTCAGATCGCCGTACCTTCCAGCCCTTACGGTTAGAAGCCCATCCCTGGTGGCAACGGATATGGGCCTGCCGTCGGCGGTGTAGAACACCACCCGGCCGAATTGAACCGGGTAAGCCGAGTCGAACATAACGTCCTCGGAGATTTGGATGGGAATCCGCAGTAGCTGTCCAGGACCGGTGAACGGACGGCTCTGAGCCATCACAACGCGGTATTCAACAGCCTCATTCAGCGTGGATGTGTGCCGAGACTCCTTGGCAATAGGTATATCCCACAGGGTACCCGGCAGAGCGGCCACATCGGTTCCAGGCTTCGGATCCGCTACTTTGAAAGGTGTAAGCTGACCGTTGGCCTGGGTTATCTTGCCTACGGTTTTGATAACAACGTCTACACCGGCAACACCCTGCTCCACCCTGTTGGTTAGCCGAACCTCCATGTCGACCGTCTGCCCTGAGAAGCCCGTCACATCCACCAACTCAACCAACGGTATCTCCTGAGCCGCTATCGGGGCGGCAGCAAGGAGGCAGAGGAAGCAGATAGCCAGAAACCTCTTCATACTTGGTTACTCCTTTCGCATGTTTCTTCAGCCACCAATGTCTGCGGCCGCCCTATCAGCGGCCTGATTTTTTCGATTGAAGCTTTACCAACGAACTGCAACTGTGGTTACTCCGGTTGCTGTAAGCCCCCTTCGGTTTTTCAGCGTCACCGTGAAAACATACACAGCCGTTTGGTTTGCAAGGATGTTCTGCGGAGCGCGCCACACGGCCCTCGGTCCCTGGGAAATCTCCAAGTGCCCCTCCGGCACTCCGGGTGCGCTCTCCACCTTCCAGAGGATTTCATCCACTGGAGTCCCGTTGTCGTTGTAATTTACGGTGATCTCCACCACCTCGTTCGGGCGCGGTGCGTTGTTGCTGTACTGGAAGCTTAAACCGGTTGGCGGCAGAACAACCCCGGTTCCGCCGGCTCCGGTCGGACTGACGAGAAAGTCAACGGATTTGGTATCTTCCTGGCCGTTGGCCGCGGCAGTAACCGAAATCGTCACGCGCATATCGCCGGCAACCTGAGTGGGAACAACCCAGGTTGCAGACTCGCCTCCGGGAGAGGGAAGAAGCTGGCCGGCATCCGAGGGAACCAGTCTCCAGGTGTACGTTGGCGATAAATCCGGCCTGGTAACCTTCGCATCCAGCCTAACCGGCTGGCCCGGCCCAACGATTTGTCCGCCGTCCGGAAGCGAAATCGACACCCGCAGCGGCTCATCTGGGCGCGGTTTGGTGCCCGCATCCGCCGGCGCGCGGATAAGCACCCTCGCGGAGGATTCGCTCGAGTGCCCGCGTGTATCGGTTACCCTAACTTTTAGCTCCACATATCTGTCCTCGGTGATGTCTGCCGGAGCTTTCCACACAGCGGTATATCCCTTTGACTGCAGGAACTGGCCCACCCCCGGCGGATTGGTGCTCCACTCAACCATGCTTTCCGGAACAAGCTCCGGGCGCGCAACCTGAATCGTAGCCGTGATGGTTGCACCGGCATCGTGCTCGTAGCCGCCCTGCACGCTAACGGGAGTTACCTGCGGCGGCGCACCCGTGCCGCATCCGTTCAGTAAAACCGCGGCCAGAAGAAACACCGCCGAACCGAAGCCAAATAACAAGGCTCTCTGCAACCGTACACCTCCAGCATCTGATTGTTCCACAAAATCCCGCTTCTCTCAACAGCCGAAGCCTGTGTTCGGGCTTGGCTACTGCCGCAAGCACCGGTTTAAGGCTGGCGCATCTGCACCCTATACAAATTTATCGGCATAGATATGCAGGACTTTAAATAATATACGCTCTGCGCGCGGGAACTCCCGCTTCTGCCACTAAGAAATTTCTCGCGTGGTGCTTTCCGAGAAACCAAGAAAGATTTTGGGCAGCAGCGCCTTCGTGCTCAATTGGGCGCGCGCAATTTGACTGAGTTGCAGTTCGATGCTATCATTTACCGTGGTCCTGCGGTTCTCTCACGCGGGGCTGAGGTCAGGTGGACGACGAAAACCTACGAATACTCTTAGTAGCACGGCCTGCCGGCGGCGGTATGCTCCGGCATTTGGCCAATCTCCTCTCCGGATTGGACGGCAGGGCTTTTACCTGCTACGTAGCCGCGCCGTGTGAGGTATTGCAGGGTTTGGGCCTTTCTGCGCGTGACAGCCGGCGGGTGCGCATCCGCGATCGAGCCGGTGCCGCAGACCCACCGGCGGCGCTGACCCTCTCCTCCATCGTGAGATCCTACCGCCCCCACGTGGTCCACGCACACGGCTACAGAGCGGCTTGGGTATGCTTCTTAGCCGGGATATTGACCCCCCTGCCCCCGTTAGTGGTTACCGTCCACAACCTGTTCCCAACCGATATCGAGCGGTTGGCCTCCATCGGTGCGCGAATGGCCCTTGGAAGAGCGCATACGGTCATCGCGATCACGCGCGCAGTTGCCGAAAGTTTGTCCAACGCTGGGGTTAAGATGCAAAGACTTCGCATCATCCCCAATGGAATACAAATTCCTGTTCCCAAGCATAACCGGGAAGAGGTGAGGAGCACACTGGGCATCGCACCGCAGGCTCCAGTGGCAATAGTGGTTGCCAGACTGATGGAAGATAAAGGGGTGGCGGGGGCCATAAAAGCGCACACTGTTCTGCGCCAGCGCGCGCCCAACTCCGTTTTGCTGATCGCTGGAGACGGCCCGGACCGCGATGCACTGGAGCTTTTGGCCGAAGAGCTTGGGGTTAAAGACTCCGTGCTCTTCTTGGGTTACCGCGATGACGTGCCCGACCTGCTGGCCGCTTCCGACGTATGCATTATCCCCTCGGTTTTTGAGGGGCAGTCGCTGGTGGCATTGGAGGCGATGGCGCTTGGCATCCCCGTGGTTGCCACGTCTGTGGGGGGTCTAGCTGAGGTTGTTCAGCACGATAAAACGGGCTTGCTGGTTGATCCAACTGACCATACAGCCCTGGCCGACGCCGCTTTCTCCCTAATCCAGAACAAAGAGCGCGCCGCTCAACTGGCAGAAGCCGGAAGAAACCACGTCCTGAGCTTTTACACCCGCGACATTATGGTTTCCAAGGTTGCCGAAGTTTACCGATCTGCCGCGCTATGAGAAGCAAAGCCGCACCGGCGTTTTTCACCGCTCCGCTTAGGGCCGGCCTTATTCTGGCGGTGCTTTTCGCGGTTGTTCCCGCGCGCTTATCCGCCTCCACGAGCGAAATCCGCCCTCTTCCTTCAAAATGCGTTGTTCTCCTCACACCCGCGCTGAGCATTTACGATATCGATCCGCACACAATGCCAAACGCAGGGAAGCTCCTTCAGCGCGGCGCCTTGGGGCTTATGAACACCCGCGTTGCCACCGGTCGGCGCAGGGGAATCCCAATGCCGGAAACGGATGAAACTACCGCCGATCCCGTGCGCGGAGGCGCTTACCTAACTTTGGGAGCGGGAACGCGGTGCTACGGCGGACCGCTCGCTCCGGAAGCCATGGCTAGGGACGAGCGGGATTGGGAAGGGCTCGCTGCAGATGTGTACAAGCGCAGAAATGCTGCGAAACCACCACCTGGCGAAATGCTCCATCCGAACATCAGGGTCCTGCAGGCTCTCAACACGGGGCTTGGCTACCGCGCCAAACCCGGATGCCTTGCCGAACTGCTGGCGTCTGTTGGAGTGTGCACAGCCGTGGTAGGTTCGGCGGATAGGCCGGGGGAGATAATGCGCGACGGCGCTTTGGCCGCCATGCTTCCATCTGGAAGTGTGCCTTTGGGAATTGTGCGCGGCGTCTGTGTGCCGGATTCGGCGGAACCGTTCGGCCTGAGAGATTCGGTTGAGGCTTTGGTGGAGGCCACTGCCAGCGTGCTCGAGCGGTGCAGTAAGTCTAAGGGGTGCGTGGTGTTTGTGGACTGGGGAGATTCGGCGCGGTTGAACGATTACCAATCGCGTATGACCCCTATCGCCGCCGAAAAAGCCAAAGCGCGCATGCTGAAGCGGCTGGACATCCTGCTTGGCAGGTTGTCCGGCATAGCTCAGCCGCCGATTTCCAATCGAAACCAAGGCGCTTTGAAGCTGGATTTCGACAGGGATTTCTTCGTGTGGCTTTCTCCGCATGCTTCACGCAAAGGGAGAGCCGTGCAGGATACTTTGGCCCCGATAGTAATCGTTGGCCCCGGCTATACGGGCGGCAGATTGCTGACTTCGGCAAGCACAAGACGGCCCGGAATCGTGGCAAACACGGATTTTGCCCCAACGATCGCTGGGTGGTTCGGCGCCGGCCGCGACCAAACGATGGTTGGGCGCCCCATCGAGCTGTCAAAAAACTCGCTGTCTGGCGGCTCGCTCGATGAACTGAAAGCTTTTTACACCAATTTGTCTGCCAGGGACTACCTGCGGCGCGTCTCCATGAGCTATTTACTGCGCCTTATGCAGGTGCTGATGTTTGCATTCGCAGTGCTTTGGATTTCCGGACTGTCAAATGCTGTATCCAGGGGTTTTGGAGGCTCTGCGGCAACCGCCGTTCTTTTCGTACCGCTGGCGATACCCGCCGCCACGCTGATGCTGGCATCTGCCCCCGTTCTCAGCGCTAAGACACCGCTGTCTCAATTGGCAGCCACAGCAACCTCCTCCGCGGCCCACGGTTCCGCTCTCTGCGCGCTGATGCTCGGGCTTTCCCTGCTAGCGGTGTACATCAGCAAAAGGATGCTCGGCATTTCGGGTCCGCTGGCGCTTTCTGCACTAACCGTACTGCTTGTGGTCTTCGACGGCGTTAGGGGGTTTCCAAACCTGCCTTTCTGCGTTTTTGGATACTCCATACTGGACGGCTCACGGTACTACGGCATCGGGAACGAAATGATGGGTGCCTTTGTAACAAGCACCTTGGTGGCCGGCGCGGGGGGTTTTTACTGGCTGAAAGCAGAATCTTCGCCGCGCGGAAAAGCATGGGCAAGGCGCTTGGCCGTCTTGCTGTATGCTTTGGCAACGGTTGTTCTGATAGTGCCGGCTTGGGGCGCCAAATTCGGAGGGGCGCTGACCGCCGGCATTGGATTTACCATTGCAGCCGCGTGGGCGTACGGTTATCCGATAAGAGGCCGCACGGTTGCGGTGTGTCTGCTGGCCGCGGTCCTTGCGGTGGCGCTCATGGTTGCGCTGGATGTGGCACGCGGAGGGCAGGGTTCGCACGTTGGCATGCTGTACCGCGCCGTTCTGGAAGGCGGGCCTTCCGAAATTCTCTTGGTAGCACAGCGGAAGTTCGGAATGAACATACGGCTTTTGATTTACAGCCCGTGGAGCCGCCTGTTGGGACTGTGCGTGCTGGCAATTATATCGTTTTGTTTTGACGGTTGGCGGCGGCGCCGGCATCCGATGTGGCCGAATGGACCGCTGGGGCAGGCGCTTAAAGCTTCTTTGGTGGCGGCGGCAGTTGCGTTCGTGGTTGACGACGCCGGCGTGCTGGCCGCGGCCACCGCACTGGTTCTGATTCCTCCAATCCTTTGGGCTTCGGCACTGCCGGATGCTTCACGAGAAGCGGTTCGGCCCGGCCGTTGAAGCAAAGTGGCTCAAGGTCGTGACGTTGAATAGAACACGGCGCGGAATTTGCGCTCAGACCGCCGTTTGGCTCTCAGACTGCTCTTCCTCCCACTCCTCGATGATTCGGCGCTTCCGCAGAAGGACTCCGCGGTAAGCCATATACAAACCGAAAAGCATCAATACGCCAACGCCGATTGTGCCGGCCAAACCCAGCCAATCCAAACCCTGCTTTGCCGCCAGCGATTGCCTCCAAGCAAGCTCAAGCTCCTCGATGGACTTGCCGTAGACCTTTCGGAACGCCTCCTCTGGTGAAGACCCTTCGGCAATTGCATCAAGCGTGCGCAAAAGCTTGCTGGGCTGTTCGGATAGATATTCCACAAAAGACCGCGATTGGGCATAAGCGAGATCCGACAACGAACCGCTGGGAAAGCTGCTTTGGAGAGACTTCATGCTCAGCAGGGAACCCGTGGATGCGGCCTGCTGAAGGATTAGCGCACTTGGCAGTTCGGCGGTTCCGGAAAGCATCACAGCCAGGCCCTCGTTAAGCCAAACCGGAACGCTTAATATTCGGCTCCCCATGCGTTTGTACAGCAGTATGTGAGTCAGCTCATGCGCAATCACTGGGGATATTTCGGCGAAGTACCGACTGCCGTCGATGCGCATCAGTTCGCCGGCGGAATACGCCACGCCAACAACCAGTTCGCGCCCGGGTATGCCCGTATCAGCAATGAACTCTTTGCGGTTGTGGTAAACGTAAACGGGGATGCGCCCTTTCGGATACCCCCAAAGCCTCGGGGCTATCTTCGCCAAAGCGCTTTCTGCATCCGCCGCGGCGCGCTCGGCCAAAGCCTGCTGGCCCGGACGGTAATAAACCGCAAAGTGCGGTGTCTCCATACCGCGCCACAAATCCACCGCGCCGGATGGAGCGGCTGCCGCGGCGCAGATAATCGCCAAAAGCAGAACAAACATCTTTCGGTACGCATATTTTAGCACCGTGGCAGCGGATGCGTCCAGGAAAATAAGCAGGCTGCCTCGCACTTGCACCGCCGTAAGGCCATTTTGCGCAAAAAGCCGTCAATATGCTAACCTAGGTTGTAAACCTCCAAAGCTCGAAGGGGACGAAAGATGGTCTGCTGGTCAACCGTGCTTCTGCTTATCGCGGCTCTTAATGGGTCAGTGCAAAGGGGTGTTTTTATGGAAAAGCTCGACCGCGGCTTGGTGGTCCTACCGAAAAACAGCGCTCCGAGATACTCCGTTTACGTGGGCTGGAGGCTTTTGGCATCCGACCCACCGGACGTTCGCTTCAACGTTTACCGGGCCGAAAAGCCGCGCGGCCCGTACCGCCGCTTAAATCAGGCCCCCATAGCCGACTCAACGAATTTCCTGGACACCACTGCCGAGCCAGGGCGCCGATACTCTTACAAGATTTCGGCGGTCATCCAAAACAAAGAGCGCGGCTTTACAAAGCCCGTCACCATCGACCCAAGCAGATGCGGCGACTCCTTTATCCGCATCCCACTGAAAGAAAAAGTGGTTTGCCAGAAGGTCGCCGTGGCTGACCTGGACGGAGACGGCGCCTACGACTACGTGGTGAAGTATCCGAACTTCAATACCGACCCATACCAAGCGCCGGGATACTGGAAGCGCAGCGAAGATACCTACAAAATAGAAGCCTATAGAAGCGATGGAACCTTCCTTTGGCGCCACGATATGGGCTGGGCCATAGAAGAAGGCATCTGGTATTCACCTATCGTGGTGTTCGACCTCGATGGAGACGGCCGCGCTGAGGTTTACACCAAAGCTGGTGAGGGCGACCCTCGGGATCCAGACGGCCGGGTTACATCCGGTCCCGAATACCTAATCGAGCTGGACGGCCTCACTGGAAAGGTGCGCCACCGCGTGGATTGGCCCTCCAGAGATGGCTTCAAAGAGTACAACTATTACTGCCGCAACCTCTTGGGAATAGCTTATCTGGATGGCAAGCGCCCCTACCTCATCGTTGTGCGGGGGACCTACGGTCTCATTAAGGTTGTGGCTTACGGAGCGGGACTGCAACCGCTGTGGCGCTGGGAATCCACCGGCCCGGATGAAAAATACGGAGGCCAAGGCATGCACGGCCTCCACGCCGCCGACATCGACGGCGACGGCTGCGACGAAGTCATCCTTGGCGGCTCCGTGCTGGACCACGACGGGAAGCCGCTGTGGCAGCTCGGGCACGGCCATCCGGATGTGTGCTACGTGGCCGATGTGGACCCCTCCAATCCCGGCCTTGAAATCTTCTACGGCTTCGAGCCGCGCCACCCCAAAGGCGGCGCCATATGCCTTGTGGATGCCCGCTCCGGCAAGGTCTTGTGGTCGTGTCCGGATCCAACCAAACACGTCCACGGGCAGGGATTGGTGGCAAAACTGGATGCCTCCCGTCCCGGGCTCCAGTGCTACGCCGCCGAGCAGGACGGCTCAAAAAGCTGGCTGTTCGATGCCAAGGGAAACCTCATATCCGGACAAGACCTTGGTGGATGCTCCCCAAGAGCCGCCTATTGGAACGAAGATGCCCTGCGTGAGCTTGTAATCGGAAGGCATATCTCCACCTACGGAGGCCCATCCATCCAAGAGCTGGAGGGCAACATTATCGGCATTGCCGACTGCCTTGGAGACTGGCGCGAGGAGATTATCACCAGCGTGGAGGGGGAGCTTCGCATCTACACAACCACCATCCCGGCACGAACGCGCCGCGTTTGCCTAATGCAGGACCGCCTTTACCGCAACGATGTAGCCGTCCAGTCAATGGGATACTTCTATATACCGCAACTTTCGCACTAACAACAAAGGGAGGGCGAAATGGAATCAATCCTAAAAAGGGTGAAATCCGGAGAGATACTGGTCTCCGACGGTGCAATGGGAACCATGCTTCAAGCCCACGGCCTGAAGCCAGGCCAGTGCCCCGAAGAATGGTGCGTTTCGCATCCGGATATAGTTCTGAGCATCTCCAAAGCCTATGTGGAAGCAGGGGCGCAGATTATCCAAACCAACTCTTTCGGCGGCACGCGGCTAAAATTGAAAGGCTACGGGTTTGAAAACCGCGTGCGCGAATTCGCACTTGCCGCGGCGCGCATCGCCAGAGAGGCGATTGGAGACAAAGGCTACATCGCCGCATCCGTCGGTCCCACGGGCTACGGCCACCTGCTGGAACCCTACGGAGATGCAGATCCGCAAGAGCTGAAGGATGCCTTCCGCGAGCAGATAACAGCCCTTGCCGAAGGCGGCGTTGATGCTATTTGCATCGAAACGATGATGAGCTTGGATGAAGCGGCTCTTGCCATCCAGGCGGCAAAAGAGGAAACCAACCTTACGGTCATCGCAACAATGACTTTTGAAAAAGGCGCCCGCGGCTACCGCACCATGATGGGAATTAGCCCCACCCAAGCCGCGCAACAGCTCCCGGAAATGGGCGCTGATATCATTGGCGCCAACTGCGGAAACGGCATCGCTGAAATGGTCGACATAGTGGCAGAAATGCGGTCGGTTGTGCAGGATGTGCCCATACTCGTTCACGCCAACGCCGGACTGCCCACGCTTGAAGGAGACGTTACGGTTTTCAAAGAAACCCCAGAGATGATGGCCGCAAAGGTTCCGGACCTTGTGAAAGCTGGCGCCAACATAATCGGCGGGTGCTGCGGTACCACGCCCGAGCATATACACGCAATCGCGCAGGCTGTAAGGGCGCTGACAGCTTAACCCGTTCCGAGGAAAAAACACCTGGTGTTCTCCCCCGCGTGCTTTCGGCTAGCCACCGACACGCGGGGTTTTTCCGCAACCGCGCGGAGGCCAAACCGGCCCAGAGCTTCGCCCGCAAAGCTGGCAGGCTTGGTAAAAGCCGACCCAAACAGCCGCGGGCGGTAAGCATGACGCCCAACATCCGCCGCGTTAACGCCTATGTAGCCCGCCAGCACAGCAATGAACCCGGCGATAAGGAGAAGCATTGTGCGCCTTCCGCGCCAGCCGCACACATCGCGTGTGTAAAGATAGGCCACATAAACCGACCACGCCGCCATAGACGTAATCACCTTGGGGTCAACCAGCCAAAATCCCTTCCACTCCCTGGCGGCAAAGATGAAGCCGGTGATAAGCCCCATGGTCAAAAGCGCAAAGCCCACCGCCGCCAAACGGTTCGCCAGAACGTCTGCATCCTCCAGCGACAGCAGTTTCCAGCCCAACGCAAACTTCTTGCTCTTCAACCGGCGCTCTTGGAGAAGATATATCACCGCCGTGCAAAAAGCCATGCCCAAACTTGCATAGCCGAGAAGAGACATGGCTATGTGGATTTTCAGAGAATGGTTTTTGGCAACCAGCGGATCGTGGCCGTTGGGTGGCAGTGTTGACGCAGCAAATATAATCAAAAACGCCATCGACATGGCCAAAGCGCCAAGCGATGACAGTCCGTAGCTTCGATCCACCACCAGAAATATAAGCACCAAAGCCCAAGCCAAAAACGACGCAGATTCAAACAGCGTGGTGAAAGGGGCGTGCCCCTCCACCAAACCGTGTAAAATTAACGCCGCCGTGTGCGACGCAAACCCAAAAGCGGCCGCAAAGAATACACTGCGCGATCGGTCCTTACCGCGCGCTATCAGATTTGCCGCGTAGCCAATTGCAGACAAAAAGTACAAAACGTAAGCTATTCCGAAAAAGCAGTGCGACGCGGCACTCACGCTTGCACTCCCCCTTGATTCACACCGTCATTAACCTGCCCATCGGAATCACCATCATCGGAAGGCCCGCCGCCCAAACTCTTTTTTGGCCTTCGGTGCTCCGGACCTTCATCAACCCCATCAAGCCCGAAAAGATGACGCACCGCTCGTAGATAAGAAGCGCCATCCGGGGTTTCAGCATGATCCTTCAACTGCCGTATAGGCTCTTTCAGAATACGCTTTACTATGCCCTTGGTAAGCAAATCAAGCAGTTCGCGGTCCCGCTCCGATAGATGGCTGAAACGGCGTTCTGTTTTTGCCAGCTCTGCCTGCCGAATATCCTCAAACCTGCGCTGTAAATCCGCCAAAACCGGGGCTACGGAAAGCGTCCGCCTCCATCTCATGAACTCCTCGGCTTCCTGCTCCACAATTGTTTGGGCTTTGTAAACCTCTCTTTCCCGGACGTTGAGGTTGCGCGCCACCATCGACTGTAAGTCGTCAATATCGTACAAAAACACGTTCTCCAGCCGTCCCACCTCGGGCTCCACATCCCTCGGAACAGCGATGTCGATTATGAAGATGGGGCGCTGGTGCCTTCTGTGCATAACCCTCTGCACTTGGTCAACCCGAATAACCGCGTGGGTGGCTGCTGTGGAGCTTATCACAATGTCGGACTTAACCATGGCGTCTTCCAGCTTGTCGAAGTTTACTGCGTCGGCCCCGAGCTTTTCCGCAAGCTCCTTTGCCCGGTCGTAGGTTCGGTTCGCCACGATAACCGAGGATACCCCTTCATCAACCAGAAGCTTAAGAGTCAGCTCTCCGGTTTCGCCGGCACCCACAATCAGCGCAGAACGCCCCTCCAAATTCCCGAAGATGTCTCTGGCAAGCTCAACCGCCGCACTGCTTACAGAAACAGCCCCCCTGGTGATTTGGGTTTCGGCCCGAACACGCTTTCCCGCCTGCAAAGCATACCGAAACAGGCAGGAAAGCACGGTACCAAGCGTTCCAAACTCCTCTGCCACCTGCATGGCACTGCGAACCTGTCCGAGCACCTGCCCCTCGCCAACAATCATGGAGTCCAAACCCGCCGCCACGCGCATGAGGTGTAGGACGGCGCTCTCCTCCATCATCGAGTAGACGTATTCGTCCAGCTCACCGCCGGCGCCGAAAGCCTCCGAAAGAAAACCCCTCAACTGCGCGTCTGAAGGCTCGGACATGCTCGCGTACAGCTCCGTGCGGTTGCAGGTTGAAAGTATGGCAGCCTCCAGAACACCCGGGCGCTGTTTCAACCGCAGAAGCCCATCTCCAACCCGAGACGGCGTTGGAAACGCCAGCCTCTCTCTAACCTCAACAGGGGCCGTTTTGTGGTTTACTCCAACGAGGACGATATGCACGAGCGCGCCTCCTCTTCCGCCTCGCTAATGCGTCCCTCTCGCAGAAGCTCCATCGCCCGCGAGGCCAGCACCTTCTCCCATATCTTCACTCGTTCTGCTTCGGTAGCGCCCACACTGCGGACGTACGGCCTCAACCGCCCCAGAAGGGCAGCCATCTCGCCGTACTCAGGGCCGATTACCTGTTCCAGCGTTTGGCGTATCTTCTTTGCGAAAAGCGGACTGCTTCCGCCGGTGCTTACTGCTATAACAAGCTCGCCCCTGCGCATCACTGACGGCACTATGAAACTGCAAAGCTCAGGATCATCCACCACATTCACAAAAACGCCACGAGCATGCGCATCTGCCGAAACGCGCCGGTTGACATCCTGCGAATCTGTGGCGCTGATAACCAGAGATGCTCCCTCCAGGTCTTCTTCTGCGTACTCCCGGTTTATCCACCGGATGCAACCCTCAAGCGCCATCTGCCGAAGCTCCGGAACAGCCTCCGGGGCAACCACAAAAACGTCGGCTCCGCACTCGAGCAGGCTTTTCACCTTGCGCAGAGCAACCTGCCCGCCTCCAACCACCAGCACGCGCTTCCCCTTCAGATCCAAAAACACCGGATAGTAGTTTTCCATAGGCCTGCTCTAAACGGCGCCGCGGCGGACAGAAACCGACCGCACACGCCCTCCTTCCGACGACGGCTTTGCAAGCGCGGCGGCGGTTAGCTCCAAACTGCGCAGCTCCTTCCCCCGCCTGTAAACAGACAGCAGTCCGCCTATAAGTATCAAAACCGTGCCAAGCCACACAAAGTTGATAAGCGGCTTTGTTGACAGATCCACGCCGGCCACCTCAACCGCTTCCCCGCCAACTCCTTTTCCGGAGACCGCAAGCATCACGGCAGCATCGGTGGCGGATATGCCCAGTATGCTGAATTGAAGCGCCCCATCCTTTGTGGAAGCCGGCGTTACAGTCCGTCGGCTGTCTTTATCAACGCTCAGCATGGGAGTGAGCACCTCGCTGTGTCCTCCGCGGCTCACCAGCAAACGCACACCCACCTGTATGAGGTCGCCGGTCATACTGCCGGCCACAAAACGCTCAAACCGAACGCGGTATCCGGCCACCTCTTGGGTTTCCCCGCGTCCCAAAACCAACCTGCGGCCCCCGCCGGAAGACTGTGGCGGACCCGTGGCCGATACGTAAAGATCGTGCAGGATGTATTTGCGCACGTAAGGCTCCGTCATATACTCGCCTCGGGAGTTGGGGTAAACCAAAGGCGTTGCCTCAAAAGAGCGCCCGTTTCTCTCCGCAAAAACTATCTTCATCCTCGGTTTGCCGCTCGGCGGGTTTTCCATGCCCATATAGGTAACGCTGTATTCCCCAAACCTCTTGGCCTTGCCGAGCGGGAGGACCAACCTGGTGGTGGAGCCGTACATGGTGCTTATCACCGCGCCAATCAAAAGTATGCCCACCCCAACATGCGTGATGTAACTGCCGAGGCGGTGTGCCTTTCGCGGAGCGCGCAGTACCACCGCCGCATTGGCCGTTAAAGCCAAAGCCGCAAAGGCCACCAGAGCCAGCAGTGCCGGATGCCTTACCCCCCACAGCGCGGCAACAATCCCAACTGCCGCCGCCACAGCCAGCGGAACCCGCAGCCGCCTGAAGACCTGCTTGGAGCCAAGCGGCTTCCACGCCAAAATAGGAACCGCGGCAATCAGCAGAACCATCAATACCGCCAGCGGCGTGCTCACCCGCGCGTAGTATGCGGTGCCAACGTTGCTGGCCGACTCCGGAAGCACCGCAAGCCATGGAACCCACCGGCGAACCGCCGCAAGCCCTCCGGTGATAAGCGGAGCGGACGTACCCGCCAGCACCAGCACCGCAAGCAGTATCAGCGCAAGCACCCCCCAATACATTGCGGATTCCAAAGTCACCCCTGCCCGGCGGGATTCTGCGCTCTCTCTGCCAACCGCCTGCTGAGAGTGACCACCAGAGTTGGCAAGCGGTCTGCGCGACGTTGGGATGTGCTTAAGCCTAATCAGAAAACCAACGGTTGAAATCACCGTGAAAAACGCCAACCAGGCAATCAAATGGGTGTTAATACCCATATCCGTGAACGAATGCACCGAAAAGTTGCTCAGCACACCGCTTCTGGTGAGGAACGTGCTGTAAAACACCAAAACGAACGTAACAATGCACAAAGCCAGCGCCGTTTTCTGCCACGTGCCTTTTGTTCGCACAACAAACAGCGCATGCAAAGCCGCAGTGATTGTAAGCCACGGCACCAGAGAGGAGTTCTCAACCGGGTCCCATCCCCAGAAGCCGCCCCAACCAAGCACGGTGTAGGCCCAGTATCCGCCCAGGCTTATCCCTGCACCCAATGCCGCGAAAGAAAGGGCCGCCCACGGAGAAACGCGCCTGGCCCACACACTGTAGTCGTTGCGCCACAAAGCCGCCATTGCGTACGCAAACGGAACCGTGACAGCCGCAAAGCCCAAGAACAAAACGGGCGGATGCACTGCCATCCACGGATCCTGAAGCAACGGGTTCAACCCCTGCCCATCCAGCGGCGGCTCACCAGGCACCAGCGCAAACGGACTGCGCACAAGCATCAGGCTGATGAGGGCGATATTCGTAAGCGCGGTGAAAAACATAACCGGCGGCTCAAAATCGCCTGCCGTTTTGAACACCCAGATTCCGATGATGGCTACCAAGACGGCCCAAAGCAGGAAAGTGCCTTCCTGCCCGGCCCAGAAGCTGGAGATGAGATAAACCAGCGGTAGGTCTCTGGAGCTGTAAGAAACTACGTAAGAGTAAGAAAAATCATGCTTCAGCAAAAGAAGCATAAGCTGGGCCGAGGCCGCCAGAAGCATCAATGCGGATACGATAAAAGCGAACCTCGCCGGGTAAACAAGCTCTGCGCGCTTGCCGGACTCAGAACCGCTTTTCCTGGCCAATACCGCTGATCTTGGGGGCCAACTGGCATAAAGATAAAGCCCCGCAGAGACCAGGGTTGCCAAGAAAGCCATCCACAATACCGCCGCACCAAGGTTCACGGCTGTTCCCCTTCCAAACCGTTTTGGGGGGCCTTTTGGTATTTGCTGGGGCACTTAAGCAGAAGCTTTTCAGCCCGGAACACAGCGCCGTCACACCGCCCTATGCACACAACCTTGCTGGCCTGCTCGAAGTTTCCGGGTTTGGTCCCGCGGTACTCCACCCGCATCACCGTGCCCTCGTGGTCTTTCACGTAGAAAGTCAGGATTCCGCGTTCGCTGTCGAAGGTGGTTCGCGACTTATCCACCTCCCCACTGACTTGGACCACCCCGCGCGACCGCTGAGCCTCCTTGAAAGAGACATACGGTGTAAGCGATTGTTTGAAAGCTGTTGCTCCCAGCGCAACAAACCCAACCAACGCCGCCGCTGTTGCAATTATCTTGGCTTTCACTTCTTGTTCCTCAGCTCTCTAACCATGGCGTCCAAACGCAGCAAGTACAAAAACACCCCAATCCACACTATTAAGGTAACGGCCATAACAGCGTATCGATCGCTCAAAGCGGTTCCTCCATTCTAGATAAAGCAATAGAACCCAGCGCCACCCTGAGGCGAAATATCCAAACCCCAAAGGCAGTGAACCCCAAAGTGGAAGCCGCCAGCACAACGGCTATCTCTGGGTCCATACCCCCGCGCCGAACCACAGTTGGGTGCAGCGACTCGAAAGCCCTCGGCAAAACGAAAACCAGGAAAGGCATAACAACGCAGGCGGCCACAGCGTACACGCCGGAGATCGCGGCTCTTTTCTCCGCGCCCACCAAGGCTGAGCGCAGGGCAAAGTAAGCCAAATACATCAAAAGAAGCGCCGCGATGGTTGTTTGTCTCGGGTCCCAGTTCCACGCCATTCCCCAGTTCGCCTTGGAGAATACAGCGCCAGTAACCGTGGCCAAAACGCAGAACAGCAGCCCCAACTCTGCCGCCGACGCCGATTTTACATCCAGCTCCAGATTCTGGCGGCGCAGGTACAAAACCGCGTATATGCCGGAACCGAGAAACGCCAAGCTGGCCAGCCACGCGCACGGCACGTGGAAATATACTATCTGGGTGCCTTTGAGGTTGGCTATCTCCGGCGAGTACAAAAACGCCGCCAGGATGACACCGGTCATCCAAACACCCACAAATGCCTTGTACGCACCGCTAACCACGCTTTGCTTAACGCCCTCTAGCTCAGCCTCTTTTGACATTGTTTAACCCAACCTCCGGCAAAATAAACCCAGGAGCCCATAAATCATGCTTCGTTCCACACGTGCTCGAAAAGCAAAAGCCCAACTGCCACCATCGCCCCGGCAAACGCGGTGAGAATCCTGACAAAAGGCATCCCTTCCGGAATTGATGCGCCCCTCAAAGAAGCCTCTGTTCCCTGAACGGCCGCCACCAGCACCGGCACAAGCAACGGGAACGAAAGCACCGCAAAAAGGGCACTCCGCACACTCGCCTTCGAAACTATCGCCGCAACAAAGGTGGCGGTTGCAGCAATACTTGCACTGCCCGTTATCAGTATAACAACGAACAAAAACAGATTTCCAACAGAAACATCCATCAAAACCAGGAAGAGCGGCACAATAAGCACATCCAAAACGGCCAGCAAAGCGGTGTTGAACAGCAGTTTTCCCACATACACTGCTGTAGGCTCAGCAACAAGCCTCAGCGTGTTTGCCGTTCCGGCGTCCTCCTCGCGCACAAAAGTCCGAGATAATCCTGACATGGCAGAGAAAAGGATTATAATCCACAAAAGTGGAGACAGCAGTCTAGAGCCGGCCCCAACAACCTGGGCCGAATAGCTCACCACGGCTAACGTGGTTATAGCGAACACAACCACCGCATTGAAGGCGTACCGGGTGCGGAATTCGCTTTGTATGTCCTTCCGCAGCACCGCCCAACACCCATCAGCCCAGGTGGAGGAACTGTTCGCCATAACTCCTCTCTTCGGGATCGTTGGTTGCCACCACCAAAACACCGCGCTCCTTCTGCTCTGAAACAACCCTGCGTACCATATCAACCCCCTGCTCGTCTAGGTTGGATGTCGGTTCATCAAGCAGAAGCACGGAGGGCGAATGCTGGATGGCAAAAGCGTACTTCAGCCTCTGCTTCATTCCGGATGAGAAAGTGGCCACCAAATCCCCAGCGCGCTCGCACAGGCCCACCTTTTCCAGCGTTCTCTTTGCCGCCTCGGGACCGCCGTCCAGCCCTCTTAGGCGTGCAAAAAGCACCAAGTTTTCAAGCGCGGTAAGCTCATCGTACAGAACCAAATCGGGGGCAACTATGCCAAGGTTTCTGCGCAAACGGCTTCGGTCCATCACCCCGTTCTCGTCGCAAATCAGAACACGGCCGCGGGTCGGCCTCACCAAGCCGGCAATTATCCTAAGAAGCGTGGTTTTCCCGGACCCGTTTCTGCCGGTAACCACCAAACACTGGCCGCTTTCAACCCTAAAATTGAGGTTCTTAAACAGCACGCGGTCGCCGAAAGCCTTCGAAAGCCCCTGTATCTCCAAGGTAACCATGCCGGCGCCTATTGTACCATTCTGTTAACGTTGTGTCAAAGCAAACAGGCATTTAAGCCTTTGAAAATACCCTTTTCTAAGCGCCCACCGACCGCCCAAAACAGCAGTTTGAAAGCGCAAAATGCCGGGTTACCCCAAAAATCACCCTTTTTTCGAAAAATTGCGGTGAATTTTCTGCATTTTGGGGGTGAAAAAAGGAGGAAACATGTGTATGCTTAGTGTATTATATAAGTGGTAGGTCGCTTACCCAGGATTTCGCCTGGTGAGTGCCCTACCGGGGGGTATCCAGAGGACGGCAGGGTTACTTGCCGTGTGATTAAGCCAGAGGAGGAGTATCTTTATGAACCTGAGCAAGATCAGGGGGGTCTTGCTCGTCGCCTTCTCGCTCGCTTGCTCGGCCGCCACTGCGGCTTTCCAAGCAAGCCCGCTGACAAAGGCGGACCAACTCATCCAATCGGCGATAACCGGTTGGACCGGTCCATCCCAAGTGCGAGTCATCGTCACCGCCCAACAAGGCCTCACCGGCTCAGCCCGCAAATTGGCCAGAACGCTGGGCGGTCGCATCGAGCGAGACCTCCAAGATGGCTTCGCCGTCACCATCAGCCGCGAAGCCCTCTTCCAACTTCTCACCGACAAGACCGTTGAGCACGTCTCTGTTGACCTGCCTGTTCGCGCCGACATGGACGTCACCGCGGCCGCTTCTGGCGCCGCGCAGGTCTGGGAAACGGTGCCGGGCCTTAAAGGCGAAGGGATAACCGTTGCTGTTATCGACAGCGGCATCGCTCCGCACCCAGACATTGCAGGGCGAATCGTCGGCTGGCGCGACTTTGTAAACGGCAGGCCTGAGCCGTACGACGACAACGGGCACGGCACCCACGTCGCCGGTATCATAGCCGCCGGTGGCCCTAAGTACCAGGGCATCGCTCCAAAAGCGACGCTCATCGGCCTTAAGGTCCTGGACGAAACCGGCGCCGGCTGGACCAGCGACGTCATAAAGGCCGTCGAGTGGTGCATCTCCCGCAGTTTCGACAAGCACCTGCGCGTGATCAACCTCTCTCTTGGCCATCCGCCCGCCGAGTCGTACCTCACAGATCCGCTGTGCCGCGCGGTGCGTAAAGCCTGGCGCGCCGGCTTGGTGGTTGTGGCTCCTGCCGGCAACCGCGGCAGAGACAAAGATGGCAACCCCATCTACTTCACCATCAACAGCCCGGGCAACGATCCCACCGTCATCACCGTCGGTGCCATGAACGCCAAAGGAACATCCGCCCGGGCCGATGATGTGATAACCACCTACTCTTCGCGGGGACCAACCATCGGAGACCACATCCTTAAGCCGGACATCGTTGCGCCCGGCAACAAGATTATCTCGCTTGCCGCGCCCGGGTCTTATCTGTACAACCGGTATCCAGAAAACCGCGTGGACGACGGCTACTTCCGATTGAGTGGAACCAGTATGGCCGCTCCCGTGGTTGCTGGTGCCGCGGCCCTTATGCTCTCGGCCGACGCTTCGCTGGATCCAGACACCGTTAAGGCCAGGCTTATGGTCTCGGCCGAGAAGATTCCTTACGATCCGTTCACCAGAGGGGCCGGCTATCTCGACATTCCTTCTGCGCTCCGAATGACCGGGAGAGCCTCGGGAATTGCCCAATCGCCAACTGTGTATCTTCTGCCCGACGACACCGTGGTCATAGACGGCCAATTCCTCGTCACCAGGGCGCTCTGGGGTGAGAAAACCACCTGGGGCGAAAAGACCACTTGGGGCGAGAGCTCTTCGGCCGACAAGACCACTTGGGGCGAGAAGACTACCTGGGGCGAAAAAACCACGTGGGGCGAGAAAACCACCTGGGGTGAAAAGACCACCTGGGGCGAGAAAACCACGTGGGGTGAGAAGACCACCTGGGGTGAAAGCTCCTGGGCTGACAAAACCACCTGGGGCGAGAAGACTACCTGGGGCGAAAAAACCACGTGGGGCGAGAAGACCACCTGGGGTGAAAGCTCCTGGGCTGACAAAACCACCTGGGGCGAGAAGACTACCTGGGGCGAAAAAACCACGTGGGGCGAGAAAACCACCTGGGGTGAAAAGACCACCTGGGGCGAGAAAACCACGTGGGGCGAGAAGACTACCTGGGGTGAAAGCTCCTGGGCTGACAAAACCACCTGGGGCGAGAAGACTACCTGGGGCGAAAAAACCACGTGGGGTGAGAAAACTACCTGGGGAGAAAAGACCACCTGGGGTGAGAAAACCACGTGGGGCGAGGCCGCAGTCCGTGGTGATGATTGAGAAGCCACCAGCTTCTTTGGAGGTTTGGAAGGGAGTTGCGGAGATGAGAAAACCTAGCATTGTAGCCATCTTGGCCGCTCTGTTGGGTGTAGCCCTAGCTGCAGCACCGGCCCTGGCTAAGATCACCTGGACTGGGTAGCCCGCCGCCCTAGGGAAGGGTTTGCCAAGGCCAGTGTTTGCCACTGACCGAACCGGCAAACTCTTCGTGGGAAAGCCGCCCAAACAGAGCGATAGAAGCCAGATGTTCAGGGGCATGCAGAATCTTTTCTGCATGCTCCTCTTTTTGTGTGGGAAAATAATTATTGGGGGAATTTCAAAAGGCGCAAAGGGGCTTCTTGCGCTCTCTCCTTTTGACCGCGGCAAAACAGCCCATGCCGAACCTGCGAGCGGCTTTTGGGAAAATCTGCAGAATGCTTGTCGGTCTGCAGGAGCGGAAGATAAAGCAAGAAAGCGTGCTTCTATCTCGCTCTCTGCAGAACCTGCCGGATCCGGAATCGCCTCCGTATCTCGAAATCACCACTCTGGATAGGCACTACAGCGAGGAGGATCTGCTGAACATCCACAACGAAGCGCTTGCCGGAACCAGCGGCTTCAAACGCGCCGGCAGTCTGCAACTGGAGGCCTTCAAAGCATCGCCGCACCACGACCCCAAGGGCGTTCTGATAGCCAGAATCGACGGTGTTGCCGTTGGATACTGCTTCGCAAGATACATCCCCGACGGCCCGAGCAAAATCACCGGCCTGGCCGTGCTGAACAACTACCGTGGAATGGGAATCGGCCGCGCACTGCTCATCCGCGGGCTTCACTATCTCCGACAGCGAGGTGCAGACCGCGTCCAGCTCCTGGTGGATTTAGATGACTCGACCCGCAGTTTTTACGAGCAGTTGGGCTTCGAACCGGAGAAAGACCCGCCGCACCCGCGCTGGTGAAGCGACCATCAAAGCCAAAAGTTAACTTGAAATCCCATTGAAGCCCCTGTCAGTTCGACCCTCCGCAAAAGAAAAAACCGCCCGGGAGAGAAGCCTGTCGGAATCGAAGCAGTCATCTAAACCGGCAGGCTTCGGCCCCCGGACGGCTTAAACTAAAGCCTCACATACCCGGCGGTGACGGAGGTCCACCTCCGCCCGGGCCGCTGGCTCCTCCCCTCGGGCCCAGGCCCAAACGTCCGAGGTCGCTCGGGGTCAGTCCAACAACTATCACCCTCGCGGCCAGGGCACCGCTTGGATCCGGCTTCCCGATGGCTATCGCCGCTTCATCCGTCTTAATGCTGTCTGCGGCGCCCTTCACCAGCTTTATAATCGAGGTCTGACCGGTTACGCGGATAGTAGTGGTTTGGTCGCCAACTTTCACAGAAAGCGGCGAAATCGAAGCCACTTCACCCATCAAGGTGCGTCTGCGCATCCGAGCCTGGCCTGCGCCAGGAGGTGCGGGCTGTCCTTCACCGGGAGCACCGCCTGCACGGGCGCGTGGTGCCGCTCCACCGAACATCAGGCCAGGACCACCGCCGAGCAGTCCTCCGGGCGGCAACTGCTCGCCCAAGAGTATGGCATTTGCCACAACCTGGTCCGACTGATCCTGAGCAGCGCGGCCCATTATCGTCACCCTATCGCCAACCTTCAACGCGTCGGCCTCCAGCTTTTCAGCCTTCAGGATGCGTGCGTCGGCGGCTAAGGTAACTTTTGTCTTCGTTTGCTGGAACCGCGGCTGCAGCTCCACCCAGTTATCACCTTTGGACGAAATTACGCCGAAAACAGGGATGTTGTCTGGCGGTGTGCTTACACGAATCATCCGCGCCGGCGTTCCAGCTTCGGCGGTTCCGCCCATTACGGTGACCCAGTCTCCGGTCTTTATACCGCTGAGACTTATCGTCTCCGTGGCTTCGATGCGCGTATTCTCGGTCAGCCGCACCGTCCTATCGCCGGAATCAGTCTCAACAACAATCGACTGCTGACTTGCAGATTTCACCTTGCCCGAAACCATGCCAAAGCCGCCGAACCCCCGTCCGGGGCCGCCACCCGGGGCTCCTGCGCCACGTCCGGGACCGGGAAATCCGCCGGTGCCAACAACAACCGTAAACGCCTCAATCGGACCACCCTCTTCGGTGGCACGCCCCATTGCGCGCACCTGATCTCCTGCCTTCAGATCGCTGGGGCGCAGTACGCGTGCCCGCACACAGGTGGTCTCCGACGACACGCTGATCGTAACCTCATCGCCGCCAAAAGGCTTGACCTTGATAGAATCTTGACCAACTGACGTCACAAACCCAGAAACCCCCGGACCCATCCGAGGGAACCCTCCAGGGCCTCCGGCTCCAGGACCGCCAGGCCCCTGCTGCGCCAGCGCAACACTCGCCAGCAAGAACACGGCCAAGCTGTAAAAAGCAGCTTTCTTCATACCATCAACCTCCATCGGCTCTTTGCCTATGGTTAACGTATCTAACCGTTTTTCCGTGCATTTAGACGTTAACAATGGGCCGCGGTTGCCGTTGTTGACCTCTATTCCAAATTTGGGATAGACTCTGCTTCGCATGGTTCTGCTTTTAGCGTGCACACTTTTTCAAGTGCTTTGCAGTTCATCCAGCGAATGGTCCGCAGCGGCCAAACAGCAGGCCCTCGCCATCGCCAGGGAATCCGTGCGAGCGGCTGTGCTTGGGCAGGCCCCGCCCGCACTTCCCAAACGGCTTCTTCCGCCGCTGCGCGGAAGATCCGGGGTGTTTGTAACACTCTCTGTAAACGGACGCACCCGTGGATGCATGGGAAGCCTGTTTCCAAGTGCAGCTAACCTCGCGGAGGAAATCGCATCTGCCGCGTCTATGGCGGCAACCACGGACCCATACCATAAGCCGATTCGCCCTCAGGAACTGCCCCTGCTCCAAATCAGCCTCAACGTGGTGAAGGGGAGGCCTTGGATCGCCAGGTCTATATCGGAGCTGAGGCCGGCGCGCCTCGGGCTGTGCGTTCAATCGTCGAGGGGCGGCGGCGTGATGTTGCCCGGCGAGGCCAGAACCGCTTCCTGGCAGTTGAAAATGGCCAAACTGAAAGCCGGTGTACCCCTCAACCAGCCGGTGCAGATGCTGGTTTTCAAAACGGTTTTCATTTCAGAAAGCCGCATTCCCCAAAACGCCAGATAGCCCTCTTTCAGCTTGTACCGCCGGCAGGTGCCGAAGCACAAACGCAGAATTTAAGATGGAAGGAGGGGGAAACATGCAAAAATACCATATTACCCGCCGAGATCTGCTTCAAGGAAGCGCGGTGGCGGCCGCAGCCGCTGCATTCTGCTCTGTTGGTGAAGCGGCAACCAAAGCAAGCTCCACCACCAAATTGCCCACCATAAAGCTCGGAAAGCTCAGCGTCTCCAGATTGATTTTGGGCAGTAATCCGTTCTTCGGATTCAGCCACCAAAGCCAGGAACTGGACGAGGAGATGAGGCGCTACCACACCAGCGAGCGCATCAAAATGGTGCTTGACCAAGCGGCGGACCACGGCATCAACGCTGTGGCGGCTCCACCATACGAGCACTGGATAAAGCTGTTCCAGGAATACATTAAGTCCGGAGGCAAGCTCCGCATCTGGATTGCCCAGCCCGATTCCCCACCCGAGCAAATGAAGGATGCCATCGCCGCGGCGGCCAAGGGCGGCGCCAAAGCGATTTTTATCCAGGGCGCCCGCGTGGATGAACAGTTCGAAAGCGCCAACCGGCTGAAGCTGATTGGAGAGTGGCTGGAGTACATAAAAAGCTTCGGCCTTCCGGCAGGCATGGCTTCTCACCGCCCGGATGTTCACCTCGAAGCCGAAAAAGCCGGTCTTCCCACCGATTTTTACTTCCAGTGCTTCTTCCGCCCGGATACGTACAAACTGGAAGACAGGGAAAAAGCCGTGGAGGCAATCCGGCAGATCAAGAAGCCGGTTGTGGGCTACAAAATCCTGGCCGCCGGCCGCATACCACCTGCAGAAGGGTTTGAATACGCGCTGAGCCACCTGCGGCCGAAAGACGGGGTATGCGTCGGCATGTATCTAAAGCAAAAGCCGGACATGATTGCCGAGAACGCCTCTTTGGTTGCCAGGCTGTCGAAACAGGCGCGCTAGGGCCATGGGAAGAACGGCGCCGGAGCGTTGAAAATCCAGCTCACAACCGCCCAAAACACCGCCATGCCAAATTCACCAAGAATCATTCCGAGGAAGAACGGCCGCATTCGCACATATAGGCGCATGCCGCCGTAGCGCAGGATAAGGGTTTTCACCAACCAAGCAACAAAACACGGAAACCAGAACACAATCAGGGTCCACGAGGCGCTCAACGCGTAGGCCAGTGGGTGAAACGGCCACCAGGCAAACCTCGTTCGCATTATCGCCAAAAAGAGCGCAACCAAAACCCCGACGACAAAAAAGACCTGCCTGTGCCAATCCATCAGGCTTTGGCCAGCCATCGCCGGTGCGTAATCTTGGAAGGCCCAGATGTTGTTGGCCTGGTACACATAAGAATACATTGTAATTCCGCCCCTGTGGTACGGCAGCCAAAGCTGGAACACAGCGGCCAAAACCAAAGCGGCCAAAAGCGCCACCACAAACGCCGCTCCGAAAACCCGCTTACTTCCGCCAACCCCGTCGGCCATTTTCAAACCGTCCAGGAACCCTGTCAGAACCAGGCCGCGCTGGTCTCGGAACAAAGATGGGTCCAGAAAAGCAAACGCGGTCATGTTGCTTGGGCCGAGCATATGAGTGGGTGCAAACAAGCGGTAGATATCCACCGGCCGGAAAGACGTCTCGGTCATCAGCAAACCGCACTCGGCGGTGCTTCTTGCCATTATGATGGCAACTATGAACATGTAAACAAACATCGCCCCGAAGGCAGCCCACAAGGATAGGCCTGCCGCATGCGCCCAGGCTACGGCGGTTGTAAACCCCAAGACCAGCCCAATAACCGCAGTGCGGTAAGGCAAAAGCTCGCGGCTATCGTCCTCCGGCACCGGCTTCAAAGCCCTGGCCCAAACCCCCTTCAAGTACGGCCAAGAGCTGTAGAAAAAGTACCCAACCAGAACCATGTATGCGCCCATCACCTGGTATCCGATGTACAGCCTGGTTGGATACAGGGGCATATCCCCCACTTCCATTCCGTAAGCCGCGTACACCACATCCTGCACGCGCGTGAGCACAAAGAAGAACCACAGCGCGAACAAAAGCTCCGATGGCAACAGGTATAAAAATCCCACCGCGGCGAAAGACAGAAACGCAGGGGTGTAATACATGGCGTTCCACGGCCGGCTCACAAAGAGCTGGTTTATCTGGTACTGCAACGTGATCTGCGGGACGGAAGGATACCACGAGCTGAGGCCGTTCACCAGAAACACAGCCGCCGGCAGCCCAATACCGATCCACGTGAGCCTGTTGCGGAAGAAAGGCGTGGAGGTTTCCTCTCTGGCCATCTCCAACGGGAGCTGAACAAGGGGGAAGGAAAGCTTCTCGTGGTCCACCCACTGGCGGCGCAGGATTGATGCAAGACAGAAAAAGGTGGTGAACACGGCCGCAACAAGGATGAGCCAAGCCAAAAGCGGCCCCAACCAATCGCCCCACGGTATGGGCTCGCCGTAGCGAAGGCCCTCAAAGAAGCGGACGGCCACCTTCTGGCGTGGGGGACCGCTGGGGTCAAACGGAACCATCCAGCGCCGTATGTGCGGGAAGAAAAGCTGTGCCCACGAATTGCTCTCGTTGGCAAAATAGTTTGGGGAAACCAAAAGGGGAAGCAGTTTCTCCATAAGGCCGCGGGATGCCACCATGGTCCCCAAAAGCATCATGCAGTATATGATTATCAGCTCTTGGGAACTGAGGCTGAGCCATCGGGCCACCCGGCGCAGAAGGCGATTCACCAGCAGTATCGGCAGGAACAAACCCAGCACAACAGGGGGAAACTGCAGAATGCCCAACTGAATGTAAGTGATTACAAGCTCGGCGTAAGAAACAACCCAGCAAGCAGCAGCAACCCCCAACAAACCTATAAAGAACGCCTTCCAAGGAAACTTCATGACTTAAATCCGATTTCAAAGCGGGTATCAAATTGCATGGAAATCCCCTCGCAACTCCGCCCGGTTTGATTTTAGCAGGAAGTTAAACTATACGCCGACCCTGCCCCAAAACCCGGGATGGGGTGAAGCGCGCAAAACCAAAGAGGGAAACCAAACCCCAAACTGCTGTGCAGAAGCCAGCTTAAGCTTCGTCAACCACGGTATTGGTCAAACTGCCCAGTTTTTCAATCTCGATGGTTATTGTATCTCCAGGCTCAAGCCATACAGGCGGTTGTCTGAACGCCCCCACTCCGCCCGGCGTGCCTGTAAGTATGCAGTCTCCCGGCTGCAGGGTAAAAACCTGGGAAAGGTACGAGACGAGATAGTAGCAGTTGAAAATCATGTTGCCGGTGTTGGAATCCTGCATAACACGGCCGTTCAAAACCGCGCGTATGGCGAGATTGTGCGGGTCCCCAACCTCATCCGGGGTGACCAAAGCCGGACCCATCGGGCAGAAGGTATCAAAAGTTTTGCCGCGCACCCACTGCCCATCACCAAACTGAATATCGCGGGCGCTAACATCGTGCATAATTGTGTAGCCCGCTATGTAGTCGGGAGCATCCTTTATGCTGATGTGCTTGCCAGCTCTTCCTATAACCACGCCAAGCTCGGCTTCGTAATCGAGCTGGCGGGTTAGCCTCGGGCGCACAATCGCATCCCCGGGACCGATAACCGCCGTTGAAAACTTGGCAAATATGATCGGTCGTTCAGGAATGGGCTTGTTGTTCTCCTCGCAGTGGTCTCGGTAGTTCAATCCTATGCACACAATCTTGGTGGGAACCGGAACAGGCGCCAAAAGCTTAACACTGCCCTCATCAAAACAGATCTGCGGATTGTTCAGCCTGGAGTCGCGGTCTCTGGCGGACCGCTCCACAAGCCGTGCCGCGTTCATGCCCGCCTCCCCAAGGTTCAGAAACGCCACCATATCTGGCGGAATCTCCCGGATGCCGCGACTGCTGGCAAGCGGAGCCCCAAGCTGGGCATAGGCCTCCCGCAAATCCACAACAGCGCCGTCAACCAAAATCCCCAACCGTGCTCCAGCACCTGTTGAGAAGGAAACCAAACGCATCCTAACCCCCTAAAAACACCTTCAGCACTGCCACTATAACAACTCAAGCAAGTAAGCGTCAAGCGCCGCCCCACACTGCTGGGCCTTCCAAAGTTCCGATCCCCCAGCCCTTCTCCAACCGCGTGAAGAAGAGAGCGCTCGGTTTCCATCTCCCGAAACTGAAAGAGGAGCAAGGGGCGAGGACAAGCAAGCCGCCCATTTCTGAAAAAACCTGGTCTATCCCCAACAAGATTTGACACCATCCTTTTTCCTATGTTAAACTACGTCGGGCTTCCAGTTGAGCAAGCCTGTTTGGAATTCCACCATTCAATTTGCCACTTTTTAGGCGCTTCAAAGAAGAACCTATGATAGACACCAGTGATTTTCGCAACGGACTGTCCATAGTTGTAGACGGACAGGTTTTCACAATTGTTGAATGGCAGCATGTAAAGCCCGGCAAGGGAGGCGCTTTCGTGCGCACGAAGCTGAAAAACGTTCGCACCGGAGCGGTTATCGATAGAACCTTCCGCGCCGGCGAAAAGTTCGAACAGGCAATCCTGGACCGCCGCAAAATGCAGTACCTGTACTCCACCGGGGACGAGTACATTTTTATGGACACCGAAGATTACGAGCAGATAAGCATCCCCAAATCCATTGTGGGAGACCAAGCCAAGTATCTGAAAGAGGGCCTGGAGGTTGAAGTGCTCACCCACGAAGGCACGGTGTTGGGCATCGAGCTTCCGTTCTTCCTAGACCTAACAGTGGTGGATACCGACCCGGGCCTGCGCGGCGATACTGCTTCTGGCGGCTCAAAGCCGGCCACTCTTGAAACAGGGGCCGTGGTTCAGGTGCCGCTTTTCATCAACATCGGCGACGTGATCAAGGTGGATACGCGAACCGATACCTACCTTGAGCGCGTGAAAAGCCAGTAACTTTTGCACAGCCGGCTTGTAGGTTTTCACAAGCCGGCTTTTTCTCAATCTCGGCTTATGGGCGTGGACATATCCAGGATTGCGGCCATAGTGAAAATGCTGGCCGGCACCCGCATCTCCGAACTGGAGATACAGGAGGAGGGGTTCCACGTTAAAATCCGCCGCCAGCCCACACTGCCGGCAGCCCCTGCTCCATCTCAGGTGCCAGAGGAGGCCCCTGCGCAGGAAGAACAGCCGGTTTACATAACCTCTCCGGTTGTCGGCGTATTCCGAAAACCCTCCGAGCCTTTAAACGAGGGCGACAAGGTTGAAGCCGGGCAGGTTGTTGGCGTAGTCGAGTCGATGCGGCTTGCCAACCCCGTCCGCGCTGCCGCCCCCGGGACTCTCGTGCGCTATCTGGTTCAGGACGGAGACCCTGTGGAATACGGCCAAAACCTGGTGGAGTTGGCTCCCGAAACAAACCACCATGCGGAGCCCATATAGGGTCTATGTCCACGGTGCCGCATCCAGAACTCGAAAGCCGGCGTTGCAGTCCCGAGAGCCTCGCCTCTGCCATTAAGAGCCGCGCCCTTGAGCTTGGCTTCGATTTTGTGGGAATAGCTCCCGCACTGCCTGCGCCCCACGCCGAATTTTTCCGGCGATGGCTGGAGTTCGGCCGCGCTGGCGCCATGGCTTACATGTCGAAAGACCCAGAACGGCGCATCAACCCATCTCTGGTCCTACCAAACGCCAAAAGCGTGATCTCTTTGGCTGTAAGCTACTACTGCGGCGACCCACCGCAGGCCGGTTTGGACCAAGGGCGGATTGCCAGGTACGCCCTCGGCCGCGATTACCATGAGGTGCTTCAGGAACCGCTTAGACTTTTGGCGGAGTTTATCACAAAATCCACAGGTGGTGCTTGCAAGGTTTACACCGACACCGGCCCAATCTTAGAGCGCGACTACGCCATGCTGGCCGGCATCGGATGGATCGGCAAAAACACCAACCTTATACATCCACGCGCGGGTTCGTGGCTGTTTCTGGCCGAAATCATCACCGATGTGCACCTGCCGCCCGACCCTCCTGCATCGGAGCACTGCGGCAGATGCAATCGCTGTTTGGATGCGTGCCCCACCAAAGCGCTTCTGGGGCCGCGCGATTTAGATGCCTCCCGCTGTATCTCCTACCTCACCATAGAGCTGAAGGGGCCCATCCCGCGCGATATGCGCCCACTCATCGGCAACTGGATATTCGGTTGTGATATATGCCAGGAGGTGTGCCCGTTCAATCGCCGGCCCCTCCGCACCAGAAACCGGCTGTTTGAACCAACCAGTAAAGAAGCCGCCGTTCCAAAGCTTGCAGACATCCTCAGGCTCGACGAAGAGGGATTTCGCCGGCAGTTTCGAAATTCTCCTATAAAGCGGGCTAAAAGGCAGGGGCTTCTGCGCAACGCTGCCGTGGCGCTTGGTAACTCCAAAGACCCACAGGCAGTGCCTGTCTTGGCAGAGGCCATTCGGGATAAGGAACCGCTTGTGCGCGCTCATGCCGCGTGGGCACTGGGACAAATAGGCGGCAGAGCGGCCGAGAACGTGCTTGGGCAGGCGCTGAGGTCGGAAACCGATCCCGGCGTGCTTGAGGAGATTGCGTTTGCACTTGGGATAAAGGAGGAGAGCCATGTCTGTTAAGCTGAGCTGTTGCGCTTACTCTTTTCGTCAGTACCTGCAGACCGGCCAAATGACCCTGGAACAGTTCGTGCGCAAGTGCGCCGATATGGGCCTGGATGGGGTGGAGCTGACCGCTTATTACTTCCCCACAACCGATGAGGCATATCTGCACCGCCTGAAGCGGTTCGTTTTTCTGCAGGGGCTGGATATCTCGGGCACGGCAGTTGGCAACAACTTCTGCCAACCAAACCCTGAAGCTCGCAAGCAGCAAATCGCTCTTGTCCAACAGTGGATTGACATCTCCGCCGCGCTGGGATCGCCGGTTCTGCGGGTGTTCGCAGGACCGGTGCCTCAAGGCCACACCGAAGAGGAAGCAAGGGAGTGGACCATAGAAGCACTGAAAGAATGCGCAGAGTATGCGCAATCCAAGGGCGTGATGCTGGCCCTTGAAAACCACGGCGGCATCACCGATACCGCCGAGAAAACCATCAGCATCATCAAAAGCGTCGCCAGCGATTGGGTCGGGGCCAACCTCGACTTCGGCAACTACCACGAAAGCCCCTATGAGGAGATTGCGGCCACGGCACCTTACGCAATCACCACCCACGCGAAAACGCACACCGAGGGGCCAAACGGCCGGGAAGAGCTGGATTACACCCGCATAGCCCAGATAATGTTCGAGAACGACTACAAGGGATACATCTCCATCGAGTACGAAGAGCGCGAAGACCCCATGAGCGCCATTCCCCGCTTTGTGGAGAAGCTTAGAAACGCATTCGGTTAGTACAGAAACATCTTCATCACCGTAAGCGAGTGCGCCGGGAAGCGGTAAGGAACCTTGTCGCCACTCATTGCCTCCTGCAGGGCTTTTACCTGAACTTTCTCCTTGTTCTCAAAAGAGTTGCTGTCTTCCACGGAAGACGCATTCATCACGAAGATGTTAGCAACCCCAGCAAAACCACCGGTCTGGCACTCGATAGTTGCCTCCACATCGTCGGTTGGGTGCATATTCACTACATTTACGGTAACCGAGCGCGACTGTTGGTCGTAAGCAGCCGTCACGTCCAGCACCGGAGCGGTTCTGCCTTCCGACTCGAGGTTTGGACAGCCCACCCACACATCAAGCGAAACGCCCCGGCTGTGGTGGCGGTAAAGCTCGATGGGGAAGAAGGTTGCCTGCAGGAATATATCGTCGCGGCTTGCAGTGATGTTCGGAATCACGTTCACAAGCTGAGCGTAGTTCGCCATCGTTACGGTTTTGGGATGGCGCAGAAAGGCATTTAGGTAGATTGCCGCCACCAATCCATCCGCAAGCGTGTACTGACGACCGCGCGGAAGCCCAATGCCCCACTCATCAAAGCTGATTGCCACCGGCTTTCGCATTGCGGCGGCGGCAATTTGCGCCTCCACCCTGGAAATGCGGCTTTCGATGGTGTTGTAGCAGTGAACCAGGTAGCCGGCCGCATCCCTATCGCCCCTGTTCACGTAGAGGTGCACAGAGATATAGTCGGCCCAGCCGTCGAGGTGCTCCAGCACAATGCGGTTCCAGTGCGGAAGCGGGAAGGAATCTCCGCAGGCAACAAGCTGGATAGAGCTGTCGGTCCACTTCATCATCTTGGCGCACTCAAGAGCGACGCGGGCATACTCCTCTGCGGTTTTGTGGCCTATCTGCCAATCGCCGTCCATCTCGTTGCCCAGGTCCCATATTTTCACGTTGTACGGCTCCGGATGTCCGTTGGCGGCGCGCATATCCGCGTAGTAGGTGCCGGGACCGCCGTTGCAATACTCCACCCAGTTTGCGGCCTCGTCAAGCGTGCCGGTGCCGAGGTTAACGCAGATGCACGGCTCTGCTCCAACAAGCCGAGTGTACTTTATGAACTCGTCCGTGCCAAACCGGTTGCTTTCCACAGTATGCCATGCACGCTCTATGCGCCTGGGTCGGGAGTCGCGCGGGCCAACGCCGTCGAGCCAGTGATAACCGGATGCAAAGTTGCCGCCCGGGTAGCGAAGAACCGTTGGCGCAAGCCGCTTTACGGCCTCCAGCACATCCAAGCGGAAACCGTCCGCATCAGAGCGGGGGTTCCCCTCGTCGAAAATTCCCCCGTAGATGCAACCGCCGAGGTGCTCGATGAAGTTTCCGTAGATGCGGGGATTTATCGGTCCCCTCTGCCTGTCAAGATCGATCTTTATGCGGTTCACGGAACGACCTCCAAATTTAAATCACGCACCAATCACACCGCCCGGATAGCGGATTAAGACATCCGGGTCGTGCCCCGGCAATACGAAATCACCCGCGGCGCGCAGGCGGTCGGCGGCAAGCATCCACTCATCCGGATCTGCCCATCCGATGGGGATGCTTTCCTCCAAGTTGCGGTATTTATACGCCACATCGCCGGCAAGCACCGCCGTCCCCGCGCGGGTGCTTACGGCAATTCCCTGACTGCACGGAGAGTGACAGCCCAAATGAAAAGTTCTTATGCCCGGAACAACTTCCTCGTCCTCAACCAAAAGCAGGCTCTCGGGCCAGCGGCTGGCCAACGCCTGCATAACATGGCGCCGAATGCCGAGCAGTCCGGCAAAGAACCCCCTTCGGTTTGCAACCATTACGGCGTTGGGAAAGAGGTCGAAGTATTCATAATGGTCCGGATGGAGGTGGGTTACGAAAACATGGCTGATGTCCGCCGGGTCAACACCTGCGGATGCGAGAGCGGCCGGGGTTTTCTCCTGCTCGGTCTGCCGAACGCCGCCCGGTATGTAAGACGCCGTTGCTGTGTTGAACTCCTCCAAATACTTTGGGCCTGTGTCCACCAGCATTGGCCGTTCGCCTCCCAGAATGAGCCACACGTAAAGGTAAAAGGTGGACGTGGACTCCGATCCGTTTGCATAAGTAATATAATCCCTAACCTGGCACTCGCCAACCTTTATGGCCCGAATCTGGTAGAGCTGGCCCTCGGAAAGCTCTCCCATCAGCCAATCACCCCATTCGGAAATCTGGTGAAAACCGATGGGTCGTGGCTTGGAACCACCACGTCGGCCGCCTGCCTCAAGCGGTTCATGGCATCACGGCACTGCTGGTAGTCCACCGCCACACCAACCGGCACGCCGCGTTCGAAGTTCGCCAGCAAAGACACTGTATCGCCGGTCAAAGCAACACGGCCAATCTCCGTCTGCACCAGCACAGCCTGACTGCACGGCGTATGGCCTCCAAGCCACATTGTGCGAATTCCGGGCAGTATTTCTGCATCGTCGGCGGCCAAAACGCGGTCCTTCCAATCCTGCGTTAAGCCCTGCAGTGTTTTGAAAGGCGCCCAGGAACCGTGCCATCCCGGAAAGGCTGTTGCGGCCTCCAGCCCGCGTTTCGATACGACTATGCGAGCATTGGGGTATATATCAAGCTCGTCAACGTGGTCGAAGTGGAGGTGGGTGATGATAACAGCGCCAACGTCTTCCGGAGCAACCCCGTGGGCGGCAAGCTGAGCGCGGGTTGTTTGGTCCGGGGGCTGTACAATCGGTTCGGCAAGCACATGGGCGGCCCCTGCGTTCATCTCATCCACGTTCCGCAGGCCAGCATCAACCAAAATCGGCTTTGGTCCCCCTTCAATCAGCCAGAGGAAGAGGAAATAAGTGTACTTTTCCCTCGGATCCCCGCCGAGGAAGGCGTGATTACCGGCCACGGCGCACCGCCCGTTCGGGAGCGCCTTGATTCTGTAACGCACCTCCATTTTACTTTCCCGGAACCGGAACTTTCTGCGTGGCCGAGTTGCCGGCAGAGTCGGTTACTTTCACTTCCACGGTGTGGTTTCCGGGCGGCAGTGGGTCGGTGGTGACGATGAAGCGCTCCTCCGGTGAATCGAACACACCGTCGGCCGGCTCGGCCGCGTACCAATCGCCGGAATCCACACGGAAGGAAACCGCTGTTATGCTCATCCGCTTGCTTGTGGCCAGCGCCTCGAAAGAGAACTCGCCTCCGTCCTTCTGCTTCAAACTGCTCTTGAGGATCTGGATTTTTGGCTTCTCGTTGGCTATTATTACGGGGCCAGTAATCTTCTCGGCGGTCTTAAATCCGTTCGGGTTGCTGCGCTTGTCCGAAGCCACAACTTTCAGCAGGTACTCACCGTCCGGAAGTTTGGTGGTATCCCATCTGAAAGAGGTGACGGTTATCGGCTTTGGAGGCTCTCTTCTGGCAGCGGCGGCCGGCGGGGCTGGGGGACGCGGCTCGGCCTGGCTGAGGGCCTCGTTAACCACAGACGGAAGCACTGCGTTCAAAAGACGGCGGTCTTCGGGGGTCAGGCTTCCGTCTTTGTCCAGCTCCTTGTTTACCTGAGCGATTATCTCCTCCGCTGTGGGTATCGGCTGTTTCGGAGCCTGCTTTTGGTCCTCGGAGGCTGTTGGCCTTTCAGATGGCGCAGGCTGTCTTTCCTCCGTGGTGGTTTCTCCATCCCTCAGGCGCTCCCAAGTGGCGCCACCGTCTCGGGAGTAGTAAAGCTCGTAGGTGAGAGTGTCTTTATCCGGGTCGGAGGCGGACCAACTGATTGTTTTAACGCCGGACCAAATATCACCGGGCATCGGCGCCGTAAACGAAACCGTCGGCGGCCTGTTTTCGGGCAGGTAGGTTATGCTCACGCTCTTGAGCTCCGGCGTAACCCCTGCGGAAGAGCTTTCCATGGAAACCCGGTATTGGATGAAGCGCGCAGGAGGGCTTTGAATGCGCTCGTTCGAAGCCTTGTACACCGGAGACCACGGGCTCCAACTGCTGTCCGGGTCGGCCACATTGCCAGAGCGGGTCTGCACCTCGATCTTGGTACCGCTTGGCACAGACGCCTGCCAGCGGATGCGGCCCCACTGCGCCACTCCGCCCGCATCGTGAACTGCCGACTCGTATGTGCCTTTCAGAGCCGCCGTGTTGGCTTCGTACAAGGCGGCGGAGTTGCCGCTTCCGGCATACAGATGACCCTGACCATCCTGCGTGAGGCACAGAAGCTGGTTCTGGTCCTTATTATCCAGCTCGATAACGGTGTCGTCGGCTGTTACACGGTAAACTTTGGTTCCCGCGGCCGCGTAAACACCGGCCCCGTCGGCGGTCAGCCCCAATATAGATGCGTTGGCTTGATGGAGGGTTTTCGGATCGCCGCCGGAAGCCGGAATTTTCAAAAGAAGGCCTTTCGGTGCCGTACCGATGTATATATCGCCGGAACTGCTCACCGCAAGGGCACCAATGCAGCCGTCGTCAGCGTCGTACAGTACTTTGGCGCGGCCCGTCTTGGATATGCGGAACAGCAAGCCTTTATCCGCCGTGCCCGCAAGTATATTGCCGTCTTTATCAACGGCAAGGCACATGATGTGCGACTCAGGAGACTGGAAGAAAAGCTCGCCTTTTCCATCCGGGGTTATGCGGAACAGCTTTCCGTTACTGCCCGTGCCGGCAAAGATCGAGCCGTCCTCTCCAACAGCCAGAGACAAAACATAGCGCTCGCCGGTCTTGAAAAGCTCAGACGCCTGTCCATCCGGGGTTATCTTAAGCACCAAACCGTTCGGAGAGGTGCCTGCGTAGAGGTTCCCCTGCTTGTCCATAGCCAGCGCATGAATCTCCAGCTCCGAGGAGTCGTAAACCAAATCCAGTTTGCCCTCCTTGGAGCGGTAATATATGCGGCCGAAGTTGCCAGTACCAAGGTAAACCCCGCCTTTACCATCGGGTTGAATGCTCCACACGTAAGTATCGTTTGGGAAGGTTTCCACGGGCTTAAAAGCGGCAGCAAGGCGCACATCTCCCAAGCTTGTAACCCCGGCGCCGCGAGCTTCCCCTTTAAGGAAGTCGGTTCTGGTGCGCTGAGTCCACACCACAGCGGTGCGGCCCGGCTCTTTGCCGGACGGCTGGGTTTCGGGTTGAGAGGAGGGTTTGGGCGCTTCAGCCTGCGAACCGGATTCCTGCCGAGGAGCCTCGCCGGGCCTGGACGGTGTTTGCTGGCCTGATGGCCTCCGCTGTCGGCTCTCAGACCCGCCGGCCGCGGTGTAAACTATATCATCGGGATTGTCGGATGTCTGGAGAGCGGTTTCCTCCTCTTCATCGCCGTCATCCAATGCGGTAGCCGACCCCGTGCGCGATGTCCCAGGCGGTGGCGGAGGGCTGGACGGCTGTGAGGGTGGCGTTGTGCCGGAGCTTCTCTCCTGCATGCTCTTGCGCTGTACCGTAAGCTGAATAACCTGCACCCCTTCCACAAGAGCATCCATGCGCACGGAGGTTTTCACCTCATCGCGCTCGCCGCGGAAGCCGGTGCTCTTCGACGAAGCCATTATCGACGCAATCGGCGCCGGCAGGTTGAGCAGGCGCTCTCCGAAGATGTTCACGGACGGCGTGTTGAGGTAAAGCTTCATCACCAAATCATCGTTGCGGTCCTTCTCAAGGAAGCGGCGGATAATCTGGGCCACATTGACCTCGGCGGGGCCGGAAACCGTGCCCGTGGTTACGGTACCCGTCGTTCCCGTTTGAACCGGCAGAACAAACCCCATAGATCCGCCGTACACACTCAGAGTTGTGCGGCCTTCCGGGGCATTGTAAGGGACTTTAAGCTCCAACGTGCGAACAAAAGGCTCGCCCTTCCACGGGCGCAGCACCACACCAACCTTCACGGTTTCGCCGGGCTCCACGCGGTCTTTGTCCAGGTATATTCGTTCCACGCGGATGGTTTTGCGCCCCGGATAAAGCTCCACATCCAGCTTAACGCTCTTTACGGGAACGGGGCCGAATGCGTTGCGGTAGAGCCGCAGAAGCAGTTCTGCCAAATCGTCAGTGGCCGCGGAGTCGAGGAACAGTGATGCGAAGTACAGGTTCTCGCGCGTGATTGATGGGAAGCCCTCTGCGGAGACCTCCATCCGCACCTTCGCCATGCAGTCTCCGGCGAAGCTGTGCATGCGGTAGACTGCTTCACCGGCACCGAGAATTACATACAGCGGCGTGAGGAGTGGATGGCTCACCGTGCGCAGGTTGAAAGTTTTGGAGCGGCCGGTTGTGGTGTCGCGCACGTTCACGGTTACGGGTATCAAATTGGGCATCTTGCCGATGACGCCCGCCACAGACCAAGGCCTGTCTCGGGTTATGGTGCCTATCACCTGACCCGGAGAGGAAAGCTTCACGCTTCTCTGCATGCCGGAGAATACGTCGTGCACCACGGCAGACATCATCGGGAATTCAACCGCTCCCAGTTGCAAGCCCTCTATCATATCCAGGGGGTGTCCGAAGAGAAGCACATGGTCGCCTTTGCGGTAGGTTACTGTGCCAACGGCTACCACGTTAATATCGCCTATTACCACCCCAACTCCAACGGCGGACCCAGGACGTATATCAGCGCCGCTTGGAGCCGGAACACTGCCGGATCCAGGCCCTACCATAAACTGCATGCCGAGCGGCCCGAACTCCTCCTGAAGCTTATTCATAAAGCGCGCGCTGAGGCCGCTTACAAAGAACGGCGTAAGCAGATTGCATATCCCAGAAGCCCTTGGCGTTGGAAGCAGGCTTTTAACCACGGCAAGCGAAGATGCGGGACCGTTCTCCGTTTGCGGCCAACCGGTGGCCATCATCGGCTTATCCGGCAGGTTGGGATCGAAGGCGTCGAACATGTCCTCGATGGGCGTTACAAGGGCAATCGGCTCCTTTGGAAAAAGAAAGCCCATCGATACCGCGCCCACAATCTTGCCGTTAATATAAACCGGGCTTCCGCTCATCCCGGCGATGATGTTTGCCCCTCGCTCGGTTATTGGGCCACCGCTCATCCTAACCAGGATGAGATCGCGGCCGTTGGCCATGTTGCTGTTTTTAAGTACATCGATTACTTCAACTTCGAAGCGGTCTATCTTCGTGCCTTTGAAGACGGTTAAGCCGTATCCTTTCATGCCGGGGCGAATCTGGGAAACCGGTAGATACTCCTTTGGATCCGGCTTTACAGGTGGGGAGGATGATGCAAAGGCATTTGCAACCGCCGTTATGGCTATCAAAAAACTTATAAGAAACGCGCGACCAGAAAGCATCCGACTCCCTCCACGGAAGGCAGGCAAACCGCTTGCCAGTTCGATCTATCAACCACTCTCCAGCCTCAGCAAGCAGCTTGCAACCGGGATAAGAAAAAGGGACGGTCTGCGCAAGGGCACCCGTCCCCAGCCATGGAGGATTATAACACCCGCGTGTTTGGGCGTCAATATAACGCGGAACAGAAGAAAAAGGGGTGCAACCGCATTTAAATCCCCTTGTGGTTGTAAAAGTGGCGCCGTTTAAGATAAAACAATTCTGACCCTTACACACCTGCAAAGCGCAGTGTGTTAGCAGTTGACGAGGCGTGCGTAGTAATAAATGGAATACATTAAAGCCTTATTTCGGTGTGGAACCGTGCGCCCCGTTCCTTCGCCTAACAATTTGCAAGGCGCAAATTTGAATGAATTTCGGTGATTATGTCCTTTCAACCCAGGGGGAACGGGGTGAGAGTTGACGAACAAGCGCTGTTAAACCAGGTGAAGCGCGGTAATGTTCAGGCGTTTTCAGCCTTGGTGAACATGTACCGCGAAAGGGTACTTCGTCTGGCCTTTCACCTGGTTGGCAGTTACGAAGACGCCGAGGATGTGGCTCAGGAGACTTTCGTGCGCGCTTACTTTTCGATGAATAAATACGACCCAACCAGGCCTTTTGCCCCGTGGATATACAGAATTGCCACTAATCTTTGCATGGATAACCTGCGTCGGCGTAAAGCGCGTCCCCAGCAAGTTGAACTGCCACCGCACATGGAGCTTTTCAACAGCGAGGAAGAGAAAGAATCCCCGGAGGAGCTCATTTTGCGCGATGAAACCCACTCTCAGGTGCTTGATGCCATACAGGAGCTTCCGGAAAACTACAGAGCCGTTCTGGTTTTGCGCTATTTCGAGGACCTACCTTATTCGGAGATCGCCCAGATACTCGGCACCTCCGAAGCAAACGTCCAGATGCGCCTCTCCAGAGCCAGACAGCGCCTGCGAGAGCGGTTGAAGAACATCGCTCGGGAGTGTTCGCCATGAACTGCAGAACCGTGCGCACTCTTTTATCGGCTTACATAGACGGAGAGCTCACCGCCGCCCAAGCGGCCAGTGTGGAAGCGCATCTGGACCAATGCAGCGAGTGCCAAACGGCGCTGGCAGAGCTGAAATCCCAAGACTTGGTGCTCCGCGCGGTTCTCGCAAAACCGATTGCGGTTTCCCCTCTCCTCACCCAGCGCGTAATTTCGGAGGTTCAGCGCCGACAGGCCGAAAAAGCGCAGGCACGCTTTGGATTCTTCCGCCTTCCGTTCGCCAAACCCGCCCTCTTAGCAGCCGCGGTCCTTGCTCTTATCGTAATATCCGTTTTCGCGTTTTCGCCGAAATCCGCCAGGGTGGTTGCGGTTCAAGGGAAGCCGCTTTGCTCAACCGCAAGCCACACTGGGTGGAACCACCTCCGCTCTGGCATGCGGGTATCCGACGGAACCCGAGTGAAAACAGCCATTGGAGAGATGGCAACCATCCGCTGGCCGGACGGCTCAGAGGTTGTAATCGGCGCGCAGACAGACGCAACAGCCCTGCCGGAAAGCAAACCTTCCGGTGTGGTTTTGAACAGAGGCCTTATCTACGCCCGGATTCGCCCGCAACAGCTAGGGTTCTACGTACGCGGACCGCAGGCCACCGCCACTGTGCTCGGAACCGAGTTTTGGCTGGAAGCCCGCGGCAACGCCACATCTTTGTTCGTAATCCGCGGAAAAGTCCGCTTTGCAAACGCCGCCGGGCAGGTGGTGGTTACCCGATGGAAGAAATCCACAGCCGTTGCCGGCCGCGCCCCGTCGCCACTGCAACCCACATCGCCGCTGGACGCCAACTCCTTCTGGTGGCTGCGCCACTCTCAACCCCGCCGCTAGCCAACAAGAAGCCTTGGCAAACCAAAAGAGCGCCCAAAACCTCTTGCCGCGGACTATTCAATCCGCGCCGGCAGAAGCTTCCATGCCTCCAACCGACTCACGCGTGCTGTACCACCACTTGCCGTCAGCTTCACGTGAACGCTGTCTCGCCTGGAGGGATAAACTCTGGTGGTGAGGCACGCGCGCCGGTTTGCGAAAACCTCCACAACGGATTTATCCAGGAACACGCGCAGGTTCAGGTTCTCGCCCTCGTTCAGCTTAAACGGTCCGCCGTTCACGCTTCGGTGCACATCCGGACTGAGGCTGGAGCGCTCCCGGTTCACCCATATTCGGCCTTCCGCTTGGTTGAAAGCGATGATGGTTTCCTCACTGCCGTCCGGGGCACAGAAAACCTTCAATCCCACCTCTTCGGCGCTTCCGGGGTCTATTTCGGCGGATATCTCCAGGCTGTCCCCTGAAATTCGGTCGAGAAGCATTTCTCCGGGGGCCACCGCGAAATCCTCAAACTTCTCAGAGGCACCGCGAAGCGCCCGAAGCTCTGGAGCCGGCTCCATTGTGAGAACAGAACCGTCAATTCCCAGTATGCGCGGAAAAGACATAACGCCGGCCCATCCTGCGGCTCTCACCGCATTCTCGTTGCGGCCTTCCCAAATCCATCCCCAGAGTATGCGCCTCCCGGAACCGTCCAGATAGCTCTTGGCGGCGTAGAAACTGCCCCCGAAGTCGGTGTTACCTTGAATTTCTGGATAGAAGCGGTGGTTTCTGTACGTTCCAATGAAATACAAAGTGGTGCCCAGCACAGAAACAAGCAGAACGTGCTTATCCCCAAGAGGGAAAAAGTCGGGGCACTCCCACATCTCGCCCGTGCTCTCCTTCTGGCCAACCAAAAGCGGGTGAAGATATTCCCAGGAAATCAAGTCTGGCGAGCGGTAAAGCAGTGCCGCTCCGCCTTCTCCTTTGATTCCGGAGCCAATTACAACATACCAAGCATCATCTTCCCGCCAAACGCATGGATCCCTAAAGCCGGTAACATCCAATCCAGGTGGGGGCTGGGCTATTACGGGGTTCGCGGGGTGTTTCTGCCACCTCACCAAGTCATCGCCACCGGTGGCAACGCACTGCACCTCCGGGTGCACACCGGTGTACATGATGGTGGGCACGCCGTTGTTGTCCACAGCACTGCCGGTCCAGCATCCGTCCTTGTCCGGGCCTCCCGGGGTGGGCGCCAGCGCTATCGGAAGATGGGTCCAGTTCACCAAATCATCGCTGACGGCATGACCCCAACACATGGGACCACTAAACCAAGCCTCCTTGGGGTTGTGCTGATAGAACAAGTGGTGCCTGCCTTTCCAAAAGATGGGACCGTTCGGATCGTTCATCCAGTTGGCCGGCGGCATAAAGTGGCTCAGCGGCCTGTGGGGGTCGGCCGTTTGCAAAGATGGCGCGTTGGAACTGCTCATTTACCTCCTCCAAACGAATGCACGATGAAGCCCCAAGCACTGCCGAGAGGACTGCATGTTGAACCGATTACTCCCACTGTGGAGCCACCCGGCGCAGGGCTTCCAAGCTTTTCAAAACTATCCAGCCGCGGTGGGATTCCACAAGACCCTGCGACTTCAAACGGCTGAACACCCTTATGCTCGTTTCCACGGTGGTACCGACGATTTCCGCAATATCCCGGCGCGTTAAGTCGATCCTTATGCCCTCGTCCACGCTTTGGCCGATTCTGGGTGCCAGCTCCAGAAGCGCCTCAACTATGCGCCTCTCCACACGCTGGGTGGCCATGCGCATCCGCATCTCGTGGGCCTTGCGGACTCTATCGGTCACCTCCATTATGGTGCGCGAGGCCACTTCTGGATGCCTGGAAATCAGGTCGCTTACGTCGTTGCGGTTCAAGCGTGCCACGCAGGCTCTTCCCATTGCCTGGGCCGTTGCCGGATACGGCTTCCCATCAAAAACGGCCAGCGCTCCGAACACCTCCCCGGGGAGTATAAGCTCCAGCATCACCGACTGGCCGGTTTCGGAGCTTTTCACAATTTTAACCTTGCCCAAAACCACCATGTAAACACTGTGTGATGGATCGCCCTGAAAGAAGATAGGCTCCTGGTCTTCGTACTCCTCCAGCTTGAAGCGAGCCACAAGCCACGAGAGCTCCTCGTTGGGAAGAGGTCCGAATATGGGCGACGCAAGAAGCACCTCTTTCAAAGCAGAGGTTTTGGTTTTTAAGGCAGGGCTTTGAGACCTCATCGCTTTAGTTATAGCATTCTTTGCAGGCCCAATGTCGTCCTGCTTTGATGGTGGTCCAAGCCGCCTGCTGGGGCAACCGCGCAAACCGCGGGAGAGAGACGGGGGTAGTTACAAGTGATCGATGGTAAGTGTGCGGAGAAAAGCGGAGATTAAACCGCAAGCTCAGCCGGAACCGCTTGCGGAAGCAGCTTCTCGACTGCGAAAATCGGAGGCCGCCGGCAGATACACGCGAAACACCGACCCTTCACCCACCTTGCTTTCTACCTCCAGGTGACCGTGGTGAGCATCAACTATCTTCTTCACTATCGAAAGTCCAAGCCCAGTGCCGCTGATTCCGCGCGTTTCGGGGGTTTTAACGCGGTGGAACTCCTCCCATATTCGGGGAAGCTCCTGCTCGGGTATGCCGATGCCAGTATCGGCCACATCCAGGCGCACATAGCCGTCGGAGCAGGAAATCGTAAGATCAACGCGGCCGCCCTCCTTGTTGTATTTAACGGCGTTGCTAACCAGGTTTGTAACCACCCGCGTGATATCCTCTTTATCGGCAAGCACCGGCGGCACAGAACAAGAGCTGTGCAACTGCATGGATATTCCTTTTTCGGAGGCCTGGCTCTGGAAAAGCTCCATCACCTCGCGAACAACGTCCTCCAGCGCCACCGGTTCCAGCTTTCTGGCAACGCGGCCGGCCTCCATACGCGAAAGCTGAAGCAAATCGTCCACCAGCGCAATAAGCGCCTTAGCCCTCTCACTGCATCTGATGAGCATGTGCCTGCGCTGTTCTGGGTCGTCGCCCGCAAGCCCCGAAAGCATTAAATCCAGGTAGCTTTGTATGGCCGCCACAGGTGCACGCAGTTCGTGCGAAACCATCGACACAAACTGACTTTTGATGCGCTCAACCTCCTTCAGGCGGGTTATATCTCTGAGCACCGCCACGCACCCAAGAATTTCCCCCTGCTCTGGAGAGCTCTGGCGTTCAACCGGCGGTTGTGTACCTGTCAATGCCTCCTGACTGCGTATTGCGGCCACGTTGGCCATAAGAACCAGGTCGCCAACCTCTATCTCTCTCACCACCATGGCGGTGCCGCTTGCCGCAGGAGAGAGACTGCCCGCTATGATCTCTTCAAGCTCCGGATGCCCCAGCGCGCCCCGAACCGGTACCGCCTCCGGAAGAGCTGTTTTAATCCCCAGCATGCGCATGGCCGCAGGGTTGTACAGAACCAGTTGACCCTCGCGGTTGGTCACCAAAACTCCGTCCATCATGCAGTTGATGATGGTGCGGCTTCGGCTTTTCTCCTCGGCCACCGCCAAAAGGCTTCGCTCGCGCTCCTCGCGGAGGCGCCTGGCCTCCAGCAACCATCGGCGGCGCTCCAGCCCCTTGTTGATTATGGCGATGAGCTCATCGGGAGTGAAAGGCTTTGGAAGGTACTCAAACACGCCGCGTTTGGTGGCCTCCACCGCCGTTTGGATGGTGGCATAGCCGGTTATCATTATGCAAACCAAATCAGGGTCGATTTCGTGGAAGGTTTGGATTATGTCCATGCCACTTACGCCCGGCAGTTTCATATCCAGGAGGATTAGGTCGAACGCATGCTTCTTGGCCAACTCCAAGGCCTCTTCGCCGGTAGCGGCCACCTCGGCGCGGTGCCCCATAGCGGTTATAACGCGCCTGCACCCCTCCCTTATGCCGAGTTCATCATCCACCACAAGGATGTTGGCTGGTTCTTCCATAACAGCTCCAAAACAAATTTGCTTTGCGGAACCGGTCCCCGGAATCCACCGGAAACCGGCTCCGCAGAATCAAAGCGCGCGGCTATTCGTTCCTTTTGGCGCGATATTTGGCCAGTATCTCTGGTATCTGGGCCGGCTCAAGCTGCCCGTAGACGTCGTTGTTTATCATCATCACGGGAGCCAAACTGCACGCGCCCACGCACCTCGCATCCTGAATTGAAAAGAGACCATCCGGCGTTGTTTGTTTCGGCCCGATGCCCAACTCTTCCTGCAGAGTTTTCATAATGCGGTCTGCGCCCTTAACATAGCAGGCGGTACCCAGGCAAACGGAGATATTGTACTTGCCCTTCGGCACCAACGAGAAGTACGAATAGAAAGTTGCGACGCCGAACACTTCTGCAGTGGGAATGTTGAGCTTCTGCGCCACATGGTTCATGGCGGCCTGCGGGAGGTACCCGAACAGTTCCTGCACATGGTGAAGCACCGGAATCAGTGCCCCTTGAGGATGTTCCGGGTCGCGAACCTGCTCTATGAACTCGTCCAACTCCCGCCAGCGTTCGCAATGCGATACCACGCTTGTTTGAATACCCATAGAAATCCACTCCTATCAACCAATTCCTGGCGGCACGCGCCGGTAATAGAAGGTATGCAGTAGCTCGTGGGATTTCTCACTCAGCGGATGCCCAAGGAACTCCTTGTAAAGCTGTTGAACGTCTGGGTTCTCGTGGGCAAAGCGCCTGGGTTTCCCCCTATCCTCGTTGTAGAGCGCTTCCGCCCTCAGCCTGAGAATCTCTGGATCCAGCGGCACGGCATCGTATCCGGCGTAGGGCTGGCCCCCGCCGCCGACACATCCGCCCGGGCACCCCATAATCTCAATGAAGTCAAGCTTCATCTCGCCGGAGCGCACGGCCTGCATCAGCCTGTAGGCGTTGCCCAGCCCATGGGCCACTGCGCACCTAAGCTTCAGCCCCTTAATCTCTGTCTCCATCGTCTTGATACCGTCCAAGCCGCGGACCGGCGTTATCTCCACGTCCGAAGGGTTGCTTCCGGTAAGCATCCAGATACCGGTGCGCAAAGCCGCTTCCATCACACCGCCGGTAGCCCCGAATATAGTGCCTGCGCCGGAAGATTCGCCCAGAGGACGGTCGAAATCCTCCTCATTCAGCTCTTTGAAGTTGATGCCGGCGCTTTTTATCATCCAAATAAGCTCGCGGGTGGTGATAACCGCGTCGGTGTGCGGGTACTCCGGTGTGCCCAGCTCCGGACGCTCGGCCTCGAACTTCTTGGCTGTACAGCACATAACGGCCACCGAATAGATCTTCTTCGGATCCAGCCCCATTTTCTGGGCGTAATAAGTTTTTACGATGGCGCTGTGCATGCTCATGGGTGATTTGCAGGTGGAAAGGTTGTCCAGGAAGTCCGGGAAGAAATGCTCGCAGAACTTCACCCAGGCCGGCGAACAGGATGTGATAAGCGGAAGCGGCCCGCCGCTCTTTATGCGTTGAACCAACTCGGACGCTTCCTCCATAACTGTGAGGTCAGCCCCGAACTGTGTATCAAACACCTTGTCGAAGCCGAGCAAGCGCAGTGCCGCAACCATCCTTCCGGTTTGGGCCACACCGAGCGGCATTCCAAACCCCTCTCCTATGGCCGCGCGGACGGACGGCGCCACCTGCACCACAACGAACTTTTCCGGGTCGGCAAGGGCATCCAGCACGCGGTCGGTATGCGGTTTCTCCAGGAAAGCCGCGGTGGGACAAACGTTTATACACTGCCCGCAGGTGGTACAAAGCGTTTCCTGGAAAGGCGCGTCGTATGCAGGCATAATCACGGTGTTGAATCCACGCCCGTAATAACCCAAAACGCCGACGTGCTGAATCTCCCGGCAGAGGCGCACGCACCGGTGGCAGAGGATGCACTTTTCCGGGTCTCGAATCAGGGACGGAGAAGATGTGTCTGGCTTATAGCTTTTCCGCTCGCCCTCGTAAAGCCTTTCTCTCACGCCGACCGCATATGCCAACCGCTGAAGCTCGCAGTTGCCGTCGCGCTCGCACGTTTGGCAGTCCATGGGGTGGTTGTCCAGGATAAGCTCCACAATATCCCTGCGGATCTGCCGTATCTCTGGTGTGGCAGTGCGAACCACCATCCCATCCGCCACCGGAAAAGCGCATGATGCCACCAGATTCCGCTGGCCCTCAACTTCAACCACGCAAACGCGGCATGCTCCTTCAATGCTCAATTGGGGGTGGTAGCACAAACGCGGTATGTGAATGCCGATTTTATCCGCCGCTTGCATTATGGTTGTACCGGCCGGAACGGTAACAGAACGGCCGTCTATAGTCAATGTAACATCACTCATCGCTGTATCCTTTCGCTCAAATTGTGTTAACTCAACTGCACCGCTTCGAACTTGCACCTACGCAAGCACTCTCCGCACTTTATACAGCGCTCAACGTCGATAACGTGCGGCTGCCGAGGTGATCCAGATATAGCCTGCACAGGGCAGTATCTGCGGCACAGCCCGCAACCAACACACCGCTCGGCCAGGATTGAATAGGTAAGCAGTCCTGTGCAGGATTTGGCGGGACAGCGCTTATCGTAAACGTGGGCTTCGTACTCCTCGCGGAAGTTGGCAATGGTGGAAAGCACGGGGTTCGGCGCCGCCTGACCAAGGCCGCAGAGCGACGCACGCTTTATGGTACGCCCCAAACGCTCCAGCTTTTCGATATCTCCTGGCTGTCCCTGCCCCTGGGTTATGCGGGTGAGTATCTCCAACATGCGCTTTGTGCCCTCACGGCAGGGAACGCACTTCCCGCACGACTCATCCTGCGTAAACTGCAGGAAGAATTTGGCAATATCCACCATGCAGGTGTCTTCGTCCATCACTATTAAGCCGCCGGAACCCATGATGGAACCCGCCTTGGTAAGCGACTCGTAATCCACCGGTGTATCAAGCATAGACGCTGGGAGGCATCCGCCAGCGGGTCCACCGGTCTGTGCGGCCTTGAATGCCTTCCCGCCTTTTATGCCGCCGCCGATTTCCTCCACTATTTGGCGAAGGGTTGTGCCCATCGGCACCTCCACCAAACCGGTGTGGTTCACTTTGCCGGCCAGCGCAAAGACCTTTGTGCCCTTGCTCTTCTCTGTGCCTATGGAGGCAAACCACTCGGCGCCGTTCATGATGATGGCGGGAATATTGGCCCAGGTTTCAACGTTGTTAATCAGCGTTGGCTTGCCCCACAAACCCGAAACTGCTGGGAAAGGCGGCCTTGGCCTGGGCATTCCGCGCTTGCCTTCTATCGACTGAATAAGCGCTGTCTCCTCTCCGCAAACGAAGGCGCCGGCTCCAAGCCTCAGCTCTATATCGAAATCGAAGCCGGATCCCAGAATGTTTTTGCCAAGCAGTCCGTACTGGCGCGCCTGCTCAATCGCTATCTTCAAACGCTTGATGGCCAGCGGATACTCTGCGCGAATATAGATATAACCTTGATGAGAGCCTATTGCATAACCCCCGATAGCCATTGCCTCCAGCACGCTGTGGGGATCGCCTTCCAAAGCGCTCCGGTCCATAAATGCTCCCGGGTCGCCTTCGTCGGCGTTGCAGATAACATACTTCACGTCGCCGCTGGCCTTCCTAGTGAACTCCCACTTAAGGCCTGTTGGGAATCCGGCACCTCCGCGCCCACGCAGTCCCGAGCGCTTCACAACATCAATCACTTCCTCGGGAGACATCGAGGTGAGAACACGGGCCAACGCCTGGTACCCGCCAACGCTTAAATAGTCCTCCACACGCTCGGGGTCCAGAACGCCGCAGTGCCTAAGGGCTATGCGAAGCTGAATCGTTTTCCCTTCGGTGGGGATGATGTGGTCGGGCACCACCCACTGCTTTTGAACCTCGCCACCGAGCGCATGCCTTTCGAAAATGACCTCGGCCCTTTCCGCATTTACGTTGCCGTACGTCACGGGCTTAGCACCGTCTGTGTAAACCTGCACCAGCGGTTCAAGGTAGCAAAGGCCAACGCATCCAACCTGCTCAACTGCGATATCTCCGTGCCCGTTCTCAGAAACGCGCCGTTTAAGGGCCTCCATCACAGCACCAGCGCCAGCCGCAATGGAACATGTGGCCATGCCCACAACCAGCCGAACGCGGGCACTCTTCTTGGCCTCCTCATTCTTACGGCGCACTTCGGCTGCTAATTCCTCCAGCTTCTCAACAGCAGTCATCTTCACGCCTTTCTATTTCAAGAATTAGATGCCACTTCTTCGGACCCAACCAACTCGCGCACCTTGGCAAGCAGTTCGGTTGGAGAAACCGGCTTGTTCAGGTAGGCGTCCACCTTCAAATCGTTCAGCGCTTTCTCATTGTCCGGGGTTAGGTCGAACCCAACCTCCTGAGTCACGCCAGTCACCATGAGAATCTTCGACGGCAGTGGGTGGTGGTTGCTGCGCAGTTGGCGCGCAACAGCAAAGCCCGAATCCAGCCTCTCCATCATCAAGTCGAGGATTATGAGATCTGGCTTTTCAGATTGGGCTTTTGCAACACCCTCGCGGCCGTCGCAAGCCACAGACACCTCAAAACCGCCGGCTTCCAAAGCGGTCTGAGCAACTTCCACAAAATCCGGATCATCATCCACAATCAGCACTCTTCGCTTCATTGCGCAACATCTCCCAAATAAATTCAGCCTCCGAACAACACAAAACTACTCTGAAATAAAGTTCTGCTCCAAATCTGAAGCGCCGATGAACCCAGCATCGCGCGCCATGCCGGGCTTCTTCCCCGGCTGTACTCGCGGCAGTGTAACTTCAAATGTGGTACCTTTCCCAACAGTACTCCGGACATCTATCTGACCGTGGTGCATTTTGATAATTCCGTATGCCACAGCAAGCCCCAAACCCGTGCCCTTGCCCAACTGCTTGGTGGTGAAGAAGGGGGTGAACAGCTTGCTCAGGTTCTCCTTGGGGATGCCGCAGCCAGTGTCGGTTACCGAAGCCACCACGGAGTTACCGTCCTCCGACACACGGGTTGCCAGCGTAAGCGTTCCGCCGTTCGGCATGGCTTCCGCCGCGTTAACTATTAAATTCACGAACACCTGCCGCAGTTGATTGGCATCCGCCTGTATCTCAGGCAAATCGGCCGCGTATACTTTCTGGACCTCAACGTTGTCGAACTCCGGTCTCTTCTCCACAGAGGCCAGCGCTTCATCAAGCACCGCGTTGAGGTTTGTGGGCCGCAGTTTCAGCTTGCCCCTGCGCGAAAAATCCAGCAAACCGGATACAATTTCCTTACAGCGCGCGGCCTCGTCAACAATCATCTGCAGATCGGCACGCCTTGGATCGTCCTCCGGCAAACTTTTCAGCAGAAGGTGGGCAAACAGGGTAACCGTGCCCAGCGGGTTGTTTATCTCGTGCGCTATGCCGGCGGCAAGCTGACCCATTGAAGCCAGCTTCGCCGATTGGATTAACTGCTCTTCGGCCTCTCTGAGAGCGGCGTTGGACCGCTCCAACTGCTCGATTATGTAGGGCAGGCACATCTCCAGCTCGGCCAAACCCTGGTAAACCGCCACCGCTTTCTCGCGGCAGGTGTTGTAGCCGCAGGCGCCGCAGTTCAGTTCATCCTCGGGCTTTGTCTTGTTGATGCGCCGCAGTATCGCCCGTATCTCCTCCTCGGTGGGCACCGGCAGACTCGGCTTTTGGTTGGTGTATCCCCTGGAAAGCGAACTCGGCGCAAAACGCTTTACGTCCTCGTCCACATCCTGCTGTGAGCGGTGCGCCATGCGGTGCCTAACATACTGCGTAACCGCCTCCCGCCTCGAGAACACACTTTGACAACTGTTGATTGCTGGGCCTTCTATGCAACCGTTGCACAGCAAAAGATCCAAGAACTTGGGCCTAATTCGCCCAACTTGCAACTCGGACAGAAGCGGCAGAATTCGATCCGGCCCCTCCGCAACTATAACCTCGCTTTCCAGCACATCGCCGCGAAGCCCTGCCGACCTAAGCAAGCCGCCGGAAACGGGAAAGATGCTTGCCACTCCGGGGAGGGGGCCTTCGGTCTGCGAATCCTCCATATCCGAAACCACAATGCCTCCGGTTTCGAACATCTCCTCCAACTCGGTGAAGGTCAGCACCGCGTCGATGGCGCCTGCCACGTTTGGATCTCGAATCTCCGCCTTCTTGGCAGTGCACGGTCCGATGAACACAACCTTAGCCCCAGGCAAAATCTTCTCTTTTATGGCTCGGCCCAGAGCCACACCCGGTGAAACAATCGGCGCCAGGTAGGGAATAAGCTCGGGAATATGCTTCTCCACATACGCCACCAATGCCGGGCATGGTGTGGTGATAATCGTGCGATCTCCAGACTCCGCGTAAAGCTTTGCATACTCGCGGCTAATAAGCTCGGCGCCGAAGGCCACCTCCATCACATGGGTGAACCCAAGGGCGCGCACGGCGGCCACCACCTGCCCGGGCCTGGCCCATGGAAATGCCGCCGGAAACGACGGCGCCAGGCATGCAACCACCGTCTGACCGGATTGGAGGAGGGCCTGCACATCCTCCACCGCGCGCTCCACCCGCTTGGCCGACTGGGAACACACGCGCACGCACCGGCCGCAGGCGATACAGCGCGACTCCACAACCCTGGCCTGGCCCTCCACCACCCGAATGGCTTTGGCCGGGCAGTTGCGCACGCATGTGTAGCACCGCTTACAGCGATCTTGTATGGTGTCTATAACTGCCGTCATCTCGATTTACCGCCTCCTAAAAACGCACAACATGCCCGGCCGCGCCGAACTTACATCTCGTAAGCCATCGGCTCCAGCTCGTAAAATGCCGGATTCAACAGCCGCCCAACCAGATTTGAAAACTGCCCCGGTTGAACCGGCTTCTTCACACAGCGGGAAACGCCCAGCTCGCGCACTTCCTCGGAAAGTTCCGCATAGCGAACCGGCCCGGAATTGGAAGTGAGCACCATTATCGGAACGTCGCTTCGCTGAGAGCGCAAATTCCGAACCAGCTCAATGCCGGAATCCGGCTTTTCCATGAACAAATCCACAACAACCGCATCAGGATTCTCTTGCTTAACCTTCTGCAAACCTTCTTGGGTGCTGTACGCGGCTATTACCTCGTACTTCCCACTTGCCTCTAAAGCAATGCGTCCGGTTTCCACGAAATCACGGTCGTCATCGACCAAAAGCACCTTTGCTTTTTTCATCAAGTCCTCCTCGACTTAGTTTTGATTTTTACGCGCAGAGAGACTTCTGCGCATTTCTCGCCCCCATCCCCAAGACAGGGGCGAAACCTGTATCACTTCAACCCGCCCCAGCTTCGGCGTAAAAGCGCGGGCTGTGACCATACCCCCGCGATACCCGGCGCCCCACCGAGGCTATCATAGCCTCCACACAGCCCCGGCAGTGCGCGGCATCCTCGCTGATGCATATCTTGCCGGGGTATATCTGATAGTGCTCGCGGTACTGCAGGGGTGTTAAATTCGGCATCACCACGTTGGCACCCGCACGCAGAGCCATCTGCCTCCCCTGCGGATGAATGGTGCCCACCGCCGTGGTAGCAGGAAGCATGCAGTCCGGCATGGCCAAACGCGCCACGGCCAGCGTTTTCAGCGTCATCTCAAGCGAACCGCGCGGGTAGCTGCCCAGCGGCGTTCCACTGTGCGGGATGAAGGGACCTATGCCGGCCATTTCCACGTTCAAATCCCGCATAAGCAGGATGTCGTCTGCCAGCGTCTCCACAGTTTGCCCGGGAAGCCCCACAATGTTTCCAGCGCCAACCTGGTACCCAAGCTCGCGAAGCCAGCGCAAACAGCGCAACCGCTCCTCCAAAGAGGTGCCTGGGTGAAGCGCTTTGTAAAGCTCCGGGTCGGCCGTTTCGTGCTTCAGCAGATATCGGTCTGCCCCGGCTTCTCGCAGCCCGGCGTATTCTTCCCTGCTGCGCTCGCCAACGCACAGAGTTACCGCAACATCGTGGCGGGATTTTATCTCCCGCACCAAACTGCACAGCTTCTCGGTTGAATACCAAGGATCTTCCCCAGATTGAAGGACCACCGTGCGGTAGCCCAATGCCACTGCCTGATCAACAGCCGCAAGTATCTCGCATTCGCTCATGCGGTAGCGCGTAAGCTGTTGGTTTTCGGCCCGCAAACCGCAGTAAAGGCAGTGGCGCACGCAGTTGTTCGAAAACTCGATTACCGCGCGCAGGTGCACCTCATCGCCGAACACGCTCAAAGTCACCTGCTCTGCGGCATTGTACAGCGCCTGCGTCTCCTCTTCACTCTCAGCGCTGAGGAGGGCTACAATATCCGCTCTATCCAGCGGCGAGCCGTCCAAAGCCTTGTTAAGTGCACGGCCGAACTGCGTCATAAGTGCCTTGCTCACAGGAACAAATCCCTTTCTCCGGCTTCCAGCCTGGCCAGCATCGACCGAACCCGTTCGCGAAGAGCCTCCGTGGGGAGCTCCTCCACGCGCTTGGCGATGAGGCGCTCGCCCTCTTCCCTCACCTGCGGAGACGCGTAGTCCAACAGATATTCTTTAAAGGTAAGAATCGCGTTTGGGGTGCAGAAGTTTTGTATGAAACCCGGCTTTGCAAGGTACATGAAATCCGGGCCCGTGCGCCCAGAGCGATAGCAGGCCGTGCAGAAGCTTGGGGTGAAGCCGGATTTGCACAAACACCCGATTACTTCGTCAAGGGAGCGGTGGTCGCCAACCTGAAATTGGGCTGTGGGAGCCTCGCCGTCCGCTGAGTAGCCGCCGGGGGATGTGCGCGAGCCGGCGGATATCTGCGAAACCCCAAGCGCAATAAGCTCATCCCGAAGCTTGGGGCTCTCGCGGGTGCTTAGTATGATGCCGGTGTACGGAACCGCCAACCTCAGCACGGCCACAATGCGCTTGAAAGTCTCATCGTCCAGGGGATAGGGCACCTCTGTGGACATTGGGGCGCCCTCGGCCGGCTCTATGCGCGGCACAGACAGCGTGTGCGGACCGGCACCGTAACGGCGGTCCAGATAATCCGCGTGCGCCAGCAAAGCGATTGTATCGTAGCAGTAGTCGTATAGCCCGTAGAGAACGCCCATCCCGATGTCGTCCAGCCCGGCCTGCATCGCCCTATCCGGAGCCTCCACCCTCCATTTGTAGTCCGCCTTCGGGCCGGATGGATGCACCCGCTCGTAAGTCGGAACATGGTAGGTTTCCTGGAAAACTTGATAGGTGCCGATGCCCGCTTCTTTCAGCATTCGAAAACCTTCCACCGAGAGCGGGGCACAGTTGACGTTCACCCTGCGTATCTGCCCCAAACCCTCACGAACCGAGTAGGTGGCCTCTACGGCCGAAACTATATACGAAGGGGTATCGGCGTGGCTTTCCCCAAAAACGAGGAGCAGTCTTTTGTGGCCCATCCGCTCCAGAAGTCTCACCTGCTCCTTCACCTGCTCCGGGGTGAGGCGAGTTCGCTTTGCTGAGGTGTTGGAACGGCGGAACCCGCAGTACAAGCAGTCGTTCTGGCAGGTATTGCTCACGTAAAGCGGAGCAAAGAGGACTATCCTATCGCCATATATCGCTTTCTTGACATGCGCGGCTGCGGCCAATATCTCATTCTGAATATCGGGGTCGCTGGTGCACAAAAGCCCCGCCGCCTCGCTTAGCGACAACCCTTTAAGAGAAACGGCCTTTTCCAGCGCAGATGCCAACTGCGAGCGCGACATACTGCGCCCTTCTGCTATGGCACTGCGAATCCTTCTCTCATCCAAAAGCTCCAATAAATTGCTTCCCACAGCCGCTTGCATCGTTTTGCCTCCCGCCCTTACCCTCAGCGCTACCAAATGAGGAAAAGGCCGAAGATAAGGAACGAACCAAATTTAATCATCGATATTTGTGAAAAACCTCACAATATGAATATAGCAGTTAAGGTGCGAAAAGTCAAGCCTTTGAAATGACAAGTATCGCGCTTGCCCAATATCCAATACCTAATCGACCGAAAAACACCGGGAAAAATATCTCAGCGCAGGGCTTTCAAAGTTCTGAGCGCCGCCATCGAAACCCTTCTCTTGGCTCGCCCTCATTCCCAACCCTTTCCCCGCGTTACCCCCCTCATCCCCGGTCTGTACAACTCCGGGGAGAAGGGAGTTAGCTCCCCCTCGCCCGCGCAAAGCCACGGGAGAGGGGCCAGTGGTGAGGGCATATAAGCCACCCAATTTTAAAAAGCCCCGATCTCAGCGCGGCCTGCGTTTGACACCCAAACTGTGCGCCGTTATAATCGAAGCGTCCGAACTGCGTTTTCGCCGAACGGATGGAAGCGTTACCGCCGCACCAAGCGCAGTGTTTTACCTACGGCGGCGCAAGTTGGTGAGTTTTTGCCTTTCACAAAAGTTTGGTTGGAGGGAGTTTGGCATTTGAGCTGCTTGGGAATGCGAACATACTGGTGTGGGGAACTGCGCGAGGAGCACGTCGGGAAAGAAGTGGTCCTGAACGGATGGGTCCAGCGCAGTAGGGACCACGGCGGCCTCATATTCGTGGATTTGAGGGACCGCACCGGCATTGTGCAGGTTGTGTTTAACCCTGAGACGGATCCGGAAGCGCACCGCATTGCCGGCACGGTGCGCTCGGAGTACGTGCTGGCTGTGCGCGGTGATGTGGCATTGCGACCACCAGGCACAGAAAACCCAAACCTTGCCACAGGAAAAGTGGAGGTGCTGGCGCGCGCAGTTGAGATTCTAAATCCAAGCAAAACCCCGCCCTTCCATATAGTGGACGGCGTGGACGCGGATGAAATGGTGCGCTTAAAGTACCGGTATCTGGACCTGCGGCGGCCCGAGATGCACGCCAAAATCGTCCTGCGCCACCGCGTAATCAAGTTCATCCGCGATTTTTTGGATGCCCGCGGCTTTTACGAAATCGAGACGCCTATCCTCATCAAATCAACCCCAGAGGGCGCGCGGGATTACCTTGTGCCGTCCAGGCTCTATCCAGGGCATTTCTACGCCCTGCCGCAGTCTCCACAGCAGCTCAAACAGCTCCTTATGGTTGCCGGAATGGAGCGGTATTTCCAGATAGCGCGCTGTTTCCGAGATGAAGATCCGCGCGCCGACCGACAGCCGGAGTTCACACAACTGGATATGGAAATGTCCTTTGTAACCCAGGACGACATCCTCAGCATCACGGAGGAGCTTTTCACAGAACTTGTTAAAACGCTCACCAACAAGCGCATAGTTACGCCGTTCCCCAGACTCACCTACGCAGAGGCGATGGCTCGTTTCGGCACGGACAAGCCGGATATGCGCTTCGGAATGGAGCTGGTTGATATATCCGACTTGGTTGCCGAGGCAGACTTCAGGGTGTTCCGAGAGGCTTTGGCCGCAGGCGGACAGGTAAAAGCAATCGTGGCTCCGGGATGCGCCGGCTATTCGCGCTCGGAAGTGGACGCGCTAACTGATTTTGTGAAAAGCGCTGGCGCAAAAGGGTTGATTTCAATAGCCCTAACGCAGGAGGGGGTTAAATCGCCCACGCCGGTTCTCAAATTCCTCGGCGAGGGCACAGTGAACCGGATTCTGGAGCGCGGCGGTGCTAAAACCGGGGATATGATGTTCATCGTGGCCGACAAACCAGCGGTTGTCGCCGGCGCATTGGATAAACTGCGCAGAGAGATGGCCCGCCGCTGCAACCTTATCGATAAGGACCTTATGGTGTGGGTGTGGGTGGTGGATTTCCCTCTCTTTGAATGGAACGAAGAGGAGGGTCGGTGGGACCCAACACACCACCCGTTCACAGCTCCAAAACCGGAGGATATCCACCTGCTGGATACGGATCCGGGTGCCGTTCGCGCAGACTGCTACGATTTGGTGTGCAACGGTGCGGAGGTCGGCAGCGGCAGCATACGTATCCACAGGCGCGACGTTCAAGAGAAGATCTTCCGTTTGTTGAACTACTCTCAGGAGGACGCTGAAGCTCGGTTTGGTCACCTTCTGGAGGCATTCGAATACGGAGCGCCGCCGCATGGCGGAATAGCGCCCGGGCTTGACCGTATTTTGATGCTTCTTGCCGATGAAGAGAACATCCGTGAGGTGATACCGTTCCCCAAGACGGCCAGCGGCATCGACCCGATGACCGGAGCTCCGTCTCCGGTGGACGAGGCCCAGCTTAGGGAGCTGCACCTGCGCGTGGTCACAGACTAAAAGCTTTTGCCGCTCAACTAGTTCCAGCTTTGCAACTGTCCAGGGGAATGCTTTGGAGGGCTGAATGCGCGGCCTTTTTGATGAAGACAACGGTGGCGCAAATCGTGCAGAGGTTCCCCTGGCGGCCAGAATGCGTCCGCGAACGCTGGACGAACTGGTTGGTCAAGAGGAGATTGTGGGCCCGGGCACGCCGCTCCGCAGGGCAATCGAGGCGGACCGCATCTCTTCGTGCATTTTCTGGGGACCTCCGGGCTGTGGAAAAAGCACGCTGGCAAGCATTATCGCTTCCTCCACCAAGGCATCGTTCGAGAATTTCAGCGCTGTTACCTCCGGATTGCCGGAGATGCGTGCCGTGCTGGCTCGGGCCGTGGAACGGCGCAGGCGCGGCGGCAGAACAATCCTTTTCATCGACGAAATCCACCGGTTTAACAAATCCCAGCAGGATGCCTTTCTGCCCTATGTGGAGAACGGCACCATAATCCTGATAGGCGCCACCACCGAAAATCCGTTCTTCGAAGTGAATGCACCCCTGCTTTCGCGCTGCCGCATATATACTTTTCGACCGCTTTCAGCACAGCACATCAAGGAGATACTTAGGCGCGCGCTGGCGGACGAAGAGCGCGGTTTGGGCGGCCTGGGCTTGGAAGTTGAAAACGAGGCTCTGGAACATCTGGCCAACATCGCCAACGGTGATGCCCGGGTGGCGCTGAATGCTCTTGAGGTGGCGGCCAATGATGCCATTCGCACAGGCACGCGCCGAATAGACCTGCAGTTGGCGGAGGCGGCCGCTCAACAGCGCGCTTTAAGATACGATAAAAGCGGCGACCAGCATTACGATATCATCTCCGCCTTCATCAAGTCGATGAGGGGGTCCGACCCGGACGCGGCTGTATACTGGCTTCTGAGAATGCTGGAGTCTGGAGAGGATCCGCGGTTTATAGCGCGGCGGATGGTTATCCACGCCGCCGAAGATGTTGGCCTCGCCGATCCGATGGCGCTTGTGGTGGCGGTTTCTGCGGCGCATGCTTTGGAGTTTGTTGGACTTCCGGAGGCCAAAATTCCGATGGTGGAAGCCGCCATTTACATCGCCTGTGCGCCCAAGAGCAACTCGGTTGTTAAGGCCATCGGCGCCGCCGGAGAAGACCTAAGCAAGCAGGAGGCCCAGCCGGTGCCTGCTCATCTCAGGGGAAGCGAGTACTTCGGTGCCGCGGCACTCGGCCACGGCGTGGGCTACCTCTATCCACACGATTTCCCAAACGGATATGTCCCACAGCAGTATCTGCCTGACAACCTGGTGGGACGCAGATACTACGAACCCACCGACCGCGGATACGAGGCAGAGATAAAGAAGCGTTTGGAGCGCCTGCGCAGCAGGGAACAGGATAAAGGCTGACTTTTGTGCTTCTCTCTGCCGAATGGGCGAGAGACTCCCTCATTCCCTGCTTCTTTCCTGTGGTTTGCGCAGGCGAGGATAACCAAGCGCCGTTTCGATTTCCATGGGCTTCTTCGTCAAAACTTTCGAAAAGCCTGACTTCAGCGAGCAATTCTTGTACGGGTTGGTGGGTTATGGTATAATTAGGCGCGTTACAGGAGGTAGTGGTCTGCATGAAGCGAACATACCAACCCAAAGTGAGGTGGCGACACAAAGTTCACGGCTTTAGAAGAAGGATGCGAACGCCCGGAGGCCGCAGAGTTTTGAAGGCCCGCCGGCTTAAAGGTCGTCACAGGTTAACCGTTTAAAAATGCTGCCACGAGAGAAACGCCTGACCAAGCCGGAAGAGTTCGGACAGGTGTTTCGGCGTGGAAAGGGTTTCGGAAATTCAATCCTATTTATCAAAGTGCTGAAGGGCCGCCAAAACGGGGTTCGCGTTGGAGTATCCGTTTCGAAAAAGTTTGGGCGTGCAGTGGCCCGCAACCGAATAAAACGCTTACTTCGAGAGGCGGCCCGACGCTATATCAATAACATTAAGCCCGGATACGACCTGATCTTGGTTGCCAAAGAGGGGATTCGAGAGGCTAAATTCGAGGAGATTTTGGAAGCTCTTCATTCACTGCTGTTGGAAGCCAAACTGCTATGCAACAATCGCCCACCAGCCGTATCCTCATCTGGTTGATACGCGCCTATCAATCCGTCACTGTTAACCTGCCTCCTGTTTGCCGCTTTCGCCCAAGCTGTTCAGAGTATGCCCTGGAGGCAGTAACAAGATACGGCTGTGTAAAAGGCTTGTGGCTGGCAGTAAGGCGCATTGCTAGATGCCACCCGTTCAGCAGTGGCGGATACGATCCTGTGCCATGAGAATTTTCAGTCATCAATTCGGCTCCGTGGAGAATAGAATGCGCTTTTGGTTCGGGGGCCGGTGGATTTTACCGGTCCTTGTGTTATTGCCAGTGCTTTTATCTGGATGCGTTCAGGCCCCCTCGCCATCCAAAGCCAGGGAACACTACCAAAATGCACAGGCTTTGGAAAAAGAAGGGCGCCTGGAAGCCGCGCTCGAGGCCTACGTCAAAGCTTTATCTGCCGACAACCAAGGTGAGCTCGCCGCGGAGGTCGGGCTGAAGGTTGGAGAACTGGCCGAGCGCCTGAAAAAGTACGACCAGGCTGTGCAGGCCTACAAAGCGGTTCTGGCGCTACCCGGTGAACGCGTGATTTCGGTAAATGGCCGCAAAATCGACGCCAAAGCCGAAGCCCAAAAAAAGCTGAAACCGGCTATCAATGCGGCCGATAAACAGCATTCGCAAAAGCTTACCTATAAATTTCTAGACGCAATCGTCGCCTTAACCGGGCGAAACCCCCACTTCAGCTACGCCCTGGCAATCTTTGTCTTCACAGTGTTGGTTAAAATACTCCTCACCCCGATGACCAAGGCCCAGTTCAATTACATGCGCAAAATGAACCAGCTCCAGCCCATGATGCGCGAAATCCAAGAGCGCTACGCAGACCGAAAAGAGGAGATGAACCGCCGCCTGATGGCCTTGTACCGAGAGCAAGGAGTAAACCCGCTTGGCTGTGGATTTAACACATTGGTCCAAATGGCTATCCTCATCATGATGTACGGGGTCATCAGGGATTACTCTTACCAGTTTGAGAAAGGCTTCTTCCTCTGGATAAATCCGTCTTTGGCGCGGGTGCTTCCAGGGATCATAGGACCCAACTTGGCCTACCCAGACCTGCCGCTTCTGGTCCTGTATTCCATAAGCATGTATGTCTCGCAGAAACTCACCGTAATTCCAACCGGAGATCCTCAGCAACAGCAACAGCAGAAAATGATGTCCATAATGCTGCCCGTTATGTTCCTGTTTATACTTAGAACGTTTCCATCGGCTTTCACTCTTTATTGGCTGACCTTTAACATTTTGACCACCGCGCAGCAGCTTCACATGATGCGCAAAGCCGATGCCGAACAAGCGGCAGCAGGTGGTTCCAGCGGCGGTTCCCAAACACCGCCGCGGCGCAGTGTGAAGCGGCGCCGCAAGTAAAAAGGGGCTTCGGAGGAGCAACAGCAGTGGCAATATCCATAGAAAAAACAGGCAGAAGCTTTGAGGAAGCTAAAAAAGCGGCTCTCGAAGAGCTTAAAGTGCCCGAAGATAGGGTAAGCGTGGAGATTTTGGAAGACAAGGCGCGGGGTTTTCTGGGGCTTAGCGGCCGCCTGGTGCGCATACGGGTTACCGTTCTGGAGAGCGGAGCCTCTGCCCAAACACCAGAAGCACCTCCAGCGGAAGAGAAACCCTCCGGCAACCCCGGGGAGGTCCTTGAACTTGCCAAAGGTCTTTTGGAGTCTATACTCCGCGCAATGCGCTTCAATGTGTCCGTAAAAGCCCACAGAGAACCGGATAAAATTGTGCTGGAGATGCAGGGTCCGGATGTCCCGTTGCTTATAGGACACCACGGACAGACGCTTAACGCTTTGCAGTACCTCCTATACGTAATGGTTTGCCACAAAGCGAAAACCAAAGTGAGCTTAATGCTGGACGCCGAAGGATACCGAGAGCGCCGTGAACAAGCTCTGAGGCGGCTTGCACTGCAGGTGGCGCGGCAGGTCCGAGAAACGGGCCAAGAAGCGGTTATGGAGCCGATGCCCCCGGCAGAACGGCGCATTATCCACCTTGCACTGGTAAACGAACCGGGAGTCACCACCTACAGCGAAGGCGAGGAGCCAGACCGCCGCGTGATTATCTCCCCCACCGGCTGAAACTTGCCTGCGTTCGACAGCTTAGCAAGCAAGGAACATCCACCGGCTGTTCGGCGTCCAACATTGTTGGGAACGCGCTTATGTTCACTGGTTTTTCGTAGGCAGTTTTCCCAACAAACGGTGAACAGGTTAGGAAATCATGCTGCTCGCGCTCCACGTGTTGACAATTCTCACCCTGTATGTTGCGCCGACCGCCCTCGGCAGTATTAATTCGCCGGGGAAAAAGATTTTTCTGCGAACCGGAACGCTCCTTACTGCCCCGAGGCAGGCTGTCGAGAGCGATTCAATGCCGCGCTACGCGATTGTCCAGCTCCGCGGCCCAATCCACGAAAGCGACAAGGTCGAACTGCGCCGGTGTGGTGCCGAACCGCTGGTCTATATCCCCGAAGATGCCTTCATCGCGCGGGTTGCTCCGGAAAAAGCCGCCCAACTCTCCAAGCTACCATCCGTCTTCTGGATCGGCCCCTACAAGCCCGAGTACAAACTCTCGCCGGCACTGCCGAACTCCGACGCGCATGGAAAAGCCTATGTTAAGCTGTTCGCCGGCGAAAGCGAAGTAGCCGTGGAATCGGCAGCACGAGCGCGAGGATTATCGGTGCAGAAAGCCTCTGGAGGGCTTCTGCGGGTTCAAGGCGCCTTCTCGGTTATCAAGGAATTGGCAGAACTGCCGGAGGTGGAGTGGATCGAACCCGTGCCGGAAGCTCGGTTTTTCAACGACAGAGCGCGAGAAATAACCGGCGTGCACACCGCCTGGCAAAATCACGGCCTGTACGGAACCGGACAGGTTGTTGCCGTCACAGACACAGGACTGTCCACCGGCAATATCGAAACCCTGCATCCAGACCTGCGCGGCAGGGTTCGCATAGCAATAGGGTTAACCCCAAGCGGCGATTGGACGGACGACTACGGGCACGGCACCCACGTTGCCGGAACAATTGCCGGTTCCGGAGCCGCATCCGGGGCGGAACCAGAAGCCCGCATGTACCAAAACTCCTTCGCCGGAGTGGCCCCGGAGGCCGAGCTGGTCATCCAAGCCGTGAAAATAGACCCGCTGTTCGGCAGCCCAATTGGCCTGCCCGACAACCTGAACGACCTGTTTTTCCAAAGCTACGTATTCGGGGCCCGCATTCACAACAACAGTTGGGGCGACATAGATGTGCCGTACGGCGAATACAACCTTCACGCGGCGCAGGTTGACGAATTCGTTTGGAACCACCCGGATATGCTTGTGGTGTTCGCCGCCGGCAACGAGGCCGAACGAATGAAGCCGGATGTGGATGAAAAAGGAACCGAGGAAACCGCAGGAACGTCTATCGTCGCCCCGGGCACTGCCAAAAACTGCTTAAGCGTTGGCGCCACAGAAAACTACCGCCCCCCGAGCGAAAACTGGAAGGGATACAGCCACCTTACCTGGTCTGTTTTCGGCTTTGCAAACGAGCCCGAGGCCTCTGACTACATAAGCGACAATCCAAACGGCTTGGCCGCATTCTCCGGCCGCGGACCAGCCTTCGACGGCCGGGTGAAGCCGGATTTGGTCGCTCCGGGAACGGATATAATATCCACCATCTCCTCGGCCGCGCCACTAAGCCACTACTGGGATGTGCAAGACGAGCATTACGCCTATCTCGGCGGCACCAGCATGGCGTGCGCAGTGGTTTCCGGAGCGGCCGCCCTTGTGCGGGAATTTCTGGAGAAACGGGGGATGTCCACCGGCCCAAGCTCGGCGCTCTTGAGGGCAGTGCTGGCGGCCGGCGCGGAAGACATTTCACCCGGGCAGTACGGCGCTGGCGAAAAACAGGAAATACACCCACGCCCTGATTTCGCTCAGGGATGGGGCCGCTTGAACCTGGATTCTCTATTCCGAAGGTCTCCCAACGGTGCTGGTCTCCAAACACTGGACGAAACAGTGGGTTTGGAAACCGGAGAAATAAGGCGCTACAGCGTGTACGTAAGCCCCAACACCGAACGCCTGGTTTTGGCTTTGGCATGGAGCGATTATCCGGCGGCACCGGAAGCAGGCCGCGCCCTTGTGAACGATTTGGACCTCATCGTGTACACCCCAACAGGGGAACGCCTCCTGGGCAACGGACGCACAGACCGCCTGAACAACCTGGAACTGGTTGAGATTAAACTGCCGCGGCGCGGTATGTACACCGCAACGGTTGCCGCCCGGAACGTGCCGTTCGGCCCACAGCCCTTTGCGCTTGCTGTGCTTGGAAGCCCCGGACCCATCAGTGTGTTCGGCGACTTGGACAACAACGGTCGCACGGAGCTCTCGGATGTGGTGCTGGGCCTTCGCGTTGTAACCGGAACTGCTTTCATCAAAGGCAGGCAGAAACTTGAGGGTGAGGTAACCACGGCAGAAGCGCTTGCCGAAACCATAACCCTGGCGGATGTGGTGCGCACCCTACGCGCCTTCTTGGGGCTTAACCCGTGGAGCGACGAAGAGCTACCAGCTTAACAGCATTAGGAAGTAATAATACGCTGCAGGCGCCACGAACATAAGGCTGTCGAAGCGGTCCAGCACCCCACCGTGGCCTGGTATTATATCCCCAAAGTCTTTTATCTCAAGCTCCCGCTTCAGTGCCGATTTGCTGAGATCGCCTATCGGACCCAGAATGCCGGCAATCAACCCAAGCGCCGTGCCGTGAAAAACCGTGTTTGCCGCGCTGAAAGGCGGTAAAACAGAGCCGACCAGCGGCACAAAAAACACCGTTCCGGCCACAAATGCGGCCAGTAGTCCGCCCAAAAAGCCCTCCACCGTCTTCCCCGGGCTTAGGCTTGGGCACAGCGCCCTCCTGCCGAAAGAACGGCCGATAAAATACGCCCCCGTATCCGCCGCCCAAGTGACGAGAAAAACAAACAGCATCAGCCTGGCGCCCAGCGAATACCAGTTGAACAACGAATGGGAAATCGTCACCCCTATGCCGCGGATGAGTATAAGATGCGGCAACAGCAGGCCAACGTAAACAGCTCCAAGCACGGTGCATCCAAGGTCCCTAATGGGAGCGCGGTTTGGCCGCACAATTTGGGTTGCCAATGCCGCCATCAGCAAAGCCGTCAGCGCAGGAACCAACCAGAACAGCGAAACCCCCTGCGTTCTTCCCCAGGCCGCGGCACAGGCAATCAAAACCCCAGCCCACCCAAAAGGCGCGGCCGGCTGAGCTTTGACCTTGGCAACCGCAGAGTAAAATTCATGCACTCCAACCACGGATAAGGCACAAACAACCAGCGCAAACACCTCGCCGTTGCCAAGAAACAACAGCAAAATCAGTATCGGAACCCCAACAAGTGCGGCGGCAACCCTCTTCCAAAGCACAAAGTTCACCCCTGTGAGCGTTCTTTCCGCGCAGGCGGAAAATCTCCTTCCGCGTAAGAGTAAAACAGCGCTTGAAAAGGGGAACCGGAAATAAAGGGGCGGCTTTCAAAACTTCCCAAGCCGCTCCCTTATTTCCGAACTCACGCGGGGAACCTCACTCTTGCAGTGTTGGTGGTTGTTTGATTAGCCAGTCCCCCCGCCTCCGGCAGCAGTTCCGCCTGCAGCAGACGGGGTGGTTGCTGAAGCCTGCGCCTCAAAAACCTCAAGTGCCACAATCACTGCTTGACCGCCAAAGCTGAACTTCACGCGTGCACGGGCTTTGTCCCCAACCTGGACCTTGTCAAGCGTGACCACATCGCGCCGCTCCACCTTCAGGTCGGCCGGGACCACAACCGTGACCTCCGTCTTACCATCCGGAAGAACGATCACCACCTGGCTCTTTTCAACATCCACGGACTTCACGGTTCCAACAGCGCGCGCCTCAGCGTCCGGCCTCAGCGAAGGGACTGCTTTGCTGGGATTGGCGGTCCCACCCGTGCCGCCTGCCGGAGCACCAGCGGCCGGCGACGGAGCAGACGCCCACAGCTTGCTTGCCTGGATTACAAGCGGCAGTCCGGCAACCTCAATCTGGTCGCCCGGCTTCAACCCCGATATGAGAGTGGTGGAATGCCGCACAATTTGTGCCGATGGATCTACCGAAAGAGTAACTGTAGACGGAAGCCCGCGGATGGTCGTTTGAATGGTGATCGTTTTGTTGTCGGCATTCACAGCGGTCACGGTGCCGACAACCGTCTGATAGTACCAGCCCCAAATAAGCGGCCAGGCCGCGCCGGCAGATGCCACCGCACAAACAAGAAGAGCAACAACCATCCAAAGTGCAAACCCGCGTTTCATGACGGTTAGCCCTCCTTACAGACTTTTTGGCGGTGTTCGAAGCATTGGTTTTGGGGTTATTTTCTCAAGGCAATTAGACGAAAGAAAAAATCCTGGGGTTCCGGTTTGAGAAAGCGCAATCTGTAATCCGATGCAGCGCGAAACCACACATTGCTTGACTTCAAAACACCGAGGTAACATAATATCCGTGACAAACGGGCGCTGCAGCTATTTGTTCCGAGCCTCGGCTTGGGGAGGTGTTCCGAATGTGCACTTTTGCCTTTTGCGCCGCCCAAAGCTTTGCTTCTCGAGTTATAAAACGATTTGGGATGTTCTCGTTGGCCGCCATGGCGGTGTTGTTGGCGCACACCGCACTTGCCGCCGGTCCCAACGAAGACAAAGTGCCCTCGCTGGTTGAGCTTGCTCCGCCGGTGCCGAACTCCCAAAATGCCGCTCTGCTTTACCTGCGCGCTTTCCACCTTTACCCAAAGGATAGAAGCGCCAGCAAACTGCTCAGCGATTTTATCTCTTTGGAAGGTGCCAGGGCCAATGCGCTCGTTCCAAAGGTGCAGGCCGTCCTCCAAAAGTACGGAAAAGCGTTGGATTTGGTCCGCCGCGCCGCTTCAATGCCGAAATGCCGGTTTCCGATGAACTGGCAAACCACGGACCGCTTTCCATACTACGCCGACCTGCGCGAACTGGCACGAGCAACTGCCGCACACGCAAAACTCTGCGCGCTGAGCGGCCGGCCGCATGAAGCGGCTGCAGATCTGCAGGCCGGCTTTAGAATGGCCAAGCACATCGGAGAGGACCCAACCCTTACCTCCGTATTGGTGGAGTATGCGTGCATCGGAATAGCAAGCAGAGCATTTCTCAGCGTGCTGGAAACAGCCCCTCCAAGCGAAAAAGACTGCGAGAAGCTTAACCAAACTTTGGCGGAAATGGATTTGAACACCGCTCTGGTTCGTGCCCTTCAAGGCGAGTTGGCCTTATCCATGCGGGCACCGCAGAGTGCGTCAAGCGGGCAGGCATCTGGAAGCGCCTGCATCGGCGGTGGGTGACTACCATCCGGCAGAACACCGGGGGTGTTCACTGAAACAAGCTCTTTGCTGGCGTACCTTTCACAAACCCTGCTCTACATGGCTTACCGCGAACGCCTGAAAGGCACTGTACATGCAATCGAAGCGTCTGACACCGGCATCGCCGCCGTGAAGCAGATTTCAGAGCAGGCCAAGCAGAGCGAGACGACTGCATCCATAGGCGTCGATCTGAGGGGAATAGCCAAAACTCACTACGAGCATTCGGCCCGCCTGGCACTGATGCGTTGGGCACTGGCGCTGGAGGTATACCGCAAGCGCACCGGAAGCTATCCAGGAACACTGTGGAATGTATCTGCGCGGCTCGGCTGGAAGCTACCGAAAGACCCTATCACTGGTGGCGGCTTCCTTTACCGGCGCCGTCCGGGCGGCTATGTTATCTACAGCATCGGCTGGAACGAAAAAGATGATGGAGGGAGAAACCTCAGAGAACAAAGGATTGTGGGAGCGACACCTTCGCCTCAATCTGGAGCAGGCGCTGATGACATCGCTCTCTCGCTTGGATAATCACAGCGGAGACCATTGAAGAACCTGCCGATTTAAGCCTCGGCTTTGGTAAACTCTCTGTCTGGCACCAACTTTGCGTTTATGAAAGAGTTTCAAGCGCTCTTTTTCCCTCCGGAAAGCGATTTGCATCCGGAGGATGTTTATGCATCGCTTGCCTCTTTTTCCCACCGAAAGCGCTTCGGGCAGTTCTTCACCCCTACGCACATAGCCGAGTTCATGGTGCAGTGGGTGGTTAGCCGGAATCCATCCTCGCTCCTCGACCCAGCCGCAGGCACCGGCGTGTTTTTGGAAATCGCCGCACGCCTCCTGCCGAAATCAGCCCGCCTGGTGGGATACGAAGTGGAACCGGCCTTGATTGCCGCGGCAGTGGCAAGACTTTCAAGATACCACAAAACCCCTCCTCCGGTTGTTAAACGCAGAGATTTCTTGTCGGACGCAGACGGCGGCACTTTCGATGCCGTTGTCTGCAATCCGCCGTATCTGCGGTACCGAGACTTCCGCTTCCCCCAAAAAGTTTGGCAGCGCCTGGACGCGGTCACGGGAAAGAAGCTGAACCGCATGACCAACGCCTATGGGCTGTTTTTGGTGGCGGCCGTCTCGCGGCTTGCACCAAAAGGAACGGCCGCGTTTATCATCCCCTCCGAATTCCTCAACGTGGACTTTGCCGCACCAATCAAAGAGTACCTGCTTTCGCAGAACCTTCTTGATGCCATCATCCTCTTCGAACACTCCGAAAGCACCTTCAACGGCGTGCTGATAACACCGTGCATCCTTTTGCTGAGGAAAGATCGAACAGCAGAAGAGCAAATCCGCATCGCCCGCGTAAAGCGCGCCCGCGCCAGCGAGGATTTGTGGCACGCGTTAAGGCATCAAGCAGACTTTGTAAAACCCAATCAGCTCCCGCCGAACGCCAAATGGGAACCGCTTCTGAATTCGCTCGGTTCGCACGCAAGCGGTGGACTTGTACCGCTGGGCTCGCTCGCAAGATGTGTGCGCGGCATCGCCACCGGAGCCAACTCTTTCTTCACGCTGAGCGCGGCCGAGGTGGAGAAATACGGCCTGGAAGAAGATGTGCGTCCGTGTGTGGTAAAAGCCGCGTATGCCCCCAGCCCCGTGTTCGGACAGAAAGAACTTCGCCGGCTGATAGATGCCGGCAAAAAGGCGTTTCTTCTGTGGCCAAACGGACAGATGCACCGCCCGCTGGAAGAGTACCTCCGCATCGGGGAAGAACAAGGCATCCACCTAAGGTACCTTCCGGCACACCGCCCGTGCTGGTACATGCCGGAACGCAGGAAGCCGGCGCCAATTTGGGTTGCCTCTTTCGGGCGCGGCCGCATAAGATTCGTGCTGAATACCGCCGGCGCCCTGAACCTCACCGCATTCCACGGCCTGTACCCGCAGGGACTCACCAAAGCCCAAACTGCGGCGCTGTTCGTGTACCTCTGCTCCTCTTACGGTTGGGCGGCTGTTGAAGTTCAGGCAAGGCGGTACGCCGGCGGCCTGCTGAAGGTTGAACCGAAGGATGTGGAGCGCATTCTGGTGCCGGATGTAAGAGCGCTTCCCGAACAGGTGCTTCAGCATGCATTGGCGGCCGTTCGGCAGTTGGAACTGGGCGCAGAATCGACAGCCTGCATCGAAAGCGCAGCCGAAGCCGTTGTTGGCGGCAGGAGTGCACACATCACCCCTTGAACAGTTGACCTGGAGACTCTTGTTAAAGGAGAAACGCCATGCCTTTGGACGTTGTCCGCATCGGATTTATCGGCGCCGGTGGAATTGCACAGGCGCACATAGGTGCTTTGAAAGGGATTCCTGGGGTAGAAATCGCCGCAGTGTGCGACATAGACGAAGGGCGGGCCCGCGCCGTCGCTGAGCCACTGGGCGCGGCTGTCTACACCGATGGAGCACGCCTCATCGAAGAGCAGGAGCTTCACGCGCTGTACGTGTGCGTCCCACCGCACGCCCACGGCGATATCGAGGTGCGCGCCGCGCAAAAAGGCCTGCATATGTTTGTTGAGAAGCCCGTGAATCTGTACCTCGACCGCGCGCTGGAGGCCTGGAGGGCCATCCGAGAAGCAGGGGTTATGACCCAAGTGGGCTATGTTATGCGCTATTGGCCTGGCAGTGTGCAGCTTAAGCGCTTCCTGGCCGACAAACAGGTGGGAACGGCAAACGTATTCCGCTGGGGAGGCATCCCCGGCACTCCGTGGTGGCGCAAGTACGACCAGTCGGGCGGCCAACTGGTGGAGATGACCACCCACCAAGTGGATCTACTGCGCTGGGTTATGGGCGAGGTAACCGCTGTCTCCGCCAGCTACTCCTTCAACCGCCTGCTGGCAGACCAACCCGACATTACCGTGCCAGACAGCCAAGCGGCTCTCCTCTTCTTCGAGTCCGGTGCGTCCGCCACGGTGAGCACATCGTGCGCACTGGGAAGCACTGGAGCCAGCGGAATGTACTTCGTTGTCAAAAACGCCCGCGTAAGCTGGCAGGACAGCGGAATACAGGTGGACCCATCAGATGCCTACGAGATTCCCTCGGTGGAGCAGCAGATGAGCATAAACGAAGCTTTCGTGCAGGCCGTTCGCACGGGAGATAGGTCGCTTCTGCGCAGTCCGTACGACGATGCCCTTAAAACCGCCGCGGTCACTCTGGCCGCAAACAAATCGGCAGAGGAAGGCGGCCGCTTGGTTCGTATTGAAGAGCTGCTTCCTGCGGACGCACTTGGCTGAACGAAGCTTTTTGCATCAAAAGCATTTTGAGTGAGGAAAAGCGAGATGAGCTACCAAAAAGTGAAAGTTGGCATTGTGGGATGCGGCAACATCAGCCCGGCTTACTTCAGAGGATGCGGATTCTTCAGCGAGATCTTGGAGGTGGTTGCATGCTCGGACATCGACATGAGCCGAGCTGAAAGCAGGGCGCAGGAGTTCAATATCCCAAAGGCGTGCGACGTTCAAACACTGCTGAACGATCCGGAGATCGAAATCGTGGTAAACCTCACCGTGCCGAAGGCGCACGGAGAAGTGGCCCTGGCGGCGCTGGAAGCCGGGAAAAGCGTTTACAACGAGAAACCCCTGGCGCTCTCCCGCGAGGAGGGCAAGAAAATGCTTCAGCTTGCAAAGGAGAAGGGGCTTCGCGTGGGGTGCGCGCCAGACACTTTTCTGGGCGCAGGTATACAAACATGCCGCAGATTGATCGACGAAGGCGAGATAGGAGAACCGGTGGCGGCCTTCGCCGCGATGATATGCCACGGGCATGAATCTTGGCACCCCAGCCCGGAATTCTACTACGAGGTCGGCGGCGGGCCCATGTTCGATATGGGGCCGTACTACTTAACAGCTCTTGCCGTGCTTATGGGTCCCGTGAAAAGGGTCACCGGCTCTGCGCGGATTACCTTCCCGGAGCGCACCATAACCAGCCAGCCCAAATACGGCAAAAAGATAAAGGTGGAGGTGCCCACGCACATAGTCGGCGTGATGGACTTCGCCGGCGGAGCGGTGGGCAACATAATCACGAGCTTCGACGTTTGGGCCGGAGAACTGCCCCGAATCGAAATATACGGAACGGAGGGCACATTGAGCGTTCCGGATCCAAACGGCTTCGGCGGACCGGTGCGCATGTGGCGCGGCGGCGAGTGGCGCGAAGTCCCGCTGAAGTACGAGTACGTTCAGCCTGGCCGCGGCATAGGAGTGGCGGATATGGCTTACGCAATGCGCCTGGGCCGAGAGCACCGTGCCAACGGCGACCTAGCCTATCACGTGCTGGACCTAATGCACGCCTTCCACGACGCATCCGACCAAAATCGCCACGTAAACGTCGAAAGCACATGCCGCCGCCCGGATGCACTGCCGCTTGGGCCGGTTAAGGAAGCGCTTGCACAGTAAAAGCCGCACCACCGGGTGAAAATCGCTTCATTGGCGGTTCTGGCGAATTTTTTCGCGGCGTTTTGGAGGGAAAAACCCGAAAAAAACTCGAATTTACACCGCTTTTGGCACTCAAGCTTTTGCGAAAAGTGCCGATATATATTGCGGAAGCGAGATTCAAAACCTCCCTCCAAATCAGATTCCGGCGCCAAACCCAACGGAACAGCCCTCTCCCCCTCCCGGAGGGCTGTTCCGTTTTGGATTCCGAAAAAGCCCGATTGCGGCAAGCATTATTCTGTGTAAATAACATAAAATGGTAAAAAATATCTCTTGACCCCGCGTCTCGCTCCTTACTAAAATTATGGCAGAAGGGTTTCCCAAAGCCGAATTTCAAACCGGCTTTCGGCTTTGAAACCCAGAATAACCTTCGCAGGGAGGGTTTTCCATGAGTACAGAAGCGGCTGTATCCTCCATTCCACGCATCGGCGACCCCGTGCCGGAATTCGAGGCAATCACCACACACGGTCCGCTCAAATCATCCGATCTCAAGGGAAAGTGGACCGTTCTCTTCTCCCACCCGGCAGACTTCACGCCCGTCTGCACCACCGAGTTTGTGGCTTTCGCAGAGAAAGCAGATGAATTTGCGAAGCGCGGTGTGCAGCTCATCGGGCTCAGCGTCGACAGCATCCACTCTCACCTCGCATGGATACGTAACATAGAGGAGAAGTTAGGGGTTAAAATCAACTTTCCTATCATTGCCGACCTTGATATGAAGGTGGCAAGCAAGTTCGGCATGATTCACCCCTCGGAAAGCTCGACCGCAGCCGTGCGCGCAGTGTTTATCATCGACGACAAGGGCATCATCCGAGCCCTCGTTTATTACCCCATGAGCAACGGCCGCAATATCGACGAGATACTGCGGCTTATCGATGCGCTGAAAACCAGTGATGCCCACGGCGTGGCCACACCGGCAAACTGGAGGCCTGGAGATAAGGTTATAGTGCCTCCGCCGAAAACGGTTGACGAAATGCAGGAAAGGCTCGCCGGCACCTACGATGAGAAAATCGACTTTTATTTGGTGAAAAAGAGCGTTTGACATCATCATGCACGCGTGTCCGAAGCAGACAAACCCGCCCTCAATTGAAACTTTGGGAGTGTTGTCCCTAATAGGCAACACCCCTTTGGTTCAGCTTCGGAAGGTTTGCGCTGGTTTGGACCGCGTGGAGGTTTACGCCAAAGCCGAATGGTTCAACCCGGGCGGATCCGTTAAGGACCGCCCGGCCCTTAATATGGTGCTCGAGGCCGAGCGCACGGGCAAGCTTCGGCCCGGCAAAATCATTTTGGATGCCACATCCGGCAACACCGGTATAGCCCTGGCCATGATTGGTGCCGCTAAAGGATATCCCGTTAAGCTGGCAATGCCTTCCAATGCCAGCGTGGAAAGACAGCGAATCCTGCGCGCCTACGGGGCAGAGCTTATCCTAACAGACCCGCTGGAAGGAACCGACGGAGCCATCCACGCTGTCCGCAAAATCTATTCAGAGGAGCCAGAGCGTTACTGCTACGTTGACCAATACAACAACCCGGCGAACTGGAAGGCGCACTACCTCACCACAGGCCCCGAAATATGGCGGCAAACGAACGGCCGTGTTACCCACTTTGTGGCCGGTTTGGGAACGAGCGGTACCTTCACAGGAACAGGACGCCGGCTCCGCGAGTACAACCCGCTGGTGAAACTCATAGCCGTTCAGCCAGACAGCCCCCTGCACGGAATAGAGGGGCTGAAGCACTTTGCATCATCCATTGTTCCGGGAATTTACGACCCATCTCTGCAGGATGAGCTGATTGAGGTAAGCACCGAAGAAGCTTACACCATGGTCCTGAGGCTGGCCCGCGAAGAGGGCTTGCTTGTGGGCATATCCGCCGGTGCCAACGCCGTGGCCGCGCTGAAGGTCGCAGAGCGGCTGTCCGAAGGTGTGGTTGTTACGGTGTTTCCAGACGGGGCGGACAGATACCTAAGCGAGCGTTTTTGGGAAAAGGATGTTAGTTATCAACCCTGAATCTTTGGAGCAAATTCGCCAGCACGCCGCCGAAACCTATCCTAACGAATGCTGTGGCCTGCTCATCGGGAACATAAGGGACGGCCGCGTTTTCGTCTCGGAGGTTTGCCGCATCTCCAACATTCACGAAGAATCGGCACGCACCCGCTATATGGGCGACCCGCACGAGCAGTTCCGCGCAATGAAAGAGGCACGTGAGCGCGGAATGGATATGGTAGGCGTTTACCACTCCCACCCGGATGTGCCGCCGCGCCCATCCCTTTACGACCTCCAGCACGCATGGCCCGGCTACATTTACCTGATTCTTACCGTGCGCCAAGGACAGCCAGATGAAATGTGCGCCTGGCGCTTAAACAACAGCGAAACCGCTTTCGAACAAGTGGAGATAGCTTATGAGGGAAACACCGCTTGAATTGAAAACCGACGGCGTAGCGCTTTCCAAAGACGAAATCCTCAGATACAGCCGGCATTTAATCATGCCGGAGGTGGGGATGGAGGGCCAAAAAAGGCTGAAATCGGCAAGCGTTCTTCTGGTTGGCGCCGGTGGGCTCGGCTCGCCAGCGGCTATGTACCTTGCCGCCGCTGGCGTGGGAAGAATAGGCATCGTGGACTACGATGTTGTGGACTTCACCAACCTACAGCGCCAAATCTTGTACTCCACCCAGGAAGTCGGCCTTCCAAAGCTGGAATGCGCCCGCAAGCGGCTGGAAGCGCTGAACCCCAGCGTAAAAATAGAGCTCCACGAGACGAAACTCTCCTCGGAGAATGCCTTAGACATCCTGAAGAACTACGATGTTATAGTTGACGGCACCGACAACTTCCCAACGCGCTATCTGGTGAACGACGCCTGTGTGATTTTGGGAAAGCCAAACGTTTACGGCAGTATCTTCCGCTTCGATGGCCAAGCGTCGGTGTTCTGCGCAAAGGGCGGCCCGTGCTACCGGTGTCTTTTCCCGGAACCGCCACCACCCGGTATGGTGCCCAGTTGCGCCGAGGGGGGTGTGCTCGGAATTCTGCCCGGAATTGTGGGCACCATACAGGCAGCCGAGGCCATAAAGCTCATCCTGGGCAAAGGCAATCCGCTTATAGGGCGCCTTCTCATCATCGATGTTTTGGGCATGAGAATAAGGGAGCTGCCCATCCAGAAAGACTCCCGCTGCCCTGTATGCGGGCCAAATCCGTCGATAACACGCCTCATCGATTACGAATTCTTCTGCGGATTAACCACAGCGCCCAAACTAAGCCCGGAGTTCGAAATCTCCCCGCTTGAATTGAAGCGGCGCTTGGAAACCGGCGAGCGCTTGGTCGTTCTGGATGTGCGGAACCCGGAGGAATGGGAAATCTGCCGTTTGGAGTGCGCCAAACTGCTTCCCCTATCGGAACTGCCGGAGCGAATGAAGGAACTGAACCCCGAAGACGAAATCGTGGTTCACTGCAAAAGCGGCGCCCGCAGCGCCAGAGCCGTGCAGATGCTTCTGGATGCCGGCTTTCGCAGGGTGAAGAACCTTAAAGGCGGCATAGAAGCCTGGGCGGACGAGGTCGACCCAACCCTTCCAAAATACTAAGCCCGGCTCTTTTGGCGCTTTACACCGCAATGCCAGCCGGCTTTTGCAAAAGCGGAAACCCGCGGAACCCCCGGCTAACCGTCCGTGCAAGCGGGCTCTTCTCTTCTGCGCGCCACCACACCGAAGTTTAAAGCAAGCTCTTTCTCCCGGTCAAAGCGATCCAGATGGAACATAACCAGCGGCGCAACCGCGCCAAACAGCAGTTTTGAAAGAGCGTACAGAGGAAACAAAACCACCCGGGCCCATTTTGGCCAAAGAAAGTTGTTAAGCCTGGGAAGCGCCACCGCCAAGAAGTGAAGATGTCCCCCCAGCCTCTCCAGCCTCTCCACCCGAAACCCAGACTTCTCAAGCAGGTATTTCAAACCGAAGGAGGTGTAGCGGTAGAAATCGTACGGACGCTGGTGCTCTTCCCCGGTAAGCGGCGCTGTAAGTATCAAAACAGCGCCTGGTTTCAAACAGCGCGCTATCTCTCTCAGCGCATTTAACGGCTCCGGAATATGCTCCAAAACTTGGGTGCACAGTGCCGCATCAAAGCAGTTCGATTTGAAAGGAAGATGCAGTAAATCGCAAACCACATCCAACTGCGAGTAATCCCAACCTGGGTCACCCTTGGCGAAATCTGCACCCACATACCGCGCGTGGGAGAAAAAACCGCGGTAGCGCCCCTCTCCAGCGCCTGCATCCAAAAGCAAAGCGTTTTCGGGCACCAAGGAGGCGGTTTGCGCCACAAACCAGCGAATCCCGGCCGTTCCCGGGTCCATCGCATCTTGCCACCACAACGGAAGCAGTGCGCGGAACCCTTTCTTTCGAATGCTTTGCAGAATTCCCAGTGCTTCGCTCCTTAGAGGGAAAGAGTTTACCCAAAAACTGTTCGCAGAAGGCAAACCCGCCCAACCGGCGGCCTAACCCTTCTACCAACCCGGCATTATCTTCAACATCAACTGCTCAAACACCAGCCGAGGGTTTGCGTTGCGCTCCAAGTAATAGCGTGCCTGCGTTAGAAACTCAAGCACGTCTTGAATCTTTGGGGCCGACAGTTCCGCGGCAAGCTGTTGCAACTCTTTCAAGCGATCTCGGTTGCGCAGCGGACCATCTGCGCCCAGCTCACGGACAACAAGAAGATCGCGGTACCAAGAAAGGGCTATATCCACCACGCTCTGCAAATCTGCTTTGCCCGACGCGGCCTCCGGCCCTGCGTAACCAGCCTCGCGATCGGGCGCCGCTTCCTGCTCCGCCGAAATATTTGCCGGCTCGGGCAGTTCTGCACCCGATTTCCCTTTTTGGGAAGCCAGCTTTTGAAGATCTTCAGCCAGCTTTAACGCAACCGCACGCGGAGCAGAACCGGCGGACGAAAGTATATCCAGCACCTTCGTGCGGCGGCTTAAAAAAACGGGATCGCCGGCAAAGCGCATTGCGGCACCGACCCGGCCCTCGCAGTACGCGGCGGCCAAAGCGGCTGTTTCCTCCGGAATTCCGCGCTTCACCAAAGCTGCCTGCACCACGTCCAAAGGTTCCGGCGTAAACCGTATAAGCTGACATCGCGAAATAACCGTGGGAAGTATTTCCGCAAGATCCGGAGCTATAAGGATGATGGTAACATACGGCGGAGGTTCCTCCAGGGTCTTCAGAACGGTGTGGCAGGCCGGCGGGCTGAGGCGGTCTGCCTCGGGAACTATGTAAACTTTGCGCCTGCCAAGGCGGGGCCTAAGATACACGTCCGAGCGCATCTCGCGCATCTGCTGTATCCCAACATTTTCACCTTTTTCCGAGCCGGGCGCAAGCACATGAACATCCGGATGGTTGCCGTGCATCGAACGCAGGCAGGAGGAGCATCGGTCGCAGGAATCATCACCGCCGAGTTCGCAGTTGATAGCGCGGGCGAAGATATCGGCCGTTAGGGATTTGCCGGTCCCCGGCGGACCGTAGAACAGATACGCGTGGCTCACGTGTCCGCTGGCAAGCGCACCCCGCAGAACACGAACAGCCTCTTCTTGCCCCACTATTTCCGAGAAAGACATGGCCCGCGGAGGATTTCAAAATCTTTCAAAGCGCTCCACGTCCAGCACAAAGGCGATAGCACCACCCACAAGAACCTTCACAGGGCTGGGGATGAACGCCCCAACCTGAGAAGTATCCGGTGGAAGGAGGTTCACAAACTGCTCTCGGGTTTTGCAGTTCTCCCTTATGAGGTTCAGCACCCGTTCAACCTCTTCATCTTCGGTTCCGATGAGCAGTGTAACGTTTCCCTCCCTGAGGAAACCGCCCGTGCTCGCCACCTGGGTGAATTTAAACCCCGAGCGCCTAAGCGCATCCATGGTTCGATGCTTGTCCCTGTCGTGTATAACGGTAACGATTAGCTTCATGCGTTGAAACCTCTTTCCGCCAGCGCCTGGCGAACATGCTTCAATAGCTCCTCGGTAATCTCATCGGGAGGTCTGTTGGCATCCACAATACGGAATCTGTGTGGATTTAAACGGGCTTCTTCCAAAAACCCCTCGCGAACGCGCCGGTGAAACGAGAGCCCACGCTCCTCGATGCGGGAACGCGCCGCTTCACGAATCTGCAGCTCCTGTTCCTCCAGCGCCAAAGATAACTGTTCGTTACTGCGCTTACCCTTCCGCTTTTTACCGCCGGCTTCGCCTTCCCGGCCGTAGCGTCGAAGTATTCCGATTTCCGGAGGCAGGTCGAGCAAAAGCGTAAGGTCTGGCTCCAAACCCTCGGTGGCGTATTTGCACACACAGCGGAGCGAATCCAGGTCCAATCCCAATCCGTAACCCTGGTAGGCAATGGTTGAATCGGTGAATCTGTCGCAGATTACACAAACGCCTTCGTTGAGGGCCGGACGGATAACCTCCTGCACGTGGACCGCTCTGGCGGCCAGAAAAAGCAAAGCCTCGGCCAGTGGGGGAAGCTTTTCATGCAGAACGACTTTTCGAATGGCTTCAGCGGCGGGAGTACCCCCCGGTTCTCGGGTAACAATGCAGGGGATACCCTCGGCCTGAAGCGCTTCGCGAATGCGTTCCGCCTGAAGCGACTTCCCCGCACCTTCCGGGCCTTCAAGCGTGATAAAAAGCCCTCGGTTGAGCCGTTTGCCCTTTTCAGCTTCACCTGAGTGCAAACGGCTCGAGCTCACGGTTTGCTTATCCTAACCCGACGGTACGGCTCGGTACCAACCGATTCGGAATTGAGGGAGTACTTTTGCACAAGCATGTGCTGGAGGCGCCTCAGATACGCGTTTTGCGGCAAAAGCTCCACCGGTTCCCCGTTTTCCAAAACGCGCTCCACGCCCTCCTCGGCATCTCGAATGGCCAGTGCCTCCTCGTCCATATCTGGGATTTGGAACATCTCCCTAATAACTCCGGCGATTTGCGCGTAGGTGTTGCTGCGTATCACGAATGTCGGCAAGTTGCGGCCAGAAGCATCCCTAAGTTTGCCCGGCTCGCGGCGGTAATGGGCCTTCAATGCCACAACAGCGTCGGCACTGTCCATATCTCGCGCTATCACTGCCGGAGCGCGCAGATCGTTAATGGCTCTTTCCAAGCGGCTGCGGGCCACACCATACGGGAAGATGCGGACCATGCCCTTCGGTTGTTGCTGCTGAGAATCCTGCTGGTAGGCTCGAGAGCTTCTAAGGAACTCGGAATCCCTTTCATCCGAGCGCACTGCGGAAGACGTTTGAGAAACAAGCCTCTCGCGTATTGAGGACGGCCGCATTGAAGGCTCCTGTATCACCTGCACCTGGCCGTCCGGTGTGCGAACGCGGATTTCCGGCCTCGGCTGGTTGCCCCTCAGTATTTGGTCCACCGTTTCTCCCACATCGTGGTGGATGGCCAGCTTATCCATCTCCATAATTTCTATCACCACGTCGAAGGTGGGAGGGGCTTTCCGCTCCAGAACGGTTTTCTGGGTGCCGCGCCGCTTGGCCTCTTCATCGGAAAGTGTAACAGCCTGAATTCCGCCTATTAGGTCACACAAAGTGGGGTTCATCATCAGGTTTTCCAGGGAGTTTCCGTGCGCAGTACCTATAAGCTGAACCCCGCGCTCTGCAATGGTCCTGGCGGCATAGGCTTCGGCTTCCGTTCCGATTTCGTCGATTACGATGACCTCCGGCATGTGGTTCTCCACAGCCTCAATCATGACCGCGTGCTGTTGATCGGGTTGGGCCACCTGCATGCGCCTTGCGTGCCCGATGGCTGGATGCGGTATATCTCCATCGCCAGCTATTTCGTTGGAGGTATCCACTATGACCACGCGCTTGCCGAACTCCTCCGAAAGCACCCTTGCCACTTCGCGCAGCTTGGTGGTTTTTCCAACACCCGGACGCCCCAGCAGGAGGATGCTTTTTCCAGACTCCACCACATCTCGTATGATGTCGATGGTTCCGTAAACGGCGCGGCCGATGCGGCAGGTAAGGCCCACCACGCGCCCGCTCCGGTTCCTGATGGCGGAGATGCGGTGCAGGGTTCTCTCAATCCCAGCGCGGTTGTCTTTGCCAAACTCACCCACGCGGGAGGTAACGTACTCCAGGTCCTCGTGAGAAACCGGCCGGTCCAGCAAAAAAACAACACGCCCTGGGAAGCGCGCCTCGGGCTCTCTGCCCAGGTCAAGCACAACCTCCAGCAGGTCCTCAAGCCCGGGTTGCGCCTCGAGACTCTCCCTTATATCCGGAGGAAGAACCTCCAGCAGTTGATCTAGATTGTCTGTAATTCTTTGCTGGCCTTTTACAAAGCCAGAACTTGTTTGTGCGCCTTGTTCGGGCATATGCTGATACTCCATTTAACCAAAACCCAAAGAATCAATACCGTCGCTTTCATAAACTACAATTGGTGGATTATACGCAAGCTCCTCCCCTCTTTCGGCGCAGCAGAGCCGGCATGCCGATTGAGGCTTTCAGGGGAGCTGAAGGCCGAAATGGCTCTGAAGGCAGAGGTTTGGTGATGACGGTGTTCATCTAAAAGTCGGACGGTATAAGCAAAAACGGCCCGGGGCCCAAAGGCCCAAGCCGTTTTAATCTTCGCCAAAATGGTGGGGATAGAGAGATTCGAACTCTCACGGCTTTCGCCACTGCCCCCTCAAGACAGCGTGTCTACCAATTCCACCATATCCCCGCGCCAAATATTATACCGCGTTCTTGCGCAATGTCAAGAGCGTTTTTTTTGATTTTCAGCGGGGACTTATCACTGCAGCCAGGAAACTGGTTACGAGAAACGCGATTGCGCACCACTTGGTAATGGTGGCCAACTGCTCCTCAAAGCCAGGCTTGAACCTGAAGCTAGTCTCCGTTCTGCCGCCGATAGTCCCAGATAGCCCCTCGCTTTTGGTGGTCTGAGACATCACCGCGGCTATAAGAGCAATACAAGAAAGAGTTTGGATGGTCAGAATAAAGTAATACACGCTACCACACCTTCGGGCGTTGTTTAAAGTTCACCGAAACCGTTGGTTCCTCGGCATACTTTTGCGGAAGCCGAACCACCAGCAGCGTAAGTATATCATGTTGTGGCATCTGGTGTCAAATGCCGCAATCGCTGAAGCGCCTCAAATGCAGATCTCCCACCGCGAGAAGAAGGGGGCATCCGGTTCCACTCTATCGAAACTGGAAGAGGGCTAGGGGTGAGGGCAAGCAAGCCATCCGCTTTTGAAAAGCCCCGCAACCTCAATCGAACTCCTTCCATAACCCTATCACTGCACGCTATAATAGTGGCGGCTCTCAAAGAGCGTTAAGAAAATGTAATGGTTTTCGGGAGGTAGCCTTGGCCGGTAAAAGCCTTGCCTATAAGATTATCGAAGAGCATCTTGTTGAAGGAAAGCTGTCTCCAGGTGAAGAGATAGCCATCTCTGTTGATCAAACCCTCACGCAAGACGCCACCGGTACCATGGCCTACCTGCAGTTCGAGGCCATGGGAATACCGCGTGTGCGTACAAAGCTGTCTGTCAGTTACGTGGACCACAACATGCTGCAAACCGACTTCAAAAACGCAGACGACCACAGATACCTGCAGTCGGTTGCGGCCAAATACGGAATCTATTTCTCCAGACCAGGCAACGGAATATGCCATCAGGTGCATCTCGAGCGGTTTTCGGTGCCCGGCCAGGTTCTTCTGGGTTCAGACAGCCACACGCCAACGTGCGGCGGCGTGGGCATGCTGGCGATAGGCGTTGGCGGCCTTGATATCGCCATGGCGATGGGCGGCGCCCCGTTCTACTTCACCTGCCCCAAGGTTACTCTTGTTTGGTTAACCGGAAAGCTCCAGCCGTGGGTCAGCAGTAAAGACATCATCTTTGAGGTATTGCGCAGGCTCACGGTTAAGGGCGGCGTCGGCAAGATCATCGAGTACGGCGGTCCGGGAGTCGCCTGCCTTTCGGTGCCGCAGCGCGCAACGATTACAAATATGGGTGCAGAGCTGGGCGCCACCACAAGCATTTTCCCAAGCGATGAGCAGACCTTGGCATACCTGAAGGCCCAAAAGCGCGAAGAAGTATGGCGCCCGCTAGCAGCCGACCCAGATGCCGAGTACCACGAGGTCATCGAAATCAACCTGGATGAGCTGGAACCCATGGTTGCCTGCCCAAGCTCTCCGGATAACATCAAGAAAATCACCGAGGTGCAGGGACTGCCGGTGGACCAGGTGTGCGTTGGAAGCTGTACGAACTCCTCTTACCAGGATTTGATGACTGTTGCGCAAATACTGAAGGGCAAGACTGTGCACCCAAGGGTAAGTATGACGGTAACCCCGGGGTCGCGCCAGGTTTTCAAGATGATCGCAAGGAACGGCGCTTTGGCAGACCTTATTGACGCAGGCGCCAGGATATTGGAGTCCGCCTGCGGCCCATGCATAGGCCAAGGGCAGGCTCCGCCAACCGGCGGCATCTCTGTGCGCACGTTCAACCGCAATTTCAAAGGGCGCAGCGGCACGGAAGACGATTATGTTTACCTTGCAAGCCCGGAAGTGGCGGCGGCCTCAGCACTCACCGGGGTGCTTACAGACCCGCGCACGCTTGGCGATCCCCCCAAGGTTGAATTCCCCGAGGAGTTCCACGTGGATGACGATATGATCCTGAAGCCGGCAGAGGATCCCGATTCTGTGGAGATAATTCGCGGCCCGAACATTAAACCGGTGCCGCGCAATCAACCGCTGCCGGAAACTGTGCGCGGGCAGGTACTGCTGAAAACCGGAGATAACATAACCACGGACCATATAATGCCGGCGGGACCTGTACTTCCGCTGAGGTCCAACATTCCTGCTATTTCCGAGTTTGTTTTCCAACGCGTTGACCCAAACTTCCCCAAGCGGGCGAAGGAGGCCGGCGGCGGCATCGTGGTTGGAGGCGAAAACTACGGACAGGGTTCAAGCCGCGAGCACGCCGCAATAGCGCCGATGTATCTTGGAGTCCGCGCCAAGATAGCCAAGAGCTTTGCCAGAATACACAGGGCAAACCTGATTAACTTCGGCATTCTGCCGCTTACTTTTGTGAATCCGGCGGATTACGACGACGTCCAGCAGGGGGATCTGCTTGAAATCCCCAACGTGAGAGAGGCTCTGCAGAAAGGCGACGAGGTAATCGTGCGCAACCTAACGCGCGGCACCGAATACGTAACGCGCCACGGACTAACGCCGCGCCAGGTGCAGATTGTGCTGGCCGGCGGTTTGCTGAACACTGTGGCGTAATCGGCGAGCGCTTTTGGGCGCGGGGTGAAGCGTTTAAGAAATCGCCCCGCGCCCTTTGCTTTCTGCGCATTTAAGCAGCGGCACCAACAGCGCTTTTGGCTCTTTGAAACCGAGAAAGACCCATGGCGGCTCTCATCTCAGCAAGGGTTCGGCGCGCAGATTCGCGCGCTTTTTCGGCTCCTTCGGCCAGCACCTGTTCTATGTAGTCATCTCGACCTTGCAAGTGCTTCAAGCGCTCTTGAATTGGGGCCAGCATGCGTATTATATTGTCTGCCAGCACCTCCTTGGCTTCTTTGTAGCCGGCGCGGCCTTCTTTCATCTCCTGTTCCAAGCGCTTCACTTCCTCCGGGGTGGAAACATAGGTGTGAAGGCTTAGGATGTTCGGTTTGCCGGCAAGCGTGAAAGAGTGGGTGATGGGGTCTGAATCTGTCACGGCCCGCATAACCTTCCGGCGAATGGTGTCTGGATCATCGGTAAGATTGATGGAGTTGCCCTCGGTTTTCCCCATTTTTTCGGTGCCGTCCAAGCCGGGCACCCGAATCGGCTTTTGTCGGAGCGGCTGTGGAAGGGGAAGATCGGTTCCGTACCGGTGGTTGAATCTGGAGGCGAAGTTTCGGGCCATTTCAAGGTGCTGAAGCTGGTCCTCCCCGATTAGTACATAGTTCGCTCGGTGGGCCAGAATGTCGGCCGCCATCAGCACAGGGTACCCAAGAAGCCCCAAATTCACGTTATCCGGCTGAGAGTGGGCTTTCTCTTTGAAAGTGGTACACCGCTCCAGCTCTCCCTTGCTGGCAACCATGCTGAGCAGAAGCTGGATTTCGGCAATCTCGGGCACATCCGATTGGGCGAAGAGCACCGTTTCATCTGGATCGAAGCCGGCGGCCAGAAAGGTGCGCACAACCTCCAAGGTGTTGGCGCGCAGAGACTTTGGATCCACTGCCGAGGTTAAAGCGTGATAATCAGCCACGAAGACGTAACAGTGGTAGGTGCGCTGCATAGACACAGCGTCGCGCATTATGCTTAGGTAGTTGCCCAAATGTGGGGTGCCGGTGGGCCTCATTCCGCACACAACGGTGGTGTTGACCTTCACTTGCTTCCTCCTCCTTTTTGAGCCAAATGGGCCGTATCCCCAATCGCCCGAAGGCCTTTCACCGAGTGTGCGGAAAACAAAAAGGCCACGGGCGACTGCTGGGATCGCCCATGGCCTTTCGCACTTGCGCTGCGTGCCGCATCACCGGGCGTGCGAAGGCGGGCGATCCCCGCCAGTAAAGACGAATCGCCACGCCCAAGCCTCGGTGATGTTCACGCAGTTAGCGTTCATTTTCGTTTCAAACCTCGATTTTTATTTTAAGCGCACCCTCAAGCGCTGTCAAGCGGCCGCCGTCATTTTTAGCGGGGCTTTTCAAAGTTCCGAACCTTACCACTCGAAGCCCTTCTCTTGGCTTGCCCTCATCCCCAACTCTTCTCCCACCCAGGGGAGAAGGAAGCACCCGGTTCCCCTCTCCCGGAACTGGGAGAGGGGGTAGGGGGGGGGGAAAACAACAACGTGGAAGATGGGCAAGGGGCGAGGGGAAA